>JGI20225J20221_1000127_pt1 | contig 407851 bp, 318 predicted proteins | sample BioMet4_FD_20221 | JGI IMG/M metagenome (IMG submission 20221)
GTATCAACCGCATTAAGGACGGAAAAGATAACCTCTCGAAAGTACCTAACAGTGTTATAGTAAAGAAACTCCTGGCTTATACCCACACAACTACCGAAAATCTGGTGGAAGCCCTCGAAGCCCTGAAACAGGAAGCCAAAGTGCTGAAGGCCGTACGTCTGTTGGTGGTGAGCGATGGCGAAACTATTTTAGGCTACGACCCGCAGGAAGAAGAAAGCTACGAAAATACGGTAGAACGCTTGCGCTACGACTACCAGTTCCTGATGCCGCTGGCGGGTGTGGAAAGTTACCATGCGCCCGAAGAACGCGATGCGGATGTAAAGGCAGCGTATAAAATGGCTCGCATTTTCGATGAGATACGCCGCTACAACGAAATTGATTATACCGATACACGCGCCATACGGTCGCTCAACGTGTTTATGTCGCGACTGCTGTTTTGCTTCTTTGCCGAAGATACAGGCATTTTCCCCAACAATATCTTTACCTCAACGCTCAACGATTTTACACTGGCCGATGGCAGCGACCTGAGCGCTATGATCAGCGAGGCATTCGATATGATGAGTACCAATGACGCCACGCTCCGTGCCTCCAAACCTGCACATATCAGCCGTTTCCCCTATGTAAACGGCGGTCTGTTTGCCGNACACCACGCTGTGCCTACGCTGAGTTGGAAAGCCCGCCGCTTGTTGTTGGAATGTGGCGACCTGAACTGGGCTGAAATCAATCCCGATATTTTCGGGAGTATGATTCAGGCGGTAATCTCGCCCGAATTGCGTAGCTCGCTGGGCTCGCACTACACTTCGGTAAGCAATATTATGAAGCTCATTCAACCGCTATTCTTAGACGAACTTTATACTGAATTTGCCGACTCCCGTACCAACGAAAAGAAACTGCGCCAGCTGCTTATCCGCATTTCGAAGATAAAATTCTTAGACCCCGCCTGCGGTAGCGGTAATTTTCTGATTATTACCTACAAGGAACTCCGCAAACTCGAAATGCAGATTTGGGAGCAAATAGAAAGCCTGAACCACGGCCTGTTGGAGATTCCTTTTTCCAATATTTCGCTTACGCAATTTCACGGCATTGAGCTGGATGAGTTTGCCCACGAAACCGCCACGCTCTCGCTGTGGCTGGCCGAACACCAAATGAACAAGGCTTTCGAAGGCCGATTCCAAACCCACGTGGATGCACTGCCCCTACGCCGCAGTGGCAATATTGTACATGGCAATGCCTGCCGCATAGACTGGAACACCGTTTGTCCGCATACGCCTGAGGAGGAAGTGTATATAATGGGGAATCCGCCATATTTGGGGAGTAAAATACAGGATGAAAAACAAAAAGCGGATATGGCTTTTGCATTATCTGAACTTACAGATAATAAAACACTTGATTATATTGCAGCCTGGTTCTGGAAATCAGCAAAATTCATTCACAATCAAAATATCAAATGCGCATTTGTAACAACAAACTCAATTTGTCAGGGGGAGCAAGTAAGTATGCTTTGGCCATACATTTATAACCTCAATCTCACTGTTTATTTTGCTTATACTTCTTTCAAATGGTCAAACAATGCCAAATACAATGCTGGAGTAACTGTGGCTATCGTAGGTTTATCTAATGAATTTTCGGGTAAAAGAAAACTCTACAGAGACGAAACATTTAAATTGGTGAGTAATATAAACCCATATCTCACAGCTGGTGGAAATACAATTGTGTTTAAAAACAATGCTATTCCGAAAGGTTTACCAAAAATATGTTTCGGCTGTATGCCTTATGACAATGGTAATCTTTTACTCTCAAAAACAGATAAGGACAAATTTATTTCTGATTTTCCTAAAGATTCCGATTTGATAAAAAGAATTATGGGGTCGCAGGAATTTATCAGAGGTGAAGAAAGGTATTGTTTCTGGATTTCGGATGAGAACTTGAAAAGGGCAGCATCTAATTCATTTATTGCAGAAAGAATGAATAAAACTCGTGATATTCGCTTGAAAAGTTCAGATATTGCAGGTCGAAAATTAGCCGAACGCCCACACCAATTTCGTGAGTTTATTGAGAATATGACAGAGACAATCATTGTTCCTGNTGTTTCNTCCGAAAGTCGTGAATATATCCCAATGGGCTTTTTAGATGAAAACACAGTAATTTCTAATTCTGCCTTTGCCATTTACGATGCGCAACTTTGGCTTTTCGGCATACTTACTTCCAAAATGCACATGGCTTGGGTAAAGGCAGTGGGTGGAAGATTGAAAACGGATTACCGCTACTCGGCCACGCTGTGTTACAACACTTTCCCTTTTCCCAAAATCACCGAAGTCAAGCGGTCAGAAATAGAGCAAGCCGCCGAAGCGGTGCTGATAGCCCGCGAGATGCACACCGAAAAAACGCTGGCTCAGATGTACGACCCTGACAAAATGCCCGCCAACCTGCGCGAGGGCCACACCCACCTGGACCGCGTGGTAGAAAGCTGCTACCGCCCGGTTCCCTTCGCTTCGGACGAAGAACGGCTGGTACATTTGTTTGCGTTGTACGAAAAAATGACGAAGAAATGAATAGAATGAGTAAAACCGTAGGTATTGTTATAGCCATGTCAATTGCATTGACAGTTGGGGCTTACTTCTTGATTTTTAATCAGGGCATATCCCACTCTACCCAGGATTGGGCAAACTTTGGAGGTTACATTGGAGGTATCTTGGCACCTGTTTTTACAGTTCTGAATATTGCCGTATTTATCCGCCTGACAAATGCCATTGATAAAAGCGATGAAAGAAGAAAGAACAAAGAACTGGATTATCAGAAATCATTGATAGTAACACAGATTAGACAAGAGGAGTTAAATACACTCACAAATATTCTGAATAAAGCATTGCTGCTCGAAGCCAATCTGATGAGTAGCAATATAATTACACCTATTGTTGCGGCCGATGTTTACATAGAATCATTCATGAGAACCAAACATTCATTATTTCCCATTGAAGAAAATTCCGAATTATTCAATAAAATGCTGCGATTGCATAAACTCTTAATCAACTACAACAAATATATGACTGATTTTTTGGCCATTAATAATCCGCAAGCTCTGTCACAACCTCAAGTATTTGATTATAATACAGAAATATTGGAATTATTGGACTGTAAAAGTGAAGTATTGTCATTTATGCAGCAATATATTATTCAGGAGATAGAGGTGGCTAAAAATAGAAATTTACTTTAACAAACTATCATATTATGCCCGAAACTCAAAACGTAGAATACAAAGAAAGTTGGCACGATGAATACCTCAAATGGATTTGCGGCTTTGCCAATGCTCAAGGCGGAGTTATTTACATAGGTAAAGATGACCTTGGCAATGTAGTGGGTGTCGAAAATTACAAACGTTTGATGGATGATATTCCCAATAAAATAAGAGATACAATGGGAATTACTGCCGAAGTAAATCTTCTGCAGGAAGGAGAGCATTATTTAATTGAAATAATCACTCCGTCCTACGCAGTGCCTATTTCCTTGCGGGGAAAGTATTATTACAGGAGTGGAAGTACAAAACACGAATTGACTGGTGCTTCTCTTAATGAATTTCTATTGCGTAAATCGGGAAGAACCTGGGATGATGTAATTGAACCACGGGCAACTATCGATGATATTGATGAAAAATCATTCAGATACTTTTTACAGATTTCCAAAGAAAAAGGACGCTTACCCGATGTGGATGGTTTATCTACCGAAGATATTCTGGAAAAACTCCGACTGACCGAAAATGGACAGCTCAAACGGGCTGCTATTATTCTCTTTGGCAAAGATCCCGGAAGGTTTTATCCTAATACGTCCGTAAAAATTGGGCGATTTGCTAAGGATGATGTAGATTTGCGTTTTCAGGAAGTAGAAGAAGGAAACCTTGTGGTGCAGCTAAGAAATGTATTGGAGCAATTAAACCACAAATTCCTTACTCGCCCTGTTGAATTTGAGGGAATGTACCGGGTAGAAAAAGGCGAATATCCCGTTCCGGCTATTCGTGAAATGTTATTGAATGCATTGGTACACCGAAACTATATGGGTGCACAAACGCAAATAAGAGTGTACGACGATAAAATGAGTGTGTGGAACGATGGGCAGTTGCCGGAAGGCATTAGTTTAGATGCTCTTAAACGTACCCATTCTTCAAAGCCGAGAAATCCTGTTATTGCTGATGTATGTTTCAAAGGTGGTCTTATTGATAGCTGGGGACGTGGAACACTCAAAATCATTGATACTTGCAAAGCTGCTGAATTACCCGAACCCGAACTTACCGAGCGTGATGGCGGATTCGTGGTTACACTTTTCAAAGATAATCTGACAGCAGAACAGTTAGTAAAACTTGGGCTAAATAGCCGTCAAGTCAAAGCTGTAATTTATGTAAAAGAAAAAGGTAGAATTACAAATAGTGAATATCAGAAATTGAACGAAACTTCTGAAAGAACGGCTTCCCGGGATTTAGAAGAGTTGTACAAACTATATATTTTAGATAGAGTCGGAGAAAGTAAATCGACTTCTTATGTTATAAAAACTGGCAGGTATGACTCGTAAATGGCGGGTAAATGGCGGATATGGCGGGTAAATGGCGGATAAATTCTTTTTGTCTGATTGATGCCGAAGTTGCCGAAGTTAAACTTTTGAAGTATCCAGCTCATTAAAAATCATTAAACTGATAATAAGCAACTTATACACAGCAAAAACAAATCAGGTACCCAGCTGAGACCAAAAATGTACGGAGCTGAAAAATCTGATCTCACACATATAAACAACATAAAATTGCACTCCGCAATCTCTCCCCCTTGGGGGAGCCGGAGGGAGCTTATGGAAAATATCGTCAATATAAACTATGCCCAAACAGGCAAAGCCACAAATACAAATAGTTTGGGTATGCGCGAAATGCAGGCAAAGGCTTATGAAGCCCGTGCCAAACAGTATATTTTGCTGAAAGCTCCTCCGGCTTCGGGCAAAAGCCGTGCGCTCATGTTCCTGGCATTGGATAAGCTCCGCTATCAGGGCTTAAAGAAAGCAATAGTGGCGGTACCCGAAAAAACAATTGGTCGATCGTTTGCCAATACCGATTTGGAAAAACACGGTTTCTTTACCGATTGGAAAGTGGCAAAGTATTACAACTTGTGCGATGCCGAGAATGAGCAAAGCAAGGTAAAACGATTTAAAGAATTTACTACCGACACTCAGGCTGAAATTTTGGTTTGTACTCATGCCACTTTGCGTTTTGCGGCAAAAGAACTAAGCGATGAGGCATTTACCGATTGTTTGCTGGCTATTGACGAATTTCACCATGTTTCAGCCGATGCCAATAGCGGCTTGGGCGATTTGGTTCACCGATTAATGACACAAACCAATGCCCACGTAATTGCCATGACTGGTTCTTACTTCCGTGGCGATGGTGTGCCGGTACTTCGCCCCGACGACGAAAACCGCTTTCACCCGGTAACTTATAATTACTACGAACAGCTCAACGGGTACAAATACCTGAAAAGTCTGGGTATCGGTTATCACTTTTATCAGGGAGCCTATCTTACCGCCATTATGGAAGTGTTAGACCTGAGTAAGAAAACAATTATTCATATTCCTTCGGTCAATTCCCGTGCTTCAACAGGTGATAAATACGACGAAGTAAAACAGATCATTGATAAAATTGGTGAAACAGTAGAAATCAACTACGAAACTCGTATTTACACCGTACGAACTCCGAATGGGCAGTTGTTGAAGATCGCCGATTTGGTGGAAGATAATCCGCGTGAACGATTGCAATTACAAGCATTTTTACAAAGAATGCATAAGCCTGATGCGGTGGATATTATTGTTGCCTTGGGTACGGCCAAAGAAGGTTTCGACTGGCAATGGTGCGACCATTGTTTGACTATTGGAGTACGTGGCAGTTTGACCGAAGTGGTTCAAATTATCGGACGTTGTACCCGCGACTGCGAAGGCAAATCACACGCTCAGTTCACCAACCTGATTGCCTGCCCCGATGCAGTACAGCAAAAAGTGGAAACTGCCGTCAACGATATGCTAAAAGCAATTACCGTTTCGCTGCTAATGGAACAGGTAATGGCTCCTTCGTGGAATTTTAAAACCAAAAAGGATGAAGAATCTGGCGATGATGATACACCCCGCATTTTCGTGGAAGGACTAAAATCGCTTTCGTCCGTGCGTACTAAAGAAATTGTAGCCGGTGATCTCACCGACCTTAAAGCAACCATTTTGCAGGACGATATGGTTGTTCGTTCAATGGGTGGTGGCGTTGCTCCCGAAGTGATAAACCAGGTACTTATTCCAAAAATCATTCAGGAAAAATACCCGGAACTTTCACCCGACGAAGTAGAAGAGGTGCGACAACATTTAGTACTCGATGCCGTAACCAAAGGTGCAAGCATGGAGCAAAACGCAGGTAACACCTTTATGGTGATAGGCAAACGCTTTATCAATATCGATAATTTGAGCATTAATTTGATTGATACCATTAATCCGTTTCAGCGTGGTTACGAGATTCTTTCCAAGTCGGTTACTGCACCTGTACTCAAAGTGGTTCAGAATGTGATAGAAGAAAGTAAAATAGACATGACGCTTGAGGAAGCTGTTATTCTTTTCAAAAAATATCTTCCTCAATTCAAAGAAGAAAACAGCGGAGCACTTCCTGAGCTTACCGACCCAAATCCATATAACCGAAGGTTGGCGCAGGCCATTGTCGTGATTCGGAATGAAAAACAAAAGTTTGTGGATAAAAATCGTTGAATAATATGATGGACATAGAAAAAGAATTACAGGATATTTTCAACGATCCTTTGTTTGCCGATGTAAAACCAACGGAGCTGAAACCAACTTCTGATGACCGCTTACTACAGTCGTTCGAAGAAATAAATACTTTCTACGAACAACACCAACGTTTGCCGGGCAAAACGAAGGGTATGAAAGAACGGCTGCTGTTTAGCCGCCTGCAGGGCTTTCTGAATGACACAGACAAATTAAATCAACTTTTGCCGTACGACAGGTTTGAACTCCTGCGTCCCAAACAACCAATAACCGAAACTGATATTGAAGCCTTTCTCAATGACCCATTATTGGATTTAGTAGAAGATGCTTCCGATATACTGACTGTGCCTGAACACCTGAAAAAATCACCTAAAACAGATGCTTCCGACTATATTGCACAACGACGCAAATGCAATGATTTCCATTTGTATCGCGATGAATTTATAAAAGTGCATGAGGAATTAAAAGCAGGGAAGCGGAGTTTTGTGAAGTTCACTTCCAGTCAGTTGGAAAGCCCCGGATGCTATTTCGTATTGGATGGTATGTTAGTTTATTTGGCCGAAGTTCTTGACCGAAATCGGGATCGCAAAGGCCGATTGATGGGACGTAGTATTTGTATTTTTGAAAATGGAACCATGTCGGATGTGAAATTAGACACATTACGTAAGGCTCTTTATGAAAACGGATATACAGTACGTGAAAACAGCGAAACAGCAAGTGAGTATTTCAACTCTCATTTTAATGCAACAACTGAAGATAAACCTTCCGGGTATATCTATGTACTGAAATCACTGTCCGAAAATCCAGAAATAAAGTCTATCGAAAATCTTTATAAAATAGGATTCAGCACCACTACGGTAGCCGAGCGTATTGCCAATGCTGAAAATGAGCCTACTTATCTGAATGCAAAGGTAGAAGTAGTAGCTTCGTGGAAAACCTTCAATATGAATGTATCGCTGTTTGAATCGCTGATACACCGCGTATTCAAAGATGTTCGTTTACAGGTAAAAATCGGAAGTCATGTACCCGAAGAATGGTTTGTGGTGCCCTATTCAGCCATTGAAAAAGCAATTCAGTGTATCATGAATGAAATTCCGATAAGTTACGATGCAGCAAGCCATATTATCATTGAACACACTGTTGCTGAAACGCCTGAAAACAAAACCATAGATACAACTGGGTGGAAAATCCTAACGCTTAATATCAAGGAAAACTACTTTAAAGAAATTGTTGCCGGCACAAAAAAAGAAGAATACCGCTTACTCAAACCTTCCACAATCAACAAATACACCTATCAGGATGAAGGCAAACGCTGGCTCAAAAAATACGATGCTATACGTTTCTTTGTCGGCTACCACAAAGACCGCGAAAGTGCCTTGGTCGAAATCACTGATGCCGTATATAACTTTACCGAACAAACAGTTATTTATTCGTTAGGGAGAGTATTTGAAATCAAATAATAATACAAAATAATATGTGGACAGACAATATAACAGATAAAGACTTTCTTGGATTTCATGTAATACATTTTAACCAAATAAGCCATCTATTAATATAGAATTTGAACCGGTTGCACAATTGTATATTCCATTTTAAATTATATCGAACTCGGGTTTGTAGATATTGATTTTGATTTTATAAATTTGTAATCTAATTGTCATTTTATCAGAAAGCAGACTCACCAAAAGATTCAAGCAAATAAAGAGAATAAACGGTGAGGTTGCATTTATAACTATCACATTTGTACGACCGCCTCACATAAGACAGCCGCTTATTATTATCATAATTATGAAAGTCACTTTAATTAGAGAAGAGAAAGATAGTGGGAAAGAAACGCTAAGTACTTGTGAAGCAAACACATTGTTCGAGAAGATAAAGTCGGAGACAAAATCCGGATATATCACCGCCTTACGTGAGATACTACCTGCATTGGAGGGAACCCATGCCCGATATGAACACATAGACAAATTGCCACGTATTTATCCTGCTGTGGAATATTGTCGCAGTAAAGACGGCGAACACCAAATGAAGCATTATAACGGCATAGTGCAGTTGGACATTAACAAACTATCGGGGCAATATGAAGTGGAGCTTGTAAAACAGCAGGCAGCACTGCTTCCACAGACTTTTGCCGCGTTTTGCGGTGCTAGCGGACGTAGTGTGAAAATCTGGGTTCGATTTGCCTTACCTGAGGATGAAGGATTGCCTGTGGAAGAGAAAAAGGCGACATTATTTCATGCGCATGCTTACCGTCTTGCCGTAAGGTGTTATCAACCGGTATTGCCTTTCGATATCACACTGAAAGAACCCGCATTGACACAAAATTGCCGAATGACGCTGGACGAATCTCCCTACTATAATCCTGATGCCGTGCCGTTTTGTCTAGTCCAACCTCTCTCTATGCCGGACGAGGGGACTTTCCGCCAACAGAAGCAAGATGAAAAGAATCCTCTTGCACGTATGACGCCGGGATATCAAACGGCAGACACCTTTAAAATGATTTACGAGGCAGCTTTAGGACGCGCATTCCGTGAAATGGAGAACTGGAAGCGTGATGACGATCTGCAACCTTTGCTCATTCATCTTGCCGAGCATTGCTATAAGGCGGGTATTCCCGAAGAGGAAGCCGTGCATCAGACATTAGTCCATTATTATCGCCAATCTGATGAACAGATGGTAAGATTAACGCTGCACAACCTTTATCAGGAGTGTAAAGGCTTTGGTAAGAGAAGTAGCCGGAACAAGGAACAGGAAACGGCTTTTCTGCTGGAGGAATTCTTAAACCGACGCTACGAGTTCCGCTATAATACGGTATTGGACGACTTGGAATATCGTCAGCGTGATTCCATCCACTTCTACTTCAAGCCTGTAGATAAGCGGGTGCGCAACAGCATTTCAATCTGCGCTTTAAAAGAAGGCATCAGTGCATGGGATCGGGATGTAGACCGTTTCTTGAACTCGGAATATGTTCGCCTGTACAATCCGGTGGAAGAATTCCTGTATGATGTGGGTGGATGGGACGGAAAAGATCGCATCCGTGCTTTAGCTGACTTGGTCCCATGCCACAATTCGTATTGGCGGGAGTTATTCTACCGTTGGTTTCTGAGTATGGTGGCACATTGGCGCGGACTCGACCGTCAGCATGGAAACAGTACGTCACCTCTTTTGGTTGGTGCACAAGGTTACCGGAAATCCACCTTTTGCCGCATTATATTACCACCCGAACTACGTTTCGGCTATACGGACAGTCTTGACTTCAGGAGTAAGCAAGAAGCTGAGCGTTATTTGGGTCGTTTCTTCCTGATAAATATTGACGAGTTCGATCAAGTGAATATCAGTCAGCAAGGATTCCTGAAACATCTCCTGCAAAAACCTGCCGCCAATCTTCGGAAACCTTACGGCAATGCCATAAGCGAAGTGCGCAGGTATGCTTCATTCATCGGTACAAGTAATCAGAAGGACTTGCTTACGGATCCTAGCGGAAGCCGCCGTTTTATCTGTATTGAAGTGACTGCTCCCATCCGCACGAACGTAACGATCAACTACAAGCAGCTATATGCACAAGCCATGGATGCCATATATCACGGAGAACGCTATTGGTTGAACGATGAAGATGAAGCCGTTTTGAAAAAGACCAATAGTGAATTTGAACAAATAAGCCCGTTGGAGCAACTCTTCCATTGTTATTTTGGTCCCGTGGATTTGGATAAGGAAGGAGAATGGTTGACAGCAATGCAAATCATGAACTATCTACAGACAAAGACAAAAGATAAACTTGCTATCAACAAAGTAGCTCAATTTGGGCGCACTCTTCAAAAGCTGAATATACCTTGCAAGAAATCTATGCGCGGAACGCTTTATCATTTGGAAAAGCTAGGATGATTTATAAATATTGCAAGAAAATTAATAGACAAAAGAGGACAGGGCATAACAAATGACATGCGAAATAAAATAGAGAATTCCGCACGTCACTTTATTTTTATCATTTAATCCAAATCCCAAATACCGACTGTACGTTCCAGCTCAACCAAAGCGGCATTATAGCCATGCAAGGTTTCAATATAAGCAGACTGCACCTCATTATAGGTACGTTGGGCGTTTAATATTTCCAACAAAGGCACCTCTCCCCTGTTATAACTATATATTTTACCCCGAAGAATCTCTTTCGCTTTAATCAGCATACCGCCCCGATAATGCTTAAGCTGATCGGACAACGATTGAAAGCTCTGATAAGCTTGCATCACTTCGGTCTGCACTTGCAGCCGAGCCTGATCATATTGCAGCTCCGCCTGTTGCGCACGAAACTTTGCGGCTTGCAGTGCCCCTTTGTTTAGTGATGAAAATTTCAAAGGGAACGCTATGCCCGCAGTAATTCCATTATAAGAAGGAGCTGGAGCTTCTTCATTCCGAACCTGGTTATTATGATTCACAGCCAGAGAAACATCTACATCGGGCAATTTATCACGCCGGGCAACTACTATGGCGCGACGTGCGACTTCCGTATTTTTCATTGCGGCAAGCAAATCCGAACGATTATCAACAGCATAAGTTATTAATTTGTCCAGAGAGAAATCACGTTCGAGATGTTGCAGATCACCCTCGGCACGATAAAGTGTATCTCTTGATGCGGACCCTGTCATCAATGAGAGTGAAACACAAGCATTCTTCAAATCGGTTTCCGACTGCAAGACTTCATTATGCATCATATCGGCTTCTAATTTACTTTGAATAGCTTCAATCTCCATGATCTTACCCGCACGAAAACGAATACTATCCGCCTTAGCTATTTCGCACATGCTGCTATATGATTCTTGTTTCACCGCAAATAATTGCTTTTGCTTTTGAACATCCAGATAAGCATTGGTCGCTTCCGCACGTAAATTCCTGAAATAGTCCGCCAGCAATGCTTCGGTCAGTTCACTTTGGCTACGGGTCAGACGAATATTGGCTCCGCGTTTACCTAGAGACAAAGTCTGGCTTAATCCTACCTCAACACTCTGTCCCATTTGCATAGAATGATCTTGGTTGTTAGTGTATGAGAATGAAAATTGCGGATCATTAAAGACCTTAGCCGCAATAGCATCGGCACGTGCAGCACTTACATTCAGCTTTTCAGCTCCATAATTCAAATTGCTTTTGCCCACCTTTTCCAGATACTGGTGAAGAGTGAGCGACTCTATATGTTGTGCTTGCAGCATCTTGCTGCAAGCCAATAGTAAAAATAGAATAATTGTAATTTTCTTCATAAACGATCAATTTATTGTATCCTGTTCATCGTGATGAATGTTCTCTTTATTCTCAACATGCTTCTCCATCATGTAATATAAAGTGGGAAGCATATACAAAGTGATTACCGTAGCAAACAGTAAGCCATACACTATAACGGTGGCAAGGGGGCGTTGAACATCCGATCCGATTCCAGTGGACAGGGAGGCCGGAAGCAAACCGAGTATGGCTACCGTTGCTGTCATCATAACCGGACGGAAGCGATGGCGCGTACCTGCAACGACAGCTTCCCGCAAATCCATACCCGAAGCGCGAAGGTTGTTGATATGCGAGATCATAATTACCCCGTTCTGAATGGCCACTCCGATAAGGGCTATAAAACCTACTGCGGAAGATACATTCAGGGTCATTCCACGGACATTCAATGCAAGCATACCTCCAAAGAGCGCCAAAGGAACAACAAACATGAGTAAGGCAGCTTGCCTGAATTTACCTAAAGCGGCAAAAAGCAATAACAACATTAAGCCTAATGCCAAAGGTACCACAACTCCTAAGCGGGCATAAGCGCGCATCTGATTTTCAAATTGTCCGGCCCATTTCAATTGGAAAGCATTATGGTCATATTTCACATTCCGACTTATTGCCTTGTTTGCTTGTTGCAAGAAAGAGGTCAAGTCTATTCCACGCAGATTCACATGAACGGTCAAATGACGTTTATTCATTTCACGTGAAATGGTACTTGCACCGGTAGTCATTTTGATCTCGGCAACTTGACTCAGAGGTATCTTAGCTCCTGAAGCGGATGTCAACATCAAGTTTCCAATACTCTCCGGGGTACTGCGACTCGATTCGTCAAAACGGCAAATCACATCATACGATTTGCTGCCGACAAAGATTTGTGAGATTGCCTTCCCGCCAATAGCCAATTCTATCAAATCGGATACATCGGATATATTCAATCCGTATTGGGCAACGCGTTCACGATTGGCAATAATCTGCAACTGCGGCATCGGGGGTTCCTGATCGATAGCAACATCCATTGCACCGGGAATCTTTTTAATAGTTCCTTCCACCTCCTCAGCAATCCGCCTGCTCTCGGCAATGTCTTCTCCATAAATTTTGATGGCAAGATCACTATGGGCACCGGCTATCTGATCCATAACCATATCCATGATAGGTTGCGAAAAGCTGACCGAATAACCCGGAAGCTTCTGCAAAGAGTCATTCATTGCTTCTATCAATTCAACTTTAGTACGTCCGCTTTTCCATGTATCATAAGGTTTTAACCCTACTGCACACTCCACATGCGACAGCGAAAAAGCCTCGGCTCCTTCATCATCACGCCCTACTTGTGTCATTACGTAAGATACTTCGGAAAACTTGCTTACTTCTTTACGGAGTTCCTCTCCCATCTGTTTGGACTTCTCAATGGAGATGCCCGGAGGTAATTGCACCTGTATCCAAATGGATCCTTCATCAAGAGGAGGAAGAAAGTCCTTACCTACCATCCAACTTAATCCGCCGGCAAGTATTAATATTGAGGTCAAAACGATAAGAATCACCTTATGCTTATCAAGCAATTTTAAGATCTGTGCATGATAGGCTATCGTCATTTTCTCCAGCCATTTATTGTGATAAATCTTACGGGGTTTACGGTAAGACACAAAAGCCAATCCCGGTATAAGGAACAGCGCAACGGCCAAAGCACCAAGCAATGCATATCCCACCGTATAAGCCATCGGTGTAAATAATTTGCTCTCAATATGCTCAAAAGCAAACAGAGGCAAATAGGCGGTTATAATAATTAAGGTGGAAAAGAAAATTGGTTTTGCAACCTCTATGGTACGGCCCATCAACGATTCCTGACCAAGTATCTCGGTAGGATGCTTTTCACGCTTTTTCAAGATGGTTTCCATCATCACAATGGCTCCGTCGACCAATATACCAAAGTCAATAGCTCCCAATGACAGCAGATTAGCCGGAATATTTGTCAGATGCATTAAAATAAATGCAATTAACAAAGCTAAGGGAATGGTTATCGCAACGAGCAACGCTCCACGCCAACTCCCCAAAAATACAATTAAAACCAATATGACTAATATCATCCCCTCGAAAAGAGTATGCGACACGGTATGCAACGTTGTATTCACAAGGTTGGTACGATCCATGAACGGATGGATATGGGTGCCCTTCGGAAGTATCTCATTGTTAAGTTCATCTACGGCTTTATGTACATTTTTCAATACACGTGAAGGATTCTCACCCCGCAACATTTGTACAATGCCTTCCACGCCATCGGAATAATGACGTACTCCGTCATCAAATCCCAATACACCTTTGCGCTCTAAATTTCCATATTTAAGCACACCGATATCTTTCAAGTAAACAGGCGAGCCTTTATCCGATTTTAGAACTACATTTCCCAGATCGTCCAAGTCTTTAACCAGACCTATTCCACGAACAACATAACTCAAATCGCCATGGCTTAACATGCTTCCGCCGGCATTTACATTATTCTGATTTATCTTATCGGTCACATCAGCGAGTGAAAGACCATATTCCTCAAGCTTCTGCGGATTGATCTCAATTTGGTATTGTGTGGTTATCCCACCATAGTTACTGACATCGGCCACACCGGTCACTTGCTTAAGATAAGGAATGATTACCCACTTATGCAAATCGGTCATTGCCCTTAAGTCAAGGCTGTCACTTTCGATTATGTAACGGAAGATTTCACCGGTAGGTGCAGTTAAAGGATTAAGTCCGGGTACAGCTCCATAAGGCAAATCAATATCAACCAACCGTTCCTGAACACGTTGTCGTGCCCAATAATCATCCACTCCATCATCAAAAACCAGCACAACAGTGCTTAAACCGAAAGTATTCTTACTGCGCATGACGTTCAATCCCGGCATGCCGTTAACTGCTCTTTCTATCGGAATGGATATTTGCTGCTCAATCTCTTCAGCGGCCAATCCGGGCACCTGGGTAACAATCTGTACAGTGGTGTCGGATATATCAGGATAAGCATCAATAGCCAACTGAGTCCACGAATAGTAGCCTACCGCGGCTACAAAGCAGAATATGACGAACATCAAACCTCGTCGATGCAACGCCAAATGAATTAGTTTCTTTAGCATGGCATTAGCGGGCATCAATTAAGTAAAATGCACCTCCGGTAACAACGGAATCTCCTGCCTTTATACCCGAAAGCACAACAGTTCTTCCTCCATCGGTTATTGAAGTAGTTACAATTCGTTTTACATAAGCATGATTACCTACGGCGACAAGCACATACGGATGATCTTTATGCTGCAGGATGGCTGAAGTCGGAATTAAAATGGCGTTGGTAGCTTTATCCATCATTTTCACGGAGCCATACATCCCCGGTTTCATTGTACGGTCGGAATTGTCACATTCTATTAAGACTTCCACCGAACGGGTTTCCTCATTAAGCATTTCACTAACGTGGTAAATGCGTCCGCTTATTTCTTTCCCGGGCATAGATACTAATTCAACCCGAACCTTATCCAATGAACGTACCAAAGGCAGGTCCTTTTCCTTTACGTTAGCGGAAACCCATATTTTGTTCAAGTCGGCAACTGTGGCAACAGGTTCCGCATCTTCTTTAAAATACTGTCCTATTACAATATTGTCACTTATAATTTCACCGGATATAGGGGAACGTACAATCAAGGGTTGTCCCAATACTAACTTGGCAGGATTAACTTGAAAAACTTTCAAAGCACTGAGTGCATTCTCATATTCTTTTTTCTTCAACTCATATTCCACTTCAGCCTCTTCCATATCCTTTTGAGCGCTGACTTTATTAGCATACAGATCTTTTTCGCGCTTTAAGTTTTTTAAAGCAAGCACCATCTCTTGTTTGGTTTGGTAATATGCTTTACCAGCTTCGAAAAACGAAGGCGAACTAATTTCAAAAACAGGACTCCCCTTTGCTACTTTTTGTCCTAAACGGACAAATGTTTTAGTGATTCGTCCGGCAAATGGTGAAGCGATTTCAGCGTAATTAGTCGGAATAGCCTTAACAACTCCCGAAACATTGAAATTACGTTGAAAGTTTTCTTCTTTTATGGTCGAGACTTTCAGCTTTTGTTGAATAGGGGAATTTGAAGATACCACAATGGTATCACCTTGTACCGTATAATCAGGGGTCGTGTTTTCTGTTTTATTACCGGTACAAGAACAAGTTACTAAGCCTGCAAGGCAAAGCAATCCTAAATATTTCATTTTTTAAGATGTATAAGTATGAATGACTGGAAGGCAGCTAAGCTACCTTTTATTAACTCTCTAATCTTTATTCATAGTTATACAATAGGGAGGAGCACGCAAAGAACAAACCGCAACCTTAATACGGGTGAAGAATATATGAATTATCTGAAGAATAAATATACCGAAAACACAAAAGTAGATTAAAGATGCTAACGGAGCAAAAAAAGCCAAAGTAGCATTCATCCACGCAATGGTTGCGATTTCACCTGAAGTATGACCGTGATGTGCCCCCGGAAGAAAAGGATGGGAGTGGGTAATGATCTGATTTTGGATGACGTGCGTATGAATAAAGGCTGTATTTCCTATATGGTAATATAGAAATAATACCACCAAAAACGATTTGAATATGGATTGAACCGCCTTTTTCATATATCGCCGCAAATATATTAACTTTCCTATAATTAACTAATGGAAAGATGGATTATTATGCAAAAGAAAAGAGCCTGATTAGTCAGGCTCTTTTCTTTTTTACAAATAAGTTTCATTCTAAGTAAAGTCCGACTGATCGGATTGAAAGTTTGCGACTTTAAACAATGGTTTTAGATACATGTTTTAGGACTTCATACCAATCCGAACAATTCCAAATCACTTTCTACAGTACCAATTCCCCCAATGTGGAAGGTGTCAACAAGTACTTTAGCCACATTCGGCGAAAGGAATGCAGGGAGCGTCGGTCCTAAATGGATTTTCTGCACACCAAGGCTAAGCAAAGCCAGTAATACAATAACTGCTTTTTGCTCATACCAAGCAATGTTATAGACAATTGGTAATTCATTGATATCATTTAGTTGGAATACTTCTTTCAACTTTAAAGCGATGACAGCAAGAGAATAGCTGTCGTTACACTGACCGGCGTCTAAAACACGAGGAATGCCATTCACGTCTCCAAGCTGAAGTTTGTTATAACGATATTTGGCACAGCCGGCAGTAAGGATAACCGTATCTTTAGGAAGCATCTGGGCAAATTCAGTATAGTAATCACGACTCTTCATACGTCCATCACAACCCGCCATAACTATAAACCGACGAATAGCACCTGTTTTCACTGCATCCACTACTTTGTCAGCCAGTTGTAGCACTTGATTATGAGCAAAACCACCGATAATGGTACCATGTTCTATCTCAGTAGGAGCGGCACAACTTTTGGCAATCTCAATAACTTCAGAGAAGTCCTTCTTTCCATTTTCATCCTGAGTGATGTACTTGCAGCCCGGGTAACCCGTAGCATTCGTGGTAAACATACGCTCTTTATATTCAGCATTTGGTAGAGGCGGCACAATACAATTGGTTGTAAAGAGAATCGGCCCATTGAAAGTGGCAAATTCTTCACGTTGTTTCCACCATGCATTACCATAATTACCTACAAAATGATCGTATTTCTTGAATGCCGGATAGTAGTGTGCCGGAAGCATTTCGCTATGGGTATAGACATCGACCCCTGTATCTTCGGTTTGTTTGAGAAGTTCTTCCATGTCTTTAAGGTCGTGTCCGCTTATTAATATACCGGGACGCTTTCCTACTCCAATATTAACCTCAGTGATTTCAGGATTACCATAATTTCCGGTATTAGCTTCATCCAACAAAGCCATGACCTTTACACCATACTCGCCTGTTTTCAACACAAGTCCCACCCACTCATCAGTAGGAAGTGACTTCGTAGCAATAGTAGCTAAAGCGTATTGTATAAAAGCATGAACGGAAGTATCGGAATAACCCAAACGCATGGCATGTTCCAAATAAGCAGCCATACCTTTCAGGCCGTAAACAATCAATTCTTTTAAGGAACGTAAATCTTCATTCGCTTCACGCAAAACGCCTACCAGCTCTCCTTTTGTTTCATATTCCGAGCGATCTCCACTCCAAAGTAGTTCATCAACCTCAGGTAGTTTTATCCCTAAAACTGAAGCTTGCCCAATCAAGATGCGACGTAGTTCGAGCCCCTTGTCTACGCGTTTCAGTATACTTTCATCATCAAAGTTTGCATTGGTAATTGTACAGAACAAGGCATCTATTACGAACTTATTTACTTCATCATTTTCAGGTTCGCCGGCTGTTCTTAAAGAATCGGCAACAGTAGAAACACCTCTCACCACAAATAACAAAAGATCCATAGCTTGTGAAGTGTGGCTTTCTTTTCCACATACACCTTTTAACGTACAACCAACACCCTTTGCAGCCTCCTGACATTGATAACAAAACATCTTTGCTTCCATCATAGTTTATTTTTTAATTAATGATTCAACGTTTGATGTTGCAAAGATCGTCTGTTAGCTAGACATAAAATGTCACATATATCACGCTTTATTGTATTTTTTAGTAGCCAAGTTCTTTATTTACGAATATCACCCTTATCCGGGTTTCATCAAACTGCCCTTGAATGACAGTAAAGTAGTTACATATTTTATCTTTAGATTTACAGTCAGCGCAGTGTCCCGTAACAGCACATGGCGTTTTTTTGGCAAGTCTTTTTGCATCAAGTGGAGCGGCATGTGCTCTTATCCGTTCAACCGCATCCTTTTCATCTTTTACAATCTTATTGACACCACAAATGATTAAAACCTTTTTAGGTCCATAGATAATAGGAGCAACTCGGCTGCCGTTGCCATCCATGTTATAGATCTTGCCGTCTGAGCTGATAGCGTTTGCACTACTTAAGAAATAATCCGCTTGGAAATTCTTCAAATAGAGTTCCTTCTTATCTTCCTTACCAAGTGCCTCATCATACTTATTATAATAGGTGATATCCCGTTTCTTCAAATAATCATAAACACCTAGCGCCTCAAGAGTTATAGAGTCACCTACCCCAACTGTAACACCATCATCTATAAGTGTATCAAGATAGTCTAAGAGATTTTCTTCTGATTCGAATATCACGGAAGATATACAATTCCTTTTTAAAGATTTAACGGCGTCCTCTAATAATGTTGCCATAAGACTATGTATTATTCTCTAGTCATTAATCGCTGCTCCGCCATCTTTTCATATTTGGTACCAAATCGGCCATAATTGGCATAAGGATATATAGAGATTCCGCCACGAGGGGTAAATAATCCGGTTACCTCAATATACTTTGGATTCATCAATTGAATAAGATCCTTCATTATAATATTGACACAGTCTTCATGAAAAGCACCGTGGTTACGAAAACTAAAAAGATAAAGTTTTAAACTCTTACTCTCCACCATTTTAATATCGGGAATGTAGCTGATACGGATTTCTGCAAAGTCCGGCTGTCCTGTTATAGGGCATAGACTCGTAAACTCGGGACAATTAAAACGCACCCAATAATCATTCTCCGGATGCTTATTATCAAATGCTTCAAGCACTTCGGGAGCATAATCTTGTTTATATTCGGTTTTTCTCCCTAAAAGAGAAAGCTGATCTTTTAATTCTGACATAACATATCTATTTAACCAATATTATCAAACTCTGAAAACCCGGCAGCTTCACGCAGAATCGTCGACTATACACTCACATAAAGAGAAACTGCAATGTAATCTAGCGTTTCGTACTCAAATATTTCTCCAGTCCTTCACGACGAAGCTTGCATGCAGGACAATGTCCACAACCATCACCGGGAATTCCATTATAACAAGTCAATGTTTCATTGCGAACCAAGTCTAATACACCCAGCCTATCTGCCAAAGCCCAAGTTTCAGCTTTATCAATCCACATTAATGGAGTGTGAATAACAAACTGCTCATCCATTGACAAATTCAGCGTAACATTCAGCGATTTGATAAAACCGTCCCTACAATCAGGATAACCACTAAAATCAGTCTGTGAGACTCCCGTAACAATATGCTGAATACCGTGCTCACGAGCATATACCGCAGCAATACTTAGAAAGAATAGATTACGCCCCGGCACAAAGGTATTTGGATAACTATCTGCAGGCTTCTCTTGGTCCATTGTCATTGTGACATCAGTCAGAGAATTATGTCCTAATCGGCCAATAAACGAAACGTCCATCACTTCAAAGGGTACGCCCCCTTTTAAAGCTATATTACGAGCCAATTCAACCTCCTTTTGATGCTTTTGTCCGTAAAGGAAGCTCAATGCCAATACTTTTTTGAATTTTTGCTTAGCCCAAAATAAACAAGTAGTGGAATCCTGCCCACCACTGAATACGACCAATGCTGTTTCTTTATTCATACAGAATTTAATTTTTCACACAGAAAGCCAATATCTAAATTTCTTTCAGTTTCAATATGTTATATGAGATATCTTCATCGTAGACATCACTCCCATCCACACGTTTGATATAGCTTACCACACGAATTGTTACAGGAAGGACTATAACTTCATACATTGTCTTCAAGATAATCTGGGTACCGATCATCAATAACAATTGAGACCATGGTATAAGTCCGCCGAATGCTATGGGGAAAAAGATCAATGAATCTCCTGTTTCTCCTACCACAGTCGACCATATAGCACGAACAGAAAAGTGCTTTCCAGCGCTAGAGATTTTCATCCGGCTCATAACATAAGCATTAAGGAAGGAACCGACTAGAAAAGCGAGTAAGCTGGCAACAACAATACGCGGTGCCATACCAAATACAAAATTGAAATGGGCTTCACCATCCCAAAACGGTGCAGCCGGCAATGCTACTGCAATAAGACCCAGAGCAACCACAAAAAAGTTCATGGCAAAACCACTCCATATAATCAAACGAGCTTTGCGAAATCCCCAGACTTCGGCTATACAATCATTAATAATATAAGAAATGGGAAACACGAGCAATCCTGCTGTAACAGTAATGCCAAAAACTTGAACAACTTTTGTTTCAAGAAGATTTGCTGCAATCAGGCAAACATTGAAAAGAATGCCAAGCAGCATAAAAGGGACAGATACTTTTTGCTTCATTATTCCTGTTTTTTACGTGGTGTTCTAGAATACACGACCGCTATTCACGGCATCATACACTTTTAAAAATATGCGGCAAAGATAATAGTTTATTGTGAAACATACAAATATCACCTTTAAGCATATCAACTCCCTTATGTTTGTTTTATTAAAATACAATAACCTCCAATCATAAGGAGAGAAACAAATAAAAATAAACAGTCAACAAATTCATAATTATTATTTTTTTGCTCAATATTGTCCATAACAGTAATTATGATTAAATTGCACCCGCAAAAAGGGTACAGAAAGCCCCCCAACCTTAAAAAGTCAAACATGATAAACAAAGATTATGCTTCTTTTTATATCTACACCTTTTGCAAAAAGCTGGATACAAGCACACAATATCCAATAAAAATCACTGGATAAAAAAGCATTATAATCTGATTATACATGAAAAAGATTACTTTTCTTATTCTATTAATTTTCATTTGTGCAAAATCACTTTTTGCTTCCTCATATCTCTTTTTTAAAAGATTTCAGGTCGAAGACGGATTATCTCATAACACTGTTTGGTGCGGACTGCAAGATAGTTATGGATTCTTATGGTTTGGAACCAGCGACGGCTTGAACTGCTATGATGGGCGAACCAATAAAATATACAGGAATGTACTCAACGATAAATTTTCATTAGAGAATAATTTTGTACAAACGCTTTTCGAGGAAAACCAACGGAATATATGGGTCGGAACCAACTGGGGTATTTATATCTACGACAGAAATACTAACCATTTCACTCATTTCAATAAACGTACCAACTACGGAGTACTAATCAGTAGTGAGGTTCGGAAAATCATAAGAACACACAACGGGTTAATCTGGATTGCCACTTTAGGTCAAGGGCTCTTCATTTATAATCCAAAGACTAACATCCTAATCCAAAACAGTCTACAAACATCTTTTGTGTGGGATATTTGCGAGAGCAACACTCATAATGTCTATATATCATCTCTGCAAGATGGATTATTTTGTTTCAATGAAAATGGAATTATAAAGAAACTTCCTTCCGCCTTTACAAAAATATACAATAACACCGGAAGACATAAAGTTAATTGCATAGCCAATATAGGTGGCTCCATTTGGATGGGAACCGATGATAAAAGACTTTATAAATGGGACGAACATGAAAAAATGTTAAGCAGTTATGATGCATCACCTGTTTCAATGGGGGTTATAAGGTGCATGCTGGATTATTCGAAAGAAGAGCTGTTGCTAGGAACAGAAAACGGGGCATATTTATTCAATTATAAAACAGGGAATTTTTCAAGAGCAGATGATCCTTCTCTACGGACTGGCGCACTAAGTGATTTATCTATAAATAACATGCTCAAAGATGCAGAAGGTGGTATTTGGGTTCTAACAAATCTTGGTGGAATAAATTATGCCAGTAAACAAACAAAGCATTTCGAATCTTACTATTCCGCCGATAGCAGTAAAGAAGACAGTGGAATTGTAGTAGGACCATTTTGTGAAGATCAATCCGGGAATATCTGGATTGGTACGAGAGACGGGCTTTATCTTCTTAATGCAAAAACACATCAATTGGCCAAACATCCTATAAGCAGTCTGGCTCATGGAAAGTGTGACATACGAACATTATTCCTTGATGCTAACCAACTATGGATAGGAACATACGGCGATGGAGTTAAAGTTTACAATATCAACACAGGAGCAGTCAAGGAATATCATTACTCCCGCGATGTCCTAAACACAATATGTAGTAATGATGTACTCAGCATATACAAAACCCACAGCGGCAACATCTATATCGGAACCAGTTGGGGACTCTGCCAGTACAATCCGAAAGAAGATAATTTTTCGGTAGTCATTGCCATTGGTACAATGATTTCTGTCATTGATATTACAGAAGATCACCAAGGCAATCTGTGGGTCGCAACATCCAATAGCGGAGTATTCCGTTACCAACCGAAATCCGGGAACTGGAAGCACTTTGAACATAAAAGGAAAGACAGCAGGACAATCACAGATAATTATGTAATAACAATGTTTGAGGATTCCAAAGGTACAATGTGGTTTGGTACAAATGGAGGGGGACTTTGTTCCTTCAATTCAAGCAAAGAGGTCTTTACTGATTTTGATCCTGATAATGCCATTCTTCCAAGTAAAGTAATCTATTCTATTGAAGAAGATAAAAAAGGTAACTTTTGGATTTCAAGCAATATGGGGCTTATTAAGATTAACCCATATAAGAAAGAATTTCTACGCCGTTTTACCACTGGAGACGGACTTCAAGGGAATCAGTTCAACGCACATTCTTCTTTAAAGACAGCTAGAGGTAAATTTTATTTTGGAGGGGTCAACGGATTCAATGCCTTCACGCCTGAAGCATTGATGGATAATAAGTATATTCCCCCCGTATATATCACGGATATCCAGTTGACATATACCAATGATGAACATTTGGTAAAAAAAATACTAGATTTAAAACAGCCTTTATATGCTAGTCAGGAAATTACCTTACCATACGAATACAATAGCTTTGTGATTAGCTTCGCCGCCTTAAGCTATGAAGACCCGGGAAAAAACCGTTATTCATATATCCTAAAAGGTGTAGACAAAGAATGGGTTACTAATTCAAAAATAAACTCGGCTTCATACACAAATCTCTCGCCCGGAAAATATGAGTTCATTGTACGCGGATCAAACAATGACAATAAATGGAATACAAAGGGGACAACAATTACGATAATTATCACTCCACCTTGGTGGCGCACATCATGGGCATACACCGCATATATACTACTCTTTTTGGGAATAGCATATTATATGGCATTAAAATGGGATGAGTATGTAAAAACAAGATACAGACGCAGAATGGAAGAGTTCCGTATTTCGAAAGAAAAAGAGATTTATGAATCAAAAATTGGTTTCTTCATTAATCTCGTCCATGAAATCCGTACTCCATTAAGTTTGATATGCATCCCCTTGGAAAAGCTGATGAAAGATAATGAAGACAAAGAAATGAAGTATTTATCCATTATCAATAAGAATGTGAACTATTTACTGAATATAACTACCCAGCTACTCGATTTTCAGAAGATGGAGAGTGGTAAGCTACAATTAAATTTACAATCGACCAATATAAGTGAACTAATAGAAAACGTATATGAACAATTTATCGGACCGGCAGAATTAAAAGGCATAACCATCATACTTACACATACCGATGAAGCGGTATATGCCAAAATTGATCCGGACAAAGTACGGAAAGTGTTAGTCAATCTAGTTGGTAACGCCATTAAATATGCAAAAAGTAATATAGAAATTGTACTTAAATATTCAGACAAAGATTTTGAAATCTCCGTAAATGATGATGGGATTGGCATACCCAACGAGGAAAAAGAAAAAGTATTTGAAGCCTTCTATCAGATTCAAAACAGAGAAAAGGCAGTCCCAGGCACAGGCATAGGACTTGCTTTCTCTAAATCTCTTGCCGAAGCACATAAAGGCGAATTGAAAATAGAAGACAGCTCTTTCGGTGGCTCCTCTTTCATTCTTCGCCTCCCGATTAAAGATGTTGTTACAAACAAAAAATCAAAACCTGAAATAAAAGATACAGCTATTATCACCACCGATGAAGAAAAAGATGTTACCGTCCATCCTAACAACGGCAAATTAACGGTCTTACTCGTTGAAGATAATATCGACTTACTTAATTTGACAAAAGAAGCATTGAGTCCTACTTTCCGAATATTGAAAGCAGCGAATGGAGTAGAAGCACTAGAAATACTTTCCAACGAAAGCGTAGATGTGATTGTCAGTGATATTATGATGCCCGAAATGGACGGATTGGAACTGACTACAAAAATTAAAACAACTATAGATTACTCTCATATACCGGTAATCTTATTGACAGCCAAAACAACGCTTGAATCGAAAGTAGAGGGATTGGAATGTGGCGCAGATGCATATATAGATAAGCCATTCTCTGTACGCCAACTACAGATGCAGATAGAAAACTTAATTAAGTTGAGGCAGAGTTTTCATAAAATGATGATTGACCTTTTTGGAACTCAAACAGAAGAAGTCACAACGGAGTATGCTCTATCTCAAAAAGACCGAGAATTTATAGCGCGTATACAAGAGGTTATTACAGAGCAAATGGCGGATGAGAATTTTTATATTGATAGCTTGGCCGAAGTCATGCACATGAGTCGATCTAATTTTTATAGAAAGATTAAAGCATTATCCGGCATGTCACCAAATGATTATCTGAAAACAATCAGATTGAACCGTGCCGCCGAACTCATAAAGAGTGGAGAGCGTATATCAGAAGTTGCGGAAAGAGTCGGATTTACTTCTTCTTCATATTTTGCGAAATGTTTCAAGACACAATTTGGTGTATTGCCGAGAGATTACAAAGGATAAAATTGAGCATAAAACAAATATCTTATATGGAAGGAATATCTTCCTTCCATATAAGACAGCCAAAAGATATTAATCAATTCTCTCATTCATAAAAATGTATTTTTGAGTTGAACTACATCATTTAGGGCTTCTTCAGTAGCTAAAGAGCAGTTTTTGTCTTTTATTGAATATTTTTTTTTGTATAAAGAAAAAATATAGATCTTTATTTGCACCTGTCAATCCTAAAAACATTAACTAATTTTATTATGAAGAAATTATTAACATTGGCTTTATCGGCAATTCTGCTTTGCAACGCCCAGGCTTCCGATTTATTTAGGCCCGTAAAAAAAGTAGCATTGCGTGCTCCATCTGTGCCACTTGTTGTATCAGATCCTTATTTTTCAATTTGGTCTCCATATGACAAATTGAATGAAGGCACAACAAAACACTGGACAAATGCAAAAAAGCCTTTGCTAGGTGTATTACGTGTAGATAATGAAGTCTATCGCTTCATGGGAAAAGTAGAGCCTAATCTCCAAGCTATCGCTCCAATGACAGACACTGAAAATTGGGAAGGAAATTACACTTTCCAGACTCCGCCAGCCGGTTGGACAGCAACTCAGTTTGACGACAGTAGCTGGAAGCATGGGAAAGCTGCTTTTGGAACTCATGACATGCCACGAATCCATACAGAATGGAAAAATGATGATATATGGGTACGCCGCACATTCAATTTGGAAGATCTTAACACAAACGACAATTTCTTTATAAAATACTCACATGATGATGTATTCGAACTTTACTTGAATGGAGAAGAACTTGTCAATACAGGCAATACATGGAATAATGATGTGTGTCTTCAACTTACAGAAGCTGCAAAAAAGAAACTTCGTAAAGGCAAAAATGTAATTGCCATACACTGCCACAACACAACAGGAGGTGCGTATGTAGATTTCGGACTTTATAAAGAAAAAAAGCAAAACGCCGATTTCAAAAAAGAAGCTATTCAGAAATCAGTTAGCGTACTTCCAACACAAACCTATTATACATTCACTTGTGGACCGGTTGAGTTAGATGTAGTATTCACTGCACCTCAATTAATTGATGACCTTGATTTATTGTCCACTCCTATTAATTACATTTCATATCAAGTACGCTCAACTGATAAGAAGGCACATAACGTACAGTTCTATTTGGAAACAACTCCGGAGCTTTCAATAAATGAGCTAACCCAGCCCACAATAGCCCAAACGATGGTACGTAATGGAATGAGCTATGTACAAGCAGGTAGCATTGATCAGCCAATATGCGACCGTAAAGGTGATGGCATCTGCATTGATTGGGGCTACGCATACTTAGCCAGCGGAAACAGTTCCGAACGTTCTGTCAGCTTGGGCGATTACTATGGGATGAAAGAAGCTTTCACTTATAAAGGCAAACTTCTTCCTGCAATGAAAAAAGTCACTACATATAATCCTGCGGATATTCCTGCAATGTCATATATGGACGATCTAGGCAGCATCAACAAAGACGGTAAAGCCGGATATGTTATGATGGGATATGATGATGTTTATTCAGTGGAATATATGTATGAGAAGAGAATGGCTTATTGGAAACATAATGGCAAGGTTACGATCTTTGATGCATTCGAAAAAGCTAAAGAAAACTACCAGTCGATTATGGAACGTTGCCGTGACTTCGACAAAATGATCCTTAATGATGCAGAGAAGGCCGGTGGAGAAGAGTATGCAGAGCTTTGCGCATTGGCATACCGCCAGGTTATCTCTGCTCATAAACTCTTCACAGACAAAGATGGAAACTTGATGTTTTTCTCTAAGGAAAATAACAGCAACGGTTGTGTAAATACAGTCGACCTGACTTACCCATCCGCTCCTCTATTTTTGGCATACAATCCTGATTTACAAAAAGCCATGATGACAAGTATCTTTGAATATAGCGCTACAGGGCGATGGAACAAGCCTTTCCCGGCACATGATTTGGGCACTTATCCTATAGCAAACGGACAAGTATATGGTGGTGATATGCCTATTGAAGAAGGTGGAAATATGGTTATATTAACCGCTGCTATAGCTAAAGTAGAAGGAAATGCTGACTATGCAAAAAAATACTGGGATCTACTGACTACTTGGACAGATTACTTGGTAAAATATGGACAAGATCCTGAAAACCAACTTTGCACCGACGACTTTGCAGGACACTGGGCACACAACGCCAATCTTTCTATCAAAGCAATAATGGGTGTTGCCGGATACAGCGAAATGGCACGTATGCTTGGGATGAATGAAGTAGCTGACAAGTATGCCGGCATTTCAAAAGCAATGGCTGCTAAATGGGAGCAAATGGCAAATGAAGGAGACCACTATCGTTTGGCTTTTGACCGTCAAAACACATGGAGCCAAAAATACAATATTATCTGGGATAAGATGTGGAACCTTAACCTCTTTCCCAACAATGTCATTTCAAAAGAGGTGAATTATTATTTGAATAAGCAAAATGCATACGGACTTCCATTGGATTCACGCAAAGAATACACAAAATCAGACTGGATTATGTGGACAGCCGCATTATCACCAGACATAGCTACATTCAAAAAGTTTGTCGCACCGGTATATAAGTATGCAAACGAAAGCACCTCGCGTGTTCCTTTAAGTGACTGGCATCACACAGATAGCGGAGAATTTGTAGGCTTTAAAGCGCGTTCTGTTGTTGGTGGATATTGGATGAAAGTTTTGATGGACAAAATTCAATGAATGTTTTGACTCTTGTTTTTTGGTATCTGAATTATTTCTTATAAATTGCCGCAAATTATAATTGCGGCGGATGAGACTGTGCCGATGGCACAGTCTCATTGAATATAAACCGGAAAGCATCTGTTTTAATGAAAAAATCACTCTTTATTCTATTCCTATTCTTCGTTTGCTTCGCTTGCTTACACAGATCGTCCGACAAAAGAGGACTTGAAGCTGAGAGCAGCACATATAACAACCCATTACTACCATCCGGCACTGATCCTTATGCTATTTTTTACAATGGCAAATATTACTATATGCAAGGAACCGGAACAGATAAGCTTGCTATTTGGGAAACAACAGACATTACAGATATAAAGCATGCCAAATGCAAAGACATTTGGACATCGGACAATAAAGCCTATTCTTTTAATATTTGGGGGGCGGAATTACATCGCATCAACAATAAATGGTATATCTATTTTGCAGCTGACGATGGGAAACTTGATAACCACCAGCTTTATGTGTTGGAAAATGAATCGCCCGACCCAATGAAAGGGACATTTAAGATGAAAGGGGCTATCAAAACCAACAATGAATGGAATTGGGGAATACAGGCAACAACTATTGTCCATAAAGGCGTACAATACTTATTATGGTCAGGCTGGCCAAAGCGAAGAATAACCACTGAAACCCAGTGTCTCTATATTGCAAGCATGTCCAATCCCTGGACTTTAAAATCATCCCGTATATTAATATCCAAGCCGGAATATGAATGGGAACGCCAATGGGTTAACCCTGATGGTACACGCACTGCATATCCCATATATGTGAATGAATCACCTCAATTTTTTCATTCCAGAGACAACAGAAAAATTCTAATCTATTATTCAGCCAGTGGCTGTTGGACTCCATATAATTGCATAGGAATGCTCACCGCCAATGACAACAGTGACTTACTAAATCCTGCATCATGGACAAAGAATCCGTCTCCGGTATTTCAACAATCACAAGAAAACGGAGTATATGGACCGGGAAGTCCATGTTTTGTGACCTCACCGGACGGAAATGAATATTACATATTATATCATGCCAGAAATATACCAAATAGTGACGGAGGACCGGAAACCCGTAGCCCACGTATTCAAAAGATTGGTTGGGATACAAACGGTATGCCTGTACTAGGCAAACCTTTCTCTGAAAAGACCTCGCTATCCAAACCCTCCGGAACATTCTAAAGACCTTAAGTAAAGCGTTTTTGGTTCGTATTTGTTATTTTCTGAACGTTTTTTTGCCTGTTTTCGTGTATTTAATCGCGTTCTTTGTAACATTGCTTAATACAATCCAAATAGTAATTAAACATTATGAACTTTAAACGTTTTCTTTTTTTGGGAATGGTCTTTAGTTTGTCTGCGTCTGTATTTTCGCAACAGCATTCTTCGGACAAAAAACAAACAAGTGGTAATCCGGTATTTCCGGGATGGTATGCAGATCCCGAAGGAGCTGTATTCGGAAATGAATATTGGATCTATCCTACATATTCGGCTCCATACGATCAACAGACTTTTATGGACGCTTTTTCTTCACGCGATCTGGTGCATTGGAAAAAGCATCCCCGTGTGCTATCCATTGAAAATATCAGTTGGGTGAAGCGTGCTTTATGGGCACCCGCCATCATTGAAGCTAATAAGAAATACTACTTCTTTTTTGGAGGAAATGATATACAAAACAATAATCAGCTTGGAGGTATTGGAGTTGCTGTAGCCGATAATCCGGCCGGACCTTTTAAAGACGCACTGGGCAAGCCATTAATCGGACAGATAGTCAATGGTGCACAACCTATCGACCAGTTTGTCTTTAAAGATGATGACGGACAGTATTACATGTACTATGGTGGTTGGGGGCATTGCAATATAGTAAAAATGGCACCCGACTTGTTGAGTATAGTACCCTTTGCAGATGGAACTACTTACAAAGAAATCACTCCGGAAAACTATGTCGAGGGACCTTTCATGCTCAAGCGAAATGGTAAATATTACTTCATGTGGTCTGAGGGAGGATGGGGTGGCCCAAATTATAGCGTGGCTTATGCTATCTCTGACTCTCCATTCGGTCCCTTCAAGCGTATCGGAAAGATTCTCCAACAGAATCCGGAAATAGCAACAGGTGCAGGGCACCATTCCGTCATAAAAGGTCCTGGTAAAGACGAATGGTACATGGTATACCACCGTCGTCCATTGGGAGAGAAAGATGCCAATAGTCGCGTAGTATGCGTCGACCGTTTGTATTTTGATAATGACGGTTACATCAAACCGGTGAAAATTACTTTCGAAGGAGTGAAAGCAAGCCCTCTTTCAAGTAAGAAACAGAAATGAAAACACACAAATACCCTAAACGTACAATCATGAAGAACAGATTTTCAATAATCGCCTTCCTATTACTCTTATTCCCAAACATTGCCATCCATGCGATTACAGAAGACAAAAACAAATTGTATACTGACAAAGAAGCTACTCTAGCAATAGATGCTTTTCATAAGACATTCTATAATCCGGAGATGAAACTATATGCCATCTCATCGGATATGAAAGGGCGTGCAGCCATTTGGGTGCAGGCTATATATTGGGATATGATTATGAATGCATACAAACGTACCCAAGCGCCGAAATATCGCCAACTCATAGAAGATATTTATCAAGGAGGGTATGAACAATATGATAAATATAACTGGAACAATAAAGTGGAATGGTTCATCTACGATGATATGATGTGGTGGATCATTTCTTTAGCAAGAGCATACGAAATCACCCACGAACCGAAGTATTTGGCTCATGCATCTTCCGGATTTTATCATGTATGGAAAGAATCGTACGATCCCGAGCGAGGTGGAATGTGGTGGAATTTCAAACATGACGGAAAAATGTCATGTATCAATTATCCTACGGCAATAGGCGCAATGACACTCTATAATGTAACAAAAGATCCTGATTATCTGGAGAAAGCAAAGAATATATACGCATGGTCACGAAATGTTTTCTTCGACAAGAAAGACGGACGTATTGCCGATAGTATGCATTATCATTTCCAACGCCAAAACGGTATGGACATAGATTGGACAACCCAACTTTATAATCAGGCGACATGCATCGGATCGGCTATCATGTTGTACAAAGCTACAAAGGAAAAGCAATATCTTGAAGATGCTATTCTCGCCACAAATTATGTGCGGAACTCAATGTGCGATGCTAATGGATTATTGCCCTTCAAAAATGGCATTGAACAGGGTATTTACGGAGCTATTTTCGCACAATATATCACTATGCTCATAAAAGATGGTAACCAACCACAGTATACGGACTGGCTTCGTATGAATATTGATACGGCTTGGAACAATCGGGATATGAGTCGCAATATAACATTCAAAGATGCTTCGCAAGCATGTCCTAAAGGAATAATGGAAAGTTATGATGCAAGTTGCTGCCCGGCTTTGATGCAAGTCATTTCCCCACGCTAAAAAAAATAGATAACCATTTTAAAACATTATAATAGAATAGACAATGAAACGACAATTAATGACGTTATTCTTCGGTGCAACAACTTTCTTTATTTCCAGTTATGGAAACACTAAGATAGCACATGACACTAAAAATGAATTGAGAGCGCCAGCCTATCCGTTAGTAACGATTGATCCATATACCAGTGGATGGTCATTCAATGACCACCTTTACGATGGAACGATAAAGCACTGGACCGGAAAAGACTTCCCCTTAATCGGAGTAATCAAGGTGGATGGGCAATCCTATCGATTCATGGGAGAAGAAAACGTTGAATTGCTAACCCTCGTAAACACATCGGAGCAAGGTTCTTGGAGTGGAAAATATACGACTAACCAACCCGCCAAAGGATGGCAGAAGATGTCTTTCAACGATGCAGCCTGGAAAGAAGGCAAAGCTGCTTTCGGCACAATGGAGAATGAATCTACTGCAAAGACTCAATGGGGAAGCAAATATATCTGGGTACGACGGACAATAGATATCAAGAATAGTTTAAAAGGACGGAAAGTTTATCTTGAGTACTCTCATGATGATGACGTTATTATCTATATTAACGGCATAAAAGTGGTAGATACCGGTAACGCATGCAAGAAACATGAGCTTACAAGACTACCGGATAATGTTGTCGCAACGTTGAAACCAGGTAAGAATCTTATTGCCGCATATTGTTACAATCGTGTGGGTAACGGATTGCTTGACTTTGGTCTTGCTCTTGAAAAAGAAAACCAACGGAGCTTTAATACTACAGCAAAACAGCTTTCTGCAGAAGTACAACCTATGCAAACAATATATAAGTTTGCTTGTGGACCGGTTAACTTGGATTTGACTTTTACTGCACCTCTTTTTATGGACAATCTTGATTTGATGACCCGTCCGGTGAATTATATTTCTTATACCGTGTCTTCCAATGATAAAAAGAATCACAACGTAGAATTATATCTCGAGGCAGGTCCTCAATGGGCAATAGATCAGGCAGGACAAGCCTCAACGTCCGAAAGCTTTGAAAAAGGTAATTTAGTGTACCTGAAAAGTGGAAGCAACGCACAGAAGGTATTGGATAAAAGAGGTGATGATGTACGCATCGATTGGGGATATTTCTACATGGCAGCTGATAAGGGAAATACACAATATGCCACCGGAAATTCAACTGAACTAAGAAAGAGCTTTGGAAAAAGCAAACTGGCTGCATCAAAGACAAACGGGACCGATCATCTAGCTATTGTACGCCAATTGGGTAATGTTCAAAATGCAGCCGGACATTTTCTAATCGGTTACGATGATATTTACTCCATACAATACTTTGGAAAGAACCTACGTCCTTACTGGAATCGTAATGGCAACAAAACGATTACATCGCAATTTGAAGAAGCGGAACAGGAATATAATACACTCATGGATAAGTGTGTAGCTTTTGATAATAAGATGATGAAAGAAGCTACCGAAGCCGGAGGCAAGAAATATGCAGAACTTTGCGCATTGGCTTATCGCCAAGCTATCTGTGCTCATAAGTTAGTTGAAGCACCCAATAAAGATTTACTTTTCTTCTCTAAAGAGAACTTTAGCAACGGTTCCATCGGGACAGTCGACGTGACCTACCCTTCCGCCCCACTCTTCTTACTTTATAATCCGGAGTTGGCCAAAGGATTGTTAAATCATATCTTCTATTATAGCGAAAGTGGAAAATGGAACAAGCCTTTTGCTGCACATGATGTAGGTACTTATCCATTAGCCAACGGACAAACTTACGGTGGTGACATGCCTGTAGAAGAATGTGGTAACATGCTGATATTGACAGCTGCCATAGCTGCTGTGGAAGGAAATGCGGACTATGCAAAGAAGCACTGGGATGTACTGACCATTTGGACAGACTACCTATTAAAGAATGGACTTGACCCTGAAAACCAGCTTTGCACAGACGACTTTGCAGGACACTTTGCACACAACGCCAACCTGTCTATAAAGGCGATCTTGGGTATTGCATCTTATGGCTATTTAGCTGATCTGCAAGGAGACAAAGCAACTGCTGACAAATATATGGATGCAGCCAAGAAAATGACAACCGAGTGGGACAAGATGGCTCATGACGGAGATCATTATAAACTGACCTTTGACAAAGCGGGTACTTGGAGTCAGAAATACAACATCGTATGGGACAAGCTCATGAAATGGAATATCTTCCCTAAAGAAATTGTACAGACAGAAATTCCTTATTATTTAAGGAAACAAAACAAATATGGCTTACCTTTGGACAATCGTGAAACGTATACAAAGACAGACTGGATTATATGGACTGCAACTTTAGCTCCCGACCGGGCTACATTTGAAAAGTTCATCGATCCAATCCATTTGTTTATGAATGAAACGACCACCAGAGTTCCGATGTCCGACTGGATATTTACGGATACGCCAAATCAAAAAGGTTTTCAGGCACGCTCTGTCGTTGGTGGATATTTTATCAAGATGCTTGAGAATAAACTAAATAAATGAGAATATGAAAAAAATAACCTTAGTAGTTGCCGCCTTGCTGAGCGTTTTAAGCTCTTCGGCTAAAAACGGCACCGACCCGGTGGATTATGTTAATCCACTGGTAGGGTCACAGTCAAAGGTTTCCCTGTCTACGGGAAATACTTACCCTGCCATTGCCCTACCATGGGGTATGAACTTTTGGATGCCCCAGACCGGTAAAATGGGAGACGGTTGGGGTTATACTTATGATGCCGACAAAATTCGCGGATTCAAACAAACACACCAACCGAGTCCCTGGATCAATGACTACGGTCAATTTGCAATCATGCCTGTAACAGGTAAGGTTGTATTCGATCAGGATGAACGTGCCAGTTGGTTTTCGCATAAAGCGGAAATAGCAAAACCTTATTACTATAAAGTTTATTTAGCCGATCACGATGTCACAACAGAGATTGCGCCTACTAGCCGTGCCGCCATGTTCCGTTTCACCTTCCCTGAAAGTAAAGATTCATACGTTGTTATCGATGCTTTTGACAGAGGCTCATGGGTAAAAGTTATTCCGGGAGAAAACAAAATCATCGGATATACAACCAAAAACAGCGGAGGTGTCCCCGAGAACTTCAAGAATTACTTTGTGATGGTATTCGACAAATCGTTTAGTTTCACTGCAGCCGTTGCAAACGGTAATATCAAGCCGGGTGAACTTGAAGCTAAAGATAATCATGCCGGTGGAATTGTCGGCTTTTCAACCAAGCGCGGCGAACAAGTAAATGTTCGTGTAGCCTCATCTTTCATCAGTCTGGAGCAAGCCGAACAAAACTTGAAAGAACTGGGTAATGACAATTTTGATAAAGTAGCGGCAAAAGGTCGTCAGGAATGGAACAATGTGTTAGGCAAAATCGAAGTAAATGATAATAACGTAGACAATCTGCGCACATTCTATTCTTGCTTGTATCGGTCGGTTATATTCCCACGTAGCTTCTACGAACTTGATGCCAACGGAAAACCGGTTCACTATAGTCCATATAATGGTCAGGTACTTCCGGGATATATGTTCACCGATACCGGTTTTTGGGATACTTTCCGATGCCTGTTCCCCTTCCTCAATTTGATGTACCCTTCAATGAATGCTAAAATGCAGGAAGGTCTGGCTAACGCATATAAAGAAAGTGGTTTCTTACCTGAATGGGCTAGCCCGGGACACCGTGGATGCATGGTCGGTAACAACTCTGCGTCAATCGTTGCCGATGCATACCTTAAAGGATTAAAAGGATATGATATAGAAACGCTTTGGGAAGCAGTAAAGCATGGAGCTAATAATGTACATCCACGGGTATCGTCTACAGGACGTCTTGGTTACGAGTACTATAATGAGTTGGGATATGTACCCTACAACGTAGGTATAAACGAGAGTGCAGCCCGCACATTGGAATATGCTTATGATGATTGGTCAATCTACAAGCTGGGTAAAGCCTTGAATAAACCTGAGAGTGAGATCGGTATATATGCCCGTCGTGCCATGAATTATAAGAATTTATTCGATCCCGAACATAAATTGATGCGTGGAAAAAATAAAGACGGACAATTCCAATCACCATTTAATCCCTTGAAATGGGGAGATGCCTTCACCGAAGGTAATAGCTGGCACTATACCTGGTCCGTATTCCACGATCCTCAAGGATTGATCGACTTGATGGGTGGAAAAGATTCTTTCAATCAGATGATGGATTCCGTGTTTATTCTGCCTCCATTGTTTGACGACAGCTACTACGGAGGAGTGATCCACGAAATACGTGAAATGCAGATTATGAATATGGGTCAGTATGCTCACGGCAATCAGCCTATACAACACATGATTTATATGTATAACTATTCCGGACAGCCATGGAAAGCACAATATTGGGTTCGCGAAGTAATGGATAAGCTTTACACTGCAGCTCCCGACGGATATTGCGGTGATGAAGACAATGGTCAGACATCGGCATGGTACGTCTTTTCAGCACTCGGATTCTATCCGGTATGCCCTGGAAGTAACCAGTACGTGTTAGGTACTCCTTATTTCAAACAAGTTAAGCTACACCTTGAAAACGGAAAGACAGTGTCCATCAATGCTCCCACAAATAGCAAAGAAAGCCGTTATGTATCTTCAATGACTTTGAACGGTAAAACTTATGACAAGAATTACCTGACTCATACAGACTTGTTAAATGGAGCATCCATCAATATGAATATGAGTGTTAAGCCGAATACGAAACGCGGCACAAAACAAGTAGATTTCCCTTACTCGTTCTCAACAGAACTGAAGGCTAATCATTAAAACAAATCCGGAAAAGTTATTAACTAAAATATAATATCATGAATAAGTTTTCTGTATGGGCACTCGCTGCCCTGGTTATGGCTAGTTGCGCTACAGCCAACAAAGAAAAGCCAACTGATTCCGGTTTGGTCCGGAAGAATTTTCAGACCAATGTAAGTGGCAAAAAGACCGATTTGTATGTACTCCGCAATGCAAACAAAATGGAAGTTTGCGTAACGAATTTCGGAGGTCGTATTGTGTCGGTCATGGTGCCCGACAAGACCGGAGCCATGCGTGATGTCGTGTTGGGATTTGATTCCATACAAGACTACATTACTATTCCTTCGGACTTTGGAGCAAGCATCGGACGCTATGCCAACCGAATTAACCAAGGACGTTTTACGCTAGATGGAAAAGAGTATCAACTACCTAAAAACAACTATGGACACTGCTTGCATGGTGGACCTAAAGGTTTTCAATATCAAGTATACACTGCAAAGCAACTCAATCCACAGGAACTGGAACTGACCTATCTTTCCAAAGACGGAGAGCAAGGCTTCCCTGGAAACCTGACTTGCAAAGTATTGATGAAGCTTACCGATGATAATGCTATCGACATCACATACGAAGCAGAAACAGACAAGCCGACAGTTGTAAACATGACCAACCATTCATATTTCAACTTGGACGGTGATGCAAGCAGCAATGCTGAACATCTGTTGACGATTAATGCCGATAATTATACTCCGGTTGACAGCACATTTATGACAACCGGTGAAATTGTTCCGGTGGAAGGCACTCCTATGGATTTCCGCACTCCAACAGCTGTAGGCAAACGCATCAATGATTATAGCTTCGTTCAATTAAAGAATGGAAATGGATATGACCACAACTGGGTATTGAATACTAAAGGCGACATTACCAAGAAGTGCGCAACACTTGAATCACCTAAAACCGGCATTGTATTGGATGTATATACCAACGAACCGGGTATTCAAATGTATGCAGGAAACTTCCTTGATGGAAAGGTAAAAGGCAAAAAAGGGATAACTTATCGCCAGCGTGCTTCCGTATGCTTGGAGACTCAAAAATATCCTGATACCCCTAACAAACCACAATGGCCTTCAGCTGTATTACGTCCTGGAGAAAAATACAATAGCCATTGTATTTTTAAATTTTCCGTTAAGAAGTAGACTGAACAGATAGAGATATTTGTCAAGAGTAGATTTACATAACATTAACAGGGATAAAGATCATTTCGATATCCCTGTTTTTTTATGCTCCTAAATATACAGGCATTAGCCAAAAGAGATGGTCTGTTATGTATAAAAAGACAGTATATTGAGGGCAAAAGCATGGTTAGTTTTATATAATATGATAGTATGTTTCACTCCATTACATTAGATGTTTATCATTTATCATAGTATGTATAAGGAAGAGGGAAGAAACTTTTGTTTCTTCCCTCTTCCTTATATGTCCCCAACCTAAATCAGGATTACAATGCTAAAATTACTACATATTAAGTCCAAATACAAGTATTACACCAAGTTTATTTCCTCTTTTTTCTATAAGTAAAGAATGTAGTCAATATGACCCAATTAAGAGTAGTACCATCACCACTATTTTAAAGTATCAAAAACAAAAAAAACCAACAAATAAATACATACATTAAAGAATAATGTAACATTATATTTCATACATTTGTAGAGACATACAACTCTCAAAATATAGATTATAAATATATTACAAAATTTAGAACAATAACAAGATGCATTTGATGTAAATATCAACTAATATTTAAAACAATGATATTATGAATAATTTGAAACATAAATATTGTATATACTTAATTATATATAACCACATTAGTAATAGAACTCTTATGAAAACATTAACAACATGCTTATTTTTGTTTTGCGCTGCCTACATGTCAGCGCAAACCGGGAAATCAGCCTCATCTGTCAAATGGGATGTTAGCACCCAGTCGGACATACCGGAACGCTTCACCATTCACCGTGCTACCATTACTCCTTTTGTGGAGAATGACACAACTTTCCTATATAAAAAAGCCCATCAAGAAGGTAAATATACCACAAACACAAAGATATACATAGACAAAAAAGAGTGGAAATCAGAAGCTTACCGGCGTTGGCTGTCATACACCTCTCTAGATTCATTGACTCTTGCAAGCCTTAGCAAAAGACTCGAGCCTCTTAAAAAAAAGTACCCCGAATCATTGGCAAAACATTCTTTGCACGGTTGTCCCCAAACATGGATTCCGCTATGTTCGTTTCAAGGGAAGTTGTATCTATATGATGGAAACAATCAACTCCAGTTCAATGACCCGCTATTTATAACAAACAGCATGGAAATAACACCCTATCTCATTCGTTCGTTCAATCAAGTATCTCCCACACATTATCGGGGTCAACTCTGCTCGGAGTATGGCAACTTGCCTTTTGACGGGAGTCTTGATTTGTATATGATAGATGCCAAACGTAAAGTTGCCATTATCCGCGAAGGAGGTAAGTACAAAGAGTATGCTTTGTATGTAGCAAAAGAAACGGCACACCTGTTTGATATGATAAATTGGCGCTGTGATGAAGAGCCTGAAGGAGACGAAATAGAATTTGATAAAATAAACTATCCGAAGTTGATTGCCGGACAAGAATAACATTCTGCACTCCCACCCTAAAGTTCATCATCAATGAGATATCAAATATTGTAGTCAGACTATACACAATAGTCTGACTACTACAGCGCAGCAAGCAAATTTACCACTTACCAAAAGCTTTCACATACTACTATTATCCAATGGTAAATCGGCAGCTAGTGAGACTCAGAATGTGCCTCTCCCATTGACAGAAAACATGCTAGTGAAATTTAATCGTCACTATATAATACAAGAGATGGTGCCATAACATTTTTAGACACCATCTCTCAATTATCAAAAAAAACTACCAATTTCGATTCATCAGAATCAATATCCTACCATTCGATAGCCTGATCTTCATCTGGTATCTGAGTGTTAATTTTACGTTCCAGAATCATAGAACCTCTCACTGTATATTCTATCTTGGCACCCGGAATAGACGTATAGTCGGCAAAACTATAGTCAATATTACGGATAGTCACATAGCGATGTAATAAATAAGGGCGAGTAGCGTCCATATCTTCATCAATAGTGTATGAGGGAGCTTTATTTAAATGAAACTCCATCTGCGGATTATCTGCTGTAAAGGTCAGATTATTCGACTTTGGGTCAAACTTAACATAAACCTTATAATTAGCTCGATCAGCGCGATCTTCATCAACCGTCCCGGCATAAAAGAATACCGAAGTCTCATCGAAAACATATACCTGTTTTGTATTTTGCACAATAGAGGCATCATTTTCCGATCCCTTTAAATAAATATTCAAAGTAGTACTACTGTAGGTCCCAGAATATGAATTAAAAGGCATCACACGCAATAATGCTTTACGATAATTCTTACGCGGATGAGCCTTATAATCATAAGACGGACCATCCACTATTGTCAAGGGAAGCACCCACTTATCTACCAAGTTCAAGTTCTTCAAAGTGAAGTTAACATTGAGTAAAGAGGTATTTTCCCCAGCTTTAATATCTACAGTCTCCGGTATCGTAAAATATTGAGCATCTAATTCTTTATAAAACAAATCCGTACGATTTTGAAAGCGTTCATAATTAAGGACTTGCAAAGTATCAGGATCTACTGCTACATGAACAGTGATATTTTGGTCATTTGTGGTTGATCCACTCACAATCAGCGGTAATTGATACGCCACGTTTCCATCCGATTTATAACGTACATAGATTGGAGTCACCCCCTTCGCATCAATAGGTGCTTTAAAGGAAATATAACGTTCGTATTGTTCGTTCTTCCACTCGTCATTGCATGAACTACACAATATTAGTGCAGTCACTATAGTTAGCAAATTATATATTCTTTTCATATATCAATCTCTATTATTCTTTAATCATAATATGTCCATCCCGGGTTTTGAGTAAGCCTTTTGTTATGTTTCAGCTCATCGTGTCGAATAGGCCAAAACCACATTTTCTGAGCAAAGGTGGTAGGAAGTGCCCAAATTGCCACCGGAGTATGGAATAAGTCTTTTTGATCTGCTGTCATCAAAGGATTACAACCATAAATAGGCAATGACTCCTCAACTTCCGCATCTTTCCAACGACGTAAATCGTAATAGCGCTTGCCTTCACCCATCAATTCAATCTGGCGCTCACGTTTTAGTTTCTTCCGGAATTCGTTTTTATCACCGTATACACTAGAAGAATAATCGGGCACACCGGCGCGAATACGTACAGGTTGAATACCTTTTTTCATCTCATTTACATCACGGCTGATAGAATAGGTTTTCGAGCAATCCCATGATGGGATATTATAAGATTTATCCAACTCATTTAAGGCCTCCGCATATATAAGCAAGATATCTGCATAACGAATAGCCGGTTCAGCTTTTGGAACAATTTTATCGATACTCCCACCTTCATAAGTATCATTAGGATGAACAAACTTCATTACACCGATACCGGAACGAAGCCAAAACATAGTATTGGTATATCCATTACCATTGCCACGATAATAAAACACCTGCTGTTCCCTGTTTTTATCCTGGCTCTCATTCAATAAATGCCAGATAGAACCGTTAAAAGCTACGGAAGCATAAAAACGAGGCTCCCGGTTAGCATACTGTAAAGAGACATTTGTACCCAATGGTTTATAAAGTCCTTTACTAACATCATCCTGTGTAGTATATCCTTGCAAACGGTTGGAACCATCACCACGCCCAATCTCTTTATCTTTCCCCGGACAATCTGCCCCGTCATTCATATAATATGCATCGCATTGTTTCTGAGTTATTCCTTGGGTATTCCAGCCGGAAGCAATACGAGGTAATTGATGAGCAACCATAGTATTAAGGCCTTCACCACCTACATTTTCTCCACGAGTAAATATTAATTCCGGATTCTCAGCTGCATTCAATGTCCCGTTGAATACTGAACGATACGATTCAAAAGGATCGATATCTTTCCAACCTTCAGGCCAATTTTTTTCTGAGAAATTCCCATCAGCAGGTGGAGTAATTGTAGCGGGATAAGCAACACTGTTAGAAGTCCGTAAATGGGCTACATAGAGCTGATAAACTCCAAGTTCCATCACGTCTCTTGCAGCAGCAGCAGCTTTAGCCCATTTCTCTTCATTATATTCGGGAGAAAGCAGTTGTCTTCCTTTATCATCAACCAGCTTTTTGGCATAATCGCTTGTATTTCCATTCATCAAAGGACTGGCAGCATATAATAGCACAATTGCGCGAGTGGCCAAAGCTGATCCTCTGGTAGGACGAGCTACATTTTCCGCATCACGGGGAGTCAAAGGGAGATCCTTTGCAGCTAATAACATCTCATTACTAATAAAATCGGCACATTCTTCGTAAGAACTACGTGGAATGGCTATATCATCATAGCTCTGAGTGTAATCAATCCCTTCATCCGGGAGTAAAGGAACCGGACCATATTTACGTAAAAGTATCCAATAGTAATATGCCCTCACAAAACGAGCCTGAGCTTTGTACTCACGGATTATTTCTGGGTTCATTTCTTTGTTCATATCAATATTCTGGATAAAAATAGAAGCTTGGCGGATACCTTTATAACAACTAGCCCAATTATTGTTGTACTTATCATCCTCTGTATACTCCCCTAACTTAAATTTATTGTAAGACAAGTCATTTAGGTTATTAGAATCATAGTTCCCATCACGATCTCCATAATACATATCATCAGCAAAGCAATGAGGAGTAAAGCCCTTATTGCAGACATCGGCATTTTCATTACTCAAATATGTATAGGCATTTACTAGCCACTGTTCTGAATATTTTTTATTCACAAATGTAGATTCAATAGTTCTGCGGTCTTTAAAGTATTGATCAGATTCCAAATAATCCGAGCAAGATGAAATTACTACCGTACCCGCAAAAGCTAATAATAATTTACTAATATTTTTTATCATATTTAATGCAATTTTATAAGTTAACACTCATTCCCAATGTCAGAGACTTTGTTAACGGATATTTTTCTCCACGCGGATCTCCAATCTCTGGGTCCCACAATTTAAAGTCAGACCATGTTAATAAATTAGATCCAGTTACGAATACTCTTACGTTATTGAGATGTATCTTGTTGATTATACTTTTAGGAATAGTATATCCTATTTCCACTGTCTTCAACCGAAGATATGACCCGTTACGCAACCAAAACGTCGAATTTTGCTGGTTATTGTTATTCCCTCCATAACTCAACCGAGGATAAGAAGCATTGGGATTTTCTGTTGCTGGGTTACCCGAAATATCTGCAGAAATCCAGCGATCCTCCAACAAGCCTTTGAAAGGTACTCCCCATTCTCCTTCACTAAATGCATATACGCATTTTCCATAAATAAAATAGGTAGACTTGCCAGAACCCTGAAAATGAATATTCAAATCCAAACCTTTCCAACTACCCGAAGCACCCAAGCCATAAACAAGATTAGGCTTTGTAGTAGAACCAATAGCTACCTTATCTCCATCATCTACTATGCCGTCACCATTTACGTCTTTATATTTAATATCACCAGGTTGATAAGTTCCATAAGTTTGAGTCGGGCTATTGCGAATATCATCATAGTCTTTAAACAAACCCAGAGCTATCAGTCCTTTATTTTGTTCCACACGATAGCCTTCTTCGCGTTGGTACTTATAGACTTTGTTCTCCTCATCTTTTTCGAGAACTTCATTCTTGCTATAAGTAATATTTCCTCTAACCGTTAGATTAACATTTCCTATCGATTGCTTATAAGTAAAATTGCCATCGAAACCTTTTGATTTCACAGCTCCAACATTGGCAGAAGGATTAGATCCCAGTCCCACCATAGATGGTAAATATTTACGTTCCATATAAATACCGTCACGCCTTTCGTTGAAGTAATCAACAGTAGCTAAAAAGCGCTCATTAAAAAGAGATAGGTCCACTCCAAGATCATTCTTAGTCGCAATCTCCCAAGTAACATAAGGAGAAGCAACAGAAGAGAAAGACAATCCAACAAACGAATTAGTACTTCCATATTGCCCCCAATTATATCCCGGTCTGTCTATAGTTTTATTTTTATCATTTGGATCGGGTATTTTATCGGTGATAGTGTAAAGGAATGGAAAACGGTTATCCCCTAGATTATCATTACCAACCTTACCATGAGAAAAACGAACCTTAAACATATTGATCCATTTAAAATTCTTTTTTATTATAGACTCTTCCGCTATGTTCCAGGCAAAAGAATAAGCGGGGAAAAAACCAAATTGGTGACCAGTGGCAAAGTTTTCTGAACCGTTGTAACCAAAATTAAAATCAACGAAATAACGAAGCAACCAATTGTATGTTGCACGACCGGCTAAAGCTTGATTACGTTTAGATATGCCATTCTTGATGTCATCACCCAAATTTTGGGTTTTTACATACGAATCTTGAGTATATTTCAAAGCAGCTCCAAAATGGTGATCTTTAATACTCCGATCCCAATTTAGCATCAAGTCCAAAAATTCTCTGCGATCTCCATCAGAACTTGTTTCTTGATACATATCACGAGGATCCTCAATGTGAGTCCATAAAATTTCCCCCGTATTTGGATCACGGCTACGCTCAGCTCGCCATTGATCCGGTACTCTCAAACGTCTTATATTATTATTATTATTTGTATCATACCCAAATCGTCCGGTAAAACGAAGCCCTTTCGTCAGCATATCAAGATTTTGTTCCAACGTCACGTTGGTTTGAATGGCATTAACCCAATTTTCATTATACCCGGTTTGAGTAGCCGCAACCCAAGGATTAGTTTTATTACCAGTACCTATAGCAGGTATTTTCCCATCCGAATAGACTATCGGAGTCCGAATTGGTGAGTATCCAAACAATTCAGGCCATACATCATCATCTCCCAAACCCGGACTATTACGTTTGGAAAGAGAACCAGATACCCCTATTTTTAATACGGTAGTTTTTGTGATATCAATATCGGTATTCATACGATAATTCCATCGCTTGTAACTAGCATTAGTGTTATAGTCTTTTCGCAATGTTTCATCTGTATTATACATACCCTGATCTTCCACATAACTTGCAGACACAAAATAACGTGCCGTGTTACCACCACCATTTATATTTAAATTCGCGCGATAACTCATCGCTCCATCTTTCAATAACAAGTTTTTCCAATCCACGTTAGGATAGAGATCGGGGTCAAGACCCAAACGCAATATTTCCAATTCATCGGGTTGATAAATAGGCGTTTGATTACGGGTCATACGCGCTTCATTCAATAAATTGGCATACGTAATTCCATCAACAAAATCCGGTGTATTAGTACGGGTATTGTATGTTGTCTCCACTTTTGCATCAATATTGATTTTACCCGCCTTACCATGTTTTGTTGTTATCAATACCACACCATTAGCTCCTTTAGAACCATAAATAGCTGTAGCAGAGGCATCTTTCAAAACTGAAAAAGACTCAATATCTTCAATATTAATCTCATTTATATCACGTTCAAAACCGTCTACTAAGATGTATGCTCCTTGTTTTGCACCAAAGGTAGATATACCACGAATCCAAAATTCAGAGAATTGCTTACCAGGCTGACCAGATGTTTGCATGGCCATTATACCTGCAACATTTCCAGCCAAAGCGTTCGTGATGCTGGAAGATGGATTTGATTTTAAATCATTAACAGAAACCGTCGTTACAGCTCCGGTCACAGTTAACTTCTTTTGCGCTCCTGTTGCTGTAACAACTACCTCGTCCAAGACACTGGATGCAGCCTCTTTTAAAACGACATTTATTATTCTCTGTTCTTTTACTAATATTTCCTGTTTATCATATCCAATGTAAGAGAACATCAATTTACGATAAGGTTCTACCTTAATGCTATAATGTCCATTTACATCTGTAATAACACCCATACCGGGCATATCACTGATTGCGATATTAGCACCTATTATAGGTTCATTATTTACATCAGTCACAGTACCTTTTACTATTACAGTTCCAACTTGCGCCAGGGTAGTGACCGAAACCCCAAGCAGTATGATACATGTTATTAGAAAATTCTTCATATACCTGTGTGTGTTTTTATTATTAGATTATTTTTCCAAAGCTATTTTACGTATACGACGATTGGTGTTGTCGTTGATATAAAATGCTTTTTCTTCCTCATTATATGCAAGACCTGTCGGATCTCTAAAGCGAGCATCTCTACGCAAATCACCTTCAACATATCCCCACTTATCTGTATTAAGACTTTCACTACCTCGGCCGGCAAAAGTCGTCACTTTTCCTTCGGGTGTTAACTTTCTAATATCATGATTATCCTTTTCACAGAAATAAAAATCATATTCATCCGGTTTGCCGACATAATCGGGATTTCGCACAAATACGCCTTGATAAGGTCTTCCTAAACGAGCATTTGTACCAACTCCATCTACCCAACCACTTTGTCTTGCCGTCCCACAAATGACATAAGGCTGGTTAAATTTCTTCTCTTCCCAATTATAATCGGTACGTAAGATGTAATGCTGATTAATTACTACAATGTATGCATAGTTACCTGTAGGATGCATGACAATTTTATATTCCCAACCGTTATCCTGAATTTTGAAAAGTTCTTGATAATCTTTCACATTCCATGATCCCGAATAGAATTTATTCATATCAAAACGATAAAATTGTCCTTTTTCATAGCTATTAAAATACATTTCTCCTGTAACGGGATGAATAGAAGCACCGTTACATTGCTTATATTCAGTCAATCGTTGTGGATCTTTAAATCCACTTGCACGAGACAAAATGGACACCGCAGCATCGCGATCCCCAGCATCATTACTGATAATCATATATTCTCCATCAAGCGTAAAATCAATACTACGCATCCTATTCCATTGTCCCATACCTTTAGTAAAAGCTGTCGTAACGGTACTATCCTCAAAATTTATCAATTTTGCATAATCCGAATTATCATATATAACGTATAGATGCTTTGGGTTTTTAGGGTCAAACATCATGATAGCATCTTCTCTGAATCCGGTACACTCGGAAAATTTCCCATCGTGCCAACCTTGATCATCCCTCTCATTACGGTAACCGCACAAAGTTGAAACCACCATTTTTTTCTGATAATCAAATTTCGTACTTGCATCAGCAACCAACGCCTGGTCTTGATAATCTATTTTTACTTGGATTTCGCCACTATAGGCTTTTTCAGGAACCAAACAATAAAGACTCTCGCCTTTTACACTGATAACAACAGCTTGTTTACCACCTATAGAGACATGTACTTTAGAAAGGTCATTTCCAAAATTACTTCCATATATTACTAATCTCTGACCTACTCCTCCTGATTTAGGAGTAAAATCTGAAACTAATATAGGTTTAGATGGATCAAAAGGCTGAATTTCCGAACTATCTTCGCTGTCTTTACAACTCACAAAGCAAAGAGCCAGCATGGCAAGCAAAGTCCAAAGCATTTGCCTGCCACTGATTTTCATCATGGTACAGATCATTTTTTGTAATTAAATTTAATGATTAATAATAGTATTATTTAAGTGGGACGTGTTTTTCATTTCACAAGCGTTAACAATAAAAAGTGTTGTAAATAAACGTTCTTTTTAGTTAATCATATACTATTATTTATTCATAAAAAGACATATATTGACCATTTTAAGTCATTAAAAGCAATATATTAACCATTTAAGGAAACTACATTTGATTTGAACAATTATTTTTACTCATTGATCATTTTATATTATTAGGAAAGAAGACGACATTAAATAAATCACAAGGAATATATTTTCAATAATATAAAATTGGATAACTATCACAATTTTTCATATCAAATAAACAAGTATATAGGGCGGGTGTAAAAGAGATCCGAACAAAATTGCCAATAACGATATATCCTAGTCAAAAGATATATCGTTATTAAGCTATCTATTTAAGGAATATCAATAATCAACGCTTTAGCTCCTATAATTCCAGTATCCGAATAGCCTTCACAGTGAATAATGTATCTTCCGGTCTCTCCGTTATTTACATAGAAAGATAGATGTACCTTACCATTAGTATCTGTCTCTACAAAAGGATTCCAATATAAAGTATTTCGTGACTTTGACTCTTGAAAGAAAGCACTATCTGTTAGATTAGGATGGTAGAATTCTTTGGATTGGCTATATCCGATCCACTTACATATTAATTTGTTGGAAGCTTTAATTACTCCTCGTGAAGGGCGCGAATAAAGTGCTATTACTCCCCCCCGGCTTGAAAATCCACCGAAGACAGTTAATGTAGAACGTAGCACTTCAACCCTCTCAATATTCGAAGCCTCCAATCCATAAATCATTTCCGGATCATGCTCCACATAGCCGTCAAGTACCAATGTAGCCTTCTCTCCCCGATCACTGCCTACTATATGTGCATAAAGGAATTCAGGCTTCTTCGGATCTCCATCATGAATCATCTCCACACCGGGTATTGAGCCTAATAAACGCCGCACATCACCCATGCCGCTATTTTCAGGTACCTCAACACTCGTCTTCACAAATCCATCTCCATACAATCGACGCTTCTCTATTTCATCTCTTTTCCTCGCTGTCACCGTTACTTCACCTAGATTGAAAACCTGTTTATCTATATTATGAGGAGAATTGGGTAATTCAGCCATCTTCCACCTCGTATAGTACAGACTGTCTTCCGACAAAATAAAGGGACCCTCTTTTACGGCAGGAAAAGCTATTTGGGGATCAAGCTTTAGTGGATAAGTATGACCTACTTTATCTGTTACAGATAACACAACATCAGTGGTGTCATTAAAAGATATATTTGATATTTGAAAATGTTTTTCATTATCAAGGGTGCCTATTGCAAATCTTTGAAGTGTATCCTGCCGTATAATAGCCTGAACTGTGGCACCCTCAAGCCTTTTCTTGCTAATATTTTCTATATTTCCCGACAATACAAGACCTTCTTCCATCGGGTATTTATTTGCAAAAACAGGCTTGATCATGTCCTCCAATGAATAACGACACCAACCTTGAGTTAACAACAGTAATTCAATCTTCGACAAACAATCAGAAGAACTCCCAATCCAATACTGTTGAGGTGAATGTACCGAACCTTTTAATTCACTAGATAGAAAATAATAGGTCGCTAAATTGTCGCGTTCGGATATCTGCTCCAATAAACTTTCACAGACAGCTAGTGAGAAAACTCCTTTTACAGGTGTTCCATTAGAATTATCAGAATCTATATTAAGTGATATTTTCTTATAGCCTCCTTCTTCCTGACTTTTTTCAGATATCTTCAGGTTCAAGATATCAGGAAAATGTTCAAACAGAAGACGTTCACAGTAAGCATGATAGCTTTCGTCCACTAGAGTTAGAGTAAAAATTCCAGCAGGGAGCTTATCAAGAGGTAAATCAAAAAAATTAAAGCCCTTCGAAGTATCAATACTTAACTGAGCCAAAACCCGTCCTTCCTGATGAAGAACTAAAGAATAGGCATGTTTTGTATCTACCTCTTTCTTTGAAACAGAAATACGTAAAGCATTATTTAAATGTTTGGCGGAAAGCACAAACCCCGACGATCTGACTTCCGGCAAAGTAAAAGATTCAGCGCTTCCAATAAGTCGGGCTATATATCGTTCATTTTTGTGAGGCAGAAAACTAAAGGAACCTTTTCCATCAAAGGAAGTATGAAAATGTAGTAAGGTATCACCATCCGAATTTAAAACCACTCCTTTGGCAGACATCCCTCTCCCCTTATTAAGTACCTCAAAAGCCACTTTTGAAGTCAAGCCATCAATCATATCACCTCCCTCCGGATAAAAATGCAAACGGATATCTTTTGATGTATCTAATTTTTTCTTTTCACTACTATTCTTAACACCATATATAAGCACCTCCCGACAAAAAATACCTGAAGTGTCGAAATTCTGCATCCATCGAGTATAAGCACGGAGAAAATAATGACCGGTCGGGATATCATTAGGTACACGAATATTTCCACCATACTGTCCATTAGTTATTGGATATTTAGCCTGAGCAATCACTTTACCTTTTTCATTTATCAAGTCAATATAGACCACCTTACTGGCAGAAACCGCCTGCGGAGATATAAATTGATACACTTTTAGCCAAATCGTATCACCGGCATAATATATTGCCCTATCTTGATGCAAATATAATTTTTCTATGGGGCATCTACTTAAATGACTATTCAAACGATTTGTTAGAAGAGTGTCATTCGAGAGAGTAGCTGAAGCCGATAATATATTCAAATATATCAATGCTAATACAAAACTTATATTTTTCATCATAATATCCTATGTAATTATTTACGTTATAAAACAGAATAAAAACAACCAAATCGATATATATCAAGAATCTAATACTGACAAATAAAGTTATCAATAATATTTAATAAAATAGGGGAGAAATAAAAATATTTCTCCCCCATGCAATATAAAAATTACCTATTGAATTATTTCAACCGAATTACTTTTGAGTAAATACCTTGATCAGATCCTGTAGGCCATAAGCATATACGTGCAAACAGCGTACCTCGCTTCAAAGCAGTCTGAAACGTAGCATTGCTTGTGTAGTCTCTTGTAGCAAAAGTATAGGTCTTGCCAGTTTGATCAAAATTTACCAGATTACTAGTCTCATCATAACGATCAACATTATGCTCAGCATCACTAATATACTGCGTCGTACTCAATAATAGAATCATACGATCAATACCATTACCTGCAACTTTATTTACCTTAAAAGATGCATTAACTTTATTTCCATCTAAAGTAATTTGAGCATCGTCAACCAAATAATAAGGAACAACTTCCACATCTTGAGTGGCTGTCCCTCTTAATTTCACTTGTATAGTATCACGTCCTTGAGCTGTCCAAGGGCCATTTCCTGATTTTGTAATTAACTGGTAATCACCATTAAAAATACAAACCGAGTATTCGCCATTTTGATTTACAAAAACTTCAACCGGGTCATGTTTTGCATAACCACGTTGATATAAATACAGCTTTACAGCCTCATTTCCACGCAATTGAAGAGGTGTACCTTGATAAACCACACGTCCTTTTATTGTGGATGTCGGTTCATCATAATTATCCTTCATACATCCTGTAAATATCAGAACCGACAAAGTAAGAACCGAGAATATTTTAGATATTGTTTTCATTTTCATTTTCTTTGTTTTAGGTTATTGATATGGATTCTTCACCAATTTAGGATTATTACTAATCCAACCATTATCAATTTCTGAATAGTACTGAACATCAGTACACTTTAAAGGACGACGCCACAAATCAAGTTTTTGCATATCTTTTTCAATAAATGCCCACTTTCCATTGTTAGCATCTCCGGGAGCTACCACCTTATAAGGCCATAAGCCCAAGCGCTGTGATGTACGCATATTAGGATCACCGGTCCAAATCTTACTTGCTTCCATCCAACGCTTCAAATCCCACCAGCGATGGCCTTCAAAAGCAAACTCAACTTGATTTTCATGAATAATCTTTTGATGATCAACTGATTCCAATGGCTGTACACCAGCTCTTGTACGCACTTCATTAATATACTTCAGTGCATCAGCGTCAGTATTATTCCGACTTAATTCCCATGCAGCTTCTGCAGCAATTAAGTAAGCTTCTGAAATACGGAAATAGACATTCCACATTTCCGAGCCACGACCAATAGTACCGGCAGATGGAGTTGCATCCAAATACTTACGCACATAGAATCCGGTTCTATTAATCTCACGCATATTTCCGCCAAAAGGACCGTTGTTTGCAGTAATCAAATTACCGTCTGTATCGTATGAGTTGCGACTACTAGTCAACTCACTCCATTTACCGTCTTTTTTATTAAGCTGACCAGCTTGCAATTCTATGACTTTACTATCAAAAGTGGATCCGGGAACAATAATGCTACCCATCAAACGAGGGTCACGATCCATAAACAAATCGGTAGGATTTGCAAAGAATTTAGGATTATCCAATGTACCAATATCGAACGGAGTACCCTTACCTCTTTGATCTTGGGTTGCATTAATAGGTTCAAAAGCCTCTACTAAATTCAACAATACAGACAAACGGTCACTACCTGTATCTTGTTCAATACTCTTTGGAAGATTATTCTTTGTAAATTGATGAGTTTGACCAGGAGAAACATAATCGCGAGTCCAAATAACTTCTGTATTCGCATCCTTCTGGCACACAGCTTTATAAAAGTTATCAGCATAAGCTTTAGGAGTATTCTCTGAAGCGTGCATCAACTTATACGGTCCGTGTTGAATCACATCTGTTGCAGCTGCGAGTGCAATCTGATAATATTCTTTAGCTTTAGAAGCAGGGATACCGACTTCACCACCAGCCGTACGCAATTGAGGATGAGCATCAGCTGTATTATAGGTAGCCAAAGAAGCAGCTGTTAGTGCAACACGTGCTTCCAACATCTTTGCAACCCAATAGTTGGCTCGTGCTGAATTTTTGTTGGTATTCTTAGTCAGCATGCTTGCAGCTGCTTCGCATTCTGATATTACATAATCATACAGCTCCGCTTCTTTAGAACGTGGAACTTGCAACGTAGTAATATCCATACCGGGAGTATAGTTGAATAGCTGATCACCCACAATAGGCACACCACCTAAAGTACGTCCCATACAGAAATACAACCAAGCGCGAATATATCTTACCTCACCTATATACTGGGTCTTGGTAGCATCATCAACGGCCTTAGACGCCTGAACTCCATTCAGAAACTGATTTAAATCATGCACTAAAGTATAGTCATAGGGCCGCCATTTGTTACGATCAATAGTTTCATCACTATTGTTGTCAAATGTAATCACTTCGTCCAACATAGCCCAAGCATCCCAATCATCAATACGTTCGCCCAAAGTAACACGACCATAAAAATTAGCCAATACTGACTTCACAAGAGTAGGGTCTCCAAAAGTCTGGTCTTGGGTCAGTAGAGTATCAGGTGTGGTATCAAGAAAGCCACTACAAGAACTAAACGACAACATTGCAACGGCTATTGCAGAATATATATATTTTTTTCTCATTGTATTCTTAAAATTTAAGATTTACACCAACATTTATTACTCGCATAGGAGGATAATCCAAACCGTTATCACTTGCACACTCCGGATCCATAACAGATAAGTTGGATATTGTCAGCAAGTTTGTTCCGGAAACATATAAACGTAAGCTGCTAACCCCGGTCTTATTCAACCATGTCTTAGGGAATGTATAACCTAATTCCAAATTACGTAATTTGATATAAGTTACGTTATGAGTCCAGAATGTACTTGTATCATAAGCACTGGTATCATCCGTATTCAATCGAATCATTGGATATTTTCCGGGAATTAATTCGCTGTTGGCATCCCAGATATTAGAAAGGTGCCATGCATCTTTCAGCACTTCATCAGGACTGTTACCATCATTTTGGAAAGGACGAGCCGTTTCATAACGTTGATTCCATGAAGTCATTCCTGAACCAGTCCAGTCCATACCCAAATCAAAACCTCTCCATGAAGCAGTAAGGTTAATACCAAAGTTTATGGTTGGAGTGCTATCCACACGGTAACCGATAGGACGTTGGTCCATGCCATTGATCACACCATCATTATTTTGATCTTTGTACATAATGTCTCCAGGAACAACAGTACGATTTCCTTTTCTATCATTATCAATAGGATAGTTAGCAATCTGTTCCCAGCTAGTAAAACGACCAACAGCTTCATAACCCCAGCTTATATAGCCCACGCGATGCCAAATACTGTTACGATATTCATCCCAAGAGTTACTGAAGCGAGGCTTATACTGTTCGTAATCCCAAAAACGAGCATACGTCATGTTAGCTCCCACACTATACTTAAAGTCATTTATATTATCAGCCCAGTGAAGAGAAGCATCAAAACCTTTCGTCATATCTGATCTCAGATTTTCTTTCGGAAGACTAAAACCTGTTTCACTAGGAATGAGTACATCATATCTCGATTCAGGAATACCATCACGAACACGACGGAAATAATCGAATTGTACGCCAAGACGATTATTTAAGAATCCCATATCAAAACCTAAGTCTAATATTTTTGCTGTCATCCATGATAAAGTTTGATTTGGAAGACCACGAGTGGATGTTCCTACAACCCAATTACCATCTAATACAGCACCACCATTATTATAGTTATAACCCGGCAAATAATCGAATGGAGAATAAGAGTTTTTAAAATTATCATCATTGCTACCATCATCACCAACTTCACCATAAGAACCACGTAATTTGAGGTTGGTAATAATACCGCCTACTTTACTCTCTTTCCAAAAATTTTCCTCAGAAATACGCCATCCTAAAGATGCAGAAGGGAAGAATCCCCAACGCTTTTCAGGACGAAATTTCCAAGAGCCATCCCAACGACCAATCAATTCGACCAAATATTTGTCGGCATAGCTATAGTTCACACGTCCTAAATAGCCCATACGAGCTTCTGTACGGTCTCCATCATCATTAAACTCTTGAATTTCTTTCAAGCGAATCAAATCCATACCATTAGATACCGGCGTAGAATGTATCCACATCCTAGGATGTTTACGTTGACTAGCCTCGAATCCTGCTACAGCTGTAATAGAATGTTCACCGAACTTACGATCAAAATTCAATTGGAAATTAGAGAATTGATCCTCCATCTTTTCTCTGTTACGCTCACGATAAGGATTACTCATTCTATTAGTCACATCATATTGCTGGGTTTGCTCATTATAGCTGTATAATTGATAAGTATATTCTTGATTATCCAATTCATTATATGCATAATAGTAGCCCATCATACCCTTAAACTTAAGGCCTTTGAATATTTCATACTCAGCATTTCCACTCATTTGGAGTACACGCCATACATCTGAAACCCGACCAGTGGTGTTATAATTCAATAATCCAAAGTTAGTTTCAGGTTGATCGGACACCAACTGTGGATAATCCGGATTATCATTAGCAAACGGACGTTTAGTCGGCTGATTTTTCATTGTTGCAAAACGAGGTAACCAAGTATCATCTCCTCCCGGAACTCCCGGATGGTGACGGTCTTCGATACGCCCATTCATATTTGCTCCAATCTTGAAACGATCATTGACATTCATTTCAATATTCATCTGAACATTCGTACGACGGAAACCTCCATAGTTGCGAATTGTAGCATCCTGATCAATATGAGATACTGCTACATAATAGTTAGCTTTATCAGTACCTCCCGAGAAACTGGTATTCAAATAATATTGTGGTGAAGAAATCCAAATATAATCTCCCCAGTTCCAACCTTGATGTTTAGGATCAGCACCAGCCATCCATTTATCATATTCATCTTTACTATAGCGACGGGTAGCATCAGTACGTCCGGAGAACGTTTCAGCAGTGACATAAGCTGTAACATAATCTTTCACGTTCGCAGGGCTAATAAATTTAGAATTCTTTTCCCATCCGTAATAAGCATTAACTGAAACGGTGTTTTTAGAATTTCGAGCACCTTTTTTTGTTGTAACAACCACAACGCCATTAGCAGCTCGAACACCATACAAAGCGGCGGAAGCATCTTTCAATACGGAAATAGATTCAATGTCATTAAAGTCCATCTGATTAAATTGTCCGCTATCAGAAACAACACCATCAATTACAAATAAAGGAGTACCCATATTACGAATCTGCAAAGCAGTTTCAGCACCAGGTCTACCATCTTGTTGGCGAGTATTTACACCGGCAATCTTACCTACCAATGCACCACTAGCCGTTACAGCTGATGAGCGGGCTATTTCATCCGACTTAATAGAAGAAACGGCACCCGTTAATGTAGCTTTCTTCTGAGACATACCAAAACCAGTAACAACAACTTCATTCAGCAATTTCGTTTCCTCTTTCAGTGTTATCTGAATAGAACTTGAATTCTGAACATCAACAGTTTGCGTTGTATAACCAACATAAGAAACTTCTAAAGAGGCGCTTCCTTTAACATTGACAGTGAACTTTCCTTCCATGTCCGTGATAGTTCCGTCAGAAGTGCCTTTCACTTTTACGGTTGCACCAATAACCGGCTCACCATTAGTATCAACAACAACACCTTTAACAGCCCGTTGTTGCTGGGCAGAATTGACAGCCAACGTAACTCCCGTCTTCATGCTCTCGGCTTTAGCATAAATACCTGCGGGTGGCAAAAGCGAAAAAGCTGCCAGACAAAAAGGAATGCGCCAGATTTTGCTACGACTTTTTAGGCAAAAAAAATGTTCTTTTTTACGCATAGTACATTAATTTAAAATAGAGGTTCTATAAAATCGATTTTTTAATAAGAGCGTTATTATGGAAGTTCGCTTCGCGATAAACGATTAAGGTGAGGTGATTTTTCATAATATAGCTTCGTCATTTTGAAATCATGCAAAGAAAGATGTACTTTCGTTAAGAAAGGAATAATATCTGTTCAATAAACAACAGAAAATGTTCTTTTCATTGTCACAAAGCCCTATTCAAAGGGCTCATGAGCAGTTTCTTTTCATTCATTGAATAAAATAATCGAGTTGCAGGACGAGTTTAGCTATTCCGTGAATAGCATCTTCTATTTAATGCTCTAATCATTGCATCATCCACGTAAAAGGGTGTAAGATACCGGGCAAATAACAACTGTTATTTACTCATAAAGTTTAAATAAGAGAATCTTATTTTATAGTGCCTGAAGGCTTAGATAACATAGCACCGATACGGACAGGGACACCCAAATCCGGCATTCCTTGAGCATCCCATCCAATTTTTTGCAAACGCGGGCTACGTGTATCACGGCTACCGGCATCTCCGTTCGTTACCTGCCGTGCATGGTAAAGAATGTACCATTCTGTCCCATCGGGAGAAGGGATAAAAGAAATCCCTCCTGGACCATAAACGTCATTTTCCGGTGATTGCCGAAAAACCGGTACACTTTTCTTTTTCCACGAAGATGGATTAAGGAGATTGCTATTAGCATCAGCTGTCAGCATCCCTACACAATAATAAGGCGTCCAAGATCCACTGGCAGCATAATACACAATAACCTTTTTATAATCTTTAGAGTGAAAATATTGAGGCCCTTCATTCACATAGATAGGATAAGCAGTTCGTGTCCCATCCGGATTTACCCATTGGCGTTCCCACTCATGATCAGGTTTTGAAATTAATACGCGCGGAGAATCAATAGTCCATGGGTTTTTCATTCCAGCAATGTAAATACATTGATTTTCTGCATAGATTCTTCTACGAGGCCATCCAGACCATAAGAGATAAAGTTTACCTTTATTTTCAAAAACGCTGGCAAGTATTCCCCAATTCCATTTCAAATCTGTAACAATACGCCCCTTCATTTGGAATGATCCATTCATAGGATTTAATGATGCATTCTCCAACACATACAATTGATGATTATCCGTATTCCCATCATCCGCCGTATAATATATATACCATTTCCCTTTTATATAATGAATCTCCGGCCCCCAAATATGGAAGGAATTTGACGGATCTTTAGGTCGCCATACCACTTTACACGTAGCATGCTTTAGATCAGTAATATCAGAAGTTTCCCAAAGCATGATTTTATCTTCTGTTCCATGAATATAATAATATTTGCCATTATGAAAAACAGCGCTAGGATCAGAACCCTCAGGCAGAAGAGGATTTGTATAGGTGTTTTTTGCTAAATTTGTCGACTGATCTAATTTACCCGTGCTCCTATTTCCACAAGCACTAGTAAAAAACAAGAAGAGTAACAACAATAGAACATCTTTAAATGTCATGGTATTCATAAAATGACGCAAAGAAAAAGGTTATCTTTTAAAAGGGAAATGAAATTCCTTCAATAAGCAACAAAACATGATCTTTTCACATTTTGGGGTCAAATATAGCAAAATAGAACTTGTTTTGAACAGCAATTACCATTTATTGAATAAATTGTTACCTGTTTTTCTTATATAATTGACAAACTTTGTAGTAAATGCTTAATAGCTAAATATGATAATTGAAAATTAACTATGCCACGAATGTTGGCGCCATACTTTAAACCATAAATTACATTAAGATACCATAAACATAACCTTTAAAACATGATTAAACTTATTAGCATCAGGCTCTATTCTTTTTCACTTAAACCTTTACCAAAGACTAAGAAAACCAAACCTATAAATGAGAAAATGACTAAAATTAAATCGTTATTTATGCTACTATTTTTAACGTGTGGCATATCAACTGGCTGGGCTCAAATTTCTGTGACTAATAGCGGAAACAAAGCCAATGAATTTGAGTTAGTAAAATCGAATAAATCAGCAAAGCTTTACTATGATAAACGAGATTTCGAAGTAGTAAGAAAAACCTCCAGTCTGTTCAGTCATGACGTACAATTATTGACTAGCCAAGCTATAAAGATAAGCGATACCAAAGACAAACTATCACCTAATAGCATCATTATAGGCACATTGGGATACAATAGTTTAATCAACGAATTGATTTCCAAGAAAAAGCTAAACATAAGCTCACTAAAGGGAAAATGGGAAAGTTACCATATTGAAGTAATTAAAGATCCATTTCCAGGGGTAGAAAAAGCATTGGTCGTTGTGGGAAGCGACCGTAGAGGAACTGCATACGGACTTCTAAGCATCTCGGAAGCTATAGGAGTTTCACCATGGTATTGGTGGGCAGACGTTCCTGTCACTAAACAAAAAGAATTATGCATTGAAGTGAAAACAATGACTTCTAATGAGCCTACCGTCAAATATCGCGGTATTTTCATTAATGATGAAGATTGGGGACTATTACAATGGGCTAAGAAGAACTTCGAAAAAGAGCGTGGTAATATAGGGCCTAAAACCTATGCAAAAGTCTGCGAATTACTATTAAGATTAAAAGCGAATTATCTTTGTCCCGCAATGCATGAGGCATCTACTGCATTCAATAAAATTCCTGAAAACAAGCTCGTTGCTGATTCATTTGCCATAATAATGGGATCTACACACTGTGAGCCTTTATTATTCAATAATGCTAGCGAATGGGACAAAAAAAACATGGGAGAATGGGACTATGTAAACAATAAAAAGACTATTGATAGCGTATTAAAACAACGAGTTCTCGAAAATTCACCATACGAAAATCTATATACTCTGGCCTTACGTGGACTGCACGATCAAGCTATGAAAGGTAGTGATGATATGAGTGAACGCGTAAAAACATTGGGTGATGCTTTAAATGCACAAAGACAGATTTTGACTGATGTGATAAAAAAACCGGCAAATGAAATACCTCAAGTATTCTTCCCATATAAAGAAGTCTTAGATGTATATAACGCAGGACTTCATCTTCCTGACGATGTCACTATAGTTTGGCCGGATGATAACTACGGTTATATGAAGCGATTAAGCAGTCCCGCAGAACAAAAACGATCGGGGAGATCCGGCGTTTACTATCATATATCTTATCTAGGAAAGCCTCATGATTATTTATGGATGAGCACTATTCCACCAACATTAATGTATGAAGAACTACGTAAAGCATACGATACTACAGCCGATCGTGTATGGTTGGCAAATGTAGGCGATATTAAATCATGCGAATTTTCGATGGATTTATTTCTATCAATGGCTTATGATATTAATGCTTTCAACTATGACAATGTCTCAACATATCAGGCGAAATGGCTGTCAAACATGTTTGGTAAAGAGTATTATAACGATTTCTTAGATATTTCCAATACGTTCTATCACCATGCTTTTTCGCGTAGACCAGAACTTATGGGATGGGGATACCAATGGGCTACTGACAAGAATGGAAAAGAGCGAAACACGGATACGGATTTTTCTTTCACTACCTATCGCGAAGCTGACTCCCGCTTATCCGATTACAATCGCATAGGAAATAAAGTTGATCAAATACTGACCCAACTCCCAAAAGAGAAAAAAGCCGGATTCTACGAATTATTATATTATCCGGTGAAAGGTTGTGAATATATGAATAAAATGATTCTTAACGGACAGAAAAATCGTCGATATGCCTTGCAAGGAAGATCTGCAACAAATGATCTGGATAAAAAGGTCAGATGTTATTATGATAGTTTGCAGGTGATAACCAAGGGATACAACTCACTGCTCAATAATAAATGGGAGTATGTAATGACAACCAAGCAAGGTTTTGCTGCTTCATATTTCGAAATGCCAAAACTAAGCACTATTAATTTGCCGTCACAAGCATCTTTGGGGATAGAAGCTGAAGGAGAGGATGTTCTAAAAGGAAAAAGTAGTTTCCATTTATTACCGGCATTTAACAACTACCTCCGTCAATCATATTATTTCGACATATTTAATAAAGGTACCTCCGCATTGAAATGGACTCTCTCTACATCTTCCGATTGGATCGTTTTGAACAAAAAGAAAGGATCGACAACATTAGAAGACCGTGTTTGGGTATCAATCGATTGGAATAAAGTTCCAACCGGCGAACGGATTTCAGGAACAATTGATATTAAAGGAGAGAAAGCTGGAGAAGATAAGATATATGTTTCTGTATTTAATCCCTCCTCCCCTTCATCCGCACAAATGGATTCATTATTTGTAGAGCATAATGGATATGTATCGATAAATGCAGCTGATTTCAATCGGAAATTTGAGAATAAAGAAATTGAAATAAAGACAATTCCCAATTTAGGATTTGAAAACGCATCTGTGCAATTGGGTAATCCAATAGCACCGGTTCAAAGAACCGCAGGACGAAATACACCGCGTGTCGAATATGATTTCTATACTTTTGAACAAGGTTCGGTTGATGTATACACTTATGTATTGCCTACATTTACATTAAGTACAGATCGTGGTTTTGCCGGTCATGAAAGCACAAACATAGAGACGAAATTTGGCGTGTGTATCGATGATGGACCGGTAATGAACCCATCTACTTCTTCATTTGAGTATGCTCAAATATGGTATGAGAGTGTACTAAAAAACTGTCGCATCAATAAAACGACATTGCATATAAACGAACCGGGTAAACATACCTTAAAGGTAATATGCGGAGATCCTGGTACTGTATTACAAAAGGTTGTAATAGATTTTGGCGGTATGCAAAGGTCGTATATGGGTCCAAGACCAACAAAAGGTAATCAATCTGATAAATAGATTTGAAAATCTAGTAAATACTTGACATTAATAATATACTAAAATATCAAGAATAGCTATATGAAAAATAAAAGAACCAAGCTTTTTATCATAGGAGTAATCCTTGTATCGGGACTTTCAGCTAAAACCGTCACTAAAGTCACAACACTAGATCGTCCCTCTTGTACAAAAGTGAATCTGAATTATATTGGAAGCCGTCAGCCCCTGAAACCACTGAACTTTTTAAAACTCCCCATTGGAAGTATACAGCCTGAAGGATGGCTAAAAAAATATTTGGAACTTCAAAGAGACGGTTTAACAGGACATTTAAACGAGATTAGTGCATGGTTAGCAAAAGAAAATAATGCATGGTTAACCAAGGGCGGGGATCATGGATGGGAAGAAGTACCATATTGGTTAAAAGGATATGGAGATTTGGCATACATTCTGAACGATAAAAAGATGATAAGTGAAGCCAAAATATGGATTGAAGGAGCATTGAGAAGCCAGCAGCCAGACGGATATTTCGGACCTGTAAATGAAAGGAATGGAAAAAGAGAAATCTGGGCACAGATGATCATGTTGTGGTGCCTACAGTCATACTATGAGTATTCAAAAGATCAACGGGTTATTGATCTTATGACTAACTATTTTAAGTGGCAATTGAGTGTGCCGGATGATAAGTTCTTAAAAGATTATTGGGAGAATAGCCGCGGAGGAGATAATCTACTGAGTGTATATTGGCTTTACAACCGCACCGGAGATAAGTTCCTACTGGAATTAGCTAAAAAGATCCATAGGAATACAGCTGACTGGACACGTCCTTCTACCCTTCCCAATTGGCATAATGTGAATGTTGCCCAATGCTTCCGTGAACCCGCGACTTATTACATGCTAACGGGAGATTCCACACAATTACAAGCCTCTTACAATGTACAAGAGCTGATTCGTCGTACATTCGGACAAGTGCCTGGCGGCATGTTCGGAGCTGACGAGAATGCACGCATAGGTTACATTGATCCTCGACAGGGAGTTGAGACTTGTGGTATTGTAGAACAGATGGCTTCAGATGAGATAATGCTCTGCTTAACAGGAGATCCAATGTGGGCGGATCATTGCGAAGACGTTGCTTTTAATACATTCCCTGCTGCTGTAACAGCTGATTTTCGTGCGCTGCGATATATCACTTCACCGAATCACATAATTAGTGACTCTAAAAACCATCACCCGGGTATTGATAACTCAGGTCCATTCTTGTCAATGAATCCTTTCAGTAGCCGTTGTTGCCAACACAATCACGCTCAGGGCTGGCCATACTATGCAGAACATTTAGTGTTAGCAACCACTGATGGAGGCGTAGCCACTGTGTTATATGCAGCTTGTAATACCACTATTAAAGTAGGTAATAACAAAGAAATTCGTTTGCACGAACAGACCAATTATCCTTTTGAAGAAGCTGTTATATTTTCTATAGAGTCGGTGGAAGATGTAAATTTCCCTTTTTATTTGCGTATCCCCGCATGGACTAATGGTGCAACTATCAAAGTCAACGGAGAAACCATTCCCGCAAATACAGAAGCCGGGAAATATATATGTTTAGAGCGTATTTGGAAAAATGGTGATAAAATAACACTTAGTTTGCCAATGAAACTAAGCATGCGAACATGGCAGGCTAATCGCAACAGTGTTAGTGTAAATTATGGGCCGTTAACTTTATCGCTGAAGATAAAAGAACGATATGAAAGAAAAGACAGTCGTACCACAGCAATAGGTGATTCACAATGGCAAAAAGGAGCAGATGCAAATGCATGGCCTACTTATGAAATTTATCCAGATTCACCTTGGAACTACGCTCTAGTATTGGATAAGAATAACCCTTTGAAGGATTTGAAAGTAATACATAAAACCATTTCATCCGATAAACTACCATTCACATTAGAAAATATCCCTATCGAGGTGAAAGCTGTAGGACGACGTATCCCTTCATGGAAGATCGACGAATATGATCTGTGTGGCGTACTTCCTCCAGAAAATGCATACAAAGGAGAAAAAGAAGACATTACTTTGATCCCGATGGGTGCTGCTCGTTTACGTATCTCTGCATTTCCAAGAGCGGAGAAATAGGTATTTATCAAAATTAGCTAATAGTAAATAATCTGGTTTTGGTGAAAAAACAATTTATTTCAGATATTACTGATAGTAACTTTTGTAAGTGGAAAAATCCCTCTCCAATCACAATTGGAGAGGGATCCACAAACAAAATAAACACAACAGACAGTGATCTCTCATCCTCATCTGCCGATATCGTTACAAAGTCATTATGCACTCTGTATATTTTTAGCAATCATGCGCCCATTGTTATGCTGAATTAAATCAAATATATGATTTTTTCCAATTCATTATTCAATCTCATTAGATATTTTTGAAACCCATATATTTTTATCAAAAAAATAGTATTCTCAATTTTATAGGATAATGTAATTATTGATACAAAAGCAATCTTATGGTAATGTAATATACATCTGGTCTAATGTTATTGGAGTAATCAACTTATTTATATCTGTTGGTATCATACCGGGAAATTTAAAAATATGAGTTATAACTCGTCCATCAGGTTTAACAGTACATTCACCCTCATCATTGAATGTCATGGCCTGCAATTTAGGCTGTATACCACCAAAACCATCCGGCTCAGTAAGTTTATTTTCATAATACAAATACCAAGTCTCATTAGCTGCCCCCTTAAATGTGGGATAGGCTGTTACAGCCACATACTCCCCAGTCACGGGTTCTCCTGTGGTCCAATCTACTATTGTAATTGGAGAAAGGGACAAAAGATTTCCCTGAAGAGTAAAGCAATAGCAATTATTCCCTCCTAATGTTCCTGAACTAATCAAACCTATATTTTGGATATAGCTTATAGAGTTTGAACCTGTTATTGAATTTGGTTTCGTTACAACTTTCACTGTAGGATTATTAGTCGTTCCTTCCGGTAAAATCAATAAGTACTCCAAAGTACCAATACCACTACCAGCTGAAGTTTCAGTTGTCTTTACATTATATGGAGTATATATATCCGAACCTGACAAAACCGTAACACTTTGTATATCATTAAAGGAAATATCTTTTATAATAAAGTCAAGCATAGCTCTTTTATGATTTAATGGGATGGAAGTGATATGGGCTATAGTCGGAATCTGCGCTTTGCTCTTATATAAGATATCTTGATTCAATAGTTTTGTAGCTGTAGATTGGTCAAAATCGATAACTGCATTTACTGCATTAGGATAAAGATATAACTCTGCCCAAGGTTTCTTGTAATTTGGATAATATTTATCCGTTAATGGCTTCCAATATTTATCAGAACCTACGATAGCATACTCTCCTCCGGTAAAGCTACCTTTGTCATAGGCTGTCGTAACATTCCCATTATATAGAGTCAAGTCTAATTTCCAACCTGAGCCCCCTCTTGAATCAATAGCCCCCGCCAATGAATTCTTCGATGTAGGATCAGAAGTCGTATTAACAACATAATTTATTCCGCCTACAGTAGCTCTCGTTGTATTAAGTCCTGTCTCAGAATTTTCCAAACTGAGTGCAATTCCTTCTATCTTATTAGCGTCTCCAGCCTCAGATATATCATCCTTTTCATTGCATCCGACAAAAGCAAATGCAAAGCACCAAAAGCCTATTGTTATATAAATATTACGTTTCATCCGTTCACAACTTAAAAAATTATTCAAATAAATTAAAGTCATTATTCTGAGCGTCTTTTATTGCAGTGACGCCATCAAAGAAAATTCCTTTCAAAGCCACATCTATTGGTTTATAATATTGCTTGCCATTATCCGTCATTGTAACAGCAGAGTCAAGAGAATACTGATAGCTTCTCCATACAGATGCATCCTGATCCTTAATGTATCCTCCTTTTAATAACAAGGAAAGCGTGACTAATTGAAGTGTACTGGTAATTTCATATTTCCCTGTAGCAGAATTATACTTTGGCATTTGGATCGGAATGCCGACATGGCCTTCATCTTGGCTAAATCCACGAATCGTGATACTTGCTGTCAAATTGTAGCCTTCAGGAGTGAGCGTAACTAAATAATCCGTACTGGCAACAGTCTGTATATTAGTGCTATTAGGTATGTAAATAGCTCCACGATAGGTGCTATTAGCCGTTGCACCCGCCACAGTAACCAAGCCGACCATCATACGCCCTCCATCAGCCAAAGGAGATCCTATCTGAACATTCTCTGGTAAAATAAGCTCTGCTGTTCCATCCGCCTTACAATAAGCCCAAAAAGCTAATTTGTCACTGTTATAAGTTAGCTCCAAAATCAAATCTTTTATAACCAGACCATTGGCATTTTGGCCAGCCAAACGGAATGTTAAGCGACTCTGCTCATGCTTAAAAGCAAGAGGTATAGGCTCGGCTGTCGGCATAATATTGATCGTGCTTGCTTCTGCTTTCAAACGATCGGCTTTTTGATAATCTTTTAACTCTCTCTGATCGGTGATGAGGCCCTCATCCCGTACATCTTTACTTGGCCAAAGTGCTTCCAATTTACTAATACTAGTATTATCCAAATTAAACCTAAAATCACCAGAAAAAATATTAGTTGCAGCGCCATAAGTATAAGTAAAGCTTTGTATCGTTGCTGATCGACTTGTGGTAATATTCACATCAATCTGATCTCCATCATAAAAAAAACTATTCAGACCGCGAGTTAAAGCTTGCTCTGCCATATCCTGCACTGTAGGTGACAAAGATAAAATATGTTCTGTCCCATCTATATTAGAATCATTTTCACTTTGGCAACCGATAAATGAGGAAGTTAGTCCTAACAAAACAGTTGTATAAATAATAGATTGTATTCTCATTTCTCTTCAATTTTTTATTTATTTTCCAAATAGAAAGGATATTCCCAGATCAAAGTAGGATAAGTAGATGGAGATTGCCCCATTTTTGCCCAAGAATCATCCCATGTCAATTTAGGCCAAGTAGGCCACCCATCAGTTCCTATCAGTGTACCTCCATTATATAAGGGCCAATTACTCGGCCAGGTCAAATCAAAATCACTAACCCCAGATGAAGCATCATCTTTTTTAGTATAGCATCCATTTACAGAAGTTGCTGTACCGGAAGGTAAATTAGCAGAAGGATTTATACTGCAAAAACCTGTACCTATTTCTTGAACTGTTGTCGACGGAGGGGTTACGGTAGTAACAGACTTATATCCCTTTACATCGGTCAGTGTACTATAAGAGTTTGTTATACTTCCTGCATTCAATGAGCCACAAAAACCGCTTGCATAAGCATTCTTATAAGCCGTAGAATTATTATTGATCACTAAACCAACAGAAGATGATAAGGTTTGTGATACATACGAATCTTTTATTGTCGCTTTTTGCCTCTGGTTGCCTGCACTACCACAAATCCCCCCTACTATTACATTTTCTCCACTCACTGTTAGTTGAGGGTTCTCTACTTTACAACCTTGTATCGTACTTGTAGTATTTGTGTAGTCCTTCATTAGATCCTGAATCAATGCCTCTTTAACAGAAGTCGGAATATCTGAAGGCACATCAGCAGCTACAATATCACGAATCCTCGCTGTAGGTAAAGTTGGGTTGACAATACCACAAAGCGCTCCTACTGAACAAGTATCCGTCAAAGCTGTATTAGTAAAATCAACCGCCATTGTTGGAGATACCAGATTAATATTTTTGAGAACAGCATTACCTACGATGGAGCCAAATAAGCCGAATCCTTGATTACCCATTCCATCACTATTATTAGTTGTAGGAGTTTTATTAATCGATAGATTCTTAATAGCATGTCCACCCCCATCATAAACACCACTATAATAAGACTTAGGAGTCCATGAAATACCAGACAGATCAATATCACAAACTTGGTATGCACTACCGGCACCTTGCAAAGTAGATGCATCATATACTAAGTTGTCGGAAGTTGGTATAAATATTTCGCCTGTATTCATATTATATCCGTAACGATAGACTTGCTGTTGGGCAAAATCAATATTTTCAGGTACCATCAGTGTCAACTCATTACTTTGGAATAATATATCTCCCTTTTCTATTTTATTATTCTCGTGAGCATAACCGTCATGGTGCTTTGCATCGGCCAGAGCCGGACTTTTCCAAATATAAGCCGTATAACGACGAACATACTTACCACTGAATGTGGGAGATGGAGACAAAGGTTCATACTTATCTACCCATAGCTCTCGGCGATCCATTCCATCTGTATAGTTATCCTCATGAGGATCAATATTGGGTAACAACTTTATCGAACCGTCAGTCCAATTCGTAGACTGTGGAAAATCTGACTCATTATCAGCAACCAGTACCAACTGAATTTTAAATGTTTGTTGTGGAGAAAAGCTAAGAGTCGTCATAAAAGCATTCGTCGGATTCACCGTAGTCGATGCTTTATAAGGAATGTAAGTCTGATTAACATAGTCACTTTCCGTAATTGAATACTCCGTTTCATCAGCTTTTACCGTAAAGTCATGTACATTTGCATTATAAGGGTAAAAAGCTACAATAGTCATCCGATCATAAATATAGATATTACTGTCATTAACAGGCACAATTTTGCCTCCACTCACTTTACATTCCAAATTACGGATATAAGGTTTAGATAAATCATCGGCATCGTAATCATCCTGATAATAAACATAAAGTCCTATATGATTTTTCCCGTCTACAAGGTCATTTATATTACTCACATCACCCAATTCTGCCAAACGAGTACTAGCTCCCGTCGTGCTGGCATACAAGTTCAGCAATGTGCCATTCTTTGAAGAGCCAGCATCAAGCGCATCTTCCGAGCATCCTTGAGAGACACAAGCTAAGAGGATTATTCCAAAAAATGCGATATATTTAATTATTCTGTTCATATTAGTTCATACAATTATAATTCATGACTTATCTTTATGGTATAGGAATCGGTATTGGCCACGACGAGACGGAAGAATCTAAAGTAAATCTATATTTATCAGCACTCAATCTTGAAGAGAGTTTATCCGTATAAATGGCTGTACTCCTTATTGTTTGCGCTGCGAGATCAGATACCTCAAAAGTAAGTCCCATTATACTCGTTGTATTTTTATTACCGATTGCGATTTCATTGCTGACAGCTTGGTTTTTGCGAGCAGTACCGGTTAACCAATAGCAGGTATCCACTATTCTGGTATTCGCTGAAATTTCATCTTTCCCACATATACCACCTAGATTTATTGCTGATTTATTCAATGATCCCACATTAAGACATGCAGTCACAGCTCCGGCATTGACATTTTTATTCTCTCCGGAAATACCACCAACAATTATCGCATTAGTAATATTGCCGGCATTAAGACATGCAAGCACCTTTCCCGTACTTCCATTCGAGCCGCAAATACCTCCCGTAGTCTGTGTGGCAGTAGCTACAATATTTGTCTGATTAACGCAACCAGCTATTGTTCCATTGTTCACAGCACATATACTACCGGAATAATTTCCATTGGTAGAGGTTATAGTGCCCGAAGCAAGATAGAGATTCCTCAAAATTCCCTTATTTTCCACAATCAATCCACTTCCCGACAGGTTAAGATGAAGAATCTTATGTACTTTATAGGAGGATGAACCTATATCCCATAAAGCTCCATCCAAGGTTGCTGTGGACGGAAATTCTCCCGGTGGATTGATATCAACCGAAGTATTATCCATATCAAGATCATTAACAATACGATAAACGCCTGTTGTAGATGAAGTAATGCTATTCATAAATAAAGCAAACTGCAGAGGCGTAGTAATTTCAAAATAAGGCTCCGCCGGCACATCTACATTTTGTTTCAATCCATTGTCTCCCAACACCAGGCTTAGAGTATTAGCTGTAGGATTACTAACATCAATATCCTTTATCAATAACTCATCTTGAGTATATAAATCCGCTTTCAAGTTAGTAGCATTCCCACTGACCAAATCAGTAGGAAGAGTTACAAAATTTATGATACCACTATTTCCTTGGCCAATATATTGATAAGTTTGACCACCAACAGTATGTTTCAATACCATTTTAGTTATTTTTGTTTCATCATATCCCTGCCCTCCACTTTCACCGTCAATATTCAGTGAGACAGGATAAGCTTCATACCCCCATGTACCGGTCCCAGATTTTGTTGTCCAATCATTTAATGTCAACTTAATACCGACTAATTTCAAGCGTTTAATTTGAAATGTAAGAGTGTACGAAAGTCCGGCATCCAACTTAAAGTCAGATAGCGTTCCATTTTTATCTGCTTGAGGAATTGTAAATGCGGCCAAATCTGCTGTTGTCGCGGTGTAATCATCAATCAGCAGAGACTTCATCAATCCTGTACCAGATAAAATTTTTCCGGTAGGTACCAAATAATGAGTACCCACTTTCAGCGTATAATCGTTAGCATTGGGTGTAACAGTACTGTTAACCATATTATAAGTACCTCCGGTTACAACCGCTGAGTTTTTCAAAGTCATTTGAATATTAGTTGGCAGAGTAGGTTGCACACCTCCTGTGGCAGGATCATCAGTAGCATCAATTACATCAATGTTTACCGTCACTTTTGTCATGAGATGTTGGAATGTAAGATATTTTACCGGATTATCCGATTGACCGGATATAGCAGTTCCTCCGACATCTGTACCTTTACCAAAAAGAATATCGTTGGACAAAGCAGTGCCTGATGTCAGTGGTATCATATTAGCCGGAGAACCCGTAGCTGCTACCCCGGTATGTGCATAAAGATTGATTGGTGTCTTGCCTAAAGGGTAATATACGCTCGAATTCAGTTCATTTCTTCCATCGGATAAGCTGTTCCCAACAGACATAGAAATATTGGAAAAATAGGGATTATTGTTTGCAGCTATTCTTGATGAAAGGAAGAAATTGATATTTGCATTCTTATAATCAATCAAAGGATTCCCAGTTGTGATCAAAAGACCATCACCCGCAGCGCGAGTTAAGGCTCCAGATAATTCAATTGGGGTATCTCCAGAAGTTAACTCATCGTTAAACTGCTCCGTAGAGCATGCAACAAGCCCAATCAAGAAGGACAACAGCATCAAACTCTTATATCGTATTTTTAGCATATTATGAACTCCTTTCTTTTTATTCAATCGTTACTACACTAGTCCCCTTATCATTCCAGTCAACCAACTGTCCTTCTAACTGCACAGTCGGTGAAATAGGAGGAATAGCAGTAAATTGCAATTTAATCGTCAAAATAGTTATCTTACCACTTTCAAGTGTTACGGATGCAGTCCCGTCTGTCTGTTTAAAACCACTTAAAGGAAAATCGCCTCCGATTGTTGTATTTTGACTTATATCTTTAAGGTAAAACTCCACACTACCAAAGTTTACAGTGTTTACATCGGAGGTCACAGGCAATAAATAACATACGGAAGAAGCCTCATTAGTATACGGAACAGCAGCCGGTGTAGACGAAGAAACCAATGTATATACCGTCTGCAATGTAGACGACGTAGGATCAGACAATGTCCATTCCGAGTTAATAAGATTAAATGTACCGAAAGTAACCTTTGTCTTAATAGCCAATGACGTAATTTGTACATTATTCAAGGGATGCGTAGCACTATTAGTTATTAGAGTCCCATTTTGATCAACAGCAATAACCTTAACAACCAATTTAGCCATAGCATGTTTAAACTCTCCCAAGTAAGCTCTACCCCTCTCTGAATTATAGCTATTCTCTTTATTAAATGGCCCAACAGGTGCTGTATAGAGTAAATCGGGAAAAGAATAAGACTTCCCTGTAATATTAACTGTCAGATCAGTAGCAGAATGAGTCAAGCTACTATGAGTAGCAGGGCTATATGAAACGAAACTCAAATATTTATCAGGGTCAAAAGGCCAATATTGAGTGGAGCCAAAAGTCACAGGATAAATTGTTCCATTTTTATCGCCCACACTGGCGGTCAAATGATTCAAATAGACATTACCGGACGACCAATCGGTAGAGCTTATTGGGGTGGATGATGCTGAATTAGCAGCAACAACTGCAATACTTCCGCTATTCGGAAAGTCTGTAGCCCGTGTTTGAGCTTCTTCTACTGATATGGACGGGGTCTCTGCACTGAATGAAATCGGTACGCGTTCATTATCCGGATTGGCAACCTCATTGTTGCAACCGGATAAAAACAATAGACATGCTCCGATACTATATATATATTTTTTCATCATATCAAAACTACTTCATTGGTTATTGAATAGTAATGCTACCTCCGGAGTTATCAGTCCATGGAGCAACAGACGTACTCAAAAGTATACCCGTCTTTTTCAGATAAATATTGAAAATATGATTTTGACCAGCATTAAATAAACTGGACGAATTATCAGCTTGGGCATTATAAATGTGCCCATCCAGTACTATATCAATAAAATTCTTACCGATAATGGTCTGAGGCATAATCAATGCTTCATAACTTGCAGCAGCACCATTTGGAGTACTGCCAAGCATAGACGGTCTAAAACCATTTGACACAATTGTGGTACCAAGTGCAGAAACCTTTGCGGTCGTCACATTTACGGTTCCATCCATTATGAAACCTTTTATAACAGGATATAATGTTGGAGTGGAAGCATTAGCCGCAGTTTGTAATTCAGACAATGTAAAACCGTCTCCTGGATATATATTCACCGTTATCTTGCTCAGTACATGAAGGAAGTAGAAAGAGACATTTGCACTTCCATCTACTACAAGTCCCGTACTGGTGTTATTAGCCGAAGGAGTCAACTGGGAAATCACCACATCATCCTGATGAGCATTTGTGGTTGCGCTCCCGGCATTATCACCTTTACAAAGCCAATTAAAAGTAGTTCCGTTAGTGGCAACATTAGTACCAACAGTCACTGGAAAAACACCGACAAACTGATTGCCAACTTGAAGATCATCCCTATACCAAGTTTTTGTCCAATTAGTTAAAGAAACATTCGTTCCGGAAACGGTATAAGTACTTTGATTATAATCAGAACTAACGCCAGAAGATACGGGACTATTCATTTTATAGAATTTAATTTGGTCTCCGTTGATAAACCCACTGATATTTGTCTGTGATTCTGTAAAGAAGAATCTTATCGCGACAGGAGCTTGATCCTCCCACGGTTTCACGCTTACACTGACTTTTACCTCAGATGGTTGTATATCAATATTCAATTTCGTAACCTTACCTGCTTCATAGCTCACGGTATAGCCTGTAGCGACATATTCCCGCGTACCGATTTTCACTTTGACAAGGGTTGCGGATGATCCTATTGACTGGGGTTGTAGATAAGATGATGTCATCTTGGAACTATTGGGTCCATCCATCGCAATATCACCGGTAGCCGTACCCGGAACATAAATTCCATTATTCAAAGTTCCTCCTACTTTATAATTAGGCAAAGAAACGACCGCTGTCTGCAATTGAGCATCTGTATATATACTCGAGGATAGTGCCACTTGTACTTGGGCAACCTGATGGGTCATATTAAAATTAAGTGCTGTATTACTTTTACCGCCATCATTATCAATTGGAGTAGCTGTGATATAATCAGGAGATTGATTACTCAATAAAGGATTAACCGCTTTCCGAATGATCGAAGCATAGATTTTACTTCCTGATATACTTTCCCAATACAATGGTGTGCTTTCACTATAGTTCCAAACATTTCCTGGCAAGTTATAGACAAAGTGTCCCGCTAAAGATGTACGGTTCGAATTATCGCCTTGATACAGATATAACTCTTCTAGATTTATTAACCCACTATTAGAACCCAAATTGGCTGTTCCAATTCTCAAAGTCATATTTTGAGTCGGTCCATCTGTCCACGGTGTCACAGTGGCAGACACCATCACCGGTGTAGTACTCAGGCGTACATTAAACGTATATTTATATCCACTCTTCAATTCAAGCGAATTATCCATAGTTGCGGTGTATACAGCTCCGTTTGCGGTGGTCACCTGAAAGGTAATCCCGGCACCTGCACTACGAGGCAATAGGATACCCGTTCCAACCAAGTTATTTACAGGAATTTCAATGTTCGCTCCTGAAGTGTTGTCAAGCACACGTGTATCGTTCATCAAGTTATAGCTTTCTTTAGTCAGCATACCTTTCAACACTAGCTTGCAACCGGTCAAATCAATAGGTGAATCAGCTGTCAAATTAATGCTCACCTTTGATAAACGATGATAAAACTTCAAATTTACATTCGGATTATCTTTCGTATTACTTACAGAGAGATCGGCATTTGTATGATCCGCTGTCATCAAATCTAGTGCAGCTAGGTTCGTTTGATCTGAAACATTCACCGGCATTGTAAAGTTACCTGCAGTTATAGCGCTGTTATAAGGATAGTATGCTTTGAAAGTAACTGCACTCCCATTCACAGGGTAATACATGATGTTACTTGAGGGATTGGATGAAAAATTGCCATCGCCATCAGTTGTAACAAAATCCTGATTACTGTAACTATTCACGACTACAGGCACTCCCGCAATAGGATATTCCAACATTGTAATTCCAATATGGTCAGATTTACCCCATACATTGTCGGAAGCACGGGTAGCGCCTTTTGTACTCGCTAACCCCATACTCGCAGTAATCTTTGCCGCAGTTTTATCTCCAGACAGGGAGAAATCATCGGTACTACAAGCCGTAGCAAGCGTAGCCAACAAAGAACCGCTTAAGAAGAATTTATATATAAAAGATTTCATACGTATGTTATATTTAAATGTTTCTCCGTAAATTAATGCAAATCCATGTCATAGCTTCCCCCATAAGTCCAGTCTACAAGTTCTGTGCTTAATGCAAGACCAACCTTATTAAGTGTAATGTTAAGGACATTGTGTTCTCCGGCTGCAAATAGTTTATCTGCGCTAAGCTGTCCATAGAACTTCACTCCATTCAAGGTGACCGTTACAATAGTGGTCTTGCTTGCAGAAGCTGCTGTAATAGTCTGCGGCATGATAAAAGCTTCATAGCTAGATACCACAGTCTTACCTGTTACAGCATTGGGAGCAGACAATATTGTAGGTTGGAAAGAAGAAGTAACCGCACCGGTAGGAGAAGCAGAACCAGTAGCCACATTAACAGTACCGGAAAGTTTGAAGTTATTCAACTCAACTACGCTGCCCACTATTTCCGATGCAGTAAAACCTGTACCTACAATGAGATTAACCGAAACTTTACTTAGTACATGTTTAAATTGGAAAGCTACATTGGCACTACCTGTTTGAATTGTTCCATAATTTCCATTGGGAGCTGCGATAATCACATCCTGATTGTGCCCATTAGTTGAAGACCCTCCTGAACCATTACTACAAGTCCAATTGAATGTGCTTGCTCCAGCAACAACATTCGTTTGAGAAAGCACAGGGAATACTCCGGAGATTGCATCACCGATCTGAAAATCATCCCTATACCAAGCTGTTGTCGGGTTAGTCAAAGAAGCTGTGCTTCCTGAAACCGAATAAATATATGTATTGGCATTATTAGTTACCGTATTGGATGAGTTGAGTTCATAAAACTTAATCTGATCGTTATTTATAAATCCACTCGCAGTGGGGTTAGCCACCGTAAAGAACATCGCATTATCAAATATAATCGGTAACTGATCCACCCAATTGGCAACATCAACACTTACTTTTAAATCAGACTTTTCTATCTGTATTTTAAGATTGGTAATCTTGCCTGAAGTATAGGCCACATCATCAGTATGCTTAACTGTATAAGAACGACCATCAATTTCAACGATTACCAAAGGTGTCTGTTTGGCTACAGTTTGTTCTTGAAGATATGAAGCTGTATTGTATGTGGTCACAGCACCGGATTGTGTAGGAATAACTTTCACCGGGTTGTCCAAGGTAATGGTTCCTTTCAACGTTCCACGGCTATACAAACCTTTATTCATACTGCCTCCCATATCATAATTGGGCAAAGTAACTTTTGCAGCAGTGAGTTTTGCTTCACTGTAAGTATTCGACCAAAGTATCACATTGACTTTAGCAACCTGATGTGTCATTGTCAGGTTTATTGCCGTATTGGTTACTCCTCCAGCATTCGCTACAGGAATTGCAGTGATATAATCTTGCGATTGGTTATTACCTGAAGCATTCGATAGCGCAGGACGGGTAATAGAAGCATAGATATATCCGCTATTTGCAATATCTTCCCAATACAATGGAGTGGAAGGATTACTATAGTTCCATCCCGAACCATTATAAGCAAAATATCCATTTAAGTCTATCCTGCTTGCGTTATCCCCGGTATATAGATAGAGTTGATCTCCGTTTTTCAAATCTCCTCCATTCGAACCTAAGTTAGCAAGACCAATACGCACATCTTGAAACTCATGCGTTTCTTCAGTCCACGGAGTCACTAAAGCACTCATCAAAACACTGGCTTTCTTTAAATCGGCCGTTAATGTGTAAGCAACACCCGGAACGTATTCAAAACCATTTGCCTCAGTCACTTTCAAATCGTACGTACGTCCGTTTATTGTAATCGTAGCCAAGTTTTTACCATATCCTATGGTTTGTGGTGGGAAAATAGCCACATTACTTTCAGGAACTATATCAATAGTAGAATTCCCTATGACAAATGTTCCGTTCGCATTAACCGAACCAGTATTCAGATATCCCGGCAAAATAATCGAAGCATTCTTTAGCTCACCGGTAGTAAAAGTCCCATCAGAAGATTTCAATTGAATAGTTACTTTTGATCCGGCATGGGCCATCTCCAGATTAACTCCCGTATATTGACTGACACTGACATCTTTGGATACCAAAATATCAGCCATTTGTGTGCCGTTTAAGGCCTTGGCAATAGTAGTAGCCCCCCGGAAGACAGCAGGATCAGCTTTAATGCTCTCCCAATAAACTTGCTTATTGGCAATCCATTTATTATCTGTACCGTATGTAAAAGTAGTCAGGTAGTTGAAATTCGTATCATCCTTATCTTTCAGATAGAGATTCAATACATCGTTCGGTTGAAAATCTCTGCTATCATTCAATCCTGTTACCACACGAACCACGTCAGTTTGTCGCTCGGGTCCTTCAATCCAAGGTGTTATCGTAGCACTGACAAGCACTGGAGTGCTCTTCAGACGAATGTGAAAAGTATGTTTGTAACCCGCTTTCAGTTCAAGATCTTTATCTAGAATTGCAGTGTAAGTGCCACCATTAGCGGTTGTTACTAAAAAGTTCACTCCTTCAGCTGCGGCTCTTGGCAGTAGAATCGCTTCTCCTTGATTATTGCGTAAGGGGATATTGACATCCGCCCCCGAATTTGCATCCACTGACAAACCATCTTTCATCAAATCGTATGTCCCGGAAGTTTTCAAACCTTTCATGGTAAGTTTACACCCCTCCAAATCTATTAATCCGGTTTCATCTGTTGCCAGATCAATTGAAACTTTAGCTAAGCGATGATAAAAATTGAGTTTGACATTAGGTTCATCAATAGAATTGCCTGAAACATGGTCAGCTGTCATCAGATCAATATCTGCCAACGAAGTTTGATCTTTTGTATTCACAGGTATCAACATATCGGTTGATAAGTCCCTTTTATAAGGATAATAAGCTTTAAAAGAAACTGTAGTCCCATCCGAAGGAAAATAGATTATTTTCGATGCATCAGTTGGTGAGAAATTACCGTCACCGGATGTGGAATAAGAATAATTTCTGTAAGGCTCAATAACGCTCACCGATTGAGGGTTAACCATAGTAACCCCAATCGCATCATTTACATCCCAAATATTATTGGTAGCGCGAGTTTGCACACCTCCGGAAACACGCACGGCAACTTTGCCGCCCTCCGGGGATGTTTGTAGACTGTCATTGGTACATGCTGTAGCAACAACAATCATCAATACTCCATAAAAGATTGTTTTGCAGAAAAGTCTTTTCATATAGAATCTATGATTTTATTATTTATTTATTTTTTAGTGTTGAGCATCTATCCAGACCTCAGGTCCGGCAATCCAGTCTTCAATATTGGCCTGAAAATCAGCTCCCAAGCGAAGTTTCATTTGTATAATCCATGGTTGCACAACATCTTTGGTATGAAAACCATTCAAATCGTTTGTAATATTGAAGATGTAGACTTTCTGTACATTCCCTTTATAAGTGATATTTAGAGTAAGTATCTGAGAAGCAACTCCATCAAGTCCTAACAAGCGACGATCACCGGTATAATAACCATCTGTGGGTGATAGACCCAAAGTATAATTTACATATCCTGATTTTAGAGCAGGAAAGCGATTAGTGGTGCCATTATCAAGAAAAGCATTATCCAAATCGCGTGAAATCGCAATTCCATTTATGACTCCGTTTAGTGACTCTACCAATTGTGCATTCAAACCTTCAAGCTTAACTCTCAATACAAGTAATCTTGTCTGAATCATGGTTGGCACATCATAATTGACAATTCCCCAATCGGGTACAGTTTTTGGTACATCAATATCCAAATAACCACCCACAAAATCACTTGGATTGTTCGCTTCGCCGGTTGATTCAGTAGTCACACTTACTGTTTTTCCTTCAATCTCTACATTCTTATCCGTTCCTTTCACCGGTATAGCTGTATAGAGTCCTTTCATCAAATCCAGTGGTTTATCACTTCCTACTTCCACGATACGAGCCGTTTTAACCGGATCAATAAGCGTAGTAAACGCACCTATCAATTCTATGCCTCTACTGGAGTTTAGTTCCTTCGGGCTTATAGGAGTAATCGTGTATTGCCCCGGGCAGTTATCTGTATTATAATCTTCTTTTATACATGAAACCAAAAGCAAGATTAAAACGACACAAGCTGTCTTAAATAGATTTTCTATCATTGTTTATTCTCCTCTAATAAAATGATACGTTTCATATTTCTCTGAGCTTCCGGTGTATTCATATCAGCCTTTTGAAGATACTTCTTTGCCGCAGCAAGATTACCTCGCTCCAATTCCATTGCTGCTGCATTAACATTAGCATCCGGATTATTAGGATAGATCTGTACGGCTGTCTGAATAATCTGATAATATTCAGCAGAACCTCTGGGACAGAGCTGGGCCGCCTCAAACATTTCACGTACACTAAGCTGTTCCGGATTGTTTTTGATTAATATCCTCGCTTGCTCGGGAGTATAATCGGGAAGCTGATATTCTATTTCATAATCGGAATGTCGTAAAGCCGGAAACCAATTCGTTTTGATATAATTATAAGCTTCAGGAATTTGCTTCAGTTTAATCTCCTTGGTATCTGGATGTACATCACTAAGAGCTATCTCTAGGATACGTGCTTTTTCTTTCAAGCTACTCTGTTTAGCAAATAAGATGAAGCCATCCCAATCTTCCGGCGTATAATCGGTAATAATAATTGAATCTTTCAAATTGAATTTCTTAAGAATATGCTGTTTAAGAGCCTCTGTACGCCCTTTTGCTAAATAAGCATTATGCAAATAAGGACTTTCAGGAGAAGCATATCCGTGAATTCTAATCGAACGTATCTGCTCCAATTTGAAGCCTCTCAATGTACTGTCAATCCGTGCCAATTCAATTGCATTTCTTCTATATTCGGGGTAAATCACGATCTTATCGACAGGGAAATCCAAGAAAGCACGTCCTTTATAAATACGACGTTTCACTACCTCTTTTTTAGGTATGCAATAAGTTATATCCGGAAAATCTACTTTTGGTTTAGGGAATAAGATTTGGGTCAAGTTCCGATTAAAGGTCTCTTCTAGTGCATTACCACATCCGCAAAAGCTTTCTTCCAATATAATTTCAGACCCATCCATCCACTTACTAAACGGTAAGGAGGCTTCATAATTAATAACTTGCTTTTCTCTGTTATTACGTCGGAATAGCCAATTTTCATCAACTGGCACTCTGTCTTTACGCTCAGAAATAATTAAACGCTTACGTCCATATACATATATAGGGGGCAATAAAGCTTCTTCATTTCCCGCTCCACGCAATACAGGTGTAAAAGTAACCATGCGATTGGAGCTAAGTTCAAAATCTTTTGGAAGGATAAGTGTCATTCTGACTTGCAATGAGCTATCTGAAAATAGATTAAACCTTATATTATCCACTTCAGGTCTATCTGCAAATTTACTCTGGCCTTTTAAGGTAGCACAGAACAAAACAGTACAAAGGATCAGTATATTTTTCATTTGACTTTGTATTTAAAATAAGTAGACAAGACTAATAGCGGCTTTGGTAGGTCCGAGATAGTTCCGGCTTTGATCTTTTTTCAAACGTTTACCGCAGTCCTTACATTGATATTTATCATAGTGAATATAGGCATATCCGGCACCGATATTAGCTTCAACATTCCAATGCCTATTAAGCACCCACTGATAGCCATAAGAAATTCCGCCACCAATAAATTCACCTTCATAACGATAGTCTTTTAATTTGGGCCATAGCCCGAAAGGCATGTCCACACCCCCTACATTGAAAATACCGGCATGAGCATGAATACCAAGAAAGGAACCACTGAATCTTTCACAAAACCAGAAACGATATTCAGGTTGTACCATCAAATGTTTGAAAGATTTATTATCACCAAATTTCCATGGATTGTAATTCACATAGAGATCCAAAGTTTTCTTAGGAGAGATTCCGATTTCGGTTGCTAAATTGAAAGTAGTTGTTGCATCTGCTATCAAATTAGATTTTAAGGCAACTTCTTGACACCGGGCCGAGTTATAGCCGAAAAGCAATCCCAAGGTAAAAACGAGACACTTTAATTTAACCATTATTTTTCTTTGTTTGCTTATGATTAATTGAATATTTTATTCAATAACTTGCATATTGTGCAAATATACAAGTATTAGGATATGATAAGCAACTTAAGCAATTGAAATCATTACAAAAGCCCCGTGTTTTAAGATTATTTATATATTTCGCTATAGAATGCAGTTAAAAAGACAGCATAAACAAGAAAAAAAAAGAGAGGTTTTAGCGAATATTCGCACTCGAAAATATCTATCATGAAATTTAGTTGCGGAATATCTAGAGAAATAGTTGTAGATTTTGGTTGAGAAAAGAGTAGAAAAACAAAAATAGAAGAAAAAGAGCAAAAATGTTATATACCATTAGAAAGTCTAAAATTCTATAGAAAGATTATGACTCAAAAGAGAGAAAATATTTAAGTAAATAAACACCTACATTCCATCTAAATAAAAAAAATCCGTCGCTAGAGATATTCTCTCTAGCGACGGATTCAGAACCGTTAGATACGGTATGATTTAAAACTTATAGTTCACACTTACACCAAATACCTTATTTGTACGACTGTAAACATCTTTATCAATTGATGCGTCCAATCCACGAGGACTTACCTTGGTATAATCGCTGTATGTAGTCCAGAAATAAGCCACATCCAAGCTCAAGGCTTGGTTAAGATTGACGCGACCACCAAAACCTAAAGAATAAGAGTCACAAGAGAAGCTTGTGTCCGACTGAAACTTATCGCTTAACCCATAGTTAGTTTTTTGATAACCACCACTAAGTGTAACCAATTTGTTCACATCCCACTCAACACCAGCCAAATACTCATGCGTACCATGCGTCAACTCTTTTTCTTTGCCACCCGCCATACCGGCATTCTTATCATCAAAGAAATGATATTCCACTGAAGCGCGAAGAGAAGGCAAGAACTCATAACCTGCTGCCACAGACAACATGGATGGAACATCACTCGGGGTATTCACACCATTCTTGAAAGGAGCCATATCCTTGTCAGCAGCTGTAGGATAGTCCAACTGGTGAGTATCATTCTCAATATTCATATTGGCTCTAAATTCATATTTTGCAGCCAGATTCAGCTTTCCGAATTTAGCATCAACTCCGACAATAGGAGTCAGCCCCCACCCTGTTTGATCGCAGTCAAGCGCAATCTTGGTATCATTCAACTTCTGCAGTAATGCACCTGATTGTTGTTGCACAGCCAATTGAGCCTGTTCTAAAGACATTCCACCTTTAACCAACTGTTGCACCATAGCAGCACTTAGTTGCTCGGCAACACCATCTTTCAGCGCTACATTCAAGAATCCGGTATATCCGCCTGAAAAGTAATTCATACGTGCTCCACCGAAGACAGAGAGATGTTCGTTAATCTTATAACTTAATCCCATCTGAAGACCATAAATAAATTGACGGCCTTCCATAGCAGAATTGATGTCGTACATATTAGGCTTTAACATACTATTGCTTTCCTTATCCACTAGACCTATAGCCGCAGCATCGAACATTGGTAAACCGTGGTTGAAAGAAGCCTTTCCACCACCTCCGACTACAGCGATACTACCCGAAAACGCCCAATTGCCTTTCTTATATACCGCAAACACGGAAGGAATGATCGGGGCAGAAGCTTTTCCCTCATAAGTACGGGTGGAAGTATTTCCGTCCATTGTCCACACGGGACTTGTTGCTGCAATATCGCGTGTTTGAAACGCACTCTGTATGGTGAACGACATTTGAAGACCGTCTTTAGGGATAAATGCCAGACCGGCAGGGTTACTATAGACACCATCAACATCGATGGAGGCACCTCGAGCTATCATGCGCAAAAAAGCAGCATTCTGATTTGTATTAGTCAGATAATCTCCCGCGAAAGTTAAATTTGAAACGATTAGCAGCAGAAGGCCAATCAAGGAAATTTTTCTCATCCAAATATTTTTTAATTGTTAGCGGGCGCAAAGTTACAATAAAATTGCACTCCAAGAATAATTTTGTGCAGAAAAATCATTTTAAGCCAACAATTCCTCCTAAACGAGAATAGTTTCAAATATAACTAAACACGCGGGCAACTATTTAAAATTTCTACGGAATATGAACTATAAACAGCAAATACAGGGACATTTATCACACCAATTATATATTTGCAATCAGTTACTTCACCGCTTCATCCTCATCAATCCACGAAAGATTGGGGTCTATAAGTGTACGCTCAATGACCTTGTTGTTTTGTGCGCGTCGGTACTCGGGTATAAAACAGACTTTCACACCAACCACCGACTGTGGAGTGACTTCTTCAGGAGTATCGGCACCTTTACTCGATGATTGGCATGAGAGATAAAACGTACCTATGCCTTTCAGTTGTACTGATCGACCTTCACTCAACATTTCTTTCATCACATCGCCCAAATTAACAAGTACTGCATAAGTATCTCCCTCACTCAGAGTAGAGATAACAGATAATTTTTCGGCGACCTCATCCGTAGTGGCTGGATGTCCTTTTGTCACTGCCCTCGGATACCATTTCCCGTTCAATTTTTGTTTTTTATAAAAAGCCATATATGTCTCTCCTTAATTTTATAACGTATTTATATTGATGTGCAGACTCAACCGAAATCACCTTAGGAGTGATCTACCCATCAATGCCAATGATGACTATTATCAATGGCATTGATGATGGGAATCAATGCCATTGATGGTAGGTTGACTAGCAAAGTTACAATAAATGACTCATACTTAGACCGAATAAAACAGTTAATATAATGGCAAAAGGTCATTTGTCTTTTTACTGAACTTTATTAAACGCAAATGCGTTACTTTTTTAATAATAGAAACATCTTTAAAAACCATCGTGAACTATGGCATACACCATTGCATTTTTCGGAGTCAAACCTTACGACGAGACTTCATTCAAAGAAAAAAATAAAGATTTCGGCTATGAGTTGCGTTACTATAAAGGGCATTTAAATCTCAATAACATCATTCTGACTCAAGGGGCAGATGCCGTATGTATATTCGTAAATGATATAGCCGATGCGGAAGTCATTCGTAAGATGGCCGAGAACGGTGTGAAATTGCTTGCACTAAGATGTGCCGGATACAACAACGTCGATTTAAATGCAGCAAAAGCCAACGGGATAACTGTAGTCCGTGTACCGGCTTACTCCCCTTATGCCGTTGCTGAATACACCGTAGCACTGATGCTTTCACTCAATCGAAAAATACCACGTGCTACATGGCGTACACGTGACGGAAACTTTTCGTTGCATGGTCTGCTGGGCTTCGACATGTATGGCAAAACTGCGGGAATTATCGGTACAGGTAAAATTGCAAAAAAACTGATTTGTATTTTACGGGGGTTCGGCATGAATGTTCTCGCCTATGATCTTTACCCTGACTATAATTTTGCCCGCGAACATCAGGTGGTATATACTTCTTTGGACGAACTATACCATAATTCCGACATTATTTCACTGCATTGTCCGCTGACGGAACAAACCAAGTATCTCATTAATGATTATTCCATCAGCAAGATGAAAGACGGTGTGATGATCATCAACACCGGACGCGGACAACTCATCCATACCAATGCACTTATAGAAGGACTGAAGAATAAAAAAATAGGTTCGGCTGGATTGGATGTTTATGAAGAAGAAAGTGATTACTTCTACGAAGATCAATCGGACAGGATAATCGATGATGATGTGCTGGCACGACTGCTTTCGTTTAATAATGTCATTGTCACCTCCCACCAAGCATTTTTCACCCACGAAGCTCTCGAAAACATTGCTATGACGACACTTCAGAACGTGAAGGATTTTATCCAAAACAAGCCTTTGGAGAACGAAGTAAAGTTGTAGTGAGGTCGTTTTTATATAAAAATAACAACAGAACAGTTACTATATAAACTGTTTTTCGTAATATTGCGGTAGATTAACAGGGCATAAATGACACTTCATTATATTTACCATAGCGGATTTGCCATAGAGACTGATCATGTAACAGTCATTATTGATTATTACAAAGACTCATCCAGCAAAAATCCGAATGAAGGGATTGTTCACCACAAACTACTGAAGAAAGGCGGTGAAATCTATGTCCTTTCTTCACATTTCCATCCCGACCATTTCAATCGGGACATCTTGTCTTGGAAAGCAGAACATCCCAACATTCATTATATTCTTTCAAAAGACATTCTAAAGCATCGCCGTGCTTCAAAAGAAGATGGAGTGTTTATAAACAAAGGAGAAGTCTATGAGGATGAGAATATACGCATAGAAGCATTTGGCTCGACCGACTCCGGCATTTCGTTCCTGATAAATTTGCAAGGTATGAGATTATTCCATGCCGGTGACCTCAATAACTGGCACTGGGATGAAGAATCCACTCCGGAGGAAATCCGTAAAGCAGAGAGCGACTTTTTAGCAGAGCTTAAATATTTGAAACAAACTGCTCCACAGATTGATGTGGCAATGTTTCCGGTAGACAGACGCCTGGGTAAGAATTACATGCGTGGGGCTGAACAGTTTATCGATGCAATAGCAACAGGTACCTTTGTACCAATGCATTTCAGCGAAGATTATGAAGGAGGCAACCGTTTCAAGGAGACAGCCTTGAAGAAAGGGTGCCGTTTCATATCCATTACCCACAGAGGTGAAAGTTTTGACATTTACTAAATAAAACAACGAATCATGAAAAGTCTAACACAAGTTCTTATCGCCTTGTTTTGTGTCGTTCTACCCGCGACAATTTACGCACAAAGAGATGATAGCAAATATTTGGCCGGTGCCGTACCGGAAGTTAATGGTAAAGTTGTATTTTCCAAGGAATTCAGTATCCCCGGAATGACAAAAGACGAAATCTACCAACGAGTACAAAATTGGATGCAAGATAGGCTCGCAAGCAATAATAATGCAGAGAGCCGCATTGTCTACAATAAAGCAGAAGATGGTCTGATAGTCGGAGTAGGGAAAGAATGGATCGTATTCAGTTCGAGCGCATTGTCGCTGGACCGTACTGAGATCAACTATCAGCTATCCGTCACTAGCGAAGCGGAAAAATGTACATTAAAGGTTGAGAAAATACGTTTTGCTTATCGTGAAGGAAAAGAAAAATATACCGCTGAAGAGTGGATTGCGGATCAGTACGCTTTAAATAAAAGCAAAACAAAGCTTGTACTTGGTCTGGCTAAATGGCGTAGAAAGACTGTTGATTACGTAGATAATCTCTGTCTATCCATGGCGGATGCATTAAGCAAGACTCCAAGTAAGGAAGTTGCACCCAAAGAGAAGATAGAGGAAAAGAAAAATGAAAAGAGCGTGGCTGCTTCCGGAACGATGGTTATCACCCCGAAAAAAGAAGTCGATGTAACGACTCCGGTAACTGTATCGACTGACAATACCATAAAGATACAAGTTAAGGATGTTGCTCAAAAGGGTGCTCTGAAAAATATGCCCGAAGAAAAGAATGTTGCAGCGAACACTCAACCTGTAGCATCCGGCGCAATAGCCGGTTACAAACAAGTTGAACCAAGCAATTTATCTGCCGATGCAATACGTATGGGAACAGGTAAGTTGGTTATCGTTGTTGGTAAAGATGCTTTCAATATGAGCATGATGACAGCCAATGCCGGTGGTTCATTGGGTAAATCATCAGGGAAATCCGTTGTTTATACATTCCTTTCGCCCGATCAGGCTTATGACAGTATAGAAAAGGCTGAGACTTATACCGTTCGTTTCTATCCCAACGACAGCAACGAACCTTCTGTTATCTTAGAATGCAAGAAAATGCCTACACCGGCACCAATGGAAGGCCAACCCCGCATGTATGCTGGAGAGATCCTAAAAGCATGGGTGAAATAACCTCTCTCCCAACCCTCCCTCATCGGGAGGGCAAAACATTAATTTACCCAACAGGACGGGAGGATATTGGTAGTTATTTAAAATAAAGATAAGAAAGATGGAAATAAAAGGAAAGTTTGATCACTTCAACATCAATGTAACGAATCTGGAACGAAGCATCGCATTTTATGGGAAAGCGCTCGGACTTAAAGAGCACCATCGTAAAGAGTCCTCCGACGGTTCGTTTACATTGGTTTATCTGACTGATGCCAGTACCGGTTTCTTATTGGAATTGACATATCTCAAAGATCATACCGAACCGTATGAGTTGGGTGAAAATGAAAGTCACCTCTGTTTCCGGGTAGCAGGTGATTACGACGAGATCAGACAGTATCATAAAGATAACGGATGGGTCTGTTTTGAGAACACCTCTATGGGACTATACTTTATTAACGACCCGGATGATTATTGGATTGAAATTCTCCCTTTGAGATAAGCATTTACCTAAAGGATATTCAATTAATATTTCAGATCTATCATAAAAATAGAGTGATGTCATGTTTCCACACAACATCACTCTATTTTTTTATTTATACTTGATAAAGCTAAAGCACCTATTTTAAGAAATAGCTTTTTCTAATTCATCTGTTCTTATTTGTGCCGGTTTGCACGTTTCTTACGGATATCTGCTTTCATCTTTGCGGCACCCGACCCGTGCAAACCACGGATATAAGTTGCTTTCTTTGCTTTTGTTTTTACCTTCTCATCGCCTTTAGGCTTCTCTTTCTTACCTTTAAAGACAATACCGCCCATCATAGCTTCTTCTATACTCATATTTCCAATCTTATTTCAGTACTTCATTAATTTTTGCCACTAAGCTGGCAAACTCTTTTTCATTATACAGACGAGTTTTCTTCAAGATGCGCCCATCTTTACCGATAAGTACATTACGCGTTATCCCGGATTCACGAAGCGCATACTTGACATAGACATCAGCACCGGGGTCGAGTGCAAGAGGATAAGTGATACCTGTCGACTTTTTAAAAGCCACAACTTTATCCAAAGGTTCATCCCTGTCAATTCCAACAAGGACAAAGTCTTTATTGTCTTTATGCTTCTGCCAAATATCCCTTTCAATGAAAGGCATCTCTTTCCGGCATACACTACACCAACTTGCGGTGAATTGTAACATGACAACTTTACCACGAAGTTCCGAAAGCGTGACTTTACTTCCATCGGTCAGAGTAACCGTAAAATCTGGAGCCATATCTCCCACATTCACAATATATCCGGTACTGTCGGCTACAACGTTTTGTGACTTAGCCACAACAGTACACATCGCAAACAAAACAAAGATAAATACTTTAATTGTTTTCATTTCTTTCTATTTTTCTATTTATTCCTTCAAATCACTTAAAAAGGGAACAGCAAAGGTAAAACAAATATCATTACCAAACCCATAATTAATTGTAATGGAAGCCCTACTTTTACATAATCTATAAATGTATATCGTCCTGCCGGCATCACCAAAGCATTGGGTGGTGTGGAAAATGGTGATGCAAAGCACATACTGGCAGCCACCGTCACTGCAAAAAGGAATGGATACGGACTAAGCCCCAGTTGCAACGCAGAATGCAATGCAATGGGAGCAAGAAGGACGGCTGTAGCAGTATTACTGATAAACATGGTCAACAATGATGTGGTAAAATAGATGCCGGTAAGCAATACATAAGGGCCGTAACCTCCCAGTCCACTGACTAGCGAACGGGATACCAGTACGGATGCTCCCGTTTTTTCCAAAGCCAACGACATGGGCAACATTGCGGCAATAAGCACGATGCTCTCCCAATTTATCGTTTTGTATGCTGCCTCGACACTACGTATACATCCGGTCAGCACCATTAACAAGCCTGCAACAATCACGGCTGTAACGGGTGCAATAGGTATAAAATCGAACATCATGGCCACCACCATGCCAAGCATAATTAATGCGGCTATGGGAGCTTTATGGGTAAGCGTCACTTTAGCAGCTTCTTTCAAAGGCTGCCCCAATACGACCCAATTTGAAGTCTCGTTACTCAGACGGGAGATATTGTCCCAAGTGCCTTGCACCAGAAGGACATCACCCGAATGCATCTTTTCTTCCTTCAGATTTTGCAATAAGTACTCGCGTTTTCGCTGAATGCCCAATATGTTAATATTATACTTTTCACGGAATCCGGAGTCCTTCACCAATTTGTTGACCATACTTGATGCCGGCATCAACAAGATTTCGGCAATGCCAATTTCCATAAAATTCAATCCTTCCGTATATGAATCGCCTTCAACTGTATGGGCATTTAACAAGTTAAGTTTATTTTCATCCGCAAAAAGTTGGATGTGGTCAAATTCTCCCATCACATAAAGAATATCATCATGCTGTATAACCGTACTTGCAGCAACCATCTCTTGAGTGGTGGTCTTAAAAAAATGCCGGCGTGATGAAGGTGACTGTCTTCTAACCTCAAGAATACCGACATTATAGCGTTGAGGAATTTGAAGTTCCTGTATGGTTTTCCCGTTCAAAGGAGAATTAAGGGCCACTTGAACACGCCATAAGTTACGCGACAACTGGTACTCTCCTGCCAAATCCTTCAATGATTTTTGTTTCCGGTCAGTCGTCTTTTTATCGGATTTTTTAGACAAAAAAATCTTGCTTAAGGGAATAAGTACCACAAGACCCACAACCAGGCAAACAAATCCGACCGGAGTAAACGAGAAGAAAGTCAGCGGGGTATAACCTGCATTCGTCAGAGTTTCCTGAATAACAAGATTGGGAGGAGTACCGATAAGCGTCATCATCCCCCCCATGCTACTGGCAAAAGCAAGAGGCATCAATAAACGGCTGACATTGATATGTGAACTGACCGCCATACTGACCACGATGGGAAGCATCAAAGCCACTGTCCCGGTATTGCTGACGAATGCACCGATAAAGGCGGTAACAAGCATGATCAGTACAAATAACTTGAGTTCATTTCCACCAGCTAATTTTAAAATATGACTACTTATCATCTTTGCAAGTCCAGTCTGCAGAATGGCACCACCAACCACAAACAGCCCTATCATCATAATTACAATTGGATTCGAAAAGCCTGTTAAAGCTTCCTCAGGAGTCAATATTCCAAAAACGATTAGCAATACCAAAGCACACAAGGCGACCAAATCGGAGCGTACCTTGCCACTCATAAAGAAGAACGCGGATAATAATAATATAAGCAGTGTTATAATCATGTCAGAAAAGTATTTTTAATAAGTATAAAACAATGGCATTAATAACATTGCGTCACAAATATCATAAAAATCCGTCGGATATGCAAATCATGAGGGGTTACATGACTAAAAACAATAAATAACTATGATTTATTGCTTTCGCTCCTTTGAAGTAGTTCTTCAATAGTATGAGGGAAATCCTCTCCCATACTTTTCCGATATTCAAGAATAAATGTCGAATATATCTTCGATAGGTTCTCAAAGTCATTTAATTTCTTGTAGGAGTGAATGCAATAAAACAATGCCTGCTCATTTAATGGGTCTCTCTTCAAAATAATAAAGCAAATACGCAAAACATAACGATAGGCATTCTGTTGATAATAATCAGGCAAGTCTTTGGGCAATAACGACAAAATTATATTTTCGGATTCCTGTTTGTATTTATCGAATAAAAGATTCTCTTCATTCTCCAAAAGCTTACCTCTCTCCCATATAGAGAGAAGTCTGTCGCAAGATTGGGGATAGTTTCTCCAAGATGCATGCATGCTAAAATAATCGCAAAAACAAACACCTTCTTTAATAGCAATTTTGAAACTACCTTTATCATTAAGAAGTTTAATTCCATCCAGCTCCATCAAAACTTTACGTAAATTACTAATCGTTACTCCTTTTAGATTTTTAGCTTTATCATCAGACTTATCCGGCCAAAAAATTTCATTTAAAGTATGCGAATGAACTCCTTCACAACCTTCAGTGCTATTCAATAATATATACAAAAATATGTACTTCAACTTTTTGCTAAACAAATAAGTTATATCCCGTCCTGATCTGTTATAGATAGTAAAAATCCCGTATAAGCATATTCTATTACATTCTTTCTCTCGACCTTTCAATGCAACTTGAGGAGAAATTTCATTTAATAAAGTTTCATAATCTTTCTCTTTTACAGACTTATTAGGATAAATATTGTCAGAAATAAAGTTTGGGACATCTCCCTTTTCTTTTCTTTTTTTTCTTCGATAAAAAAGCAGCCACACTCCAACACTTCCCAATGCAATAACACACATTCCAGACAACAGCATCCAATTTAAATCAGCCCGCTCGTCTTTCATTAAATAATACTCGGTTTCGGCTCTACTCACAGGGGGAGCAGATAATACATAAATATTAGCTTTCACCCATTTATTCTCTTCATTAACTTCTTGAGTAACACAATAAAATTCCTTGAGCACCGGGTTATAATATAGTGATACTGTAGAAATGATTGATCCCGAAACAAAGGGTATGGAATCTCCTAATTGCTCCATTTTACCATCAGCTATAGAAATTCGGTATAGTTGTAAACTCGTAAACTTTATATATTGTGCATATCGAATTACATAAAGTGACTTTCCATCCTTTGACAAAATCATCTGCTCCGAAGGTACACGTTTCTCATCTATCGGATGGTTCCAAAGCAACTTAATAGTACCTTGTGTCAAATCAACCTTATACAAATCATTATAATAATTTTGCCCGATGCTTTGATCACCTGACTCATTACCCACTCCTCCATAAATATATAAGCAATTACCTTGTCTTGAAGATGCTATAGAAGAAAAAAAACGAGGTGTCAGATTATCACCTTTAAAATGAATTGTATCCCATCGATCTAAAATCTGATTGTAAGTTAAAAATTTATTGCTATAGGATCGGCTGCCAAATCCTCCAAACACCATATAGCGATTCTTATGACTATCCCACAAACCGTTATGATGATGTAACTGCACTTTCGTGAATGCCTTTCCTACCGGTTGCCACAGAAGTGTAGACATATCTAACGCAGCCATAGTCAAACTATTAGTGGGAAGATTGTTAATTTCATAAGCATATAATTTCCCATCAGTACCATTAATGAAGCTGGTTCCCAGCAGCATTTGGAGAGGCATTCTATTTGCATAAGGTCTTTTTAGCGAACGTTTAGCATTCACTTGATAAACAAAGAGCGAATCAGGTGTTATAAATTCTATCTCCTGTCTTTTCACATTGAACTTCGAGCCCATGCATGCAGAGGCTGTAAACGTAGCAACTTTAGTCCAGTGATATGAATCATTAATTAGCCAATAAGGATTTACCACCATTCCCTGAATATCACCACTACTGTCGTGTACTTCGTGCCCAACGCTCTCATTCAATTTAAAAAAGTAAGTTTGTTCCTTACTCGATATTCTCAGTTTTTGTATGGAAAAAGCAGGAACATCTACCAAATACTCTCTACGTCCAAAGCTTAAAACAGGTTGAATATTTTGAGACCTATTCTCTAAACGGCTTACCCCTCTGGCTACTTTAGTTCCAATCATCAGTAAGCTTTCTCCTGTTACCAAGTCAATATGCAATTTTACGGGAAGCCATTGAGATATTACTGAATCATTAGAAAAGTTCATAGAAATATGATTCATTTTTCCCTCTGTATTGAACTTGAATACACTTGTTTTATCGTTTACATAGCTATAAGTAAGACTATATGCGTCATTATTAGCAGGGTTAACCATGTGAAACAGATAACCAAAAGTTTCACTTTGAGAAATTCTCAATGTGAACTCAATATCAATATAGTCAGAAAAGACAGGTCGATTTTCTTTATTGAAAAGCTTATAAGAAGTACGTTGTTCTATAGGGACTTTATTACCATAGAATCGCAAACCTTGAGCAGATGTATAAGGAGTCGCGAATAAGATGATAATCAACACAACAACTATGGATTTATATTTTGTGTATTCTATCATATTGTAAAGCTTACATTTGCGGGCATAAAGGTAATATTTAAAATAATATATTTTATGAAAATCCTATTATTTAAAAATTAGTTAATATCATTTTCTTGGAAAATGAATTATAGGGTTAAAATATGCAAGATATTAATGAGTTTTATCGATTAATTAACCCTAATTTAATTTTTCTATTAATATCGTATATGTTTTTTTGCCATAAATTAATTTATTAGAAAACAATTATCATGAGAAAAAAGCATTATATGGTATTCCTTATATACTCTTTCTTAACAATGTATATTTGCGAGAATAGTATAGCCCAAAACTTTGATTCAACTCCCAAAATCAACTATACAAAATTAGTCGATACTCGGATTGGGAGCGAAGGTAGTGGATTAAGTTGTGGATATACTTATATCGGAGCAAGTTATCCTTTTGGAATGATACAATTTACTCCTTCTTTTTTTTCACCGCAAAAAGGAATAGTAGTCAACCAAATGTCCGGATCCGGATGTCCGCACATGGGTAATTTCCCGGTACTACCCATTGGCGGAGAAATAACAAAATCCCCTAAAGATATGGATAGTTTTCCGCGCTATAAAACAATAAAAGAAGCAATAGCAGGTTACTGTTCCATACAAATGCAAGATGAGACTATATGTGATATCACTACATCTAAACGAAGTGGAATAATCCGATTCACATTCCCAGCAAATGAGAAGAAAGGTACTGTCTTAATTGGTGCCGGAGTGAGTTCCACAGAACTTTCCAACGCCTTTATTAGAATCACCTCTCTTTCTTCCTGCGAAGGATATGCCGAAGGAGGCGATTTCTGTGGTTATAAAACAGATTATCGTATATTCTTTGTGGCAGAGTTTAATCGTAATGCTAAAGAATTCGGCACATGGAAAGGCGATAATTTAAAAGAAGGAAGAAGTCAAATTGGAGGGATTCAGTCGGGCGGATATTTTACGTTTGATACAGAACACAATCAGAATATCGAATATAAAATAGCTATTTCTTATGTATCTATTGAAAATGCAAGAGAAAACCTCCGTGCAGACAATAATGGGCGTAACTATCAACAAGTGCTGACAGACACTCAAAATGAGTGGAATAGACAATTAGGGAAAATTGAGGTTCAATCTGAAAATAGAGATAAGCTTACCCAGTTCTATACCCATTGGTATCACGCTTTAATTCATCCCAATATATTTAATGATGTAAACAGAGAGTATATCGGAGCTGATTTTACAATTCATAAAACTGAACAAGGGAGAGAATGTTATACTACTTTCAGCGGGTGGGATACCTATCGCACTCAGTGTCAACTTTTAGCAATGTTCTATCCGAAAGAGAGTTCCGATATGATGCAGTCTGCTGTGAACTTTGCAGAACAATCAGGAGGATACGGTAGATGGATTGCCACCAACATAGAAACCGGAGTAATGCATGGTGATCCCATGCCCATTATTATTGCAAATACATACGCTTTTGGTGGACGTGATTTCAATATTGAAACAGCTTATAAATATATGAAACATGCAGCTTGTATCCCTGGCGTATACTCACAAAATGTAGAAGTTCGCCCCAAACTGTCCAACTATATCAATAAAGGCATAGAAAATGCTTCTTTGTGTCTTGAGTATACGTCATCAGATTATGCAATCGGGCAGTTTGCTTTACAGGCCATAAAGAATGAGCAAGATGCCTTCTTTTTTATGAAACGCTCACTTAATTGGAAAAACTTATACGATCCTTCAACCAATTGGCTGCGCTCACGCAATACTCAAGATCTTAGCTGGAAGAATCCAAACGCTGATTGGCGTGAAGCAACCAAAGAAAACTATTTCTGGATGGTCCCTTATGATTTGAAAACATTGATAGATACAATCGGAGGGAAAAAAATCGCATCCAAGCGCTTGGATAGTCTATTTGTGCGTTTAGATGCAGGATATGACGACCATTATTTTGCAGCAGGTAATGAACCCGATTTTCAAGTTCCTTGGATATACAATTGGACCGATCGTCCATATAAAACATCCGAAACGGTACATCGAATATTAAATGAAATGTACACTTCAAAACCTAATGGATTACCGGGAAACGATGATTGTGGGTCAATGGGAGCATGGTACGTTTTTGCTTCGATGGGGTTATATCCAATGATTCCGGGTATAGCAGGATTCAGTATTAGTGCACCTTATTTTGAGAAGATTAGATTACATCTTACTAAAGGGACTCTCACGATAGAAGGAGGCAGCATATCTAAACCCTATATATGCAGTGTGAAAGTCAATGGCGTTCACATGAAAAGAACTTGGATTGATTGGTCTAAAATTGAAAATGGGGGTGCTATCACTTATAAGACAAGCGATAGAATTAATAAGAAATGGGGATTATAATTACGTTGCTAATTATAACAATTTGCGATAGTTCAAAAGACTATTTATCTAATACACAGAAATAAGAAGCTTCCCCAAAACAGAATTGAATTTTCCATTTTACGCTAAATATATGATGAACGACAAGAACGTACACGAATATTGAGAATCCCTTAATTCGAATTAATCAGGAAGAAATAAAATAATAATTTATTTCTTCTATTAATTAACCAGCATTTAACCTCCGTCTTAATATCATGCTAGTTATTTCGTAATCATTAATATGGATATAATTCTTTTCGCAATTAATGTCGCTCCACCTATTGTAGTTGTATAACAATTAAAAAGAGGTAATTAAAATACGATTGAAATGATGCGCATCATACATATTATAGATCTTTTTATTAACTAATGAATTTATTTTTATGAAAAAAAAAGAAAGGCTAAAGATCAGATTAAAGAGATGGAGGTTCGCTATACTTCTAGCGGCTTGTGTTCTTCAGTCTGGTGGTTTGAAAGCTGAATTTTACGAGGTCTCTACTGCAAAGAGCCCGGCACAATCTGAAGTCACGGTCAAAGGCCAGGTGAAGGATCAGAATGGCGATGTTCTTCCCGGAGTCAACATTATGGTAAAGGGTTCCCGCGAAGGTGGAACCATTACGGACATTAACGGTAAATTTACAATAAAGGCCCCTTATGAAAATGCGAGTCTTGTATTTTCATATGTGGGATATCAGCCCAAGGAAGAGCCTTTGCAAGGTAGGAAAGAACTGCTTGTGATACTGGTTGAGGACTCTAAAGCGTTGGAAGAGGTTGTGGTTGTAGGATATACCACACAAAAGAAAGCGACCATAACAGGCGCCGTATCAACCCTGACTACCAAAGATCTTGTACAGAGTCCGACCGCTAATTTAAATAATGCGTTGGCCGGCCGTATGCCCGGGTTAATGGTGAATCAGTTCAGCGGCGGTGAACCCGGCGTAGATATGGCTAATATCAATATCAGAGGTGTCGCAACCTATGGTGACAGCTCTCCGATTGTCATTGTTGACGGGGTGGAGCGCGACATGTCGTACCTGGCTCCCGAAGAAATAGAGACTTTCACCATATTGAAAGATGCTTCTGCCACGGCTGCATATGGTATTCGAGGAGCAAATGGTGTTATAATTGTAACTACCAAGCGTGGAAAAGCTCAAGAGCGGGCAACTGTCAACTTTAAGGCTTCATTCGGATTGAACAAGCCGATTAATCTTTCGGAATATTTAGGTTCGGCTGACTATGCGACTTTATACAATGAAGCCATGTTGAATTCCGATCCGAATACAAGCCCCTCTTCACTCTTCAGCAGCCAGCAAATAGAGAATTACCGTAAAGCCAAGGGGGACAACTCCGACGGATTGGGGTATAACTGGGACTACAGGGACTATGCATTCAAATATGGAGCCCAGCAGGATTACAGTTTGTCTGTCCGTGGCGGTTCNGATGTGGTGCGCTATTATGTGCTTGCCAACTANTATAAGCAGGATGGAAATTACAAGCACACCAACGAAGGCTCCTCGGATGACATACAGGCGGTATTTAAAAGGTATAACTTCCGCACNAACATGGATATNGACATNAANAAGAACTTTTATTTNAAGATTGACCTTGGTGCGAGAATTACAGACCGTAATGCTCCCGGAACCACTGCTTCCCGAATTGTGGATATCATCAATACCCAGCCCTCCTANCTGCCAATCACACTTCCNGACAATGGCAATCCGGCAAATGAAGGCTATGTGATTAAGAACCCGCACGGATTGCTNTANGGTGATCCGATCCACCGATATAATTTGCTTGGAGAATTGTCAAGAACAGGNTACCTGAATGAAAAGAATACGGACTTGAACGGTTCTTTCTCACTGGGACATAAGCTTGATTTCATTACAAAAGGGCTTAAGGTGGAAGGTACTTTCTCGTATGACGCTTCGGAAGGCAGATGGCTCAGAAGGGTACTTGAAACCAGAGGATCAGGCTATGCTTCTTATGGGCGCTATGCTACTTTTCAACCCTCCGAGGGCATCAACGGAAGTTATTTCATGAATAATAATGAATACGACGGGAAATATATCTTGGGAAATCCCTGGTATGATCAGGATGAAACCATCAGCAATTCNCTCACTCGCAATGCGACGGAGAGTAAAACCTATTATCAGTTAAGGCTCGACTATCAGCGTAAGTTTGGTGCACATGATCTCTCCGGATTATTGCTATTCAACAGATCAGAAAGAACTTATGACGACAGGGTTCCTTACCGTTATCAGGGGATGACGGGAAGAGCTACTTATGGCTATAACAACAAATACCTGGCCGAATTTAATTTCGGTTATAACGGTTCTGAGAATTTTGCACCGGGTAAACGCTATGGCTTCTTTCCTTCCGGAGCGATAGGCTGGGTTATCTCGGAAGAGAAATTCATGGCGAAGACTAAGAAGTGGCTGGATCATTTGAAGTTAAGGGCCTCATTGGGCTGGGTAGGAAGTGATAAAATTTCCGATAGCAACGATGATCGTTTTGCATATTTGCAGTTCTATGGAACCGGAAGCAATTATGCTTTTGGTATAGATAATTTCTCAAATACGACAAATGGATTAGCTGAGGGTAATTTTGCAAACCCTGATTTGACGTGGGAAAAAGCCAGAAAACTGAATATCGGATTGGATGCGGCTTTCTTTAACAATAGATTGACGCTGGCTGCCGATCTTTTCTTTGAACATCGTTATGATATTATAACCAATTTAAGTGATGCCAACAAATTGGGATTCCCCAGTATTGTGGGTAAAAGCGCTCCTTTTATTAATTCGGGAATTGTGGATAATCATGGTATTGATCTGGAAATATCATGGAATGGNCAGATTGGCAAAGATTTCCGGTATTTTATCAAGCCTAATATGACCTTTGCGCGCAATGAAATCAAATTCATGAATGAAGTGAAGTATGATTATGCATGGAGAAGGTCTACCGGACGTCCGGTTGGTGAACATTTCGTATATGTAGTTGACCATCTGGTATATGACCAGGCCGAAGCGGATAAACTCAATGCTTCCAATGACGGTGCCGGTTACCAGCCTTGGGGTAATTTGTTTCCGGGAGATGTTGTTTACAAAGACCTGAATAAGGACGGAAAGATAGATTCGGATGACAGGACACACAGAGGTTATCCCAGAACTCCGGAAATCCAATTCGGTTTGCCTATGGGATTCCAGTACAAAGGATTCGATTTCACCCTTTTGCTTCAGGGAGCAACCCGTAGCAGTATTTTGTTGGATGGAGCTGCGGTTTACGATTTTCCTTCTTTCGGACAGGATCAAATTGGAAAAGTTAAGGCATTGCACCTGAATCGCTGGACTGAGGCAACCAAAGACTATGCTACTTATCCCCGCTTGACTTATGGTGCCAATCAAAACAATAAGAATTCACAGAGTAGTATGGCCTTGTTTGACGGAACTTATTTGCGTGTGAAGAATATTGAAATAGGTTACTCTTTATCCAGAAAATCATTACGCTTTGCCAATTTACAGTCTTGCAGGTTTTATTTTCAAGGGATGAATCTGCTCACCTTTGATAAACTGGGAGATATTGACGTGGATCCAGAAATAAAGGAAGGCAAAGGTGACTGGTATCCCGTGCAACGCGTATTCAATTTTGGAGTGAGCATTAATTATTAATTATATATCTGCATTATTATGAATAAGTTTAAATTTTACATATTCTCATTCGCTCTTGTGCTCTGCTATTCCTGTGAGAGCTATTTGGATAGAACTCCGGATGACAAGAAGAATGAAGCTGATATTTTTTCCAGATACAGCTATGTCGATGGTTTGGTGGCGGATTTATATGCAAATGCGAAATCGGCAAACAGCCCTTTACTGTTTTTTAATCACTTTTCTTCTGCAGCAATTACAGACGAATGCAGTTCCAGTTCCCATGAGAACGCCATACCCCATCAATTTTGGATTGGCAATTACGGACCCACCCAGGGTATGCCCGGTTCAAGCGACAGGGGACAATACTGGGGAGGACTGTGGTCAAAGATAAGAAAGGCGAATATAATTCTGACCGGAGTAAAAAAGTACAATACACCTGATAACCCGGAAGCATCTGGTGAAGGTGACATCACCCGTAGAATCGGTGAGACTTATTTCTTAAGGGGATATTTGCACTTGTTATTGGTTCGTGCCTATGGGGAAATCCCTTATTTGGATTATTTGGTAGATCCATCCGATGACATGGGCTTCACTAAGTTGTCAGTGCATAAAGTCGTGGATAAAATCTGTCAGGATGCAGATTCTGCCTATGCCCGTGTTGATGCTTCTTATACAAACGATGATTTCGGTCGGGTAGATAAAGGTGCTTGCCTGGGTCTTAAGGCCATGGCCCGTTGGATAGCTGCAACTCCGATGTGGAACGGGGGGAACTTCCCCAATGATACCAGGGTATACAAAGATGAATATACGTATAATGCATCCCGTTGGGAAGCTGTAAAAGTTGCCGCAAAAGCAGTATTGGACTGTCGGGATAACAGCGGGGAGAAACGTTATAAATTATATACGGGATCTAGCGATACGGACTTTGGAGATGCCAAGGGTAACAACAGTAGTAACAGTAAGGTATATAAGCGTCTGTGGAACATGTTCTATGACATGAACGCAATACAGCAGGAATGGGTTTGGTTCGTTACCCGAGACAAGGATACAGGTTGGTCCGGAGATGTTTTGCCCCCTACGAATGGAGGACATGCCCGCCAAAGGCCATTACAAGAGCAGGTTGATGAATACGAATATATCGCTCCGGATGGATATGGTTATCCGGTTTATTCCAGTAGAGCGGTAGGTGACGGGTATGATGATGCAAATCCTTATGAAAGTGTGAAACGTGATCCCCGTTTTTATCGGGACATTCGCTATATGGGATCGACTTATAACGGGAAAGTCCTGAATACGGCTACAGGTAATGATGCTGTGGGAACAAGTTATCTGACAGCTTCTTCACATACCGGTTATTACCTGCGTAAGTTCTATAAGGATGGCTGGATAAAAGGAGATGGTTCGCATGTGATAAATGGTCCGGCAATATGGAGACTTCCGGAATTCATATATATGTATTGCGAGGCTGTAAACGAAACAACCGGTCCTACTCAGGAAATATATGATATGCTCAATGATGTAAGAGCCCGTTCTTTTATGGCAAAAATACCACCCAGCGCATTGTCCAGCAAGGTGATTATGAATGACTACATCCAGCGTGAACGTAGAGTCGAGCTGTTTTATGAGAACCATAGAATATGGCATACCAGACTCTACCTGGAAGCTGACAATGCAGAAGAGCTGGCCACAGAAAGCAAGTATGTGGATGCAAATAGCTGGCCTTACGCCAAAACACAGCGATGGGCGCATGGAATGATGCCGGTAGAAGATCCTAATGGAAAGATTATTGTCAATGGCAAAAAGTATAAGATGGTAAGGTTCGAAACGAATGATGATCGTGTATTTCAGACTCCACGTTCTTATTTGTTCCCTATTTTGACCGAAGAATTGAAACGTGCACCATCCATTGTACAAAATCCAGGATGGTAATAGCCTAGTAATGCCTTTATGACTATAAATTAAATTATTTGATTTTCTATTTATGTTAATATAACAAGAAACATCGACAATATTTATATAGGCAAAAGATGCGATATGTATTATCAATAAAGTAATTATTATTCAAATCTTTTGCCTATAATTTATAGTCTATTGAAAGAGCCAAATGACAAATACTTATATTCGACTTGACTAAATAAGTATCAAAATTACAGCTGAAAATCATTTACTAAATAGTTGGGTTTAATTATACTACAAATAATTAAACAATTTATTTCTAGTCTTTAACACACTTATGTTAAAGACTAGTATTGAGCCTTTTTTATCAACACTAAGAATATCTACAGTGAATACTTATAAAAAGCATAGCTAATTTATGTAAAGACTTAAAGATAAAATTTCGTCTATGTTCAGATGTAATATACCCGAATGATAAAAAAAATAAAGATGCATATAAATGAGGGAGCAATAACTGTAAAAACTAACTAAATGAGAAAACAACTAAATCTAAAATTCCTAAGCTTTCTATTGACTATCCCGATGGTCATGCAAAGTAGTCCTAAAAACAATATTTATCATAAAGGCTGGATTGATTTCAACAAAAACGGTAAGATGGATATTTATGAAGACCCCTCTGCTTCAATAGATGATCGTGTGACAAATTTGCTAAGTCAAATGACTATGGATGAGAAAACATGTCAAATGGCAACTTTATATGGTTCAGGGCGTGTACTAAAAGATGCATTGCCTACGGCAGAATGGCAATCGGAAGTTTGGAAAGATGGAATAGGGAATATTGATGAAGAGCACAATGGTTTGGGAAGGTTTGGTTCAGAATATGCATTTCCTTATTCTAAACATGTAAAAGCAATTCATACTATTCAACGCTGGTTTGTCGAAAAAACTCGATTAGGTATTCCTGCTGATTTTACGAATGAAGGTATTCGCGGAATATGTCATGAAAAAGCGACTTTCTTCCCTGCCCAATGTGGACAAGGAAGCACTTGGAATAAAAATCTAATAGCCCGTATTGCAGAAGTAGAAGCTATAGAAGCTTCTGCACTCGGATATACCAACATTTATTCTCCTATTCTCGATATCGCTCAAGATCCTAGATGGGGACGCGTAGTAGAGTGCTATGGAGAGGATCCTTATTTAGTAGGTCAATTAGGTAAGCAAATGATTCAAGGTTTACAAAAGCATAAACTAGTTGCTACACCAAAACACTTTGCTGTATATAGTATTCCGGTTGGCGGACGTGATGGAGGAACTCGTACAGATCCACATGTAGCACCTCGCGAAATGCAAACACTTTACCTCGAGCCATTCCGTGTTGCATTTCAAGAAGCAGGAGCGTTGGGTGTAATGAGTTCATACAACGACTATGACGGAGAGCCAATTACCGGAAGTTACAAATTTTTAACAGAGATTCTACGTCAAGAATGGGGTTTCAAAGGATATGTAGTTTCTGATAGCGATGCCCTTGAGTTCATTAATGGAAAGCACAAAACAGCTGAAAGTTATGAAGATGCTATTATACAGGCTGTAAATGCAGGACTAAATGTGCGGACAAATTTCAGCGCTCCAGAAAAATTCATTATACCACTACGTAAAGTAATTGCTAAAGGAGAAATCTCTCAAAAAATAATAGATCGACGCGTAAAAGAAATCTTGTATGTAAAGTTCTGGCTAGGGCTATTTGATAACCCTTATTCAGGAAACGAAAAATTAGTCGATAAAATAGTGCACAACCAAGAACACCAAGCAATAGCTTTAGAAGCGGCTCGCCAGTCTATTGTGCTATTAAAAAATGAGAACAATATATTGCCATTAAGCAAAACATTACAGTCCGTTGCGGTAATTGGTCCAAATGCCGACGAACAAAAAGAGTTGATTTGCCGCTACGGTCCGGCAAATGCCCCTATTAAAACAGTTTACAATGGAATCAAAGAAGCATTACCCAAAGCGAAGGTTATATATAAGAAAGGGTGTGACATAATAGATCCTCATTTCCCAGAGAGTGAAATATTGACTTTCGAAAAAACACAAGAAGAACAGAACATGATGGATGAAGCTATAGAAGCAGCCAAAGCTTCGGAAGTAGTCATTATGGTATTAGGTGGTAGTGAGGTTACAGTACGAGAAGAACGTTCACGTACCAGCCTCAATCTCCCAGGCAGGCAAGAGGAGTTGCTACAAGAAATTTGCAAATTAGGGAAACCTGTCGTTTTGGTTATGATAGACGGTCGCGCTTCCAGCATTAATTATGCAAAGAAATTTGTTCCAGCTATTCTTCATGCATGGTTTCCTGGAGAATTTTGTGGGCAAGCAATCGCAGAAGTTATTCTAGGCGATTACAATCCGGGTGGTAAACTCGCGGTTACTTTTCCTAAATCAATAGGACAGATCCCATATGCTTTTCCTTTTAAACCAGGTTCTGAAAGCCCATCTGGAACTTCCGTATATGATTCCTTATTTCCTTTTGGGTATGGACTTAGTTATACAACTTTTGGATATAGTAATTTGACAATTTCTCCTGATAAACAAGGACCACAAGGAGACGTTGAAGTAAGTTGTCTTGTTAAAAATACAGGTAATAGAAGAGGCGACGAAGTTGTTCAGCTTTATTTAAGAGATGAAATAAGTAGTGTAACCACTTACACCAAAGTATTACGTGGCTTTGAACGGATCACCTTGGAACCAGGAGAAGAGAAGAAGGTCACTTTCATACTGCACTCGCAGGATTTAGCGATTTGGGATAAGAATATGAAATTTCAAACAGAGCCTGGAATATTCAAGGTGATGATTGGTGCATCATCAAAAGACATAAAGCTAGAAGGACAATTTGTTATTCAATAAATTAATTTAATATAGAAAAACATGAAAAAGAGAATTATACTGCTGGCTTTACTAATAGGCGCAGCTGGAATGAATATGCTGAAAGCTCAAAAAAGATATAAGGCTTATATCGTTTCTAATGCACATTTAGATACTCAATGGAACTGGGATGTACAAACTACTATTGATGAATATCTTAAAAACACATTGGTACGAAATTTCTACTTATTCAATCATTATCCGAATTATTTATTCAATTTTGAAGGCGGAGTAAAATATAACTGGATAAAAGAATATTATCCTTTAGAGTATGATTTACTAAAAAAATATGTAAAAGAAGGTCGTTGGCACATTGCAGGAAGTTCTTGGGATGCTAATGACCCCAATATGCCTTCTCCCGAATCTTTTTTTCGAAATATTCTGCTCGGTCAACAATTCTATAAAAAAGAGTTTGGAGTCACATCCACGGATATATTTTTACCTGATTGCTTCGGGTTTAGCTATACTCTTCCCACAATAGCAGCCCACTGTGGATTAATCGGTTTCTCTACTCAAAAACTTCAATGGAGGCATAGAAATATGCATGGCAAATCGAAGATGCCCTTTAACATAGGGCTTTGGCAAGGTATAGATGGTTCACGTATTATGGCAGCCTTAAATGCTAAAAATTATGTTCAAGAATGGAATGGAGGCGATATTAGCACAGATGCAGATTTAAAAAACACAGCCAAAGATGGAGTAAATAACACTGCTTACCGATACTATGGAACAGGAGACCGAGGAGGATCGGCTAGCATCAATTCTGTAGTTTCAATAGAAAAAGGGACCAAAGGTAAAGGAGACGTTGAAATTATAAGCGCTTCATCAGACCAACTGTATAGAGATTATCTACCTTTTGACAAGCATAAAGAGCTACCTGTTTACAACGGAGAGCTTCTGATGGATATACATGCTACAGGGTGCTATACCTCCCAAGCTGCAATGAAACTTTACAATCGCCGTAACGAACAATTAGGTGATGCAGCCGAACGTATTTCTGTAATGGCGAATTATATAGAAGGTGCCACATATCCTGCAAGTACACTAACAGATGCGTGGCGGCGTTTTATTTGGCATCAATTCCACGATGACCTCACTGGAACCAGCATTCCTAAAGCATATACATACTCTTGGAATGATGAACTAATATCTCAAACTCAATTCAATAATATCATTCACACTGGGGTAGGTTCAATAGCTTCTTGCTTAGATACACGAGTAAAAGGAAGCGCAATAATTATCTATAATCCAATGGCTGCGGAGCGTAAGGAATTAACAAATGCTTTTATCAGTATTCCAAATAAACCAGCTGGAGTGCAAGTGTTTGATGCAAAAGGAAAAGAAGTGCCAGCGCAACTATTAAGCTGGCAAAATGGTAAAGCTCACATTATGTTCAGCGCTCCCGTTTCACCGCTAAGTTGCTCCGTATTTGATGTACGTTTTAAGAAAAGCAGTAAAACAACAACTCTCAAAGTAACCAAAAACACATTGGAAAACCGCATCTATAAATTAGTGTTAGATGCGAATGGTGATATTGCTTCTATTATTGATAAACGTACAAGCAGAGAATTAGTAGAGCAAGGAAAAGCTTTTCAATTAGCGTTATTCCTTGGAAATGAATCGAGTGAATGGCCAGCATGGGAAATCCAAAAAAGCACGATCGATAAACCCTCTACAAAAATTTCCGATAATGTAAAAATCAGTATTGAGGAAAGTGGCTCTTGCTTTGTTGCACTCCGAATAGAACGGACATACAAAACGTCGAAGTTTGTTCAATACATTCGCATGAGCGAAGGCGCAAATGATGAACGTATCGATATTCTAAATGAAATAGATTGGTCTACGAAAGATGCGGTGTTGAAGGCCGAGTTTCCTATGAATGTAAAAAACAAAGAAGCCGTATATGATTTAGGAATCGGGACAATCAAACGTGGTAATAATACGAATGTTGCATACGAAGTATGTGCACAGCAATGGGCAGATATCACGGACCCTGATAATAGATATGGAATTGCTATTTTGAACAACTGTAAATACGGTTGGGATAAACCGAATGATAACACATTGCGTCTGACTCTCCTTCATGCTCCAACAACAAAAGATAGATATAAATACCAAGAAACGCAGGATTTTGGACATCACACATTTACTTATTCAATCGTAGGTCATGTAAATGAAGCACAACAAGCAAATATCAGTCACTTAGCCGAATCATTGAACTCTCCTCTCGCTGCATTTAGTTGTCCGAAGCATAAAGGAAATCTAGGATCTAATTATTCATTTGTTAAAGTCAACACGCCTCAAGTGGCTGTTCGATCACTAAAGAAAGCAGAAGAAAGTGATTTGTACATTATCCGTGTTTATGAAATGCAAGGCAAAGCAGCTAATAATATAGAAATGGAATTTCCTACTTCTATTGAATCGGCATACGAAGTAAATGGATTAGAGGAAAAGATTGGCGAAGTAACTACTAGCAACAATAAGCTCTGCTTCAACATGCAAGCCTACCGTCCGAAGACGTTTGCTTTACGATTGAAAAAGGGAGAAGTAAAAGCTAGCCCTATAGAAAACACCCCACTTAAACTAACTTTCAATAGCAAAGCTTTCACACCCGAGAACTTCGGTTATACAGTTTCATTCGATGGAAAAGGAAACAGTTTCGCCGCCGAGTTGATCGGCAATGAAATAACAAGTGACAACATTACATTTCAAATAGGGAACTATGAAGAAAAAAATGTTATAAAATGCAAAGGTGATACGATCCAATTACCTAAAGAATCAGCAGGGAAGAAATTGTATATCTTAGCTGCTTCAATCGACAAGGATCGCAAAACGTCATTCCTTGTTGACGGCAAACCATACGAATTTGACGTACCCTATTATTCCGGACTCTATGGTCAATGGGGGCACACCGGCGTAAGTGATGGATATATTCGCAACGCGATACCCGCTTACATAGGCTCTCACCGCCACACAGAAAAAGGAAACGATGCCTACATTTTTACCTATCTCTATAAATTTAGCATTGAACTCTCAAAAGAAGCACATACTTTAATTCTTCCCAAGGATGAGAATATTGCCGTATTTGCCATTACAATGTCGGACAATTATATAGATAATACAAATACTGCTAATGAAATACGTACCCTCCCATTGAATACGAAAAAGTGATACAAAAAATTTCAAATCATGAAAATCAGACTATTATTTATAATCGCATTTCCATTTTTCATTTTTTCTGCTTCAGCCTATAACGGAAGGTATGGCTGGTTTGTACAGCAAAGTCCGCAAAATATAATTGTCTGCAATGGCGAAGGATTAAAACAGCCTGAAAGGATGCTCCTAGAATCGTTGTCAGGCTTATGCGGACAGGCTGTTAATAATGGCTTATTTGATGAAATGATTTGGATTGACTTTAATAATGTATCCTATAGACAAATTTTTCAAAGCTCACTAAAGAGCCTAAACATCCCTAAACCCAAAAACATGAATGTATGGGAGGTATTGAAATATTTGAAAAGTAAGAATATTGTAAAAGGATATATTTTATATAAAGCGGATGGATCGAAAGGCGAAAATTATACCAAGCGGGAAAAGATTGACTATTCTTCTAATGTAGCGACGGTATATGCCGGATTATTAAAAGGTATTTTAGTAGAAGAATCTTTGGAAAAACAAATAAAAAAAACAGGATTAAAAATGCTGAAGGATGTTCGTAATGAATCTCCGGAAGATTGTTTCTTCCATTGCAAAAGCCTGTTGAATAAAGGTTCTGCTATCAGTATTGACCCCAAAGTGAGTAATTGCCGGGATATTGCTATCTCCCAAAAGTTAATGATATATTATGGTAACGGCCCCCTTTCGGAAGAAATTCTGGAATGGGTCACTCCGTTATCACCTATACTGGGATGGAATTGTGGTGATGAAGACGAATATACCGGTTCTATTACTCGTTGGGGACATTACAATACCGCTTCTAACTGGTGTGTTAACCTACCCGTTATCATGGCAGCTTCCGACAAAATGAAGCCACTACCTATCCATGAAAATTCTCGAAGCAACAATTATTCGAATGATACAATAGCATACCATTCATTTGTCGTTAGTGACGGTGACAATATGCAATGGATAATGGGTAATTTTCTCGACAATCCCACATACATGGGCAATAAAGATATAAATCCCTCTGCCATATCGTGGACGCTATGTCCAGTTAACATGTCAGTAGTGAGTACATCTACTTGGAACCGTTTCGTCTCAATGAAAAATGATAATTCCAGCGTAATAGAATATGGGGGAGGTTACCAATATCCAGATGAATTTGCTGTCAACCGTCGAAACCGTGAAGAACTTCTTACTGAATTTGCGCGTCGCATAAATTGGCATTTTAAGAGATTGAACATTAAAATATTCGGATTTATTTGTAAAGATGTATTCAGCAAGGAAGCCCGGCAAGCTTATAATATCTATGCGCGGGAAATAGAGGGATTAACAGGTATGATTGCTATTCAATATAACCCGTATAACATGGGAGGAGACATAATATGGGTAAAGAATAAAGAGAATAAAGAAATACCTGTAGTAACTGCTAAGTTTTCCATCTGGTCAGATTTATATGATAATCCTTTATGCGGTAGTCCTGATTATATAGCAGCTTTAATTAATAGGGACGCAGCACAAGCCATGGATAAAGAAGAAAAGCCACTGTCTTGGACTATTATACACGCTTGGTCAGATTTTAGCAAGAACATTTCATCTATAGTCCAACCAGTAAAAGGGTATAACGCAGGTAAAGCTTCAGAGCATTTACTATCACCTCAAATTAAAAATATTCCTTTAGAGGAATTATTATGGCGTATAAGGGAAAGACACGATAAATTAAAAAAATAATTTAGCGAGAAAACAAAAGTATAATAACTATAAGCCTTCTCTTTACTGTTTCGTAAGTATTGATGAAGATATTATTTTAGCTCCGTTGCATCTCACATAAAAAAGTGTACATTTGCAACGGAGTTATTTATATCAATCCATAATGAGAGAATTCATCATAGCCGATAATCAAGACATCACCAAAGCAGGAATGATGTTCTTGTTGAGTAAACAGAAAGAAACTGAATTGCTGTTGGAAGCCGAGAATAAATCGGAATTAATTCAGCAACTCAAACTCCATCCACAAGCAATAGTCGTGCTAGACTATACCTTATTTGATATCTCCAGCAGTGAAGAACTGATGGTGTTGCATGAGAGATTCAGGGAAGTGGATTGGCTATTATTCTCCGACGAACTAAGTATCGGCTTTTTACGTCAAATATTATTCAGCAGCATGGCTTTTGGGGTGATATTGAAAGACAGCTCGAAAGAAGAAATTCAAACAGCTTTACAATGTGCCTTAAAAAAGGAACGGTTTATATGTAATCAAGTCAGTAATATGCTTCTGAATAGCAATGCAACAGGTCAAAGCAACCAGCCACATATAACCATCAAGGAAGATCTGCTTACTCACAGCGAAAAGGTGATTCTTAAAGAAATTGCTTTGGGGAAGACAACAAAAGAAATTGCTGCCGAGAAAAATATAAGCTTTCATACGGTAAACAGTCACCGTAAGAATATCTTTCGTAAAATAGGGGTAAATAATGTGCACGAGGCCACTAAATATGCCATGAAAGCAGGCATCGTAGACCTCGTGGAATATTATATATAAATTTCTCCGCTACCAATACAGAGTTGTGAATGCTCATCATAGAGCACACCAAATTGACCGGGCGCAATACCTTGCAATTTGTCCGAGGAAACAATGCGATAGCCACCATTTGCTTCGTGTGTCAGTTTACCCTTGGTAAAGTCGGGAGTGTGACGTATCTTGAAAGTCACATCTACTTCCGTCTTATCTTTCCATGGATCTTCTGTAATAAAATGGAAATCATGCATTTTGAATTCATTTCCATACTGCATCTCCGTATCATATCCTTTAGACACATATAACACATTGTAATCCACATCTTTACGGACCACAAACCATGGTCCGCCACTCAAGCCCAAGCCTTTGCGTTGCCCTATCGTATGGAACCAATATCCCTTATGTGTGCCGATTTTCTTTCCTGTCTCTAATTCTATGATAGCTCCTTCGCGTTCACCCAAGAAGCGACGGACAAAATCATTGTAGTTTATTTTGCCCAGAAAACAGATACCCTGACTGTCACGTCTGCGTGCAGTTGGCAAATTAGCACGAAGCGCAATGTCACGCACTTCATTCTTCATCAACTTACCAAGCGGAAACATTAGCTTCGACACTTGCAGGTAATCAATCTGAGCCAAAAAATCTGTTTGATCCTTTACCGGATCAACAGCAGTACCCAACCATACCTTACCATCCTTATTGACAGTAGTGGCATAATGACCGGTAGCAGTAAAATCAAACTCTTTACCTATCTTTTGTTCAAAACAGCCGAACTTAATATACTTATTACACATCACATCGGGATTAGGGGTCAACCCACGGCGAATTTTATCGATGGCATATGCAGCAACCTGATCCCAGTATTCCTGTTGCAGATCAATCATCTCTAAGGGTAAACCATACCGACGGGCAACAGCATTAGCCATCTCCCAATCCTCTTCGGCAGAACAATCCATATAATCGACACCGTCCATCCCTATTTTAATATAAAACAGAGATGGGCGGTGGCCTTCTTCACAAAGGAGGTGAGTTACAACAGAGCTATCCACTCCTCCCGATAACAATAAAGCTATATTCACGTCAAGACATAAATTTTGCTACAAAAGTACTGATATATCCTGAGAAAACAATCTTCAATACCTTATTATATTTTTGCCAAAGCTTGACTCAAGTCGTCTATAAGATCCTCAATATGCTCTGTACCAATAGATAGACGAACAGTGCTGCGCTTGATGCCCTGATCCAACAATTCGGCATCATTCAACTGGGAATGCGTTGTTGTTGCAGGGTGAATTACCAAAGATTTTACGTCGGCAACATTAGCCAGCAAAGAGAATATTTCGAGGCTGTCGATAAAACGATGTGCTTCTTCCTGTCCTCCTTTTACTTCAAAAGTAAAGATTGAACCGGCACCCTTTGGGAAATACTTCTTATACAATGGGTAATCGGGACTGTTCACTAAAGACGGGTGATGCACTGCTTCTACTTTAGGATGATTCTTCAAGAATTCCACGACTTTCAGCGCATTCTCTACATGACGTTCCACACGAAGAGAAAGGGTTTCCAAGCCTTGTAGAAGAATAAATGCATTAAATGGACTAATAGCTGCACCCGTATCGCGTAACAGAATAGCACGTATACGTATTGCATAGGCGGCAGGTCCTGCAGCATCAACAAAACGAACGCCATGATAGCTAGGGTCCGGATCTGTCAACTGAGGAAATTTACCGGAAGCAACCCAGTCAAATTTACCTCCATCTACAATAACACCACCTAAAGAAGTCCCGTGCCCACCAATGAACTTTGTGGCAGAATGTACCACGATATCAGCTCCATGCTCTATTGGGCGTATAAGATAAGGAGTGCCGAATGTATTATCAACGATCAATGGGATAGCGTGACGATGAGCGATTTCAGCTACTGCCTCAATATCTATAATATTTGAATTGGGATTACCGAGAGTTTCAATAAACAAAGCCTTAGTATTATCTTGAATGGCTTTTTCAAAGTTTTTCACATCCGAAGGATCTACAAAAGTCGTTGTAACGCCATAAGTCGGCAAAGTATGCGCCAATAAATTATATGTTCCACCATAAATTGTTTTAGCTGAAACGATATGATCACCTGCACGCGTAATATTTTCAAAAGCATACGTGATGGCAGCAGCTCCCGAAGCAACAGCTAACCCCGCAACACCACCTTCCAAGGCGGCAACACGGGCTTCAAAAACTCCTTGGGTGGAATTCGTCAAACGGCCATAAATGTTCCCTGGATCCTGCAAACCGAAACGAGCGGCAGCATGGGCTGAGTTATGAAATACATACGATGTTGTCTGATATATAGGTACAGCGCGTGCATCTGTCGTTGGATCAGCCTGTTCCTGACCTACATGTAGCTGAAGTGTCTCAAAGTGTAATTTTTTTGTTCCCATTGTTCTCTGTATTTTTTTTAGTTTATTTTATTGGTTACAAAGATATCATTATTGCCAATGAAAGGCAATGACACAATATGGGGATTTTTATACCATATTTGTGGTACAAGAATGAATATTTCATAAATTTGCAGCTATGAAAGCTAGAAATTTATTATTCTTCTTATTGGGTGCATTAACCCTTTCTATATATCTGGCATCTTGTGGAGAAGATCGCTGGCCGGAATATGCTGTGCAAACCCAAACAGACCGTTGGATAGATGATTCCATGAGAGTATGGTATTATTGGAATGAAGATATGCCCAGTTCTAAAAAGTTGAACTATTTTTCGGAGCCTGCCACATTCTTCAAATCACTCCTCTCCAGTGAAGATAAATATTCCACTATAGACAGCATCATCCAGTTATCACCCACCCGCAGTGCTTTAGATTTGGAGTATGGCTACGGAATTCAGTTTGAGTTGGACAAAGTGGAAAATAATGATACGGCATATTATGCGCGTATCTTGTATACCGTTAAGAACTCTCCCGCTGCAACAGCAAATCTTAGCCGTGGACAGTGGATTTTATCAATCGACGACAAGCCCATTACCAAAAAGAATTATACGGAATTATATATGGGAAGTGGCATTAAAGTAGTTACAGGTTATTATGATTCGGTCAAAAACACTATTCTGGCAAACAAAAGCACTACGAATATAGGTGCTATGACTCCATTAGAGGACAATCCAGTGTATTATTATAATACTTATACCGAAGGCGATAATCGCATCGGCTATCTGGTATACAACCGTTTTACTCCTGGAACGACGGCTAATCCGACGGCATACGATCAAGCATTACTTAACGTATCTAAATATTTTGCCGGTCAAAATGTAAATCAGTTTATTTTAGACTTACGTTATAATAACGGAGGTCACCTTAGCTCGGCACAGTTATTGAGCACAATTCTTGCTCCTTCTTCAGCGTTAGGCAAGAGATTGGGTTATTTGGAATTTAACAAACAATCTACTCCACGTAATCAAGAGTTTTACCTGGATCAGAATCTTATACCCACAGGTTCCAATCTGAATTTAAACACACTGTATATACTCACTAGCAGTCAAACCGCTTCGGCATCCGAGATGCTTATCAACTGTTTGAAGCCATATATTCCTAAGATTGTTTTAATCGGACAGACCACTGTCGGTAAAAATGTTGCTTCAAAAACATTTATCAATAAGGATCTACAAATTGCAATTAACCCTATTGTTTGTAAGATTTATAATTCACTAGGTACCTCAGACTATTCCAGCGGATTCAAAGCAGATTATTCACTTAGTGAGATTTCCGACTTAAAATACTATCTACCTTTTGGAGATACCAACGAAGCTCTTTTATCAAAAGCACTCAGTCTGATTACAAACAAAAGTACTTCTGTCAATAGTACAAAAAGCTTAAGAGTTAGTCCAATTATAAGCTCTATGACGCGTAAAGCTGACCGTGCCGTACGATTGGAATAATATAGTCGATTACTTTGACGAGAAAAAATGAGAAATCCTTGATAATTCATCATTATCAAGGATTTCTCATTAAGGGTGGCAGATGGGACTCGAACCCACGACATCCAGAACCACAATCTGACGCTCTAACCAACTGAACTACAGCCACCATGTTTGCGTCATTTCTCAAACGCGGTGCAAAGATAGGGAATATCTTGAATACTACAAATTTTCATCTGCATTTTTTATTCTATTTTCTCGATATTTTCAAACACTATGGCACCAATATTATATCCTAAAAGTGATAAGTATGTATGTTCCACAAAGATTTTCAGACATTTACACCTATGATTGCTTAGCAAAAACAAGCAAAGTTCATCAATAGTAAAAGAATCGAAAATGATGCTTCTTATCCCCCGATATACCAATAGCCAACCTATTTTCATAATCCACAATCGCCTAATTTAGATATTAGGTTTCCACCAAATCATCAATAAAAAAGCGCAAGCCGTTTTCTTTCAAAAAGGCTTGCGCTATATATTATAATAATAAGAACAATAAATTATTTCATCTACTGGCACTTATTGATAGATTGCTTTTTTTCCTGCCAACAAAGTATTCTTCATTAACGAAACAATAGTCATTGGTCCGACCCCACCCGGAACAGGTGTAATGAAAGAACACTTCGGAGCAACTTCATCAAACTTCACATCACCAGTTAGTTTAAAGCCCGACTTTTTAGTAGCATCCGGCACGCGGGTAGTCCCCACATCAATAACCACAGCTCCTTCTTTTACCATGTCCGCCTTTACAAAGTTAGGTTGGCCAAGGGCTGCAATTATAATATCTGCTTCGCGACATTCCCTTACCAAATCCTTACTGCGACTGTGGCATACAGTAACTGTTGCATCTCCGGGATAAGCTTTTTGCATCATAAGGTTTGCCATTGGCTTACCTACAATATTACTGCGTCCCAACACAACGCATTTTTTACCCGAGGTTTCTATTTCATAACGCTTAAGTAGTTCCAATATACCATTGGGAGTAGCCGATACATAGCATGGTAATCCAATGGACAAGCGACCTACGTTAATCGGATGGAATCCATCCACGTCTTTGCGGTAATCAATAGCCTCAATCACTTTTTGCTCGGATATATGCTTAGGTAAAGGAAGTTGTACTATAAAACCGTCAACATCTTCATCTTTATTGAGTTCCTCCACTTTTGCCAAAAGCTCTGCTTCCGTAACATCAGCTTCATAGCGGATCAATGAAGATTTAAAGCCGCATACTTCACACGCTTTAACCTTAGCAGCAACGTAAGTTTCGCTTCCCCCATCATGCCCAACAAGGACAGCAGCCAAATGAGGGCGTTTACCTCCCTTAGCTATAATGCCAGCAACTTCAGCAGCAATTTCTTGTTTGACCTGTTCTGAAATCGCTTTTCCGTCAATAAGAATCATTAGATTTATGATATTAAAATTATTTTCTAAACTTAGGCATCATTTTACCCATCTTGCTACCAGTCACCATTTTCATCATTTTGCGGGTTTGGTCAAACTGTTTAAGCAAGCGATTCACTTCCTGAATATTTGTACCACTACCATTAGCAATGCGCTGACGACGTGAACCATTTAATATTTCCGGATTAGTACGTTCTGCAGGTGTCATAGAATGGATAATAGCTTCAATGCTCTTGAATGCGTTATCATCAATATCTATATCTTTTATAGCCTTACCTACACCGGGAATCATCGAAGCAAGGTCTTTCAAATTACCCATCTTCTTAATTTGGGCAATCTGACTTAAGAAGTCATTAAAGTCGAATTGATTCTTCGCAATTTTCTTTTGTAAGCGTTTGGCCTCTTCCTCGTCATACTGTTCCTGTGCGCGTTCCACCAATGAAACAATGTCACCCATTCCCAATATACGATCGGCCATACGAGAAGGATGGAACTGATCAATAGCATCCAATTTCTCGCCCGTACCCACAAACTTGATAGGTTTATTCACAACCGAACGAATAGAAAGGGCAGCACCACCACGAGTATCACCATCCAATTTCGTCAGAACAACTCCATTGAAATTAAGACGGTCATTAAATTCTTTTGCAGTATTTACGGCATCCTGACCAGTCATAGAGTCGACAACAAAAAGGATTTCATTCGGATTTATAGCCTCTTTTATCGCAGCGATCTCGTTCATCATCTCCTCATCAACTGCCAATCGGCCGGCAGTATCGACAATCACCACATCATATCCTTTAGCCTTAGCCTCCTTTATTGCATTTCGTGCGATATCAACGGGGCTTTTGCTCTCCGGCTCGGAATACATAGGTACTTCAACCTGTTCACTCAATACACGTAACTGTTCAACTGCAGCCGGACGATACACGTCACATGCAACCAACAAAGGTTTTTTGTTCTTCTTGGTTTTCAACATACGAGCCAACTTACCAGAGAAAGTCGTCTTACCGGAACCCTGAAGACCGGACATCAAAATTACGGCAGGTTGCCCTTTGATATCGATTTCTTCAGTCTCACCTCCCATTAACTCCGTCAACTCGTCATGAACGATTTTCACCATCAACTGACTAGGTTTTACTGCAGTAAGTACATTCTGCCCCAATGCCTTTTCTTTAACGGTGTCAGTGAAATTTTTAGCTACTTTATAGTTAACGTCTGCGTCAAGCAATGCCTTACGCACATCTTTCAAAGTTTCAGCAACATTAATTTCGGTGATCTTACCTTCACCTTTAAGAATTTTAAATGACCTTTCCAGTCTTTCGCTTAAATTATCGAACATGATACTATATCGTTTCTTTATTACAAATTATTATGATTGAGGTGCAAAAGTACAAAAAATACTCGTATATCACTCCCTCTAAATGAAAGAAAGTCATTCCACAAAATGGGCAGGATAAGTAAAAATAACGGTAGGAAAAGAGTTACACTCATTTATAATTTGATAAGTACCTCCAAAATTTTTCAAGAATAAGGTATTTATATCGTTCTGCATTGTAGTTTCTTGATTGTCGGAAGTAACATCAGCCAGCCAGCTATTTATAATTTTAAAACATAAAATCTCTCCTGTCCTATCCAATGTAAATGTGATGGACTTTTCCTCCGACTTATCCTGAAACGGATTAGCCAATACATTCACAATTAATTTCATCATGAGATTAAAGTACATTCGTACCATATATTGGTTGAGACTGGAAGTAAAATTGATCCGTAGATAAGAATTTTGCAGACTAACAGCACCAACTGCATCGTTACACAATTGTACGATGTCATGATCTATAATCTGAAACTTCATCATACCGGCTTCCAAACGAGATAAATCAAGCACATTATTTACAAGCCTCATCAGTTTATCAGTATTTCGTTGGATAATATCCGAATATTCTTTTTGTGTAACCGGATCAATATCGGCATCTGATGCTAAAAGCTGACAAAAGCCTACCACTCCATTTAAAGGTACCCGAATCGCGTGACTCATATTTGCTAAAAAATGCGTTTTCAAATCATTCGCTTCTTCGGCCTTATGAGTTGCTCTCAATGTCTCATCTTTAGCTATTTTCAAGGCTTTACGCACCCTATCAACCCGTCTCATATAAAGCACACTGATTAATAAAGCAACACCTACCGTGAGAAGAATCATAGTTTGCATCCGGTCTTTTATCTTTCCTTTTTCGAGCAAAAGCCTGTCGTAATGATGCATCGACTTTATTTCATCCATCTGCACACCCGATATAACATTGATTATCGAGTCCTGAATATGATTAGATCGCTCGTAATAATATAAAGCTTCTTTATATTTGCCCATTTCAAACAGAACATCAGCCTTATAGCCCAGTTGCTTGGCATAACTCATTTGTTCCGAGTCGGATTTCCGCCAGTTATAAAGAGCAGAATCTATGCTCGCAAGAGTTGCATCATAATCTTTCTCAGCATGATAAATCCGTGCAGAGCTACCTTGAAACATAGCCAAATAAGCCGGGTAACTCTGAGGAGTCACATAATGCCTTGCTTGATTAATAGATATTTTAGCGGAATCCATTTTGCCGATAGCAGTATAATAATCACTATACGCAGTCTCCAAATAAAGAGAAAGACTTGCATAAGCATTTTTCATATCAGGATGTTCCTTTACAATACTCCTTATAAGCGATAATGCTTCATCAATATATTTTTTTAATTTACGGCATTGATCAATATTTCTAAAATACTCTATAAACTGACAAAGAATATCAACCTTATCCAATTTATCCTTTATACTTGGAAAAAGGTGGTAAATCTTCAGCAAAGTGGAAAACTCTTCATTTCTCCGACTTGTTTCATGATATGCATTAATCAAACATTGATATGCCGCCACTCTCCCATTCATATTATTTAATGCATCAGATTTATCAAGCATTTTCTGAGCTTCATTGATGGCGTATTCATATTGTCTCTTATAGATGTATGTATTGATTAAAGTCTTTTGAGCATTAAAATATACATTCCAATTGCGTAGACCTTCAGCCAAAGGTTTCAAATAATTTACCCATTTACACACACTGTCCGGATTATCTATATTATAATAATAGATCACCAAAAAGTACGAACTACTACATAAATATTTCGGATTATTCTGGAGTTGGGCTTCCTGAAACATATCCTTTATATACTTAAAAAAATCCGGAGAGTCTTGCTTAGTAAGGGCCATTTTCTCCATCGCTTTCAGTCTCAAGGAGTCGTGAGAAAGTGCAGTTAGTTCAGCTTCAAGCCGCTCAAAATCAGCTTTTGAGATGTGTACATTCGTAAAAGCAAACAATAAAGAAGCTTGAAAAATGACAAACACTATGAGATAAAGCCGCTTCACTTCACCGCCTCCTTTCTTCGTTTACGGTTCAGTGGATGGGTGAATAAAAACCTTGCACCATCCTTATAATCCGGATCAATCCATATCTTACCGCCAAAACGTTCTACAATCAATTGTGAGATAGAAAGTCCTAATCCACTTCCCTGCACATTTTCATCAAGCTTTTCAAAACGATTAAAGATATTATTCCGTTTTTCCGGACTGATGCCACATCCCGTATCCGTGACACTAAAAAGCGCAGTCTTAGGAGACTGCAGTTCTAACGAAAGCCTTATTTCACCATCCGGTGTGAACTTTGTAGCATTAATGAGTAAGTTAAATAAAAGCTGTTGTAAGCGCGCACCATCAGTATACAAATCCAATTGTTTCAAAGAAGTTTCAAAGACGAGAGTAGCATTGGTTTGCTTTATCTTATTTACCGTATCTATAATGGCATGGCAAATACCGACCGCGTCACAAACAGCAAAATGGAAATGCATCTTACCGGTATCAAGACTAGAAATATCTACCACGTCGTCTATCAGCTTCAGCAACAAGTCTGAGTTTTGTAATATTATATCATTACATTGTTTTCGAGTCTCAGTATCAATACTTTCATCCGTAAGGATCGTTGAAAAACCCGACAACGCATTAAGTGGAGTGCGTATTTCATGGCTCATATTTGATAAGAACAAGCTCTTTGTGCGCATGGAGTTCTCCAATTTGATCCGAGCTTTTTCTTGTTCTATTTTAGAGAGAACCAATCGTTTATTTATCTTGCGAAGATGAAAAACCGAAAAGATAGAAATTATCAATATAGATACACAACTTATGATCAAGAAAGAAAGTTGTGTGCTCCGTTGGGCCTGGTTCTCCACAGTAAGATGATCAACTTGATATACTGCACGCAACAAATTAACCTGTGACGAATAATTTTGGGCATCAATAGAATCACGTACTGCACTTATCTTTTTATACGCTTGACACGCTCTACGATAATCCCCCAATTTTATATACATCGAAGCTATATAAGATTCGGTATCAATATAGCCATCATAAGTATCCAATGGGCTCTTTCTATTAGCCAAGTCATTATATATACTGATGGCTTCTTTGTAGTTGCCAACCTTCTTGGCATATTCGGCCTTCAATTTCTTTAGGACAAAAGCATGATAAGCAAACGGATATCTTTTGTACCATTGCTCTGCACTGTCAATGCTCTGTATAGCTTCTTTATGACGTCCGGAGTGTATTTCGTAATAAGCATTAAAAGCATGCCATAAGAAGTGATTGTATTGCCTGTTCTCATAAATCGTATTGATCTGACTCAAGTATTTCTTTATTTTACCAATTGCATTAATCTTGATATAAGCAGGTATCAATTGTTGAAACACTCTTTCTTGCAGTTTATGCGAATTAGGCGTGTTCGACAGTAATTGTATAGCCTCTTCATACTCTACAATTGCTTCTTCAATCATGTTTGCATTAAAGTAAATATCTCCAATAGCCAAATAGGATATTGCAACACCTTTACTGTATTGCATTTTTTTTGCTTCATTCAAAGCCTTTCTGGCTTTAGCCAAAGCATCCGTGATATATCCCTGAGAAATTAAAGAGCGACAAGCCTCATGCTTCATCAAAAACATACGTTCATAATCCCGCTGCTTTCTAAAGGCATTGACGAGCCTATATTCCCATTGAACTATTTCATTTGGTTTTATTTTTGGGGAAAAGCCTAAATTATTATCGAGTAAAGATTTAATGAGCCTAAGACGCTCACCGTCATACATTATACCATTTTCTTGGGAGAAAGCGGATGTACAACAGAAGAATAGTAGTGACAGCAACGATATGATAGCCCTACCCGTTTTCACTTTTGTGCATAGATCATTAGATTTATCAAAAAAACGTTGAAAAGATAGATAAAAAAGAATAAAAGCACAACATTTCTATTCTTTTTTATCTATAACCATTATATTATCAACTCAAGTACCAACAATTAGCTGTTCATACTCAGTAAGAACTCATCATTATCTTTCGTTTTTTCCAATCTGTCTTTTACAAAGTCCATAGCTTCTATCGGGTTCATATCAGCCAGGTATTTACGTAAAATCCACATTCTGTCAAGTGTTTGTTTATCTTGTAGCAGATCATCGCGACGAGTGCTCGAAGCCACAATATTGACAGCAGGGAAGATACGTTTATTGGATAAGTTTCTATCAAGTTGCAATTCCATATTACCGGTACCCTTGAACTCTTCAAATATAACTTCATCCATTTTTGAACCGGTATCAATCAAAGCAGTAGCAAGAATCGTAAGCGATCCACCGTTTTCAATATTGCGGGCTGCGCCAAAGAAACGTTTAGGTTTATGTAGCGCATTAGCATCAACACCACCCGAAAGCACTTTGCCGGATGCCGGAGAAACCGTATTGTAAGCACGGGCAAGGCGAGTGATAGAATCAAGGAAGATCACTACATCATGACCACACTCAACCAGTCTCTTAGCTTTTTCCAATACAATACCTGCAATCTTCACATGTCTCTCGGCCGGTTCATCGAACGTAGAAGCAATCACTTCCGCATTAACGGTACGAGCCATATCGGTAACTTCTTCCGGACGCTCATCAATAAGTAACATGATCATATAGACTTCGGGATGATTCGCAGCAATTGCGTTTGCAATATCTTTCATAAGAATTGTCTTACCCGTCTTAGGCTGAGCAACGATCAAGGCACGTTGTCCTTTACCGATAGGAGCAAACAAGTCGACTACACGAGCCGATAAAGAATCGGAGTATCCGCCTTTGCACAATCTGAATTTCTCATCAGGGAAAAGAGGAGTAAGATGTTCAAAAGGAACACGATCACGTACAAATGCCGGATCACGGCCATTGATTTTCTCTACTTTTACCAGCGGGAAGTATTTTTCACCTTCTTTAGGAGGACGTATAACACCTTCAACCACATCACCGGTCTTTAGCCCGAATAACTTGATTTGAGATTGTGATACATAGATATCGTCCGGAGAAGATAAGTAGTTATAGTCGGAAGAACGAAGGAAACCATAACCATCCTGCATAATTTCCAGTACACCTGTACCGGTCAGGATATCATCAAATTCATAAGTTTTTTCCCTCTCTTGCACGGGCTTACGATCTTGAACCTGATTACCCTCATTATTAGCCGGTATAGGGCGTTGTTGCACCTGACGCGGATTATTATTAGGAATAGGACGATTATTGCTTTGTTGGTTGTTGTTTTGCTGATTATTATTTTGCTGATTATTATTTTCACGCGGACGGATTACCGGACGCTGTGGTTGCAGCTTTGGTTGTGCCGCCATCTCCGTTTCTGACGCAGAAGGTTCAGTTTTAGTTGCTTCAAATTTACCCAGTAATTCCGAAGGTAGTTCAACTTTTTCAGTCGGCAGATCCTCAATAGGAATAAAATCATCTTCCGCTTCAGCTACAATGGGACTGTCATCAATAACAACCTGTTTATGCTTCTCTCCTCCTTCAAAAGGAAGAATAGGCTCTGCCTGAGGAGTATTCTGCTTATTAATGGAAGCTTTGGAAGTTTTGGATTTGCGAGGGCGACCCGGCTTACGTTTCGGATCATTTTGTTCATCATCGGAACTAGGAGTCTGAGCAGGAGAAGGTGTCTGAGCAGGAGTCGAAATTGTTGCAGCAGGTTTATTTTCGGGAACTGTGTTTAAAGGGCTCTCATTTTTTTTAGGTTGCTGCGTCGTATTAGTCGGTACGGCTGTTTCAGTTGAAGCCTTAGTAAGGTTTCCGTTTTTATTTGCCGAAAAGACCTTATCGGTTGCAGTATTTTCTTTTTTTACCGTTACCCGGGTCCGTTTCTGCTTATCAACCTTACGTTCTTCTTTCAATTTATCTTCAGCTACTTTCTTCGTTGCTCCCGCAATGGCTTGCTCATCTAAAATCTTATAAACCAATTCTTCTTTCTTTAATGAGTCTATTTTCTTTAAGCCTAATTCTTGAGCAATAGCTTGCAGCTCCGACAAACTTTTGTCGTTTAATTGAATAATGTTATACATACAGTATAGGTGAATATATTTTAAAGTTTTTGAATAGAAACCACAGCGCAACAAGTATCGTGCACAATGTGGAAACACGTCTTTATTTTAATTATGAATAAGGGATATATTGAATTGGAAATCTGATCGCGTCTCCTTAAAGAGGGACATCAGAATATTTCAACGGAGCAAAGGTAATCATTAATTTTATAATAGAGTACAAAGAAACGCTTTTTTGTACAAAAAATAATATAAAACACGGCAAAACAGCATTTTTAGTCGTAATCTACACGAATAATAACAACTTTTCGCGTATTTTCATTCACACTGAACCGATTATCAATACGTTCTCCCACTAACCAGGCAATCTGCTCACCGCAACAAAGCACCCACTGTTTCTCCTTTTGCAATAGCGAATATTTACGATCGGTAAGATAGTCGCTTATATTTTTCCGACCTTTCATACCAAAAGGGACAAAAACATCACCATGTCGCCAACGACGGAAATTCAGTTCACCATCTATTTTTGCTGCATCAAGACAAGCCACGCACTTATCTTTCGGTACAATAAACTGCCCGGATATCTCCATCTCCTCCATTGTGTAGTGAAAATGAGGAATCTCATTAGTATCTTCTACAACCTGTATCTTTTCAATCAACAATTCATTTCTATCTTTTATCACCCGCCACTCTTTACTGGCAAACTGCTTACCGGACTGGCTTCGGAGAGCGTAAAACACATCTTTTACCTGGGACGCATTGAAACCCAGCGGATAAAGCACTTCATGAAGTAAAGCTTCCGGAGCGGGCTCTTGCAAAAGTGCATCAATCAGCAATCCCCGCGAAGTCCGTACACGTTCCACACCATCCGCCACTCCTTTCTTATATACCGCATAGACTTCATGTAAATACAGAGTGGTATTGATTATCGTATCCTGCACCGAAGGATTGATCCGTTGCATTAACGGAAGCAGATTCAATCGGATTTGATTACGGGTATATTCATCTTGCAAATTGGTACTGTCGGTCACAAACGTTTGTCCTATCTTCTCCAGATAAGCCAAGATCTCCGCACGACTGACGCACAATAAAGGACGTACTACGAAACCGTTAACAGGACGTATTCCCAACAGTCCGTTGATACCTGTCCCCCGAAGAAGATTCAGCAGAAAAGTCTCCACGCTGTCGTCTTTATGATGAGCAACGGCTATGACTGCCGCCTGCCTCTCCCGACGAAGCTCTTCAAACCATGCATATCTCAAATCACGTGCCGCCATCTCAATAGAGATATGCTGCTCATTCGCGACCTTTGCCGTATCGAAATGTTGCACAAATAAAGACACATTTAAAGCGGAACAGAAATCCCGAACAAACGCTTCATCCCTGTCGGACTCCTCCCCTCTTAAATGGAAATTACAGTGCGCCGCCTCACAAGAATAGCCCATGGTGATCAACAGACGCAACAATGCCACCGAATCGGCACCACCGCTCAGCGCAACCAAAACCTTATCTTTTAATGAGAAAAGATTCTCCCTCTCAATGAATTGTGCAACTTTACCGCTAATCATGAAGCAAAGATACTGCATAAAATCCAAAATACACTTTATCAGACAGAAATACGAATGCAAACATTACCGAAGCAATCTTTCAAAACGTTTACAATCCTAAAAAACAACCATCGTGACAATGCTATTCAATCTCTTATTTAAAAACAATCTAAATAATTTGCCCTCTATACACAATTCTTTTATCTTTGCACCTAAAATTCAAGAAAGAAGGTAATATGCGTTTATCCGAATTAGAAACAGGAGAGAAAGGTGTTATTGTAAAGGTACTTGGTCACGGTGGTTTCCGCAAACGGATTGTCGAAATGGGATTCATCAAGGGTAAAACGGTAGAGGTACTACTGAATGCCCCTCTTAAAGACCCGGTGAAGTACAAAGTAATGGGATACGAGATTTCATTACGACGCCAGGAAGCCGAAATGATTGAAGTGATAAGCGAACAAGAAGCAAAAGCACAAGCCCAAAATCAAGCCTATCATCAAGGGATCAGCGAAGATATCTATCCCGAAGAAGAGGAGTTAAAACGCATTGCACTCGGTCAGCGCCGGACAATAAACGTAGCCTTGGTGGGAAACCCCAACTGCGGCAAGACTTCTCTCTTCAACATCGCATCAGGCTCTCATGAACGGGTCGGCAATTACAGCGGAGTGACAGTAGACGCCAAAGAAGGTTACTTCAACTTTCAGGGCTACAAGTTCCGCATAGTCGACTTACCCGGCACCTACTCCCTGTCCGCCTATACTCCCGAAGAATTATATGTCCGCCGCCACATCATCGATGAGACTCCGGACATTGTTATCAATGTAGTGGACGCCTCCAATCTGGAGCGCAACCTCTACCTGACCACACAGCTCATCGACATGAACGTGCGTATGGTTATCGCACTCAATATGTACGACGAGTTGGAAGCCAGTGGAAACACTCTTGATTACGACCAATTATCGCAATTGCTCGGAGTGCCGATGGTGCCCACAGTCTGTCGTAGCGGTAAAGGAATAGAGGAACTGTTCCATCTTGCCATCAACATCTACGAGGGCGCCGATTTCGAAGATAACAAAGGCAAGGTACCTGCCGAGTTGCTGAAAGACTTTCAGGCATGGCACACCGAATATGTACCCGACCATGCTTTCGACAGTGAAAACAGTTCGCCCAAACATCTGCACTACCGGCATATACATATCAACCACGGACCGGAACTGGAAAAAAGCATCGAAGCTTTGAAGAAGAAGGTCAACGAGAATGAGAATATCCGCCACAAGTACTCCACCCGTTTTATAGCGATTAAACTGCTCGAGAACGACCCCGATATAGAGAATGTGGTGAAAGCCCTTCCCAATGGTAACGCCATTATGGAAGTCCACGAGAATGAAAACCGCCGCATTCATGATGTCATCAATGAAGACTGCGAACAAGCCATCATCGATGCCAAGTACGCCTTTATAGCCGGAGCACTGAAAGAAACCTTCATAGACAACCATCAGGATAAACAACAGCTTACACGTATTATAGATGCCGTTGTAACCCATCGTGTTTGGGGATTTCCCGTCTTTTTCCTGCTGATGTATCTCATGTTCGAGGGAACTTTTATCATCGGCGACTACCCCATGCAAGGAATAGACTGGCTTGTCAACACCCTAGGCGACTTCATCCGTACCAATATGACTCCCGGCCCGCTAAAAGATATGCTCGTAGACGGAATTATAGGTGGCGTAGGAAGTGTTATCGTATTCCTCCCCAACATTCTGATCCTCTATTTCTTCATCTCACTGATGGAGGATTCTGGATATATGGCCCGTGCAGCCTTCATCATGGACAAAATCATGCATAAGATGGGACTTCACGGCAAATCATTCATCCCCCTTGTCATGGGCTTTGGTTGCAATGTACCCGCAGTACTGGCGTCGCGAACCATAGAGAACCCCAAAAGCCGTTTAATCACGATGCTTATCAATCCTCTGATGTCATGCAGTGCCCGCCTGCCTATCTACCTTGTATTGATCGGTGCATTCTTCCCGCATAATTCCAGCCTCATCCTGCTCGTCATCTACGCCATAGGCATTTTTCTTGCCATCATTTTGGCGCGGGTGTTCAGTAAACTGCTGGTACACGGCGATGATGTTCCGTTTGTGATGGAACTCCCCCCCTACCGGTGGCCGACATCCAAATCCATTTTCCGTCATACTTGGGAAAAAGGAGAACAATACCTGCGCAAGATGGGAGGCATCATTATGGTAGCTTCCATTGTAATCTGGGCATTAGGATATTACCCCAACCATAATGATTACAAATCGCCATCCGAGCAGCAAGAAAACTCATACATAGGCAAACTAGGAAAAGCCATAGAACCCGTCATGTCGCCATTAGGCTTTGACTGGAAGCTTGATATCGGTCTACTGTCCGGTCTTGGCGCGAAAGAACTTGTTGTCAGTACGATGGGAGTATTATACTCCAACAACGCCGATGCCGATTCCACCAGCTTGGGCGAACGTATAAATATCACTCCATTGGTCGCATTCGGCTATATGGTGTTTGTTCTACTCTATTTCCCCTGTATAGCGACGTTAGCAGCTATTAAGCAAGAGTCCGGCAGTTGGAAATGGTCATTATTTGCGATGCTCTATACCACCACATTGGCATGGGTAGCAGCATTTCTCATTTATCAAATAGGAGGTTTATTCACATGAACGATTGGCAGCAAATAGTAGTTATCATCTTATTAACGTTATGCGTCATCCGCATAACGTTAAGTATCTACACTTTTTTTCGCAAGACGAATGATAAGGCAAATCCTTGTGAGACATGCCCTACCGGTTGCGAATTGAAGAATATGCTCGATAAAAAGCGTGATGAATGTCACAATTCCCGCAAAGAAAACAAGAAAAAGTGTTGCGGATAGTTGCCAGAAAGAAAATTTGTACTACCTTTGCAACCGCAATCGGGAAACGGTTCCTTGACCGAGTGGCTAGGTAGCGGTCTGCAAAACCGTCTACGGCGGTTCGAATCCGCCAGGAACCTCTTAAAACTCTTGTAACTAACTGAATTTCAGTGTAAGTTACAGGAGTTTTTTCTTTTTAGGATTAAAAAGAGGCTTAAAACACATGATTTTCCAGTGATTTATTGGTTTTTCGAGGGGTTGATAAGATATAATTCATATTTTTATGGCAGACTTAGACGATAAGTATTTGTATCTTCCTAAACAATATCAGGCAAAGCATGATATTTGTTGGGGATTAGTAAAAGAGTTGGAAGAATTTCTACTTAATGAGAAATACATTGAACTATCAGCGCAAACCTTCAAGTTAGAAGAGAATCTTTTAGAAGAGCTAAAAAACTATGAAGGCGATATATTTCAATTTTTGCTGGATCGCGACAAGAAGAAAGAACATGACCATGCAGTAAAATTACAACTGATTAGAGGTGTAATTTTGGATAGTTGCTACTTCTTACAAGAAGCACTCTCTGCCTCTCTAAAAAAGCGACTCTCAGTTGCATTTTCTTTATTCAGAAGACCTTTGGTCTATAATATGGTTATGATGATAAGGCTGCATACAGAAAATGACTTTTTAGAAAAATTCATTCAAGGAAAGGCGCACCCTAAAGCCAAAGATAACAGTTTTGACCCTGCAAAGATGGACTCAAATCAACTGAAAAGAGTTTTGAGTGAAGACAACTTTTTCTCTCGGTTCTTCGGTAAGGATATTTTTGAATTCGTATTTGATAAATCAAATCCTGATAGTTTAATTAATATGACAAATCGAGCATTGCATCCTGTAACATCGTTTAATGAAAATAATGCAACGGGAGCAATGAATATTAATTTTGCATTTAGTACAGAACAAGATACACTTTCTCAATGGGATTATATTTATAGGCGAATTTTGTTTATCATATTTTTCTATGTTACACTTTTGGACATAGTGGTATTTACCAATATAAAAGAATCCGAAGAAATGGAAGCTCTTTTTAATAATAGGATTCTCAACAGACAGAACCTCATGTCAAGTATATTTAGACAACAGCAATAGCTCTTTTGTAGCCTTTCCAAAATTACCTCAACAATACTGTTTATGCTGTCATCTATCCCGAACTTACATTCGGGATAGATAGGCATCATTAGCAATATTATTCAAGCATTTTACAACCTCTTCCCATATTACTACGTTTCCTTATACCTTTCAATAAATTCCAAGCCTTAGCAATCAAACAAATATCACCAGCCACCATTATTGCGAAAGGACTTATGAAGAACCAATAGTTTAACACACATCCGATAATCACGTTTGCGATTCAGGTGCAATATTAATGTATTACGTTTGTTATTATCATAATTCAATAGTTATTTGTTTGCGTATTCCTCCATTTACAAAAGAAACGCAATAGCCACCACCATAATACTGGGAGAAGTGTACATTTGAATTGCGCTTCAACTATTAATGGTTAGTGATTCATCTTACATAACAAAGGCTAATTATTTTATCCAAGAGCTTCACTATATAGGAGAATATTATAGGGTGGGATATTTCCCCGAATTTCTAATATAAGTATTCGCACCCTACAAAACTTTTCTTCTAAACAAATCAACGCTTTGATTTTGTAAAGCTCTGACAACGTCTTTTTTTATCTGATTATTTGAACCTGTATCAACTGTTAGTTTTTTGATTTTACGTCGAGCGTCAGATTGATAATCGGGAGCAAGGTGCGAGATAATTTCTCTTACTCCTACTGCACCCAAATAGTTTATTGCTACGCTTAAAAGATAATCGGTAAATTCCTTAACACTACCTTTAGTAGGATTAAATTCAAGGTCATAATTATTTCTGAATTGAAAGTGTTTAATTTGCCGTAAAAAGTAAGCCAATAGACGAGGATAGTGCGATACAATATCTCCAATGGTTTCAATGCCTATATTCTCTCTTACATTTGCTTTCCCTTTTTGAACGGTAAATTCTGGGCGAAATATGTTCAACTCCTTGGTTCGCTCAATAAATTGTTCCTCTTCAATGCTTTTTATCAGTCCTATCTTTTTGCGTATTTCAGTCTTTTTATCATATATCTTTGCAATCCTATCTTGGTTCTTAGTTGCAAATTTTCGATAGCCTTCAAAGTCACCAATCTTGTAGGAAGAACGCTTGAATCCTACTATTTGCGTTTTCACAAAGGTACTGTCATAAGGGATTTTAGCACCCAAACCCACTTCAAGTTTACTGAGAGTGAATTTGTAAAGCTCCTTTTCGGGCAATTCGAGTATTTGCTCAAGAATTTCAATCGCTTCTATAAATTCTCCCCAACGCAAATCATTTTCAGATAACGCTCCATGATACCATTTCCGAATGCTACCATAAATTCTACAATCATCATAAAATCCTCTGCGAATTTCAATGGTCATAAAGGCTTCGTTGTCTCCACCCAGTCCGTTTGAAATAAGATAGCAGTTTGGACATCGAAACTTGAAGTAGCGAGGTCTTGCCTTAACAAAGGAATCGTTAATATGAGAAACTATTCTCAAATCATACGTTTTTGCTGTAAGATTGTCAACCATGGCGATTATTCTCCTTTCTTTTCAATTAACTGAAATACATCACTTTTCTTGAATCGGTAGTTCCTTGTAGCTTCGGGATTGACAGGCACTAATTTCCCTTGCTTAATCCTTCGGCTTAAAGTTTGAATGGAAATTTGTAACATTTCAACCACTTCCTTAGAGGTTAGCAAACGGTCTTCGCCCATGAACTTAGTAAAATTCTTTTCGATATAATCTGAAATCCAACGTTTACGTTGATTTATCAAACTAATCTTTACCAAATGATCTACTCTTTGCTTTAGTATCTCATCCATTTCTTGACAGATGAAAATCTTTTCTTTTTTTGCTTTCATTGCTTTATAGTTTTAAATGACAATTTTATCGTCATGATTAAAACTATACTATAACAGGGATTTTATTGAGCTATCATAGTTTTTGGTTTTATTAACAGCTTAATTATAAAAGTAAAATTAGAGTTTATATAGTATTTTCTTTGGTTTTCTCCTATTTGAAGAGTAAATACCAATTTGATATTTTTAACCATAGGAATGGTATGGTGTTTTTGTATCGGCAAAAATATTTTAGTTGATTTAGATAATCCGTACAAAAGAAAAGGAACAAACTCCTGTTCCTTTCGATGAGCTATTGATAAAAACGATAAACGTTAAACCACGCAAAACAATAAAGAAGAAAAAGTGACTACTATTTAACAGCTCTCCTAAATTCCGTTTTCGTTATACATGAATATGGATTAACCATAAAATCAACAAAGGCAGCATAGGTGTATTTTTTGTTTCGTTTTACAAACACTAATTCCTGTCTTGTACTATTTTCTTCATCTTCTATATATCCCATTGAGGTATATTCACTTATCATATTTTGAGAGTTGGTATATTTTACGTTGTTAACCAAAATTTTCTCTATACTACCTTTATTATCAAAACAAACAATACACCAGATTTGATAATTTCCATATCCTGCAACGACATTTTTTTCATCATAACCAAATTGTGCTAAAGTCTCCTTTGGTAGTAAATTAAATCCACGATTAGTAAGAGTGGTTTTAATTTCTGTTTTGTTCAGATTAAATAAACTTTCCGCAAATTCTGGAATGGTTTCTTTAATAGCTTGCGAGAAAACAAAGATGTTTATACAAAAGATAAACGATAAGGTGAAATACATTTTTTTCATAATGGCATTTTTCTTACGAGTAAACTCTCTAACAGCCAAAAGAGAAAAAATAATGATATTGTAAAAAGAAGTGGGCTGCCGTTCATATCCTGCAAGGTATCGCCAAACACCCGTACATACACGAACAAACAACCCACCCTATTCGGGAGAGCTATCTGACGTGTCTTGTATGTACTTAAATTGGCGATTTTAGCAGGATAAGACACCTCTTTTACTCAATCGTTCCTATTTGGAACAGTGCAAAGATCGTTAATTAACTGCTATTCATTATTGTCAATCACATTATTTTTTATTTAGATAGAAAGACAGCCTCACAAGAAAGCTGTCTTATACGCCTTGTATATACTTAAAAGCATTGGCGATTTTAGCAAGATAAGGCGTAACTATAAGTTAAAATGTTTTTGTTTTTTGTTATTAATGTTCCCATACACTTGCCATTGTTTTTCTCAAATCATCTTTTGATAAGTTTACATATCGTTGGCTCATTCCAACATCTTTATGCCCCATTAGATCACAAATCATAAAAGCAGAAACTTTTCCAGAAGCTCCCAAACGACTTCCGAAGGTATGACGTGCTACGTGCGTGGTAAGATTCTTTTCAATTCCTGCAATTTTTGCCAAATCCTTCAAATACCGATTCATCACTTGAATATCAATTCTGGGGAATACATGATTTTCTGCATCTTGATACGTCCTTTTGTAAACAGTCATGATAGCTTTTGCTTGGTTACTGATAGGAACGAAAACGGGTTGATTCGTTTTTACTTGTAGTTTTTCAAAGGAGGTTATATTTTCATCGACATGTTCCCATGACAAATCCATAGCATCCGAAAATCTCAATCCCGTTTCTGCGCAATATATAAATACATGCCTCGCTAACTTTAAAGAATTACAAGCAGATGTCGGCAGTTTTGCTTTTTTCAAATTCTCATACTCTTTTTCTGACAAGGCTATTTCTCGGTGCTTTCCATTTTCAATTGGAAATTCGGCAAATGGGTCTTCCAATTTGAATTTTCCTCTTCTGTTAGAGAAACGAAGAACCGTTTTTAATAGTTTCAGCCTTTTTGCAACTGTATTTTGTTTATTGGGTATTGCTCTGTCTTCTCGTAGATATTTTACGAACCGCACCAAGAAATCGTAGCTTATTTTGTCTATGGTTAGTTCTTTTCGATATTTTGATTCGCAAAAATCTATCAATACATTTTCAGTTATTCTATGGTTATTCTTTGAACCTGGCTTCATCTCTTGATATTTTACATAATTATCAAAGGCTTCTGAAATTGTCGGATAAACTGATTTATTTTTCTTGTCTTTTGCTTCCTCCAAAGGAATCCCTTTCAATATTCGTTTCATTTCTTCGAGTGATACATTTTCTTCCAACGCTTCTTTCTTCCGCTTGTACTTCTCAAACTCTTGCCTTCTTTCGGATAAATAGCTATTGATTTTTGTCGCATCATCACTCTTTTTATCTACCAATTCGGATTTTTGTATCCAAAATTTCGGTTCAATACTTTGTCCTGTCGGTACTCGGTATTGTTTACCTTCAAAATAAATTAGAAACTCAATTCTTGTTTTTCCGCTCTTCGTTACTAAATCTTCACGGATGAGTAATTTCAATTCTTTAGACATTGTATTTTAATATTTTAATCTTGCAAGCTCCATTGCTTACTTACATAAGTAAACTCCAGTTTACAATTGTAGCGGATTGAAATTAGAACTCCGCATGGTCTAAATTAGTTATAATATTCTGATATTCAATGACTTTTTGGTAATATAATTAAATACTGAACGTTTTTGATAATATTTTATTGAAACAATAATGAAATTATATAATGAAACATCTTATATTCTCTGAACTTTGGCTACTTTTGCAAAAAGGCTATAAATTATGCGATTCATAGAATTAGAAGATAGAGAGAAAGAGGAATTGGTGCGTAGATATGCGAACCATAAGAGCGCAACAGTACGAAAGCGAGTACAAGCATTAATTCTCTCCTCGCAATACTATACCATAAAAGAGATAATAGAAGCAACAGGAATGAGCAGAACTACTTTGTATCGCTTCTTTGAAAAATGGGAAAATGCGGATTTTTCTGAAAAAATAGATACTCTATTTATTAAAAACGGTAGGGGTGCTAAACCTAAATTGGATTCAATAATAGAAGAGTTGCCTGATTTGGTAGAACGGTACAATGGGAAAATTCCCGTTATTCTTCGAGTGATTGAAGAATATTATGGGATAAAGGTTAGCAGACCGACTTTGCAGAAGTATTTAGGAAAAACTACACCCGTAGTGACAGACTGACAGACTCTTTTCTTCCGTGTCAGTTTTATTGACAGTTTTTAATCTATTTAGAGTATTATCCTATCAAACGTTAATTTTGGCATAGGGTTTGTTAAAACAAAGATGAGATAGTGTCCAGCTATCTCACCTGTAATTTGACTTATCTGATAGGAATAAGTCTCTCTTTGATTCAGACCTAAAGAGCTTGAATTTGGCTGCAAAGGTAAGGTTTTCTTTTAGAATAACAAACACCTCCTTCTCCATTTCCTCCTATCTGGCACCTGCTCAGCCAGAAAGACATATGCAGCCAAGAATAATTCCACTTGGGTAATTGGGATTATAAAAAGAACAGAAAGGAGGAAAATAATGGCAAAAGATTCAGACGGAAAGAAATTTAACCGTATCCCAGAACACACAAAAGTTGTCAATGGGAAAGAAGTAACGGTTCGTGAACACATTCGTAGTAATCGAAGTGATTCAAAGGGTACTTCTAAAAAGAAATAATTTTTTGGAGGATATATTGAGTTGATATATTGAGTTGATATATCCTCCCATTATCAAACTTAATTTTTTTTAAATATGAATTTATCATTATCAGAACTGCTAACATACTCAACTGTCAGAATAGAGTGCGAACTAAAGACTGGAGGAACTTCAACTGGAACAGGTTTCTTTTTCAATTTTTTGGAGGATAAAACTAATAACACCCATGTTCCAGTTGTCGTAACAAACAAGCATGTAATAAAAAATGCATCGAAAGGTAAGTTAATAATCACAAAGGCTAACGGAAATGGAGAACCAATAGATACGCAGCACTTTACGTTAGTTTTCGATAATTTTGAGAGTTTTTGGAAACTACACCCTGAAGCAGAGATTGATTTGTGTGCAATGCCAATAGCACCTTTTCTAAATGAAGCTGCAAAGCGAGGGGAAAAACTGTTTTACATTCCTTTTACTAAAGATTTATTGTTAACCGAAAAACAAAAAGAGGAGTTATGTGCGATTGAGGATGTTTTGATGATTGGTTATCCTAATGGAATTTGGGATTCAGTTAATAATATGCCCATTTTTAGGAAAGGAACAACAGCAACGAATCCACTAATTGATTACAATGGGAAAAAGGAAATAATGATTGATATTGCGGCATTTCCTGGTTCAAGTGGATCGCCCGTTTTAATTTTCAATGAAGGTGGTTATAGAGATAAGAAAGGTAATATGTATTGGGGAAATAGCAGAATAATTTTACTTGGAGTCTTATATGCAGGACCACAAGCAACAGCAACAGGAGAAATAATTATGACGCCCAATATACAAAGACCTATTGCTGTATCACACATCCCTAACAATTTAGGACTTGTTATAAAATCTGAAAGAATTTTAGAACTGGAGAATCTATTTAAGCAATAAAAACTATCACATAACAAGGGTTTGGCGTCAGCGGTAGCTTACGCATTTTTTACTGTAGATGGGATTTAGGATTAAAACAAGGATTAAATTCTTGGTAAGCTATGATAAGTTATGATAGGTTGGATTTTCTAAATCCACGCTTCCTAGTAGAAAGAGAGAGGTTTAGCCAGCCATCGCAACCATCAATAAATCAAACAATAGACCCGCCAGGAACCTCAACAAAAGTTCCAAAACATTGATAAAAAATGTTTTGGAACTTTTTGTATTACAGCTTTTTCTGCATGCTACCCTCCATTGGCTAAAACAAACAGATTTAAATAAATCGTTCAAAAGAGTATATTATCTCCATCGATTGGCAGCCAAATATGACAACTATTACAACACATATCACAACTTTTTCAGTAACAGACTTTTGAACTGATATTTTTTCATATATTTGTGTCGATTATACAAACAGACAAGAAATCTTATGAGTAGAACCATAAAATTATTAATGGTTACAGCAATGATATTAGTAGCCGCAGCATGTAATAAAGATGACGGTATCCATCTTACCATCAATATGGTAAAAGGCAAGTGGGTTATTAATGACCCACAATTCGACCAGGATTGGACTTATATGTTAATCTATGCAGATAGCACGTATTATATCACGGAAGATCATAAATTCTCGAACGAGAAGGGACATACCACAACTTCCGGTAAATTGATAATAGAAGGCAATACGCTATATCTAAATAATAGAAGAGACGAATTTATAAAATTCTACGAGTACGAGAATGGCACAAATGATAAAGCCATCGTAGAATTTTTCGGCCAACAGATGCGATATAAAGAGAGCTCCGTGACGCGAATCAGCAAAGACCTGTCAATTGGCACATATTTAGATACCGACAAAGCTAAATAGATTTCTTTGCCGTTGCGCAAAATCAATATCCTGCTGCTGCCTTTGATATAGACATTTTGATTATAATCCACAAAGACAGTGGGGATATTCTCCAACAATTGGGAAGTACGCAAGGATTTCTCCCTCAGTCGGTCGGTGACTTTATACTCCACATTCAATTTGTTTTTCACTTTTGTCTGTGTGCCCAACACCAAAACTTCGGAGAGTGAGTTGCTATTAGGTTCAAGTTTGATAGTATGCTCGGAATTGTCGGACAAGCGAATATTCACAAACTTCTTTTCATAGTTCAAGTGGGTGATTTGCAAAATATAATATTCTTGCTTAGGGGCACCTTCCAGGTCAAATTTGAAATATCCGAGCGAGTCGGATATGCTTCCTTTCAGAAAAGTCGAATCTGACTTTAAGCATGCCACGTTGGCGTAATCCACCGATTCATTGGTCTTCATGTCATACAGATTGCCGAACACGGAAATAGCATTCTGAGCATTGCCAAAACTTGTACAGAGTAATAAAAACAGCAGTATATAGACGTTCAATTTCATATTTGCAGAACAATGTTAAAATAACAGCAAATGCATTTTAATGAGATTTAAAGGGATATTTTGCGTATAGACCATCAAATGTAATAAAAATAAAATATCAAATTTACATACAATGATTTTTTACACAAAATTAGTACTGCATAGTGCTTCGCTTTAAATCCCGATGCATCAACTTCATTTCCTAACAAAAGTAATACATCCAAAAGCGTTTTCCAAACAGGTCGGTTGCCGGCGGTTTTTAGCGGATTAAAATAACATGAGACGGTTTAAAAAAATGAGATACACTACAAAATCATAGAAGCATAACCTGAATAGTATAAAAGTAAACCCGGAAAAGATACTAGAACACATCATATCCCCCTCTAGAAGCATTCTGACGGGGATAAAATATAGCGTGCAAAAAACGAGCAAATGACCGTGCAACTTTTCAGCTCACATTCAGCCATTTAGCTCAAAAAGCGAGCACGAATGCGTGCAAAAAATGAGCACGACATAACTATATAGAAGAGAAATATATAAGAAATATATATAAAGGGAATTTCATTTTTTCAATTTAGAACCAATTGACACACCATCTGTTTTGCCCCAACAGATGGTGCGTTAAGGCATAACAGATGGTCTGTCTTCTATCAACAGACCATGTATTGAGGGCAAAAAAAAGTCTTCCCGCACACACTAGCACGGAAAGACAAACAAACAAACAAAATAAATTGATAAGAACGATATCGCATCGCAACCATATCAAAAGTGTCACTCTAATTCCTCACCCCATAGTTCAACATCGGTAGAACAATGTGCCATTAGACAAGCAATCCCGATGTAAAAAACAACAAGAATAGAAAAAAGCAATATCATTTTATTACATATTTTATGATTATATTTCTATAAAAATGGCTTGTATTTATCGCAATAATTCTCGACCTACCACCTTGCTTTTCATATAAACAAATAAACATATTTCAGTATTATCATCCTCATAAAAGCAACAATAAATTCACCTATACATTCTGCACATGAAATACAACATCTTTTTCTAGATAAAAACTATCAAAGTTCACATAAAAACAAGAGTAATTACTTAAAAGAGCTTCAAAACGTTGTAACAAAGAAAAAACAAACACTCTCAGAAATACATATAAACATCTGTTTATTAAATAATTAATAGATTTCTCCCAATAACATAACCTTTTTAGTAGTCATTCATCTTATGGAAAATCATGCCATCTTTTATTTCATGTGATACACAATATTTACTTATACTTTTCTTATATATTTATAATAACAAAAAGCATATCAAGCGCAAATATATGAATTAATATTAATATAAAATCTTTTTATTGTAACTTTAATGTAAAAAAAACAAATTTATAATACCATATTAAACAGATAGCCTAAAATAATGATGAACAAAGTAATCAGACCGAAAAAAATCCCGATAAGCCGCCAGTTCATCACTTTCTTAAGTAATGTAGCTTCAGGAAACGAAAGTCCTACAACAGCCATCATAAATGCCAAAGCTGTACCTATGGGTACCCCCTTAGCGACGAATACCTCAATAACAGGCACTATCCCCGCAGCATTGGCATACATGGGTACAGCAAACAAAACTGAGATGGGTACGGCATACCAATTATCTCTTGAAAGATAATGTTCAAAAAAACCTTCCGGAACATAACCATGCATCAATGCACCAAGACCTATACCAATAATCACGTATAGCAAAACTCCCCTGATAATTCCCCAAGCTTCTTTTACTATAGCCGGAAACCTTTTTACAAAAGGAGTTTTTTCTTTTTCCCAAATTCCAGCCTCCACTGAGGATTGCTTTTGAATCTGTCTCACCCATTCACTCAAATGACCTTCTAATTTCATTTTGCCTAAAACAAAGCCTCCTATCATCCCAAGCAAAATGCCACTAAGTACATAAATGACGGTTATGCGTACTCCAAAAGTTCCGATAAACATAGCCACAGCAACTTCATTGACCAGGGGAGATGTAATGAGATAGGCAAAGGTAACCCCTAAAGGAATGCCACCTTTAACAAATCCAATAAACAAAGGAATTGAGGAGCAGGAGCAGAACGGGGTTATGGCACCGAATAATGAAGCAAAAAAATACTGTAATCCATACAGTTTACGCGTGGTCAAATAATTACGTAAACGTTCAATAGGGAAGTAAGCATTAATAACACCCATTATGAGACTGATAAAGAACAACAAAATCAGTATCTTTATTGTATCGTAAAAGAAGAAATTTACCGCCATTCCAAGGTGGGATTCAGCGTCCAGCCCAAAAGCGACATATACCAGCCAATCAACAAACTTCTGTATCATATTAAATTTAAAAAAACAAGTCCATAATAAACACCTATTATAATAAAAATTATTGCTACAATCCGGTTAAACCATTTTTGAAAAAGTTGTACGCGATCATAGAACTTTCCTATTCCCGCAAGACTGTATGCCAAAATCCAAGCCACAAGCACTACCGGGATTCCGGTAGCTAAAGCAAAGACTATTGGTAAAAAGTACCCTCCGCTTTCCATAGCAGACATGGGTATAAGCATCCCAAAATAAAATAATCCGCTTGTGGGACAAAACACTAGCGCAAATAAGATCCCTAGCAATAGGCTTCCCCATAAACCGCGTAGCTTTTCTGTTTTTTTAGTTGCCGAAAACCCGAAATTAGGCAAATTCATTCTACTCCCAAATAGCATAAAAAGACCTATCAGTATTAAAGCAGGAGCTATAAATATCTCCCCCCAATGACTGATCGCTTTTTGAATGAAGAATAGATCTGCACCATTTCGCAAAATGGCAATAAGAACCACTCCCAACAGCGAATAAGAAAGAATACGTCCCACAGCATATAAAATGCCACTCCAGAAAATCCTGCTCCGATTGCCCACATCTTTACTGATATATCCGACAGCCGTTATATTAGTTGCTAAAGGGCATGGACTGATAGCAGTAAGTAAGCCTAGCAAGAAAGCCGTAATAACGGGCATCTCACTACTGTTAAGAAGGTTTTGTAAATATTCCATAGATACCTTCGTTCTATTTAAGCAGTTGATTAATTTTCTTTTTCAACTCGTTCTTAAAATAAGTTGTATTGTTTCGTGCATTCTGAAAGCCAACTTGTGTCATGTCGTTCCGAGTTTCTTTTCCATTTTTCCATCCGTTTACATAAAGTGACGACCAGCTAACCCGATATTTATCTGCAATTTTCTCCCCTTCCTCTGTAGAAATATCAACTTCACGTAAGCGCACTTTTCCCTTTTTCACCAACTCGGCAAAGTCTTTAGATACAACTTCTTTGGTATATTTTTCCACAGCTTTACAAGTTATGCAACGTTGCTTCCCATGGAAACAGAGAATCTCTACGTATGTGTTTGGCTGTGTTTGTGCTATCGCCAAAACGACAAACAAACAAGCATAAGACATCGCTAAAAAACGTTTCATACTTATTATATTTTTGAGGTTAATAATACTTTTACTTCAGTAGCTGAAATCTTACCTTTAGCAACAACTTTATCATCTAAAACAAGAGCAGGAAGCGTCATTACATTATATTGCATAATCTTTATCAGATCTTCTTCTTTCACAATAGAAGCCGTCAGCCCCAACTCTTTAACCACCTGTTCTACTGTAGCGTACAATGCTTTACAATTGGCACAACCGGTGCCTAAAATCTTTATTTCCATATTTTTTTTATTATATATAAATTGATTTCAACTTTATTGCATCTTATTTCTACTCGTATCAAAGTATTTTCGTTTGAGTCGCAGTGCCACATTCACCAGAATAATCAGTGCAGGGACTTCGACCAACGGGCCGATGACTCCGGCAAAGGCCTGTCCGCTATTGATACCAAATACACCGATAGCCACGGCAATAGCCAACTCAAAGTTATTGCCTGCGGCCGTAAACGAAATGGAGGCATCCTGACTATAATCGGCTCCCATGTGTTTGCCAATAAAGAAGCTAGCCAAAAACATCAATCCGAAGTATATCAGTAACGGAATGGCAATGCGAACCACATCAAAAGGAATTTTGACAATGAGTTGTCCTTTCAAACTGAACATCAGAATGATGGTAAACAACAGGGCAATAAGGGTCAGCGGAGAAATAAAGGGAACAAACTTTTGGCGAAACCATTCTTCTCCTTTTGTCTTTACCAGAATAAGCTGGCTCAACAAACCCAAAGCAAAGGGAATGCCCAAATATATACCTACGCTACGTGCTATTTCACCGATAGTGATATCTACTTCTTGTCCGCCAACACCAAACAAAGGCAATAAAACGGATACGAAGAAATAGACATAAACACTGTAAAACAGGACTTGGAATATACTATTCAGCGCAACAAGTCCCGCAGCATATTCACGGCTACCGCCCGCAAGTTCGTTCCACACAATAACCATAGCGATGCAACGTGCCGAACCGATAAGTATCAATCCTACCATATATTCGGGGTAGTCATGCAAAAACAAGATAGCTAAAACAAACATCAATAAAGGTCCGATAATCCAGTTGAGCAGCAACGACGCGCCGAGGATGCGTTTATTGCGGAACACCTTACCCATTTCATTATAACGTACCTTGGCTAAGGGTGGATACATCATCAAAATCAAGCCGATAGCCAGCGGAATATTGGTTGTCCCACTGGACATGGCATTAATACCGTCCGCTACAGACGGAAAGAAATAACCTGCAGACACACCCAAACCCATCGCTAAAAAGATCCAAAGGGTAAGGTAGCGGTCTAAAAAACTCAGTCGCTTACGGGCAACTGTTGTGTTACAACATTCGGGATTCATATTATTTTCTATCATGATTATTTATAGTCATTCTCCACGGCAATCTGCTATAGGTATTCTTTACAACCTTTCTTTGGATTCACTCTTTATAAGTAGATTGATTATGAGCATTCACCGCGCTTCATTTCTTTTTAAAGATGGTTTTCAACAAATTGCTTACAATACTCCTTTATCATATTCCGCACATCGCGGAAACAAGCTGTAATCTCTTCTTCCGTCCCTTGTGCTTTGGCTGGATCGGGAAAGCTATGATGAAGTTTCACAGCCCCCGCAGGATAGTAAGGACAGCGTTCGCGGGCATTATTGCAAACGGTAATCACATAGTCAAAAGCAATATTGCGATATTCATCGACGAGATTGGAGGTATGCCCGGACAGATCGATACCGTCTTCCTTCATAATAGCTACAGCCCGTGGATTGACACCGTGTGTTTCGACTCCTGCGCTATACACTTCGGCTTTATCGCCTGCAAAATGACGCAAATACCCCTCGGCTAGCTGACTGCGGCAACTGTTTCCGGTGCACAACACCAATATTTTCTTGGGCAGGGGATTGAATATGAATTGCCAATGACCGACGTCACGCCATTTATCGAATTTACGTCCGATTTCTTTCATGCAAGAGATTTGCGTGAAACCAAATTTTTCGTGTAAGCGAACGCTATCTTCGTTAGGTATGGAAATGCCGGCAATCAACACGTGGACCTCATTCTGATCAATATGGCCCAGCAAATGTTGGAAAAGTTGTGTACCGTACCCCTTCCCTCTTTCATCTTTATCCAGATAAATACTTTCCTCCACAGTCGTGGAATAAGCACAGCGATTATTCCAACGATGGGTATAATAATAGCCTATTATCTTACCTCCCGCTTCACCGACATAAAAGGAGTGCCCCGATTCAATTACCTCGCTCATTCTATTTTTCATTTCAGACTCTGAAACCGGTATGGTTTCGAAAGTCACAGCTGTATGTTCCACGTAATAATTATAAATATTACAAATGGCACCGACATCACCCGGTGTAGCGTTTCTAATGTTCATAGTTCGTTTATTATAATATGTGTATTTGTGATTAAGAATGATTTATCTGTATTTATAAACGATGTTCGTAATTCGTAGTTATACGAACATTTAGCATAAAAAAATAGATCAATCAGCATCTATCGGCTTTTGTCACTTCCACAAGTAATCCGTCAAACAGTTGACGTGCAAGTGCCCAGTTTTCCTCATTGATACAGTACTTCACACTTGGTAAGGTAATGGTTCCTTGTATCAACCCGGCATCTTTCAACTCTTTGAGATGTTGTGACAATGTACTTTTCGCAATTGGCAGTACCTCGGACATATCGCCATGATAGCAGCAGGTCTGTTTGGCCAGCATTTGCAAGATAGCTATCCGGACAGGATGTCCCAATGCCTTGGCAAAACGTGCCAACTGCTCTTGCTCTTTAGTGAACTCTTCTTTTCCCATAATCTTTATTATTGTTCGCAAATATACGAACAATATTTTAATCGCAGCATAAATGGGCAAAAAAGATATTCGCTATCTTTGTGAGCTTTAATGTTCCCCCGGAACAGCTAACTCCAAAACTAAAAAGATGAAAATTCTCTGGCTCGATTTGAATAGTTCTTATGCACACTCCTCTTTGGCTCTTCCTGCTTTGCACGCGCAAATGGCGGACAGAGAAGATTTGGAATGGGATATCGTGTCGTCTACAATCAACGAAAACGCCGGAATGACAGCAGCCGAAGTGGCTGCCAAGAACCCCGACATCGTTGCAGCTACGGCATGGCTGTTCAATCACGAGCAACTGCTACATATTCTAGCGCGTGTGAAAGCATTGTTGCCTCAATGTCATATTGCGCTGGGCGGACCGGAGTTTTTGGGGGACAATGAAGAATTTCTAAGGAGAAATAGTTTTGTTGATTGTGTATTCAGAGGTGAAGGTGAAGAAGCCGTACCTCAATGGCTGGACTGTACAACGGACAGAATAGCATGGACGGATATTCCAGGTTTATGCTATCTGGATGCAGACGGTCTTTACCGCGACAATGGTATAGCACGGGTACTTAACTTTGCCGGACTCGTTGCACCCGAGAAAAGTATCTTCTTCAATTGGAGTAAACCGTTTGTGCAACTGGAGACAACACGGGGATGTTTCAACACTTGTGCTTTCTGTGTAAGCGGAGGTGAAAAGCCTGTACGGATATTACCGCTTAGTGATATAAGGGAGCGACTGGAGCTGATACGCTCGCACGGAATAAAGAATGTACGTGTACTCGACCGTACCTTCAACTATAATCCACAACGCGCCAAGGACTTGTTACAGCTGTTTCTCGAATTTCATCCGGATATCAGATTCCACCTCGAAATGCATCCGGCTTTACTGACCAATGCGTTAAAGAAAGAATTGAGTCAGATGCCTGAAGGGTTACTCCACTTGGAAGCGGGCATACAAAGTCTGCGTGAACCGGTGTTGGAAAAGAGCATGCGCAAGGGTAAACTGGCGGATGCGCTGGAGGGTTTACGTTTTTTATGCGCACTGCCCAATATGGAGACGCATGCCGATCTCATTGCCGGACTGCCGCTATATCACTTGGAAGAGATTTTTGAAGACGTGCAGACTTTAGCACAATATAATGCAGGCGAAATCCAATTGGAATCGTTGAAGTTACTTCCCGGCACGGAGATGCGTCGTCNNGCTGAAGAACTGGGTATCCGCTNTTCTCCTCTCCCTCCTTATGAAGTACTTCAAACGCGCGAGATAACTCCCGATGANCTGCAGACCGCCCGCCAGCTTTCACGCTTACTGGACGGGTATTACAATGCTGAAGCATGGCAAGGCATAACGCGAAGACTTATTGTGGAGAAGGAAAGTTTCGTTCATGATTTTCTGAATCACCTCATCCTGATAGGATTGATAGACCAACCTATGGGACTGGAAAAGCGCGGTATCTTGCTTTACGAATTCTGCAAGACATATTATCCCGAATATCGGGATGCGGTAACCATAGCATGGATCGAAGCCGGAATGTCACTCAAAAAAGCTCCGGCGGAAAGAGTGAGGACGAAACATCAGCAACCGCCCGCAAGTTGGGAGGTCATTTATGGGGAATACAGAAACGAGCTGCGGCTTTGCTTCCTACCTGCAGATGATACGCTGCAACGAGGATGCTGGTTTGGTTTTGAAACGGAGATTCAACAAACCCGCCCCGTATTTAAAGCTGTACAAGCATATTAATATATTTACACAAAGAAGCTACATAGCATAGAAAACATACAACATGGAGAATAAGAAGATAGAGAAGATTGACTTTACTCACGAGGCATTGGAAGAGCATTATTATCAATGTGAATTCGCCAAGTGCTATCTGTCGGATATGAAGATTAGTAAAGTTATATTCGAAGAATGCACATTTAAGGAATGTAACTTCTCATTGTCAAAAGTCCATGCAGCGTCATGGCAAAACGTCGTTTTCGAAGGATGCAAAATGACAGGAATGGATTTCACAAACAGCAATAAGTTCAGTCTTTCGTTGGAGTTCAATGATTGTATTTTGTCTTACGCCCTTTTCACCGGAATGAACCTCAAGGGCACGCGCTTCAGCAATTCGGACTTGCAGAACGTTGATTTTGCAGATGCCGACCTCACGAATAGTGCTTTTGTGAATTGCGACCTGACTTCCACCACTTTTCAGCACACTAACCTGGAGAAAGCGGACTTGACTTCGGCACGCAACTACAGCATTAATCCTTTCAACAACCGACTGAAGAAAGCACGCTTCTCACGATATGGATTGGAGGGCTTATTGGCTGGGACAGGTGTGGAGATTATAGACTGACAACTTGCATTCTTTGGCGATCTGCCAAAATTGCGTCCATGTTTTCTGCCCAACCAAGCAACGCATTTATGTGAGGTAACAACGACCATTTATCACTAATACGGACCATTATATTACGAATGGGGCAATCAATGTACGGCTCCGACCGGAAATCAAAATCTTCCATTATAGTTGAGATATACTGTTACTGCACAAAAGTAACTATAATGCTGAATATAATTAAGATACAGACATTGGTTTTTATAAGATAATGCTATCTTTAAACCCAAATCAGATGTTTCGATATGAAATCACTCACTCAGATACCTCTATTCCGCTCCGTTTCACCCGAAAAGATTGAGCATATTTTCGAGGAACTCAGTATTAAAGAAAAACACTTTAAAAAGGGGGATATCCTGGCTATGCAGGATGAGCCTTGCAACAGACTCATCATTCTGGCTACAGGAAGTGTTAAGGCGGAAATGACGGATGCCTCTGGAAAAATTATCAAAGTGGAAGATATCAGTGCTCCGAGTCCGCTTGCCATACTCTTCTTATTCGGCACGGAAAGCAAGTTTCCGGTAGAGATCACCGCTATTGAAGATATCTCAGCCTATATCATTCCTAAACAATCCATTATCAAGATGCTGGGCATGGATGAGACCATACTCAAAAACTATCTCGATATATCTGCTGACTTTGCTTCAAGGCTGAGTAAGAAGCTTCACTTCCTTTCATTCAAAACAATCCGCCAGAAGCTGTCAATGTATCTATTGGAGCTTTCACAAAAGAGTGGTAACAATACAGTGGAACTCAACAGAACAAAGACGGCACTCGCCGAATACTTCGGGGTATCGAGGCAGTCATTGGAACGGGAGCTAACTAATATGCAGAATGACGGGCTGATTATGTCTCAAAAGAAAAGAATACTGATACGGGATAAAAACAGGCTCATGCAGTTGGTACAATTCTCATAAGAAGCCTTGACGGACAAAGCATCCGCCAAGGATAAATTCTTCATCTATTACCACTTGCCATTGCCTTAGCAAAGACCTGAGCTGCCGTATCAATGCAATCACCTTCGGGTTCGGCAGAGTATGGACGGGTTTCTTTAGTCCAAGGTTCTTCCATTGAATAGTAATCGAGCGTGACCACAGGTTTACCATCGAGCACATCAGAGAGAGTCTTCCAATAAGCCACCCAACGTTTATAATAGAAATCTTTCAGAATGCCGTTCCATTCCTTATGAGCATAGTCGCGAAGTCCTCCTTGATCGGCTGAAGTCCGGTTACCCCAAGTGGTTATCTGCACCCGGGCGTTCCACTCATAAAGATCTTTTTCCTCGGGAGTATTCCCCAGACTGCGAGCTTGCTGTATCCAGTGCCCTACACGGAATTCCTTTCGGGTGCCCAAAAGTTTGTCCTGCAAAAGGAGCAAATCTAAAAAGGACTGTGAATCTTTAGTAAAGTTTTCTTTATCGAAGCTTTTAAAATCGGCTATGGCACGATTATAAACTACTTTGGCACGATCGGCTATGGCCTGACGGACAATATCCACCAGATCATATTCGAAGTTGTTATTATTGCGGAACTGTGAAGCGATATTCAACATTAACCGTGCAGCCTCCCACGTTGAAGCGGGGTCGTAATAATTTTCCAGCTTCGACCAACTGGATACTTGAAGGACATTTTGTGAAGGACGTGCACAGAACACCGACTCGTGAGTACCTTGTTGGTTATTGATACGGGGACAATTATAGATGCTGCCAGACAGAATTGTCCAAGCTTTCTCCACTGTATCATTTCTCTTGCCATAGCGCGCAAATAAATAGTCTTTCAGCCATTCTTCCTTGGTAAACTTCTCCGGTCGCCACGGTAGTTCGGTCATCAGTTCAAACATCACCGGATTGTTGTCAATACCTTCCATCGTTAATCCTATCCCTTTGATATGCCTAGCCAGCGGATTGGTTTTCGTTTCATAAAAGTTATCGAGCAATTGATCCATTCGCCCGTGTAAGCCGACCTTCGCCCCGAAGTTCTCGAGCATACAAAACAACCAATCGTGCTGTCCGTAACCCCTTTCACGATACCACAATGAAGGCTTCATCCCCCACATCGGACGACATTCGCTAAACAAATCGAGTATAAGCAGATCACTGCTTTTGAGATTTTTAATCATCCCTTCCCGGGGATTTTCCATCCACCCTTGCACCACCCATACTGCTTTCGGATTGACCTTTTTCATGGCTTTCATGATAGCTTTTCCGGCGGCATCCAAATCCACTTTATCTATGCCTTCGGCTTCATGGAAAGGATCCATAGAATAATAGTCGGCTTTACCGAAAAGTGCTTCCTGCTCTTTATAATATAGCGAGGCTATCTCATCGAAACGGCTATCGGTAGGTTGCAGAAAAGTGGGACGTTTATATCCGTTCCACAACTTGGCATCAGCCACGTTCAAGTCTAACTTTTCCTTGGCATCATGAGGCATCATGCCGGAGTACCCCGGAAGAACCGGCTTTATACCGTATTCATGCATTCTATTCAATATCTTTTTCTGAAGCACTTCCTGCTGTGTGTACCAGGAATCGGGATTGGGACCACCCCAACCTTCAAGGTTGTTCATCTCCCACCATGCCAGAAAAGCCGGTCCGGCAATGAACCGATTGATTTCGTCTTTAGTATAGCCTAGCTTTTGTAGTAAATTATGCCAGACACATTCCTCGCCGACAGCAGCCAACGGAAGGTTAATGCCATGCAATGCCATCCAGTCTATTTCCTGCTCCCAGCGCTTCCAATCCCAAAAAGCCATGGAGTATGAAAAAGTGCAATAGTTGAAGTCATAACGCAATTTCAGATCGGTTTCGTGATGCTCCTTTTTCTTCACCGGAGGCAACACATCCGGCAACTGTGCTTTCATACCATTCCATGACAAATGAATGCCTGCGTGATACTTCAGATACCAGTTCAGTCCTACTGCCACACTGATATAATTATTACCCCGGATCAAGACACGCTTTCCACGTTGATCTAACTCAAAATAATCCTGTCCACCATTCTTCACCACCTCCAAGACGAATTTCTTTGAAGCACCTTTGTCAATGCGTTCCAATAATCCGTTTAAGGGATTAGACCACGAAATCAAAGGGAAAATGCTTATTAAAAGCAATACGAAACATTTCTTCATGTTTATCAAAATATGTAAAAGTTAAAGTTAATCAAACTTATTCAGTATCCACTTTTCTATCTCAACCTCCACAGAAACAATAAGTCCAAATCTGAATGGATAAATTCGGGAACAATGGATATCCTTTATCAGTCTGCCCTCTCTGCTTGTCATATTTTCTTTTCCCATGATTTTCTGAGTTTTGTTTCCGAACAATAAAGAGGTAATCAACTACAAAAATATAATTTATCAAACATTAAATCTATTAATGGGAAATAATATATTACTTTTTTTCAAAACTTAAAATTCAATTCACCAAAGGTAATTTTGTTGAAGATTCAGTAAATCAGTTATTTATAAAGAACTTCAATGAAATAAGTTCCGAGTATTCTTGCCTTCGCTAAAATTCTTTTATATTTGCATATCAAACTCCAGAAGCATTATGCAACATCAGAAAATCTTTTTTTTCATTACTTTATTTTCGATCTTTACCTGCAAATGCATTGTTGCGGGAAATCCGGTAACCGGAGAAATACAAAATCTCATTGAACGTGTTTTGCCCGAGAAATCGGGAAACTTCAAAATAGAACCACTTCTTTCTGAAAGTGGGCAAGATGTCTTTGAGATTGATAGATCCGGACAATCCATCGTATTAAGAGGAAACAACGTGCAATCATTGGCGATGGCTTTCAACACATACCTGAAAGAAGTTGTATTACTCTCTTATGACTGGCAGGCAGATGCTCCACTTAAAGCTCCACAAAAACTGCCTTTGCCCGCTCATAAAACCCGAAGAGTATGTATGGTGCAAGAGCGTTTCTTTAATAATACGTGTACTTTTGGGTATTCTTTTCCTTATTGGAACTTCGAACGTTGGGAACGGTTCATAGACTGGATGGCAATGAACGGCATCAATCGTCCTTTAATGTTGGCCGGGCAGGAAGCTGTCTGGCTACGTGTATGGAAATCTTTCGGCATGACGGAAGAACAGATCTGCAATTATTTCAGCGGACCGGCCCATCTGCCATGGCATCGCATGGCCAATATGGATAAATGGGGTGGTCCTTTACCAATAGCTTATATCGAAAGCCAGGAAGCACTTCAAAAACAGTTACTTTCGCGTTGTCGCTCATTGGGAATGAGACCTGTCTTGTCAGCATTTGCAGGACATGTTCCTCCGGAGCTCAGAACCTTATTCCCGAAAACTAAGATCAATGTAATAAAACCCGGATGGGGAGGTATGGACTCCATCTATACTACTTGCTACTTGAATCCTGAGGAACCTTTGTTTGCGGAAATACAGAAACTTTTCATCCGTGTTCAACAAGAATTATACGGAACGGATCATTTGTACTCTGCTGACCCGTTCAATGAAATCACCCCACCTTCGTGGGATGAAAATTATCTGGCATCTGTTGGGAAAAGCATTTATGAATCGATGGCAAAAGCCGATCCAAAGGCTATATGGTATCAAATGTCATGGACTTTTTTCTACGATTCTAAGCATTGGACGCAGCCACGACTGGCTGCCATGGTTAACGCGGTACCTAAAGGAAAGCTCATCTTCTTGGACTACACATGTGAAGAAGTGGAATACTTCCGGCAATCCGATTCTTTCCATGGAGCACCTTTTATATGGTGTTACTTGGGCAATTTCGGAGGTAACACCCATCTGGTAGCTCCTGTACATAAGGTCGTAGATCGGCTGAACAATGTATTTTCAGAAAAAGGATGTGTAGGAGTAGGCTCCACTCTCGAAGGGATTAATGCCAATCCGATGATTTATGAAACGGTACTGGAAACTCCGTGGCTCAATCGGCAAGAACGAAATGTAAAGCAGATTATCGAAAAATATGCCGACAGGAGAGCCGGAAGAGTAGATCAGGCCGTAAGAAAAGCCTGGCAAACAATGACAGAAAAGGTCTTCGTTGATTCTGCTGTAGGAATATGGACACATAGTACTATTTATCAGGTGTGCCCCTTACTTGATATCAAACAAAAACATTGGACTACCGATCCGGCGATACCTTACAAAAATGAAGATCTGCTTACATCTATTTTGCAGCTTCTTCAAGCTGGAAAAGATTCGAAGGAAGCCTCATCATATCAGTTTGATCTAGTGAACTTCACCCGTCAATTATTGGGTAATTACGGCATGGTTTTATATCAGGAAATGATATCGGCTTATAATAAAAAGGAAATAAGCCATTTTAAAGATACTTCGAGAAAGTTTATTGAATTGGGAGAGGATATTGACCGATTGCTTGCAACGCGGCAGGAGTTTCTACTGGGCCGTTGGCTCGCTGATGCCGCACAAAATGGGAGAACAAATACAGAAAAAGCATATTACAAACGAAATGCCCGTGAAATCATTACCACTTGGCATAAAGGAGGAGGCGAATTGACAGATTATTCAAATCGTCAATGGAATGGTCTAATGCGAACTTATTACCTTCAACGCTGGAAGGAATTTATTGCCAGGCTGGATAAGTCTTTGGAGAATGATACCACATTCAATCAAAGTGAATTTAATATTTGGTGTGGCAGGTTTGAGCAAGACTGGGTGGATCATACGGACGAAGAGTTTCGTGCCACTCCCAAAGCCGGTGCGATAACTGCGGCTTCTGCATTGGTTATGAAATACAAGGATCAGATTATGAAAGCGCTTTAATAATCTCTGAACACACCTACTCAAAAGGAAGCACAATACATGTATAATAAGAAAGAAGATCAACCGGCAGTTTATTATCAGTCGGTCATTAACGAAAACATCATTACCATAGCGACTTTGAAAAAGCAGATACACTTAATGGGTACCATTCGTCTGTTTTTGCTCATTGGCTGGATTGCCCATCTCCTTCTCACTTCGCATTTAAGCTGGTTGTCGCTAACCGGAATTACACTACTTTACTTTATTCCTTTTACGGGATTGATGGTTTTCCACAATAAGCTGGCGATAAAGAGACAGTACGCTGAAACATTGCGAACGCTATGTGAAAATGAATTGAAAGTGCTTCAATATGATTATTCGGCTTTTGAAGATGGAGCGACAAGCAAAGATGTCCATCATCCTTTTAGTCTGGATCTTGATTTGTTTGGTGAACAATCGGTTTTTCAATCCATCAACCGGACTGTCACGCCCTGCGGATATGATAAGCTGACCGGCTGGTTACTGAATCCTCTCACCCGGAAACCCGACATACTGGCGCGACAGGAAGCGGTTGAAGAGCTATCCGGTAAACCGGAACTCAGACAACATTTTTATGTCACCGGTTATGCCACCCAACGGGACAAGAACGATGCGGATTTGCTGGAAAAGTTGACGGAGCACTCTGCAGGTATTAGGTATCAAAAAATATGGAGCATCCTCACCGTACTCATTCCCGCTCTATGGCTGGTGATTTTGCTGACTACTTCGCTTGGATTGGTAGATAGTGCAATAATCGTCTTATTCTTTATTGTAAGTGGTGCCATTGCCAACAGTAAGTTCAAACAGGTGACCGAAGTGCACAGAACTCTGGATAAGATACAGAAGATAATGTCGGCTTATGCCAGCCTCATCGTCATCATTGAAAAGGGAGAATTTCAGAGTCGTTCACTGACCGACTTACAGCAAAGGCTTCTTACCAATAGCCTCACGGCGTCAAAAGCCATCAATCAGCTCACTCCTATCCTCAAGGTGCTGGATCAGCGCGCTAGTCTGCCGGGAGTACTATTCAATGTCTTCACGCTACGGGAAATCCGTGCCATCATCCGATTGGATAGATGGAAACAAATGCACCATGAACATATCGCGCAGTGGTTTGAATCTCTGGCGGATTTCGATGCTTTATGTTCACTTGCCGGCTTTGCCTTCAACAACTCCGATTACATTTATCCGAAGATTACGGAAGAATATTTCACCTTATCGGGTAAAGCAGTCGGGCATCCTCTTATCCCGCGTGAAAAATGTGTAAAGAACGATATCCAGATGGAAAAGCATCCTTATTTTATGATTATAACGGGGGCCAATATGGCTGGAAAGAGTACTTACCTCAGAACTATCGGAATCAACTATCTGCTTGCCTGCATCGGGGCACCGGTCTGTGCCACCGAGCTAATGGTATTCCCTGCTGCCATGGTCACCAGCCTCAGGACATCCGACTCGCTAAAGGATAATGAGTCCTATTTCTTCACCGAGTTGAAACGATTGAAGATGATTATTGATCGCCTGCAAAACGGCGAGAAGCTGTTCATCATCCTCGATGAGATATTGAAAGGAACAAATTCGGAGGACAAACAGAAAGGTTCCCTAGCTTTAATAAGACAATTCATGACCTATCAGACCTGTGGCTTAATTGCTACTCACGACTTGATACTGGGCAATCTGCGCAACGAGCATCCCGACAATATTGAGAACTTCCGGTTTGAAGCCGACATTGAAGAAGACAAGCTCTCCTTCTCTTATCGCATGAAAGAAGGAGTTGCTCAAAACATGAACGCCTGCTTCCTTATGAAGAAAATGGGTATAACCGTGTAGAAGCTTATAGGGAAGATACCAATTGTTTCAACTTTGTCTCCTGCATTTTCAGGTTATACTTTATGCTGATCAGCCTTGTGGATGATTGCACATAGTTCTCCTGTGCCTGATGGACTTCCAGTGAGATAGTCTGTCCCAACTCAAGGCGGTGTAGACAAATCTCCATATTCTCTTTTGCCAATAGGTTGTTCTCGCTCTCTATCTCCAGCAGCTTCAGCTGGTTCTCGTAATCGGTATAAGCATTCTCCAATTCTATATTCAGTTGCAATCGTGCTTGATCAAGATCATATTGGGCAGTCAGCAACTCCACCTTTGCCACGGAAGTCTTGCGTTTGGTTTCACCACCCGTGTAAAGCGGAATGGACAGACTTCCACCAACTTGCAACCCATTGGTACGGTTGCGCAAGGTGGAGCCTTCGGAATTATTCGTTTGCGAGAAGTAGTAACCCCCGAATAAATTCACCACAGGTGAACTCCCCTTACGGGCTTCTTTCAAGGTCAGGTCGGCAATATCAATTTGTTTCTTCAACTCACGAATATCTGTGTTGGAGGTTTCCAATTTCAGCAAGATTTCATTCTTACCGGGTACGCTTGAGGATGGTATGGAATCGCTAACCTCGAATTTTGCCGTAGCCTCCTTACCAAGTAGACCATTTAAAGTCTTCTGTGCCTCACTGATCACATATTTCTGGCTGATTGCATTCTCGGTTGCCACATTCAAATCGATCTTGGCTTGCAAAAGTTCTGTCTTGGCTACCAGTCCGGAATTATAACTTGTCTGTGCTATGGCAACGCGTTGTTTGTTATAACGGATCACTTCTTCCAATGACGCAAGCGTCTGTTTTTGCCGGACAATATCATAATAAGCATCGATCACATCGTAGGTGACCCCTAATATCCGGGATGTATACTGTATCTCGCCAAGCGACTGCAATTCGTTCAACTTTCTTTTGGTAATAAACATTTTGCCTCCGTCGTAAAGCTTCCACTCTAATTCGGTATTAGCCCCGATTACGGTGGTGGACTGACCGGAGTATTTGTTAATAGTACCACTGGAAAGCTTTTGATTGACATCATTATAGGCATAGCTACCCGACCCATTTACACTGATCGTAGGCAGCATACCCGCATTACCCGGGGTATTGTTGATCTTGCTGATATCAGCATCATTACGGGCGACCAATATATCAAAGTTCTTTTTCAATGCAAGGTCTATGGCCTGCTCCAAAGTTAACGACTGCTGCGCACAAAGAGTACCGGTCGCTAAGACTATATTCAGCAATAAGAAAATTCTTTTCATGATTTCTCTACTGTTTTTTTAGATAAAACAATATACATTACAGGGATAACGAAGAGTGTCAGGATAAGTGAGAAAAGCAAGCCTCCCACTACTACTGTCCCCAACGGAGCACGACTCTGTGCGCCAGAGCCAAGGGCCAACGCAATAGGCAGGGCACCGAAGAATGTGGCAAGTGAAGTCATCAAAATAGGTCGGAATCTCGCTGCTGCTGCCTCAAATGCTGCAACTCTCTTGTTTAATCCCAGCTTACGCTTTTGATTGGCAAATTCCACAATCAAGATACCGTTCTTGGTCACAATACCAATCAGCATAATAACCCCGATCTCGGAGAAGATATTGAGTGTCTGTCCACACACCCATAAAGAAAGCATAGCTCCAGCAATAGCCATAGGCACGGTCAGCATTATGATTAACGGGTCACGGAAGCTTTCGAACTGCGCCGCTAAAATAAGATAGATCAACAATAGTGCCAATACTAAAGCAAAAGAGATATTTGAACTGCTTTCTGCAAAATCTCTGGATGATCCAGATAATGCCACGTTGAAAGACCCGTCCAACAATTTTCCGGCAATGTTCTGCATCTCTTCAATACCCTCACCCAAAGTTTTTCCACTCGCCAGATTGGCAGAGATAGTGGCCGACTTATACCGGTTGTAATGGTAAATGATAGGAGGATTACTGTTTTCTTTAGAGCGGACAAGGTTATCGAGCTGAATCATCTGACCTGAATTTGAGCGGACATATAAAGAGGTGATATCCCCCGGTTTGTTTCTGTCTTGTTTCTCGACCTGCCCTATCACGTAATACTGCTTATTATTCTTCAAGAAGTAACCGTAGCGAGTTCCACTATAGGCCAGATTGAGTGTATTCGAGATTTCCTTTCCGCTAACACCTAGACTGTTTGCTTTAAGCCGGTCAACACTTATGTTCATTTCAGGCTTGTTAAACTTCAAATCGGCATCTACATTACTGAACACGGGACTATTTTGTGCCTGCTCCAAAAATTTGGGTAACACGGCACGAATCTTTTCAAAATCGAGATTCTGAATGACGAATTGTACAGGCAAACCTCTCGATGAAGAGGTGGTAATGGTCGGCTCCTGACTTGGGATGACACGCCCATCGGGGATAGTAGCATAAATGCGAGACAGTTTGTCGTAAAGTTTCTGTTGCGACATCCGTCTTTCAGAAGGATCGGTAAGGAAAGTCATTATACTACCTGTATTTGCACTGGAATTACCTCCTCCGGCGTATCGTGCCAATACATAGGTCACACCCGGCAAAGAGTCTTGATTAATACGGGCAACCTTATCTATAAGTTTCTTATTATAAAGATATTCCGTACCTTCCGGCGCTGTTATTGAAGTACGTATATAACTATGATCTTCTAAAGGAGCAAGTTCCGATTTCAAAACTCTTGAAAGAGAGAAAATCAGAATGGCACAAAGTCCCAATATTGAAAACGCTATCCACTTGTTGGATATAAAAAAGCTCAATGCACGTCTGTACGCTTTTTCCATTCCGACAAAGAAAGGTTCACTCGCTACATAAAATTTAGAGTGATGTGAAGACGAACCTCCCAGCAGAACATTGAGTACGGGAGTCAGAGTTAGTGAGACTAATGCGGAAATCAGCACTGCACTTGCTACAACAATACCAAACTCACGGAACAAACGGCCCGTAAAGCCTTCGAGAAACACCACCGGTACAAATACGATTGCGAGGGTAAGTGAAGTGGATATTACAGCGAAGAAGATTTCACGTGCCCCCTCAAAGGCCGCTTTCCATTTATCCATCCCCTGCTCTATTCGCTTAAAGATGTTTTCCGTTACCACAATGCCATCATCCACTACCAAACCCGTGGCTAGCACAATGCCCAATAGTGTAAGCACATTTATGGTGAACCCGCATATATACATCACAAAAAAGGTTCCGATAAGCGAGACCGGAATATCGAGAAGCGGACGTAATGCAATGATCCAGTTTCTGAAAAACAAGAATATAATGACCACCACCAAAATAATGGCAATCACAAGCGTTTCAACCACATCGTGTACCGACTGACGAACAAAAACAGACTTATCACGGGAGATATCGAGCTCTACTCCTTTCGGAAGTGTCTCTTTGATCTGGTCCAACCGTTTATAGAATTCATCGGCTATCTGAATGTCATTTGCTCCGGGTAGAGGGATCAAGTTAAGTGTCATACCCGTCACCCCATTGATCGTTGCACCCGTTTCATCGTTTTGCGGCCCCAGGGAAGCTTCCCCGATATCACTGAAACGTACTACCTGACTGTCAGTCTCTTTTACGATAAGATTATTGAAGTCTTCTTCGGTAGTCAACCGTCCGTTTGTCTTCAACAATAGTTCGGTTGCATTTCCACGTAATTTACCCGCAGGCATTTCCACATTCTCATTAGCAAGAGCCGCATCTACATCAGAAGCCGTTACACCATAAGCAGCCATCTTCTCCGGTTTAAGCCAAAGACGCATGGCAGGTCGCTGTTGCCCATATATAGAAACGGAACTCACTCCGGGAATAGTCTGCAACCTTTCTTGCAATACATTCTCGGCATAATCACTTAACTCGATGGCACTCATTGATGTGCTTCGGATGTTGAGCATGATGATCGGATCGGAGTTTGCATCCGCCTTGGTAATAGTCGGCTGTGCATCAATATCTTGGGGAAGTGTGCGGGTAGCCTGCGATACCTTATCCCTCACATCATTAGCCGCTTTCTCCAAGTCGGTATCCAAATTGAATTCAACCGTAATGGTACTCGTACCGATTGAAGATTGGGAAGATATGGACTTCACTCCTTCTATACCGTTAATAGATTTTTCGAGGGGTTCGGTAATCTGAGATTCTATAATTTCGGAGTTGGCTCCGGCATAGGACGTCTGCACCGTGATAATGGGAGGATCAATGGCCGGAAACAACCGGACACCCAAAAACTTAAATCCCACAAACCCCATCAAAATGATGATCAAGCTCAATACAATTGAGGCTACAGGTCTTTTTAATGCAATATCGGAAATAACCATGTTTACTTGTTTATTGAAGAATAAGATAACTTGGCACCTTCTTTCAAAAACAACAGACCTGTCGTGATAATTGTGTCTCCGGATGCTATACCTTCAATCACTTCAATCTTCGAGGATTGCCGTATGCCTGTCTTAATATCCACAAAATGTGCTTTGCCGTGATTCGCAACAATGAGTTGCTTGTTATCTTCGTCCGGAATGATAGCCTCGGTCGGGATCATCAATGCATTTTTATTCTCACCCAGTTTTAGGTTTACATTGGTAAATGCACCCGGAATAAGCTCTTTGGAAGAAGAAGAAACCATTGCCCTCACTTTCAAGTTACGAGTGGAATTCTCTATACCATGCTCAGTAGCAATCACTTTAGCAGTGAACGAAGTATTATTATCGTACATCGTAAAATTCACTGGCATGCCCACAGTAATTACTGAGCCATATTTTTCGGGTACGTAGAAGTCCAACTTTATCTTGTCGTTTGTACGGATGGTAGCCAACATGGTTGAGGAAGAGACCACTGCTCCGACACTGACATTACGCAGACCGATAGTACCATTGAAAGGAGCACGAATTTCAGTCTTGCGAATCAATGCCCGTTGTTGGGCAATGTCGGCATTAATAATATTAAGTTGCAAAGTAGATTGTTCATAGTCGTTCTCACTAATACCTTTAACCTGCAATAATTGTTTCTGACGATTGACTATGCGTTGCTGAATAGCCCGCTGTGCCTCCAACTTCTTTAGCGCAGCCTGCAAATCATCATCGAAGAGTTTTACCAGCAAAGTACCCTTTGCCACGGACTTACCTTCGGGCAGATTAACGCCGACTACTCTGCCGGCAACTTCATTCATCAGTTCCACCTCATCAAAAGCAACCAGCGATCCGGTCACCGTAATATCGGAAGTAAGCAAAGACGGCGTTACTACAAAAGCATCCACTTTCTTCTGTACCTTCTTTTTAGAATCGCCATGCTCCTTCTCATCCGACTTTGTGAAACCTACCTTAATAAAAAAGACCGCCAGTAGCAATATTACCACCCCCAAAATAAGATTTGTTCTCTTCATTGTTCTATTTATAATAACTATGTATAAAGACTGAATCGAAATGTCTCCAGATTAGTGTCAGTTTACGAATGTCTCACAAAAATAGATATCAAAGCCAACAAAATGACGAAGTAACATTGTTTTTAATTATAGATTAACATTTTTAGTGGAAAAATACTATTCCAACGTTACAATTGCATAGAAGAAGTATGTCCATAAGATATTCAATACGCCTGTATCGTCCTTCCAATAGGCGAAAAGGAAGCTTCATATACCAAATTGTCCGTCTCGGCGGAATTGTGTTTTGTTTATTGTCCGGTTATTCTCACATTTGCCTGTGAAATCAGCATTCCAAGTATAAAAAGAATATTATTATCCCCTTTCTTGTTATTAAGATAAGGCGCATTCTGTAAGCAAGAAATTTTATATCAGAAACAAAAAAAGCAGTGCATAGCATATAAGTAATATGATGATCGTAGTACAAAACAAAGAAAAGCAAATAATGAAAAGAGAATTCCACTTCAAGCCTTTCCGAAAAGAAATAGCGGTTACGCTGGTATCCTTTCTGGTAATGACCAGTTTGTTCAGTCAGGACAGACCGTTCATTCAACATCTATTATCCCGCCAATTGGATAAGAATGCCAAACCGAACAGTGGCCCGGCACCGGATTATAGTAACCTATACTATTGGGCGGCATCTCCACACAAGCAGGATATGTCAGACAGTATACCCGACTTTTTAAAAGCAGAAGAAAGAACGGAAGATGCAGACGTTTTCTTCATTCATCCTACCACCTATATCAATCCCGAAGAAAACGTAAGTTTAACCGATCCTGATTTTAATCGCAAAGAGTTCTTCGAATCTGTAAAATACTTACCGTGGAATGCCGATCTTAGAGACAATCATATTAATGAGAGGACAGACACACGCGTCATATTCAATCAAGCGACGGTCTTTAATGGCAGTTGCCGTATATATGCCCCTCGTTACCGCCAAGCAAATATAAAAGCATTTATTGTGCCGCAATCGGAACCGGCTCACAAAGCCTTTGAATTGGCATATCGTGACATTAAGGCCGCATTTGAGTACTATCTAAAATATGAAAATAAAGGAAGACCTATTATTATAGCAGGCCACAGCCAGGGTACACTGCATGCCATACACTTATTACAAGATTATTTTGACGGAAAACCATTACAATCACAATTGGTATGTGCCTATCTAGTGGGACATCAAATCGCAAAGAATGCGTTCAAAACAATTCGTTTAAGTACAACTCCTAATGATATAGGCGGCTTTGTTGGATGGAGGAGTTATAAAAAAGGTGAACTCCCCGATGCTATAGCCAAAGAAAGAGGTAATTCACAATGCATTAATCCGCTGACTTGGACTGCATCCACTGATATGGCTTCAAAGAAAAATGAGAATATTGTGCTGAACGGTAAAGCGATCGACTACAAACAGATGAATACGTCCGTAGATGCCGATGCTAAAATACTTTGGGTATCATGGAGTAGTACCATGCAGAAAAATAATATGGAAAAAACCAAAAATTTGCATATATTCGATTATAACCTCTTTTGGATGGAAATTCGCCACAATCTAAAAGAAAGAATAGAAGCTTACAAAACGCTACATGCAAAATGAAACGTAATCAAATTATACTGGGACTTATTATCTCATTGGTCATCGCTCTACTTGCTATGACACCATTTGTCTTGGGATATGGTAATCTCAAATGGAATAATATTGTACTGCGCACGGTGTATTCCTTCTTGAATTCCCTGATACTTTGGTTCGGGTGCCTTAAATTCATCTACAATAAGAAGCTCAACAAAAACATCCATTCTGAGATAGCCAAAGGAGTAATTGCCATTGTTGTACTTGCACTATTCACTAACATTATGTGTGATTATATTTTGCCGAAACTTTTTGAACACTTAAGATTGACCGATGATTTTCCACGAATAAAACGCCCCGGCTTCTTGTTTTTAAAGTGTATCTCACAAGGCTTGATGTATTACTTTATTATCTTGACACAAAAGACTTCGGAAGAAAAGAAAAACAACCAGATAGAACTGCAAAGATTGAAGCAGGCGGGATTGGAAGCCAATATTATTTCGTTAAAAGAACAGCTTAGTCCCCATTTTTTATTCAACACGTTGAACACCTTATCAACATTAACTAAAGAAAAGGAAGCTCAAGATCTTATACAGGAATTATCAAAAGTCTACCGATATGTATTGCAATATAAGGAGAAGAATGAAGCAACACTAAATGAAGAACTTTTATTTGTGAATTCGTACTGGTACATTCTTAAAGCTCGATTTGAAGACTCTATCAGTTTACAAATTAACCTACCGGATGAATTGAAGCAATCTCTCATCCCTCCTCTCACATTGCAACTTTTAATAGAGAATGCCGTTAAACACAACATTGCAAGCGAAGAAAAGCCACTTTCCATAAAAATTTATGTCGATAGCGAATTCATTATTGTAGAAAACCTTCTTCAACCCAAAAGAAACAGTTTAAACAATAGCGGTTCCGGCTTGAATAATATCAGCCTGCGTTATAAATTATTATTAAATAAATCCATAGAGATCAATCAATATGAAAGACTTTTTCAAGTAAAACTTCCTATTATCAATAAATTATAAATAGCAACAAGTATGAAAACAAATGTATTTAAAACCGGTTCTCTTTTTACTGTGATTCTATTAGGATATTTTCTCATCATGGGGCTACCTTTGCATGCCCAAGAATCCAAAAGCACATCGGAAGAATGGGCTAGAGCATTGACTGATCAAATGAAAGAGAAACTTTCGCTTGACAGTCAACAGTATTCTAAGGTTTATGATATTAACCTGAAGTATATCAAGAAGAACATGGAATTGCAAAACAGTTCGGCAAGGCGGATGGAGAAATTCAAGATATTGAAAGCAAACATGGAAGCCAAAGACAAAGAGTTGAAGAATATTCTCACAGCAGATCAGTACAAAGTTTATGAAACGATGAAAGAGCAGTTGAAGGAAGAGCTTAAAGAAAAATATAAAAACAGAACATAATGCAAGTAGTCATTATAGAAGACGAGAAGAAAGCTGCACGTAATCTGGTGAATATCATAAAAGAGATTGATGACACAATTACTATTCTGGCAGTGATTGAATCTGTGGAAAGAGGAATCGAATGGTTTAGAAAGCACGAAATCCCCGACCTTATCTTTTCAGATATTCAATTGTCAGATGGCGTCAGCTTTCTGATTTTTCAGGAAGTACGTATCAATGCCCCTATCATTTTTTGCACTGCATTCGATGAGTATCTTATGCAGGCATTCGATACGAATGCCATCAGTTATCTACTGAAGCCTATCGATCGGGAACAAATTAATGCTGCACTGGATAAATATAGCTCCATGCAAGAAGTGTTTCAGGCAAAAACTCCTCTAGAAAAGATGGGAACGCTTATTTCACAACTCAACTATCAATATAAAAGCTCATTATTGATAAATTACGGCGACAAGATCATTCCCATCAAAATAGAAAATATAGCCTGCTTTTATTGGGAAGAAACCCGTTTACTGATTATCACCGGAAATAACCAACAGTTTTACTATAATTCTTCTTTGGATGAAATTCAGAAGCAATTAAATCCGGATCTTTTCTATAGGGGCAATCGTCAATTTATTATAAACCGAACTTTTGTGACCGGAGCAGAACGTTACTTCACACGCAGATTGATTGCAAAACTTTCGGTGGATACTCCGGAAAAAATCATAATCAGTAAAGAGAAATCATCCGCTTTCTTGGAATGGCTAAGTAACCAATCATAGAATTATGGACAGTGCCAGGGCGATCTACAAAACTCACCTTCGACGTATCCTCGAAGAGCATGCCGTTGATGATGTACCTTCAGCTAATTGGGGATCATACTGAAATCCTGAGGGGTATTGATGTTAAAATTCTATCTTTGCATTAAAAAGAAGATATGAATTACGATAACTTCCTTCGTTTTATCTTTCCTGATGGCATGTTTGATTACTTCGAGATGGTTGGCTTCAATGAGCTTTCGGATAAGGTTGAAATCTATTTTGAGGAGAAAAATACTCTTTCTGAAGAATATGATCATGGTAAGCTTGAGAGCAAAGGGTTCTATGAAGAAGTTCGTATGTATGATTATCCCATGCGTGGACGTAGTTGTATTCTCTACATAAAGAAGCGCAGGTGGTATAACCACACCCAAGGCAACTACGTCTCTCGCAATTGGTCATTAGTGGCTCAAGGCACTCAAATCAGCTCTGAATTTGCGTCTTTTTTAAAAGCTATGGATCGACTCTCGCGCCATTAGCATCAGCTCACTGGCAGATCATTACGGGCTGGATGCCAAACAACTTGAATCACAATATAAGAATCATTTGAGTAATTACAGATCCTGGGACCAACTTCCCCATGCAGAGGATTGGATATTGTTTGAAAAGAATATCGGTGCCCATGTTGGACTTGATGAGACGAGTCTTTCCCGAGGCGAGTTATATACCATTCTTATTTCCCGGAGGCGAGTTTTATACCATTTTTATTCAAATAAAGGACCGCTAAAGGGCAGAAAAGGGAGTATTATTGCCATGATGTAAAGGCCACCGATGTTGAGGAAACCGTATCGGATGTATTACTCAGGCTATCCCGTAATACGACGCTTTCAGGTACGGTGAGATTACTTTTGGGATATGGCTTCTAACATGAATTGTGATTCGCCGTATATGTTTTCCGGCGGGCCGAAACAGTTGTAAAAGGACCGATTTCATGTTACAACAACTGCTTTTGCAAGGCCGTACAAGAAATGGCGTATTAAAGCACGTATGGGAAGCCATAGACAAAGAAAATATAGAGATTATGCCACGCTAAGCTTGCGGGAGCGCAAATACGACCTTCTGTCTTGAAAAACGGGATACCAATAAGCAACTGCTTGCCAGGAAGGGCCGTTACCTTTACTTTCTTCAAAAAAAGGAAACGCATGGACTATACTCTCANTGAGAATCGTAGCCTTCTTCAAGAATCGTGCAACGAATGCGGCCAGCGAATCTTTTAATGCAAAAATTAAGCAATTCAGAGCACTACTCAGAGGAGTCAGGGATGTGTCCTTCTTCTTATTCAGATTATCGAAAATTTATGCTTAAAATCGTAAGCCCTCAGAATTTCGGTATGATCCCTTTTTCGTGTCTTTTGTGACGGACAGATTGGATACAAAAAAACCTACAAATCATTGACTTGTAGGTTTTTGTACTGTTATTGTCTGGTTTTGTCCAGACCTTTCAGCGGAGAGATAGGGATTCGAACCCCAGGAACCTTTCAGTTCAACGGTTTTCAAGACCGCCGCAATCGACCACTCTGCCATCTCTCCTTGCTTATTTAGTAAGCGCTCTTCGTTAAGAGTGGTGCAAAAGTACAACTCTTTTTTTATTCTGCAAATAGTTTGCTAAAAAACCTGCATTCTATTTTTTATTTTTTTTCTTGAACCATTTACTTGTATCTCGATTAATTACTACATACCTACAATTTGCTATTTTGACATTGCAAAATCGATATTTTCTACAAACTATAACGGCGGAATGAGAAAATCGTTGTAGCTTTGCAGTCTCTAAGGATAACAGTTAATTTATATCTAAACAAAACCTCTTATGGAACTTAATAAAAACTTTATTGACGGAATTTGGAGCAAAGAGATCAATGTTGGTGATTTTGTAAGGTTAAACATCACTCCTTATACAGGAGACGCTTCTTTTCTGCAAGGTGCAACAGAACGCACCAAACGCATTTGGGAGCTTTGCCTGAAGGCTCTTGAGGAAGAAAGAAACAATAATGGTGTTCGCGCTCTCGATTCTCACACAGTATCTACTATCACTTCACACAAAGCCGGGTATATCGATAAGGAAAATGAACTTATTGTTGGCTTGCAGACAGATGAATTGTTAAAACGTGCGATCAAGCCGTTCGGTGGAATCAACGTTGTAGCTAAAGCGTGTCATGAAAATGGCGTAGAGGTAGATGAAAAAGTAAAAGATATCTTCACCCATTATCGCAAGACTCATAACGACGGGGTATTCGATGTATACACCGATGAAATCCGTTCATTCCGTTCTCTCGGCTTCTTGACCGGTCTGCCGGATAATTACGCACGTGGTCGTATAATAGGTGACTACCGCCGTTTGGCCTTATACGGTGTAGATTATCTTATCGAAACTAAGCTAAGTGATCTTCATAATTTAACCGGACCTATGACTGAAGCACGCATTCGTTTGCGCGAAGAAGTTGCTGAACAAATCAAGGCTTTGAAAGAAATCAAAGTCATGGGAGAATATTATGGTCTGGGACTTGGTCGCCCCGCTACTTCGGCACAAGAAGCTACTCAATGGGTGTATATGGCTTATCTCGCTGCCGTAAAAGAGCAAGATGGGGCTGCAATGTCATTGGGTAATGTTTCTTCGTTCCTTGATATTTATATTGAATATGACTTGGCTCACGGCAATATTGACGAAGCATTTGCTCAGGAATTGATCGACCAGTTCGTCATAAAATTGCGCATGGTACGCCATCTGCGCATGCAGTCATACAACGATATCTTCGCCGGTGACCCGACTTGGGTGACTGAAGCTATCGGCGGCCGCTTCAACGACGGACGTTCAAAGGTGACAAAAACCTCTTTCCGCTTCTTACAGACTCTTTATAATCTTGGGGCTTCTCCCGAACCGAATATGACGGTACTTTGGAGTCCTGAATTACCGGAAGGTTTCAAAGCATTCTGCGCACAAGTTTCTATCGACACCAGCTCTATACAGTACGAGAATGATGATTTGATGCGTGAAGTACGCACTTGCGATGATTATGGTATTGCTTGTTGTGTATCTTATCAGGCTATCGGTAAACAGATTCAATTCTTCGGCGCACGTGCCAACTTGGCAAAGGCCTTATTGCTGGCTATAAACGGTGGCCGTTGTGAAAACACCGGCACGGTAATGGTCAAGGATATTCCTGTATTAAGCTGTGATTCACTGAAGTTTGAAGAGGTAATGGCTAATTACAAGAAAGTATTGAAGCAGATTGCCCGCGTATACAACGAAGCAATGAACATCATTCATTATATGCACGATAAGTACTACTACGAAAAAGCGCAGATGGCTCTTATCGACACCGATCCTCATATCAATCTGGCGTATGGTGTAGCTGGACTCTCCATCGCACTCGACTCTCTCTCAGCCATAAAATATGCGAAGGTTACGGCAAAACGCAATGACATCGGTCTGACCGAAGGTTTCGATATTGAAGGTGAATTCCCTTGCTTCGGTAATAATGACGACCGTGTAGATCACCTTGGTGTGGATTTAGTATATTATTTCAGCGAAGAGTTGAAGAAGCTTCCTATTTACAAGAATGCACAGCCAACTTTATCCTTGCTAACTATTACGTCCAACGTAATGTATGGCAAGAAGACCGGTGCTACTCCCGACGGACGCGCTAAAGGTGTTGCTTTNGCTCCGGGTGCCAACCCTATGCATGGACGCGACAAGAATGGGGCTATCGCTTCGTTAAGTTCGGTTGCCAAGCTTCGCTACCGTGACTCGCAAGATGGTATCAGTAATACATTCTCTATCGTTCCGAAATCATTGGGGCCAACACAAGAAGATCGTATAGACAACCTTGTGACCATGATGGATGGTTATTTCACTAAGGGCGCTCATCATCTGAATGTAAACGTACTCAATCGTGAAATGCTTGAAGATGCCATGGAACACCCGGAGAACTATCCACAATTGACAATCCGCGTTTCGGGTTACGCAGTTAACTTCGTCAAATTNAGCCGTGAGCATCAATTGGAAGTTATCAGTCGTAGTTTCCATGAGCGGATGTAATAGTACTGGCGGTATGATTAGTGTGCATTCTTATGAGAGCATGGGTACGTTCGACGGACCCGGATTACGTTTGGTGGTTTTTCTCCAAGGGTGTATGTTTCGTTGTCTCTATTGCGCAAACCCGGATACTCTTGAGAGAACAGGGGGGAAACTCACCTCTCCTGAGGAAATTCTTGAAATGGCAGTCAGCCAAAAGGCTTTCTTCGGGAAAAAAGGGGGAATTACTTTCTCCGGTGGTGAACCTACTTTACAGGCTGAAGAGCTTATCCCACTGTTCCAACAGTTGAAGGACAACGGTATACATATATGTTTGGACACAAATGGAAGCGTCTGGAATGAACACGTGGAGAAATTGCTAAGCCTGACCGACTTGGTTCTGTTGGACATCAAGCAATTTAATCCTGATCGTCACCGTAAATTGACCGGATGTAGTAATGAACAGACTCTACGAACTGCCGCTTGGCTCAACGCACACAATCGCCCAATGTGGATACGATATGTACTTGTGCCGGGATACAGTGACTTTGAAGAAGACATCCGTGATCTGGGCAAGCAGTTAGGGAATTATTCGTCTGTACAACGCATCGAGATTCTACCTTACCACAAGTTGGGAGTACACAAATATGAGGCTATGGGCATGGAGTATCAATTAAAGGAGGTAAAAGAAAATACTCCCGAGCAATTGGCTTCTGCACAGAAGTTGTTCGAAGAATACTTCACGACTGTAGTAACAAATTAAATAAAAGGCACAATTTTGTCACACTATTGGCAAAGTTGTGCCTCTATTTTGGCATAAAGTTGCCAAAGTGATGGCAAATTAGTGCCAATAGGTTGGCACAACAAAAACTCTACTAATAAGTCAAGCGGATACCAGCTTGCATAGTGAAAGTAAATGGATTCTCTTTACGTATGGTTTGGACAGCTGAACCATCATCAAAGTAATAAGAAATACCCGGTTCCAGATAAAGTCCAACTTTCTTGCTCACATTATATTGGGCACCAACTGCACCGGAAACCGAAAGCTGTAAAGGTTTTACGGTTTCCTTCTCACTGTCAATCTCCCCATACACACATTTCTCTACCATTCCACCACCGGAAACATAAAGAGTGACTTGATCACGATTAAGAAAATTCCAATTGGCTCGCAAAGGAATACCTATGTAGTGAAGCTTTTGAGAAACACTCTCTCCCACCCCTTCAAAAGTAATATCCGACGAAAGCATAGTATATACCAGACCTGTTTCTATTGAAACGCTATTTGAGATTCCCTTACGCACGGAGAATCCAAAGCTAAGCGGTTGTTTATGGTTTATGTTAGCCACCTTGTGAAGATTATAGGTCATGTATGGAAGTCCGTCTCTAAAAACGATCTGCTCTCCCTGAGGAACTACCACAATACCATTGGATGCAGAACTCAAATCGAGTTTTCCTGAATAGCCTCCAGGATCCGACATCATAAGATCACCTCCATTGCTACCGTCTAGGTTCAGCCCACCGACATTACCGGCTAAGCCGAAAGTCCAAGGGCGCCTTTTAGAAGAGCTATTCTCCACTGGCAGTTGAAGTTTATCCCGTCCTGAAGGATGACGTGGCACCCGTTGTTGTTTGGTCTCATGTGTCTGCTCAACTGCTTTATTTCTTTCTTGAGAAGATGATTTTTCCTCTTCTACACTCTTTTCTTGTGCAGACTTATTTTCTTCAGCAGCAAGCTGCACTGATGCAACAACCTCATCTCTTTTATTTAGGGGCATATTTCCGACATGATTTGAGGATGTTACCGAAGAAGATGCAGACTCAGCATTCTTAGCCACAAGAGAATTTTCGCTCTTGTGCCGACTATTCAGTACAGAGGAAGACACATCTCCGCCATCAGATGTGTCAGACAAGGTCTTATCGGTATTTGCTATGGGAAGTGTAGCCAATACAGGCCGGGCAGCACGGCGAGCTTCATCCACCATAGGAGTCTGCAGCAACCATACACTCACAGATGATACAGCAACAAGAAGGGCAGCGGCAACTGCAATAGACCATCGACGGAAAACTATCCGCTTATGTTTTGCAGTATCCAAGAGGGAGGAAGGTGAAAGCTCTTTTTCCAATCGCTCCCAACCTCCAGCCGAAGGCGGTTCGGAATAGCTATCCAACCGCTTCTTCATGCTCTCTATCCATAAATCATCTTTTCTCATTTATCCTTTTACCTAAGAATTATATTTCATCCAATCCCGTATCTTTTTAGCCAATGCAGCCTTTGCACGGACCAACTGCGATGCAGATGATTTTTCATTAATGCCTAATATCCGGGCTATCTCTTTATGGGATTTTTCTTCAAAAATGTATAAGTTGAATACAGTACGATAACCCACAGGCAGCTCGCTGATGTATTGCATTAAGACTTTCTCCGGTATGGTGTCTACGTCGGCAGATGCCGGTTCTTCATACACCTCGGAAGTATCTTCCAGCGCAATAGATTGATGCATTACATCATTTTTTCGTAAATATTCCAAAGCCAGATTTATCATAACACGATCCATCCAGGCTTGAAGTGACCCTTTTCCACGCCACGTGAATTTATTGAAAGAACCAAAGATCTTTAAAAATCCATCATGCATCCAGTCTTCAGCAGTATCACGATCACCGGCATAACGTAAACACACGCCAAGCATACGTCCCGAATAACGCTCGTACAGTTCTTTCCGGGCAATATTGTCACCTTGCCCGCATCGTTCTGCCAATTCCTGTTCTTCCATTCTTATCTTCAACACGTGTTTAGCTTATAAATGCAATGAAAGCAAAAATACTGCATACTGTAGTACCATTTTTCATCCTTTGATATATTTAACATTCACATAAGCAGTATAATGTGCGAAAAGGCATTTACTTTACAATAACTGATTAAAAAGAAAACCTGGACTTATGAAGAAATTAACATCTTATTGGTACGTATTCATGCTCATATTGACTATGGGAGTTACAGTACAATCGTGCATTGATCTTGACGATGATGATGATAATAGTAATACAGCCCTGACTATCGGCACGCTAAAAATTATAGCGGGAAAAGATTACTATTTTGCATTGGATAATGGAAAAAAAATGTATCCCGGAGACACAACTTATATCCACAACTATACTCCGGTAGATAATCAACGTGTATTTATCTACTTCCAACCGTTGAAACAGCCTGCCACGGGCTACGACTATAATGTGCAACTTTATCGATTGGAAAACATTCTGACTAAAGATATTATTCCGCTTACGGAACAAACGGCAGACAGTATAGGTGATGACCGGATAAATCCGACTAATGTATGGATCACCGGAAACTACCTCAATATAGAGTATCAATTATACACCAGCAACAATGTTGATAAGAAGCACATGTTGAACATGGTAATCAACGAGACAAAAACTCCGTCGGACAACGACAGTGATTATTTCAATTTGGAATTCCGACACAATGCTTACAATGACAAAGGAACAACATTGGCATGGGGTGTAGTCTCATTCAGACTTGATAAGATTGCCGATCGGTTGAGTGGCAAAAAGGGACTCAAGATTCGTTATAACAGCATCTATGAGGGCGACCGCTACACAACAGTCAATATTGGCAGTAAAAGTTCTCAATAAACCTTTCTTTCATTCAATAAGCGGTACGTAGTTCTTTCTACGTCTCGCGTTTTTACACCAAAAGAGTGAACAGCAACTTAATTATGCAGTTCACTCTTATTTTATTAGTACTTCTAGGCTTCAAGACTATATCTTCAAAGCTATTCTTGCTATATTTCCGGCCTTATCCTTCAAATCGAAGATAGATACTCCCCCTATATTTCCATCAACGATATCTAATTGGAGAATGTCATATTTCTTATCATAGGCTAGCGGCATCAAAGAAATGCGTTCAAAGAAAGAAGACGGATTATCATTCAATAATTTCCAGCCGCCTTCACCCCATTTCAAGGCAATATGAACAACTTCATCACGTGTTGCAGATATTTCCAGTAGATTACTTGTCAAGCTATAAGAAGCAATAACGATAACCTTAACAGAAGTCTTCCTACCTCTTTTATCATACAAGTCATAGTAGGTATTCCCCGATTTAAATGTACTAATCTGGAGATTGTCATTACTGAGCACCGCTACTTTAGCCGAAGTCCCTTTGACTTTTTCAACCCTATAACCGCCGAGACCAAAATCCATATTCTTCAAGGTATATGTACTGGCGGTATCCATACTTATAATATAATTGCAAGGTTCAAGTGCCTTAGCCTGCGAATAAATGGTAAGATGAGCACTCTGCCCTTTTTTATCAGAGATATTTATAGATACACTATTACTCAACAAATCCACCGTTACTTTATTATCTTTTATCGTAATATTAGCATCCCCACTATTCTCTGCAATGCTAGCCGCATAATTCCCATTACCTTCAGTAATTTCAAAAGTATAGCTTAGGCTATCAATCCATATATAATTTTCAGTAGATAGCTTCAACGGTTTTACGACCTCAGGCTGTTCGTTATCATGAGCTTTATCACATGCAATAAACAGACAAATTGAAAAGAAGAACAAAACTGCTTTTTTCATGACATTACAAGTTTAACAGATGCAAGATATATTTTCGTTATATTTCATAAATGTAAGAAGAATAATAGAATGTTATATATCATAACAGTTAATTATTTTTTAAATAGTCATGAAAGACCTTTGATTAAACATTATTAACACAAAAATAAAAGACAAACATATTAAAAAGATAATAAAACCGATATATTTGTTGGCATATTTCATCAATAGATTATAAACTTTTTTCCATTGTTAACATAATCAGAATAAAACCATGAAACCACTTTTTACTTTGTTCCTTCTTTTTTCTTTCTTTTCTATATCATGTCCGGCGCAATTAAAACAAGATGGACCTTCACAGGATATAGAAAACAGCTTACTTTGGAAAATATCAGGAAATGGATTGCAGCATGATTCTTACTTGTTAGGTACAATGCATTCTGTTGAACATACTTTTCTATTTAGTATTCCCGGCTTTAGAAAAGCTTTCCACACAGCCAAACAAATAGCAGTGGAGTCTGATTTCTTTGCGTTTGATTCTATTCGTACGAAATCCAAACAGACTCCTAGAAATTATATTTTTATGCCTAAAGATAGCACTTATGAAATGCTTTATAATTACAATGACTTTCAGTTCGTTGACTCCACGCTAAAGGTGTTTACTAATAATTATTCAAGATATCGACCTATATTTTTGCATAATATGCTGATCAATAGGTGGCAATTCAGAAAACTCCCGGACAGGCAACAAAGTATAGATAGATACATCTTATTATTGGGATGTCAAAACAATAAAAAAATATTTTTTATGGAATCATTAAAAAATATTGGACAAGAAGAGACTAAACTAGATTCACTGATATATACTTTGGATTTGCGTTACCAAGCGAATACTCTGCTACACATATTGAAGAATAAAGAGCTAATATGCTCATCTCTTAATACAATAGAAAACAATTATCGCAAACAAGAACTGAATAAATTATCTTTTAAAAAAATAGTTTATAAAGACACAAATATACCGGATAGTATACCAGATATTCTAAAACAGACCGAATCTCAACTTATTGATACTCGAAATGAGGAATGGATGAAGAATTTGCTCCCCATGATAAATAAAGACTCTTCGCTAATTGCAGTCGGAGCAATGCATCTTATTGGCNANCANGGNTTNATCACAAAACTAAGAAANCTCGGNTATATTGTTGAACCAGTCAAATGACTTTATACAAAAAAACATTTGACGTAACTTCTATAAGAAAAGTATTGCATACCAGAGTATATTAATTGAATCTAAAGTCTACATCATAAAAAAATTAAGAAGACATCAACATAGAGCGTATTTAATTATTAATCAAACTAAAAATTAATTTGTATAAAATATGAAACATTTATTTATTATACTACTATTTATAGCATCTTCCATTGGATGCTATGCGGATAATACAGGGCAGGCTAATCATACAACGGGAATTGATACAACAAAATATGTATTCATTTTAGACGGAAAAATTGTATCGGTAAAATATATAGGTGAGCATTTAGACGCAATAGAATGGGTTACTACTGCCCAGTCTGTACGTGACGCTGTTTTTATGACAGCAGGAGAATATAGAAAACCATTTTACATGTTTCGCACTAGAAAAAAAGAGGAGGCCAAAAAATGAAACTAAAGATTATTTTATTAGCACTACTGTTTCCATCTGTCATTGNATACGCACAAGGAAAGTATCATATTGATGGAATACTGAATAATGACTACAATGGGAAATATGTAAAGCTATTCCAGTTTCAGGGGGATACTTTGATCACATCCATTGATTCCGCAAAGGTGGAAAATGGTAAATTCTATTTTGAGGGAGCTCCCCGTATTAATGATTTTGCCATTGTTACTATCGGGAATTACCCTTATGTAAAATCGCTTGAAGTTATTCTGGAGGGAGGGCATATAAAAGCATATATGGATACTGCTTTTGTTGCATCCGGGACATATCTTAATGATTTACACAACACTTTAGATGCCGAATTCAAGCGAGTGAATCATAAATGGTACAACTTAATGAAAGGTAGCGATAGTGTGAATATCGAAAGAGACAAAGCGTATGATGAACTTCAAAAATTTATATATGATTCTACCATAGAAAATAGATCGACTGTCGTAGGGAGAAGATTTATTAGCGATCATAAGTCTAGCATTTTTATACTTGAGGACATGGTTAAGCTGCACGATCAATTAGAAGCTTTAGAAAAAAATAATTCTTTGGTGACACAAAAAGATATAGATGATTTATCTAATTTCATAGCAAGATATAAAGAGTATACAGAGAGACAAACGAAAATGAACAATACTCAATACGTGGATTTTGAACTGCAAGATACACTTGGGGTGAAAAAGCGCATCGCTGAATATGTAGGGAAATCACGTCTGCTTTTCATTGATTTTTGGGCATCTTGGTGTAGCCCATGCAGAGCTGAAATACCTCATATTAAAGATATTTATCAGAAATATAAAGATAAAGGATTAAATGTGCTGACTATCTCATTTGATACAAATCTAACTTCCTGGAGAAACGCATTGAAGAAACTGGATATGCCCTGGAGTCAGCTTATAGAAATAAAAGGAATGGGGTCGGCTTTATCTCAAGCATATCAGATATCAGGAATACCTTATGGTATACTAATAGATGCAAAGGGTACTATTGTAGCAGCTGGAATTGGAAGTGCAGAAGGTTTAGAGAAAGCAATATTGAAACAGCAATAAATAAAGTTATGATCTTTCCGAAAGGTTAATGTATTTATGCCGCTGCATTAAGCAAGTTAGAGCGTCCCCGATCTTATTGAGCTAAATAAAGGGCTTTTATAGAGTGGATATAGTTCTAGTGCTAAAGATAAATATGCTTCATAAATCATAATCAAATCGCAACAACGTAACTTTGGGAATATATCATCAAGTAAATATTTGAACTATAACAGAATTAAGAATATCTCGCTGGAGAACTTTGGTGACAATCTGAATGTCAAGCAACTTGACATCGTTGTTTTGGGGCGAGTTGATATGATCCTTGTCTTAAAGAAATTATAATATTAATTTGTAGCGGATGCTAAAATGCTTTATAAGTAGACCTAATTATTGTTTTCACATAAGAAAATAAAAAATTAAAATGAGAACTTTGCAAAATAATGAGCTCAATAAACTTAAGATAAATGTTTTGAGAAGAGAAAATAACTGCTGTTATTCATGTTGGGCTCATGGATATGAATGAACTTCAACCAGCAATAATAATTCAGCTAAATCATCCTAATACTATGGCTATGAAAGCATGCCCATATGAGGTAGTGGTAATTTTAATAATAACAGGATTTTTGTGGTTGTTGTGATAAAACTTCATTTAGAGCATATCTGGCTATACCAGATATACTCGTCACACATATTTACTCATATACAAAATATCAAAACTACAAAACAATGCAATATAAGATAATTTATTTCTATTTATTGACGATATTTGTTACGATTAGCTCCTGTACAGGAAAAAAGAAAGAAGTAAATGAACATGGCATCAAAAAAGAGAATTCTACCTCTCTGCCTTGCGGAGCTATCCCTATTTACTACAACTCAGATAGTATAAAGTTAATTTATTTCGATGCAATATTTAATGATACAGATAATGTCGTTATCATTTGGGACACAGGCGCTAATCGAGTAACAATGCCTAACTTATTTATAAACAGTCTCAATGAAGCGAATCGTTTAAAACTGAAAATAGGATCTAATGAATTAACATATAAAGAAGAGATTTATTTTTCGGATGTTTTTAATCAGGGAATAATCGCGCGAAAGAGAAGGAAAAACATTTTATTTACAGGTTGGAATTTGTTTAAAGATAAAATTGTAGAAGTTTCTTATGCCAATAGATATATCCGTATTTTAAAAAACAGCAATAATTTGGAAAGTTACGAATGCATTCCATTTAGCATAAAAAATAATAAGCTCTTCACTAACATATCTGTTTCTATTCAAAACAAAACATTCCACATCAAAGATGCTTTGATTGATACCGGTTTTAATGAATCTTTTATCTCAGATAACAGACAACTATCGGGTATAGATATGAAAAAATCCCGTCAAGTACCAGGCTTAGCCTCACCGGATAAAAATCCTTTTAAGGGAAATTTTCTGTTAGCAGATAGAATAAGCATAGGGAATATGCATGTAGATAGCATAATGATATGTGTAACAGAAATGGGAGCATTGAAATTTGGGAACTGGACTTTTACTAATATTCTTGGAAATACATTTTTTGAAAACTTCTCAGTTATTTTCGATTTTAGAAATCATAATTTATATTTAAAGCCATTAAATAATTGGTTTGAACTATATGGGAGCCACCCATTTTATAGGTTTGCAGAAGACAAAGAATGAAATGATCAATTAATACTTCAAAAAGAATCAATACCATACTTTACAAACACGATCAAACCAATATATAGACTTTGATCGAAACCTTTCAATTATCTTTACAGAAGCTTTCTATTTAGAATAAAAAGCCTTCCAACAGCTTTATTTGAGGTTCATAAAGCTGTTGGATTCTCTTCGGTACTCTTTCAAAAAAAGAGAGCTCTATTCTCGGCNCACCTTTAACAGCTTTNCTCTTCCATGAACCGACAATTTCTCCATCAAGCATNACAGTAGGNGAGAANAGCCCGTTAGTTGTCATAACCTTACCATAATGAGTTTTTTCGATTAANTCGGAACGGTCTTTGTAACTAACCACAAATTCATCGAAAGGAGGTAATAACAATGCGGAACACCCATTTATAGGGGGAATATTAAGATCACTCTTCAGCCAAAAGTCACGTCCGTTCATTGTCTCACATATTAATTCATTTTTTATCATTCCAATCGCTTGTTTACATTCGGTAATTGTCAGACCCGACCACCACACAAAGTCACCTAAGGTTGCAGGAGCATGGCTGGTAAAAAACTTACGTGCCAAAAGGCCCAATGCTTCCTCCTTATGTACAGTCTGTTTTNGGGGTGCCCATTCTTCAAGCAAAGTAAATGTTTGATCTTTTTTCTTTAATTGTCCGTTAACCAGTATACCCTCCATCTCGGCATAATGGATTATTTGATTCAGCACATTGATATCAAACACTTTATCTTGAGATAACAATTCATCATTTATCTCACTTTTGGTAAGATGTTTCCCGCCTTGAAGCATTTTTTCCAACAAAGGGATAGTGCGATAGATTAAGTCTTCATCCACTTGACGCATTCGGGCATACGAACGGTAAATAGGTTTTAACCGTGGATTGGATAAATCGAACATCCAATGAATATCTTCCGCCGAGACAAAATGCCAAGTTGGTCGCAAGATATGTGTACGGATGATTTTGCCGGTATTTAGTGCTCCGTCCACATCACTCACTGCTCTACTTCCCATCCGTACTCCGATAGCCCATTTGGCTAAATCGAGCGATTGGGATTGCATAGCCCCCATCCACGAAACAATTTGTTGTGGCTCTTTCAACGAACAACCGACAAGCAACTGATTATATAAACGTATTTGAAGAAGTTCCGATTTATTCATAATTTCCTTTTCATTGGAATGAAGATGCCAATTTAATACTTTTTCGGGTTTCCCACCACTATCCTGTGCTCTTTTTAAAGTGAGGTTGCCGATATTCTTATGCACGGATTAATTCAAGAATATTTTGCGAATTTTCTTCGGATGCTTCTATCTTTATTATTCCTATGGCAAGATTTCACAAACAGATAATTAAATGATATCAGAACTTTGTAGTAATGAAATTCGTTGTTACATTTATCGCCCAATAATAAAATAGGTATAGAAAATAAATGCATTATGTATCAGATAGAAGTAAAAGACGTATATAAATCATTCAAAGATGTACATGCCGTAAGAGGTATTTCATTTACAATACCTCCAGGAGAATTTGTAGCTCTACTTGGTCCTAACGGGGCTGGAAAGACTACGATGGTTGAGATGATGGAAGGGCTAAAGAAGCCGGATTCGGGAGACATTCTGCTGCAGGGTAAGAATTGGCTAAAGAACGAGAAGGAACTGCGGTCAATTATCGGCCTATCACTGCAAGAAACACGTTTTTCCGACAAGCTGACTGTCTTTGAGACTTTATGCTTGTTTGCCAGTTTCTTCCGACTCGACAAAAAGCGAGCTAATGAGATTATTGAATTGACCGGCATGGAGAGTAAACGGAAATCGATGGTAGGAACACTTTCCGGAGGACAGCGACAACGGCTTGCTTTGGGGGTAGCACTATTAAATACTCCGCAAATCCTTTTCCTTGATGAACCGACTACAGGGCTCGATCCACACTCACGACTCGACCTTTGGAATATTCTAAAAGAATTAAAGGATAGAGGAGAAACCACCCTCATCCTCACCACACATTATATGGAAGAAGCGGAGTCGCTTTGTGACCGGATTATCATTATTGATGAAGGCAAAGTTTTAAAAGAAGGAAAACTGGAAGATTTATTGGATGAAAAATCCCGTAACCTCGACGAATTATTCATCAACCTTACAGGAAAAGCNCTTCGCGAAAGCGGAAGNGTTACACTATAATATATTATACACATCCAATTGTTTTAATAATGAAATCAATAAGAAATCATCAATTATATCAACTCTTTAAAACCCAGTTTTTACTAACAATCCGTGAACCGGAGGTNCTTTTTTGGGGNATGATTTTTCCTGTACTTATTTCTATTGGATTAGGATTGGCTTTTACGCAGCAACCTGAATCTAAATTTAATGTTGTTCGCGTCGAAAAAAATCAAACTGAGTTAGATTCTCTTCTTAATATCTTTGGGACAAAATCAGAGAGCAAAGGAGAAAGCATCCAAAGTTGGAAAGTAAGTAATAAAACACTGGGTAATGTTGTATTCCGATTTTCAAAAAGTGATTGGAATTCANCNATCATATCNTTGAAGAGAGGTGAAGCAGATGTNATTGTTACGGACTCATTGNGAAAAGCCACTTATCATTTCGATCCACTCAACTCTCAGTCTCAATTGGCATACATGAAGCTTTCGGCTTTGATTAAATCGCCTGCCTCAAATATGAATACAGAAAGTACGGATATAAAGCCATTGACATTAATGGGTGTTCGCTATATTGACTTTCTGATTCCGGGACTGGTTGCTTTCGGATTGATGAGTTCTATCATGTGGGGTATTAGTTATACAATCATCGAGCGAAGATCACAGAAATTGCTAAGGCGAATGGTCGCAACGCCAATGAAAAAATCGAACTTTCTATTTGCGTTGATGTTTGTCCGCATTCTCATGAATGTAATAGAATCTCTGATCCTATTGTTTTTTGCCTGGTTAATATTCGACATTCATATCCAGGGAAATATAGGAGCGTTGATTGTTCTGTTTCTGGCCGGTAACCTTGCTTTCACGGGAATCGCCATCTTGGTTGCATCCCATACCACTAAAACGGAAGTCGGCACCGGATGGATTAATGCCGTACAAATGCCGATGATGTTGCTATCGGGTATTTTCTTTAGTTATCATAATTTCCCTGAATGGAGCATCAGTACTATTAAGTTGCTCCCTTTGACTGCGCTAACCGATGGAATCCGAAGCATTTTCAATGAAGGTGCCGGATGGCTGGAAATAATTTATCCGACTTGCATATTATCTGCCCTCGGGCTCATCTGCTTCATTATAGGTATGAAATTATTTAAGTGGTATTGAATCGGTGTTCTCCACTATTCATTTTCTTGTCACTCCATGCAGAGAGATACTAGCCTCAATGACTTGAAAAACTTCATTTACCAATATGTTGGTAAATGAAGTTTTTCATGACTTTATTATCAATTGGAAAAAATAGGAGCTTATAAGCAAAGCGCTAGATAATTGGTTATTGCCGCGATGCAGACATTCATTTCATTTCTTGAGTTGAAAAAACACTTTCAAGATGAACCAGATATCCCCAATGATAATTATCCAGACGTTCCAGCATAGCGTCTTTCCAGGTTGTGAAAATGCCGGAAAGTGAGGTTTACAGAAGAAATGACAAGGCAACTTCCTAGTTTCCAGCCTGTAGGGGTAGGGTCAAAAGAAAGCTGTAATAAACATTCAAAGGCAATCATAGAGAGGGATCGCAGGAGAAAGAAAAATTCCAGCTCTGCATTGATGGAAATGCCAATTCTTGAATAGTTTAGGATAAAGTTCCAAGAATTCAAAAAAAATAAGATTAAATCCTAAAAGCAAAGATAAACCCAAAAAAGGATTATAACTATAAAACATACCATACAAAAGATACAACCTTGTTTTATTGGGAGTTATTCATTTTTTAGTATTTTTGTGAAGTGCATGAGAAACTCATTCCAAACATATTAGAGAAGAAAGAAGCATTATGCATATCTTGTAAATTGAAGACGTCGGAAATTCTCAAATGAAATACAAGAGTTAGCATAGTGGTTCTCATGCTAAAGCGTAGACCGCTATAATCATATCTTTATCTCGGGTTTTCTACGACCTTTAATTTCAATGTGATATTGTGGAGCTTCTTCGTTTAATTCATTTATCGATAACAAAAATATTATGAAAAAAATAATACTAAGTTCTATAACTATCATTACTGTAATATTAGCATTAAGTTCATCTTGTTCTCAAAAGATAGAAAATAAAATTTATAATATTACTTTTACTAAACAGCATTTCACGTTCCAATTCGAAGGAAGCGACTCTATTAGGCTAGTATATATGATAAAATATAAGCATACTGAATTATATAGGAACTCTCTTTTTGTCAAAAACGACAGTACATATACATTAAACAAAGCAACCCTAGGAATGTTAAGGAAACAAGCATATGAAATATCATATGAAATAGCTTCTAAAGATTCATTTCCCATTCATTATATATTACAAAACGGCACAATCTCATTATGTGACACTATCATATATTACAAAAAAACACATACAACTACTAATGATAGTATTTATGCTCACATAGAAAATAACAGCTATGCGAGATTAGAAAGAACTACATATAACAATCGTATCAAAGATGCCAAAGAATATTTACTAAATAATAATATAAAGGCTAATACTACAACGATAGAGAAAATGGCAAAATATCTATTCTATCTATCAACCAATAATACTACAATATATAAAAATGATAGAGAAATACCTATTTATAAACAACTGCCTTCTACACCTGAAATTATTAAAACTAATATGAATGCTGATTATTTTTATTTTATAGGGGTTGAAAAGGAATCAACATTAAAAGACTTTATAAAAAATGAGATAATAAACGACTTTACTCATGGAAAGAGTAATAATCAACAAGGAGAAAAACATCTTCAATTAATTCCTATAAATACTGGATTTGATGTCTTTAAAGGGAATTATCTTTACCTGTTTGTATGTGGAATAAATAAAGATTGGAGTTACAAATATATTCCTGTTGGTGGGGTTATCATAGATAATATCCCTCCATTTTTATCTTTCGAATCTAATCCATTTAATAATACACAAGTTGATGTCCACAATAAGATGGAAAAATTTGACAATTACTACATTGACTTTAGTTATACAAATAGCATAAGAACTGATATTATTTCATTTAACTGGGGGAATTTCGAAGGTAACAGCTATTTTGGTTATTCAATACCTTTTACTGTAAAGTTTAACATTTTATCCGATTTAAATGAAATAGTCATACAAGGAAAGACAAAGAAAGTTAATAAAGAAATAGACATGAGAGGAGGAATATACAATGCTCATAATATTTTTAGATTTGAACACCATTTCGGGAAATTAAATACTGGGGATAATTATATAAAAGTAGATTTCATTGATATTCGAGGGAACAAATCAACAGCTACAATCAATATAGAAACACAACGAATCAATAATAAAGAAACAGAAATCAATAACAATATATACAATAATATACATCATTAGAGATTAATAACATCATTAAAACTGAACACAGTACTATTTATGAATTACTCCGCAAGTTATAGAATATTATTGATATTAATTTTTTCCTTGATACAGTTACCTTGTGTCATTGAGGGTTGGCTTTCATATTTTCTGAATTGCATAGTCAAACAGATTTCCAGAATCATCTTCCTATTGGCTATCGTTTCATTCGTTTGGTGGCCATTGGATATGTTATGTGGAGCATTATGGGCCGGATGTGAGTATCTTAAACAAAAACTTTTTTTGCGAGATCTACAATTTTGTGAGGCATTGATATTATATACTCAATTATTTCCAACCGTTTAAATATTAATTATATGAGATCTTTGAAAATTATTTTTGGTTCTAAAAGCAAAGAGTACGAACACCACATCTCTAAAGAATCCGCTCCTATTCAGTCTAAAGCTCTATCAGAAAAAAACAAACAGGCCGAAACTTATTCATCAGAAGAAATGATTCAGATTGCATCTGATTGGATGGATTATTTTCTCCAAACGGCTCCCCAACTGGATAGTGGAACATACAAAAAGGACGAAATTTATATGTTCTGTTGCTGGGTATTGCTTGATTATGGTGCAAACTATGGCTATTTGAGTAGAGATTCCAATAGAGATAGTTTCTATTCCACTATTTTTCAAGCAGTTCGCAATACAGGTACATATAATCAATCAGATATGGAACAGTTCATGTTTAGAATTGGCCAATATAAATGGCAGATAGCAGAAATGTTAAAATGCGACTATCCAAGAACTAAAATATTTTTCCCTCGAACTCTTTACGCTAGGTTTGTAGAGATTGATTTTGAGCATTATACTCCACCTTTGGATTGGGAGATTGATGACTCTCTCATTCAATTCAGTGAATTCTTGGGAACTTTTTGGAATAAAATAAATAGTGAGATAATGGAAAAATATCCTGATAAGAAAGTAAATTAAAGGAATTGAGCTCAAAATTAAGTTCCAATAATAAAATACTATATAAATGGTGACCACGCTGGTGAGGATACACCTCTAACCATTCCGAACAGAGAAGTTAAGCTCACTTAGGCCAATGGTACTGCATTATTGTGGGAGAGTAGGACCGTTGCCAGAGATTCTTACTTTATTAACATTTAAATTTTAGTAATATGACTTTTAAAGACATTAGTGTCCCATTAAAATTGGGACGTTATTAAAAATCAAATAAACTTGGCTCATTAAAGCCTAATCGCTCTTTGTCATATTGAAATTTAGTTTTGTTGAAGAGGTCTCGAAGCTGAGTTTTGTCAGTTAATGATATGCTGAGGATTTGCAAGACTTCGTATGTGCTCCTGTCAAGTTGCATGTCTTTCTGAATGATAGCAACTAAGCAATAACTGCAGATAGCAGTATAGATTTGTATTCTTACAGCATTCTCTGTAGTTCCCCAAAACTTCTTGATCTTTAAGTGCTGCTTCAGCCATTTGAAGAAAAGCTCTACTTGCCAGCGATTTTTGTAAAGTTCAGCCACTTGGAGAGAAGATATAAGTATCTGGTTGGTCAAGAAAAGAAACTCACGCTTTTGTTCTTCGTCCCAATATCTGACTAAACGAAAAGGTTCTGTGTAATACTTGCTCGGGTAAAAGCCTGTCAGTTTAATAGTCATATCCGAAAGTACATTCTTAGGAAATCTTCGTTTCCATTTGATGGGTTTATATTGAAGATTCTTCTTTGCCCTGAGCACGAAGAAAGCTTCTGTCTGATGAATTTTATGCAACATTTTGAAGTTGTTGTAGGCTCGGTCGAAAATATAATAAGATCCTGATTCATAAGGTATCTCTTTCATAGCCTTTGAATCATGAACGGAAGCATCGGTAATATGAAAGAATGCGGGTATCTGTGTTTCGATATCATATAATGTATGCACTTTGATACCACCTTTCTTCTTACGGAACTTTGCCCACCAAAAGACAGAAAGACATAAATCAATCGTTGTTGAATCAAATGCATAGACGTTTCCATTCAGTTTGAAAATATCCGTAGCTCGCTTTTCCCTTGCTTCGTTTACAAGGAAATAGGCAAATTCCTCAAAAATACGATAATCTCTGTATTGATTGGCTCTTGCTAAAGATGATTTCGACACATTCTTACCCATCCCTAGATGGTAACACTTGGAATGATGCGCATCAAGAGCAACAATTAAATCTCGCAGACTTTCTCGATTAGAGAGTTGACCGAACATTAAAGCAAGTAGTTGATTCCAACAAGTGAAATGCTTTACGTAATGATTCCCTTGATACTTGTTAACTATACGTCGGAATTTATCTTCATTCAAAAATGATATCAATTGAGCAAACACGTATTTCTCTTTATTCATTGCGGCTCTTGTTAGAAACGACAAAGTTATAAATTGAAATCGTCGCGCTCGAAAATCCGCTTCAACTAACTAAATATCAAATATTTCAAAGAACTATTTTAAATTTTAATGGGACAGCAATGTTTTAAAGAATTAATTTACTCGAGGTCTTCATGGATTAAGAAGACCCCGAGTAAGTTAGATGTTTATATTCTGACAGTATTGATGAATATTACACTAGTGATAAATTGGTATCACTAGTTCCAGCAATGTCCAAGTTAGTAGCAGGCAGAACAAGTAGTATCGGCTATATGTGATATAGAAAGTACGCTTCGTGAATATAATGAAGGTAAAACCGTAGAATACAAACCTAAGAGGAAAAGGTAATTCCGTATCTTAACGATGAAAAACGCGAAATAACCCTGTTGGGAGAAATGAATCCTTCCAACAGCTTTTTGTTGGTCGCTTATTACTTTTATTTACAGTTATCTTCAAAATTGAAATATTAAATAAAACAGAAACACCCAACTTTACATTATTAGATGTAAAATTGGGCGTAATTCTCGTAAACCAATGATTACCAATGTTTATTGCGGAGAGAGCGAGATTCGAACTCGCGGTACACTTTTGGCGCACACACGCTTTCCAGGCGTGCCTCTTCAACCACTCGAGCATCTCTCCAATAAATGTGGTCGATAAAAAAAGCGGAGAGACAGGGATTCGAACCCCGGGAACCTCGCAGTTCAACGGTTTTCAAGACCGCCGCAATCGACCACTCTGCCACCTCTCCAATGCTTATAAAAAAAGAAATATGCTTTCTCCAAAGCGGTGCAAAGGTACAAATTATTTTTAATTCTACAAGCCCACCACTTCTTTTTCATGATTTAATCGTACTTTTGCATCATGATATATCCACAAAGTTTTGAGCCAAAAATAGGCTTCGACCATATCCGCCAGCTACTAAAGGATAAATGCCTCAGCACGCTTGGTGAAGAACAGGTGACGGAAATGATGTTCTCCGATATATTTGAAGAAGTTAAGGAGCGTCTGAATCTTGTCGCCGAGTTCGTCCGTATTGTTCAGGAAGAAGATAATTTCCCTGCACAATTCTTCTTTGATCTTCGTCCTTCTCTTAAACGAATACGGGTGGAAGGCATGTATCTGGATGAGCAGGAGTTATTCGATTTACGCCGGTCGCTCGAAACAATACACGGTATTGTACGCTTCTTAAAAAGTGATTCCGAGGATGAAGGAGATTCGCCTTATCCTTGTTTAAAAGAGCTTTCAAAAGACATATTTACTTTTCCTTCATTAATACAAAGGATCAATGCAATCTTATCTCCATACGGAAAGATAAAAGACAATGCGTCAACTGAATTAGCCAGAATACGCCGCGAATTGAATAATACAATGAGCAGTATATCCCGTTCGCTTAATTCTATCTTACGAAATGCTCAATCGGAAGGAGTCGTAGATAAAGATGTTACTCCGACAATGCGCGACGGACGACTGGTTATTCCTGTAGCTCCCGGACTTAAGCGTAAGATTAAGGGAATTGTTCACGATGAATCGGCAAGTGGGAAAACGGTCTTTATTGAACCGGCGGAAGTAGTCGAAGCAAACAATCGGATTCGTGAATTGGAAGGTGAAGAAAGGCGGGAGATTATCCGTATCTTAACAGAGTTCTCCGCTTTACTCCGTCCGGACATACCTGCCGTACTGGAATCGTATGAGTTCCTGGGTAAGATAGATTTTATCCGGGCCAAAAGCCTTTTCGCCATACAAATTTCAGGAATCAAACCTATATTGGAAAATAGGCAGTTGCTGGATTGGGCAACCGCAATACATCCCCTACTCCAACTCTCATTGGTGAAACATGGTAAAAAGGTAGTACCACTAGATATTGAACTGAATGAAAAGCAACGTATTTTGATCATTTCCGGTCCCAATGCCGGAGGAAAGTCAGTCTGCCTTAAAACAGTAGGGTTGCTACAATACATGCTACAATGTGGATTACCCATCCCCATACATGAACGTAGTCGTGCCGGAATCTTCCAAAGTATCTTCATAGATATTGGCGATGAACAATCCATTGAAGACGATTTGAGTACTTACTCTTCGCATCTCACCAACATGAAAGTAATGATGAGACACTGCAATGAGGGCAGCCTCATCTTAATTGACGAGTTTGGCGGTGGAACAGAACCTCAAATTGGCGGTGCTATAGCCGAAGCTGTATTGAAGCGCTTCAATGAAAGAGGAACGTTTGGTGTAATCACCACCCATTATCAGAACTTAAAGCACTTTGCAGAAGATCATGAAGGAGTAGTAAACGGCGCCATGCTATACGACCGTCATTTGATGCAAGCTCTCTTCCAGCTACAGATCGGCAATCCGGGAAGTTCTTTTGCGGTTGAAATAGCTCGTAAAATCGGTCTACCGGAAGATGTCATAGCTGATGCTTCGGACATTGTAGGACGTGAATATATCAATGCTGATAAATATTTGCAAGATATAGTACGGGATAAACGTTATTGGGAAAGCAAGCGACAGAATATCCGACAACGGGAAAAGCAAATGGAAGAGACCATTGCCCGCTATCAAACTGAAGCGGAAGAGTTGCAAAAATCACGTAAAGAAATTCTGAAAAAGGCCAGGGAAGAAGCCGAACAATTATTGCAAGAAGCAAATGCTAAGATAGAAAATACGATTCGTGGAATAAAGGAAGCTCAAGCTGAAAAGGAAAAGACACGATCAATACGGCAGGAATTAAATGAGTTCCGGCAATCGGTGGAAGAAAAGACATCTAAAGATCTCGAAGACAAAATACTCCGCAAAATGGAGAAACTTCGAGAAAAAGAGAATAGGAGGAAAGATAAAAAAGCCGGAAAAGTCGAGACCAATAAAACTTCTCCAAATGCTCCTGATGAATTGAAAGCAAAACGGGAGGCGGAGAAATCCGCTATCATAAAGCCGGGGAGCAATGTGCGAATTAAAGGACAAACGACTATAGGGGAAGTCCTGGAAATAAACGGAAAGAATGTGATTGTAGCATTCGGCAGCATCAAAACCAATGTAAAATTGGAACGATTGGAAGCTAGTAACTCTGCTCCTCCAAAAATTGAGTCTTCCACCAAAAGTACATTTGTCAGCAGTCAGACTCAAGACAGTATGTACGAGAAAAAGTTAGGTTTTAAGCAAGAAATTGATGTCCGGGGTATGCGTGGAGACGAAGCGCTACAGGCTATCACCTATTTTATAGACGATGCCATACAAGTAGGTGTATCACGTGTACGTATTCTGCATGGTACCGGCACAGGAATCTTAAGAACATTAATCCGCCAATATCTACAGACCGTATCGGGTGTAAGGCATTTTGCTGACGAACACGTCCAGTTTGGTGGAGCCGGCATCACAGTAGTAGACTTTGAATAAACTCAAAAACAATATATGATGATGAAATCAATTAAAGAATTGTATCGCATTGGTACCGGACCATCGAGTAGCCATACAATGGGTCCCCGCAAAGCTGCTCAAATCTTTCTCGAAAGACATCCAGAGGCATCATCATTTAAAGTAACGCTATATGGAAGTCTGGCTGCCACGGGAAAAGGGCACATGACGAATATTGCGATTACGGAAACATTGCAACCGGTTGCGCCTGTAGAGTTTATTTGGGAGCCTAAAATATTCCTACCTTTTCACCCGAATGGGATGAAATTCGTATCATTGGATAATGTCGGCAATGAGACGGATCAATGGACGGTATTTAGTATCGGCGGTGGAGCTCTTGCCGAAGAGAATGATGGAGCCTCCTCCATTAATACTCCCGATGTTTACAACATGAGCCACATGACCGAGATTCTACAATGGTGTGAGCGTTCAGGGAAAAGTTATTGGGAATATGTCAAGGAGTGTGAGAACAGCGACATTTGGGATTACTTGGCTGAAGTCTGGAAAACCATGAAAGAAGCCGTACACCGTGGTTTGGAGCAGGAAGGCGTCTTACCCGGTCCTCTAAATCTGCGTCGTAAAGCTTCCACTTATTTTATACGGGCCAGCGGATACAAACAGTCCTTGCAATCGCGGGGGCTTGTCTTTGCTTATGCTCTTGCCGTAAGTGAAGAGAATGCATCAGGTGGTACAATTGTTACCGCACCGACATGTGGTTCTTGCGGGGTAATGCCTTCGGTACTTTACCACTTGTCAAAAAGCAGGGATTTCAGTGACATCCGTATTCTAAGGGCACTCGCAACAGCAGGTCTAATAGGCAATATCGTCAAGACGAACGCCTCTATATCGGGCGCAGAAGTCGGCTGTCAAGGGGAAGTTGGAGTAGCATGCGCCATGGCATCAGCAGCGGCTAATCAATTATTTGGTGGCAGCCCTTCGCAAATAGAATATGCTGCTGAAATGGGATTGGAACATCATCTTGGTATGACCTGCGACCCTGTATGCGGCTTAGTACAGATTCCCTGCATTGAACGAAATGCTTATGCTGCAGCACGCGCACTCGATGCAAATCTCTACGCTTCATTTACAGACGGCATGCACCGGGTATCATTCGATAAAGTAATTGAGGTGATGAAAGAGACAGGAAACGATCTACCATCCCTTTATAAAGAAACAAGTGAAGGCGGTCTGGCCAAAGGCTATAAGCCCATGGGGGAATAAAAAAAATCAGGTGATAGCTTCAACGAAGAAATTATCACCTGATACATTCAAAAAAAGGATTAATGATACTATTTTAACTACTACTCCCAGTCTTTAACTTTGAACTCTTTCTCAAAAGAGTTTTTCATCTCTTCTCCGAATTTTTTCCATTTATCGGAATTCATCATGTCTTTCAATGATTCCAGTCCTTTCAGATTATCCAGATTGTTCAATCCTTCAAGGCTCTCTAGAAATCCATTATCAGCGAGATTTATATTCACATTGGGAATAGAATAAATAGAATTCCCACTATTGATAAGCCCGGAACTTTGATACTTCATGATGCTCTGAATATCTTTTAGGGTCATTTCTCCTTCCAGATAGACATATTTTAGTGAAGCGGCGCCATCTATAATCATAATCAATTCCCTTACCTTATCGCCTTTACGGTTCACATAGAATTCCGAGCTGGAAACAACACCTTTCTGCTTCATCAACAAATCATATTTGGATGACTCCACCAAAGCTTTGATATCCTTGCGCATATTCTTCTTGATATTATTGTCCATGGTAGACAGAATCTGCACGCAATCCAGTTTTCCGGATACCTTGCCAATATATACATCTCTGGNGAACAGATTCGGGTTCATTTCAATCATCGCTTTTGATATATAGACGGAAGAGACCCCTTTCATATCATTGTAATTATTGAACAAATTCTTCTGCGCACGGCACATCAACGGCAGCATAAGCAATATTATCAGTCCAAAGAGTTTACTACGTTTCATAATCAATGCTTTTTAGTTATTTCTTTCTTTACTTCACAAGTCACCTTATGTATATCCTGCTGAGTTTTTTTTACCTCGGTGACTCCCTTATTCAAATTAGTGGATACTTCCATCAGCGTAGACTCCAAGACTTCATAAGCCAGTTCCGGATTGGAAAAAGTATCTTCAGGAGTAGGCGGCCGCATCTCTTCGCGAAACACTCCCATACTGTAAGCTATAACCATAAGCAACAGAAGTGAGGCTGCAATGCTCCCGACCCATTTCCAATTACGCTTGGAACGATTACGATGAAAGAATCGCCTCTCTTCTTCAGCCTTCTCATCGATGAGACGATTAAGTTTGCTCTCCAGACCTTCGGGTAAAGAAGGTTTTTCTTTTTGTTGGTNCAGGAAAAGGAATAACTGTTGATCCTTACCCAATTCAGCTGAGACTTTTTCCGTACAGAAAAAATGGATTAAAGAGCTTTCTTCCTCTTCCGTTGTATTTCCTTCATAGAATTGGACAAGTAACCGTTCAACTTCTTCTACTTTCATAATGATCCAATCTTTTAAATTCTTCACGTATTTTTTTCCTACCTCGCGACAATAACACACGGACATTTGTAGAATTCAATCCTGTAATGTGCTCTATCTCTTCGTAAGAACATCCTTTTACATCTCTAAGCACCACTATTCGTTGCTGCATTTCGGGCAGACGGGTGATGATCTCTTTGATTTGCCTTGCTTCATCTTTCACCGCCAGATCTTCCGGAGGTGAAACATTATGTACCGTAGTAAGTGGTACGGATTGCCGGGCTAGCAAATATTTACCGGAGCGCAACAAATCAAAACACATGTTTTTGACTAAAGTGACACAGAACGCTTCTATATTGGTAATAACGGATAGTCCGTCACGTTTCTCCCAAAGTTTCAGATAAGCCTCCTGAACCAAATCCTCTGCATCGCCGGTATCTTCCAATAGGTGATACGCTATACAATACAGCTTCTGGTGATAAGGCAAAAATTCTTTCTTGAAACTTTCTGCATCCATGGATTATGATCACTTTTATCTTTAAGACGTAAAGGTAGGGATTGTTGTTACAAGAATAACGAAAAATAAATTTAATAAGAGGAATGAAACATACAAAGATCTGTTTTTTCAACGACTTTAATTCATACTAATGTGAGTTCAACACTATATCAAAACCGTACTTGCTCCGTAGTTTCTCCGTATTATTCCCTTATATAGCCTGTTTTACGGAGAAACTACGGAGCAAGTACGGCTTTGGTAAGAAGATGATAATAAACTGAAGAAAATTTGTTAAACATACAAAACGGATTTTTCATACCTTTGGAATATGAAATTAAACTATGGAGTAGAATAAAATGGATTAACTTCAATATCATGGGAAAAATCAAGCAAAACCTTTTTGGAGGATTCTCAGGAAAAGTGGGACCGATAGTAGGTGGTACATGGAAATCGGTCAACTACATACGTGCAAAGGCCGCCAAAGTAAGCAATCCACGTACGGAGAAGCAGCAAAATCAACGGGGAAAGTTTGCTATTGCATTCAATTTTCTAAAGAGCATCGCACCGTTCATCCGTATCGGTTATCAAACGTATGCGCAAGAGAAGACGCCATTTAATGCAGCAATGTCCTACATGCTCAAAAAAGCCATAAAGAGCGACGAAACTGGTGCAATAATAGACTTCAAACGGGTAATGGTATCAACGGGCAGCCTAATGCCTGTATTTGAAGGTAAAGCCACGAAGAAGAATTGCAATATGCTTTTTGACTGGGTAGATAACAGCGGCATGGGAAATGCAGAAACATCTGATGTAGCAATGCTCTTGGTATATAATAAAGACAAGGAAACGGCTGTATATAATACAATCGCTGCGATACGTTCCGATGCTCATGCTGAACTGGCACTACCTGAAAACTGGGATGATGACGAGCTATTTCCCTACCTGAGCTTTATCAACGCAGAAGGAGACAGCGTAGCCAATAGCATCTGCCTGTCTCTATCCGCTAGAACAAAGTAATCGGTGAATAAGAACACAGGCAGAGATGAGATAATGGTAGTCAAGTAATAAAGAAACAAATCAGCGTAAATAAATATAAGCCAACGTACTTAGACTAATTGTAATCCACAACAATACGCCTTGAATCATCGGACGAATGCCGACGGCTTTCAGTACATCACGTGAAAGAGAGGCTCCAATAAAGAATAATGTAATGGTAAGTGTTTTACGTGCAACATGATTAATCCCATCGCCAATCATTATTCCAGTTGATGTACTATTCAAGACATAAGTATTGAAAACCATAGCCAATATAAAAAAGAAGATAAACCAAGGGATGCTTATTTTCCGTCCTTGCTTTTTAAAGAGAAAAGAAGTCACCAAAGCCAATGGTATGATCCATAAAGCACGTGTCAGCTTAATGGTAGTGGCAACCTTAAGTGCCTCTTCACCGTATGCAGCTCCGGCACCAACCACTGAGCTGGTATCGTGAATAGCTATTGCAGCCCATGTTCCAAAATCCTGCTGGGACATATTCAATGCATGACCTATCACCGGGAAAAGGAATAAAGCAATGGCATTGAGTATGAAAATAGTGCCCAACGAAACAGACATTTCCCCATCATCAGCTTTCAGTACGGAACCCACAGCAGCAATGGCACTTCCACCACAAATTGCAGTTCCGGAGCTTATCAAGTATGAAGTATCACGATCCACTTTTAGAAATTTACGACCGAATAGCCAACCGATAAGCATTGTTCCGACTACAGAAAGTATCGTAAACTCCATACCTTGCTTACCCGAAGCCAATGAAGCTTGCAGGTTCATACCAAATCCCAATCCCACCACAGAGTATTGCAGCAAGTATTTAGATACTTTTTTATTAAACTTGGGATGCGCCTGTCCGCAACTTAACGCATAGATAAGGCCAAGGAATAAAGCCACAGGAGGAGTGACCCATGCCGAAAAGACCTGTCCCCCAGGGATGTAATCCAACAATAAAAAGACTGAGAGAATAACCAGAAGTGATACATAGATAATCTTGTTCTTTCTTTTAAGAGTGGCCAACACACTGCTGAAAGCCACTGTCGTTTGATTTGAAGCCATATTTTACAAATTAAGAACTTGCCTGACTGTTCATATTCCAATCTGTCAAGCTCGGGGTAAACAATCTTTTTCCTTTTTACAGGATGCAAAGGTAGACTTCTCCTTGCAAACTTCCCAATTGAATTTATTTATACATCATAACTTTTGGTTATGGAGAGAAGCGAATTGTATAAATTCTTGGGATAATCCAATCTCTTGTCCTTGCAATTGTACAAAACTGAATTCACGCAACATGGGCATCCCCTTTATTTCAACGACTCGCAGTTTACCGGCATAAAGCTCATTACTGACCGATCTAATTGAAACAATGCCCATACATTCGGTATGTTCCAAAAATAACTTTATACTCTCTGTACTCCCCAAATACATTAAAACCCGAAGTGAAGAAAGTTTCATATCACGTTCTTGAAGAGCTTTTTCAAAGACATCCAGCGTCCCCGAACCTCTTTCACGAAGTACCAAAGGAATATTCAATAATTCTTCAGGCATAATTTCCTCTGTCAGGAGCAGCTTTCCCCTACCCCGTGTTACTGCGACTAATTCATCACTCAGAAAAGTTGAATATTTCAAATTTGGTTGGCGAATCACTCCTTCTACAAGTCCCAAGTCAATCCGATGCTCTTGAAGGGCCGTTTCTATTTCACGTGAATTTCCATTCATCAACGAAAGATGGACTTGAGGAAACTTATCGATAAATGATGCTAATAAAGGAGGTAGAACATATTGGGCTATAGTTGTACTTGCTCCAAGACGAAGTTCTCCAGCATAATTATTATTGAGCAAATGCATCTCATATTCCAATCTTTTATATGCATCCAAAATACGCTCAGTATGTTCCAACAGTAATTTCCCTGAATCAGTCAAACTGATTTTTCCTCCCTGCCTATCAAACAAACGTGTTTGATAAGCAATCTCCAATTCATGAATATGTTTTGTTATAGCCGGTTGAGTAATGAACAGTTCCTGAGATGCTTTAGTGAAGCTCAGATTCTTTGCTACGGATTGGAAAACTTTTATACGAAAGTCAGACATGACAGACAGTCTTTATCAACGAATAAGATCGAGATCTTCACTACGAACGCCAAGTGCATGCATCAGCGAAAAGATTAAGACTTCACTCCTATAGCGTGAAGAGACAGACGTTTTTGCCGGGAAAAAACGAATTATATCCTTGTTAGCATCAGGTGAAGTCAAATGCCCGGTATCTTCCAGCAATTCATGAAGACGTTCCCCATATTCATTCTCCGCCGGAAGTAAGATCAATCGTTTTACATCTTCGGAGTTCAGGGTTATTTGCAATAGATCGAAAAACACACTCTCACGTGAAGCCAATCCCTCGGAAGATATTGCCGAAAAGATGAACTCTCCAAACTGATTACGGCATCCCCATCCGTCAACAGACTTGAGTTCGCGAGTCGTGCAATATTCCAAAAAAGAAGCAGTATCATCATAAACAAACAAGATTTGGGTTCTATGCTCACCTTCTCTTAAGCCGGCATCAAGAGCCAAGTCAATGATCCAAGTTTCCAAATCAACTTTATTTAGTTTACGACTAATGCTCCCTTCAAAAAACCGTACCAGATTAATTATCGTTTCATTCAATCCCGGTACATCTATAAGAATTATATTTTCAGCTAGTTTGATATGCTCTGACATAAATGTTTTGTTCTATCTTGGGCATAAAGATACGATAAAGCTTCAAAGTTGAACACATTCCATTCAAATTTTAAACGGCTCTCAATATGTAACAATAGAATATAAGCAGATTCAACCTAGCCTACGATGCTGGATATTTTGAAGAAAAACAACTATAATAAACATTTTCTTTAATAATAAAAGATAAATGTAATATCAATCAGTCATTTTGACATAACATAGTTATAAAATCATGTTATTTTGTCAGTGTCATAAAATTGGCAAATCTTTTGTCCTTTACGATTGTTGAATAAATAAGAAATGAAAGGAGACAACATATGAACTTCAATAATTTTACAATCAAATCGCAGGAAGCTGTCCAAGAGGCAGTCAACCTGACTCAAAGCAAGGGCCAACAGGCTATCGATCCGGTACACTTACTGAGTGGCGTATTGAAGGTCGGCGAAAATGTAGCCAACTTTATCTTTCAGAAATTAGGCTTAAATGGTCAGCAAATTACTTTAATACTCGACAAGCAGATGGACTCCTTACCTAAAGTTTCAGGTGGAGAACCTTATTTAAGTCGCGAGACAAATGAAATCTTGCAAAAAGCAACCCAATACTCTAAGGAGATGGGAGACGAATTTGTTTCTTTGGAGCATATTATTTTAGCTTTATTGAATGTAAAAAGCACAGCGTCCACTATTCTCAAAGATGCCGGAATGACAGAGCGTGAGCTACGTGAAGCAATCAACGAATTGAGAAAAGGTGAAAAAGTAAAATCACAGTCCAGCGAAGATAATTATCAATCGCTTGAGAAATATGCAATCAACCTGAATGAAGCGGCTCGTAGCGGAAAACTTGATCCTGTGATTGGACGTGATGAAGAAATACGACGAGTATTGCAAATCTTAAGCCGTCGAACAAAAAATAATCCTATTCTAATCGGTGAGCCTGGTACGGGTAAAACAGCCATTGTAGAGGGATTAGCACACCGAATTATACGTGGTGATGTTCCTGAAAACTTAAAAAACAGACAAGTTTACTCACTGGATATGGGTGCTCTTGTTGCAGGAGCCAAATATAAAGGAGAATTTGAAGAACGTTTAAAATCGGTTATCAATGAGGTGAAAAAGTCAGAAGGTAATACCATATTGTTCATTGACGAGATTCATACTTTAGTAGGTGCCGGAAAAGGTGAAGGCGCCATGGATGCTGCTAATATACTAAAGCCGGCTCTCGCCCGTGGTGAACTTAGAAGTATCGGAGCCACAACATTAGATGAGTATCAAAAATATTTTGAAAAAGACAAAGCACTCGAACGTCGTTTCCAAATTGTAATGGTCAATGAACCGGACATTCTAAGCACTATCTCTATTCTTCGTGGATTAAAAGAAAGATATGAGAACCACCATCATGTCCGTATCAAAGATGACGCAATTATAGCAGCAGTAGAATTAAGCAACCGGTATATAACAGATCGTTTCCTCCCGGATAAAGCTATTGACTTAATGGATGAAGCTGCGGCTAAATTGCGAATGGAAGTTGATTCAGTCCCGGAAGAATTGGATGAAATATCGCGAAGGATTAAGCAACTCGAAATTGAGCGTGAGGCTATCAAGCGTGAAAATGATAGTGTGAAACTTGAGCAGATAGCAAAAGAGCTTGCTGAATTTAAAGAACAAGAAAGCTCTTATAAAGCAAAATGGCAAAGTGAAAAGACATTAGTAAACAAGATACAACAAAACAAAGTTGAAATAGAGAATTTGAAGTTCGAAGCAGATAAAGCAGAACGTGAGGGTGACTATGGCAAAGTGGCCGAAATACGTTATGGCAAACTACAGGCTTTAAACAAGGAGATTGAAGAGACTCAACAGAAACTTCATACCATGCAAGGTGATAAAGCAATGATTAAAGAAGAAGTTGACTCTGAAGATATCGCCGACGTGGTATCGCGTTGGACTGGCATACCGGTAAGCAAAATGCTACAAAGCGAGAAAGATAAGCTCTTGCATCTGGAAGATGAGTTGCACCAACGAATCGTTGGACAGGATGAGGCAATAGAGGCTGTGGCAGATGCTGTTCGCCGGAGCCGTGCTGGACTACAGGATCCTAGACGACCGATTGGCTCATTCATCTTCCTTGGCACTACCGGTGTGGGTAAAACCGAGTTAGCCAAAGCATTGGCTGAGTTTCTGTTCGATGATGAGACAATGATGACTCGTATTGATATGAGTGAATATCAAGAGAAACATAGTGTATCACGTCTGGTAGGAGCACCTCCGGGATATGTTGGATACGATGAAGGAGGGCAACTTACTGAGGCTATCCGCCGTAAACCATACTCAGTGATCTTATTTGATGAAATAGAGAAAGCGCATCCTGATGTTTTTAACATTCTGCTGCAAGTATTAGATGACGGTCGATTAACTGATAATAAAGGACGCACGGTAAACTTTAAAAATACCATTATTATCATGACCTCCAACATGGGTAGCAACTATATACAAACCCAGATGGAAAAGATAAACGGGCATAACAAGGAACAAATCGTTGAAGAAACAAAGAAAGAAGTGATGAATATGTTGAAAAGGACTATCCGTCCCGAATTTCTAAATCGCATCGACGAAACTATCATGTTTTTGCCACTTACTGAAAAGGAAATCAGACAGATCGTTATACTTCAAATCAATAGTGTACAAAGCATGCTTGCCCAAAACGGAGTGACTCTACGACTAACAGATGCAGCCATTGATTTCTTAAGTAATTCCGGTTATGATCCTGAATTCGGAGCCCGTCCTGTGAAACGTGCTATTCAACGTTATTTATTAAATGATTTATCGAAAAAGCTTTTGGCTCAAGAGGTAGATCGAAGTAATCCTATCGTAGTAGATGCAAAAGGAGAACAACTGGTATTTCATAATTAAAATAGAGTAGTTTTTATATAAAAAAGGCTATCTTATAATCGCAACCACAATGAAGTAGTAAAAGATCATAAGATAGCCTTTTCATTCAAATCGCTATTTTAAGAAAGCCTATTCTGCAGTGCTGCTTTCAGCCTGCTCAGTTTCAAAATCAGTCAGCCCAGCAGCAATAAGAATATTATACCAAGAAATCAATTTCTTAATATCCGATACGTATACACGTTCACGATCAAAAGTAGGAAGCACTTCAGCCAAATAATCACGCAGATCATCCGGGGTGGCCTTTTTCAATTCCATGCTAATAGCGTTCCCCCCTTCTTTCTCTTTAATTGCTTGTAATACATCTTTCAAAGGAACATCATCTGTATCGGTGTACATGGCAATATCTCCCAAAGAGATAATTTTTTCATTGCCGTAAGCTGGAACGCGCTTTTTGTCTATAAGCGACTCCACGATTAACATATTCCTGCCTTGTGAGATGAGTTTATATAACCCAGGTTTTCCAGAGATAGACAAGATAGTCTTCAACATAGTATCTTAATATTTTTTCGTTAATAATTCATTTTTTCGGATGGCAAAGGTAACCATTATTTTCGGATAGAAAAGTTATGAGTTGTAAAACCTGCGGAATTAAGGGAGTTTCACCATCGTTTATGATTAGGAAATCAGCTTGCATACGTTTTTCTTCATCATTCATCTGAGTCCTAACTCTTTGTTCAATCTGCTCTCTGGATACGCCGTCTCTCTTCATAGCTCTTTCAATACGAATATCCTTAGGAGTATAAACCATAACTAAAATATCAACTTCTTGCCGAAAACCGGCTTCTACTAAAATAGCTGACTCCAAGGCTACAAAGGGATTAGCTTGTCTCCCAGCCCATTCCCTAAAATCATTTTTCACACGAGGATGAATAATTCCATTCACAATATCCGCCTGCATTGAAGAAGCAAAAACATAAGAAGCCAATAATGGCTTGTTTAACTGGTCTGCATGGTAAACGTTCTGCCCCAATAATGCAATCAGTTCCTTACGAATAAAAGGATCATAAACAGTTAATCTCTTCGCTTCATCGTCTGAAATGTATACCGGAATTCCGATTACGGTAAACAAACGAGACACAACACTCTTTCCGCTACCTATACCACCGGTAAGGCCTATCTTAATTGCCATGGGATGCAGGATATAATTGTTCAATTAAGAAATCCACCGTTGAAGGACTAAAACGTACGTGTCTTATGCCTTTTGGAGCAGAAGCAAGTTTGACAGTAAACTTATCGGACTTAAGATTCAACAACTCATCATAAGAGATATTTATACGGAAATCTTCCGGATGAACACTGCGAAAATGACTCAATCCCACTTGAAACGTTATATTAATCTTAGAAGGAAATGTCCTCAAAACTTTACCGGATGGAAATTTTACTCCGGATATTGGTACTTCAACAGTTTTATCCGTAAAGAAATCCACGGGAAAAACGATCTCTGCATTTCCGGGAATGAATTTAACGCCCTTACGAGCTATTAATGGTACTGATTTAACCACTGTATCAGTAATATTATCCAATTTAAAATTTTGTGTATAAGCAGCAGTTATGGTATCAAGTATGGGGGAAGGGGCATATACCAGCACCGAATCGGGACGAAAAATCGTATCAGAAATATAATATTGTCTCCCCGCAGTGACTTTACCTTTTAAGCGAACAGGAACTAGCTTATAAGAACCATTAGTATATATATAATCTACAGTATCCGGTTTCACCCATAACAATTTAGTAGACAAATTCAGCTGACCTAGAATTTTCTTCTCGAACTGCGAAGAGTAAATCCTCACATGATTTCCTTCCGACTTATAATCACCATAGTTCAATGTGATGGGAAAGAAGCTTTTTGCGAGCATATAATTTAAGAGGACAGTACCTTTATCTTTGACTCTGATTCGTAATTCGGAAGGTGGGTCAGAAGTAATCACCACACTATTGGGTACGCCCTTTAAACGAACAGGAATAGAAAATTCAACTTCATAATCATCGTTCAAGGTTTGCAATAACCAAAAAGCTCCGGCTATGAAGAAAAAGAATAAAAAAATTAAGAATTCTCTACTCTTCTCACTGAGCAGAAAATTCTTAATGCTTTTAACTATCTTGTAGTATATGTACTTTACGTTCCTACGTCCAGACATAGGCTTATATAAATTACATATTATTTTGCAGCCTGGTTAGTATTCGCATCACCTGCAGCAGCAAAAACAGAGTTTTTATCAATGGTGACTTTCACATTGGAAGCTATTTCCAACACAATATCATTATCATTAATTTCTTTTATAATTCCATGAATTCCACCTGCTGTGATAACTTTTTGATTAACTTGAAGCGACTTACGGAAATTCGCGATTTCTTTCTGTTTCTTATTCTGCGGACGAATCATAAAGAAGTACATGATAGCAAACATTGCAATCAATATAATCCACATCATACTACCGTCGGGACCGGCGGCAGGAGCCTGCAATAATACAGTCATTAAGTTCATAAATTATTCGTTTTTAAAATTTTAATACAGAACAAAGATATTAACTTTTTGCTAACTTCCCGTCTTTTTTCAATTGATTAACTATTCCGTCTAATGTTCCATTAACGAAGCTACCGCTCTTGGCTGTACTATATACTTTAGCTATTTCAACATATTCATTGAGAGATACGCTAACGGGTATATTCGGGAAACTCAATATCTCAGCCAAAGCACATTGCATCACGATAACATCCATAAAAGCAACACGATCCAAATCCCAATTACGTGTATTTTCACTTATCAAATGACGGTAATAATCACAATTTAGAACAGTCCGACGAAACAAACGACGAGCAAATTCCTGATCTTCTTCATCTTTAAACTCAGGTAATAGAGGCTGATCAGCTCCATTCTTCTCATCGAAACGTTTGATTGTTTTCAAAACAAACGTATCAACTATTTCTTTATCATCGTTCCAATACAAACTCTGATCTTCAAGTAAAGCATCGAGAGACTCATTGTTGAATATATATCCTTTATAAAGTTTTCTCCAAAATTCTCTATCGGTTTCATATGAGCTATCTGAAGATGCCATATATTCTTTGTAAATGTCAGATGCAGCAATTTTCTCATATAAACCTTTCACGAAATCTTCATCTGTTGTCCATGAGCGCTTTTGATTAGTAGAAAACTCCAATAGTTGTTTATTTATCTCCAATTGAGAGATAAAACGATTTTCAACAAATTTCATGTTAGGGTGCAAATCTTCTTCCGTAGGTGCAAGTTTAGCTTTAGCAGCATCAATTCGTTTCTGCGCATAATTCGTCAAAGCCACCATCAGCATCAGCATATAGTTGTAGAGGTCATAAGCTTTCGATAAGCTAAAAAACAACTCTTTCTCAGCTGCATCTAAATTTTTACTTCCGTTCTGATAATAAGCATATACAATTTGTATAATCTTGAGACGAATAAGAACTCTGTTAATCATAATCCTATATAATCAATTGTTATTTTGTTAACAAGGTGCAAAAGTAGATATTTTTAATGAGCTTACACAAATAAAACACATTTTTTTATGAAGTTATTCATTATCCGGGGTTTTTCTTTTGACAATTTAAAAAAAATATTCAATTTTGAACCCAATTACAACTAGTAACCTAAAATATGGAAGACTTAAAGAAGAAAAACGTAGTGGAGATGAATGATAAAGAAATTATTTTCTCAAAATCCATTAAAGCCGGCAAGCGAATCTACTATCTGGATGTAAAAAGAAACAGAAAAGATGAGATGTTTCTGGCAATCACAGAAAGCAAAAAAGTCATTACTGGAGAGGGTGAAAACATCCAAGTTAATTTTGAAAAACACAAGATTTTCCTTTATAGGGAAGATTTTGAGAAGTTCATTAACGGTTTGAACGAAGCTATTTCATTTGTCAATGATAATGATAGCACTCCAGAAGACACCATACCTCTGACCGAAGAGAAGGAAAGAAACGATGAAATCAAGATTGATCTGGATTTTGAAGAGCCAACTCTTTGATATATCAAAAAAAAGCTGTACTTTTGCACCGCTTTTTTGCAACATTGTATGGTTTTTACAAATCATACTGTGTGATGGTGAATTAAGCAATAAGTAACTTAATTTAGAGTAACACAAAAATTTAGAAAATGAAAACAATTGAAGTAAAAGGTACTGCAAGAACCATTGCGGAACGTTCTTCCGAACAAGCTAAGGCTTTGAAAACAATTCGTCAAGACAATGGCGTACCTTGCGTTCTTTATGGAGCAGGTGAAAACATCCACTTTACAGTACCTGCAGAGGGTTTGCGTAATTTAGTTTATTCTCCTCATATTTACATTGTAGACCTGATCATTGATGGCAAAAAAATAAATGCTATCATGAAAGATATCCAATTTCACCCTGTAAAAGACACAATCCTTCATGTTGATTTCTACCAAATAGACGAGAGCAAACCTATCGTAATGGAAGTTCCCGTACAGATGGAAGGTTTGGCAGAAGGTGTTAAAGCCGGTGGTAAATTGACACTTCAAATGCGTAAATTGAAAGTTAGAGCTTTATACAACATTATTCCTGAAAGATTGAATGTTAACGTTTCTCATTTAGGATTGGGTAAAACCGTTAAAGTTGGAGAGTTAAGCTATGAAGGATTGGAAATATTGAGTGCTAAAGAAGCTGTGGTATGTGCAGTTAAATTGACTCGTGCAGCTAGAGGAGCAGCAGCTAGCAATAGCTAATCCGGTATAGGCTGATAAAAATATCCGATAAGCGCGGGTTAACGTAAAAACGCAGATTTTTAATCAGCGGGAAGTTGCGTTAATCCGCGCTTCATTTATTACAACACACAACAATATCCTTATACTGTTCGTTACATAGAAAATAGGACGGACAACAAATCAAGAAATAAGAAGGCGTACCAATTTATTCTTGAAAGATTTTTTATTATTATTTTATAGTCAGAGAAAATGAAATACTTAATAGTAGGATTGGGCAATATTGGTCCTGAGTACCATGAAACCCGTCATAATATTGGCTTTATGATCGTTGATGCATTGGCAAAAGCTGCCGGCGTTTCTTTTGTAGATGGCAGATATGGTTTCACTGCAAATATTTCAATCAAAGGACGCCAGATAATCCTGCTAAAACCTTCCACCTTTATGAACCTCAGTGGAAATGCCGTTCGTTATTGGATGCAGAAAGAGAATATAGATCTTGAAAACATGTTAGTTGCTGTAGACGATCTGGCTTTGCCATTCGGCACGCTTAGACTGAAAGGGAAAGGCAGTGATGCCGGACATAACGGGCTTAAACATATCGCAGCTGTATTGGGTACACAAAATTATGCCCGTTTACGTTTCGGCATCGGGAATGATTTCCCACGTGGTGGCCAAATAGATTACGTATTAGGACACTTTGATGATGAGGATTGGAAAACCATGGATAAGCAACTCGAAGCAGCAGGAGAAATCATCAAAAGTTTCTGCTTGGCAGGTCTTGATATTACAATGAATCAATTCAACAAGAAATGAGTGAAGCCAGAATAGACAAATGGATGTGGGCGGTACGAATATTTAAGACGCGCACTATAGCTGCAGAAGCTTGCAAAAAAAGCAGAATAAGCATCAACGGAGCATTGGCTAAAGCTTCCCGTATGGTCAAACCAGGTGATATCATACAAGTTCGAAAACCTCCGGTCACCTACTCTTTCAAAGTGATACAGGCTATTGAAAAACGGGTTGGGGCGAAACTTCTTGTGGACATAATGGAAAATGTAACCACACCGGATCAATACGAACTGCTCGAGATGAGTCGCGTTAGTGGGTTTGTCAACCGCGCAAAAGGCACAGGAAGGCCGACTAAGAAAGACAGACGGACCCTGGAAGACTTTACAATGCCTGAATTCACAGACGGATTTGACTTTGATTTTGACTTTGAAGATAACACATCTGAAGAATAACATTATGGAGCAGAAAACTATTAAATGGGGATTTATTGGTTGTGGAGAAGTAACGAAGCAAAAGAGTGGACCAGCCTTCAAAAAAGTAGAATATTCGGCAGTTACAGCGGTTATGAGTCGTGACCTGAACAAGGCAAAAGCTTACGCCATTGAAAGAAATATTCCAAAATGGTATGATGATGCTCAAGAACTAATCGACGACAATGATGTGAATGCCGTTTATATTGCGACCCCGCCTTCATCACATGCCACTTATGCCATCATGGCTATGAAAGCCGGAAAACCGGTATACATTGAAAAACCAATGGCAGTGACATACGAAGAATGTTGTCGTATTAACCGCATATCTAATGAGACGGGAATCCCTTGTTTTGTGGCATACTACCGACGATACTTACCATATTTTCAAAAAGTAAAAGAATTGATAAAAGAAGGTCATATAGGCAACGTCATCAATGTACAAATACGTTTTGCACAACCCCCACGTGATTTGGACTATAATAAGGCGAACCTTCCTTGGCGAGTACAGCCGGATATTGCAGGCGGAGGGTATTTCTATGATCTCGCTCCACACCAGATAGACCTCTTACAAGATATGTTCGGCTGTATTCTCGAAGCCAGCGGATATAAGAGCAACCAAGAAGGTTTGTACCAGGCAGAAGACACTTTAAGCGCATGTTTCCAGTTTGATAATGGTGTAGTGGGAAGTGGATCATGGTGCTTTGTTGCGCACGACTCAGCGCGGGAAGACCGAATAGAGGTGATTGGTGATAAGGGAATGATTTGCTTCTCGGTATTTACTTACGAGCCCATTGCATTACACACAGAAAACGGTCGGGAAGAAATTGTAGTAGCCAATCCGGAACATGTGCAGCAGCCACTGATACAAGCGGTTGTTGATCACCTAATCGGCAAATCAACATGCACATGTAATGGTGAAAGCGCCACATTAACTAATTGGGTTATGGATAAAATTTTAGGGAAGATTTAAGCTTCATATAATAAGGATATTAATAAAATAAGCAGTGAAAAGTTGAATGAACTTTTCACTGCTTATTTTTATTATGTCAGACTCCATTTATTGGAGCACATCATCAAATACGGGTTTATTTCTTTTTGGATGCACCCGGAGAATATCTAGCGTTCAATCCCTCTATAATATCATTCGTAATATTATATGCACTATCTGCGTACAAAAGATTGTCGAAGCCGGTATTGCTTAAAATCAAGCTGTAACCTTTTGTTTTATTATATTCTTTGAGGAAAGCATTAATAGAATCACGAAGTTGAAGACTGTTTTTGGCATTTTCATTTTGTAATTCTGCAGTCAATTTATTTTGCAAAAGCTGCAAATCCTGTTGCTTTTTAGTTAACCGAGCATTTTCTTGCTCAGCACGTTCACGAGTTACAAACGCATTATTTTGCAACTTACGTTGGAATTCCTGAACCTCACCATCAAGTTCACGAGCTTTCTGATTCAATGTAGCGCGTACATTTTCTTCGCGTTTCATCATTGCTTCATTCAAATCATTCCAAAAGTTGTATTTAGTGAGTAATGTATCTATCTCAACATAAGCGATTTTCATGCCTGACAATCCGGCTTGTACTTTGGGTGTTGCGCTAGATGCTTTATCACCTTTGCCTGAACACTCGGAAAACAAAACGATAAGCGCAAGAGCTGCCAAACCGTTCATGAGGTAGTTTAATCTCTTCATAATTTAAAAATAAGTATCTATTTTAATCTTAATTAATTCATACTATTGTTTAAGGTCGGAATCATGTACTATGAAAACAGTGCAGCATTCAAGATATTGACAAAATGCCTTGTATATATATAAAGACTGAATTTCAGCAGAACATTTAAATCCAAAATAACGGTTTTATTCCTGACTATACGAAGATATTGCAACAATTAACAATGTTATCAAAATTCTATCAGGCATTTCCACTATTTTTGTGGGTGCAAATATAGGGCTTTGTATGGACTAAGTGACTTTTTTCTTCCTAAAAAAAGAGAAAGGAGAACAAGATAGTCAACCGATTTAACCATATTTAGCAATATTCGGAAATAAAACTAACATTCATAACAAATTTAATATGGAAAAGAATGAACTAAAACCGGCAAGTGTATTTCATTATTTCGAAGAAATATGCAAAGTGCCCCGTCCCTCAAAAAAAGAGGAGAAAATAATAGCTTTCTTAAAAGCTTTCGGCGAAGAGCATCATTTGGAAACGCTCACAGACAAAGTTGGTAATATCCTGATCAAAAAGCCTGCCACTCCAGGATTTGAGAACAGAAAAACCGTTGTTCTACAGTCGCATATCGACATGGTATGTGAAAAGAACAGTGATGTAAAGCATGATTTCCTGACAGACCCTATTGAAACTTATATTGATGGTGAATGGCTGAAAGCAAGAGGAACAACTCTCGGTGCTGACAATGGCATAGGAGTAGCAACAGAATTAGCCATACTTGCAGATAATAATATAAAACATGGTCCACTGGAATGTTTATTCACAGTTGATGAAGAAACCGGATTAACCGGTGCTTTTGCTTTGAAAACAGGCTTCCTGAGTGGTGAGATCTTATTAAATCTTGACTCCGAAGATGAAGGAGAATTGTTTATTGGCTGCGCCGGTGGTATAGATTCTGTAGCTGAATTTTCGTACAAAGAAATAGACGTTCCTACCGGATATTTCTTTAGCAAAGTGCAAGTAAAAGGCTTGAAAGGGGGACATTCCGGTGGTGACATTCATTTGGGACTTGGAAATGCTAATAAAATATTAAACCGATTCTTAAGTGAGGCATTCAAAAAATATGATCTTTATCTTTGCGAAATCGAAGGAGGAAATCTGCGTAATGCTATAGCACGTGAAGCTCATGCAGTAATCGCCATTCCCGAAGAGCAAAAGCATGAGATACGCGCTGACTTAAATATCTTTGCAGCAGCTGTTCAAGCTGAATATGCAGTGGTGGATCCTGATTTGAAACTCATTATGGAATCAGAAACCACGCATCCCAAAGCAATTGATAAAGACACCACCAAACGTCTGTTCCAAACCATATATGCATCACCACACGGTGTATTTGCAATGAGCCAGGACATACCGGGGTTAGTAGAAACATCAACCAATCTCGCATCGGTAAAGATGAAACCTAATCATATCATCCGTATCGAAACAAGCCAGCGTAGCTCTACCGCATCTTCAAAAGAGGATATCGCCAATATGGTGAGAACGGTATTTGAGATGGGGGGGGCACAAGTTTCATTTGGCGACGGGTATCCCGGTTGGAAGCCTAATCCACATTCTGAAATATTGGAGATTGCAACAGCTTCATACAAACGTTTATTCGGAACGGAAGCACAAGTTAAAGCCATTCATGCTGGATTGGAATGTGGACTATTCCTCGACAAATATCCTTCACTTGATATGGTCTCATTCGGTCCGACTCTTCGTGGAGTGCACTCACCGGATGAACGGATGCTCATTCCTACAGTAGATAAGTTCTGGAAGCATTTATTAGACATACTGGAGAATATTCCTGAAAAGAAATAATAAGGGCCAATAGATCCGACAGGCTGTTGCATAATATTTAAATTCCTTTAGGAGTCAGCTATGCTAATGGGAATAAGTTTATTGATTTCGCAACAGCCTGTCTCTCTTTAATTATAGCTAAAAACGAAGAGATGAAATTCATTCGTTTGTTTTTTCTTACTTGCATCTTTCCTTTTTCACTCTCACACGGGCAGAGTGTCAAAGACACCGTAACATTCCGCGTGATGAGTTACAACGTGGAGAATTTATTCGATTGTCAGCATGACTCATTAAAGAATGATTATGAATTCATGCCCGATGCCATTCGCCACTGGACTTATAGTAAATATAAAAAGAAACTGGATAATATTGCCCGTGTGATTACAGCTGTTGGAAGATGGAGCCCTCCTGCCCTAGTCGCTCTTTGTGAAGTAGAGAATGATAGTGTCATGCGCGATCTCACCCAACGCTCCATATTACGGGAAGGAGGTTATCAATACGTCATGACCAGCTCTCCCGATCAGAGGGGGATTGATGTTGCATTGCTCTATCAAAGAGGCGTTTTCAAATTATTATCTACACAGAGCATACGAATAATGCCGGGCAGGCATAAAGAGTTTCATCCGACACGGGATATCCTGCATGTTTGCGGTCTATTACCGGACAAAGACTCTTTGGACGTATTTGTGTGCCATCTACCATCCAGATCGGGAGGTGAGAAACAATCGGAACCTTATCGCATCATTGTTGCTGGTGTACTTAAAAACATAGTGGATAGCATCATGCAAATTCGTACCACCCCTCGCATTCTTATCATGGGTGATTTTAACGATTATCCTAATAATAAATCAATCAGACAGGTCCTTGGTGCCAAAGCTCCGCCGCACAACATGAATGAAATACAATCCAAGCAACTTTATCATTTACTTGCTCAGAGGACTGCAGAAGAAGAATTCGGTAGCTACAAATTTCAAGGAGAATGGGGATTGTTAGACCATATCATCGTGTCCGGATCACTGCTCAACAAGGATAGCTCATTTCATACCGATCCGTCAAAAGCCGACGTATTCCATGACTCTTTTATTCTAACGGACGATGAGCGCAATGGAGGGAAACAGCCTTTTCGCACATACCAGGGAATGAAATATATAGGGGGATATAGCGATCATCTACCTGTATGGGCAGATTTTACGCTCATCTATTAATTATATTCCATTCGAAAGATATCGTTAGCTGTCAATAATTTAGGCTTAGTAAAGCCCTTTTTATTCCAATCTATAGACTATATATCTTTCAATATATAGCCTTTCTTCATTAGCGATTCAATCTTGATTATCGAATCATGCCGAAGGGCCTTACGTAAATAGGTGATTTGCACATTAAGCGCCAAAGAATTAGCATAGGAGGTATTCCCCCATATTGCTTCAAGCAAAACGTTCCGATCTACTGTTTTATTAAGATTCCTTGCAAGCAGACGAAGTAGGTCCGCTTGACGTGAAGTTATGAGGACTTTATTATTCCCTACCCTAATTTCATTAGTGCTATAATTAAAAACCGAGTGCCCGAAATTATAAATCTCATCTTCTATATTATCGCAGAATGAAAAGGAGAAACGCTCACGAATACGAGCTATAAGTTCTTCCGGATAAAAAGGCTTAGCCAAATAATCGTTTGCTTTCAATTGAAAACCTTGTAAGCGATCCATCTTGTCACTTCTGTCTGATAAAAAGAAAATAAGCACATGCTTGTCTTGTAATCGGATACGCTCAGCAACTTCAAATCCATTATAACCAGGCATATTAATATCAAGCAATACAAGATCCGGCTTTATCACAAGATATTGTTCCAATGCTATATTGCCGTTACCGGCATACGTTACTTCGTATCCCTCCTTTTCCAAAAAGCGTTTCAGTAGCATGGAATACTTTAAATCGTCATCGACAAAAAGAATCTTTAAAGGTTTCATATCTGCAAGAAAAAAGTTGTAAAAGAAAAAACATATATAATATTCTTCTCAGAATCAAACTAATCCAATCATTTTAAATCTACTAATTAGATAAATATACATGAATATATGGTTCTTTAAGCACTGATAAATGATAGAGAGCTCTTACTTTAGTTTCATTGTGGAATACAAATACTCACCTCAGTGCCTTTTCCCGGTTGGCTGATTAAAGATATGGTTCCATGATGAGATTCAACCAAAAGCTTTACGTAACTTAGTCCGAGACCAATTCCTGGTAAAGAGCGACCGTTGACATTACTCGCTCTATAAAACTTATCAAATACCCGCCCTTGCTCAGCAATGGGAACGCCAATTCCATCGTCAGCAACCCGTAACGTCAATAAATGATCGCGTAAGTCACAATTAATTGTAATATGCACGGACTCTTCGGAATATTTTATTGAATTCTCTATTAAATTACTGATCATGTTAGCAATATGTATCGGATCGGCAGTAACCAAAATATTTTCACTGTAATGGGTTTCAACCGAAACTTGTTTTCCTTCAGAAATATGACAAAGACGAAGCAGCTTTTCCACCACTTCTTTTAAATCGAAAGTACGAATAACGAGTTGTGTATGTTCATCATCAGCACGGGTCATATCACGCAATTTAGATAGATATGCGGAAAGGTTGTCCAGTTCGGACATTGAGTCACGTATTACTTCATCCATAGCTTTTTCATCCGTACGTAAAATTTTATCATTCAAAAAAGACACACACATCTTCAGAGCCTGTACCGGACGTTTCAATTCATGAATCATCGTGTTCACAAAACTTTTTCGTAACTCGTCTATCCGTTTTTGCTTCAGGATTGTCTTTATCTGAAGCCAGAGACAAAGGCCTAGCAATAGAATTAAACAAATACTTCCCAATAGTTGCCATCCCATGCGCACCAGCAAAACATGGGGCATAACATCAACGTCAACAACCAAAAACTGATGTTTCAAAGGATTATAAGGATAACGAACCTCCAATTTGGGATGTAACAGCGTATAGGTTTGTTTCATTTTCGGTTCCCACTGAAAAGTCGTATCCTTCGATATTTCAAGCTTTGTAGTAAAAGGGATATTCTTTACCTTCAATGTGAGCAAGGAATCGAAACGTTGCAAGCTAAAGGGTGAGCTCACTTCTAACCGATAAAGTTCAACAAGCAGATTCAAATTGACAGTTGCAAAGGTTGGAAATGCAATCTGAAAAGAATCTTTATACAATACTTTATGAGTTGCAATATATCGAGTCCACGAATCATTAGACGAGTTACGCCTTATGCTATCTACCATTTTATTCAAATCAATATGCTTCTCTATTCCTGAACGTGAAGATCCTATGGCGCTATCTTTCAGAGATACAGCACCCAAAACTAATGTATTTACTATTTTATTTGGTCCCTGCTGAGTCATTTTGATATTATAAAAAGCATGTCCTTTGCCCAGCACTCTTTCCGGTTTCAAGCTACGGATGGAATCATTAAGCTTTGCTGTTTTTAAAATATCATCATAAAGTTCATGCGCCCTTTCATCATTGACATATTTATATTGGTTTATCAGCCAATAGCCTTGTCCGATGGTTATTAGTAACATTGCTAAAATAGAAAGTCCCCATACAATTCTTATTCTACGCTCCATATCACAAAATTATTTAAGATATATACATAAAAAAACATAGACATCCATTGCGACCTATCTGTAAGAATATCTACCTTTATTTATTGAAACATTTTTCAAGCACTCCTCTTTAGAAATTCAGATTTCCTTGTGCAAGCAAAGGTAAACCATTCATTATAAAATAAAGTACGCGCGCAAGAGTTATTATCGCCTACGTAATATTTCAGTAATAACTTTTATTCTATATACTTCGCAAAGGCAAATACATTTGCATAAACAATAAACAAGATGATTATTTATTTATTGACTGTAATACCTACTGAAAAGAGCATCTCCCGTGCATGGATTCAAGAAGTATTCCATCAGGAGTCATCCCACAATCAATGGCATTGATTCTAGGAATCATACGTATTGATTGTGGGAATCATACGCATTGATTGTGGGAATCATACGCATTGATTGTATCGTCATTCAGTAGATGAGTTGGAATATAATCTGATTCATTCCCAATATCATAGCACAATATATGAATAACCATTAAAATCAAAAAACTCACAAGTATATGAAAACAAAGATTACGATTTTATTCGCTTGCATGAGCATTGTATTTACAATGAAAGCACATGCGCAATTTATCATCAGTGATGGTAGCAAAATAAAGCAAGACACCATTGGAACAGTACGTCTTACAGTACAATACCAGACCCTGATCATACCCGATACATTGAATAAAGATAAAACAAGTGAAGAAAGTATGATGCTGGAAATAGGAAAAGGTATGTCTAAATTTTACAGTTATACCAAGTATGTTCGTGATTCGGTGCTTAATGCCGACTTTGCAAATAAAGTTTCTCAGGAAACCATTAATGATCATCTGAAACAATATGGCAAAAGTAAAATGAACGAAGCTACTTTCAAGGGATATCCTTCGGGAAAAGTCACCACTCTGGATGAAATAGCCGGAATGACTCGTTTGAGTTGCGAAGAACAGGATGAGGTGCCTCAATGGATATTGCAGAATGACACAGCCACTATACTCTCTTTTTCATGTCGTAAAGCGGAATGCAGATTCAAAGGGCGCAATTGGACAGCTTGGTTTACGACCGAAATTCCCATCAGTGAAGGTCCATGGAAGCTATATGGTCTACCTGGGTTAATCATTAAAGCGGAAGACAAAGAAAAACAGTATGTATTTCTCTGCACGGGAATAGAGCAATGCCACGCCAACAAGCCCATCCTGTTTTACGGAAAAAGTTATGAACCGATCAATCGCAAAGCATATAACAAGATACATGAACGTTACAATGCCGACCCGATAGGATTCATCACCAGTTCCAATCCCAATGTAAAAATCAGCATAAGTGATGGACAGGGTAATCCTGCAAAAGGGCCTAAGAACATGCCATATAATCCACTGGAAAGAGAATGAAGCACAGATCAACAACGATCGGGTATATTATCCTATACATATTCATGGCATTGCCAATGCATGCCCAAAGGATAAGCGGCATAGTGACAGATGCTGAAAACCATCAGCCTTTAGAATCTGTAATGATCGGTTTAATACGAAATAAAGTCATGATCGACTATGCACTGACTGATGCAAAAGGACATTATACACTATCTTGGAAGTACAATGAAACATTGCAACTTACCGCCTCGTTATTAGGATACCGGAAAGTAATTCAAGATATACATGATGCAAGTATTTTAAACATCAATCTCCAGCCCGAGGCTATCGCGTTGAAAGAAGTTGTGATACATCCCGGAAGGGTTTATAGCCAGAAAGATACCATACGATATGATTTGTCGGAATTTACTTCTTCAAAAGACGTATACATAAAAGATGTATTAAAAAAGTTACCCGGGATAGATATCGATGAAAATGGACAGGTAAAATATAAAGGGAAGGCTATCGATCATTATTTTGTAGAAGGAATGGATTTAACAGGAGGAAGATACAATCAAATAAATAATAACCTCAGTGCTAAAGCGGTGAAAACTGCCGAAATCATGGAAAATTACCAATCGATAAAAGCGCTGAAAGGTAAGATTAATTCAGATGAGGTGGCATTAAATCTTAAATTAGACCCCAAAGTACGTGATCAGTGGATCGTAAACGGGACATTCGGCACAGGAGTGAGTCAAAGCAACTCTTCTTTATTAAACGATGAAGATCCGACACAAGAGAACACCAATAAACGATGGCTTTGGAAAGGCACTCTCAGTGGACTGCAATTGGGCAAAGGGAATCAGAGCCTCTACGCCTACAAAACAAATAATAACGGGACAGACCTTAGCAATGAACAACGTCTGATGGTAAATTATAACCCCGATGAACCTGCAGCTTTAAGCAGCTTTCTGAGTGTGCCCGATATTAATGCACCTCTTGATAAAACACGTCTATTGTTTAACGAAACCCATACTTTAAACGGTAACCGGATGTATCGTTGGAATGATGAACAATCTTTACGCATTCAAACCGGATATACCCACGATCGTATCCGGCAGCAGAAGCAGAATACACAGCTTTATTATCTGCCGGATGACACAACCCGCATAGATGAAAGCTATCATTATCGGTTAATACGAGATGCTGCAAATATAGATATGGAGTATGAAGACAACAATGCGATGCATTATCTAAAGGATCATTTTAAGGTGGAAGGTGAAACGGAAAAAGGTATCACACCGGAGCTAGAACAAACAATCCGTTCGTCACGAATGACTGTGAATAATATTTTTAGCCTTATCAAAAACCGGAGATCGGAAACTTGGGGATTATACTCAAGCGCTTATTATGCATATCTACCGGCATCGCTCCTTCTGAATACTGGAAAAGAAAACTTTCGTCAACACTGCCTGTCTGGAGACAATTATGTATCCTATCTAAAAAAACATAATGGTTTTACACAGCAGTATAAAGTTGGAATACAAGGAGAATGGAATTCAACACAAATCAACACAAATAATACACTTAAAAACGCTCCATTCGACGCCTCTTACTTGAGTGTATATTTCAACCCTCTATTTCAGATTGAGTATGATAAGATGCTCATTAGTCTCACATTACCAACACAATACAAGCGATACTTTTCATTAAATTACTCATTACCGAATATAAATCCTATATTTTATGGACGTTATCAAATAAACTATCATTGGAAACTTTCTGTCTATGGAAATATAAATCGTAGCGCGGGAGATATTACCGGAATTTATCCTTATCCTCATCGTACTGATTATCGCACTTGGCGAAGCGGAGACGGTACCTTTCCCATAAACACCCGGCAAAGCTATAATCTCTATGGCGAATACAAAAATACTGTGCAAGAGTTTTTTGTGACAGCCCAATTAGGATATAATCGCCTGGAACGTAATACCATTAATGAACAAAACATATCGAATCAAGTCAGCAATTATACCCTACGGAATTTCTCCAACCATATAGATAACTGGCTTTTCAGCAGTACCATTTCTAAAGGAATATACGATTGGCATTTAAAAACATCATTGACCTTACAGGCCAGTCGTAACAAAGGAAAAGAACTTAGTAACAACAACTCACATGCATCTAACTTTTCAAGCAATAATGAGAATTATACTTCAGCGACTTTACAAGCTTACCGATATAATAACATAAGTGCAGAGCCCCAATTAATATGGTCACCTAATAACACTTTTGAAGCGGAATATAATGCTAAGTTAGGATATACCCATAGTAGTGTAGAAGGTCACAAATTACCAACATTAATGAATATACAGCAACATTTGCACCTAACATTTAGTATTGGTAAGATAGACGTTCGACTTTCCGGTGAACACTATCGGAATGAATTAGGGAATGGAACTCTTATTAATACATTGTTTGCTGATGCATCCGTAAAATACAGAAAAAGAAAATGGAATATTAATGCCACACTCAACAATCTTTTTAATAAAAAGAAATATGCATACACTATCTATTCTACAACACAGAGCACTACCTCACAGTTGGATATACGACCACGTGAATTTATGTTTGAAGTAGGTTATCAATTCTAGCCCCACACACTACGAATAATAGAATAACATAGAATGCCGAAAATGGTTACCCCACCAATCAATACAGGCGCATTGATATGCTTCACATGCTCCATGCGGGTATGACCACTCACCCGTCGGAATAAGCGAAACATCAAATAAGCAGCGATCAAACCTAGAATAGTACCGGCTATAATATCGCCGGGATAATGCACGCCCAAGTAGATCCGCGAATAACATGTAAGCAAGGCCCATGCCATCATAAAAAGCGTAAGCCATTGTTTCCTGAATAAAAAGCAAATAAAAAAGGCCAACCCAAATGTATTGGCAGCATGGCATGAAGGAAAACCATAGCGTCCTCCTCGATATCCATCTACAATATGTACCATGCAGGATATAGGATTTTCCAAATGAGCCGGACGGAGACGCTCTACTAAGGGGCGAATCAATGTGGCACCAATCTGATCGGCAATAGTAATGGTTAGTCCCAGCCCAATCATGCAGAGCAATGTCACTTTCCAATGGAAATTACGAATCATGACGTACCAAATGGACAGGTACATTGGAATCCAGATGACTTTACCGCTATATGCACTCATAAACGTGTCCAAAAAAGAACAATGCATCTTGTTGATCAGAAAAAAAGCGTCGGTATCCGCTTCATTTACTTCATGCAGAACATCTAACAGTATCATTGTATTATCTTTTAGCTATATCATCATATATTTTTTGCAAGTATGCTTTAGCCGATTCCAAATTTTTACCTTTAGCAGCTCCTTCATCCACAGCAACACTCTTTGACTCACAATTATACATCACTCTGTTGTCAAGAGTTGCCATACCAAAGGCATCAGGAACGGTAAAGAAAGCAAAATGGGGAGAAAGTGGGTTCAGCATATCTTTACTAAACGTGAACATCGAATGCGGTAAAGCCAGTTGTGCCAGCAATGTTGCTGCAATATCATGTTGGGACCCATAAACAGGAATATGTTTAGGTTCACGAACAGCACCTCCTATCAAAATCAAAGGTATCTGATAGCGTTCGATAGATAAGTTATCTATATGTTCCGGGTATGCTCCCAAGTGATCGGGAACCAATATTATGACAGTATTTTTCCACTGGGGAAGACGACGGAAATGCCTTACGAAATCACCAACACAACTGTCAGTATAAGCAAAAGCATTCAATCGTTTATTCGTCAAACGACGATAGGGTACTTCAAAAGGCTCATGGCTGCTGGATGTCTGAACCACTTTAAAGAAAGGACGTTTGGCAGCTCCAGCTAATTTACTTGAAGCTGTGGATTCAGCATTCAGATCCTGCAATAAACGTTTAAATACAAGATGATCATGTACTCCCCATTTGCTTAAACGTTCCGATACCGGAAAATCAACATCGGAGATCAACTCATCAAATCCGGAAGTTATGACATAAGAACGCATATTGGTAAAATCGGCATCACCTCCATAATAATATTTAGTCCGGTAACCGGCTTTCTTTAAACTACCGGCAATGGAAGGAACCGATTGTATTTTATGAGGATATTTCATGAGACTGGTGGTTGGTTGGGCGGGATATCCACTTAAAACGGCAACCATGCCTCTGTCTGTACGGAAACTGTTTGCATAGAAATTGGTAAACAGCACTCCCTCTTGTGCCAAAGTATCCAAATTGACTGCCACATTTGGCTCACCTCCCAATGATTTCATCAGCTTGGAGGAGAAGCTCTCCATTATGACAAATATTACATTAGGGCGTTTGGTATTAAACAAGACTGTATGTAGAGTGTCGGGCACAACAGCCGTACTATCCAATACTGCAGGATCAAGCATTTTTTTAATCAGCTTATCCGCTTGAGCAGATTCCATAAAACGGTATTGTTTACTAAAGTCCGTCTGCTTGGCCAACGATTCCATCAGGCTGAATACAGGGTTAATCGCAGCATGATTCAGCCGTTGATTTGAACTGAAATAGACCTTTCCTACATTCATTGTAGATACAGTGAAGCCACCACGTATAGGAATAAACAATAAGCCGGTCACCAATAAAAGGATACCTGCCACTTTCAAATAATGGAAAGGGAGTTTCAAGCCGCGCCAGATACTTCGCTGGACAAAATAGAATATGAGATAAAGAACCCCTGCATAGACCAGCATCACTCCTATCCCCACGAACACAACCGACAAACTCACACTCGCTATGGCATCTTTAGGTGAAGAGAAGAAATAAAACAGCGGGGTTGCATCTAAACGGAAACCCCAATATTCATACAATGCCAAATCGATTGTGAAAATCATAGAGAGCAATATAGAAAGTATCAGATAATAAATGTTCCAGATTTTACGAAGTACATCGGAAAGTGCACAAGAAGAAGCGAGAAAAAGAAAACCGGGTATCACACTAAAATAGCCGGCTAAAGAAAGATCTAAAGGAAGTCCATGCCACATCACCTGGAGAATATCCATCGCAGATAATCCGGTGTACATGGAGCTATAATAAAAGATAAATAACGGCTTTTGGATTACAAAAATTACAACAAAAAGTAGATACGTTTTTAACAAACCTAAGAGTCTTTCTCGCATTGGCCTTCAATTTAGATTAAATACGAAAGACAAAAATAGTTCTTTTATGCAATCCTCAACCGTTATTGAGGTTTAATACTGTAAAATAACAGTAGTTAACACAACGACATAACTTTTTTATTCATCATAAGCGTACAACTCCTGTTTTAGACAGCTACAAATACTATCAATTCCGCTTCAACAGAATTTTATCGGTAATAACCGCAGGCAATTCATTTTCATAATGAGTCACCATCACGAGGGTTTTATCCCTACGGGAACAAAAAGCTTCAATAATTTTTTTAACACGAAATCGATTAAAAGTATCCAATCCGTGAAGAGGTTCATCCAATATAAGTAATTCGGGATCTTTCACAAATGCCCTCGCCAATAAAGTCAGTCTTTGCTCTCCACTTGATAGTTGAAGAAAAGGCTTGTATTTCAAACCGACAACTCCAAATATATCCATCCACCATTCACATATTGCCACTTGGTCGGAATGTGTACGCTTATACAGCCCGATACTATCATGAAGACCTGACGCAACAATATCAACAGCCGGTATATTTTTCAGATAAGCCCTATGCATTTCAGGACTGACATAGCCGATATGCTTTTTTATTTCCCAAATACTTTCACCTGTTCCCCGTTTACGTCCGAACAAACTGATGTCGCAAGCATAAGACTGTGGATTATCAGCACAAACCAGGCTGAGTAATGTGGATTTACCCGAACCATTCTCTCCGCTCAATGCCCATTTTTCACCACGCTTCACTGTCCAATCAAGCTCTTTCAATATAGTACGCTCTCCATATCGGATACTGACTTTATTCAGTTTCACCACTTCCTTGGAAGTATAATTAGAATCACTATAAGGCAAGTTTACAATACGCGCATGCAGAAGCTCTGCATCAGAATGATTTTCATTAAAATGAAATTCATTCATATATGTTTCCCGGCTTATCTTCTCCCCAACTGTCATTCCTTGTACAGGTACTACATGAGTAACAAAAGGTGGTATATCATCAAACATGGAAAGTACAAGTACTAACTGCAACGCATGTTTGCGTGACAGATGTTCGAGTAAATCGAGTAAAAGAGTTCTCGTTACAGCATCAAGTCCGATAAAAGGATTATCCATAATCAAGACTCTAGGAGTAGATAATAAAGTCTTGGTCAGTTGAAACTTGCGCAATTCCCCACTGGAAAGAAGAACGATCTTCTTATCCAGCATAGGGTCAATATGAAATAGACTGAAAAGTTCATCCTGTAATTCCTTATCTTTTATATCCCCCAACATTTCACGCACATCCGGAACATCATCCAGATCATGACTGTTCCAACGCTGCTGATAATAATAGTTCGCATCTGCCGTTCCATAAGTATCCCGGAAAGTAATGTATTTTATATTTTCATAAGCCGTACTTGCCGTTGAAGGATAGAAATTATATGTAAGCTTTCCTTCACGTAACGGATATTTGCCAATAAGAAGATCGACCAACAAACTTTTACCTGCACCATTGGGCCCTACGATTGCAATATGTTCTCCCGCAGAAAAATCTAAATTGACAGGATGTGCCAAACGAACAAGCGGGTTGCGCGCTACGCCACCCGCCATGTGTATTATATCTTGTTGCATACTTATTTATAAATGATCAATGCTGACTGAGCAGGAACCGCCACTTCAGGACCATACATCATTCCAAGTCCCTGCAAATTAATCTGTCCATTCCTGCAAACAGCCACATACTTTCCGTCGGGGACTGATTGCTTAATTGATTCTTTGCGAGCATTAAGTACTACAATAATATCTCCCCAACTATCACCGTTAGCATAGTTCTTTAATCGGAAAGCTACGATATTACGAGCTGAAACAGGAAGAAATTCAAGGTTTTTACGAACCATATCACCACTTCCCATACGAAAAGCAGGATGTAGCTTACGCAATAGAATCAACCCTTTATAATATGCAAACACATCAGCATGTTCAGCCTTCCGGTGCCAATCAATCGCATTGATTGAGTCAGGGCTTTGGAAACTATTGTGCACACCTTTCTTATCACGCATGACCTCCTCACCGGCATAAATAAAAGGAATGCCCTGCGAAGTAAACACTGCCGTCTGAGCCAACTTATCCAGATCGATCAATTCTTCCTGTTTGATTCCCGGTATGCTTGCTCTCAGTCGATCGACGAGGCACATATCGTCATGACAGGAAACATAGCTGATCATTTGCGAGGGCTCCATAGCCCATGGCGCTTTGCTATAATTTACCGAATCATTCTTAACTTGAGGATGTCGGATGGCACCGGCAATTCCAAATTTAAGACTCATCTCTTTACCAGGATAACCTGCAAGAAAAGCACCTTTATGATTATCATTGAAAGGTCCGCGAAGAGCATCTCTCAACTCATCAGAGAATGCTGCAATCCCGGGCATTTTATGTATATTGGCTTTCATTGCCAGCGAATCGGCGGAATATCGGGGAGTTTGCGCCGCCCAGCCTTCTCCATAAATAAGAATGGTAGGATCTACCGCCGAGACTGCACTACGGATTTCATTCATCGTTTCAATATCATGGATGCCCATCAAGTCAAAACGGAAACCGTCTACATGGTATTCTTTTATCCAATACAATACAGACTCAACCATGAACTTACGCATCATCGGACGATTGCTTGCCGTCTCATTTCCACATCCTGACCCATCAGCTAAACTGCCATCCTGTTTCAGACGATAGAAATATCCGGGAACAGTACGTTCGAAATTACTTTCCTTAGCATTGAATGTATGATTGTAGACCACATCCATCACCACCCGGATACCGGCTTTGTGGAGAGCCTGTACCATTTGTTTAAATTCCCTGATACGAATCACAGGATTATAGGGGTCTGTCGAATAAGATCCTTCGGGTACATTATAATTTTGCGGATCATACCCCCAATTATATTTATTTTCTCGAAGCTTGGTTTCATCAATGGAAGCAAAGTCGAATGAAGGAAGCAAATGTACATGTGTTACCCCAAGCTCTTTCAAGTGATCAATACCCGTAGAAAGATTTTCCGGACTAACTGTACCCTTTTCCGTCAATGCCAAAAACTTACCTCTATGCTTAATTCCCGAAGAATTGGATATGGAAAAATCACGGAAATGCATTTCATAAATAATGGCATCAGCAGGAGAAGCCAGTTCCGGTCGTCTATCTTCAGCCCAACCCATAGGATCGGTCTTGGTCATATCAATAATGGCGGCACGCTTTCCGTTCACTCCGACTGCTCGGGCATTAATGCCCGGTGTATCCCCCATCCATTTATCTTTGATCTTCACATTAAATGTGTAGAACTTTCCTAACAAATTTCGCTCCACCTTTGCCTTCCACGTGCCATCTTCCGAACATTCCATGTGTACCGTTTCATACGCATGTCCTTTATCACCGGCATCATACAACATTACACGCACTTCATCGGCCGTCGGTGACCATAAATAGAAAGTAGTTGCTTGAGGCGTATATTCCATTTCTAACAAATCTCCCGAACGAACAGGATATGAATCGTACGATCTATATTCTTTTTTCACCGAACTGCACCCGGCTATCGCCACAAGAACAGTCCCAAGCAAAATCCAATTACTCAATTTCATATTACTTTATTTTATCGGGATTCTTAGCCACATAATCTTTCCAGCTATGATACCCTTTTTCTGTTTTGGGACGTCCCATCTGTAAAAAATGACAATATGCTGCCGCCAAGCCATCAGTCGCATCCATAAATGTCGGCATTTCTTCCTTGGGAAAATGAAGCATCCTTTGCAACATGTCTGCGACTTGTTCTTTCGATGCCTGACCGTTACCGGTAATCGCCATTTTTATTTTCAAAGGAGCGTATTCGGTTATGGGAATATCCCGACTCAGAGCCACAGCCATTGCCACTCCTTGCGCCCTGCCCAACTTCAACATGGACTGTACATTCTTTCCAAAGAAAGGAGCTTCAATAGCCATTTCATCGGGTAAATAACTTTCAATAAGACCAAGTACCCGCTCATGGATATGCCGCAACTTAAGATAATGGTCACGATATTTTCTAAGATCAATAATACCCATAGCAACCATTTCCGGTTTTGTACCTTGCACCCTAAGTACTCCATAACCCATAATGGTGGTACCGGGGTCAATGCCCATTATGATTTTCTCCTTAACAGGTTGTATCACTCTATCACCTCCATCAAAGTAGGGAATCCCACAACCTTATCTTTAAAAACCTTTAGCAACTCATCATTTAGTCTGGCTCCATGTTCAAGATGCCAGCGGTGTAACAGACCGGAATTTTCCACTTCAAATTGAAGAGAATAACAGCTACTCCCCTCTTCCCTGTGACTTAACACTCTTGTGATACGGGGGGAAGCCAAAATACCTCCTTTTGCTGCCTCTATTAAATAGCATTCTTTCAACCAGATCAAGAAACTCTGTTCTAACCCTTCTTCCACCTGATAAGTCGTATTGTATATCAACATATTTTTATCTTTAACTTTATAGTGCAAACTTAGCAATTATTTCAGAATTATCCATTATATTTGCCGCATCAAAAAAGACAATGACTTGTCTTTATAAGCGATAATAAGAAAAGGGGTATTAGCTCATCTGGCTAGAGCGCGACACTGGCAGTGTCGAGGTGAGCGGTTCGAGTCCGCTATGCTCCACATACATCGAGTTATTTCAATAAATACTCGATATCTTCACTCTCCACCTGTCTTTCTTTATAAGTATTTCCAGCTTTCCGATACCAGTCATCGTGAAGCATGATGTACTATTCGTGTGTTTTACGATGATTTTAAATATCTAATACTAATTTATATGAGAAAACCTTTTTCCCACATCCTCGCCTTAACGCTTTTTCTGGTACTCAATGCCTGTTCTAATGAAAAAGAGGAAACTCTTACCGCATCTGTACAAACCTTAGAGTTTGAGCCTGACGGAGGCACTCACACCATAACGATTGAATCTAATGTAGAATGGAAGCTTATCTTCCAAGCCGGACAAGCTTGGTGTACCACAAGCCAGCAAGATGGCGATGGGAAAAGCTCTATCGAAATAACCGCACAAACAAATGATCTTAAGATTCAAAGACTTGTAGAATTGTATGTCAAAACGAAAAATAAGTCTCTTATTATCAAAATTAATCAAAAAGGGCAGCCCGCCAATAAAGGGTTTTATTACCCCATTCTGAATATTGAAACAAAGAACCGTCAAGTGATCAATTCCAAAGACATTTATGTGGACGCTACATTCTCAATTGCAGGAAGAAACAATATGGGGGAAAAGACAACTACACTCTCTAATGGGAATATGCAGATCAAAGGACGTGGAAACAGTACATGGGATATGCCCAAGAAGCCCTATCGCATCAAACTAGAGAGTAGCACCGCTATCCTTGACATGCCATTGAGCAAGCATTGGATATTGTTAGCTAACTATTCGGATAAAACGTTATTACGTAATTCCCTGGCGTTTGAAATTAGCCGTCGCATGGGCTTCACCTATACCCCACGCTCCCAATATGTTGATGTAGTATTAAATGGAGATTCCATAGGCAACTACTTGCTTTCCGAGCAAATCAGAATAGACAAAAACAGACTTAATATAAGTTCATTAAAACCGACTGATAACGATATTAGTGGTGGGTATCTGCTAGAAGTGGATGAACGTATGGGTGAGCCTAGTTGGTTTAAGACCCAAAATGCAGAAATGATTTTTTGCATTCAAGATCCTGAAAACATACCGGACAACCAAAAAGGGTATATTACCGACTATATCCAAAACATTGAAAACATCATATATGCCAAAGATGGCATTAACACCATGAATGAATTACCTAAATATGTGGATATGAAATCGTTTGTCGACTACCTCCTTTTAAACGAATTATCAAAAAATGTGGATGGAAACTTGAGGCTAAGCACTTTCGTATTCAAAAACAAAGGTGATGATAAATTATATTTTGGTCCTATATGGGACTACGATTTGGGATTTGGGAATGTGAACTATTACGGCTGCGATAAAACAGCAGGATGGTATGCCAGCAATGCTGCATGGTATCAGAAATTGTTTGCATATCCCGAGTTTCAAAATATGGTAAAAAAACGTTGGAAGGAATTACGAGGTGATAAGCTGAAGGAATTCGACACATTTATCGATACAAATTCAAAGCAAATGGAGATGTCCCAGAAAAAAAATTTCAAACGCTGGAATATTTTAAATCAATACGTTTGGCCAAATGCAGTAGTAACAGGCAGCTACGAGAATGAAATAAAATATTTAAAAAACTGGTTATTCGCAAGACTTACATGGATGGATCAACAATTAAAATAGCATAAATGCAAAATTATCTGTCAATCATTAATCAACAAGAGGGTGTGTCAAAACAGACACATCCTCTTTTCATATCATAGTTGCTTGGGAGTTTGTCTATACAGCAATTTTCTGAACAGGCGACTGCAAAGTCGCCCCATTCATCCCATCAATCGCTCTTAAGTGTCTGTACAGTGGGAAAATTAGTTCAAGAAGTAGTTTAGAAGCTTCCTTGGCAATTTTAGTGCACATTTTTTTTATATTAAAGGCAATGGCAAAGAAGGCAAAGTCCATTGTAACTTTTTCTTTTCCAATATGTCGGAAGCGACGGTATGCCATATTATATTTCATTTGGCCAAATACGGCTTCGGGCTCTATACACCGCCTCCCTCTATGTTTAATCCCTTCTTCTGAAGTTAACCTCTCACGTGCCTGCTGTTTATATTCATTTAATCGATGATTCACTTCGATTATGCGATTTCCGCGTGCTTTAAAGCAACTGCTGCGCAGAGGGCATCCTTCGCATCTTTGGGCTTTATAACGGGCACTTTGAGTAACATATCCACTGGCGGTTTTCTCCCGTTTGGTTCCTATACGATTCATGTGTTGTCCCATGGGGCAAACGTAATAATCCTGCTCAATGTTGTAATACAAGCTTTCTGGATGAAATGGGTTGGGAACATAACGGGAACGCTGCTCTTTATGAAAGAAGTTGTATTTGACAAAGGCCTCTATCCCGTTCTCCTGCATAAACCGATAGTTTTCTTCCGAACCATAACCGGCATCTGCCACACCGGTACCGGGAAGTCTGTTGTAGCGCTCTCGAAATGAATTAAAGAAAGGAATGAGCGTGAGTGTATCCGTTGGATTGGGGAAGAAAGCGAAGTCGGAAATAAACTGATTCTCTGTTCCTATCTGCAAATTGTATCCGGGCTTGGTCTGACCATTGTTCATGGCGTCTTCCTTCATGCGCATGAATGTGGCATCAGGGTCTGTCTTGGAATAGGAGTTGCGATCCCCTAATATCTCCAGATGTTTTTCGTATTCAGCCAGTTTGTCACGATGAGCTTCAAGTTCCTTTATTTGTTTCTTCTTTTCACGATGAGCTTTTTTCTGCTCCTTGTCTCTGGGTTGAGATTCATGTTCCAAGGCATCTTTGAGTTCATCCACTATCTGAGAAAGCATAGCCGGAGTAAATTCTACTGATNCCTCTTTTGGAGTGTTTTCTTGTGCAATGGTNTCATCTACTTGTTCTAAAAGAACACGAATCTTGTTCATCAGTTTTGTCCGGTTTCTTTCAATGCTCTTGCGCCAGATAAAAGTATATTTGTTGGCCTTAGACTCTATCTTGGTACCATCGATATACTCTACTTCAAGGCTGATAAAGCCTTTGTCTGCAAGGATAAGAACCAACTGAGTGAAGACATTATTAATCTCTTCTTTTACACGATTGCGAAAACGGTTGATGGTAATAAAATCGGGGTTCTCATAACCGGCCAGCCAGATGTAATGAATATCACGCAACAATAGCTGCTCTATTTTACGACAGGAGTAGATATTATTCATATAAGCATAGAGAATCACCTTAAGCATCATTTTAGGATGATAAGGACAACGACCTGTTTCCTTGTAGAGTTTCTTGAAATTATCAAGGTTAAGGCTATCGACAATCACATTGATTATGCGAACAGGAGCATTATCCGAAATATCTTCATCGATTCTTTGCGGAAAAAGAACTGTTTGGTTGGGAGTGTAAGGACGAAAATGTAACTTTGCCATAACGAAAAACTTTATGCCTAAAGATACAAAAACTTTAGGTAATAACAAAACCCAGGCTTGTGAAAGTCTGGGCTTTGCGCATAAAAAAAGAGGATATGTCTGTTTTGACACACCCTCTTATTTTATTATGGTTAAAAAACAAAAGTTATTTAACGATCTTATTCGTTGCTGGATCAGGAAAAACCAACTGAGGTTTAAAATTCTTAGCTTCTTCAAAATCCATTAAAGCATACGACATAATTATGATAATATCNCCCGGTTGAACCTTACGTGCAGCAGCACCATTCAGACAAATCTTTCCTGAACCGCGTTNACCCTTAATGATGTAAGTTTCAAAACGCTCACCGTTGTTATTATCAGCAATATAAACTTTTTCACCGGCAATCATATTTGCAGCATCCATCAAGTCTTCGTCAATTGTGATGCTCCCCATATAATTAAGGTTTGCCTCAGTGACACAGGCGCAATGAATTTTCGATTTCAGCACTTCAATCATCATAAAGCCATCCTCTTTCTTTAGTTTATCAATATTTAATGTTATCAATTAAGCGGACTTCACCGCAAAATACCGTGATACATCCCACTGCATACTCCGTATCACTCCACTGTGAAATAGGTTGCAAGGTATCTCCATCTACAAGTTCAAAATACTCCAAACGTAACCCAGGGGCATTATGAATAGAATCTTGTACAAACAAAACAGTTTCCATAACAGTGTGCGTTTTTGCAAACGCACGACTTTCGAACAATGTTTTCGATATCATAAGGGCATTGTCACGTTCCCGTACAGATAGCCGAGCATTACGGCTACTCAGAGCAAGACCATCTTCCTCCCGTACAATAGGGCATCCAACAATCTCAAGAGACAAATTCATCCGTCGCACCATTTCACGTATTATAGCCAACTGTTGAAAGTCTTTCTCACCAAAGTAAGCCCTAGTGGGTTTAACAGCATCAAACAATTTACTCACAATCTGGCACACCCCGTTAAAGTGTCCCGGGCGAAATTGCCCTTCCATAACAGTATCCAAAGGAGCAAAGTCAAAATGTCTGGTGTCCGGCTCAGGGTACATCTCCAGAACAGCAGGCACAAATGCGTAAGTGGCCCCACAAGCTTCCAACAAACGACTATCAGAATCAAACGTACGTGGGTACTTTTCTAAATCCGACTTATCATTAAACTGAGTAGGATTTACAAAAACACTCACAACAGTTATATCATTATCGGAAACACTACGATTTACCAAGGACGCATGACCATGGTGCAAAGCACCCATTGTAGGAACTAGCCCTATCTTCTTCCCTCCCGACCGAAAAGGCAAAAGTTCCATTTGTAAATCCTTGATAGTATGTATTATTTTCATTTCTCTAATTACTGATTTATTAAAAAACGATGCAAAATAAACTATTATTTGCCACATAAAGAAGAGAAAATCTAAATTAATCCCGCTAAAGTAATCTAAAGAAGAAACAAACCTCTTATTTACAAGTTGATATACAATGAGTTAACAAAACATAAGGAATTATAGAGTAAGGTAATTTGCCTAAGTCGCCATTTTTTTTTATATCTTTGCAGAATAATTGAGAATATCGTTATTATGACAAAGGCAAACAAGGTTTTATTCATAACACAAGAAATCACTCCTTACGTTTCAGATTCCGAGATGGCCCTCACTGGCAGACACCTGCCTCAAGCTATTCAGGAAAAGGGTAGAGAAATAAGAACATTTATGCCTAAATGGGGAAATATTAACGAACGCAGAAACCAACTGCATGAAGTAATACGCCTTTCAGGCATGAATCTAATCATTGACGATACCGACCACCCGCTAATTATTAAAGTTGCTTCCATTCAATCTGCACGAATGCAGGTTTATTTCATTGATAATGACGACTATTTTCAGAATCGCTTGCAAGCAGCGGACGAAAACGGAACCGAATATGAAGACAATGACAGCAGAGCTATTTTTTATGCCCGTGGAGTATTGGAAACTGTAAAGAAGCTACGCTGGTGTCCCGAAATTATCCACTGTCATGGATGGATAACAGCATTAGCTCCCTTATACATAAAGAAGGCATACAAAGACGAACCGTCATTCCGTAGCTCAAAAGTCGTATTTTCTGTTTATGAAGATGACTTTAAGCAAACCTTTGATGAAGAATTTGCAAACAGATTAATGCTGAAAGGCATTGAAAACAAAGATATTGCAAATTTGAAGACTCCGGTAAGCTATGTTGATCTATGTAAGATAGCCATTGATTATTCAGATGGAGTGATACAACAAAGTGAACACGTCAATGAAGAAGTTATGGAATACGCCCGTTTATCCGGAAAACCAGTGTTAAATTATCAATCACCGGAGACTTTTGCGGATGCTTGTGATGAATTTTATGATATTGTTTGGGACACAACGCAACAAGAATAAAATTAGAACTAACAAAAATAACCATGAAAGTGAAGCATATAGGGTTACTGCTTTTCGCTACCGTCCTCACCTTTATAGGATGTGATGACAATACAGGAACATTAGGTATGGACATGCTACCAGGTTCCGACAACATTGAAGCGCATACCATGACATTTGATGTCAGTACCCATTCGATATTAGCGGATTCTGTGTTTGCACGAACCAGTAAGGGATATTTAGGTCGCTTTAGTGATCCGGATTTCGGTTATTATGAGTGTAGCTTCCTTACCGAACTCAATTGTACCGATGACTTTCAGTTCCCTGCCGTTTACAATGCACAGAAAAAGACAGGTACTATGGCAGGAGACTCTGTTGTAGCAACACGCTTAGTGGTGTTTTATTCTTCATGGTTCGGTGATTCATTGAATGCATGTAGAATGAGTGCTTATGAATTAAATAAGAAACTGGAAAGGAACCGCTATACCAATGTAAAACCAGAGCTATACTACAGCCCTAACGATTTACTCGGACGCAAAGCATATAGTGCACACGATGAAGCTATTTCCGATTCTATTCGTAACGGAACAGACAGTAACGGTAATCCTCTGTACTCACCTCACGTCGCCTTTACTTTAAGCAAAAAATTCGGTAATGACTTACTACAGACTTATCGTAAAAATCCTCAGTATTTTAAGAACTCTGATGCATTCATTAATAATGTGTTCAAAGGTGTATACATCAAAAGTGATTACGGAGATGGAACAATATTATATGTGGACCAAGTGGCACTGCAAATGGAATTTTGCTTCCATGTTGTAGATAGCTTGGGAGTAGCCTTAAAAAAGAAAGCTCCTCATCAGGATCAAGATTCATTAGCATACCGTTGGGCAACTGCTTTTGCTTCAACAAAAGAAGTTATTCAATCCAACCATTTCGCAAGCTCGGATAAGTTAAAGGAAAAAGTAGCGGAAACTGACCATACTTATATAAAATCTCCGTCGGGAATATTCACAGAAGCGGCTTTACCTTATGATGAAATTTATCAAAAGCTAAATAACGATACGCTCAATGCTGTAAAACTGTCATTTACCAATTATAATCAAGATAAAAAATATAACTATAGTATGGATGTTCCATCCAATGTGCTCTTGTTGCGTAAGAAAGATATGAAGTCATTCTTCGAAGAAAATCAACTACCCAACAATATCACATCGTTTACTGTTACACACAATAATATAAGTAATAATCAGTATACGTTTAGCAACATTGCCCGTTTGGTTACTACATGCATTAATGAAAAGAAAACTGCACGCAATAAAGCTAAGGCACAAGCGGGTAGTTCATGGAACGCTGCAGCATGGGAGATTCAGTGGAATAAGGATAATCCTGACTGGAATAAAGTATTGTTATTACCGGTTGTTATTACCTATGATACAAGCTCAGGAAGCAACACTATGACAGGTATCCAACACGATTTAAGACCAGGATATGCAAAACTTGTAGGAGGTGATACTGGTAGCAAACTGAAGTTGGAAGTTACTTACAGCACATTTGGCAAATAAAAAGGCATAATAGCAATAATGATAAAATGAAAAGAGCTATCCCGAAAAGGATAGCTCTTTTTATTAGCTTATAAAGATCAACAACTACCGACAGAAGCTGCTTTTTTCTTCGGAGTCTTCTCTTTTTCTAACTTTGTGCGAAGTTTATTAATTTCTTTGTGCAGTTCATCAATCTCATCACCTTGATTTTTTATTGTAGTAAGGAGAGCATTCAATTCTTCATTATCAATATCAACAGGATAAAGAGAGTCGACACGCTTAATAAAGTCGCCCAAAATATTCATATAATTGGTAAACGCATCATAGGGAGATTCATAAATGCCCCTATTGAGCCCCAGTCCATTATTCTTCGTAGTCATAAAACGGAAGTTATTACTCGCCTGGAGATAATCCCAATCCTGCTTGATACGACGATCATTACAAAGCATTACACGTTCAGCCAAGCTATATAATTTATTATAGGCTTCGCGCTGCATTACATTACCGAGCCAACAACTTGTATCCCTCTCCTCATCTGTCCATGATAATGGATAACTTACATCAAGACTTGATATTGATTTTAGCTTGGAGATAATTTCAGTCGGAGTAGAAAATGTGATGCCCTTATTTTTAGCACAAGCAGGAAGAGCTTTCAAGAACTCCAAGATATTGGACGAAAGCGGTTGAGCTATACCCAGAGCTGATAACTCCATAAAAATATTTATCACTTGTTCTTCTGCCGGTAAAGCATCAATCCATCCGATATACTTATCGGCAAACAAGGGATATTCATTCCATTCCGAATTAGAGAAGCGCAAGCCTATATCATCCGATAATTTGAAATCGCGTAACAACAATTTAAGATTGGGATTCAAATTGCAATGGTAGACATAATGCGGACTCTTCCATCCTAAAATGTGTTTAGCTCCCTCGGTAAGCATTCCTTTAAAGCCCATACTAGCAACAGTCTCGCCTATTTCATCTGAATAAATCAAACTTGAATTCCGAAAGACCTTGGGAGATTTACCAAACAGTTGCTTGATCTTAGCACTTTGCCGCATGACTTCTTCCTTAAAAGACTCTTCGTTAGCCAATGAAGATAAACCATGTGAATATGGCTCTGCCAGAAACTCGCAAGCTCCGGTATCATTCAATTGCTGTAACAAGTCCAATACCGCAGGAGCATGAATTTCCAACTGCTCCAATGCAACCCCGGATATGGAAAGCGCAACTTTAAATGTCCCGGAAGAATCATTCACCATTCCGATCAATGTCTTTAAAGCCGGAATATATGAGCGTTCAGCAACATCATTGATGCTGTTTTCATTGGCATAATCATCATAATAATAGTGATCAGTGCCAATGTCAAAGAAACGATAACGTTTCAGGTGAATGATTTGATGTATTTCAAAATAAAGACAAATCGTTCTCATATCTTTGTATTATAATTATTATCTATAGCGTTTCATTACCTCTTCGTATATGCGACGAACTTTCAAACCGACATCTTCCCATTTTATCGCATCGACTTCTTTCTTCCCTTCATCCCTTAAGTAATCATATAAACCGGGATAGGTGCAGATAGCATATATAGCATCAGCCATGGCATTAATATCCCAATAGTCTGTCTTAATGCATTTCTCGAGAATCTCGGCACAACCCGACTGCCTCGATATGATAGTCGGCACACTACATTGCATCGCTTCCAGTGGGGATATACCAAAAGGTTCGGATACGGAAGGCATTATGTACACATCGCTTGCTTTAAGCATTTCATAAACTTGCTCTCCTTTCATGAAACCCGGGAAATGAAAACGGTCGGCAATACCACGCTCTGCTGCCAAACGAATCATCTGGTTGAGCATATCACCATTTCCCGCCATTACAAAACGTATGTTACGGGTACGGTGCAGTACCTTTGCGGCAGCTTCTACAAAATACTCGGGACCCTTTTGCATCGTTATTCTTCCCAAGAATGTCACCACCTTTTCATTAGCCTTCTTTTGAGGTACAATATCTTGTATTTCCTGAGGTAGTGGAGATACGGCGTTATGCACAGTGGAAACTTTACGCGGATCTTGGAAATACTTATGGATAACCGTTTGGCGTGTCAGTTCACTTACACACATAATATGGTCGGCATAATCCATTCCATTTTTCTCAATAGCATAAACCGTAGGGTTCACATTTCCACGGCTACGATCGAAATCGGTAGCATGAACATGAACCACTAATGGCTTTCCAGACACTTGCTTAGCATGAATACCTGCGGGATAAGTCAGCCAATCGTGTGAATGAATAATGTCAAACTGTTGTTGTCGAGCCACTACCCCTGCCACAATAGAATAATTATTGATCTCCTCGTGTAAATTATCGGGATAACGACCTGAAAACTCTATACAGCCCAGATCATTAGTATTTAAATAATTAAAGTCGGCATAAATATGATCGCGCAAATCATAAAACAACTGGGGATCCATATACTTACCCACACGTTTATCAACGTAATCCCAATTTACATCGCGCCATACGACAGGGGTGCTGTTCATACCTATTATACGTAAAAAGCTCTGATCTTCATCGCCCCAAGGTTTAGGGATACAAAACGTGATATCCATATCCTTTTGCAGCGACATGCCCTTTGTCAGCCCATAACTAGCAGTTCCCAATCCGCCTAAAATATGTGGGGGAAATTCCCATCCAAACATCAATACTTTCATCTCTTCCCTCCTCTTATAAATTATACTTGGACAGCAAATTCAGTATACGTAAAATTTCCGCCACATTCATGGCAAAAGAGATAGCTCCCCGTCCTGTAAAAGGAGGATTACCATCAAACAACTCAGGTAATGAGCCTATACAATGATTGGACATCTCGTCTTCAAGCCCTATCAGATAGCGTTCAATAAATGATAAGCCGCTCATCTTATAAATTTTGAGATATGCTTCCATATAAAAGCCCATAAGCCATGGCCAAGCTGTACCCTGATGGTAAGCGCGATCACGATCTCCGGGGCTACCTACATAATTAGGCGTATAACCACCACTCTTTGGACTAAGAGTGCGCAGTCCTTTAGAAGTGAGAAGCTCTTTAGTAACGATATCAAGTACCTGTTTTTTCTGAACACGATCTAATGGAGAGTAATCAAAAGCTATCGTAAATATCATATTGGGACGAACACTCCAGTCCATCATATATCCATCTACATAATCGAACAAATATCCATATTCGTTGCGGAAAACCTCAACGAAAGATTTTCCCGTCAACTCAGCCTGATCGCTCAATTCATCGGCAAGAAGCATCTTTCCACTTTCATGGAGCAGATCGGACATGAATCGTAAAGCATTATACCATAAAGCATTGATTTCCACAATGTATCCCGTACGTGGAATAGCAGGTCTTCCATCTATAGTAGAATTCATCCAAGTAACCGGTTTATCAGTGCCATTGGTATATAGCAAACCGTTATCATGAAGGAAAAGATTATCGTGCTTACGGCTTCGAATAAAATCCATAATATCTTCTAATAACCCACCATATTGCTGCCTGCAACGTTCACGCGATGTTTCTTTTGAATATTGTTGCAAAGCCCAGATTGCCCACAGCAGAACATCGGGATCATTCATTTCATATATTTTCCCGGTTAACGGCTCCTTATTGATAAATTGGCGAATGGCTTTCTCTGCCGTCCGCATAATATCCTCAAATTCATCCTGCTCATCGACAGCCAATGTCAACCCCGGCAGTGAAATAAATAAATCACGAGCTCTGCACTTAAACCATGGATAACCGGCAAAAACATAATGATCTTCACCCTGTTTATTATGAAACTGATGAGCAGAGTTTTTTAAGCAATGATAAAAGCTATCCCGGGGAGTACGATCCTCAACTTCTGTTTCAAAAATCGACTTCAATTTCCGGGTAGATATTTCTGAAACACCGGCGGAGAAAACAATACTCTCACCTTTCTTTATATCCACTTCAAAATACCCTGGAACATATAAATCTTCATTAAAATCATATCCCCTCTCCTGTTCTTTGGGGTATTCAATCCCACGATACCAAGCCGGATCAAAATGGAACTCATTTTTTTTATTCAGTTGCATGAAAAGCTCCGGATAGCCGGGGTACATGCAAGTCTTTATCCCGTTTTCAACTGATTCATAATCACGATTGACCTGAATGTTTTCATGCGTATATTCACGTACACTACGAAAAGCCAAAAAAGGTCGAAAACGCAATATTGTAGCCGAATGTGCATCAACCAAAGTATAGCGAATCAAAATACGGTTCTCATAATGAACAAAAATCTTTTCTTTTCGGAGAATAACTCCTCCCACCCGATATGTTGTTGCAGGTATGCGCTCACAATCAAACTCACGAATGTATTTATGTCCCTTAGGGCTAAAAACATTGCCGCCGTATTTATGCAATCCCAAGTTGAATTCGGCACCGTGTTGTATAACCGTTTCATCCAAAGAAGAGAGTAAGACATGGTTTTCATCATCAAGATTGGGAACCGGAATAACCAGCAATCCATGATATTTTCGTGTGTTACAATCCACTATTGTCGTGCAATGATAAGCTCCTGATTTATTCGTCCTGAGTATCTCCCGCGGTAAAGATTCTTCCAAATTAATCATCAGGGTTTTATCAAATCGTAAATAACTCATAATGTTATGCCTTAATTAAAGATTAAACAGTCTAGACACAATATCCACCACATACCGATGTATAAAGGCTCTGACGGTATATTAGTGATTTCCAAAAATACAAATTAAAGACAATACACAAAATAAAATATCTGTTTATTTTAGCTTCCAGACAAACATTACCATGAGCGAACCTATTCCATAGAGAAGCTTATAAGGCTTGTAAAGGGAGATATGGAAGTGGTATATTAGTCACAATAGCGACCACATCAGGTACAATCAGTATACGACTGATCTATGATGAGTATACGAGTGAACCATGATGAGCATAGGAGTCATCTATAATCTTCACACAGCTAAACTTATCATAGTGGTAAGAATAATCAGATAGCCCACTATCTATTGTAACCATTTATTGTGTTTTTTTTTATCTACCAACTATTTATAAATGTTTTAAACCGTACAATAGAGAAAGGAGGGGGCGTCCCAAGAATTATGCATCAGGCAATATTAACGGGAAACAGTCGGTAATATCCTCCTCTGAATCAACTTTCAGAAAAAGATAAAGGCTACTCAAAATGAATTGAATAGCCTTTAAATGAATTATAGTAATCGAATCTTTATAAACCAGAGTCTTGCACTTCTAAAAGAAGTGTGACGATCGATTATTCTTCGTCTAACAAGATTTCCAGAATCTGACAAGCAGCTTTAGCTACGGGAGTACCGGGGCCAAAGACAGCTGCAACGCCTGCTTTATACAAGAAATCATAATCTTGAGCTGGTATTACACCACCTGCAATAACTACGATATCTTCGCGTCCAAGCTTCTTCAACTCATCAATAATTTGAGGAATCAATGTCTTATGACCGGCAGCCAGTGAAGAAACACCAACTACATGTACATCATTTTCTACTGCTTCGCGAGCTGCTTCGGCAGGAGTCTGGAATAAAGGTCCCATATCCACATCAAAGCCACAGTCAGCATAACCGGTTGCAACAACTTTTGCACCACGGTCATGACCATCCTGACCCATTTTTGCGATCATGATACGAGGTTGACGTCCCTCTTTCTTCGCAAATCTTTCAGTCAACTCACAAGCACGCTTGAAGTCACTGTCATTTTTACTTTCTGATGAATACACGCCTGATATTGTTCTAATTACTGCTTTATAACGTCCTACGATTTGTTCACAAGCAAAAGAAATCTCACCAAGAGTTGCACGTACGTGAGCAGCTTCAACAGCCAATTCCAACAAGTTACCCTTACCGGTCTTCACACATTCGGTAATTGCTGCAAGAGCTTTATCCACCTCAGCCTGATTACGACCTTCTTTCAATCGCACCAAGTTCTCAATTTGCTCTTTACGAACTGCGGTATTGTCAATTTCAAGAATATCAATCGGAGCTTCTTTCTCCAAACGATATTTGTTCACACCGACAATTGTCTGTGAACCGCTATCAATACGAGCCTGAGTACGGGCGGCAGCTTCTTCGATACGCATTTTAGGAATACCAGTTTCAATAGCTTTAGCCATACCCCCCAGCTTCTCAACTTCCTCAATACGCTCCCATGCCTTATGAGCGATCTCATTAGTCAGAGACTCTACATAGTAAGAACCACCCCATGGGTCAACATTCTTACAGATGTAAGTTTCTTCCTGAATATAAATCTGTGTGTTACGTGCAATACGGGCAGAGAAATCGGTAGGTAAAGCAATAGCCTCATCCAAAGCGTTGGTATGCAAAGATTGTGTATGTCCCAAAGCAGCAGCCATAGCTTCAATACAAGTACGTCCAACATTGTTAAACGGATCTTGTTCAGTCAATGACCAACCAGAAGTCTGTGAGTGTGTACGCAATGCCAAAGACTTAGGATTCTTCGGATTAAATTGCTTTACGATTTTAGCCCATAACATACGTGCAGCACGCATTTTGGCAATTTCCATGAAGTGATTTGTACCGATTGCCCAGAAGAAAGAAAGACGGGGGGCAAAAGCATCGATGTCGATACCTGCAGCCACACCGGCACGAAGATACTCCAAACCATCAGCAAGAGTGTAAGCCAACTCGATATCTGCTGTAGCACCTGCTTCCTGCATGTGATAGCCAGAGATTGAGATAGAGTTGAACTTAGGCATTTTCTGCGATGTATATTCAAAGATATCAGAGATGATCTTCATTGAGAATGCAGGTGGATAAATATAAGTATTACGCACCATGAATTCTTTCAAGATATCATTCTGAATTGTACCAGCCATTTCTTCCAATTTGGCACCTTGCTCAAGCCCAGCGTTAATATAGAAAGCCATAACCGGAAGTACAGCACCGTTCATTGTCATGGAGACAGACATCTTGTTCAAAGGAATACCATCAAACAACACTTTCATATTCTCCAATGAGCAGATAGATACACCAGCCTTACCAACGTCTCCTACTACACGTTCATGATCTGGGTCATAACCACGGTGAGTCGCCAAGTCGAATGCCACAGAAAGACCTTTCTGACCGGAAGCCAGATTACGACGGTAAAACGCATTAGATTCTTCGGCAGTAGAGAAACCTGCATACTGACGAATTGTCCAAGGACGCAAAGTATACATCACCGAGTAAGGGCCACGTAAATAGGGAGGAATACCGGCTGCATAGTTCAAATGCTCCATGCCTTCAAGGTCTTCCTTTGTGTAAACCGGTTTAACTTCAATATGTTCCGGTGTCTTCCAATCAGCTGAAATATCATTAGCCTTTTGCCACTCTGCACCGTTTACCGGTTCAAAAGCAGCATATATATCTAAGTTTTTAAAATCTTTTCTCATCTTACTTCAAAAGTTTAGCATTGTATTCCTTTAATGTATCCAACACATTGACACGAACATGAATAAAGTTCTCTATGCCGGCAGCTTTCAGTTCGTCCATGCATGCCGGAGCACCAGCTACAATAAACAAAGCACGATTATTCAATGCTTTTAATGCAGGAACTGCATATTCAACATATTCATCATCACTAGAGCAAAGCACGACAATGTCAGCTTTAGCTTCCATTGCAGCATCAACTCCAGCTTCAACTGATTCGAAGCCCAAGTTATCAACCACCTCATATCCGGCGCATGCCAAGAAGTTACATGAGAATTGAGCACGAGCCTGGCGCATAGCCAAGTTACCGATAGTCAACATAAATGCTTTTGGACGTTTACCCGAAGCTTCTGTCTCAAGGCGCAAAGCCTCAAAATCACTGGAAGCACGCTCAAAGCTAAGTGTAGATATATCCTTCTGGCAATGGTCTGCCTGACCACCACAGCAACATGCTTCACCAGCAGGTTTATTTTCACCGACTTTCTCTGAGAAGTTAGGGAACTGGTTTGTACCCAACAGTACTTCTTTACGCTTAGCTACAGCATCGTGACGCACTTTATTAGTTTTATTTATGGCTTCTTGTACAGCTCCAGACTTCACAGCAGCATAGAAACCACCACACTCTTCTGTTGACAAGAATAATTCCCAAGCTTGTTTAGCAATAGCCACTGTCAGGTTTTCAATATAATACGAACCACCGGCAGGATCGACTACTTTATCGAAATGAGATTCTTCTTTCAGTAATAACTGCTGGTTACGAGCCATACGCTCAGAAAACTCATTAGAAGAGTTATACACTTTATCGAAAGGAGTCACAGTCATTGAATCCACCCCGGCAAGAGCAGCACTCATTGCTTCAGTTTGTGTACGAAGTAAGTTTACGTATGGATCGAATAAAGTAAGATTGAAAGAAGATGTTTCAGCATGGATGTTCATTTTTGCTGCACAACGGCATTCGTTGTTCTCACCTTTGCTCTTGCAATCACGCAAACATTCAGGATTGTATGAAGCAACTATGTTAGCCCATAGCAACCGAGCTGCACGGAACTTAGCTATTTCCAAGAAATAGTTAGAACTAATACCGAAGTTAAACGTAATTCTTTTAGCTACCAAAGCAGCAGGTAATCCTGCATCCGTCAACTGGTTCAGATATTCATTACCCCAAGACAATGCATATCCTAATTCCTGATAAATATATGCTCCGGCATTATTCAGAGTCAGTCCCGAAACATTCAACACGCGGTATCTTGGAAGATCGGAAGTAGCTTCAATCAAAGCCTTTCCTGTTTGAACCAAATCACCGTCCTCTTTGCCCTTAGCAAGCATCTTCTTGAAGAAATCATAACCGATAGAGCCAAATAACTTCGTCAGATCATAATCTTTCTTACGGAAGTAAGCCACCAAGATTTCAGCCAAACGAACAACATGCTTTTGGCAAGTTGAGAAGTTCAGCTCTACACAATCAGCACAAATGTCATTGAGCAATATCTCAATAAATTCCTCTGTCAAATCTGCTGCTTTGATAGAGAAAGAAAGTGAGTCTACACCTTTATTTAAGATATCCAAAGCTTTGGCATTGGCATCTTTAGGATTCTCAACTAAAATTTCTTGTCTGACTTTCCAAACATTAGTGTCTTTCTTAGTACCTCTTAAATAAGGAAACTCTCCTGGGAGTGCATCCGTCGTTTTAAGGCCTTCCAAATCTTCCATACGATAGAAAGGCTTAACTTTAAACCCTTCATTCGTCTTCCAAACGAGTTTCTTTTCAAAATCCGCGCCTTTCAAGTCTGCGGTTACTTTTGCCATCCACGCTTCCGTGGTAACTGATGGAAAATCTGAAAAGAACTTTTCTTTACTCTCTGCCATAGTTTATTTAAAATTAAAAAGATAATAGTTGTCTAATACGTTTACCCATTTATTTGAATAAGACCTGCAAATATACTCAATTAGCATTAATAACAAGTTCTTCAAATGAAAAAACAAACGCAATCAACCTCAGAAAGAGTATCATTATGGTACTTATAAATATAGAAAGTGGATAATTAGCAGATTTATTGAAAAAATAAAGTAATATTTAGTGTGATAAGAAGCGACAGAATAACATCAAAGCCCTAATTCCTTTCTAACTAATTTTATAGTATATTATAAAAGAAAAAGTTCTATAAACCTTTTGCCAGCACTCAATGAATAGCTAACTTTGCATGACTTTTTAACAATAAATCAAGATAAATATACAGATAAACTATGGATTGGCTTGAGACCTTACTGTGGGATCCTTCTTCCGTTGCCCACATCGTATGTTTGTACGCATTCGTTATTTCGGTAGGCGTACTACTTGGAAAAATTAAGATTTTTGGAATTTCACTAGGAGTTACTTTTGTCCTTTTTACCGGGATATTAATGGGACATTTCGGCTTCACGGGTGAAAGCCAGATTTTACATTTTATAAGAGAGTTTGGTTTAATCCTTTTTGTATTTTGCATCGGCCTACAAGTCGGACCTTCTTTCTTCTCTTCTTTTAAAAAAGGAGGAATGAGGTTGAACTTATTGGCTGTTGGCATTGTCTTATTGAATATTGCTGTAGCTCTGACGATTTATTACATTTTAGGAGGACGGATTCAGCTCCCCATGATGATAGGTATTTTATACGGAGCGGTAACCAATACTCCCGGCTTGGGAGCTGCACAAGAAGCTTTAAACCAACTACATTATACAGGCGATCCCATTGCACTGGGTTATGCTTGTGCATATCCTTTGGGTGTAGTAGGAATCATTGGTTCGATAATAGCTATCCGTTACATCTTCAGAATTAACTTTTCTAAAGAAGAGAGCGAGTTGCAAAATCAGGAAAATGATTTGAAACATAAACCTCATTTGTTACAGCTGGAGGTACGCAACGAATCAATATCTGGAAAAACACAAGCTCAAATTAAAGAATTTCTAGGTCGCCCGTTTGTTTGCTCTCGCACCCGGCATGAGGGCCATGTCATTATCCCGGATGAAAACACTATATTCCACATAGGCGACCAGTTATTTATTGTGTGCACCGAAGAAGACGCCGAAGCAATATCCGCTTTTATAGGAAAAAGAATAGAAGTAGACTGGGAACAGCAAGATATCCCTATGGTATCAAGACGTATTCTCGTCACCAAATCGGAAATTAATGGAAAGAAACTGGGCAGCATGCATTTCCGAAATCTGTATGGCGTCAATGTCACTCGTGTGAACCGCTCCGGTATGGATTTATTTGCCGATCCCAATCTTATTCTTCAAGTCGGAGACCGCGTAATGGTAGTAGGGCAGCAAGATGCTGTTGAGCGCGTAGCAAATGTATTGGGCAATTCACTTAAACGTCTGGATGCACCAAATATCGTAACAATATTTGTCGGAGTATTCTTAGGTATCGTATTGGGAAGCTTGCCGATTGCATTCCCAGGTATCCCAACTCCGGTAAAATTAGGATTGGCGGGAGGTCCACTTGTTGTAGCCATTTTAATAGGGCGTTTCGGACATAAATTAAGACTTGTTACTTATACAACAATGAGTGCCAATTTAATGCTCCGTGAAATCGGAATTGTATTATTCTTAGCCAGTGTGGGCATTGAAGCCGGTGAACACTTCTTGCAAACAGTAATCGATGGTGACGGCTTGATGTATGTAGGTTATGGATTCTTAATAACCGCGCTTCCGCTTCTCATTATCGGAATCATAGCACGGCTCTATTTCAAAGTGAACTATTTCACGCTGATGGGATTAATAGCCGGTAGCTGCACCGATCCACCCGCACTGGCGTATGCCAATCAAGCAGCAGGAAATGATGCTCCATCAGTCGGCTATTCCACCGTTTATCCTCTAACTATGTTCCTACGCATACTTGCCGGTCAAATGATTCTACTATTGATGATGTAAGTTAGCAAAAAAGATAGCACTTCCTACAGTCCTATTTATACTTTATATAAGATCCTCTTTACCGTTGAAGTAAGGGTAAAGAGGATTTTTACGATCAAGAGAAACAATTTCTATAAATCCGCATAATGATAGCCATTTATTTGCTTATTGCAAAATAGCCGCTTTCACATACATCTCAATAAAATCAATCGTTTTTTCAATGCCAAGCTTAGAGGAGTCGACACAAAGATGATAGGTAGAAGCAGCCCCCCAAGTCTTAAAACTATAATAATTATAATATGAAGAGCGCCTCTTATCCATTTTATCAATACGATTCGCAGCTTCTTCCCGACTAATGTTATACTGCTTGCTTATTCTATTAATACGGTCTTCGCGCGAAGCAGAAATAAAGATGTTCACACAAAGAGGATGTTCTCGCAAAATATAATCGGCACAGCGCCCAACAAATAAGCACGACTTCTCTCCTGCCAACTGTCTGATTACATCACTTTGCACCTTAAAAAGCGCATCATTACTTAAATAATTGGCGGCAGGAATCGCTCCTTCCGTAACAAAAGAAAAACGCCCCCCAAATATACTCGTGAAAACAGAACTTGAAGTTTGCTCATCCGCTTTCTCAAAAAACTCACGACACAAGCCACTTCTCTCCGACGCCAAAGTTATCAATTCCTTATCATAAAAATCAATACCCAGCCGCGCCGCTAGCTTTTCACCGATCTCCCTTCCACCGCTTCCAAGCTGGCGTCCAATATTAACAACATACTTCTTATTCATAGTTCCTATGACTTTTGGTAACAGAGAACAAAAATAAAAAATATATAGCATAAGCAATAAAAAGGGAGTTAATTCCTTCCTAAACTTTTCCAAATCTAGCGTATAACGTGCCATAATATGGAAAATGTTTCGTATTTTTGCCCCAAATTGTGTTAATGTACAACAAAATGAATGTATTAGAACTTAGTGAACAAGAGATCATTCGACGCAATAGCATGAATGAACTTCGCGCAATGGGGATAGAACCCTATCCAGCCGCAGAGTATGTAACCAATGCCTTCTCCATCGATATAAAAAACGAATTTAAAGATGATGCAGAACCGCGTCAGGTATCTATTGCCGGTCGTATAATGAGCCGTCGTGTAATGGGTAAAGCCTCATTTATTGAATTGCAAGACTCTAAAGGACGTATTCAAGTATACATCACACGTGATGATATTTGTCCGGGAGAAGATAAAGAACTTTATAACACAGTTTTTAAACGTTTGCTCGACCTTGGCGATTTTATAGGAATAGAAGGATTTGTATTTCGTACCCAAATGGGAGAAATCAGCATTCATGCCAAAAAAATATGCGTTCTTTCAAAATCAATCAAACCATTACCAACTGTAAAATATAAGGACGGGGCAGTATATGATTCCTTTGAAGATCCCGAAATGCGTTATCGTCAAAGATATGTCGACCTCGCCGTAAATGATGGGGTTAAAGACATATTCGTCAAACGTACGAAAGTATATAGTTCCATGCGAGAATATTTTAATATTCGCGGCTATCTGGAAGTAGAGACTCCTATATTACAATCCATTCCGGGCGGAGCTTCCGCACGTCCCTTTATCACACATCATAACGCATTGGATATTCCCCTGTATTTACGTATTGCAGATGAATTGTATCTAAAACGTCTGATTGTAGGCGGATTTGAAGGAGTGTATGAATTCTCCAAAAACTTCCGTAACGAAGGCATGGACCGTACACATAACCCGGAATTCACATGCATGGAGATCTATGTCTCTTATAAAGATTACAAATGGATGATGACTTTCACCGAAAACATGATTGAAAAGATTTGCTTGGACGTGAATGGCACCACTGAATTGAAGGTTGGTGACAACGTAATCAATTTCAAAACGCCATACAAACGCATTACTATGTTGGATTCAATCAAAGAGTTTACCGGCTACGATCTCAATGACATGGATGAAAGTGGAATTCGGGAAGTCTGCAAAAAACTCAAGATGGAAGTTGACGAAACGATGGGTAAAGGTAAGCTGATTGATGAAATCTTTGGAGAATTTTGTGAAGGAAACTACATACAACCGACATTTATTACGGACTATCCCATTGAAATGTCCCCACTGTGCAAACGCCACCGCAACAATCCCAATCTCACAGAGCGGTTTGAACTTATGGTTAATGGAAAGGAGCTGGCGAATGCATATTCCGAATTAAATGACCCGATTGACCAGCTAGGACGTTTTCAAGATCAACTCCGCTTAAGTGAAAAGGGAGACGACGAAGCAATGTTCATTGACATGGACTTTGTACGTGCCTTGGAATATGGAATGCCTCCGACATCCGGTATGGGCATCGGCATGGACAGACTTGTAATGTTAATGACCGGGCAAACAACAATTCAAGAAGTATTATTCTTCCCGCAAATGCGTCCGGAAAAAACAATAAAGAAAGATCCTGTTGCAAAATACGCTGAATTGGGTATTGAAGAAGCATGGGTTCCTGTTATTCAAAAAGCAGGCTATAATACTGTGGAAGACATGAAAAATGTAAATCCACAAAAGTTCCATATGGATATTTGTGGAATTAATAAAAAATATAAATTGGAACTTAACAACCCTACAGTAAATGATGTAGCTGGTTGGATAGAGAAAATTAACTGATGAAATTACCCGGAAAGATAGCCATAATGGGGGGAGGAAGCTGGGCGACTGCCATTGCAAAAATGGTATTAGCTCAGGCGGATTCGATAAATTGGTATATGCGTCGTGAAGACCGTATAGCCGATTTTAAGAGACTGGGTCATAATCCGGCATACTTGACGAGTGTGAAGTTTGATCTGAAACGTATCAACTTCAGCTCCAATATCAATGATGTTGTTAAAGAGTCAGACACGCTTATCTTTGTTACTCCATCTCCTTATTTAAAGTCACATCTGAAGAAACTTAAAACAAAGATAAAGGATAAATTCATCATTACGGCAATTAAAGGTATTGTCCCCGATGATAACCTGATAGTATCGGATTACTTTACCAAGGAGTATAATGTACCTCCTGAGAACATTGCCGTTTTAGCAGGTCCGTGCCACGCCGAAGAAGTTGCACTGGAGCGGCTCTCTTATCTAACAATAGCATGTCCCGATACGGATAAAGCTTGCGCAGTGGCACGAAGTTTGGCGAGTTCGTTCATTAAAACATCTGTCAGCAATGATGTAGCGGGCATTGAATATTGCTCCGTATTAAAGAATGTATATGCTATTGGGGCTGGTATATGTAGCGGACTAAAATACGGCGATAATTTTCAAGCTGTATTGATTTCGAATGCTGTACAAGAGATGAACCGCTTTCTCCAAACAGTTCACCCGTTAGACCGAAACGTTAATGATTCGGTATATTTAGGCGACCTTCTGGTTACCGGATACTCAAACTTCAGCCGCAACCGTACATTCGGAACCATGATTGGCAAAGGCTATTCTGTGAAAAGCGCGCAGATAGAAATGGAAATGATTGCCGAAGGATATTATGGTACGAAATGTATTAAGGAAATAAACAAACACCATCACGTCAATATGCCTATATTGGATGCCGTATATAATATTTTATATGAGCGTATCTCTCCTATGATTGAGATCAAGCTATTGACTGATTCACTCAGATAACCTCTAGACTCTTTAACCTTTAAATAAATAACGGATATGATTAGTTTAAACATTGAAAAAACCTTTGGATTTATATCCAAAGCGTCTGTTGCCGCTTACGAGGTCCAAGTAAAGGCCGCGCAGGAAGCATTGGAAAAAGGTACAGGGAAAGGTAGCGACTTTTTAGGCTGGCTTCATCTTCCCTCTTCTATTAGCAAAGAGCATCTTGCCGATTTGAAAGCTACGGCGCAGACTCTTCGCGAAAATTGCGAAGTTGTTATCGTTGCCGGTATCGGTGGTAGTTACCTTGGTGCCCGCGCAGTAATCGAAGCACTATCCAACAGCTTTACTTGGTTACAAGACAAAAAGACTGCCCCAATCATCATATATGCCGGACACAACATAAGTGAAGATTATCTGCATGAACTTACCGAGTTCCTTAAGGACAAAAAATTTGGCGTTATCAATATATCCAAGTCGGGTACAACTACTGAGACTGCTTTAGCCTTCCGTTTGTTAAAGAAGCAATGCGAAGATCAACGTGGCAAAGACATGGCAAAGAAAGTTATTGTTGCCATCACTGATGCTCAAAAAGGTGCAGCCCGTATAACCGCCGACAAAGAAGGATATAAATCTTTCATCATCCCTGATAATGTTGGAGGTCGTTTTTCTGTCCTCACTCCAGTTGGATTATTGCCGATTGCCATAGCCGGATTTGACATTGAAAAACTTGTTACCGGTGCTATTGATATGGAGAATGCTTGCGGAGTAGATGTTCCATTTGCACAAAATCCTGCGGCACAATATGCTGCTACTCGTAATGAGCTGTACAAGAGAGGAAAGAAAATAGAAATTATGGTTAATTTCTGTCCTAAACTACACTATGTAAGCGAATGGTGGAAACAACTCTATGGAGAATCGGAAGGTAAGGAACATAAAGGTATTTTCCCGGCAGCTGTTGATTTTTCAACAGATTTGCACTCAATGGGTCAGTGGATTCAAGAAGGTGAACGCAGCATCTTTGAAACAGTGATTTCTGTGGATAAAGTAAACCACAAACTCGAAGTACCTTCAGACGAAGCAAACCTTGACGGATTGAACTTCCTCGCAGGAAAACGCGTGGATGAAGTAAATAAGATGGCTGAATTGGGAACACAATTGGCACATGTCGATGGTGGAGTACCAAACATCCGAATCGTAATACCTTCTCTTGATGAATATAATATTGGTCAATTGCTATATTTCTTTGAAATAGGTTGCGGCATCAGTGGTTATTTGTTAGGTGTAAATCCTTTCAACCAGCCGGGTGTTGAGGCATATAAGAAAAATATGTTTGCACTATTAAATAAACCTGGATACGAGGCTGAATCAAAAGCTATCCAAGCCAGACTATAATATTGGAAAAATAAATATATAACAGGCTACTTCCGAGAACGGAAGTAGCCTGTTTTTATAATAACCGAATGTTTCGCATAGAATATTGCTTTATATCGAATATAAAAATTGATTTTAGAGACCTTAAATTCAACAATACAGTTAATGCAATTATCTCCTTGCATCAGGTTTCAAGCTGATATTGTATAATATTATGTTGTATCTTTGCTCCAATAAAATAAAAAGTATATGTTTCAAGAAGCCATAACGCGTTATTTAAAGGAACACGGGCATGCAGGGATTCGTCTGAAATCTGTCCTGTTTGATATGGATGGAGTATTATTTAATTCAATGCCATATCATGCAGAAGCTTGGCATGTAGCAATGCAAAAAAATGGATTACATCTCAGTCGGGAAGAAGCATATTTACACGAAGGTCGTACAGGCGCATCAACTATAAATATCGTTTATCAACGCCAGTTCAATAAAGAAGCAACTCCTGAATTGATTCGAAAAATTTATGCAGAAAAAAGTCTGGAGTTTAATAAACACCCCAAACCAGAGCGTATGCCGGGAGCATGGGAAGTGCTACAGAAAATAAAGCAAGATGGTTTGCAGCCTATGGTTGTAACAGGCTCCGGACAACGCACTTTAATAGACAGACTAAGCCAAAATTTTCCGGGAATGTTTCAGCGTGAGTTGATGATCACAGCCTTCGATGTAAAGTATGGCAAACCTAATCCGGAACCATATCTTATGGCTTTGCAAAAAGGGGGATTAAAGCCCAATGAAGCTATAGTTATAGAGAATGCTCCTATGGGCGTAGAAGCCGGTGCAGCAGCTGGAATATTTACTGTTGCAGTGAATACGGGACCAATAAATGGAGAGATTCTACTCGAAGCTGGAGGCAATGTTTTATTTCCTTCAATGCCTGACTTTTCAAATCACTGGGAAACACTCTATAAAGAATTTAAAGAAGTGAAATACCCATACTTATAAGTTCAAGCTATAAATAATTACAAAATATAAACACAGTATTCACCATAAAGAAAAGAATACAAAACAAGTCCCTACTACCTTTCGGCAATTAAGGACTTGTTAATGTGACCCCGGTGCGATTCAAACGCACGACCTTCAGAACCGGAATCTGACGCTCTATTCACTAAGCTACGGAGCCAAAACGTGCCGCAAAAGTATAAAAAATCCGTGCACATTCCTAGATAATTTATTTATTTTTTGCTTAACGAGGAAATACACCCCATCCGATCTATACAAAGATTCATACTCAAGGCTGTCCTCCGTGAAGGATTCAAAATATAAAGAGAAAGAGCCCACGTTTCAACAAGTACAAATTAAGGAGTAAAATATAATAATTTGAAATAGAAAAAAGGCATTATGCCATCATTTTGTTTTTATTTCACGATTAAAAGTAACGTCATTATAAATATTATCTCTATATTTGTCGGATAAAATATAAAACAACTATATGAGCTATTTACTAAAACCAGAGGGTTATAAACCTTTGTTGGACTTAAAACAAACAGAACTGGGAATAAAACAGATCAAGGAGTTTTTTCAACTGAATCTTTCTTCCGAACTACGTTTACGTCGTGTAACAGCTCCCCTATTTGTACTCAAAGGAATGGGTATCAATGATGACTTAAATGGAGTGGAACGCCCTGTAACTTTTCCTATCAAAGATTTAGGAGACGTAAAGGCGGAAGTCGTGCACTCATTGGCTAAATGGAAAAGATTAACTTTAGCCGAATATCAAATAGAACCTGGATATGGCATATACACCGACATGAACGCTATCCGTTCGGATGAAGAATTGGGAAATTTCCACTCATTATATGTCGACCAATGGGATTGGGAACGTGTGGTTACAGTGGGTGATAGGACTGTCGATTTTCTTAAAGATATAGTTACGCGTATATATGCAGCCATGATTCGGACAGAATACATGGTATATGAAATGTATCCGCAAATAAAGCCTTGTCTTCCCGAGAAATTACATTTCATTCATGCTGAAGAATTAAGGCAATTATATCCGGAAATGGATTCTAAATGCCGCGAGAATGCTATTACAAAAAAATATGGTGCCGTATTCGTTATTGGTATAGGCTGTAAGCTAGGAGACGGAAAGAAGCACGATGGACGTGCACCGGATTACGATGACTACACTTCAGAAGGATTGAACGGATCACCTGGATTAAATGGTGACCTTTTGTTGTGGAATGATGTATTACAAAGAAGCATTGAACTATCATCAATGGGTATCAGAGTAGACAAGGAAGCCTTACAGCGTCAATTAAAGCTTGAAGGTGAAGAAAAGAGGCTTGATCTCTATTTCCATAAACGCTTAATGGAAGGTACGCTTCCTCTATCAATTGGCGGTGGGATAGGTCAATCACGACTCTGCATGTATTACTTGCGAAAAGCACATATTGGTGAAATACAAGCAAGTATATGGCCGGAGGACATGCGACGGGAATGCAAAGAGAATAATATTTACCTGATTTAGTATTATATCCTGTTTTAACACAAACACAAATCTACTTATAAGTGATGCCGGTGTGATGAGACTTAAAATAGTCTCACATCCGGCATCTTTCCTTTCTACAAATTGCGTACCTTAGCATCCGAATAATAGCTAATATAATTAATCATGAATGTTCAGATAGAGGAAAGCTGGAAAACCCGGCTTCAAACAGAATTCGATAAAGATTATTTCAAAAATTTGACCCATTTCGTACATGACGAGTATAAACTTACCCCCGTGTATCCTCCGGGTAAACTCATATTTAACGCTTTCGATCTGTGCCCTTTTAATCAGGTTAAGGTCGTGATTATCGGACAAGACCCCTATCATGGACCGGGGCAGGCTCATGGACTCTGCTTCTCGGTAAACGATGGAGTCCCCTTCCCTCCTTCCCTCATAAATATATTTAAGGAAATAAAGAATGACATTGGCACCGATACTCCAACGTCCGGTAACCTCACAAGATGGGCTAATCAAGGAGTCTTACTTTTAAACGCTACACTCACCGTAAGAGCACGCCAAGCCGGTTCACACCAAAATAAGGGTTGGGAAACGTTCACTGACGCAGCAATCCGCACTCTTGCAGAGCAAAGAGAACATTTAGTATTTATTCTTTGGGGAGCCTATGCACAGAAAAAGGGCGCATTCATTAACCGCGAAAAGCATTTAGTATTAAGTTCAGCTCATCCATCGCCACTGTCTGCATATAATGGTTTTTTTGGTAATAAACATTTCAGCCAAACAAATGCTTATTTGAAAGCACACGGCGAAAAAGAAATAATTTGGTAATCTGTAAATGATCAATACCACTGAATATTACTTTGTGTTTGGCTTCTCTGTTCCCATTTTAAATCCTGCAATACACTTGCATTAGCGCGTATAGTGAAGTTATAGTATTTATAGACTCCAAATGGAGAAAGACTTGCCGACATATTGAAACAGTGCAGATCACGACTTATATTAACAACCGTCTGGACAATTTTTTTAGCATTAAAATCGTAACCCGAATTAAAGCTCACCGACCATTTATTAGAGAGCTTTACGTTGCCTGAAGCACTCAGATTCTGAGTGTATTTATAAGGGTAGCGCATGCTATGACGATCAATCGGTTTAGAGCGATCTTCAGATATGGAGAATCCATAATTTAGGTTTAAAGACCAAGGCATCTTAAACACCTGATAACCATCGGCATCGGATTTAGCCTTTTCCGTCTTCTTTTTAGTAACACCTTGATTAGCATCAGCAGTATCTTGAGTATTTTCTTCAGCACCTGGCTGTTTGCCATCTTTTTTATTCTTATCCTTCTCCTTATCCTCCTCACTACCAAACCACTTCTTCCAAGAATCATTATTAAACGTATAACTGAAAGAAGAACTATAACCCTGGAACCGTCCGAATCGTCCATACGACCATTCCGTCCGATCACCAACCACTACATTTCCCTTGCTATCAAAAGCATAGGCATAAGTCGCAAAGCTGGAACTCATACTAAAAGTATAGCTCTTTGATAATTTTAAGCGTAAGCGCAACGATAAGTCACCCCATGGACGTACGGTGGCAGCAGTATTATAAGACATGCTTCCACCCAGCTCGTCTATAATACTCACTTTACGGATAGAGTCATTTTTATCCTTATACTTGGCTTCAATATTATTAGAAACATCGAAGTTAATGCTTCCCGAGCGTCCCCGTCCCGGAACGCCAAACATTTGATTTGCATAAGGCGAGTAGACTACAGTATCACGAGTCCCATCAGAATTTTTCTTGATGTAAGAATCATAATAACCATACTTAGATGCTCCAAAGTCAGGCGTTGCACTCAAACTTACTGTAGGAGTAATGACATGACGGATCTGAATTTCTTTCTTTTTGGCAAACAAGGGTTTGTACATACCATAAATTTTGGTACTAAGCCCTAAGCTGGCGCTGTAGTTATATACCCTATGAAAGCCAAATACAGTATCCGTATTGATTTCTCTATTCTTTTCGTCATCCCAATTCTTCATAACCTTACGTGTATACCAACGTTCGGTATAGTTTACAGAAGGAGTCAGATTGAAATATTTGAAGAGAGTGAAAGTTGCACTAATAGGAACTTCATGCTTCATTCCATTTTGCCAGTCTTTAACCAGATTGGATTTAAATAAGAGATTATCTTTTGTCGTGATACTGTTGGTGAAACGCCCATTATAACGCAACGAAATCTTTTCATACCAGTGTTCATCACCTACCGGATGTTTCCGCTTAAAAGGAAATATAGTACTTAGCGTTATGTTTAGATCAGGCAAAGTAACCGCAATAGAAGAGTCCCTCATTGTCTGCGCTATATTTGTCGTTCCCGAAATCGTCAACTTTTGGTCAGGAAAGTTACGGGAATAACTAACACTGGATGTCTTTGTATTCTGGCTCATGGCCTGAGCATTGTACAAGTTACCAATATTTTTCTTCTCATAACTACTGGATGAGAAGTTTACGCTTGCCGAAAATGTGGTATTAGGATTAGCCTTGGCATCTTGACGATGAGACCATACAATCTTGAAGTCTTTAGCTATAGTCTGGTCAACTCCTTTATCACCGGTTTTAGTCACCTGATAACTACCTTGAAATAAACCGGAATATTTATAGCGCTTATTGTAATTCGTTTCAGCATTCAAAGCCCATGATCCTTGCGTAAAAACATCCCCATATAATTTAAGGTCCATTTTATCACTAACGGCAAAATAATACCCACCACCTGTGAGACCGAATCCACGACTGGAGTCATCCATATAAGTTGGCATGATAAAACCGGATGAATAACTGCTTGAAAAAGGGAAGAAGAAAAAAGGCACGGCAATAGGCAAAGGTACATCTTCTACAACCAGATAGGCAGGTCCAGTGACTACATTCTTTTTCGGACGTACTTTAGCATAAGTCATCTGCATGTAAAAGTGAGGGTGATCATGGTGGTCGCATGTTGTATAGCGCCCACCTTTCATATACAATTCGTCTTCTGCTCCTTTCTTGGCATTATTGCCCACTACGTATCCTTCCCCTTGTTGGGTCACAACATTACTGATAATGCCCTTTTTACTCTTAAAGTTATAACGAATAGTATTGGTTTCATAAGGCGTTTCACTATCTTTAAATACAGGAGTCCCTTTCAAAGTTCCTACAGAATCGGGAACACCATGCGCATAAACAGTGCTACTATCCATATTCATAGTGATTACATCGGCCGCAAGTTCTATTTTCTGATAGTTAACCTTACCGGCACCATATAAATGAGCATACCCCCCTTGTTCAAAAGAGATGGAATCATTTGCCTCATACTTGACGGGAGCTTCAAGAGGTTGCTTTTTTTTCTGCTTCAAAGAGTCGGAGCGCAGAGTGTCATTCCTGCTTCCTAACGAATCTCTACCGGATAAGGATTTTCCGGATAAACGAGTGCCTCTATTTATAGTATCACCTTGTCCACTGGTTGGTAATGACATTTTTCCACGTCGACGCTGCGAGACAGCTTCACCGCAAAGTACCAACAAGACGAACAGTAATATGAATGATATGAATTTACTTGCTTTCAATGGCGTTATCAACTAAAAGTTACCGCTTGAAAGCGCAAAAGTACATAATTTATACGTATAAATCCCCATTTTAAAGAAATTTAGAATGCTACATAAACAGTTCACACCAACGATTAAATCGCTTGACTCCGGCTTCGCCAAAGCGAGTTAATGTTTTTTCTATTTTGGGTAAACTTTTTTCTTCTTCAAGATGGGTCTTGGAATAGAACTTGTCTGCAAAACAAATCACTTGTTCTTCCAAGCTAACTGGAAGCATTTCACGATGGGGTATAGGCAATTGATGGCTAATGATATCTTCCAATGAGAGCCCCGCCCCAGTATGTCGTTCACAAACCAAAGCATGCCGGGGAAATCCTTCTTGGCGTATTAAATCAGCACCTAAATAACCGTGACAGATATAAGGATGCTCTCCAAAGCAATAGATACCGGGAGCTTTTGTCATAAAGATGCCGATATCATGAAGCATACCCGCTTCAAGCAAGAAATTTTTATCCAAATTCAATTCAGGATGATGATCGGCTACCCATAAAGCCTTTTCTGTAACTAACCGGCTATGCACTAGCAATATATGCTTCAGCTCATTATCTTCGGGATAATATTTATTGATAATTTTATCAGGTGACATTGCTCCTTACATTAGTTTTCACCGCCAAAAGTACAATATTTTTTTTATTTAGAAGGACAAATACATTCTTCCCTCTTCCTTTTCTTCCACAATTGCCAACTATTAATAAGATTTTGCCATAGTACATAAGAACCCGGCCCCACCGATGAAAGAGGATTTAAATATGTATACGCCATCCAAATGGCAAGGACTGTATTTTTCTGGCCTAAAGCTTGCCCTCCGCTGATACGTTCTTTATAATGTTCCCCAATATTCTTACCTAAGAAAAACTGAAGAACGCAAGCCAACAAACCGGCAACCGCAATAAGTGCCTGAACAAATCCCGGAGCATCGCTATTCACTAAAGATCTTACGGTCTGACCGGATACAATAGCCAAAGCGATTCCCCAAAGATAAAATGCGAGATCATGAAAACCCAGCAAGAACCGATGAATTTTAGGAAGGTACAGCTTAAAAAACCAAGCCAAAAAGAAAGGAAAAAGCAGTAGCGGGAATACTTTACTCAATATTTTTAAGAAAGCCGAAAAGAAGGTAATCCCGACATGTGGTTCGACAAGAGGAAAGATAACAGGCACAACAATTGCCGCCAGCAAATTAGATAATAAAGTATAAGTAGTCAAAGTTGAAGCACTGCCTCCCAGCTTAGCTGTTATAACTGCTGCAGCTGTAGCTGTAGGGCATATAAAGCATACCATCGCTCCCTCAAATACTTCGCGGTAGACCTGATCCATCGGACAATAAAGCAAAAGAGTAGCAACAATGAGACAAGTAATAATCTGGAACAGCAGTAACCAAACATGCCATATCTTTGGTTTCAATTCCGTCAGACGCTCAATCTTGCAAAATGTCAACAGTAGTTGAGCAAATATCAGAAAAGGAGTAAGATAGCCTATTAAACCATTCACAAACGGTTTGGCAGGTGACAGAAAGGCGATGTCTGCAAACATGAAATAGCCGACTGTTCCCGACAGCATGGCTAATGGAAGTGTCCAGTTCTTAAAAAAACGAATTAACATCCTTAACAATGAATTGTTTATCTCCGCACAAAGTTAGCTTGTATTTAAACAAATCAATCATAATCACAGCGGAAAAGTAACAAAACCCCATGCAAAACACTAGTTTTCTATAAAAATAAGCTACATTTGCATTGTTTTTTGCATGATGAAGTCTTATAAACATTACATACTGAATATCCAATTCTACCTTGGACTGCTTCTTCTGCTTGTTATCAATAACAGCATAGAAGCAAAAGATTTTATTGTTGTAATCGACGCAGGACATGGGGGGCATGACCCCGGTGCAATAGGCCAATTTTCTAAAGAGAAGAACATTAATCTCAACGTTGCCCTCAAATTAGGTAAAGAGATCAAAGCAAACTGCCCCGACGTCAAAGTAATTTATACCCGCGACAAAGATATATTTATCCCACTCGACCGTAGAGCGGAAATTGCCAATGACGCGAAAGCCGATTTATTCATCTCAGTCCATACAAACTCCGTAGCCGGCAGTAAGATTGCGACCGGAGCATCCACGTGGACTTTAGGTTTGGCTAAGTCGGAAGCTAACCTTGCCGTTGCAAAAAGGGAAAACTCGGTTATTTTATATGAGAGTGACTATAAGACTAGATATGCCGGATTTAACCCCAACTCATCGGAATCCTATATTATCTTTGAATTCATGCAAGATAAATACATGTCTCAAAGCGTGAATTTTGCATCGCAAATACAAAAAGAGTTCAGGCAAACCTGTCGGAGAGCTGACCGTGGAGTGCATCAAGCAGGTTTTCTTGTGTTAAAAGCAAGCGCTATGCCTAGTGTTCTCGTCGAGCTAGGATTCATTTCCACCCCGCAGGAAGAGGAGTTTCTCAATTCAGAGTCGGGAAGCAGATCTTTAGCCAATGGAATACTCCGGGCTTTCCTTGCTTACAAACGTAACCACGAGATTCGCTTGACCGGGAGTAGCCGCACCATATTACCTGAAGATGCTAAAACAGAAACAATTCCTTATACAGCAGATAATTCTATTGCTACATCCGATTCCTCCTCCGAAAAAGAGCCACTACAAGCCCCTGTACTATTAAAGAAAGAGGATGTTGTAGAAAAAAAGGAAGAAACTCAAAATAAAGAGGCTTTAGAACAAACTAATAAGGATAAACCCGTGTTTAAAATACAGATACTAACCTCTTCTTCATCCATCCCTACTGGAGACAAAAGATTTAAAGGGTTGGAGAATATAGAATGCTATCAAGAAGGCGGTTTATTCAAATATACATATAGTGCATCTACCGATTACAATCTTGCGTTGAAAACTAAACGGGATATTTCATCTCTTTTTAAAGATGCTTTTATCATAGCTTTTAAAAATGAACATAAGATGAATATAAACGAAGCCATCTCAGAATTTAAAAAAGGAAAATAACAAAGCAAAGACTAAGAACCAATGAAGTATCTTACTAAAGAAGTCAAAATAGGAATAGCAGGCATCATAGCCCTTTTCGTATTAATATACGGCATTAATTACTTAAAAGGGATATATCTATTCAAACCGAGCAATTATTACTACGTTAAATTTGAAAACATAAACGGACTGACAAAATCAAGTCCCGTATTTGCCGATGGATATCGCGTAGGCATAGTGCGCAACCTCTATTATGATTACTCACAAACACGTAAAGTCATTGCAGAAATAGATGTTGATCCGGAACTTCGAATACCGTTCGGCAGTACTGCGGAGCTTGCATCCGAATTAATGGGAACAGTAAAAATGAATCTTTTATTGGCTAATAATCCGCGACAGAAGTATGAACCGGGTGACACTTTGCAAGGCAATCTTAATAACGGAATGATGGACAAAGTGAATGCCATGATGCCGCAAGTAGAGAAAATGTTGCCAAAATTAGATTCAATTTTAGCTTCTCTCAATACGATTCTATCCGATCCCGCTATCCCCACAACATTACATAGCATGCAGCGTTCTATGGCTGACATGGAAGTAACGAGTCGACAATTAAGATCGTTAATGAGTACTGATGTCCCCCAATTCACTAAAAAGATGAATGTGATAGGCGACAACTTTGTCACAGTAAGCAATAATTTAAAAGAAGTTGATTATAAAGCGACATTTGCTAAAATCGATTCGACTTTGGCTAACGTAAAAATGATTACAGACAATTTAAATAGGAAAGACAACACTATTGGTCTTTTATTAAATGACCCGTCTTTATATCAAAACTTGAATGCAACTACCATTAACGCAGCCAGTCTTTTAGAAGACTTAAAAACTAACCCAAAACGCTATGTCCACTTTTCATTATTTGGCAAAAAAAATAAATAAAAACCATTTACTATATAGATTTTGTCTAAATAGCATGCGCAATAAAAAATAAGCGCAATGTATGCATATATAAACTAAAATCAGCACTTTTACCTCAACTTACCTAATAATAGTATTAGGTAAGCCAGAGGCATATATCATTCTGTCTATCAAACCATTACAATAAAGCAAGAGCACGTATGTAACACTTATTCACTTATTACAGGATAAGTGTTTGAAACTAAATCATTTATTGTTTTTTTGAGATACACAAACAAAAAAACACATTTGTTTTTTTGAAATAAGATTGCCAAATTTGCAATTGTAGAAGTTTTGCTTAATTAATAAATGTGTTAAAACCGTTATGAGTGAATTAAATCATGTCGGGCTGTGGAACCGCTGTCTGGAAATTATCAGAGACAATGTTCCCGAGCAGACATACAAAACTTGGTTTCTCCCCATTACGCCTTTAAAATATGAGGACAAAACGTTGGTGGTGCAAGTCCCCAGCCAGTTCTTTTATGAATTTCTCGAAGACAAGTTTGTAGACTTGCTTCGGAAGACACTCTATAAGGTTATCGGTGAAGGAACTAAGCTTATGTATAACGTCATGGTAGACAAAAGTTCACGCACCACGGTCAATTTAGAGTCTACCCCTCGTACAATTATACCTCAGAAGAAGGTAATCGGCAAGGAAATACCTCAGACGCCCGCAATTGATTTAGATCCACACCTAAATCCCGAATATAATTTTGAGACGTTTATTGAAGGCTACAGCAATAAACTATCACGTAGCGTAGCAGAAGCGGTAGCTCTAAATCCAGCCAAAACGATCTTTAATCCGTTATTTTTTTACGGTGCATCAGGCGTTGGCAAAACTCACCTGTCAAATGCTATCGGCACCAAAATTAAGGAGATTTACCCGGATAAACGAGTACTGTATGTGTCCGCACACCTCTTCCAAGTGCAGTACACCGATTCCGTTCGAAATAATACCACCAATGATTTCATCAACTTCTACCAATCAATAGACATACTGATCATCGATGATATACAAGAATTTGCCGGAGTAACCAAAACGCAAAACACTTTCTTTCATATATTCAATCACTTGCATCAGAACGGGAAACAATTGATACTTACCTCCGACCGTTCCCCCGCGCTTCTACAAGGCATGGAAGAACGTTTAATCACCCGCTTCAAATGGGGTATGGTAGCCGAATTGGAAAGGCCTACGGTAGAATTGCGACGGAACATTCTTCGCAATAAAATACACCGTGACGGCTTGCAATTTCCTGAAGAAGTTATAAACTATATTGCTGAGAACGTTAGTGAAAGCGTACGAGACTTGGAGGGTATAGTTATATCAATCATGGCTCACTCTACTATCTATAATAAAGAAATAGATTTGGACCTTGCACAACGCATCGTTAAGAAGGTATCAAACAGTGAACGTAAAGCCATATCTGTGGATGATATAATTGCTGTTGTATGCAAGCATTTCTCATTGGAGACTTCTGCAATCCATACCAAATCAAGAAAACGTGAAGTTGTTCAGGCACGTCAAATCGCAATGTATTTGGCTAAGACCCACACCGATTATTCTACTGCGAAGATCGGCTTATTAATCGGAAATAAAGACCACGCGACTGTACTGCACGCTTGTAAGACAATTAAAGAGCTTAAGGAAGTAGATAAAGCTTTCCGGGCAGAGATAGACGATATACAAACCACATTAAAAAAGCAGGGTAATTAAAAACCCTGCTTTTTTAATGTCTCCCAAAGATGCTTTGACATCTGCTCATTATCTTCTTTTCGATAACGGATATCTGTAAACACCTGAGCTAAAGTTTCTTTATTGTTTTCTAAAACAAACTTCAAATTTTCGGGTAGAGATTCTTTATAAGAATAAATATGATTAATATCTTCTTCGGTATAATCATGATAAAACTCTTCATGAACTACACCTTCGAGAGGCAGGCGATCAACTTGCTCAGGCAATTCAGCAGGCCACCCCACAGTTACAGTGGTGAGAGGAAATACCAATTCAGGCAATTTCAATGCATCAATAATCATCTGTGGGTTATAAGTCGTAGTACCCAAATAGCAAATACCCAAGCCAGCTCTCTCGGCAGCCACACAAAAAGTCTGTGCAGCCAATAACGTATCCACTGCACCGGTAATAAACCACTCGAAATTATCATATCCTGGAACTGCATTACGTTGCTCACACCATTTAGTAAAGCGGCGCAAGTCTACGCAAAAGGTTAAAACAACCGGTGCATCTTTCACCATAGGTTGATTATAATGCGCCGGCGATAACTGAGCTTTTTTTTCATCGTTCCGGGTAACAATAACACTATAAACCTGCATATTGCCAACTGTAGATGCCCTAAACGACATCTGCAGCAAATCATTTAACAAATCAGCGGGTATATCTCTCTGCTGATACTTACGAATAGTTCTTCGATCTTTTAAGAAATCCATCTCATATTTTTTCTGCAAATATAGAAAAGAAGAAGGAAAAAGACTACTTTATATAAAAATTAAAAGCATATAATTAAAATAGAATAAAATAAAAGTAAATGATAGAAATAATTAAGATTTTTATTTTTGGTAACTTATTTCATACTTCAAGAAATTAAACCATTGATTATTAATAATATAAATTTTAAAAAGAAAAACCATATATTTTTTGATAAAAATATAATATCCATTTTTTGAAATAATAAAAAACATTTGTTAGATTTGCAAATACATAAAATAATGGTTGCAGAACTTCTACAAAGTAAAAACCATTATCAATTCAAATTAGACATTTAACGTCGTGGAAAAACAAATCTACTCCTACAACGAAGCTTATGAAGAATCTTTACGGTACTTTAAAGGCGATGAGTTGGCTGCGCGTGTTTGGGTAAACAAATACGCCGTCAAAGATTCTTTTGGAAATATCTATGAAAAGTCACCGAAAGACATGCATTGGAGAATAGCAAACGAAGTGGCAAGAGTCGAAAGTAAATATCCCAATCCTCTGAGTAAGGAAGAACTCTTCGACTTGTTTGATCACTTCAAGTATATTGTTCCTCAGGGAAGCCCCATGACGGGAATTGGGAACAATTATCAGATAGCCTCACTATCAAACTGCTTCGTTATTGGAGTTGAAGGTGAAGCCGATTCATACGGTGCTATATTCAAAGTTGACGAGGAGCAGGTTCAGTTAATGAAACGCAGAGGAGGAGTAGGACATGATTTGTCACACATCCGTCCCAAAGGTTCCCCTGTTAAAAACTCGGCACTGACTTCCACAGGATTGGTTCCATTTATGGAGCGTTATTCCAACTCAACCCGTGAGGTGGCTCAGGATGGGCGACGAGGTGCTTTAATGCTGAGTGTATCGATAAAACACCCCGACTCCGAGGCATTTATTGATGCTAAAATGATTGAAGGCAAAATTACGGGTGCCAATGTTTCGGTAAAATTGGATGATGCATTTATGCAAGCGGCTATTGATGGACAGACTTATACCCAGCAGTACCCCATCAATGCTAAAAAGCCTACGACAAAAAAAGAAATCAGTGCTACAAGTCTATGGAAGAAAATCGTTCATAATGCATGGAAATCAGCAGAACCGGGCGTATTATTCTGGGATACCATTATAAGAGAATCCGTACCCGACTGTTATGCAGACTTAGGATACAAGACCGTTTCAACGAATCCTTGCGGGGAGATTCCTCTTTGCCCTTACGATTCTTGCAGACTTTTGGCGATCAACTTATACTCCTATGTAGTCAATCCGTTTAAGCCGAATGCATATTTTGATCATGAGCTGTTCAACAAGCATGTAGCTGTGGCTCAGCGAATAATGGATGACATTATCGACCTTGAGTTGGAAAAGATAGAACGTATTATTGCCAAAATAGATGCCGATCCGGAAAACGAAGAAATCAAGGCTACCGAACGCAGACTATGGGATAAGATCTACGAAAAAAGCGGGCAAGGCCGCCGTACCGGAGTCGGTATTACTGCCGAAGGGGATATGCTTGCAGCATTAGGTCTACGTTACGGTTCCGAAGAAGCCACCGACTTTTCGGAAAACATTCACAAAGTGATTGCTATAAACGCTTACCGTTCTTCGGTGGCTATGGCAAAAGAGCGTGGTTCATTTGCTATTTACGACAGCGAACGGGAAAAAGACAATCCATTCATCAACCGCTTGCGCGAGGCTGATCCGGAACTGTATGATGATATGAAGAAATACGGTCGCCGTAACATTGCATGTCTCACCATCGCTCCGACCGGGACTACAAGTTTGATGACTCAAACCACTTCGGGTATTGAACCTGTATTCTTGCCCGTTTACAAACGTAGACGTAAAGTCAACCCGAACGACACCAATGTACATGTGGACTTTATTGATGAGACCGGCGATGCTTTTGAAGAATATATCGTTTTCCATCCTAAGTTTGTTACATGGATGGAGGCACAAGGATTAAATCCTGCCAGACGTTATACGCAAGAAGAAATAGATGTACTCGTTGAAAAGTCACCTTACTATAAAGCTACATCAAATGACGTAGACTGGCTGATGAAAGTCAGAATGCAAGGACGCATTCAGAAATGGGTGGATCACTCTATCAGTGTAACGATCAATCTACCTAACGATGTTGACGAGGAGCTCGTAAACCGTTTGTATGTAGAAGCTTGGAAATCTGGTTGTAAAGGATGTACCGTTTATCGTGACGGCTCACGTTCGGGTGTTCTTGTCTCTACTAAGAGCGACAAGAATGAAGGTTTGCCACCATGCAAGCCACCTACAGTAGTAGAAACACGGCCGACCATCCTGGACGCTGACGTGGTACGCTTCCAGAACAACAAAGAAAAATGGGTGGCATTTGTCGGTTTGCTCGACGGTCATCCCTACGAAATATTCACGGGACTTCAAGATGACGACGAAGGTATCATATTACCCAAGAACGTGATCACAGGACATATCATCAAGAACATCGACAAAGATGGCAACAAGCGATATGATTTCCAATTCCAGAATAAACGGGGTTACAAGGTTACCATCGAAGGACTTTCAGAGAAGTTCAACAAAGAGTATTGGAATTATGCTAAACTGATTTCCGGCGTACTAAGATATCGCATGCCTATTGAACAGGTAATCAAGTTGGTGGGTTCGTTACAACTTGACAGTGAGAGCATCAATACCTGGAAGAATGGAGTAGAACGTGCTTTGAAAAAATATATCACCGATGGTACGGAAGCAAAGGGTAAGAAATGTCCAAACTGTGGAAACGAAACATTGGTTTATCAGGAAGGATGTCTTATCTGTACCACTTGCGGTTCTTCACGTTGTGGATAAAGCTTGCAAAACCCCGGAATGATATCGGAAAAGAACACTTGAAAAACAAATAGCGAAACGCATGTCAGAGAAGCCTCTGGTTAACACACAAACGTTTGCATAGGATTTTCAAATACTTGAATAAAACTAGCTGCATGATTATGTCGAATAATATCTATACTTGCATAATCATTGCAGCTATTTTTAAATCTAATATATATGATATTATCTTTTCATATTGAATATCGGACAAATTGGGGTGAAGATCTCAGAATTTCCGGAAATACTCCGGAATTAGGTCAGGATCAAGCCGATAAGTCCATTCTATTGCATACAGTAGATGGTATTCATTGGAGTGCGGACATAGAAGTGCAAGCTCCTGAAAACGAAACAATAGAATATTGTTATCAGGTCTTTCACGCAGACAAAATCATACGAACGGAATGGAACGACATTCCACGAAGACTCTACACCGGATCAAAGGCTAAGAAGAAAGTCTATCGACTACTCGATTGTTGGAGAAATCTTCCCGAACAGTTATTCTTTTATTCCTCGGCATTCACCGACTCTTTACTTGCACACTCTCATAAAACGGAGAAAGCAGAAACATTTAAGAAAGGGTTTCTCATCAAAGCTTTTGCGCCCAACATCGATGACAATCATTGCTTGGCGATCTCGGGCAACCAGGAAGTGCTGGGTGACTGGGACATCACAAAGGCCGTTGTCATGAGTGACGCCAATTTTCCCGAATGGCAAGTTGAAATAGATGCTTCCACCCTACATTATCCCATGGAGTACAAGTTTGTGCTCTATAACAAAAAGGAGCAACGTGTGGTAGCATGGGAGAATAACCCGAACCGCTATTTAGCTGATATGGGCATTGGGGCTAATGAGACACTTGCTCTTAGCGACCGTTATGTGTACTTTGACTTACCAGCTTGGAAAGGTGCCGGAGTAGCGATCCCCGTCTTTTCGCTCCGATCGGAAGAGAGTTATGGCGTAGGCGACTTTAGTGATTTGAAGCGTATAATCGACTGGGCTGTTCTGACTCATCAGAAGACAGTACAAATTCTACCCATTAACGATACGACAATGACGCATACCTGGACCGACTCGTATCCTTATAACAGTATTTCAATTTATGCTCTCCACCCGATGTATGCCGATATAAGGGAAATGGGAAAATTGGGAGACCGCAAACAGATGGGCGAATTCGAAAAACGCCAGAAAGAGTTGAATACTCTCCCGACAGTCGACTATGAAGCTGTTAATCAGGTTAAATGGGAATACTTCCGGTTGATATTCAAACAGGAAGGTGAAACAATTCTGAATTCCGAAGGCTTTAAGCACTTCTTCAATGAGAATAAAGAATGGCTTCAACCTTATGCTGTCTTCAGCTACCTGAGGGATGCCTATAAAACACCCGACTTCCGTCAATGGCCTAAATATAAAGAATATAATCCGAAGGATATCGAGAAGTTGTGCAAGCCAAAATCCGCCGACTATCCACATATTGCAATCTATTATTTTATTCAATATCACCTTCACCTCCAACTGCTGGCAGTGAGAGAGCATGCACATACGCACGGCGTGGTATTAAAAGGAGATATACCGATTGGAATCAGCAGGAATAGTGTGGAAGCTTGGAAAGAACCTCATTATTTCAATCTGAATGGTCAGGCAGGTGCACCTCCCGATGACTTCTCGGTAAATGGTCAGAATTGGGGATTCCCGACTTACAATTGGGATATAATGGAGAAAGACGGATATGCATGGTGGATGAAACGCTTTAGAAAGATGGCGGAATACTTCGATGCCTATCGCATAGACCACATTTTAGGTTTCTTCCGCATCTGGGAAATACCGACTCATGCCGTACACGGGCTATTGGGACAATTTGTTCCGGCACTCCCCATGACTCGTGAAGAAATAGAAGGCTATGGTCTACCGTTCCGCAAAGAGTTCTTCTTAGAACCGTATATACACGAATATTTCCTCAACCAGGTGTTCGGCCCGCATACCGACTACGTCAAGCAGCATTTCTTGGAGAATACCGATACTTGGGAGATTTACCGAATGCGTGAAGAATTCGACACACAACGTAAGGTCGAGCTATACTTCGCCGGAAAAACGGATGAAGCGAGCATTTGGATACGAAACGGACTGTATTCGTTGATCAGTGATGTCTTATTCGTTCCCGACCGTACCGATCCGAACAAATATCATCCGCGCATCGGAGTGCAGCACGATTTTATCTACCGCGCTTTGAGCGATTCGGAAAAAGCAGCATTCAACCGTTTGTACGATCAGTATTACTATCACCGCCATAATGAGTTCTGGCGGGAACAAGCCATGAGGAAGTTGCCACAGCTCACACAGTCTACGCGAATGTTGGTTTGTGGAGAAGACCTTGGCATGATACCGGAATGTGTGGCATGGGTAATGAATGACCTCCGTATTCTCAGTCTCGAAATACAACGAATGCCCAAAGATCCGTCGCAGGAATTCGGACATCCCGATTGGTATCCTTACCGTTCGGTCTGCACCATTTCCACTCACGACATGGCAACTCTACGTGGATGGTGGGAAGAAGATACCCAACAGACGCAACGATACTATAATGGAATACTCGGACATTACGGGACAGCCCCATCGGTTGCCACACCGGATATCTGCGAAGAAGTTGTCCGTAATCACCTGCACAGTAACTCCATGCTCTGTATCTTGTCGTTTCAAGATTGGTCGTCGATAGACGGTGAATGGCGTAACCCCAACGTTCAGGATGAACGCATCAACATACCGGCTAATCCACGACACTATTGGCGCTATCGCATGCACCTGAGTCTGGAGCAGTTGATGAAAGCGGACTCTCTGAATACTAAAATAAAAAGCTTAATCGGGCAAACAGGCCGGTAAAAATAGAGAGACGATTGGTTGTTGCCAAACAGATGGTCACTTGAGGCTTAACAGACCATCTGTTCGACCTCAACAGATGGTCTGTTGAAAGCCAATAGATGGTCTGTTCGGACGGCACTGAACTACAATAAAATAACCTTCATGCAGAAAACATCAATTACAAATGAGTTTTGCATCAAGGTTATTCTTATTTTTGCAACATACTAACATTTCAACCAGCCGTCATGAAAAGTTATATATTCCTCGATAATGTTCGTTTCTTCGCTTACCACGGCGTGGGCGAACAAGAGCGCCAGGTAGGCAATGAGTTCATTATCAATTTACGACTGAAAGTAGATATCTGCCAGGCTTCCAAGACCGATGATCTAACGGATACCGTGAGTTATGCTGACATTTACGAAGCTATAAAAAAAGATATGGAAACCCCTTCTCAATTGCTGGAACATGTCTGTAGACGGATATGCCAGAACCTATTCCGCACCTTCCCTACTATTGAGGCTATCGAATTGAAACTGGCAAAACGCAACCCGCCAATGGGCGCGGATTTGGATTATGCCGGAGTGGAAGTCTATTACGAACGACATGAGCTTTAACGTTGCATTAAGGAACTAAGCAACTAACACCAAGGAGGTATAGAAACCAGATATTTCCTGTTTATTGGCACAACATTGCCAAGCTAAAGGCACAACTTTGCCTGTATATTGGCAAGCTTTTGCCAACCTATTGGCACAACAATGACAGGCCGGGGGAAAGACGGAATACTTTACCGGAAGCGTGAATAAGCTCTTATCTTCTTGTAATAAAGAAGGTTTTCGTCAATACCAAAGTTCTTGGGATGGGTAAATATAATCTTGGCTGCAAAAATGCGATAGGTATAGCGATTGGTTTCTTCAACCAGACGAAGTTCAAGCGGATCATCCACTCTTTGGCGAGCCATCTCCGTTGCCACACGCTCAGGGCCTATATTATACGATTGCGCCACAGCCACCCAGTTACCGAAACGCCTATACGCATTCTTCAAATACTGGCAGGCAGCTTGAGTTGCCTTCTCTATATGGAACCGTTCGTCAATGCCATCCGTTACATTCAGACCGTAATCACCGGCGGTCCCTTTCATGAACTGCCATAATCCGGCGGCACCTTTACCCGAACAGGCATAAGGGTCCAAACCGCTCTCTATCACCATCAGATACTTAAAATCATCGGGAATGCCGTTTTCGGAAAGAATAGGTTCAATCCTGGGAAAGTAAAAATTGGCGCGTTGTACCAATTTGGATGAATAACGTGAAAGTACAGCTAACTCACGCCCCAACTTCCGTCTTCTCTCATGAATATTCAAATCGATAAGCTGCCCACAAAAATCCAAAATGTTTTCGTCATTCAGTGAGTACCCCGATGGTACAGAATCTACTTCGGGAATACGATAAACCTTGGCCTTTTCCGGCGATGCGGGAGAAGGTAAAGGATCGGGATCTTGAGCAAAGAGCATATTAAGCTTCAAAACACCTAAAAGAAGAAGAAAAGAAATAATGAAACAGCGTTTCATGATTACCGTATTTTAACCGCGGCAAAGTTAGCGATAAGTCTGTGAAATAGAATAGAGATAAGATTAAAAAAGCACACAGAATGGAGAAAAAAGCGACACAGCATCTACTCTGTCCGGTTATATAACCGGATGATCGACATTGGGATGCAGAAGCCATACGAAACAAAAAACGACATTAAAACAGCTCGCCCCGGTTACAATAGATTGCGACCAGGGCAAGTTTATAACTTACAGACTTATCGGAAAGCCTTTTTATCTTTCATATAAGAACATCCAAATTACTTCTTAACCAGCTTTTTCTTTGCAGATTCGACTGCTTCAGCCACAACAGGTTTGTTCTCAAAACGTTTGGTGTATGAAGTATAATCGGGTTGGGTACGGACATATTCCGGATCGTTGAAGAGAGGGCTGGATATAATATGATCGGCTGTACTGCGATTGCAGCAGAATACAATATTTTCAACTCCGGCCAGACGGGTCAACGCTTTTACATCGGTATCATGAGGCTGCAGAGTCATAGGATCGGTGAAAAAGAAAAGATAATCAATCTCCCCCTCCACAATGCGTGAACCCATTTGCTGGTCACCACCTAACGGACCCGACTTCAGATTTGTAAAATCCCATTCTACATCAGGATGCTTTTCTTTAAGCGCAGCAAGAATCAAAGTACCTGTAGTACCGGTACAATAGAACTTATGCCCGATTAAACGTTCCGAGTTCCAAAGAGCCCACTCAATCAGATCTTTTTTCATAGCGTCATGCGCTACCAGACCAATCTTTCTAATCAATTTTTCCATAAGACAATTCAACTATATAAAAACCACGTAAAAAGGATTCTACTTATAACTGCGAAAAGTATTTCTTTCCACAGAGAAAGTACTGTGCTAAGATACTGTTTTTTGTCCGTTCGGGTATTGTTACGGCGGAAGTTTTTCTGAGATTTTCTTCACGCACCGATGTATAAGATTGTTTAAGTAAATGGAATTCTTTACGGGCATGCCAGACAGCCAATGCATTAGGAAACTGAAGTTTCAATAGAAAACTTAATGCCGCCACATAGTCCAGAACTCCGCGTACACGCATCACATAATTCAGCTCGTCCGACGGCAGGTTTTTATAAAGCATGATCAGGTTGTTACGAAAGTTAAGGAAGGTCTTACGAGGGTTCTCTCTTTTCAGTGTCGCGCCTCCCACATGATAAACGGTACTTTCGGGTATACATACGATTTGTTTTCCTCTGGCACGAAGTCTCCAGCAAAGATCAATCTCTTCCATGTGAGCAAAGAAACGCTCATCCAATCCTCCGACTTCCACATAATCGGCAAGGCGGATAAACAAAGCTGCTCCCGTAGCCCAAAAGATAGGAACTGCCGAATCGTATTGTCCCCGATCATTCTCTACGGTATTCATAATTCTTCCCCTGCAATATGGATAGCCATAATGATCGATAAAACCACCGGCGGCACCCGCATATTCAAACTGTCCTTTATTTCTCCAACTGTGAAGTTTAGGCTGACAGGCGGAGGCTTCAGGATGATTGTCCATATAAGATACAAGAGGAGTCAGCCATCGCTCTGTGACTTCCACATCAGAGTTAAGCAAAACCACATACTCGGCTTGAATTTGTCGGAAGGCCTGATTGTAGCCTTCTGCAAAACCATAGTTCCGGTGCAGTTCTATTATAGAAACAGAAGGAAATTCTGTAGAAAGTACTTCAACAGAAGTGTCGGTGGAACCATTATCGGCTACGTATATAGTAGCCCCTTCGGAGAAACGAATGACCGACGGTAGGAAATTGCGAAGCATGTCGCAACCATTCCAGTTTAAAATAACCACAGCAATTTTATCCATGTTGCTTCAAATCTTCACGTTTGAATTTCCAGCGCTTGTGCGACCAGAACCAATAGGCAGGCTCTTTCCGTATAGTTTGTTCAAGGCGGCGGACAAATGTTTCAGTGATTTCGCCATCGGCGGTATCTTTTGGAAACTCGGTAATCAAATCGAATGATACCCTGCAGTGTCCGCGTCTTTCTTTTATTAGCTCACAGTAATATACGGGAAACTTCATCATTTTGGCTATACGCTCAGCACCATCCATAAAGACGGTCTCCTGGTTCAGGAAAGTCGTCCAGTAATGTGCTTCACTACGATTAGGCGACTGATCGGTTATCAGACCTATAACGATGTGTTTACCTTCTTTGCGTAACTTTATAATTTCACGTGCAGTGGAATGTTTCGGCACATTATAACCTCCAAAGCGCGAACGTATTACTTTAAACAGTTCATCCAGATACTTATCTCGAAGCGGTTTGTAAACCTGCACAGGCAAGTCCCCTTCATTCATGATTGCTCCCATACCAATAATCCACTCAAAGTTGGCATAGTGGGGAATAAGCAAAATCAATCCACCGTATTTTTCTAATAAAGCAAGATATTGCTCGGTGTTCTCATACTTCATACGTCTGCAAAGCTCATCAAAAGAAATACTGATCAACTTGATCTCCTCGAGCATATAGTCACAAAGATAACGGTAGAATTTTCGTTCTATCTCACGAAGCTCAGCCTTGCTCTTCTCCGGAAAAGAATTTCTGAGATTTCTTCTTACCGTTCCTAAACGATACCGTACGATGTCATGCAAGGTAAAACACATGATATCAGAAATAATATAAAGCACCTTGAATGGTAGTAAAGCCAACAACCACATCCCGGCGTATGTCAACCAATAGACTAGCTTCGATCTCATGGGTATATCTTTCTTATCATACTAATATTCCTTGTAAAGCAGTGGCATCTTCGTTCAAGTCGCCCAACTTGACATTCACCACTTTGTTATCAAGAGCTTCGTCATGTTCCACTTCAACCCTTATATAATTAGGTGTAAACCCATGCATCGGAGCATCTGACTTAGATCGTTCGAGGAGCACCGGCATAATCTGTCCGACATGCGCACCATAGAACACCTGCAACTTTTCATCGGATAACTTCAATAATCGTTGGCTACGTTCATGCTTCACTTCGGGAGTCACCGCATGTTCTATTTTTAAAGCCTGCGTACCGGGGCGTTCCGAATAACTGAACACATGCAACTGGGTCACATCAAGTCCCTTGATAAAATTATAGGCTTTATCAAAATATTCATCGGTCTCCCCGCGAGTACCGACAATAACATCCACGCCAATAAAGGCATCAGGAAGCGTTTCCTTTATCTTATGTACTTTCGAAGCAAATAACGCCGTATCATACTTTCGTCGCATCAAAGCCAGAACTTCATCGGAACCGGCTTGCAAAGGGATATGAAAATGAGGCATGAATCTTTTGGAACGAGCCACAAACTCTATGATTTCATCGGTCAGTAGATTAGGTTCAATAGAAGATATCCGGTAACGTTCTATTCCCTCTACTTCATCCAACGCTTTCACCAAATCAAAGAATGTTTCGCCTGTCGACCTGCCGAAATCGCCGATATTCACTCCGGTGAGCACAATTTCCTTACCACCTTCTGCAGCAGCTTGCCGTGCTTGTTCCACTAACGACGCAATCGTCCCGTTGCGGCTACGTCCGCGGGCAAACGGAATGGTACAATAAGTGCAATAGTAATCACATCCATCCTGTACCTTGAGAAAATAACGAGTACGGTCACCTCTAGAACAAGACGGAACAAAAGAACGAATATCTTTCAGTGCTGAAGTATGAGCTTCGCCGGCTTCATTCTTTTTCAAATCACCCAGATAGCGCAATAGATCTTGCTTCTGTTCCGCTCCCAACACCACATCAACGCCATCGATCTTTGCGACAGCTTCGGGTTTTAATTGGGCATAGCATCCGGTCACTACGACAAAAGCACCGGGATGTTGCTTAACCAGTCGGTGAATAGCTTGCCGGCACTTCTTGTCGGCGACTTCTGTCACCGAACAGGTATTCACAACACAAATATCAGCCTTCTCACCTTTACGAATCGTACGAACGCCCGCTTCACGCAATATTTTACCGATAGTAGAAGTCTCTGAAAAGTTTAACTTACACCCTAAAGTGTAATAAACAGCTTTCTTATCTTGAAATATAGTGGTATCAATCATGAACTTATAAAAACGCAATTGTGCGGCAAAGTTACATATAATTATGAGATTTTTCCTACTTTTGCACAAATCATCAAAAGTCGTGCAATGATTCAAGAGAATTTTATTAAACTGTATGAACACAGCTTCCGTGATAATTGGGATCTTCCCTGCTATACGGATTATGGTGAAGATCAAAGCTATACTTATGGTGAAGTTGCACAAGAGATAGCAAAACTACACCTCATATTCAAGTACTGCAACCTACGCCGGGGAGACAAAATAGCCATTATAGGCAAAAACAATGCACATTGGTGCATCACTTTTATGGCAGCCATTACTTATGGTTGTATTGTTGTACCTATCTTACAAGATTTTAATCCGAATGACGTTCATCATATCGTAAACCATTCCGAATCGGTTTTTCTTTTCACAAGTGACCACATTTGGGAAAGCTTAGAGGAAGAACATCTATCCGAAATCAGAGCAGTCTTTTCGCTTACAGATTTCCGCTGCTTACACCAACGGGATGGTGAAACGATTATTCGCTTCATCAAACATCTGGATGTTGAAATGCAAAAAACTTATCCTGAAGGTTTTCAAAAAGAGAATGTAAACTATACAACTCTCTCAAATGACAAAATAATGATGTTGAACTATACATCAGGAACAACAGGTTATAGCAAGGGAGTGATGTTAACTGGAAATAATCTTGCAGGGAATGTCACATTCGGCATTCGTACAGGATTACTTAAAAAAGGAGAGAATGTGCTTTCATTCCTCCCTCTTGCACATGCGTATGGATGTGCCTTCGACTTCTTAACCGCAACAGCGGTGGGAACGCACATCACACTCCTAGGGAAAGTTCCTTCTCCTAAAATATTAATGAAAGCTTTCGAAGAGGTCAAACCCAATCTTATTATCACCGTTCCTCTTGTTATTGAGAAAATCTATAAGAATGTGATTCTTCCCACTATTAATAAACGAACAATGAAGTGGGCCCTAAACATTCCCCTACTCGATGGACAAATCTATTCGCAAATACGCAAAAAACTGATTGACGCTTTAGGAGGACGATTTAAAGAGGTTATTATAGGTGGAGCTGCCATGAATCCCGAAGTAGAGGAATTCTTTCATAAAATAAAATTCCCATTCACTATTGGATATGGCATGACGGAATGTGCTCCTCTAATCAGTTATTCACCTTGGAACGAATTTGTACCAAACTCCTCCGGTAAGGTTCTGGATATAATGGAAGCACGTATATATAAGGAGAATCCGAAAGTTGAAGTCGGAGAGATTCAGGTGCGCGGCGAAAACGTAATGACAGGCTACTTCAAAAATCCGGATGCGACAAAAGAAGTCTTTACTGAAGACGGATGGCTCCGTACTGGTGACTTGGGCACGTTAGATGAAGACGGCAATCTATACATCCGTGGACGTAGTAAGACTATGATACTCAGTTCTAATGGACAAAATATTTTCCCTGAAGAAATTGAAGCAAAATTAAACAACTTACCATTCGTTTTAGAAAGCCTTATTATCGAACGCAGCAAAAAACTAGTCGCCTTAGTCTATGCAGATTATGAGGCTTTAGACTCCCTAGGTCTAAATAATTCAGAAAATCTCAAGGCAATAATGGATGAAAATCTCAAAACTCTCAATAATAATGTAGCCGCATACGAGAGAGTTTACCAGATCCAGCTCTACCCTACAGAGTTCGAAAAGACCCCGAAAAGAAGCATAAAAAGATATTTATACAATAGCATTGCCGAAAGCTAAATTGTTAAATCTTACTCTATTATCCAGCAAAATAAGAGTATCATAAAAAAAAACATAAAAAAAGTTGGAGTTTAGAGAACAACATATTGAAAAAGTGCATACCTTTGCAATGTTTTAATAAAGCAATTGATTGTATTACGTTTTAAAAAGTAAAGAAAATGAAAAAATTAGTTTTGATGGCCGTAGCTATCGTAGCAGTATCTTTCGCATCTTGTGGTAACAAAGCAGCTGACAAAGAAAAAGCAACTGCAGATTCTATCCGTATCGCTGACTCTATCGCAGCAGTTGAAGCAGCAGCAGCAGAAGCAGCAGCAGCAGCTGATTCTAACAAAGTTGATAGCCCAGCAACCGCAGCACCTGCTGTAGCTGAATAATTTCGGTCATAGAAAGAATTAAAGTCTGCCGTGCGAAAGCACTACAGACTTTTTTTATGCCCTTTCGGAGAGTGTCACCGATCGTTTGGTCTCTTGAGTCTACACAAAAGATGAATAGTCTCCCCTTTCAGTTCTAGATATATTATAAGTAAGCTCCTATTTCACCCCTTGTTTGAAGACCTATCTATAATTTTAGAAAGTATCTCTACTCAATCCCACCACCAGCCTTTCGGCCACAAATAGTAAGCAAATGGTATGAATCTTCTAACAACAAGAACATAATCTTTAATTTTCATATATCAAGTAAACCTAAAAATTACATGTAATATACACATTGGACTACTATGGCTTCCCGGGCTAGACTCATTCAGCAAGCTATATGTCATCATTGAGTGCTACACGCTCTAACCTCCCAAAAGCTCTATCACTCTACCTTTTCAACTTCTGAACACTCTACTGCTTTATCATCTTATCGCTTTATTGCTTCAATATTCCACTTCGTTATTACATCAACGGTTTCAACTATCCCTTCCTCTGTACTTCAAAATTTCAATACTTTACCACTCTACCACTTTACCACTCTACCATTTCAACACTTTATCGGCTCGTTACTTTCCTTTTTTAAAAGAAGTAACCAATGAAGTAATAAGCCTTTTTTGATTACATTTCGATATTGCGCCGCACCATCAAGCCACTCCTAGACACATTATCAATACTATTTAAAGAATATTGTTAATAAGCGATTAAAATGGGCAATTTAAAGTCTGCCATTTTAAATATTTATTGCTATAATTGCAGAGCAATAATAATAATAAAACAATGAAAAAGACTTTACTATTTATTTTCTTCTCAATTTACTCGTATTGCTTTTATGCCCAAGACGCGTATGCTACACTGAAAGATATTTCTTATGTAAGCCCAACAGAAAAAGATCAGTATAAAGAAAGTAGATGCAAACTAGATTTTTATTATCCTGAAAAAGCCAAGAACTTCCCGACACTTATATGGTTTCATGGAGGAGGACTTGAAAGTGGAGAAAAGTATATTCCCAAAGAACTTATGAATAGAGGGATTGCAATTATAGCAGTGAACTACCGATTAAGCCCCAAAGTCAAAAATCCGGCTTATACTGAAGATGCTGCTGCTGCGGTAGCATGGGTTTTTCAAAACATAGAGAAATATGGTGGTTCTAAAGAACATATATTTGTGTCAGGCCATTCGGCGGGGGGATACCTTAGTTTAATGCTCGCTCTAGATAAAAGGTATTTGAATAAATATGGTATAGATGCTAATCAAATTGCTGCATACCTACCTGTCAGTGGACAAACCTTAACACACTTCACAATCCGCAAAGAGCGAGGATTATCTCAGCAGATCCCAGTAATAGACGAATATGCCCCAGTAAGCAGGATACGCAAAGATACAGCACCACTGATACTCATTACCGGAGATCGAAAATTAGAAATGGCTGATCGATGGGAAGAGAATGCATTATTGGCGTCCGTGCTTAAAAATATCGGAAATAACAAAGTTTCACTATACGAGTTAGAGGGATTTGATCATGGACAAGTGGCAAACCCGGCATGTATCTTCATTGGCAACTATATCAAGAATTTCACAAAATAAAGAAAAAGACAATCTTCTCAATTCTACTTGGTAAGGCTCAACAACACTTAAGATATAGACTATCTCTCCATTTATTAGACTTGAACTGCACCTAAAGTTTTCTGTCCAACTTTTAGGCTACAGTGCAAATAAATGGGGGATCTTCTTTAGTTACGATTTAAGTATCTTCGAACAGAATCAATCCATAGATTTATAGAAATAAAATATTCGTAATATTCGTAATATTCGTAATATTCGTAATATTCGTAATATTCGTAATATTCGTAATATTCGTAATATTCGTAATATTCGTAATATTCGTATAACAAAAAGAAGAGACTGCTTAAAAAACAGTCTCTTCTTTATATATAAAAATTGAATTACGCTTCTTCGCCTACAACTTCAAAAGGAATCTCTACAGAAACCTCTTTGTGAAGTTTAACTACAGCTTTATAACGACCAACTTCTTTAACGGCGTCTTTAACAACGATAATCTTTCTATCAACTTCATGTCCTAATTTGCCCAATTCTTCAGCAATCTGAATATTACTAACAGAACCGAAAATAGTACCAGTAGAACTTACTTTTGTAGCGATAGTAAGAGATATGCCTTCAAGTTTTGCAGCCAAAGCTTCAGCATCCTGTTTAATTTTCTCCAATTTATGTGCACGTTGTTTCAGCTCTTCAGCTAACATCTTTTTTGCACCAGGTGAAGCAATAATAGCTTTACCTGTTGGGATAAGATAGTTACGTCCGTAACCAGACTTCACTGTTACGATGTCATTCTTATATCCCAGATTTACTACATCTTCTTTCAATATAATTTCCATACTATTCCTCCTTATTATTTCATCATGTCAGTTACATAAGGCAGTAATGCCAAGTGGCGAGCTCTCTTCACTGCTTGAGCAACACGGCGTTGGAACTTTAAAGAAGTACCAGTAATACGACGTGGAAGAATCTTACCCTGCTCATTCAAGAATTTCTTCAAGAATTCAGGATCTTTATAATCGATATATTTAATACCGCTCTTTTTGAAACGACAGTATTTTTTCTTCTTAACATCCACTGAAGGCGGAGTTAAATATCTGATTTCTGATTGAACTTGTTGTGCCATGATTAATCCTCCTTTTTAGTTGATTTAATACCTCTTCTTTTCGCAGCGTATTCAGCAGCATATTTGTCCTGCTTAAATGTCAAAAAGCGAATAACGCGCTCGTCACGACGGAAGTTAATTTCTAACTTTTCAATAACAGTTGGTTCTGCTTTGAATTCAATCAATTGATAAAAACCTGTAGACTTCTTTTGAATTGGATATGCCAATTTCTTAAGTCCCCAGTTTTCCTCATTTACAATCTCAGCTCCTTCAGTTTGAAGAAGACCTTTGAATTTTTCTACCGCTTCCTTCATCTGTACATCAGACAAAACGGGAGTCAAAATGAAAACGGTTTCGTATTGATTCATACTTGTTCAATTAATAAATAAAAGTTTCATTAAATTTTTTGCGGTGCAAAGTTAGCTATTTTATTGTGAACCACAAATATTTATATTTTTTTTCATAACGAATATTGGATTTATGTATGAAGTAACTTACTTTTGCAAAGTTGTTTAAACAATAATTTCATGATAGAGCATTTTAATTTTGATATCCGCCTAATCTTTGCGATCCTTAATGGCAAAGTATCCGCTGCAATTAACCGGAAGCTATCCAGAAACTTCCGGCAAAACGGTTTGGAGATTACTCCGGAACAATGGACAGTGCTCATATTCTTATGGGAAAAAGATGGAGTCACCCAACAAGAGTTGTGCAATGCAACCTTTAAAGATAAGCCTAGCATGACCCGCTTGATAGATAATATGGAACGACAGCATTTGGTAGTGCGCATTTCCGATAAAAATGACAGAAGGACAAATCTCATTCATCTCACTAGAGATGGAAAAGGATTAGAAGAACAAGCACGTGTCATCGTCAATCAAACTCTCAAAGAAGCACTACAAGGTATTAATTCTGAGGAGCTAAAAATAGGGCAAGAAGTTCTGAAAAAAGTATTCTTCAATACAAAAGATTAAATCTTAAATTGGACTTATCTATAGATATATATTGACAGAAGAAATACTATAATCTCCTTAGAAATAAACTGGCGTTCTGGATAGTCGAAGAGAAGACAGGCGATATAAAAAAGTTCATAAAGTTCAGATAATCAGTCTTTATCTATATATTTTAGCAATAAACAAAAAAAAGCGGATATAATTAAAGCCGTCTTAAAGAAATAAGACGGCTTTAATTATGCATCAAAACCTTTAGAATTGCCTCCTCAATTTTATAAACTGCTCAATAACCAAAAGTAGCAAAACCAAGAAAATCGATCTATAGCAGTTATCTATTTTAGAGATTCGGTTAAAACACTTTATATAAAGAGAGCTTTTAAAATCTGGTAGCGGATCAAGCTTCCGGTTCAGGAGTAATCAATTTATACCCTTTCCCGTGAATATTAATAATTTCAATAGAAGGATCTTCTTTTAAATGCTTACGCAACTTAGTAATATAAACATCCATACTACGTGCATTGAAATAGTTGTCATCAATCCAGATTGTCTTTAGAGCAAAATCACGCTGAAGAATCTCGTTAGCGTGAGCGCAAAGTAGGCCTAGAAGCTCAGACTCTTTTGTAGTCAATTTAGTCTGGTGCTCAGAAGTTGATAGAATCTGCTTTTGAGTATCAAATGTAAATTTACCGATCTTATACACATTGCTTTCTTTATTCTTCTTTCCACGAACACGTCTCAAAATAGCTTCAATTCTGAATGTCAATTCTTCCATGCTGAAAGGTTTTGTTATATAATCATCAGCACCAATCTTAAAGCCTTCCAAGATGTCTTCTTTCAATGTTTTAGCTGTCAAGAAGATAATAGGTATTTCAGCATTTGCCGCACGAACCTCCTGTGCCAGAGTAAAACCGTCTTTCTTTGGCATCATCACATCAAACACACACAGGTCATATTTATTTTTCAGGAAAGCTTTATAACCAGCTTCACCATCAGGAAACAACTCTGCAGCATATCCTTTGGCCTGCAAATATTCTCTCAAAAGCATGCCAAGATTCTCATCATCTTCGCACAATAAAATACGCAATTTCTCGTCCATATCGTTAATTTTTAAGTAAAGGTAATGCAATAATAAATCTCGTACCCACATTTAATTCACTTTCTGCACGTATTGTTCCTTTGTGATCTAAAATTATTTTTTTCACATAAGAAAGCCCAAGCCCAAAACCTTTCACATCATGTAGGTTACCGGTATGTACCCGGTAGAATTTATCAAATATCTTTTTTATATTTTCTTTTTTTATACCAATTCCATTATCTTCAATAGTAATCATCAGCTTACCCGGTTCATTCCAAGTGCTAACATTCAACTTCAGATCTTCATCCGGTTTCTTATATTTTACCGCATTATCCATCAAATTGAAGATCACATTCGTAATATGCATTTCATCTGCAAAAATAATAGGATCCGTCGCATTCAACGCTGATTGAATATTTCCATTATAACGCTCCACTTTCAAAGCAAATGTATTAATCACCCCATTTATTAGCTCGTTAGCATCTAATTCTTTCATCTTCAATGTGGCTCTCTGCTTATCGAACATTGACATTTGAAGAACTTTCTCCACTTGAAACCTCAATCGTTTTGTCTCATCATTTATCACAGTCGAAATATGCTGAAACATTGCAGGCGACTTGCCTACAGCNGGATCTTTCAGCATTTGAGCTGCAAGTGATATAGTCGATATCGGAGTCTTAAACTCATGGGTCATATTATTGATGAAATCATTCTTCATCTCCGTCAGCTTCTTTTGCCTAAAGACAATATAAATTGTAAAAATAAATGTAATCAATAAGACCAAAGTGAATATCATTGATGGTATCATGAAGCTGACCGAGTCAAAAATATAGTCATTCCTCCCTGGAAAATGTATTTTCACAACGTTCATCTTTGCCGGAGGATCGTTTAGAAAGAGGGGTTGTGAATAAGCATTTTCACTGCCATCATCACTATAATCGGGGCAACGATAAACTTCCCTTCCATCACGATCAATCACCTTGAAGTGATAACTCAACTCAATACCATTATCTATAAGCCCTGACTTTAAATATTGATCCAGGTTTTTAAAATTAATTCGCTCCTCTANNGGTCTTTCGCTGGCCTTATGAACCATTTGCCATGTAACTTCTTCTAATAGTCCTCTTTGATACAAGTATCTATTTTTTATGGCTTCAGCCAGTGAACGTGATGTTTGAGGTATAGTTTTCACTCCATGCTTTCTTGAAATCATTGCTTTCGGGAAATCCGGGGAATTGGTTATGGTTTTCATCTCTATTGCTGAATACATTGATCCATCAGGAGATTGTACCGTCAGTTTTTGAGTCTGAACAACGTCATTACCGGGAGCACTTTGTTCCCATGCTTTCTTTTCTGCGTCAGATATATCTTCACGTAACCAACGATCTGCTTCTGCCGACTCCACGTCTTTAGAGGCTGCCATTAAAGCACGTTTCACAGCTTCGTCAAACTGTTCGTTGCGCATCTTCACCATTTCCTCTATATAGCTGATCTGCAAATATAGTAAGCTGAGAAAAGAAAGTCCCATCACAGCGCCTAATATCCAAATAGTTGACTTTTTCATAGTCACAAAATTAACACTCCCTAATTAACACTCCTAACACATTAACCTGATTTAACCGCAAGTTCTCGTAAATTAACGGAAAAAGTTTTTTTAGGTTGCATTACACACATAATAACAATTAGAAGCTAGATCGGTTTACAAATTTAATAAAAAATTAAATGTTTTCATTAACTTAATCTATTCTAATTAATAATGATTAAGAAAAAAAATACCGCTATTCTCAAGTATAAAAGAATAACGGCATTAACATCTTATAAAAAGATTAAGATATGCTACTCTTCAGGTTGTTTTGACTCAAAATCTTTAATGAGCTTATCTTGCACATCTGAAGGTACCAACTCATAACTGGCAAACTTCATAATGAACGAAGCGCGTCCTCCTGTCAAAGAACTTAGAGCCGTAGAATATGAAGACATCTCCTTCAATGGAATCTTTGCCACTAGTTTTTCATAACCGGATTCACTACTCATGCCCATAATCATAGCACGTCTACCCTGCAAATCACTCATTACGTCACCCATCTTATCAGACGGTACAAATACTTCTACGTCGTATATTGGCTCCAAAATTTTAGGTCCTGCATTTTTGAAAGCCTCGCTGAAAGCATTACGCCCTGCAAGCATAAACGATATTTCATTAGAATCCACCGGATGCATTTTCCCATCATACACGATAACACGCACATCCCTGGCATATGAACCTGTTAATGGACCTTGCTCCATACGAGCCATGACTCCCTTTAATATTGCAGGCATAAAGCGAGTATCAATAGCCCCACCCACAATACTATTAACAAACACAAGTTTGCCGCCCCATTCCAAAGGAATCTCTTCGGTTCCTTTCACATTCATCTTATATTCTTGCCCATTAAATCGATAAGTATCCGGTGCAGGCATTCCATCATAATAAGGCTCAACAATTAAATGCACTTCACCAAACTGCCCGGCTCCACCCGATTGCTTCTTATGCCTATAATCAGCTCGAGCTGATTTGGTTATTGTCTCGCGATATGGAATCCTCGGCTCTTCATATTTTATTTGTAACTTCTCGTTATTTTCCAAACGCCATTTCAATGTTCTTAAATGAAACTCCCCTTGCCCATGTACGATAGTCTGCCTCAATTCTTTAGATTGTTCTATAATCCAAGTCGGATCTTCTTCGTGCATCCGATTTAGAATTACCATCATCTTTTCAGTATCAGCTTCATTCACCGGTTTTATGGCACGAGAATATTTGGAATTAGGATAGCTGATGAAGCTGAACCTGTTTTCACAGCCTTTTCCATTCAAGGTATTGCCTGTATGAACATCTTTCAACTTAACCGTGCAACCGATGTCTCCGGCAACCATCTCTTCTACCTTGATACGATTTGCCCCAGCACATGCGTAAATTTGCGCTATTCGCTCTTTCGACCCACGATCGGTATTTGAGAGGTCATCCCCTTCATGTATCTTACCACTCATTACTTTAAAATATTGAACGTCACCAATGTGAGGTTCAACAGCTGTCTTAAAGAAATATAAGGAAGCCGGCATTTTGGGATCCAATTTAACCACCTCACCGCGAGTATTGTGTACAGGAGGCATTTCATCAACAAAAGGAACAACATTCCCCAAAAATTCCATGAGTCGGGTAACCCCCATATTCTTACCAGCACAAACACAAAAAACAGGAAACATTCCGCGCGAAGCCAACCCTTTACGAATTCCTTCCCGCATCTCGTCTTCAGTAAGCGATTCTTGCTCAAAGAATTTCTCCATAAGTCCTTCATCATGCTCTGCAGCAGCCTCAACCAATACCTTGTGCATTTCAGTAGCCTTATCCAGTTCTTCAGTAGGTATATCTTCAATCGTAGGAGCCCCACCTTCCGGTCCCCACGAATATTTTTTCATTAAAAGTACATCAATTAAGGAATTAAAATTAGGACCGGTATTCAAAGGATATTGAATAGGAATAACCTTAGAACCGTAAATTGACTTTAATTGTTCCAAAACCATATCATAATCACACTTTTCATGATCAAGCTGATTCAATAGAAATATAACCGGCTTACCCAATTTCTCTGTATAGCGAAAATGATTTTGCGTCCCCACTTCGGCCCCATACTGTCCATTAAGCAATAAAACGGCAGTATCTGTCACATTAAGTGCCGTAATTGCCGCACCTACAAAGTCATCACTACCCGGACAGTCTATAATGTTCAATTTCTTACCATTCCATTCAACGTGGAAAACTGTGGAAAACACAGAATAGCCATACTCTTGTTCCACCGGGAAATAATCGCTGACCGTATTCTTGGCAGTTATTCTGCCACGACGTTTTATAATGCCACTCTCAAAGAGCAGCGCTTCAGTGAGAGTGGTTTTACCCGAGCCATCATTACCAAGTAAGGCAATGTTCTTAATTTCATTAGTCTGATATACTTTCATGATATATTAAGATTTAAATTGAACATTTAGTATGTCAAGCATACCACTTTGTTTTAGTGAGCGCAAATTATAAATTTAGACATATAAAAGCAATATTTCAACGCTGTTACTAAACAATGTTATGTAACACATTCCTTTGTATAAAAAATAAATTTCTATCTTTACAACATCTATATCTTTTGACGGTAAAAAATGAAAAAACAGCTTGCCATATTTCTATTTGTTTGCGCTTCATTCTGCAAGGCACAAAATGCTCCAGTCCACTTTTCTAACTATCCGATTATAGGAATTTCTTGTTCGCATCCCGGTTATAATTCTTCTGTAAGAATGACTTATTCCGAATCAGTAATAAAAGCAGGAGGCATTCCCATTATAATTCCTATCACAACAGATAGCACTACTTTAACCCTAATTATCAATAATCTAGACGGTATTATTCTAACTGGAGGCGAAGATATTCATCCTTCATATTATCACGAAACGCCCATACAGCAATTAGGTAACGTTGATTCTTTACGTGATATCTATGATATGAAACTTATCCGTTTTGCAGCATGCCGTAATATCCCGATGCTAGGAATATGCCGAGGAGAACAACTTATTAATGTCGCTTTTGGAGGAACACTTTATCAAGATATCCCCACTCAACATCCGGATTCAAGCATACATCATCAACAAAAGCTGCCCAGTAGTATGCCGACCCACCTCATAAATTTATTGCCAAACTCCATAATCTCAAATATTACCGGGAAATTGCAGCTATTTACAAATAGCCACCATCACCAAGCAGTCAAGCAAGTAGCGCCAGGATTCCGCATCACAGCATGGGCGACAGATAGTATTGCCGAAGCTATCGAAAATGCTGATGGACACCCGATATGGGGGGTACAATTTCATCCTGAAGCATTGACTGTTGCAGGAGATAGCACCTTTCTCTCATTTTTTCATTTTATCGTAAATAAAGCATCCATATACAAAAAAGCAAAAGAAATTCACGAACAAATTCTCTCTATAGACACACATACTGACACCCCTCTTAACTTTAATAATTTATATAACATCTGTCAACGCGAAGACACCAAAGTTTCCATACCGAAAATGAAGGAAGGTAAACTCGATGCACAATACTTGGCCTGTTGGGTTGCACAAGGGCCATGCGACAAAGAGCATACCCAAAAAGCTATAGACAGAATAAATGAGCTATTGCAAAGAATCTATTATCAAGTAGAACAACATAAAGACGCATGCGAAATTGCACGCTCCTCCGACGACCTCAAGCGGATTAAGAAAGCAGGGAAAAAAGCTTTCTATATCGGTATTGAAAATGGATATGGAATTGGTCGGGATTTAAGCAATATTGCTCGTTATCAAAAGATGGGAGTGACTTACATCACACTTTGCCATACTCGCAATAACGACATATGCGATAGTTCATCCGATTCTACCAGCCACTGGAAAGGATTAAGCCCTTATGGACGAAAAGTTGTGAAAGAAATGAATAAGCAAGGAATACTAATCGATTTATCACATGCATCCGAAAGTACTTTTTGGGATGTTTTAAAACGATCAAAATTTCCTGTTATAGCTTCACATTCTTCAGCAAATGCTATCTATGCGCACGATCGTAACCTGACCGACAAGCAATTACATGCTTTAGCCATAAATGGTGGAGTAGCTCAAGCATGCCTTGTCGATGAATTTCTCCGTCCCGACTATCGAAATGCAAACTTAGAAGATTTCATGACCCATCTTTACCATATGATAGAAGTAGCTGGGATTGATCATGTAGGCATCGGTTCTGATTTTGACGGAGGAGGAGGAGTAAAAGGATGTAATGGCGATAATGATCTGATTAATATTACCACCCATTTACTAGAGCATGGATACAATGAAGCTGATATTGCAAAAATATGGGGAGGCAATTACCTCAGAGTACTAAAAGTAGTACAAAGCCGAATGTGATAGCAACTCATACAAAAAGTCTAGCAGGCACAAATCTGTCTAACCCGAGACATTAAAATGAAGACAAATCTAAATTATTAGTCGAAGAGAATAAGGACAGAAAGATAAAAAGTGTCATTAATTCTAATTGAATTGTGAAGAGTTCGACGCTGCACTCAATAACGTAACCAGAAAAGGTAAATAGTCTTTTAAACTCACCCTAAGCATTTTGAGAGCTTGTTGAATACGGTAATCAACCGTCTTAGGAGATACATTAAGAATCTCTGCAGCTTCTTTATAACTCAAATTACGGAAGCGATGCATAATAAAAGCTTCTCTATATGAAGCCGGAAGTTCATCTATAGCTTGCCGAATGCGTTTGCTCAAATCATTTATTTGACAGACATCCACATCCTGAAACATAGCAAGCATTCTTTCATGATAGATCGAATCAGTTCGTTGCTTAACTTCATTTTGTGCTATTCGGGTCATCGAACGATGATAGGTCGCTTTAAAAAGATATTGCTTAAGAGAATATTCAATAATAGAATTCTCACGATTTTCCCATAACCACAACATCACATCTTCCACAACCTCTTCCGCATCTTCCAAACGAATAAAGTGGTAAGAATATGCACAAAGTATAGGATAATATTTTCGGAATAGCTTATCAAAAGCACTTCTATCGCCTTCCTGCATAGCAGATAATAAAAGTGTATCTTCTGATGTGGTGTCTTTCATAGTAAACTTTATTATTAAGCAAAAATAGTCATTTTTCCAAACTAACGTTTTTTTGAGAAAATATTTTTGTTTTTGTTTAGGAGTTTTCTCCGGCGGCTTGTCATAATACATAGTAAGGCTATAGATATTTTGTGATTAATGGTAAAAAGAAAAAGATGGAAGAATTACTCATTATTAGATATTATAAAGGAGAAACGTCAAAAGAAGAGGATATACAAGTAGAAGAATGGATAAAAGGATCAGAAGAGAATAGTAAAATTGCCAAGCAACTCCGAGATATCAGCTTAGCTACAGATGTGGCAGAAATTTCTTTAAAACTAGATGTGAAGAAAGCTTTGGAGAGCATTCATTTAAAAATGAAGCGCAAAAGAACTCATAAGATTCAAATATTATTCAGGAATATACAGCGGGCAACTGCTATTTTATTCATTCCTTTATTAGTATCATGGGCTGTTCTATATCACATTAGAGATACCCAAATAATAAGTATTATAGAGGTAAAGACTAACCCAGGAATGACAACTTCTTTTGTATTACCTGATAGCACAATGGTTGTATTGAACTCTTCGTCTTCTCTACGATACCCATCGAAGTTTTTAGGCAATAAACGAGAAGTAGAATTAACGGGAGAAGCATTCTTCTCTGTCAAAAAAGATGCAAAAAGGAAATTTGCAGTAAAGGCTTTTAATAAATTAGAAATCGTGGCATACGGAACAGAATTCAACGTAGAAGCTTATAGTCAAGATAAGCTGATACAAACGACCTTGGTGTCGGGTAAAGTAGGTCTTATCATAATGAATAATAAAGATCGGAATAATTTAATGATGTACCCCGGACAAAAAGCCATATATGATATAAAAAGGAAAAAAATAGCAGTAGAAGAAGCAAATATTGAAGTAGAAACATCATGGAAAGATGGACGTTTGATTTTCAGAGATACTCCATTCGAAGACATTTTAAAAAGTTTAAGTAAACGATATAATGTCAGATTCGTTGTTAAAAACGAAACACTTAAGCGTAATTCTTTCACAGGTACATTTGTCCACCAACGTTTAGAAAGAATATTAGAAAGATTCCGTATTTCTTCAAATATTAAGTTTCGTTTTATTGAAAACGGGAATTTAGATGAAGAGAAACAAATCATAGAAGTTTATTAACCTTTTAACGAAAGATATTATGAGAAAAAAGAAAATTTAAAAAACATGCAAGAAAATATTGGCGTATTTTCCTGCATGAAACAGTCACCTTAAAAATATCTGTTTGGCGACAGATAAAGTAACTTAATTTTTTAACTGAAAATCGATGCTAAATTATGAAAAACCACATTTGTATCCAATCATATAGGATAAAAAACGTCCTAATGAAGAAGACAAAAAAAATTCCTCTTTTTATGAAAACTACTCTTTTTATGTTATTTTGTTTTGTTGGCTTCATTTCTGCCAATGATGGGTATGCTCAAAAAGTTCTCTTAAACATTGCTTCTCAAGACAAAACCGTCAACGAAGTATTAAATGAAATCGAACAAAAAACAGAGTTTACATTTTTTTACAATAATAGACAGATTGACGTAAACCGTCGCGTCTCTATCCATGCCTGTACAGAAAATGTATTCCAGGTATTAGATAAAATCTTTAAAGGCACAGATATCACCTATAAAGTATTGGATAAAAGCATTATACTATCAAATGCTGCAATAAACACTACATCTTCAAAAGCCGTTCAGCAAAAAGAAAGCTTAAAAGGTAAAGTGGTTGATAATCATGGAGATCCTATCATAGGAGCAAATATTATAGTTGTAGGCACTACAAAAGGAGCAATTTCTGATATCTACGGAAATTTTTCTATAGAAGCATCTAAAGGTGACGTGATCAAGGTATCCTATATCGGCTATTTGGATGAAAGCGTCACACTTTCAAACCAGACTTCCATTAAAATTACTCTAAAAGAGGATACTAAAACTCTTGATGAAGTAGTAGTCATAGGTTATGGTACAGCACGCAAGAGTGACTTGACAGGTTCTCTTTCTTCGGTTTCTAAGGAATCTTATAAAAATCAGAATGTAACTCGTGTTGACGAAGCATTGCAAGGACGTGCTGCTGGAATTCAGATATCAAATACAGTAGGTGCCCCCGGCGGTGATGTTCGTATTCGTATTCGTGGAGCAAATTCCGTTTTAGGAGATAACAGCCCTTTATTTGTCATTGATGGTTTTGTTGGTGCAGATTTCAACCTGCTAAACCCGGCAGATATCCAATCCATTGAAGTATTAAAAGACGCCTCATCTACAGCGATTTACGGTTCAAGAGGAGCCAATGGTGTGGTTCTAGTTACCACAAAAAGCGGTGACAAAGAAGGTAAAGTGCAAGTAACTTACCAAGGGAGCGTTTCTTTCTCCAATCAGATTAAAAAATATGATATGCTGAATGCCGGCGACTTTGCCGCAACAGTTAATGAACATGATAAAGCTCTCGGAGTAACTAACCTGAAATTCACTCAATCGGATATTGATAATTACTATAAAAATGGTGGCTTCGATTATAATGATGCCGTCTATCAGACTGGAGTTTCAGACCAACACCAATTGAGTATTTCGGGTGGAACAGTTAAGACTCAATATCGTGTATCCGGTAGTTTCTTGGATATGGATGGTATTGTCCGTGAAACCGGTTATAAACGTTATACTATTCGCACGAATGTAAATACAAATATAAATAAACGTCTTTCTTTCCGCTTCAGTGCAAACGGTACTAATTCTTCGGGCAATAATAATCAAGCTCGCACAGGCGCAGGGAATCCCGTTGTGCAAGCGTTGTCTTGGGCTCCTACAACTAATCCTTACACCGAAAACGGTGGTTTTCTAGCATCAGACCCAACCGGATCTATCAAGACCAATCCTCTATCTCTCATTTATGACACCGAGAATATCCGTTCACGTACAGCTATCAATGTAATGGGAGGAGCTCGATATGAAATTATCCCCGGATTATCTGCTGATTTTCAGGCAGCTGCAGATCTAGGCTTCTTTAATAACAAAAGTTGGAGTGGAAATTATGCATCAAATAATCAACCCAGTGCATCAAAAGCGAGCAACCAAGCTGTCACGCTCCAAACTACGACCCAATTATCGTATGATAAAACATTCGGTATTCATCATATCAATGCAGTAGCTGCCGTTGAAACTCAAAAATATACTTGGGAAAATTTAACTGGCTCCGCTTCAAACTTAAAGTTTTCCGATTTAAAGTATGACAACCTAGCTCAATCAGCAACCAATAATGCAAGCTCGGATTTCTCTGCATGGCAATTATTATCTTATTTAGGGCGTATCAATTATACGTTAATGGATAAATATTTATTTTCCGTATCAATCCGCCGCGATGGTTCTTCAAAGTTTTCTAAAGACAATCGTTTCAGCACATTCCCCGCAGGAGCTATAGCATGGAATGCTGCCAATGAAGAGTTTATAAAGAAGCTTAATCTTTTCGATAAACTCAAAATACGCTTCAGTTGGGGACTAACAGGTAGCCAAGCTATTAACCCATACGCTACCCTATCAGCATACAATACTGATGCTTACTACTCTTTCTCAACCGGTATCCGTACAAATGGAATACAAAAAGGAGCTCCGGGAAATTCAGGTTTGAAATGGGAAACAACCGAGCAAAAAGATTTGGGTATTGAAATGGGCTTTTTAAATAATCGTTTGTCTCTTGAATTCGATTATTTCAATAAACATACCCGCGATCTATTACTTAATAAATCTGTGCCATATTATGCAGGTGGTGGAAGTATTGTTTCTAACGTAGGAGATATCGAGAATAAAGGTATCGAAATAAATGTTTCAGCCCGTATTTTCTCAACAAAAGACTGGGGATGGGAAAGTACATTCAATTATTCCTCTGTGAAGAATAAAGTAACAAACTTAGGCAATGAAACCCGTATATTCGATACAACAGATGTGATAGGCTTAAATGGGCAGCCGGCATTTATCTATCAAGTAGGAAAATCGTTGGGTTCTCTTTGGGGATTGAAATACCTGGGCCCATGGCAAAAAGATGAAGCAACAGAAGCTGCTAAATTCGGATGTGTGCCAGGTGATGCACATTATCAAGATTTGGACGGTAACCATTCAATTGACGGGTCAGATTATCAGATCATAGGTTGTGGTATGCCGAAATATTCGTTAGGTTGGAATAATACGGTGACATATAAAAATTTCACCCTAAACGCATTTTTCCAAGGTTCATTCGGAGCGGATAAATTGAACTTCACAAGGGGATTGCATTTAATGGCTGCCCGCGATGCACGTCAAGCCACATTGGCTGAAATCAAAGAACGTTATATTCCCGGAGTAAACGAAAACGCATGGTTACCTGCTTGGAGTACATCCAGCAAATGGGAACCACAGTCAACATTGTTCCTAGAAAATGCAGATTATTTACGTCTTAAGAATATTAGCATTAGCTATGACTTCAAAGTGAAAAAACTAGCTGACTTCAGAGTATCTTTAAGCGCAACGAATTTGTTCACGATCACCAGTTATAAGGGTATAGACCCTGAATCGAGTAACGTCGGTGGTGGCGGCTCGGATATTGAGCAAGGTATTGATTATGGTTCTTATCCCAATTCGAAGACTTACACTATTGGTTTAAACATTACTTTCTAAAATCTATATTATGAAAAATACATTAATATATGCTATAGCGGTTTGCGCTTTACTATCGCAGACTAGTTGCTCAGACTTTCTAGATGAAGAAACACGTGGCAAAGTGTTTGATAATGTACTTACATCAGAAAACGGATTGGAATCGGCTTTAGTAGGCGCATATAAAGGTTGGAGTACTTGCTGGAGCTATGGCTTCTGCAATGGTTGGGCTACAGAAATGACCTTGGGAGGTGATGATCTGACTTGCCCTCCGGGAACGGGAAATACACAAGAATACGACCGTTATGATGTAAAGAACACCAATTCAAGTTCTCCAACAGTATATCAAGGATGTTATAAAGCTATTCAAGGTGCAAACAATGTCATTGCAAATGCGGATGCATGTACAGCTTCGAAAGACGTGGTGAATGGAATTAAGGGTGAAGCTTATTTCATCCGCGCTGCAAGTTACTTTTGGCTTGTTCGTTGTCATGGAGCTGTTCCTCTAATCACTAATGCAGAATTCACAACAGAAGTTCTATCCGTAAAGCCTTCTGCAGTGAAAGATGTGTATACACTGATTGAAAGCGATTTAAATAATGCAATCAGCTTATTGGGTGACAGCCGTAGAAATGGTCAACTTGGTCGTCCTAATAAAGGCGTTGCCCTTGGAATGTTGGCTGAAGTATATCTGGCAGAAGCTGGATGGCCATTGAAAGATACCTCCAAATATGCCTTAGCTGCATCTACTGCAAAGCAAGTATTGGACAATCGCTCCAAATATGGCTTCGATTTCGAAAATTCGTATAATGTTCTATATTGGAATAATGATGCCGACACAGGTAATAAAGAAGACATGTTTACAATACCTTGCAACTTGAATGCCGGTGCCAATATTAACGCAATGTATGGATACTGGGCTTATCCAGGTGAGCTTGGTGGCTGGGATGTCGTGTTTGCGGAGTACAGTTTCTATAAGAATTTCCCTGAAGGGGTACGCAAAGAAGCTACATTTGCAACAGATTTTGTTACTCAAAACGGCACCAAGTTGCACTATACGGAATTAAAGAACCCACATCCATATTATAAGAAGTTAATGAAGGATAAAAATGGTACTAATTACTATAACTATGCTTCTTCAGTGCCAATGCGAATGCTCCGTTTTACACAGACCGCTTTGACCTATGCCGAAGCCAAAGCACGTTCCGGAGGACCTGACGATTTAGCATACGAATGTCTGAACTTCATTCGCACCCGCGCAGGCTTAAGCACCTATTCCAACTTAAGTCCGACAGACTTTGCTAACAAGTGTGTGGACGAACGTGCTTGGGAGCTTTGTGGTGAACGGGTTCGTTGGTTCGATATGGTCCGCTTGGAAATGGTAAATGAGATTGTATCAAAGAAGGACTCTCACGATAATCAACCATTACATGCCATTACTGAAAAAGATTATACGTTCCCGATTCCACAACATGACGAATTGCTGAATGACAATTTAAACTCTGATCGATAAGATTCAGCTAATTAGTTTTCTTATATATACCCCACTTATATCTATACCTCAACATTTGGTATAAGTGGGGTTTCCTATTAAAAAATTCAGTAAAGAATTGGAATATAACTCCGGACATATATGTAACCGGATATATCTGAAGACTTTAAAATAAAGGTAATATGAAAAGATTGTTGATCGGTAGCTTTATCTTTTTCATAGTAGCGGTCATACAGGCCGCTACTATAAAAAGTATATCAGTTTATACACAACGTCCCAATGATCGGGAAGCAATTTATTTCACACCCGAGAAATACGGTATAAAAGGGGATGGCAGCGTAGATGTCAGTGATGCTCTACAATGCGCACTGAATGAAGTGAAAGAACGATATAATTTCGGTATAGTCTTTTTACCGGAAGGAGAATATAAAATTACAAAGACTATATATATACCCAACGCCGTGCGTCTGATAGGTTATGGCAAAAAGCGCCCCGTAGTATATCTGGAAAAGAATGCTCCGGGATACCAAAAAGAAAACATTGAGGACAAAGGAAAAGCCAACTATATGTTTTGGTTTACGGGTGCAATAGTGCGCCCCGGAAGTACTCCGACGGATGCCGGAGCAGGAACTTTCTACAGTGCGATAACCAACATCGATTTACGGATAGAATCCGGTAATCCACAGGCTGTGGCTCTGCGTACGCATTTTGCCCAACATAGTTTCGTCTCGCATGTAGATATTTATATAGGACAAGGAAAAGCCGGACTATTCGATGTGGGTAATGAAATGGAAGATGTCCGTTTTTTTGGAGGAGATTACGGCATATATACCACAAAAACGTCGCCCAGTTGGCAGATGATGATTCTGAACACTTATTTTGAAGGACAGCGAAAGGCGGCTATACGTACTCAGGAAGGTGGTCTTACCATTGTACGGCTTCATGCCCGTAATGTACCGACAGTTATAAAACTGGAACCCAACCGTTCGGATAAAATATACATGGAAGACTGTACGCTGGAGCAAGTGAAACAAAGTGCCATCGCGCTCGGAAACGAAGGATTGAGCCCCAACCAATTGAGTATGCAGCGAGTTACTTGCAATCAAGTGCCGGTATTCATCAGTTTCAAAGACTCTGGAAAGAATATTCCGGGTAAGTCTACAATTTATAGAGTAAATGACTTTTCGTATGGGTTACATTTAAAAAGCATGAGTGATCTTCCGGAATCTAAAACAAAATTCGAAATGGAAGCTTTGCAGAAAATGCCACCACGCCCTATAGATGATATTGCAAAGACACCTGACATGTCCCGCTGGGTGAACATCTGTGACTTAGGCGCCATAGGCGACGGAGTGACTGACAACACAGAGGTGTTTCGCAAAGCAATAGATCAGTATGACGTTATTTATGTACCGCAAGGCTGGTATATTGTTTCCGATAGTCTTGCTTTAAAGAGAAATACGACTCTGATAGGATTGAACCCAATTTCCACCCAACTGAAATTGAAAGAGAGCACACCGGCATTCAGTGGCTTTGGTTCTCCAAAAGCTTTACTGGAAACGCCACAAGGAGGAACAAACGTTGTCTCGGGGATAGGATTGAATACAGGCGCGTACAATTACCGGGCAGTCGGTTGCAAATGGATGGCAGGTATAAACTCTTATATGAATGACGTCAAATTTCTCGGCGTACATGGTACAATGGAGAAAGGGCCTCAAGTGTCGGGAAAGAGACGCGGTCAGAATTCACAGATCAGTACACCGGAAGCTCCTGTAGCTTACCAAGGAATGGACATGGCGTGGGACAACCAGTACTGGAGTTTATGGGTAACCAACAATGGCGGAGGTATCTTCAAAGATATTTGGACAGCGAGTAGTTATGCTACCAACGGATTGTATGTGAGTGACACAAGTACTCCCGGACGCATTTACGCCATGTCAGTGGAACATCATGTACGCAATGAAGTACGCTTTAAAAACGTTTCCAACTGGAATATTTATGCCCTGCAATTGGAAGAAGAAACCCGTGAAAGTCCCGATTGCCAGCAGATAGAATTGCAAGAATGCAGCAACATGTTATTTGCCAACCTTTATCTGTTCCGGGTGATACGAGTAACAACCCCATTCCCATACGCTATACGTACTTGGGACTGCAAAGATATCAATTTTTATAATGTCCATAACTTTACTCAAATGCGGTTTACAACCGATCTGGTTTGTTATGATGTAAATACACAACAGGATGTACGTCCATGGGAATTCACCCGACTGACTATTACCGGACAAGAAGCCAGACAGACTCCATTATCCACCCAAGTCGGTAAGATGGAAAAACTTGCAACCGGTTTTGAATATGCTGAGGGAATGACACATGACAGTAAAGGGAATATCTATTTCAGCGAACAAAGAATGCGGCGTATTTATAAGTGGGACGTGGAGAAAGAAAAGTTGTCGCTCATTGCCGATTTTCCCTGGCAACCTCTATCATTAGCATGTGATACCAAAGATAACCTTCTGGTCTTTTTCAAATATAATCCGCAACCGGGTTATATGATCAATGGAAAGCAAGAAATTGTTTCCGAGCTGCCCGATGCTACCGGTACAACTTTCAGCCATTGGGGGAATTCAGGCTTTGCCACATGGGTGTATGCCATCAATCCAACTAAACCCGAAGAAACTATCCGGTTATTAGGCAGGATCCCCATGAATAGAGTGCAGAAAGTTGCCAAAGCTATCTATCCGGCTCACCGCTGGAGAGATTTACATGATTTTAATGAAATATCGGTCTACAAGCCGGAGTATTGTTTTATTGCTCCGGATGGTGTAACCATCATCCCCGAACAATACGATTTTGCCCGTTCATCATCTGTATTGGAAGCTATACCCGGCAAAGCGTTTTACGCTTCGGATGAATATAATCATTTACTGGCACGTATGGATGTCAGGCCGGATGGGACACTCGGCAACCTTACTCCTTTTGTAAATGTAGGAGAGTTCGGCTCTGCTGTGGATAAGGAAGGGAATGTTTATGTAGCTGACGGTTATATATACGTATTCGATAAGCAAGGAAAACAAACGGGTCTCATCCGCGTACCCGAACGCCCGACATCATTAGTCATAGCGGGAAAAGACGGCAATACTCTTTACATTGCAGCCCGCTCTTCTTTATATAGATATATTATACACTCTTAATAAACCATATCATGAGAAACAGTTTAAAGACGATATTTATTACGGCACTTGCAGCCTCAGCATTTGCACAGTGCACACTCGCCCAAACGGCATGCAAAATACAATTCGATAGTTCGAAAGAAGTATCCGGTCAGAAGTTCGCCCTAAAAACAATTAATGCCGGTCTACCTGATGATTGGAGCAACTACCAGTTTGTTGTCCTTGAATATAAATGCAGCACCGCCCAACGTTTCCAACTTGGCTTCACAACCAAAAGCGGTTATAATGAGCTGCGGGTCATGTGCTATGTACCGAATGCCTGGAATAAATTAGCCATCCCCTTGAAGTATTTCACCGAACTTCCCGATCCAGCGGTGGACTTAGCAGCAACTTTCAACCACGCACGTTACACGGGTTGGATAAACTTGGGTGGAAAAAGAGGCCCTTTGCAAGAAGTAGATTCCATCGGTATACGTATGAGGAAGCCTATTCACAACCCAACCATCGAGATTCGTTCCATCGCATTGGCAAAGGAAGATCCGGGAGACGTTTACATGGGAGAATATCCTGCTGTTGATGAATTCGGACAATCAAATCTAGTTGATTATCCGGCGAAAATTCATTCTTTGCAGCAACTTAAAAACGAATGGGCTGCAGAAGACAATGAAGTAGTTAGCACAAAAGCCTATAACTACTCCAAATTTGGAGGTTATAAGCAGAAGCAAGTCAAAGGGACAGGCTTCTTCCGTACTCAAAAGATTGGTGACCGTTGGTGGTTCATCGATCCCGAAGGTTATTTGTTCTTATCCGTAGGAGTGGATTGTGTGAGCACGGGAAACGGCGGGAACGTACGCGATTTGGAAAAGCGTAATGGTATGTATAAAGAACTTCCCCCTGTCGACCTGATGAATAAATATGCCCCGAAGTATAGCCGAAACAACCAATTCCTTTCATTTGGTCTTTGGAACCTATACCGGAGATATGGTGATGAGTTCCCTCAGAAATCGACGGACTTGGTCTTCAAACGTATGGATAAGTGGGGGTTAAATACCATTGCAAACTGGTCAAGTTCAGAGATCATGAACATGAATAGGAAAGCCTTTTTAATACCATTGCGCGATCTTGGTATTGCACACGATTTAATGGGCCTCTGTGATGTTTATGAACCGGATTTCAAAGCAAATGTGGATAAATCTCTATCGGAATTCGTTAAGCCTTATAAAAATAATCCGTGGCTGGTGGGTTACTTTATTGGGAACGAACCGGCTTGGCTAGGCGAAGAATCCCGTCTTTGCGGCTTAATTCTTGAAGGAAAAGATCGTCCGATAAGAACAGCATTGAGCAACTACTTAAAAGAGAAAGGAGACACGCCCGATAACCGCAAGGCATTTGTATTTTCCGTATTCCGGACTTTCTTAGTGACGACCAACCAGTTACTTAAGAAGCATGACCCCAATCATTTGAACCTGGGTATCCGCTTTGGCAATATACTGGCTTTAGATGAAGAGATACTGAAAATCTGTGGCGAGTCATTTGATGTTCTTAGCTTCAATTGCTACGATTTATATCCCAATACGCAAATGATGGACCGTGCCTTAAGAATAGCAAAGCTACCCATGATTATCGGTGAATATCATTTTGGTACCGTAGATAGAGGTATGGCACAGTCGTTATGGCAGGTGGATTCGCAGGAGCAACGCGGTGTAGCCTATCGTTATTATACCGAGAAAGCATACTCACACCCGGGTCTGGTAGGAACAGGTTATTTCCAATGGTGCGACCAAGACTTAACGGGGCGTCGTGACGGTGAAAACTACAACTGTGGATTGATCGATGTCACAGATCGTCCTTATAAAGAGCAAGTAGAAGCTATGATGGAGACAGCCACGCGTTTGTACAAGATTCACTCGGGAGTTTTGAAACCGGTGAACCGTATGCCCGAGAATGCTCGCGGACATGAAGCCATTCCTGATATCTGGAATAAATAAATGAAAAAAGAGAGAAGGTAACAATATCCTTTTTTAGTATAAAGGAATTATTGTTACCTTCTTTTTATATCTTACAATTCGATTCGCCCGGTATTATACAGAGTCAAAAGACCGGAGCTCCTCCTATTTTTCTGATAACCGCAAGCGGTACAAAACCGGTTTTAGTTACCTTAGAGTGCTTATTGCTGCACGTAATCCAATTTAATAACGACTACTCTGATATTCTGATCTTTCTTATCTGTAGCTACTTTAGCGATATGCCAGTCGCCGGGAAAGAAAAGGAAGAACTGCTTCGGAGTGGAGTCATGAAAAGATGTTTTAGCCGGATCATAATCATAATGGATCACATCTTTTTTCTCACTGTACTCACAATTGGCTTTAGAAGAAGCATGATCGAGCAAAGCAAAACGTTCGGTACCCTTTACCACATATTGCAAATCGATATGCTTACGGTGTGACTCCGATGTTCTCTTTGCCAAAGGTTCGTTCGCCCCGTCTTCCACCGAAACAACCAGTGATGTTCCGTCTATAGGATATTTACCGGCTGCTATTGATTTCAAATTGTGTGAAGCCAGCCAACTAAATGCAGCGTTCCATTGTGCCGTGTTTGCTTCATATTGGGTCTTAAACTCCGACAGATTGGTAGATGAATGAGGTTTGGCTTTGAAACCTCCGTTCCATACACCCGATTTTACCCATTGTTCCAAAGGATTCTCCCCTGTCTTTCCTGTAGCTTGTACAGGCATACAAATGATTAGCGTAATAACCGCCATCAGTAATATCCGAATAGATTTCATCTTAATTTCCTTATATGATAAATAGTGGATGCAAAGATAATAAAGATTACTAAAATCGAGTCTAACAAAAATATATACCTTTGTCGAAAAATAAACAGAAGCTATGGCCGGTATATACATCCATATCCCCTTTTGCAAAACCAGATGCATCTATTGTGATTTCTACTCCACCATCCGATTAAAGTCGACATCCGAATTCATTCATGCTTTATGCCGGGAACTGGAACAGAGAAAGGATTACTTATCGGGTGAGAAAATCGAAACGATTTATTTCGGTGGGGGCACTCCATCTCAACTGTCGCAAGATGAGTTCCAACAGGTATTCGATACTATAGGAAAATACTATGATATAGCAAGTGTTGAAGAGGTCACTCTTGAAGCTAATCCCGATGATCTGAGTTTGGAATATGTCCACAGTCTCAGGCAATTGCCTTTCAATAGAATAAGTATAGGCATACAGACGTTTCAAGATAATACACTGAAGCTACTTAAACGTCGACATAGCGGACAAGAAGCCATTGAGGCGGTAAAAAGATGCAGAGAGAACGGCTTTAACAATATCAGCATCGATTTAATTTATGGACTTCCTGGTGAAACCGAATCAACATGGGAAAAAGACTTGATGCAAGCCGTCGAATTAAATGTGGAACATATTTCCGCTTATCACCTGACTTACGAAAAGGGTACTCCTTTATATAAAATGTTGCAACAAAGCCGAGTTAAGGAAGTCGACGAGAACCGCAGCATCCATTTTTTCTCTACCTTAATAGCAACGCTTGGCAAAGCGGGCTATGAACACTATGAGATTTCCAATTTCTGTAAACCGGGGAAAGAATCCCGGCATAACACTTCCTATTGGAAAGGAATCCCTTATCTGGGATGCGGACCGTCGGCACACTCATTCAACGGGCATTCACGCGAATGGAATAAAGCGTCTTTGACGGACTATCTTTTATCTGCCGAGACAGGAAAACGATTGTACGAGATAGAAGAACTGGATCTTTACACCAAATATAATGAAAAGATTATCACCGGACTACGCACAAAGTGGGGAGTCTCACTGAAGGATATTGAAGGAGAATTCGGGGAAGAACTGGCATCATATTGCACAAAGCAAGCGGAAAAATACATCCATAATGGTACATTAAAGTTAGAGGATAGTCGCTTAAAACTGACCCAAGATGGTATTTTTGTATCTGATGGCATTATGAGTGACTTACTCTTTATTGAAGATTAAATTTATGTTTGTCGTTACTATCTTATCACTTTTAGTCACCGGAGTTGTGTCAGGTTATTTATTACGCCACAAGAATCTCCGATTTGTACAGTGGGCTATCAAACTGTTCATTTGGGGATTACTGTTCCTGCTGGGGATAGAAGTCGGAGGCAACCCGAACATTATCAAAGGATTGTATACCATAGGAGCGGAAGCCATCATCATTACTTTATTCGCTATTCTGGGAAGCTGTGTAGCCGCGTGGGGACTTTGGACTTTCATTGCTCGCACTAACAAGCAGAAAGGAGGTAGCCATGAAGGGTAGTCTGATCATCATTGGCTTTTTCATTTCGGGCATACTTGTCGGTTATTTCAGGCTGATTGCTCCGGAAGCGATGGATTCGCACTTAAGCTTCTACATATTGTGTGGACTGATGTTTTTCGTCGGTATGAGTGTAGGATGTGATACCAAGACACTCCTCAGCCTTAGGAAGCTGGATCCACGGATTATGCTGTTACCTTTTGCCACTATACTCGGCACTCTGGCGGGATGCACTGTTGCAGCCGTACTTTTGCCCAGACTCAACCTTACAGATTGTTATGCCGTTGGCTCCGGACTTGGTTACTATTCACTTTCGAGCATTATTATTACCCAATACAAAGGTGCCGAATTGGGCACAATAGCATTAGTAAGTAACATACTACGAGAGATAATAGCACTTCTAGCCGCCCCACTCCTATTCCGATGGTTCGGAAGACTTGCTCCTATATCGACAGGAGGTGCAACAACAATGGATACCACGCTGCCTATCATTACAAACGTCTGTGGTAAAGACTTTGTGATCGTGTCCATATTCCATGGATGCATTACCGACTTCTCGGTAACTTTTTTAGTTACATTATTTTGCATGATATAAAAACCAAATAGACACAAAAATATAACTATCAACAATATTATGTCATCCAAAAAGAAATAATAGCATCATTTATCAAACCATAAAAACAAATACAAGACATAATAACATCATAAAATTGATATAGATCAATAAATGAAGGTTTACTATGCAGTTTTTCTCCATTTTATATATATGTTATAAAACATACTCATATCTTTGTCTCAGGTAAAAAGATAAGGATAAGCATTTAAGCTTTTTGTTTTCAGTAGGTATTAGATTTTTTATAAAAGAATTTGTTTTTAGGTATAACAAAAAAGTAGGTATTATGAAACGTTTAGGATTAACATTAGTGGCAGCAGTCTGTCTGACTGCTACAACATTCGCAGCAGGAAACCAACCTACTACAGAAAAATGGGATGGAAATATCAATGTCAGCAGACTTGGTAAATTTTTAAAGTTGTCTTCCGATCAACATGAAGAAGTAACTGACATTTGCGAATATTTCAGTGCACAGATGCAGCGTGTTGCATCTTCTAAAACGAACAAAGATGAATTACTTCATAAAGCAGTTTACGGTAATTTAAAGTTGATGAAGAAAACGCTGACCGACGATCAGTATTCGGAATATGCCAAAGTATTGAATATCACATTACAAAATAAAGGTATCGAAGTGAAGTAATTCACTTCAATACCTTTTCTCTTTTCTATCTTTTCAGTTTATAGCGGCACTCACCACATTTCATTCTTGGAAGTAAATCCAAGTTCATTTGCTGTCTCTAAAGCTTATTTCACTCTAATCAGAAACAATCATGAGCTTATGCGTTGTTGATGTACATGAAGACACTAATCCATAGAGCCTTCTTCAACCTTTCTCATTCCTAGCAAGTTAGAGCAATCTCTTTCTTACAATCACTCGCGCGCTTCCGCGACATTAAAACTGTGATTCTAACATGCTTCATAGTGAAGCAAATTCCATATTAGAATAATTTTTCCGTTTATTCGCTTTCATTGTAACATGGCTCATTATGAAACAGAACCTCCGAATCAGCAGAATTTCGTCAAGAGCAGATTTACGAAAGATTAACAGAGAAAGATTATCTCGCACTATTCTCATTAAACGTAATCTTCCAACTACCTTCATTCTCCCTAAAAGATGGTTGGTCTTGCACAAACAGATGGTGAGTTGCCTCCCAAAACATGGTTAGTTTTACTTTATATGATGGTATGTTTTACCCAATAACATTAGATGTTATTTCATTTACAATAGTTGATATGAAAAAAGGGAAGAATTTCTCATTCCTTCCCTTTAAGTACTTCTCTCCCAAATTGAAATCAGGATTATACTTACAAAGATAACACATTCGGGGGCGAAATCAAAGCGTTCCGAGGGTTATTTTGTGTAAATCTTTGCGACTATCATCAAGCAATCATTTTATACTGATAGCTACTCCACCACCGGGAGCTAATTTCTGTTTCAGCTTGGTCTGTGAAGTGACCATCACTTTCTTTATGGTATAACTTTGGGGATGGGTATTCCAACCGGCATCGGCACCATCGGCATAAATAGTAGCAGCATACTTTTTCCCTTTAGGTAAGAAGCTTAAATCAATTGTCGCAACACGCGAATTCTCATCTGTAATACCTCCAATATACCATTCAAGCTTTCCTTTTGCCTTGCGGGCTATCGTGACATAATCTCCCGGCTCGGCTTCAAGTATGTAACTATCATCCCAATCAACCGCCACATCTTTAATGAACTGAAAAGCGTCAGCAAACTTTTTATAGTTCTCCGGCAGGTCGGCTGCCATTTGTAAAGGAGAATACATCGTCACGTACAACGCCAACTGTTTCACCAACGTAGTGCTCAACTTCGCTTTATTATTACCATAGACCGACAAATCGCCCTGAAAGATACCGGGAGTATAATCCATCGGGCCACCCATTAAGCGGGTAAAAGGCAGGATAGTGGTATGGTCGGGTGAATTGCCGTTAAAGGACTCAAACTCCGTACCACGAGCGGATTCCTGAGCAAGCCAGTTCGGATAAGTCCGGCAAAGACCTGTCGGACGAACTGCCTCATGAGAGTCAATCATGATCTTATATTTGGCAGCCGTTTGCGCCACATAGTTATAATGATTCACCATCCACTGTCCATCGTGATATTCGCTACGAGGTATAATGGGTCCTACATATCCGGTTTTCACGGCATTATATCCATTATCTACCATGAATTGGAAAGCATCATTCAGTTGTCGTTCATAACTGATTACCGAAGAGGTCGTTTCATGGTGCATAATAATCTTTACTCCTTTAGCCTCAGCATAACGATGCAGNTCTTGTACATCAAAATCGGGATAGGCTTTTGTNAAACTGTAAATCTGATCTTTAACGTATGCTGAATTGTCTTCCCAACCTTCATTCCAGCCTTCCACCAAAACAGCATCAAAACCATTCTCAGCTGCAAAATCAATATACTCTTTCACATGCGCAGTGTTAGCTCCATGGTGACCGTTCGGTTTTAGTTTTGTATAGTCAGTCTTTCCGATAATCACATCCTGATTGTCAGAGTAAGCCCAAGTCGATCCTGCACCTATGAAATATTCCCACCACACTCCAATATATTTGGTAGGCTTTATCCATGAGGTATCTTTGATGACGCAAGGGTCATTCAGATTAAGAATAAGATTTGAAGCCAGAATATTGCGTGCATCGTCACTCACCACAATTGTTCTCCAAGGAGTCACAGATCCGGTCTGTATATACCCTTTGTTTCCATTTTTATCAGGAGTAAGGTGTGCACTCAAACAAAAAGTACGATCATCTACATTCAGCGCCATTGCAGGGAAGTTTACCAATGCCGCTTCATGGATATTGACATAAAGCCCTTCAGGGGTTTTCAGCATCAATGGAGTCTGCACAGCCAGGTTTGCCGCAGGTGCTTTAGCGGCAAGAGGCTCCTTGCGAACATGATCTATGAGCCCCGAAATCTCTGATAAACGTGAAGTGGTCACGGGAAACTCATTCGTATCATAATCGGCAGGAATCCAGAATGCTTTATCATCACCTGTCAAACGAAACTCGGTCAGTTCTTCCTTGATAATAAAATGACGGAGATTGTCCTGAACAGGAAACTCATATCTGAACCCCAGACCGTCATTAAATAAGCGGAAACGGATGTTGAGCAACCGTCCGGTGGACTTTTGCCGCAAGCAAACCAACATTTGATTATGGTGGTCGCGAATCGTTTTATATTGTCCCCACACCGGAGTCCAAGTCTCGTTGTAAGTGTCAAACGATGAGTTTACCACCTCAAAATTATCGGATAAAGAAATAGTCGGATTAAGTCGGAAGCCCATTTTACTCTCGGTTACCACAGCTTTGCCTTTATAATCGAGGCAGTAAACAGGTGAGCCACCTCCATCCAACTTAAAATTAAGGACTATATTATTGTCCGGGGATTTTAGACTTTGAGCCATTAACGTTGCTCCTACTACAATAAAGAGAAATGAAGTTATAAACTTTTTCACTGTTGCTTATATTTAAATTTTCTGATTCAATTAATACACTGCCACCTCATCAATGAAAAACCACGCAGGGTTACCTACTCCATAATGCCAGGGAGGGCATAATCCTATTGTAGCCACTTTTATTTTAACGTAACGGGCTTCTATCGGAGCAGACCACTTAATCGGTACTGTCACAAACTTCACCTGATATTCTCTGCTTTCAGGAATAGAGACGGCTCCCATCGGTTTAAACGTTACATTATCGGCAGATACTTCACAACTAACACCTTTGGGTAATAAGATCCATGCACCAAGATTATGCAAAAAATCAACGTCAATTCCATTGAGCTGATGCAACTCCTTTAAATCAATCACGAATTCAGCATCTTTTCCGTTCCACCCCACCCAACTCTCATTGAAGCTTGCTCCTCCATATAATCCGTCGGTCAAGGCTTTAGCAGCTATCTTGTCATACGGTGGATTAGGAGAAGAGAGATAAGTCACTTCCATTCCTTGAGCTATGTTGTTAGGGCGTTTGACTAGGTTCCTGTCCACGTATAAGTTACAATAGGCTTCTATGGTATTGTTTCGTTCATTCAAATGAACCACTCCAAGTTCTTCAGCTCTTTGTCGGAACAATTCCACTTTATTTTTCAAAACCTCCGGATCCGTTATAGGTTCAGTCCGCGCTATCTCGAGTTCGGCAAACTGTATAGGCAGGCGCGATTCCCGCACTCTGTTCAGCAATGTTACATTTCCGGCGACCGCTTGCTCGGCTTCATCAAACAGTTCGTTGTACCTCTTCAGCAAAGTCTTACTAAGCATCCCATTCTTATGGGTCACCGGAGTATCATAAATCCACAAAGGGACTTTACTTCCTAGCAAAGCTCCTTCCTGCAAAACGAGGTATTTATATAAATAAGGTGCGGCATTTCCATAATATCCCTTTAGAAATGAATGAATGACAGCGTCCACATCTATATCTACATTCCACAATAATTTAGAGACTACATACGACCGCAACTCCGAAAAGTCCCCTCCTTTTATACTAGCTATTTGCGAGAAATGCATATTGACTCCATTTTGCTTAAACAGCTTCATGTTGGGCTGAAGAATAAAGAAGTTGGGAAAAGGTGAGATATAATTATCAAAATTGATTCCATAGTCCCAAACAAATATATTATTCGATATTTTGGACCACCCTTCCATATTCTTCATAAACTCCTGTCCCGACTTATTTTCAGTCAACGTCACTTCACGATAGCAATCAATGTCGCATAGCATGATATTTACATTCGGCAAAGGCTTCATGTGTTTGGGAGGTGCAACGGAATAGAGATAAGCCAAGGTAGAGAACTCCTTATCCGGAAAACGCTTAGCCAGTTTATTCAAGAAATAAATGATAGAACCGGAAGGACTCCCTTCGTATTCATCTATTGCCTTACATTTATCACATTCACAATGATTCTGGCTATCATTTTGGCTGACAGAGATCATGTTCTTGCCAGGATTTGCCTTAAAGATGGAATCTAAACGCTGAACCACAATATCGAACACTTCAGGATTAGTCAGACACCATTGAGCTGCGGCACCGGGTCTTCTCTTGCCATTAATCAAAGCATAATATTCCGGATGTTTCTCTCCATATACGGCAGCAGGCAGGATAGCATTGAACGTATGTACCCACAAGTCACCTGCAAATACGCTATTTGGTTCTTCCAATCTATGCCAAAGCTTATAAAGAGGATCTTTAAAGCTATAAGACTGGGTCTGTCTGTAACGAAAAGATGGATTATCAAGTTTAGTAATGTTCCGGGGGACAATCATGTCTGTGCTTTTATCTAAGCTATAGGTATCGGCCGCATAATAATGAATGCCAAAATAATCTTCGAGTAAGGTTACCACTCCATAAACAGAACCTTTGCCTGAATTTCCTACAATGCGTAGATAAGCATCATTTGATGAAAGATAAAAACCATCTTCTTTAATGTCACTTGTATTTAAGCCACTCACAAGAAGTTGAAATTTACCAATAAGCACATCTCCTTTTTTCTTTTTCTCCGGGGCCACAATATTTAGTTCGGCACCGGTAATTTTCTTGGAGAATGTTTGAAGTAATAATGCAGCTTTCATATCAATGCTGTCATTCTCATCCACCACAATCTGAGCCTTAGGTTTAGAGCCTTTCACCAACACTATTTGAGAATATGATAATTGGGAAACACAAGTCAACAAAAGCAGAATCAGTTTTATTTTACTTTTCATAATATTGATATTTAGTCCTTTTACCGTAACAGTTAAAACAAAAGTATCCAATAATATATTATGAACCTATCCTTCCAAACGGAAATGATTAAATTGGATACAATTAAGAATAAATTGATTAACCGACAAACGGACCAAAGGAGTCGGGCTAATAATAATGCTGAAAGTGAAACAGTGTACAAACAAAAAGGATTGTCTGCAAAAGCTGACAATCCTTTTTAATATATCTATAAAGATAGACGATTTACCATATTTTCACGAGATCCTTTTCGGAGCGCCACATCTTATCACCTTGCTTCACTCCGAATGTCGAGAAGAATTCGGGCATGTTGGATAACGCTCCGAGAACTCTCCACTTAGCAGGAGCATGCTCATTGCTTTTCACTTGGTTTGCCATAGCTTCCGGTCGCATATTCACCATCCACTCTAATGCATATCCCAGAAAGAAGCGTTGACTAGGATTCAATCCTGCCACCATCTCCTTATTCTGATATTGTTTAGTTTTCTTAAAGGCTTCATAAGCCATAATTATACCACCCAAATCGGCGATGTTCTCACCTTGAGTAAGTTCACCATTAATGTGTAGGTTATCCACAGCCACATAATCATTAAACTGCTTGACAATCATTTTGGTCTTGGCATTAAATTTAGCTTTATCCTCTTTTGTCCACCAATCACTGAGGTTACCAATCTCATTGTACTTACATCCCTGATCATCGAATCCATGTGTAATCTCATGTCCGAAAGTCCCGCCAATGATTGCATATAATATAGCATCATCAGCCATCTTACTTTCATAACCCGGAACGATTATATTACATCCCGGAATCACAATCTCATTATTTGAAGGATTATAATAAGCGTTATAAGTCTGAGGCTGCATAGCCCATTCGGTACGGTCCACCGGCTTACCGTACTTGTTTATCATATAATTGAATTCCCATTTATTTGCATTCATAACATTCTTCACATAAGAAGTTCTGTCGATCTGCAAACTACTGAGATCTTTCCATTTATCAGGATAACCTACTTTCATTATTACGGCATCGAGTTTCTTCAATGCCTTTTCTTTAGTCGGTTCACTCATCCAGTCGAGTGTTTTAATCCGCTCAGCAAAAACCGATTTAATGGCATTACCAATCTCAGTCAGTTTTTCTTTTGTGCCTTTTGGCAAATACTCTTTTACATATACCTGTCCGACAAGCTCTCCAAGATAACCATCAGTATTTTCCACTACCCGTTTCCATCTCGGCTTGGGTTCTTTGACACCACGCAAGGTAGAAGAGTAGAAATTGAACTGCTCCATATAGCTTTTATCATCCAGATATGAACTTAATCCATTTATCAGATGGAATTTCAGATAATCTTTCCAATCACTTAACGTAAACTTCTTTAAGTTGGAATTCAGTGCAGTAAGAAACTCCGGTTGTCCCACTACCACACTATCTACATGATTCAGACCCGCATTTTTCATAAAAGTAGCCCAATCCAGATTTGGGGTTGATGCCGTTAGCTTAGCCATAGGCATCTTATGGTAATTAGTCAGCGGATCTCTAGTATCTTCGCGTTTACGAGAAGCCTTAGCCAAAGCTGTCTCCATTTCCATCAATTTTGTAGCAGCTTGCTTGGCTTTTGCCGTTTCATAACCCATTATACCAAAAGTGCTACCGACATAAGTGACAAACTTATTGCGAATCTCTTGCGATTTCTTATCCGCATCAAGGTAATAGCTGCGATCGGGCATACTCAAACCACCTTGAATAATATAGACCTGATATTTGGCGCTGTTCTCATCATCCTGAGTGACATAGAAACCGAAAAGTGGAGAAGAAGAAACACTATGTATATATGAAGCTTCGGCAATTATGCCTTTCAAATCTTTTAGATTATCAATCTTGGCAAGATCTTCTTTCAAATCACTTATTCCTCTTTTATTTAAAGCAACGCTATCCATTCCTGAATAAAAGAAATCTCCGATCTTTTGTTTATTACTGCCTTTAGGCGCAGTCTGCGAAGCCGATGACTCACAGATTCGTCGAATCTGGTCATTTATTGTATCCTGCACCAATTGAAAGACACCATTACTTTGCTCACTTGCCGGAATAGGGTTTTGCTTAAACCATCCACCATTGGCAAACAAAAAGAAGTCATCTCCCGGCTTTACGGTAGAATCAATATGTGCAACCAAAGCATCGACGTTATTTGCCGACTTCTCTGCATGCCGGCATGATGTAGCCAACATCGCGATCAGGACAAAGCCTCCAACGAAAAATTTAAAAGGTTCTTTTTTCATATTAAGCATAAATAAATAGTATTCCGCAACAAAGAGAACACCCGATTATGGATTTTTATTCAAAAGTACAACAATAATTTTAAGTGAAACGGCTTATCATATAGAAAAACGTACTGAATGAAACGAAAAAGGAAGCACAGGCTTTATTAATCAAAATGATTATCAATGAGTTCGAGTATTACATTCATGTTACAGATTTAAGGTTTAGTAAAGCAAAATGCAACTGATAATTGATGTAAATCAAGAAATGATTGTCTTGTGCATTATTTCATTGGAGTTCTTTTTTATGTTATAAAACATATTTCTATCTTTGCAGAGGTAAAAAGAAAAAGCTAAGCGCTTAAGTTATTTTGATAGGTATTAGATTTTTAGAATTGTTTTTAGGTATAACAAAAAAAGTAGGTATTATGAAACGTTTAGGATTAACATTAGTGGCAGCAGTCTGCCTGACTGCTACAACATTTGCAGCAGGGAACCAACCTACTACTGCAAAATGGGATGGAAACATCAATGTCAGCAAATTGGGTAAATATTTAAAATTAACTGCTGACCAGAATGAAGAAGTAGCTAACATTTGTGAATATTTTAGCACACAGATGGAAAAAGTAGCCTCTTCTAAGAAGAACCAAGATGAATTGCTTCGCAATGCAATCTACGGGAACTTAAAGTTGATGAAAAAGACGCTGAATGAAAAGCAGTATTCAGACTACGCGAAAGTGTTGAACATCACTTTACAAAACAAAGGTATCGAAGTGAAGTAATTCACTCCGATTTTTGAGGAAACGAATTTTATTATTCATACAGAGCAAGAAGGCATTGATCTTAGTCAATGCCTTCTTTTTATTTGATTGTAATCATAGTCGCTCCAAAACCATATTCCTGAAAAGAAGCATCTTGATGCCTGCATGCCGGATACTTACGCTTTAATTCGTCTAAAATAGCTTTGCGCAGTATACCGTCACCTTTTCCATGAATAAATACGATACGCTGCTCACGCTTCGCTTTATATTGTTCCATGACTTCACGAAACTTATCCAACTGATAATTCAAAATCTCACTATTGCTCATTACACCAACTTCATCCAGCAGCGCAGTAATATGCAAGTCGACCTCTATGACACTTTGCTGACCACCACGTTTAATAATAGTCTGTGGCTTAGTATTCTCATCCACATTCTTTTTACTCAATAATGCCTCTTGTAAATCTTCGGCAGCAACATACACCTGCTTGGATGGCACATCATTTCTCACTATATCATAGATTAATGAAGGCGTATCGAAGAAATCGGACTCCTGAAAGGTATGCAACTTATAGAATTTTACAACGTCAATGCGAAGTTCCACACTAACAGCAGGTTTCATTGCAAAAGAACGTCCGTCTTTAAACGCAATAAGTTGGATAGCTACATGCTCCCGTTCATTCAACTCGGCTTTTTCAAACTCTTCCAGCAACAATTTGGTATTTGGTTCCACCAGCCCTTGAGCGCAAACAGTCCATGCTTTTCCTTCGCCTGCCAAATAGGTATAATAAAGGAAATAATTACTATCATTCACAAGATATGACTCAAACGGGGTTGTAATCACTGATTTAATATCTTTGGGCACAAACGCCAGATAGACATTCAATACATCACCACCACGCATTTCCGGTTGTTTGAAAGCTGATATTTGAGGTGCACCCGCTCCTCTTGTCACCAACTGTACGTCGGGTTCGAAATTAGTACCTGTTTTTTTCGAATCAGCGGATGATTGATTTGCACTCTGCGGAGTAACGGAACTTCTACCGGAACCACTGGCCAAAGGCTTTGGCTTATTGTAATCATCGGTATCAATCACTACGCACTCTCGAGCACTCATCGGAATTTCAAAACCATCAGCATCTTCCACCAATACCACATCTTTGCCTTTAAAGCCTCTTACCACACCACCACCTACTTCATTTAGGAAGCGAACTTTATCTCCTATTTTCATTCTCCACTACTTTTTATTAATTTCAAAAAACATGAACTCACTCAGAATTTAAGCATCAAGAGTTATTAATAACCAAAATCTTATAACTTCCAGCGAACTCAATATATGTAGGACAAAGTTAAGAAAAAAAGGAGTGATTATCCAACTATGCGTAAATATCAGTATTTTTGCACCTGTTAAAATAAAAGCACATGAATACAGATCCAAAGCATATTCATATCAGTGAGTTTAATTATTCACTACCAGACGAGCGAATTGCAAAATTTCCGCTATTAATACGTGATAACTCCAAGCTATTGGTATATAGTCATGGAGAAATATCTGAAGATTATTTTTTTTCTCTGCCATCGTACTTTGATCCGGGTAGTCTACTCATTTTCAACAACACTAAAGTAATACAGGCACGAATGCACTTCCGAAAAGAAACGGGTGCTTTAATTGAAGTGTTCTGCTTGGAACCAATTAAGCCGAATGACTATGCACTCAACTTCCAACAAACCAGACATGCGGCATGGCTCTGTATGGTTGGGAACTTGAAAAAATGGAAAGACGGTGTACTGAAGCGGGATATGACTATCAAAGGAGAAGAAGTTACCCTTACAGCAAGTCGAGGTGAATCTTACGGAACAAGTCATTGGATAGACTTCAACTGGGATAACCCTGCCATAACTTTTGCCGATATACTGGAAGTTTTCGGTGAACTCCCTATACCACCTTATTTAAATAGGGATACTCAAGAAAGTGATAAGGAAACCTACCAAACTATTTATTCCAAAATCAAGGGTTCGGTAGCAGCTCCTACTGCGGGACTACACTTCACTTCCATGGTGTTGACTGAACTAAGAGAAAAGAATATCGATATGGAAGAGCTGACTCTGCATGTGGGTGCAGGAACATTCAAGCCGGTGAAGAGTGAGGAAATTGAGGGGCATGAAATGCATACCGAATATATCTCAGTCGCACGCGGCACTATTGAGAAGTTAATAGCACACAACGGAAAAGCAATAGCAGTAGGTACAACTTCAGTCCGCACACTTGAAAGTCTTTATCATATAGGAGTTACATTGCTCTATAATCCTAACGCAAAGGAGGAAGAATTGCATGTAAAACAGTGGCAACCTTACGAAACAGAGGACAAATCAAGGAATATCTCTTCGGTAGAAGCCTTAGAAGCAGTCATCTATTATCTGGACAAACATCATCTGGAAGCACTTCATACGAGCACGCAAATTATTATTGCTCCGGGATATAAATATAGAATTGTGAACAAGATGATCACTAATTTCCACCAACCGCAAAGTACATTATTGCTTTTGGTTTCGGCTTTCGTAAATGGAGATTGGCGTAGAATCTACGACTATGCTCTCGATCATGATTTCCGCTTTCTGAGCTATGGAGATTCTTCACTGCTCATTCCTTGATAAAACAGAAATTATCAAGCGAGCGACATTAAAGATGCGCCGGAGATACTCACGAAGTAAGTCAAGCGACAAAAACAAAAACTCCATAAACCAAAAGAGATATGAATGCTGATAATAACCAAGAGATATTTCCTTTAGTGGATGAAGAAGGGAATATTATCGGAACTGCCACCCGGGGAGAATGTCACAGCGGGAGCAAACTCCTACATCCCGTAGTACACCTCCATGTATTCAACTCAAAGGGTGAACTTTATCTGCAAAAACGCCCGGTATGGAAAGATATCCAGCCTGGGAAATGGGATACTTCCGTAGGCGGACATATTGATTTGGGTGAAAGTGTAGAGATGGCGTTGAAACGAGAGGTACGTGAAGAACTAGGCATTACGGATTTCACTCCGGAAATCATCACACATTATGTTTTCGAATCGAATAGAGAGAAAGAGTTGGTATTTGTGCACAAAACAATATACGACGGGCAGATACAACCCAGTGATGAATTGGATGGTGGGCGCTTCTGGACGATAGAAGAAGTAAAAGATAATATTGGAAAAGAAGTCTTTACTCCAAACTTTGAAAAAGAATATATGAAGATATTCGCTTAAAAGTATATTATACACTCTATCCTTTTACAGCAGTATTAAACTTTTTAACCTTATAAAAGTAACTCATTTATACTCCAATTGATCCACTATATCATAAGCGTCTCTTATTATATCATCAGGATAGTGACAGATTTCTAATATCTTTATCGCATTTCTTTCTGAAGTAACACCCGCTTTCAACTTATAATCAAACGTCAAACGACCGTCTCTTACAGACTCAGTAAAATGATATAAATCATAATCAGATTCTAGTAATCTCGATAATTCAATATCATGTGTGGAGACAAAAACAATATTATTCTCTTTTGCCAAAGCTGAAAGCACCGCTTTACTAATTGCAACACGCTCTTTTGTATTTGTTCCTTTAAATGGTTCATCTAATAAGAATAGAGAAGAAGCCGCAGAAACTGAATCAATCATCCTCTTTATAGCATCTACTTCACTCAAGAAATAGCTCTTCCCTCCTAATAAATCGTCAGTTAGATGAATTGCTGACAATATATTTACTTTAGAGGAAATAGCAAAATCCCGAGCAAAACAAGTATGCAATACTTTACCTGATAACAAATTAATGCCGATAGTACGGATAAAGCTTGTTTTGCCTGACATATTAGAACCAGTTATCAACACAGACTTAGTCTGTACTACAATACTGTTGGACACTGCATTTGGTATCAACGGATGGTATACTTCTACGGCGTGCAAACGCTCTCCTTTTATAACTTCGGAAGGTAAACAATAATAGGGTAATTGTTCACGTAAAAATGAAATGGAACACAAAGTATCCAAAATTCCCCAAAAGCAAAATATGTCACTAATCTTCTTCCTTTTGCCATTAAGTAAACATAAAGCTTTATTAATAGTATATGCTTCAGTCAGAAAGAATATGCTACGTAACTCTGATATGAGATATGCGAGAATTGCAAGATCACTCTCTAAGCGAATGCCCATATTAAAGACTTTAAGCCGTTTTCTTAGTATCTTTAATTCATCCAAAGTCTGAACAATCTCCTCATTTATAAACAAAATCTGCCGCTCTTTAACCAGCGAGTCCATTTGCTTAAGTAATCGTACTAATTGAGGAATAGAAAAATAATATTGATATATATTCTTTTTACTGGCATAATGTAGAATCAAATTAGAGATAAAGGTAATTATGAATAGGATTAACCACACTAACCCATGAGTCAATAAAGTAATCCCAGCAAAAAGAAAGGGCAGAAAACGGCAAATACTCAATAATAAAAGTTTATGTGAAGAAGGATTCGGTATATTTTCAGAAAGTAAAGAGGCGATATTATAAGCATCAGTATTCTTTAGTTTAGCCAGAATGTCGACTAACTTTTTACGCAATATCTTATTACGAGTTAATTCATTAATTAAGGTTTCATATTTGTCTATCCCCGACAGACCACCATGCCGCAAAATAGAATAAAGATATTGCTGCCCTACACACGAAGAAGTAAAATCAACAGCAGAAAAAAACTCATTCAGATCCAAGTCTTCAAACTCATTGTCCGACAATAATGATCGGCTCTTATTTGACATATCATAATAGAATGATATCAGCGATAATTTAGATTCTTCCATATTATCTTTACATTCATCCAATTAATTTAGATTATTCATATACAACCTGTTAAAACAGCATACCTTTTTAAGCTCTATACTTTGCTCTGATTTATTAGTTACCTGTTCAAAAGAATAATCACAAAGGACATTATAAAAAAGTTCCTTTCTATTGAATAACAGTTATATCTTCATGTGTGCTTCCCTTTAAGTCGGACTGTTTCTAATTAGACAAATCTTATTAAATTTGTCAAGGAGGAATAAAAGATGAAAAAGTCAAGACACAGTGAGAATGAAATTGTAAAGGCAGTCAATCAACTTGATAGTGGTTTATCTGCAGATGTTATCTGTCGTGAATATGGTATATCTCGTGCTACTCTTTATAATTGGAGATCGAAGTACAGCGGCATGGATTCAAGCCATATTAAACGCTTGAAAGAGCTTGAAGAAGAGAATCGTCGCCTAAAGCAGATGTATGCTGATTTAGCTTTAGATAATAAGATCCTAAAGGATGTCATCGAAAAAAAGCTATAGAGCCCGAGATAAAGAAAGACGTTGTAGCAGAAATAGTAACGGATTACGAAATCAGCATCACTCGGGCATGCAGGTTAATATCGATTCATCGTTCGTATTTCTATTATGCTAAAAAGAAGAATGATAATGAGGTAATTGATTCCATTCGAGAAGCCTCAGAGTTTGGCGATGGATTCTGGAAAATCTATTCAAGATTACGTCGGGAAGGCAAAAAATGGAATCATAAACGAGTGTATAGGGTTTATAAACTAATGAGGTTTAATAAGCGCTCAAAGCTAAAGAAACGATTGCCTGCAAGAGTTAAGCAACCTCTTATTACTCCAGGTCTTCCCAATCAAACTTGGTCTATGGACTTTGTCAGTGACAGCTTGGAGTGTGGTCGTAAGTTTCGTGTATTGAATATATTGGATGATTTTGACCGTTCCGCCATAGCTCAAGAGATATCAATTTCAATGCCGGCAGAACGTGTTATAAGAATATTGGAGAAAGTAATATGGCTTAAGGGAAAGCCTGAAGCTATAAGATGTGATAATGGACCTGAATTTATTTCAAATAAATTCCAGGATTGGTGCAAAGCTAATGGTATAACGATCAAATATACCCAGCCGGGATGTCCTACACAAAACAGTTATGTAGAGCGTTTCAACGGTAGTTACCGAAGAGGGGTGTTAGATGCATATATCTTTAGAACACTAACTGATGTTAGGGAAATAACCGAAAAGTGGATGGAGGACTATAATGAGAGTCGCCCGCACCATTCATTGGGTAACATGTCACCCAATGAATACAGAAGGAAGTATGAAACTGATAATAATATTATTAATTTAGCACTCTAATTAATACCGTCCTAAAAAAGGGAAGCTGACATTCAAACGACACCATCCTTAGTGGGACACAAAACACTTAAGGGATATAATAATATATAGCAAACTAGAATCTGTAAATATAGAGATCTTACGAAAAAAAGTTTAAAGCAAAATATTTTCTTCATTTCAATCACTAAAGCTGATCATAAATATGAATCAAACAGATGGTCACTTTGCCCTCAACAGATGGTCTGTAGACCTCCAATAGACCATGTGTTAGGCATCAACAGACCATCTGTTTTTAAGGAAAGAGTTATCCACTTAAAAATGACTCCATAATCGTTAGTTTCTTATGAGTAAAAGCCTATTATCAGAACACCAATAAGAATTCAATAGTAAGAAGAGTAGGCATAAAAAAAGACCGTCCTTTTCAAGACGGTCCTAATAAGTATATGAGATAGGATATTATTTATTTGGTAGAACCTTTTACTTCAATACCAAAAGTAAATCCTCGTTTTACACGCTCAATAAGCTCGGGAACCACATCTTCGTATTGTCCCACAATACCGAAATCGGCATGATGGAAGATAGAAGCTTTAGGATTATGGTCTATCGCCACAATTTTACCGGATTCTTTGATACCGGCAATGTGTTGGATAGCACCGGATATTCCGACTGCAATATAAACTTTCGGACGTACAGTCTTACCGGTCTGACCAATCTGACGGGCATATTCGGATAATCCCTCATCCACTACCACACGACTACATGCCCACTCAGCTTTCACTCCTTGTTCTTTCAGAGCTTCGGCAAGTTTCTTTACGAGTTCCATATTGTCGGATGTAGCACCACGACCACCGGAAACAATCACATCGGCTGTAAACAAAGCTTGCATTCCACCATCTCCACGGACTGTTTTCAAAATCTCAACCGAGAAGTCTTTCTCGTTCAATTCGGGAGTAAATGTAGATAAAACGCCTTTACGCCCACTCTCAGTAGCCGGTACTTCAAATGTTCCTGCACGCGCGGTTGAGATTTGAGGACAGACAAAACCAAGAATTGTAGCCAGTTTACTGTCTCCATAAGTAGGACGACGAGAGAATAGAATAGGCTTAACAATGATCTTTTCTTTCTTATTCACATATTCGCCTATTTCCAATCCGGTACAGTCGGCTGTTACTCCACTACCCGTTTTCACAGCAATACGCGGAGCAAGCTCACGCCCGGCGGTTGTTGCAGCAAAGAGAGCGATCTCCTGATGTCTTGCTTTCAAGATTTGGGCAATAATATCTGAGAACGGTAATACCAAGTATTCTTCAAGGCGGTCATCTTCAACCAAAATGACCTCATCTGTCCCATGCTCAAAGAGTGTATCGGCCAAATGAGCAACACCCTTACCAATTAGAATAGTGGAGATCTTGGTATCATCACCCAACTGATCGGCAAGATGGCGTGCAGGAGTAAGTATTTCCAAAGAAGGACGAGCGACTTCACCGTTCGTTATTTCCGCCCAAGTTATCACACCTTTGGCACCTTCGCGCATATCTTTTATCGGAAAATCAGGAGTTGCTACCGCTTCTTTTTCCTTCTTCTCGGTCTTTTCCAAGACATTACCACCGGTTTTAAAGTTTGAAATGAAATGATCAACCACTTCAGATTCATGCTGCCCTTCGGTCATCATCACAGGTGGGCGATCGCTGACAATATTAGCCACACCTGCCACAATAGTTGGTGAACCGTTGATACCAATCTTTTCAGTACCCAAGCCAATATCATCGATACTAAAGATTGTAATCTTACTGTTTCTGGCTTTTGATGTTCCGTATAATGTCGGCTTACGAGGAGGAATACCTGTCGGAGTCAGCGAGATAAGACATGGCATAGGTAATTGCAATTCCTGATATCCACCTTCTATGATACGTTTAACGACTACGTTTCCTTTCCCATCCGGTTTAGCGCGTTCTATAAAGGTAGCTTGCGGTATACCTAGATTTTCGGCCACTTGTGAAGGAACATGAGCCGTGTCACCATCACTAGTCTGACGACCGGCAAATATAATAAACGGTTCTTTCGAATCTTTTGTGAATCCCAAATGCTTTAACATGGTTGAGATGGCAAGTCCCGTAGCAAAAGTATCACTACCGCCAAGTTTTCTATCGGATAGCAAATAAGCTTCATCATATCCCATTGCAATCGCCTTCTTTAATGAAGGTTCGAAAGAAGGAGGACCCATGGATACCACGATCATCCTTGCATCGGGATACTCCTTTTTCAACTGCAAACCAGCTTCAATACCGAATTGGCAGTCAACATTAATGATTGATTTAGCCTTAGTTCTATCCATCAAACCATCTTCTCCCATTCGCATCTCCGAAGGAAGTGGAACTTGTTTTATTAAACTAATAATTGTTAGTGCCATATTTATAGGTCATTTGTAGATTACATATTTTTATATTCAGGTCCGTTACCACCATAAGGAAGCATCCAGGTGATACCGTCTCCCGGCTCCTTTATATCACAAGTCTTGCAGTGCAAGCAGTTTTCGGCATGAATACGGAGTTCTTTATTCCCGTTTCTATCTGTATGGAGTTCATACACCTCAGCCGAGCAGTAGAACTGACAAGGCGCTCCATATTGTTCGATATTAATGCTTTTATATGTCACCGGATTATTAATGTGCAAATGAGGAATTTGATCTTCATCATGGCTTACCCCCGAATAATACACATCAGTGGGCTTGTCAAATGTCAGCACCTTATCCATTTCCAATTTATCTTTGAATCTCTCTTTGAATGTTTTGCCTGCAAACTCATTCAACTTTTGAGTTTCCACACTATCCAAATGTGTGTTCAATTTGCCTAAGAAACCGGCACCGCCTGTAACAAGCTGTGTACCGAACTGAATTCCACCTGCAATGATACCACTTGCCATTGCCTGTCGGAAATTACGCACCGGATATAGCTCTTTATAGATTTCGCTATTATTTACCTTATCTTCGTATTGCCTCAGCACATTTACAGAAAAGTCATTTTTCTCTATTGCTACCGCAGCTGTTTCAGCAGCCAACATACCGGAATACATTGCCAAATGAATACCCTTCAATGCAGGCATAGCCAAGAACCCTGCACTATCTCCCACAATCATTGCATGATCCACGTAAAGTTTAGGCAAAGAATAATATCCGCCTTCAGGAAGAGTTTTAGCACCATATTCCAACAATGAACCTCCCTTCAGAATCTTAGCGATTACAGGATGGGTCTTCCATACTTGGAAAGCATCGTGAGTATCAAAAGTAGGATCTTTATAATCCAATCCGACAACCAATCCAAGAGCAACTCTATTGCCTGTCAAGCCATAAATAAAACCTCCACCAAATTCTTTCAGGTTAAGTGGATAACCCATGGTATGGTAAATTTCTCCTGGTTTGATATTGCCTTCGGGGACACTCCACAACTCTTTGCAACCTAAAGAATAAACCTGTTCATTCTTGCCCTTCTGCAAATCGAACTTCTTTATAAGCTGCTTAGTCAATGTCCCGCGAGTACCCTCTGCCAGAATAATCAATTTAGCATCAATACTTGTACCCTCCTGATAATTTTCGAGAGGATTTCCATGATGATCTACTCCGGTATCAATAGTCTTTGCTCCGATAAGCTTTCCTTCCTTATTATATAAGAACTCATTCACTGCGAAACCAGGATAGATCTCTACCCCTTTTTCTTCAGCTACAGTTGCCAAGAAACGGCAAATATTACCTAAAGAAGCAGCATAGTTTCCAATATTACTCATATAAGGCGGATGCACCGGTGACTTTATAGCACCACTCTCCGTCAAAAATAGTGTTGAGTCCTTCACAACTTTTGCATCAAATGGAATTTTATCAAACTCCACGTCGGGCAATAACTCTTTAAAAACCTTCGGGTTTATAATTGCTCCTGACAAGATATGGCTCCCAATAGAGCTGCCTTTGTCGATAAGCATTATCCGGCAAGATTGGTTCTTCACTTTCATCAAATCGGCCAGTCGAATAGCCGTAGAAAGTCCGGATGGACCGCCGCCTATAATAAGGACATCGGTCGAAATCCTATTTTTCTCATTCATACTTTATATATATTACAAAACAATTAGCACATCTTTCATTTAAAGGCAATAATCCCTAGTCCATACTAATTATAAGCATGGGAACAATACGCACTTTGACTGGGGTAAATTCGAAGTATAGAAACGCGCATCAACTACGCTAATACTTCTTGAGGCTGCATTCATAATATCATGAGTTCGTAGCTTCAACGCTACAAATCTCAAGGTCGTTTTCATTGAGTAAAGACAAAGCTAAACAAAGTCTTTTGCGAAATTACCCACAAAGTATCATCCTGTTTTTTACCTTACTAATACTTTACCGGTTACTTGAATCGGGTGCAATATTACGAAAAAAAATGTAACCCACAAGAAACTTTAGAGATAAAACGCTCACTTTACAAAGAACTCTGCCAAAAAAGATAATATGAAGAACATTTTAGCCACAATACCTTTGTTTACGCACACGGAACATTTGAAAAATTAAACGCCATCTTACAAGTAATAGTGATATGATGGCGTTTAAAAAACCCATTCTTTCAAACAAAAGAATGGGTCATATACATTAAGAATTCCAAAAAGAATCTGTCGATAATAAATAGTACCGGAGTTATTTAGCCAGGTCAGTTATCACTTTCATGATTTGCTGTCCTATAACTTCAGCAGCTTCGAGAGTTGAAGCTTCACTATAAACCCGTATAATCGGTTCGGTATTACTCTTACGCAAATGAACCCATTTATCAGCAAAGTCTATTTTGACTCCGTCAATATCATTGATCTCTTCATCTTTATAAAGTTCCTTAACCTTTGCAAGAATAGCATCAACATCGGTCTCAGGTGTAAGATCAACACGGTTCTTTGCCATAAAGTAAGGAGGATATGTAGCACGGAGTTCACTGACCTTCTTACCTTCGTGAGCCAAGTGACTCAAAAACAAAGCAATGCCGACCAATGCGTCACGTCCATAATGGCTGGCAGGATAAATAACCCCACCATTACCTTCTCCTCCGATCACAGCATTCACCTCTTTCATCTTGGTGGTAACATTTACTTCACCTACTGCCGAAGCAAAATATTCTTTTCCATATTTACGGGTAACATCGCGCAATGCTCGAGTAGAACTCAAATTAGATACCGTATTCCCCGGAGTATGTTTCAAGACATAATCGGAAACAGTAACCAAGGTATACTCTTCACCATACATCTCACCATTCTCTGAAATCATAGCCAAACGGTCCACGTCCGGATCAACCACAAAAGCAACATCTACCTTGCCCCCCTTCATCAGGTTCATTATATCACCTAAGTTCTTTTCAAGAGGTTCGGGATTATGTTGGAAGTCTCCGGTAGGCTCACAATAAAGCTTTTCTACGTACTTTACACCTAATCTATCTAATAGTTGGGGAAGGATTATACCTCCCACTGAATTCACACAATCAATTGCAACACGAAAATCTGCCTTACGAATAGCTTCAACATCAACAAGCTCAAGCCCTAAGACACTATCAATATGCTTTTCGTTATAGCTCAAATCTTTTCGATAGGATCCTAAAGAATCTACTTCAGCGTACTCAAACTCTTCCGCTTCAGCAATACGAAGGACTTCATTTCCTTCTTCTTTATTCAAGAATTCACCGTTTTCATTAAGCAGCTTCAACGCATTCCATTGTTTGGGATTGTGTGAGGCAGTCAGAATAATACCACCACTAGCCCCTTCCATGGTAACAGCCAGTTCAGTTGTAGGAGTAGTTGCTAAATCAATATCAACAACATCCCAGCCCATTCCCATGAGGGTTCCCACAACAACATTCTTAACCATTTCGCCCGAAATACGAGCATCTCTTCCTACTACTATTTTGTTGCTTTTAACCTTGCACGTCTTACGAATTAAGGTAGCGTATGCAGATGTAAATTTTACAATATCAAGCGGATTCAATCCTTCTCCCGCTCCTCCACCGATTGTTCCGCGGATTCCGGATATTGATTTGATTAAAGTCATAATATAGATCTAAAAATATTGATTGTTCTATTTAAATATCTGGTACTTACGAATATCATAAAAATAAGGATAAACAGCTTGCATAGCATTCTTTTGCCCCATCTTAGAAGGAACGATTAATCGTACATGAGCTTTATCGCGAACATAAGTTAAAGGAACCAACCAACCAGCTGGAACAGATGTGCCATAGTAATTATACATATAGCCTGCTGTAAAAATCCCGGCAATAGATGAACTAGTTACCGTATATTTAAATTCATCGGGAAGTTGCGGATCGTTAATGTTAGTAAGCGTGGTATCTTTATCAAAGATACTATACTCCATAAAGCGAACTAAAACCAAGTCATTCTTCTTCACTGTATCACTCGGCATTTTAGATCCTTTATCAACAATTTGCATATAAACCCCACTGGCAAGCTGTACGTATTCATTCTTCAGCGTGTCGGTAGTAGAATCATTCTTATAGAATTCCGATTGCGATATCACTTTTATGTTGTGGTCTTTTATAAACTCGCTGATCGCTTTTTTCTCATCATCTAGCATCTCGGCATACGTCTTCGTATTGTCACATGCTTGAAAAGCAATGCAACAGAAGAGTAAGCTCATAAAAAACAAGGTAAGTTTCTTCATTATCTGTTATTTAGTAAGTTCGTACAAAGGTATTTGATTTCGCGGAAAGTTAAAACACGAGATAAGAAAGTTCGTATCTTTTAACCTTTCGTGTATTCTTTTTCATTCTTTAGCAATCAGCAAAGGAGCAAACTTTTCCAAAGCTTCTTCAAAAGTCGCTCTTGCCTCATCCATTGTGCCATAAAACTCTCCTCCGGAGGCATTCAAGTGTCCACCTCCATTGAAAAACTCCGCAGCTAATTGGTTACAAGGGAAAGTACCTACAGAACGTAGAGATATTTTTATCATCGGCTTCTCAGTGTCTTCACGTAGAAAGCAAGAGAAAACAACGCCTTTTATACTCAAAGGTATATTAACAAATCCTTCACTATCCCCCCGTATATAATCAAAATTACGCTGTTCATTCTTCGTTAAAGAGATGAGTGCCGCATGATGTTCCGGGTATACCCGCATTTGAGAAAGAACATATCCCATCAAACGTAGACGGCTCTCGGAATATGTATTATATACTCTGCGGTAAATATCGTCTTTATCAATACCTTTCGACAAGAGCTCACTTATAATAAAATAAATTTCACGGTCGTTGGAGTTGTACGTGAAGCCCCCTGTATCCGTCATCATACCGGTATAGATACATTCAGCGCCTTCCTTCGTTATATCATCAAAATACCCCATCCGACATATTAGCCGGAATATAAGTTCCGAAGTAGATGAAATTTTGGGATACGACATCGTGATCTCACAAAAATCTTCGGGGTAGAGATGGTGATCTATCAAGATTTTCTTTGCTTTAGCTGAATGTATAGCATCCGCCATTGCATCAACTCTTTTCAGTGCATTAAAATCAAGACAACAGATAATATCTGCCTCAGCAATGAGTTTGTTTGCAAAATCTCTGTAACGATCATAGCAAAGGATATCCTTGCTCCCCGGCATCCATTTTAAGAAATCAGGAAATGCATTGGGTACTATAACATTGGCGGTTTTACCTTGATAGTCGAGAAAATGCCACAAGCCTAATGAAGAGCCTATAGCATCCCCATCGGGCGCAACATGAGCAATAATCACTATCTTATCAGCATCTTCCAACCATTTGGCAAAACGATCTATTTTGGGTTGATCTATAACTTTAGTCAGCATATATTTCTTCTTTATACACAATTAAGAAAAGGCAAAAGTACAAAAAGTTTGGAAGTAGCCTTAATGCGAACAGAGAAATAATAGCTTTTTAGTGATCAGAGTCTAATCTTTCCTTATCTTTTAGTATGTTACGTCTGATAACAGAATGCTTGCGACTGTAAAAGAAATAGATAGAGACACCTATTATCATCCATATCACCAATCTCTCCCAACTTTCTTTTGGTAGAGATACCATCATCAACAAACAAACAATTATACCTAATATAGGAACTGTGGGAACAAAAGGTGCTTTAAATTTACGAGGGATATCCGGCATCTTTTTCCTCATAATAATAATTCCGATACAAACGAGAATGAACGCAAACAGTGTACCAATGGACACCATGTGCCCTAAGTCAGAAACCGGTACAAAGCCTGCAAATAGACTTACAAATACCATAAAAAAGAGATTGGTCTTCCATGGAGTATGAAATTTCGGATGAACATGTGAAAAGATACGCGGCAATAATCCATCGTGTGACATTGAGTAAAACACACGGCTTTGTCCCAAAAGCATAACTAAGATGACAGATGTATAACCTGCCAAAATTGCCACCGTTATCCCATCTTGTAGCCAAGTATAAGGAGTATGCGCTATAGCAGTTGCAACAGGTTTGGCATCATTGATAAACTCTTTATAATTAGCCAGTCCGGTCATTACAAAAGAAAACAGCACATATAAAATAGTACAAACGACCAATGACCCTAAAATTCCTATCGGCATGTCTCTTTTTGGATTTTTTGCCTCTTGAGCAGCAGTAGATACAGCGTCAAAGCCGACAAACGAGAAGAAAACAACTGCCGCACCGCGTAGAATTCCAGAAATGCCATAATGCCCAAAATTGTCACTATGCAGAAATGACCAAAAGCCCATCTGCCCGCTTCTCAAAGCTTCTTCTCCTGCATTAGGTACAATATAAGGATTGTGATTCGCTGGAGAAATATAATGCCATCCAACTATAATAAAGACGAAAACAACGCTCAGTTTCAAGAAAACCAAGAGATTATTCATCGTAGCACTTCTTTTTGTCCCATTGATTAATACAAAAGAAAGCAAGGTCACAATAAAGATTGCAGGCAGATTAATAATTCCATTGTTAATCACCATTCCGTTAGAAAGGCTTAAGGTTTCAAAAGGTGAGCACAGCAATTGATGGGGGATAAAATTAAGATCATGTTTGATTAAAAATTCGATGAGATAGCGCGACCAGCTTACAGATACCGTGGCAGCTCCCAACGCATATTCCAAAATCAAGTCCCAACCAATAATCCAAGCCACAAACTCGCCCATCGTTGCGTATGAATAAGTATAAGCACTACCGGCTACAGGTATCATTGATGCAAATTCAGCATAACATAAACCGGCAAACATACACCCTATAGCAGCAATAATAAATGATATTGTCACTGCGGGTCCTGCATTCTCTGCTGCTGCAATACCGGTTAACGAAAATAGACCTGCACCTATTATGGCACCAACCCCCAAAGTAATCAATGAAACATAACTAAGAGAGCGCTTTAACTCCGCGCTTTTTTCTGCTTCACTGAACAGAACATTAATCGGCTTCCTCACAAACAGCATATCTTTTTGTTTTATTATTCGGTGCAAATATATAAATTTGATCTATAAAACAATTATATTACGGACAAAATGAAACATAATACATAAAATTAGATAATCATATTAATTATTTAAAGAGAAAGTAATCATAACGATATAAATAGAGCCCCCTTTATAGAGAGATCAATATAAGGAATCTGCATTTTTCTACATTCTTGTTCTATTAACTCACACCGATACCCCGAAAAAGAAGAGTTCAATATCACTTTACGAATATTAAATAAATTTGCTAAATCGATGAGTCTTCCTTTATAGCCACTTGAAAGGAATAGATAGTCCACATTCAGCTTGCTTCTACACTTCCTATCCAACCAGCGATTATCGCAAATCAGGCAAATGCGTTTACCTCCATAATCTACTATTTCATTTTGAACAGAAATATGGTTAAGACTAACATCCGAAGGCAGAAAACGAGGAACTGGAAGATGTAAATGAGTCCAATATGGGGAAATGGATTTATACAAAGAATAATAAGGTCTACGAGAGCCGACACAAACCAACCAAGATTCTCCTCCTTCATTAAAGCAGTGAACATTTAAGTTCTTTCGTGAATCATTGTAAAACACTATAGTTCTAGAAGGGATATTTGAAAGCCTGTCATACAATTGATAAGTAAAAAACAATAATATACAGAGGAGCATAAAAGATACACGTTGAAACGTACACCGCTTTAAGCAACGGCATGTTATTAGCAGTATAAAGTAAAGCATGGCAACTTCTAGTCCGTCCAACCAAAGCTGATTTATGGAAGCTAAAGGCCAACCAGCAGTAGCATGAAGCATTTCATTCTGCAAATCGAGTAAGTAATTCAAGACGTCGGCTATCTGTTGTTGGAAAGTAGGAAAAGGAGCCATTAATAGCATGAAGCAAGCCAAATACAACACAAGCGTAGTGACAGGAATAATCCAAAGATTCGTAATCAGAAAATGTGTAGGCAATTGATGGAAATAATGAGCTATTAACGGTGCTGTTCCGAGTTGTGCAGCTATTGATACGGTTACAACTCCCCATATTGCATACAAAAAAGAACTCATCCAGTCATACTTAATAGCAGAATCTCTTCTTTTGAATATTTTTTGCTTAATATAGACACTGAAAGAAGTTACTGACTTTCGTCTGACCGTCAATAATCGATATATTGGAGGTTGCAATAAGAGAATTGCTGCTATAGAAACAAAAGATAACTGGAAGCCAACATCATACATCCACAACGGATTATATAATAGCATAAAGAAGGCCGTAGCCGACAATGTATTGAGGGACAATGGTTTATTTGGTTGCAGACATGAGAGAGCGTATACCGTTGCCATTATAACAGAACGAATTACAGGAGGCTGTGCTCCTGTAAAAAAAGCAAAGCCCCAAAGCATCATAACAATTATAGCATACATCCATGGCTTGAGCATGGGCCATCTTTTCCAAAGAGGAGAAAAAAGAAATAAGAGCAATGCATACAATATGCCTATATGCAAACCGGACAAAGATAATACATGGCTCACACCGGCAACAGAATACACTTCCTTTATTTCACTACTTAAATCATTCATGTACCCCACAGTTAGAGCAGATAGCACAGCAAAATTATCACCTTGGAATCCCAAATGTTGAAATACTCGGATCAGCTTGTCACGATAATCCTGCGCTACTTGGGTAAAGGAGAAGTTTGAATCACAACCAAGCATCTTCCAATGCTTGGAGGCCACATATCCTGTACCTGATATTCCATTTCTAATCAGATAGCGCCTATAATCAAATTCATCCGGATTCCCATTATTCTGTGGCAATGAAAGATGGGTATATATAGTAAGGATATCACCCCGCTTCAATATGCGCGACATTTCATCTTTTGCAAAATAAAGGAGAAAATGCTTTTTATCATGATATGCTTCAATCTCCTTGTTTTGATATTTGCCCTCTATTGTGACACGACACAATATTGAATTCTCCTTTGGTACGGGTTTGTCGGAGACCTTCACCTTGTAAGTAGAAGGAGTCTTGCTTGAAAAGTTGAAATCAGTTTGGTGTAGGTGAAGTGTAGCCAGAATCATTCCTAACAGAAAGCAAGAAGAAATAGCTAGAAAGCCAAACAGATAATGTAAGCGATAGTAGTTAGATACAAAGTAACTGACAAGACAGAAAATAAGACAGCAAAAAAAGGAACCTAATAGTAAAGGACTACAGACCCACCCAGAGTAAATGAAAGAAACATAATTATTTTGTTGCAGAAAAAAACAAGTATCCCCGCAAAGGATCCCTCCGACAAGCGGAATCAAAAGCCGTAGGAAAAGGCATCGCTGCAAAGCAAATATAAAAAGACTTTACGATTAAAGGTTCTTTAATTGATGAATCATTCCCTGGGGATTAGCAGCACCAAATACTGAATTACCCGCAACCAATGCATCAGCACCAGCCTCAACCAATTTGTATCCGGTCTCCAAATTCACTCCACCATCAACTTCAATCAAAGTTTGTGCACCCGTAGAATCAATCAATTGACGCAGTTCACGTACTTTCTCAACGGTATGTTCAATAAACTTTTGACCACCAAATCCAGGATTTACACTCATTAGTAAAACCATATATAAATCCTTGATAATGTCCTTCAACAGAACAACAGGAGTCGCCGGATTCAGAGTTACAGCAGGATGCATCCCCGCATCTCTTATTTGTTGCACCACACGATGCAGGTGCGTACATGCTTCGAAATGAACATTCATAGTGTGGACTCCCAAAGCTTTTACTTCAGGAATGAATTTTTCTGGATTAACAATCATCAAATGTACATCCAATGGCTTTTCCGTAAGTTCAGCAACATATTTCAACACAGGAAATCCAAATGAGATATTCGGCACAAATACTCCGTCCATTATATCAATATGCAGCCAGTCAGCCTCGCTCTTATTCACCATTTCAATATCTTTAGCCAAATAGGCAAAATCGGCAGACAATAAAGAAGGAGCTATAATAGGTTTCATAATATCACAGTTTTAAGACTAATGAAATAATAAAAATACAATGCAAAGGTAAAGAAAAAGATCAGACTCTACTCAATAATAAAAAAGAGAATATCCCCACCCACGATGCAAAAGATCATTTTTCAATACATAAGAGCATCAAGCATAGTATAAATCTTATTTCATATAAGATTTATCCGCCAAATGATATCCCCTTAACAGTTCATCTACCGTCAACCGTTTCTTACCCGGCAACTGCAACGAACGTATCCCAATAAAGCCATCCTGCACTGCTACACGAATATAAGTCTTACCATCCGTCAATAAAGTACCGCATTTGTATTTGTGAGAATCCTCTATCTTCTCTGTTTCAAAAAGTTTCACAACAACCGGTTCTTTATCAAGCTGATGAAGTTCTGTCCAAGCCGCAGGATAAGGTGAAAGGCCTCTTACAAAATCATAGATTCTCTTAGCAGTAAGAGTCCAGTCAACCCGGCAACTCTCTTTAAATATTTTAGGAGCCGGACGCAATTCTCCTTCCGTCAAATGATCTTGGGACATAGGTTTTATTGAATCATCCAATATGTCATCAACAGTTTCCACTACCAATCGTGCACCAATAGTCATTAATTTATCATGTACATCTCCTGCATTATCAGTATCCGCAATAGGGACATGTTCCTGCTTTATAATCTCACCGGTATCAATATCATGATTCAGGAAGAAAGTCGTGACTCCGGTCTCGATATCACCGTTAATCACAGCCCAGTTTATAGGAGCTGCTCCCCGGTATTGAGGAAGTAGGGAAGCGTGAAGATTGAAAGTTCCAAACCGAGGCATATTCCATACAGCCTCAGGCAACATGCGAAAAGCTACAACAATTTGAAGATCTGCTTTCCAATCGGACAAAGCTTGCAAAAATTCCTCATTCTTAAGCTTTTCCGGCTGTAATAATGGAAGGTCTTGCTCTAGTGCATATTGCTTTATCGGCGAATATTGTATTTTATGTCCTCTTCCTGCCGGTTTATCGGGCATAGTGACCACACCAACAACATTATATCCTCCATCAACCAGCCTTTTCAACGATTCTACGGCAAAATCGGGAGTGCCCATATAGACTATTCTTAAATCTTCCTTCTTCATATCAAAAATTTAAATTAATCTTTAGCATGTACTCTATCCAACTAAAAATAAAAGTACCGCTTACCCTTGTTTATGAATAATAAGGTATTTTTTTAACGATCATCAATCATCGGAAAAATGCACCAATACTTGCCGATAAGAACTGAATATTTTCGATTTGGATACAAATCCCATATATCGGCCATCTTCATCCACTACGGGCAAATTCCATGCATTCGTTTCATCAAATGTCCTCATAACCTGCTCCATGTTATCGGTGACGTACAACCTTGCAGGTATAGAGGTCATCAGTTTACCAACATTAAAACGATGATAAAGTTCTTGCCGGAACATAATATTCCGTATGCCATCCAAAGTTACAATTCCAATTAAAACACCATTTTGATCGGTAACAGGAAAGATATTTCTTTGAGAAGACGATATAGCCTTAACCAATTCGCCTAAATCCATATTGGGATGAACCGTTACAAAATCCTTTTCCACCACATTCTCCACTTTCATCAAAGTCAAGACTGCCTTGTCTTTATGATGCGTGATTAACTCCCCCTTCTTTGCGAGACGCATAGAATAAATACTGTGAGGCTCAAAAATAATGATAGTGAGATAAGAGCTAACCGAAACGATTAGAAGAGGAAGGAACAGATCGTACCCACCCGTCAGTTCGGCTATTAGAAAGACGCCGGTCAAAGGAGCATGCATTACACCACTCATCACCCCGGCCATTCCCATCAATGCAAAGTTCTTCTCCGGAAGAAACGACGCAAAATTAAACTGATTACTAAAATGGGAGAAAACAAAGCCGGCAATACAACCCAAATATAATGAAGGCGCAAAGATACCACCGCAACCTCCACCACCGTTAGTTGCACTCGACGCAAAAACTTTAGTGAGAATGATCAATAGCAAGTAAACCAATAATAAATTCCCGTTCCCATAAAAGAACGAATTATTCATCACCGTATCCCAGTCGGCATTTGAACTTCCATTAAGCAACAAATTAATAGTATCATACCCTTCACCGTAAAGCGGTGGAAATAAGAATATCAGGATACTCAACATGACACCACCAAGAGCTAACTTTTGATAAGGCTTTTTTAACTTTCCAAATACTCCCTCGACTGCATTCATGGCACGTGTAAAGTATAACGAAACCAATCCACAGAAGATTCCTAGCATTATTACATAAGGAATACGTTCCAAAAGGAAGACCTGATCAAGATGAAACTTGAACATTGCACCGGTACCCGTCAATATATACGAGACCGTCGCTGCCGTCACCGATGAAATCAACAAGGGTAACAAAGATGCCATTGTCAGGTCAATCATTAAAACTTCCAATGTAAACACCAATCCGGCAATAGGAGCTTTGAAGATGCCGGCAATAGCACCGGCTGCGCCACAGCCGACTAAAAGCATCAGGGTTCGCTGCTCCATCCTAAAAGCGCTCCCCAAATTAGATCCTATAGCAGATCCTGTCAAGACGATTGGAGCCTCTCCTCCGACAGATCCTCCGAATCCGATAGTAATGGAACTGGCGATAATAGAAGACCAGACATTATGCTGCTTTATTCTCCCCTGTCTCTGGGAAATAGCATATAATATTTTTGTGACTCCATGACTGATATCATCTTTCACGACATGGCGTACAAATAAACCCGCTAAAAAGATTCCGACCACCGGGTAAACCAAATAAAGATAATTCGCTTCAGTTACATTGAAGTGATATGTCAAAAACTTCTCAATCCAATGTATTAGTTCTTTTAGTATAAAGGCAGCTAAAGCTGTGAAAATACCAACAAGAAAGCTTAGCATTAAAATGAACTGCTTTTCTTTTATTTTCTTTTCACGCCATAACAAAAAACGTTGAAATAAACTTGTTTTTTCTTTTTCCATGTTTATACTTATATCGAAGCTCCTTTATTCGCGGATAATCTTAAATACCCCACCTTTTTCCAATTTAATAATGCTGGAAGGTTTCGGATGTCCTGCCTCATTTTGGCGATATCCCACAATATAATCAACCTTGGATTTCACTTCTTCACTAATTTCCGCAAAGGTTGCCGGTGAAGGTTGCCCGCTGATATTAGCAGAAGTCGAGACTATTGCTTTGCGAAATTGTTGGCATAAACGATGAGAGAATTCTTCATTTGTCACCCGGATACCGACACTACCGTCCTCTGCAAGCAAATTGGGAGCCAAATTACGGGCACCCGAATAGATAATAGTCAATGGTTTTTCAGCCATATCAATTAAATCCCAAGCTACATCCGGTACATCTTGTACATAGAAATCAACTTTAACGGAAGTATCAACCAAAACGAGTAACGCTTTACTATCCGAGCGTTGCTTGATCTCATACACACGTCGTACTGCTTCCTCATTAGTCGCATCACAACCTATTCCCCAAATGGTATCAGTAGGATATAAGATAATTCCACCTCCACTCATTATCTGACATGCTTTTTTTATGTCTTCTATCATTTCTTGATTCATATACATAACGATTAACACGCAAAAATAGTACTTTTGCGGGACTATTGAAAAGTTTATTAGAAAACAATGGAAGAAATAAAATTCAAACACACCCTCCCTTTACAGATACGCTTTAATGATGTGGACAAGTTTGGACATGTCAATAATACAGTTTATTTTTCTTTTTACGATTTAGGGAAAACGGAATATTTTGCATCTGTATGTCCTAATGTCGATTGGGAGAAAGATGGCATAGTTGTTGTTCATATTGATGTTGATTTTCTTACTCAGATATATGGTTCCGACCACGTGGCCGTACAGACAGCTGTCACCGAAATAGGGACTAAGAGCTTTCAGTTAGCTCAACGGGTTATTGACCTTGAAAGTGGAGAAGTCAAATGCATCTGCCGTTCGATAATGGTCACTTTTGATCTAGAAAACCACGAATCTAAAGCCTTGACAGAAGAATGGGTTAATGCAATTTGCACTTACGAAGGTAAGGATTTGAGAAGAAAGAAATAGGCAAAAAAGACAATGTCAGAATGCTTATGATAGAAAGTCACTCTTATATTGAATCTTAAGAAAAACAGTTAAAAGCAATTATCCTAAAGTAAAAACATAGTGATTCTCGGTGCTGCGATTTTCATCATATTTAAATCCTTCCCATGAAAATGACTGCAGTTGTTCAGGATCAGTGATGCGATCCTTCATGGCTAACCGTGCCATTTCACCCCGACACATCTTAACATATATGACAATAGTGGCAAGACGTCCCGCTTTCCATACATGAAAATCGGGAGTTACTACCCGCACCTCATGCTGGACACGGTTCCAGTCGAACAAGTTCTGCATTTCAGCGCTAGCGAGATTCAGCAATATACCTCCTTTTTCTTTAATACTCTCTATAAACCAGTCGGTCAACAAAGGTTTCCAATATTCAAACATGGTTCTCCCCCCTCTTTCCGGTAATCGGACATCTCCCTCTAGACGGTAAGGTTTTATCGCATCTAGAGGGCGGAGTAACCCGTAAAGGAAAGAAGTGATGCGCAAGTGATCTTGTACATAGAAGAAATCATCAATCGAAAAATCTTTTGACGAAATACGCTTATAAACAGCCCCCGTATAAGCAAAAATAGCAGGCATTGTTTTGTTTGCCGGTGAGCAGAAATCTTGATAGCGTAAATAATTATCAGTGGCAATTTTAGAGTTCACCCGTAACAACCTTTCCAATTCAGCAGGCGAATATTGCGACATATCCAATGCATTATGCAAAGCTTCCTCTTGGAAATGCGGAAGAGACACAACAGGAGTTTGCACCTCTATAAAATTGTTTGCCATTGTTTTGGCACATGATATAAATGTCAGCATAAAAGACTAATCATATTTCAGGGTAACAAATATATATTATAAATCGCAAATATGAGCAAAAGCACATTAAGAAAGTACCTGAAAGGGTTGAAAAGTTTTCAGATGATTTTCCCATGATTACGCAACTTTTTCGTACTTTTACACCTTTGAAGAGAAAAACATATATCTTCAATATTATCCCCAAACAAGATTCAGGAACAGCAAATGCTTTTTTATTGAAAAAAGGCACTTCAGCACAGGATGGCTAAAGTTATGTCGTTCCTAATTTTTATAAAGCTGGAATGTAGAATCATTCTTCAGCTACTAAGATAGAAAAAGAAAAATAATATATAAAATGGCTCACAAATGGAATTATCAACCCATTACCCCCGAACAGGCAGAAATAAGTCAGAGATTGGCTAAGGAACTTGGAATCAGTCCTATTCTTGGAAAATTATTAATAGAACGAGGAATTTCTAATCCGCAGGAAGCAAAAAAATTCTTTCGTCCTCAGTTACCTGATTTGCACGATCCATTCTTAATGAAGGATATGGATATTGCAGTGGAACGCCTCAACAAGGCGATGGGAAAAAAAGAACGTATTATGGTCTATGGAGACTACGATGTGGATGGAACCACCTCGGTAGCTCTGGTGTACAAATTCATTCAACAGTTTTATTCGAACATAGATTACTATATCCCCGATCGATATAATGAAGGATATGGAGTCTCAAGAAAAGGAGTAGACTATGCCTTTGAGACTGGCGTAAAGTTAATCATTGTACTGGATTGTGGCATAAAAGCCGTAACGGAGATTACTTACGCCAAAGAGAAAGGCATTGACTTTATTATCTGCGACCATCATGTACCCGATGAGATTTTACCTCCGGCAATAGCTATTCTTAATGCAAAGCGTATAGACAACACTTATCCGTATGAACATCTTGCGGGTTGTGGCGTAGGGTTTAAGTTCATGCAGGCATTTGCCTTGAGTAATGGCATTGACTTCCATCACTTAATTCCTCTCTTAGATCTTGTTGCCGTAAGTATTGCTTCGGATATTGTCCCCATCATGGGTGAAAACCGTATACTGGCTTATCATGGTTTGAAACAGTTGAACAGTAATCCAAGTGTAGGGATGAAAGCGATTATCGACGTATGCGGGTTAAGAGACAAAGAGATAACTGTTAGTGACATAGTATTCAAGATAGGGCCACGTATTAATGCTTCCGGACGTATACAAAATGGCAAAGAGGCTGTTGACTTATTAATAGAAAAAGACTTATCCATCGCATTGGAAAAAGCTTCTCAGATTAACCAGTACAACGAGACTCGTAAAGATCTCGATAAATCGATGACAGAGGAAGCCAACCAGATTGTAGGAAGTTTAGAAGGCCTTTCTGAACGCCGTTCTATCGTTTTATACAACGAGGACTGGCATAAAGGCGTGATAGGCATTGTGGCTTCGAGATTGACAGAAATCTATTATCGCCCTGCCGTAGTGCTAACACGTACGGACAATATGGCCACAGGCTCTGCACGCTCAGTATCGGGTTTTGATGTGTATAAAGCTGTAGAATATTGTCGCGATTTATTGGAAAACTTTGGGGGACATACTTATGCAGCAGGACTGTCTATGAAAGTGGAGAACGTTCCGGAATTTATAAAACGATTTGAAGAATATGTTTCTCAAAATATTCTTCCGGAGCAGACTAGTTCAGTCATTAAAATTGATGCTGAAATAGACTTTAAGGATATCAACTCTAAATTCTTTAGTGATTTGAAGAAGTTCAATCCTTTCGGCCCGGAGAATACGAAACCGATCTTTTGCACGCACAATGTATATGATTACGGAACAAGTAAAGTTGTAGGACGTGATCAGGAACACATCAAGCTGGAATTGGTAGATAATAAGTCCAACAATGTAATGAATGGTATAGCGTTCGGGCAAAGTTCACACGTACGTTTTATTAAAACTCGCCGTTCGTTCGATATCTGCTATACAGTTGAAGAAAATACGCATAAGCGTGGAGAAGTGCAATTACAGATTGAGGACATTAAACCGGATTAAGAGAGATTGCATTCTAAAATATACCGAACAACCCAATGCAAAATCCGGAGTAGGATATAATAAAGATAAGAATGCCTCCGGTGATGTAGTTTAGACAGACAAGTAAGTAGCGTAATCGCTGCTGTTTTTGATCTTTACTTTTAAAACCTTTTCTTTGTGTCAAATCAACAGAGAAGTATAAGTTATATATAACATCGGGTACAAAGTGTACAAAGAGATTTTAAAACAATATTGGGGATATGATCGCTTCCGTGACTTGCAGGAAGATATTATCACCAGTATTGGTGAAGGCAAAGATACCTTGGGACTAATGCCGACAGGAGGTGGCAAATCGATCACCTTTCAGGTGCCGGCATTAGCAAAAGATGGCTTGTGCCTCGTGGTTACCCCTTTAATCGCGCTGATGAAAGATCAGGTACAGAACCTGAAAAGCCGAGGCATAAAGGCTCTTGCCATTTATTCCGGAATGACCAGACAAGAGATTATCATTGCACTGGAAAACTGTATATTCGGCAACTACAAATTCTTATATATCTCCCCCGAGCGGCTTGACACCGAGATCTTTCGCGTTAAACTTGCAAAGATCAAGGTCAGCATGATCACTGTGGATGAAAGCCACTGCATATCACAATGGGGATACGACTTCAGACCGGCGTACCTCAAAATAGCCGAAATACGTCAGTTATTACCTAATGTTCCCGTATTGGCCTTGACAGCGACCGCAACCCCAGAGGTCGTCAAAGATATTCAGGAACGACTCCATTTTAAAGAAGAGAATGTCTTTCGAATGAGCTTTGAGCGGAAGAATCTTGCATACATCGTTCGTCAGACGGAGAATAAGACCGGAGAACTCCTACATATTTTGAAATCAATTCCGGGTAGTGCCATTATTTATGTACGCAATAGAAGACGTACTAAAGAAATAACGGAATTACTAAACGGAGAAGGGCTCATTGCCGACTTCTACCATGCGGGACTTGATGATGCAACCAAGGATATCCGCCAGCAACGTTGGCAGAAAGGAGAAAGTCGGGTTATCGTCGCCACAAATGCTTTTGGGATGGGTATTGATAAACCGGATGTAAGATTAGTGGTACACCTCGATTTACCGGATTCCCCCGAAGCTTACTTCCAGGAAGCCGGACGAGCGGGCAGAGACGGAGAAAAGGCTTATGCGGTAATCCTTTATGCCAAATCGGATAAGACTACTTTAAATAAACGTGTACCGGATACATTTCCCGACAAAGAGTATATACGGCAGGTTTATGAACATTTGCAGTATTATTATCAGATGGCAATGGGCGATGGACAAGATTGCATCAGAGAATTCAATATTGAGGATTTCTGCCGAAAATTTAAATACTTCCCGGTTCCGGTCAATAGTGCCTTAAAGATATTGACACAGGCAGGTTATCTGGAATATACTGACGAACAGGATAATGCTTCCAGAGTATTTTTTACTGTGCGTCGTGAAGAACTTTACAAGCTACATAAGCTTGGTGATGAAGCAGATAAACTTATCCAAGTAATCCTGCGTTCATACACGGGACTATTCACCGACTATACTTTCATTAATGAAGATTCCATAGCTATACGTAGTGGGTTCACCAGACAGCAAGTGTACGATATTCTCATCCGATTATCCAAATTGCATATCGTAGATTATATTCCACACAAGAAGACTCCTTATATTATTTATACACGTGAGCGAATAGATAGTACCCGACTCCAAATACCGTATAGCGTATACGAAGAACGGAAAGAGCGCTATAAAGTACGCATTAAAGCTATTATAGATTATGTTACCACAGATACCACTTGTCGTAGTCGAATGTTATTGCGCTATTTCGGAGAGATAAACGAACATAAATGTGGAATATGCGACACCTGCATCAGTCAGCGTGATACAATGGAACAGGTCCCTCAATCCGAGCTAAAAGAAAAAATACTTAGCTTGGTAGAGCAGAGTGCACAAACTCCCGCACATTTGGTAGAGCAAATTACTGAAGACAAAGACCTTGTCGCCACGTGTATTCGCGAATTATTAGAAGACGGTGGTTTAAAATCGAATAATGGAATACTTTCCATTTAAGAAAGTCCATATTCTAAGAATTATCGGTAGACCATTGTATAATAGAGAAAAATACATTTCATTTGTAGAAATAAAAGAAACTAAAAGCATACCTGCCAAATAAAATAAGGTTAGCAATGTAACATACTAAAAGAAAAACATTATGGGCTTTTTAAAATCACTTTTCTCCGGTAATACACAGCAAAACACGGAAAATGACAAACAGAAAAACATCCAAAAGAAATTTGATATTTTCAAGTATGACGGCATGCGTGCCCAACGAGCAGGGCAAATCGATTTTGCCATTAAGTTCTTCACTGAGGCGATCGCTCTACAAAAGGATTTTGAAGCAATGAATTACCTTTCCCAAGCCTATATTCAAAAAGGGGAATTGGATGATGCCGGTGAATTATTACAGGAAATGCTAGAGTTGGAACCGGAGCATACTGAAACTTATCTTATTTTGGCAAACATCAACTTTATGCAAGAGAAGTATGAAGACATGGGTGGGTACGCCAAAAAAGTGATTGAGTTGCAAAAAGAGAATGCCTCCGCACATTATTTATTGGGGAAATCGGAGCATTACTTAAAGAATGACATCATGGCCATCGCTTCCCTGACTCAGGCTATACAATTAAAGAACAATTACACAGAAGCTCTTTTGTTGCGTGCGGATATTCTGATTTCATTAAATCAGTATAAAGAAGCCGCAGAAGATGTCGACTTGATTCTGAAAGAAAACGCAGAAGATGAAGCTGCGTTACTATTACGCGCGCAGATACAAGAATCGACGGGTAATGGAGAAGAAGCAGAGAAAGACTATTTATACGTCATAGAACTAAACCCTTTCAACGAGCAAGCTTATCTTAAATTAGGAAAGCATTTCACTGACAAGGGAGAAGCTTCAAAAGCGATTGAACTTTATAATGAAGCGGTTGAGTTAAACCCAAACTTTACTCTGGCTTATCACGAACGCGGACGTGCCAAGCTTATCAACGGAGACAAGGATGGCTCGATAGAAGATCTCAAAAAGGCTCTTGAACTAGATCCGAAAGGGAATGAAAACCTTACCGGCAAATTTGAGAATTCCGAAGTCAAACCGGAGACAATACCCGGTATATTCTAGCCTGACACAAGTCCCATAAATACCTTTATTTATACGATTCTTTCCATAAAGTGTTTAAGCTGTTTGTTCATTCACTATACGACTGTTATGGGAATCCTATAATAGGATTCCTAAAATGGTACTATATGATTCATAGAATCGTATAGTATGATTCTATATTCAAGAGGTTAATGAAATCGCTTCAGAAAGACTATTAAATACAAAGAAGATAATTGGGAAAGAATCACAAATAAGCAGTGCAAAATACTTATCGAGAGTATACCGGGAGTATTCCCCGTATACTTTTTTAGTATCACCAAGTGAAAATGGAGCACAAGTCCAGCGATATCACGGGATTTGTCAGAGAATCATATAGATAGCAATAATATGACATATACTCCCACCTAAAACAAAGAAATGAAATACTGTATGCATATATTGTTTCTTAGTTAATGAGTAAAACACCGCACCTATAATATAAGAAATGCCACCAGCGATAAGCCAATATAAAGCATTCAAATGCCCAGCCTGACCTAACACATCAACTAACGGTTTAAAAGCCACCAATACGGAGCAACCCATTATGATATAGCAGGCAGTTTCCAGATAGCTATGCTTCTGATACCTTCTAAAGCTGACAAATGCGCCTATAATAGCAGATAGCCAGACAAAAGAAAACAACGACCATCCCCACCAGCCTACTTCTCTTAAAGTAACAAGGGTAAAAGGAGTGTATGTACCTGCGATATGTACGTAGATTAAAGCATGATCCCACTTTTGAAGAAAACGTTTTCTTTTTCCCTCTTTACACCCGTGGTAGCAAGTCGAGATGATATAGCAGGACAACATGCCGCACAAATAAACAATTACGCTGGCTACTGCCCAACCGCCTCGATCGAATGCTTTCGACAAGAGTAGTCCTCCCGTTCCCAATCCTAATAAAATACCAATAGCATGAGAAATAGTATTCGCTTGTTCTTCTCTATCCGAATATGTTCTTGTTCTGACCAACTGTTCCATTGTCATATTATATCTTTTGTAATAACTTTCATTAAGCAAAGGAGCAAAGATAGAATATTAAATGACATAATATAAATAACCGACTGAAGAACGATAATACTTACCGAAAAAATGATTCGTTCGCTAGCCAGTGTGGTTGAATTGTCTAAATGCAAGACAACATAGTACATATCCGTGCCATTTATCATATATTGTAAAATACCGATTAACAATTCTGTTTTTTTTTATTTAATTTGTCATCAGAAATCATGAGCAAGATAGGCAAAAGAGAAAAAATAATTCTATAACAAAAACACTATGAAATCATTAAAGCTAATATTAGCATTGGCTATTTTCTGTTTTTTGGATATTAACGCCAAAAACATACCTATTCAAAAGTCGAGTTTAGTCGGAAAGAAGATTGTAGAATTTATCCCGACAGGCTTCGATCAAAGCAAAACCCCTTCATTGATCCTCCAAAAGGAACCTGTTTCTATAGGAAGTGCTCCTAAAAGCTGGTCATTGATTCCCGAATTCACAGTGAAAGAGAACAAAGCCTCCGCTACTTTAAAAATCGCCGGAGATATCAGTCTCTATGGCGGCGGAGAAGTTACCGGTCCGCTTCTGCGCAATGGGCAACACATCAAATTGTGGAATACAGATACTGGTGCATATAGCGTAGAAGAAGGGAAAAGGCTTTATCAATCGCACCCATGGGTTATGGGAGTCAGAAAAGACGGCTCTGCATTCGGTATTATCTTCGATACTTCATGGAAATCCGAACTCTATACTAACTCCACGGAGATCGTACTCAATACCGAAGGTGCATTATTCCGAGTATTCATTATAGACCGTGAATCTCCACAAGCTGTATTGAAAGGCTTATCCGAATTAACAGGAACAATAAAAATGCCTCCAAGATGGGCGTTAGGATATCATCAATGTCGCTTTTCTTACGACAGTGAGACACGCGTCCGTCAGATAGCCGACACTTTCCGCATCAAGAAGATACCTTGTGACGTGGTTTGGATGGATATCGATTATATGGAGGGATACAGAGTCTTCACCTTTAATAAGGATAGATTTTCCAATCCGAAAGCTTTGAACGACTACCTCCACCAAAAAGGTTTCAAGTCCGTATATATGATAGATCCTGGAGTAAAAGTCGACCCGAACTATGGCGTTTATCAATCCGGAAGCGCCAAGAACATTTGGGTAAGAAAAGCAAATGGCGACGAATATCACGGTAAAGTATGGCCGGGCGACTGTACTTTCCCCGACTTTACACAACCGGAAGCCCGAAAATGGTGGAGCGGACTATACAAGGATTTTTTAGCTAAAGGAATAGACGGGGTATGGAATGACATGAACGAACCGGCTATTAACGATAGTGAGTTGCCCGAAAGTCAGAGACTGGGGACAATGCCTTATGATACCCCTCATAAAGGCGGGGGTACATTACCAGCAGGCCCTCACCTATTATATCATAATGCTTTCGGCAGACTGATGGTTCAGGCATCTTCCGAAGGAATAATGGCTGCAAATCCCGATAAGCGTCCATTCTTGCTGACCAGAGCAAATTTATTGGGTGGTCAGCGATATGCAGCAACATGGACCGGTGACAATTATGCAGGATGGGATCATCTCAAATTGTCCATCCCCATGTCTATTACATTAGGCCTATCCGGACAACCGTTTAATGGTCCTGATATTGGTGGTTTCCTCGGAAATACCGAGCCTGATCTTTGGGGAAACTGGCTAGGCTTCGGAGTGTTCTTTCCCTTTGTACGCGGTCACGCTTGTGCAGGAACCAACAATAAAGAACCATGGGCTTATGGAGAAGCAATGGAAAACACCTCAAGAATAGCTCTTGAGCGTCGTTACCGCCTGCTCCCTTATATTTATACCTTATTTCACGAATCTTCACAGAGCGGATTACCGGTGATGAATCCGGTATTCTTCGCCGATCCCAAAGATCTGAAACTGAGAAATGAACAGGAAGCTTTCTTATTAGGAGAAAACCTGCTAGTCATTCCGGCATTCTCTAAGAATCCGGCTTTACCTTCGGGCATTTGGGAAGAACTGAGTCTGGTCAACGGCGATTTATCAGATAAATATCAGGCTAAATTGAAAATTAAAGGTGGAAGTATCATACCGGCAGGAAAAATCATTCAGAGTACTACCGAGAACTCATTTGCTCCCCTCACCTTACTTGTCTGTCTTGATAATCAGGGAAAAGCCGAAGGACAGCTATACACTGATGCCGGAGATGGTTGGGAGTTCAAGCAAGGTGGTTATTCACTTATGCACTTCACCGCAAAGAGAAATGGGAATGTAGTAAACATCAGATTGGCTGATAAAAAAGGTGCCCGGAACGTAGAGAAGGATATTAAAGGTGTCAACATCGAACTGATTTACAAAGGTAAGACGTACAAAACATCAGGCACTATTAACGGTAATATGCAAATAGAACTGAAGAACTAAAACCAACCCTATAGAGTAGCTTTCTCTTTTAGCGGGAATGCGGTCCAGCTTTCCGCTAAAAGAACAATTGGAAACATTTTTGAAACAATAATGATATATTATGCAGGCAAATGTCGTTTTTTAGCATAAACAATAAGAAAAAAGCTCTATTATATTTGCATTTCAAAAAAAAGCGTTACTTTTGCCCCTGTTAAAAAACAAATTCAAACAAGTATGAACCTGTTTAGTCACACATTTTACTTCTTCTATTACTTTTACTTTAGCAACAAAGTAGAGCGGGAGTTTGTATGTGTCAAGTGACAGTGATGCTTAAGAACTGATAGGAACTTAAATAGAAATATGAAATCCCGCTCCAGACAATGGATGCGGGATTTTTTTTTAAAGAAAATGTTATGAGGAAAATAGCCATTCAAGGGACACTAGGGTCGTATCACGATATTGCGGCACATAAATACTTTGAAGGAGAAGATATCGAATTAATCTGTTGCGCCACGTTCGAAGAAGTATTCGCAGCCATTAAGAAAGATAGCCATACCATAGGTATGCTAGCAATAGAAAACACCATTGCAGGTAGTCTGTTGCAAAACAATGAGTTGCTCAGACTAAGTGGAAGCCAGATTATAGGGGAATACAAGCTGAGAATATCACATTGCTTTGTATGTCTGCCGGAAGAAGACTGGAGTGACATTACAGAAGTAAACTCCCACCCTATCGCTTTAATGCAATGCCGCGAATTCTTAAGTCAGCATCCTCGTATTAAAGTTGTGGAAGCGGAAGATACGGCACTCAGCGCAGAAACCATAAAACGGGAGAAACTAAGCGGACACGCCGCTATCTGTTCCAAATTGGCGGCTGAGCGTTACGGCATGAAAATCCTTCAAGAAGGTATTGAAACAAACAAACACAATTTCACACGTTTTCTAATTGTAGCCGACCCTTGGCAAGTAGATGAGCTAAACAGACTCAATCACCGGGAGATCAACAAGTCCAGCATGGTTTTCACCTTACCACACACCGAAGGTAGTCTCTCACAAGTTTTATCCATATTGTCTTTTTACCGCATCAATCTGACCAAAATACAATCGTTACCTATTATCGGAAGAGAATGGGAATATCAATTTTACGTAGACATTGTCTTTGACAACTTACTGAAATATAAACAAGCCATTGCGGCCATCACGCCGTTGACTAAAGAACTAAAAATTTTAGGCGAATATGCAGAAGGTAAATCAAACATTTAATATATTGCCGGCCAACCGCTTGGCAGATGTAAGTGAATATTATTTCTCGAAGAAATTGCAAGAAGTAGCCCGGATGAATGCAGAAGGCAAGGATGTAATCAGCCTGGGCATCGGAAGCCCCGATATGCCTCCATCCGAGGATACGATTGAGACACTTTGTCATGAAGCAAAAAACTCAAACGGACATGGTTACCAACCCTACACCGGTATCCCGGAACTAAGAAAAAGTTTTGCCGGATGGTATAAGAAATGGTACCATGTGGAGCTGGATTCTGAGACAGAAATACAACCACTTATTGGTTCAAAAGAGGGTATATTGCATGTCACTTTGGCTTTTGTCAATCCAGGTGAAGAGGTACTTGTACCTAATCCGGGATATCCTACATACACTTCACTCAGCAAAATACTGGGTGCAGAAGTTATTCATTATAATCTGAAAGAGGAGAATGAATGGATGCCCGATTTTGAAGAATTAGAACGCATGGATCTGAGCAAAGTGAAGTTGATGTGGACAAATTATCCAAACATGCCGACAGGTGCTAACGCTACTCCTGAATTATACGAGAAATTGGTCAACTTTGCCCGCAAACACAATATTGTGATTGTCAACGACAACCCATATAGTTTTATCCTGAATGAACACCCTTTGAGCATACTTAGCATACCGGGTGCAAAAGAATGCTGCATAGAACTCAACTCTATGAGTAAGAGCCATAACATGCCGGGATGGCGCATTGGAATGCTAGCCAGTAATACCGAATTCATTCAATGGATATTGAAAGTAAAAAGTAATATTGACAGCGGAATGTTCCGGGCAATGCAACTGGCTGCCTCAAAGGCTTTGGATGCGGAAAAATCGTGGTACGAAGGAAATAACCGGAACTATCGTAACCGCCGGAAACTGGCGGGTGATATTATGCACGCTCTAGGATGCACATACGACGAAAAGCAAGTTGGCATGTTTCTTTGGGGGAAGATACCTTCCAATTGTAAAGATGTAGAAGATCTGACGGAGAAAGTATTGCATGAAGCCCGGGTATTCATTACTCCCGGATTCATATTCGGTTCGAATGGGAACCGTTTTATCCGCCTTTCTCTATGCTGTAAGGAAGATAAACTTACTGAAGCTTTACGACGGATTGAAGAGATTAATATAAAACAGGCTTGATGAACTGTGCTGAAAACAGTAGTCAAGTCATAAAATGAAGAATACAAATAATTAAAAGAATATAGAAATGGAGCTTGAATTGGAATCTATTTTACTCCCGGGCGTGGAAGATAAACGTCCCATGATCATAGCTGGTCCGTGTAGTGCAGAAACGGAAGAGCAGGTAATGAGTACAGCAAAACAATTGTCTGAAAAAGGCATCAAAATGTTTCGTGCCGGAATATGGAAACCACGTACTAAACCCGGAGGATTTGAAGGAGTTGGTGTGGACGGTCTACCTTGGCTAAAAGAAGTGAAGAAAGAAACCGGGATGTATATTTCCACCGAGGTAGCTACTGCCAAGCATGTATATGAGGCATTAAAGGCAGGAATAGATTTCCTATGGGTAGGTGCTCGCACTACAGCTAACCCTTTCGCCGTACAGGAAATAGCCGATGCACTAAAGGGAGTGGATATCCCGGTGTTAGTAAAGAATCCGGTAAATCCTGACTTAGAGCTTTGGATCGGTGCACTGGAACGTATCAACAACGCAGGAATTAAAAGGCTGGGTGTTATCCATCGCGGTTTCAGCAGCTATGATAAAAAGATCTACCGTAATCTACCACAGTGGCATATTCCGATAGAACTTCGCAGAAGAATCCCCAATTTGCCGATTATTTGTGATCCGAGCCATATCGGAGGAAAGCGTGAGTTGATCGCTCCGCTCAGTCAACAGGCCATGGACTTAGGTTTCAACGGATTAATCATAGAAAGCCACTGCAACCCCGATTGTGCATGGAGCGATGCAGAACAGCAGGTTACTCCGGATGTTCTAGATTACATTCTGAACTTGCTTGTCATCCGCAAAGAGACACAGACAACCGAAAGCCTCAGCCAATTGCGTAAACAAATCGACGAGTGCGACAACAACATTATACAGGAGTTATCTAAGCGTATGCGCATTGCTCGCGAAATAGGGACATTCAAGAAAGAGCATGATATGACTATCCTCCAGACCGGTCGTTACAACGAAATCTTAGAGAAAAGAGGTTCACAAGGTGCTCTTTGTGGAATGGATTCGGAGTTTATTAAGAAAGTTTTCGAAGCAATACACGAGGAAAGTGTGAGACAACAAATGGAAATTATCAATAAATAAAAGCCGGAAAGGTTAAAGCTATGCGAATATTAATACTCGGAGCAGGCAAAATGGGCTCCTTCTTTACAGATATCTTAAGTTTTCAACACGAAACGGCCGTATATGATATAAACCCGCAGCAGTTGCGCTTTGTCTACAACACCTATAGATTCACAACTTTGGAAGAAATCAAAGATTTTGAGCCCGAATTGGTGATAAATGCCGTAACCGTAAAATATACCCTTGAAGCTTTTCGCAATATTTTACCGGCACTTCCGAAAGATTGTATCATCAGTGATATTGCTTCTGTAAAGACCGGACTAAAGAAGTTTTATGAAGAAAGCGGTTTCCGTTATGTATCCTCACACCCCATGTTCGGCCCGACCTTTGCAAGTCTCAGCAACTTAAGCAGTGAAAGTGCAATCATTATTAATGAGAGTGATCATTTGGGTAAAGTTTTCTTCAAAGACCTTTATAACGGATTGAATCTCAATATATTTGAGTATACTTTTGATGAGCATGACGAAACCGTGGCTTATTCACTCTCCATACCGTTTGTCTCCAGTTTCGTTTTCGCAGCGGTAATGAAGCATCAGGAGGCTCCGGGGACCACTTTTAAGAAGCACATGGCTATCGCTAAAGGTGTGATGAGTGAAGACGATTACCTGCTTCAGGAGATTCTTTTCAATCCCAGAACCCCTGCACAAGTCGAGAATATCCGGCTGGAACTGAAAAAGCTACTGGAAATAATCACCAATAAGGATGAAGAAGGAATGAAGAAATATCTTAAACGCATACGAACCAACATTCAATAGACCAACCAATCTTCCCAAGATTGCAAATTGGAGAAAGATATAATTAAGGCGATAAGTTGGTAGTAATCTTCCGCTTGCAAAAAATAATAAGCCCTTGTCAAAAAAATATTTGGCAAGGGCTTATTTTCTAGTAACTTTGTATTTGCAAATAAAAACAATGATAGATCAGGGAACAATAGACAGAATTCTGGATGCGGCGCAGATTGTTGACGTGGTATCCGAATTTGTTACGCTCAGGAAACGGGGAGTGAACTATGTAGGGTTATGTCCTTTTCATAACGAGAAAACACCTTCATTCAGTGTATCTCCCGCCAAAGGTTTATGCAAATGCTTTAGCTGTGGAAAAGGAGGAAATGTTGTTCATTTCATCATGGAGCATGAGCAAATGTCCTATTATGAGGCCCTGAAATATCTAGCCAAGAAATATGGCATTGAGATAAAAGAGAGGGAACTTACCAACGAAGAAAAAACAGCTCAAAGTACTCGAGAAAGTATGTTCATTGTGAATAATTTCGCACGTGATTATTTTCAAGATATCTTAAAGAACAATCCCGAAGGACGAAATATAGGTATGAGCTATTTTCGGCAGCGTGGTTTTCGTGACGATATTATCGAGAAGTTCCAATTAGGCTATTCCATAGAAGCCAGAGATGCTTTTGCCCAAGAAGCTTTAAAGAAAGGATATAAAAAAGAGTTTCTTGTAAGAACTGGATTATGCTTGGAATCTGAAGATGGAAGGATACACGATCGGTTCTGGGGGCGTGTAATGTTCCCGGTACATACATTATCCGGGAAAGTAGTGGCTTTCGGTGGGCGTGTGTTGAGTGCGCAGACCAAGAAAGTGACCATGAAGTATGTCAACTCTCCCGAATCTGAAATTTACCACAAGAGCAATGAGCTTTACGGAATATTCTTCGCCAAACAAGCTATCGTAAAACAAGATCGTTGCTTCCTTGTCGAAGGTTATACGGATGTTATCTCAATGCATCAATCCGGAATAGAGAATGTAGTTGCCTCATCGGGAACATCTCTTACTCCGGGACAAATCAGGCTAATACACCGTTTTACAAATAATATCACTGTCCTTTATGATGGAGATATGGCGGGTATCAAAGCTTCCATAAGGGGTATAGACATGCTTCTGGAAGAAGGTATGAATGTGAAAGTATGCCTTATACCGGATGGTGATGACCCCGACTCTTTCGCACGCAAGCATAACGCCACTGAATTTCAAGCATTCATACAGGAGCATGAAGCTGACTTCATCCGCTTCAAGACAAATCTTTTATTGGAAGAAGCCGGAAAGGATCCGATTAAACGGGCCGAACTGATTGCCGACATTGTAAGAAGCATATCTGTAATACCTGAAGCCATTGTTCGCGATGTGTACATCAAAGAATGTGGTTCAACATTACGGGTTGAAGAAAAGCTCTTGGTATCGGAAGTCGCTAAATTACGTGAGAGACAAGCGATTAAGCAAGCTGAACGAGACGACAGAGAGAAAAATCAGGGCAGGTACGTCGACCAAAGCTCATCAGCAGCGAATCCAGCGCCACCTGAAGGTCTTATCTCCAGCGATAATACAGACCAACTAGCCGAAGAAGTATATTCTTCATTCATTCCCCAAGATGGGAAGGAAGGTCGGGAGTTTTATAAATACGAACGCCTTATTCTCCAGATGGTCATACGTTATGGTGAGAAAGTAATGTGCATCACTCACAATGATCAAGAAGAAGAAGTGCCTATTACTGTGACCGAATACATCGTAAATGACTTGCGTGAAGATGATTTAGCCTTTCACAATCCATTGCACAGGCAAATATTATCAGAAGCTTCCGCCCATTTGAACCAGAACGGATTTACTGCAGAAAGATATTTTTTGAGTCATCCGGATCCTTCAATCAGCAAATTATGTGCAGAATTAATTAGTAACAGATATCAATTAAGCAAGTATCATTCTAAGACTCAAAAGTTGGTAAGTGATGAGGAACGGCTATACGAACTGGTACCAATGTTAATGGTAAACTTTAAGTATGCCATTGTCAGTGAAGAACTAAAGCACATGATGCTTGCACTCCAGGACCCTGCCATTGCAAATGACAATGAGAAATGCAATTCATTAATGCAGCGATACAGTGATCTGCGTAGAATACAGAGTGAAATGGCAAAGCGATTAGGAGACCGGGTTGTCCTTCCGTAGCACCATCCGCTCTTTATTAACTAAAAAGAACCATTCATTCTTCCAAAAAAGAGATCCCCTATAGAAATTCTTCGAATGGCGGGTACCGCCAAAGAGATCACGCAGAGAAGTAGCGCCAACGTTAAATCGGCGAATTGTGGCGGATAAGATTCATAAACTCCTCACGAGTCTTGGCTTGATTAAAAGCACCGGTAAAGTCTGAAGTCGTCGTTATGGAATTTTGTTTTTCAACTCCACGCATCTGCATGCACATGTGCTTCGCTTCCACTACTACCATCACTCCGAGCGGATTTAATGTTTCCTGAATACACTCCTTTATTTGAAGTGTCATACGTTCTTGCACTTGTAAACGATGAGAGAATATATCAACTACCCGAGCAATCTTACTCAATCCTGTGATATACCCGTTGGGAATATAAGCTACATGAGCCTTACCATAAAATGGAAGCATGTGATGTTCACACAAGGAGAAGAAATCAATATCTTTCACAATAACCATCTGGCTGTAAGCCTCTTTAAACTTAGCAGATCGAAGCACAGCGTGTGGATCCAAGCGATAACCTTTGGTTAAAGACATCATAGCTTTTGCAACCCGTTCAGGAGTTCTCAACAATCCCTCGCGATCAGCATCTTCACCCAATAGAGTTATAATACGCTTATAATGTTCTTGCAGTTCCACTGATGCAGGAGATACAACTTCTTCTTTCTTCGACATGATAGACCTTATAATGAAATATTTACTTGTTCCTTCACAATAGAAACTTCCTTAAAAACCCCTGTAGCACGCAACTGGCGCATCACAGCGTCAGCTTCTTCAATACTCCGGAAATCACCGACACGGCACAGCCAACGAGGAGGCATAAAAGAAGTATAAACTGAAAGATCTGGAAAATATTCTTTTATTCTCGAACCTACTCCATAAGCTTCATTCTTTGCTTGCCGGGTATTATTACCGGCATATACTTGTATGCGATAACCTGCAGCCTTTATCACTTTCTTTTCATCCTGAACAGTGGGTGTATTCTCTGTGCCAACATTTGCTCCAATGCGATCGTCCTGATGAATCACAACCTTACCTTGTCCGGGAACATCACGTTCCAAACTTTTAATGATATTACTCTGCGCCAATGAAAGTACAGTGAACGCAAAACATGAAACGAAAAGTAAACCTAGTTTTTTCATACAACTAAATTTTAAAACAAATACAAAGCTCAATCATAGATCGGAGAAAAGAGACTCATGCCACAATACCCATCAATAAATGAAGAAGCATCGAAATAGATCATGCAATCTCTTTTCTCCGATCTTTCATTTATTAATTGAAAGTATCAATGATGCCTTTGAAATCAGCTACACTTAAAGCAGCACCGCCAATCAAACCACCGTCAACATCTGGATTTGCAAATAACTCTTTTGCATTTGAAGGCTTGCAACTTCCACCATAAAGGATAGAGCAATCATCAGCAACTTCTTTACCATATTTTTCAGCAACCAATGAGCGGATAAATGCATGAATTTCTTGAGCTTGAGCAGGACTTGCTGTCTTACCAGTACCAATAGCCCATACAGGTTCATAAGCTAAAACTATTTTTGAAAAATCTTCTTTTGACAAAGAGAAGACAGAAGCCAACTGAGTGGCAACAACTTCATTTTGCTTATTAGCTTCGCGTTCTTCCAAAACTTCTCCGATACAGAATATTGGAGTGAGACCATGAGTCAAAGCCAATTTAACTTTTGCATCAAGAATCTCTACTGTTTCATGATAGTATGCACGACGCTCTGAGTGACCAAGAATAACGTATTTTGCACCGGTAGACGCAACCATAGCAGCTGAAACTTCACCGGTATATGCACCTGATTCTTTATCAGCACAGTTTTCTGCACCTACACCTATTTTAACAGGATTCACTAAAGGAGTAACAGAAGCAAGATGAATGAAAGGTGTACAGATAATTACATCGCAATTCTGTTTTTCACTAGCCAAAGCTCCGTCTAATTCTTTAGCCAAAGCAATTCCCTCTTGAAGGGTTTTGTTCATTTTCCAGTTTCCTGCAACAATGTTTTTTCTCATTTTGTTCTTAATTTAATAAAGGGTTAATATTATTCCTAAATCTATTTTATTCAGCTATCAATGCATAACATGCATCTACTATTCATGAAGTTCATTCTCCGAATCATTGGAGTTTTGACTCACGTCTTGATGGGTAATAATCTTCTTATTTCTTCGCTTAATAATTAAAATATCAAGTACCACAACCAATATTAAGGGAATGAAGAACCAAAAGCAAACATAAGCTATAGTGTTTTTATCATTGACTGCTTTTTGAGAGCCTATTGATAATTTATCAAGCCTGTTAGTCAAGATGTACTCATCCGGTAGTTGATTATCACTCCATTTATTCAAAATTGTTCCATTCTTCAAAAGTACCAAACCTGGATTGGAACGAATTATTGTTTTCAATGTGATATCATCCATTTGACAAAACGGATATTCAGCTCCAGTCCTATCCCGCCATTGTTCTATCTGTTTGGGTGAAGAAGAAGTCAAAGCATAAAAGCCATACCCGTGTTCCTCGCTGTAATCATAGACTTCATTTATCAAGTCGATATTACTATCATCGGCATTTTCCAATTGATGAACAACCAACAAGAAAGTGTAACCTTTATGAGAAAGAACACTATCAGTCAAGTCATGACCGGTTCTTACATCAATCATCGAAAAATCATGTATAGGTGGTTCATAACCTTTCTCTTTGACAATCGTCTTGGTTTCAATAAACTTCCAAGTACTATCTGGATAATTGTCTAATGTAAACTCTTGCCGTTTCCCATCTTTCTCCAATATAAAATGCGTATCAAACACCGTTTGTTTAGCACCAAGAGGGATCTCCATCTTTTTTTTAATATTGTTCCCTATTTTATAGGGGCGGAAATCGAGTATAGGCAAATTATGCAAACAGTAGAATGATAAAATAAATATGAATAAAAAGGTGTAGACTGAAACCATCCACTCAACCTTTTGAGTTACAAATCGTATAACACAATCTTTCCCGACGAATACAGATATTGCTGCTATTAATAAAATAACATTTTTGTAAAAAGTGTCCCAATTGCTCAATACCCATGCATCTCCAAAACAACCACAATCGGAAACAGGATTAGCTATTGCCAAGTAAAGTGTAAGAGGAGTCATTACGACCATAAGGAGCAAGGCCGCCCCAGCTGCAAAATGCCTGCGTACACCGAAGAATAAGAAAATCCCCACAGAAAATTCCATGGCAGATAATATGATGGCAAATAAAAAGGGAAAGTAATGAGGAAAGAGATTGATGATGTCAAAGGCTGTCAGATAATCCTGAATCTTATAGAAGAATCCCAATGGATCAATTGCTTTGACAAAACCGGAGAAGATAAATAATGCTGCTAAAATAAAGCGGCAAAAATTCACCCAACCCTTCCAAACAATATGTCTTTTATTATTCACCAAATTCTATCTTAATCAGACCAAATACAGAATAATTTATCATATCCATATAATTGGCATCTATCCCCTCGGACACTAATGTATTACCATCCAAGCTCTCAATTTGCTTTGTCCGGCAAATCTTTACCAAAATCAAATCCGTGTAAGAAGTATTGCGCATTCCGCGCCATGCTTCATCATAATCATGATTCTTGGCAAGCATAAGATTCAAAGACATCTCTGCGTATTTGTCATATAATTCCATAGCCTTTTCGTTAGGTATATCAATTGACTCGGCATAGCCAAGTTCCAACTGGATAAGTCCTACTATTCCATAGTTCACAATGGCAATAAGCTCCGAACGAATGCCCTCGTCAACCAAAGCAACGCCCTTGGTTTCAATACTCCTAATACGATTTGCCTTAATAAAGATTTGATCGGTCACCGAAGCCGGGCGTAAGATACGCCATGCCGGACCGTAGTCATGAAGTTTTTTAGAGAACAAATCACGACAAATAGCTATGACATGCTCAAATTGCTGTCTGGTATCTTTCATTTCCTTAAAAAATAGGATACAAAGGTATAAATAATAAAAAGAAAAAGAAAAGAGGGCACTCTAAATTATATTAAAGTGCCCTCCTCATATCGTGTAAACCGATCTTACGAACAACGAAGAATTTGTCCGGGACGTAAGCCCGTTCTTTTACTTATTCTATTTAACTTGCAAAGTTGATCAACAGACATTCCTTGTTTCGAAGCAATTCTTGACAACGTATCACCTTTCTTAACTTTATAGAACATACCTCTACCTTGAGCCAAATTGCGCACTGTAGTATTAGATTCTCCCCTCTTCTGGAAGGTATAAGAATCAGCGACAATATCTTGTCTAGGAAAGTCAAACATTAAAGCCGGATCAAGTGGTATTCCAAGGAAACGGGTCTCAAAGTGGAGATGGGAACCTGTAGATCTTCCTGTATTACCGCCTAAAGCAATCGGTTCTCCAGCCTTTACATTTTCATTTTCATCTACAAGTTGTTTTGATAAGTGACCGTATACTGTTTCCAACCCATTATCATGGCGAATAACGACATATTTTCCATATCCACGGCGTCCCTGATCTTTCACAATACGTACACGTCCATCAAAAGCAGCACGGATAGTATCACCAACATAAACTTTAACATCTAGACCATAATGCATACGACGCCATCTGGCACGATAACCGAAAACACTTGTTATTTGAGTATTATTGGTGGGCATGTGGAAACCTGTCAAATCAAAACGATAAGAGTCAGGAACAATAGCATTACCGTATGCTTGAACATGTTCATTATTCCAATTTGGATAAGTACTCAACCCGGAATAAGCAGATTGCTCTATACGTATTTGTCTTTGTAAAGCCAGCGAATCTACACTTTTTAGTTTTCTATCGATAGGAGCTTGACGAGCAATCAGATCTTGCGAGAACGCATTCAAGCTAATCATTGCCGTCGCAGCTATAAAAACCATTTTAATGTAATTGAAATTCATTCGTTTCGTCTTTCGTTTTGCGATATCCGTTGCGAAATTTCATCTGGATTTAACACCTCCAATTCTATTTCGAATACCTTTATTTATTTTTTAATCTCCCAAAGGTAATATTTATCATTGAAAGTCAAAGCCTTTTCTTAACTATTTTTTCGTAGTTTCTAAGAGGAGTAAGTTTTCATCAGACTGTAACTCCCTATAAATTGGGGGAATAGCCGAAAATATGTTTTACAACACAGACTTGCAAATAATGTGCATATTTAACCGAATTTCAGCTAATGGAAGCCCAGTTAACGTTGGTTTTTCTCAATTCCTTTAATCGTCTCCAGAGTATTTCATTTTCAGAAGAAACTCCGGACGGATCGTTATCTACAATCTCTTGGGCTATCTCACGAACAAACTGCAAAAGTTGCCCATCCCGGGCTATATCGGCTATTTTTAAATCGAAAGCAACCCCACTCTGTTGTGTACCTTCCAAATCACCCGGGCCTCGCAACTTCAGATCAGCCTCAGCTATCTCGAAACCATCATTGGTACGTACCATGATATCCAATCTCTTTTTAGTCTCTTCCGCCAACTTAAATCCCGTTACTAAAATGCAGTATGACTGTTCAGCGCCTCGTCCCACCCGACCACGCAACTGATGAAGTTGTGATAATCCGAACCGTTCAGCATTCTCAATCACCATAACCGAAGCATTCGGAACATTCACTCCTACTTCTATCACAGTGGTTGCGACCATTATTTGAGCTTCGCCTGAAACAAACAGATGCATTTGACTGTCTTTTTCCTGAGATTTCATTTTACCATGAACTTTGCAAACTCTATATTCAGGAAACTCTTCGCAGATATGTACATAGCCTTCTTCTAAATTCTTCAAGTCTATTTTCTCACTCTCCTTTATCAAAGGATAAACAATATAGACCTGTCTACCTTCAGCCACTTGCTTATGTATGGATGAATACAAACTCTTCCGATAGGCATCATATTGGTGTACCGTTGTTATCGGTTTACGCCCCGGCGGCAACTCATCAATCACAGAAACATCTAAATCACCATATAAAGTCATCGCCAATGTACGAGGTATGGGAGTTGCCGTCATCACCAAGACATGAGGCGGTTGTGTATTCTTGGTCCACAAACGTGCTCTTTGAGCGACACCAAAACGATGCTGCTCATCGATAATAACCAGTCCTAAGGAAGAAAAGTTAACAGTGTCTTCAATTACAGCATGAGTCCCCACCAATATATGCACATCTCCCGTCAACAAGCCAGATAAGATGCCTTCGCGTTTTTTCCCTTTTATAGATCCCGTCAGCAACTCCACACGAATATTCATTCCGTAAAGTAACTCTTTAATAGTCTCAAAATGTTGATTCGCCAATATCTCCGTCGGAGCCATCAAGCACGCTTGATAGCCATTATCCAATGCTATTAGCATGGTCATTAAAGCGACTAATGTTTTGCCACTTCCCACATCGCCTTGCAGCAAACGATTCATTTGCCTTCCACCACCAAGATCGCGACGTATCTCTTTCAACACTCTTTTTTGTGCACCGGTTAACTCAAAAGGGAGATTCTTTGAATAAAAAGAATTGAATACATCGCCCACTTTATCAAAAATATACCCGCGNTACTTCCGCTGCCTGTCTTTGGCGTATCGCAAGATATTCAATTGGATATAGAAAAGNTCTTCAAATTTTAGCCGATATTGTGCTTTGCGTAATAAATCNGNATTNGCCGGAAAATGNATATTAACAAGNGCATCCGTCAAAGACATCAAATGATATTTGGTTAAGATNCCGGGAGTTAATGTCTCNNGAAGAGNAGAATGTATCTGTTCAACAACNACACTCATCATTNTCTCGATAGCACGAGAGTTNAGATTAGTGCGNTTCATTTTATCAGTAGTATTATAATANGGCTGCATTCCCATTGAAGCAACCTTCAATTCCGCAGCATTNTCTATATCAGGATGNGCAATATTGATTCGNCCGTTNAATGAGGTCGGTTTACCAAACACAATATATTCCTGNCGTTGNTTATATTTCGATACNATATACTTTATTCCTTGAAACCAGACTAAATCGACAATNCCNGTTCCATCAGTAAAATGTGCAATTAANCGNCTTTGNCGTCCTTCNCCGANTGTCTCAAAACTTAAAATNTCNCCTTTAAGTTGAATATANGGCATAGTNCCATCTATTTCCCGGATCAGGTAAATACGACTTCNATCNACATATTTATANGGAAAATAATATAATAAGTCNTGNAAGGAATAGATTTCCAATTCCTTATTCAGTACAGATGCGCGCTGCGGCCCGACACCCGTCAGATATTTTATATCGCGATCCGTAAAATCGAACATATTATTCCAACAATGCAGTTGCTATTTTTAAATCGAAAGGGGTGGTTATCTTTATATTTTCACGGTTTCCGGGTACAAGAAATACCGGCACTCCCATTGCCTCAACAACAGAAGCATCATCGGTGAACGAAGTTTTATATTCTTGACAATATGCCTCTTGCAATAACTCTGATTCAAAAACTTGTGGAGTCTGTACCGTCTTATAGACATTACGATCGACAGTTACACTTCCTTCATCAACTAGCTGACGGAGGGTATCGATGCTATCTAAAACTGGTATTACCGCCCGCTTCTGCTGCGCCATCTCAAAACAATGACTTATAACCGTTTGAGAAACAAACGGGCGCACCCCATCATGAACAGCAACCAATCCGGGCTCCTGAACCATTGCCAAACCGTTTTTTACAGAATGAAAACGACTCTCTCCACCATCAGCGATCACGTGAGGTAATGAGAAATGTAGTTCTTTACAAAGTCGGGACCAATAGTTCCTCTGGGTGGAAGGAAGTACTAATATTATGCGTATATCAGGATTATAAGTATAGAAAGCCTCAAGGGTATACATTAGAATAGGTTTTCCATTCAGAGTAACAAACTGTTTTGGAAGTTCATTATTCATACGGAGCCCTTTACCCCCGGCTACAATCAACACATATTGCATCATTTCAATCAACAATGCACATTTTGTGCTTTAGATCGTTTACGACTACTTGCCCTAAAAGGAGTTCCACCACAGCAAATGCAAAAGCAAAAGCCGCCCCGGGTCCTTTACCCGTGATTATATTACCATCTTTTTCTACTAGAGCAGCTGTATACTGTGCACCTTCAAGATGGTCTTCAAAACCCGGATAACATGTTGCNCTACGTCCTTTTAAAATGCCCAATTTGCCTAAAACCATAGGAGCNGCACATATTGCAGCTATGGGTTTTCCTTGCTTACTAAAGTCCTGCAATAATCTTCCCANTTCCTTACACTCTGCCAACGTAGCCGCTCCAGGCATTCCACCAGGCAGTAAAAGCAGAGCTGCATCAAAGAAATCACAACTGTCAATGTTCTTATCGCAAAGCACCGGAATATCATGACTGCCTTTCACAATCTCATCTGAAGTTACAGATATAACTTGAACTTTTAAGCCTGCACGTCTTATGATATCAATTGCAGCAAATGCTTCGATTTCCTCGAAACCGTCAGCTAAAAACACATAGACTGTTCCCATAATATTGCTTTTNTATAGTATAAGAAAGAATTATCTGTAAGAGGTCAACGAACCGTATATTAGCGAAGGCAATTTTTATATTCCTGAATGGTGTGTTCCAGACCTAAATACAATGCATCGCTTATCAATGAATGTCCAATAGAGACTTCATCCAACCAAGGAATGTTTTTATATAAATAGTTCAAATTAACCANNCTTAAATCATGCCCTGCATTCACGCCCAACCCTAATCGGCGAGCGACTTTTGCGGCTTCTACAAAAGGGGCTACTGCAAGTTCTTTATTTTTCAAATAGGCTATGGCGTANGGTTCTGTATAGAGNTCCACTCTATCGGCACCCGCCTTGGCCGCATATTCTATCATTTCACCATCAGGTGAAACAAAAACAGAAGTACGGATACCTGCATTGTTGAATGCATCCAACACTTCATTCAAAAAATCAAAATTTAATTTGGTATCCCATCCTGCATTTGATGTCAACTGCGCAGGAGTATCAGGAACAAGTGTGACCTGATGAGGTTTCACTTTTAACACCAAGTCGATAAANTCAGCCGAAGGATACCCCTCAATGTTAAACTCAGTACGTAGCAACGGTCGCAAATTCAACACATCGCTTTTTCGAATATGTCTTTCATCCGGACGGGGGTGCACCGTAATACCATCAGCGCCAAAGGCTTCACAATCCAATGCCACTTTCACCACATCCGGTACATTTCCACCACGAGCATTGCGTAACGTAGCAACCTTATTTATATTAACGCTCAATTTAGTCATAACTCGATCTATAGTTTTGGGCAAAAGTACAAATAATAGCAATAAACTAACATTAATCTTAGAAAAAAATGCCATATTTGCGATCAACAATAATGGATTAAACAATGAGATTTGCTCTGTTTGGAAATACATTTCAAGCCAAAAAATCAACCTACGTACAAACGCTTCTCCGGGTGCTCAAACAGCATGAAGCAGAGATTTGCATCTGTCGTGAGTTTTACAATTTCTTAACTTCCGACTTACAACTCAACTCATTTGATGCTGAGTTATTCGATGGCGACAACTTTGAAGCTGACATGGTAATCAGCATTGGTGGAGACGGCACTTTTCTGAAAGCAGCCAACCGGGTAGGAAGAAAGAATATCCCGATATTGGGCATCAACACAGGACGATTGGGTTTTCTTGCTGATATATCTCCTGAGGAGATAGATATTATTTTCGAGGAGATTTATAAGAATCAATATACGGTGGAAGAACGTAGTGTTCTGCAACTGAAATGCGAAAATGAAACTTTTGAAAATCCTCCGTATGCTCTAAATGAGATTGCTGTATTAAAACGCGACAGCTCATCAATGATCAGCATCCGTACGGCAATCAACGGTTCACATCTTACGACTTATCAAGCCGACGGACTGGTTATTGCCACTCCTACAGGTTCTACAGCTTACTCTCTCAGCGTCGGTGGCCCCATCATGGTGCCTCACAGCAAAACAATTGCGATAACGCCTGTAGCTCCTCACAGTCTCAATGTACGTCCTATTGTTATTCGTGATGATTGGGAAATCTCACTGGAAGTTGAAAGCCGCAGTCACAATTTTCTTGTTGCGATAGACGGACGGAATGAATCTTGCCAGGAAGGTACACGCCTTACGATATCACGTGCCGATTACACCATAAAAGTAGTGAAACGACATAACCACCCTTTCTTCGAAACGCTTCGAAATAAGCTTATGTGGGGAGCAGATATAAGGTAGCTACAATCACCGTTTATGTAAGAAGCATCTCAATAAAAAAGATACCCCAAAGGTTACTTCTTATAACAACTTTCAAGTATTGAAACTTTAGTATCAATACTATGAAACAACAGTTCCCTACTAAAGAAACACTTCTGGCAATTATATAAAAATAAAGGTTGCCTCGAATGAAGCAACCTTTACAATATATCTTAGCTTATCTTATACTCTAATTAGAGAGCACCAACTTCTTTCAAAGCAGCGTTTGTTGAATGAACAGCTTTTGCACTAGCAGCAAATTTAGCTTTTTCATCAGCAGTCAATTCCAATTCAACGATCTTTTCAATACCGTTTTTGCCCAAAACAACCGGAACACCGATACAGATATCAGATTCGCCATATTCTCCTTCAAGATATACAGAGCAAGGAACCAATTTCTTTTGATTGTGAATAATAGATTCAACAACATAAGCTCCTGCTGCACCCGGTGCATACCAAGCAGAAGTACCGAGTAATTTAGTCAAAGTAGCTCCACCTACCATAGTAGAAGAAACAACTTCATCCAATTTTTCTGCACTCAATAAAGAGCTAACAGGTTGTCCTTTGTATGTAGCAAGACGAGCCAAAGGAATCATTGTAGTATCACCGTGACCACCGATTACCATACCTTCAACTTCGTTTGCATTGCAATCTAAAGCCTGAGACAAGAAATATTTGAAACGTGAGCTATCCAAAGCACCACCCATACCGATAATACGATTCTTTGGCAAACCTAAAGATTTCAATGCCAAATAAGTCATGGTATCCATCGGATTGGAGATAACCACAATAATTGCATTAGGAGAATATTTCAATACGTTTTGAGCAACAGACTTAACAATGCCTGCGTTCACACCGATTAATTCTTCACGAGTCATGCCCGGTTTACGAGGAATACCGGAAGTAATAACAACAACATCAGAATTTGCAGTTTTTTCATAATCATTAGTGCAACCTACTACAGTTGTATCAAAACCTAGCAATTGTGCTGTCTGCATCATATCCATTGCTTTACCTTCTGAAACGCCTTCTTTAACGTCCAGCATTACAACCTCATCGGCTACTTCATTAAAAGCCAATACATTAGCACATGTAGCTCCTACGTTACCTGCACCTACTACGGTTACTTTTGACATAATCTTTAAGTTTTTAATTATTGTGTTATAAAGTTGCAGCAAAAATACAACGACCTAAACTATTAAAGAAATTTTTCCGTAATAAATTTAGTTAAATGATTATTTAGTTTCGAATCATAGCCGACCATTAACGATTTATGCTTATTTTTGCGCCCGAATAGACCTATGGCCTTTATTAATATTATAAAGATATGACTAAAAGTAAAAATAGAATTTTAATCGCAATCAGTATTGTAGTTTTATTAGCAGGATTAGTAGGAGTTACTTTTTTATTATTGTCAGAGAAAAAAGCAAATAAAGAGCTGGAGCAAGAATTTCAATTGGACAAAGAGGATTTGGAGAACCAATACACCGACTTTGCCAAGCAATATGACGAACTCCGCATGACAGTATCCAATGATTCTCTATCAGGTTTATTGCAACAAGAACAAGTAAAGACCCAACGCTTACTTGAAGAACTGCGTACCGTAAAAAGCTCTAACGCAACAGAGATACGCCGATTGAAAAAAGAATTGACTACTTTACGCAAAGTCATGGTAGGCTATATCAATCAGATTGATTCCTTAAACAGACTTACCGCACACCAAAAAGAGGTTATCGCCGAAGTCACCCAAAAATACAATGATGCTTCACGTCAGATCAACAGCCTCTCGGAAGAGAAGAAAAGCCTGAATAAAAAAGTGTCTCTTGCCGCTCAATTGGATGCAACCAACGTATACATACAAGCGGTAAACAAAAAAGGAAAAGTTGCAAAGAAGGTGAAGGATGTCACCAAATTTAAAATCGGATTTACCATTGTTAAGAATATAACTGCAGAGACCGGAGAGCGCACGATATACATTCGCATTACCAAACCGGACAACAGCGTATTGACTAAAAGCGAAGGAAACACTTTCAGCTACGAAAATAAACAGTTGACTTACTCTATCAAAAAATATATAGAATACAACGGAGAAGAACAAGGCGTAACGGTTTACTGGGATGTAGACGAATTTTTATATGCAGGATCTTACCGAGTTGATATCTTTGCCAACGGAACCCTCATCGGATCACAAAGTTTTTCTTTGAACTAAAAATCTTTAATAGATTTTGTTGTAACAATAAAAGGAGATAACTTTGCGAAGTTGTCTATGCAATTATTGTTGCTGAATTAACGGACTGTTTTATCAACTTAATAAAGATGGGATAAAATGAAGAAGTTCTTATGTTTCATATACCTTATATGCCAAATCTCATATATTGGCGCACAAAGAGTTTTAGACCTGGATAGTTGTCGGGCACTGGCTATTGCGAATAACAAGGATTTATTAATTAGTCAGGAAAAAATAAAGGCCGCACACTATCAGAATAAAGCTGCTTTTACCAATTACTTACCGAATATATCGGCAAGCGGAGGCTATATGAGGAGTCAGAAAGAGATCTCGATACTCAACAGCGACCAAAAGAATGCATTGGGTTCAATGGGTACTCAACTCAGCGGAGCAATGCAGACCGGCATACAGGGCTTATTAACACAGCATCCCGAACTCACACAAAATCCACAGTTCATGGCTTTAATACAAGCCTTGGGACAAACAGATATTGCGACGCCACTCAATGGTGTAGGGCAATCTATCGTAGATGCTTTCCGGACAGACACTCGCAACTTATATGCCGGTACCATCACATTAACCCAACCTATATATATGGGTGGAAAAATACGGGCATACAATAAAATCACCAAATATGCCGAGGAGCTGGCTCGCCAACAGCACAATTCCGGATTACAAGACGTCATTCTAAGTACTGACCAGACTTATTGGCAAGTGGTCTCGCTAGCTAATAAGAAGAAACTGGCGGAGGGTTATCTCGCTCTATTACAAAAATTGGAAAGCGATATCGATAAGATGATGAAAGAAGGCGTGGTGACTAAAGCAGATGTATTATCGGTAAAAGTGAAGGTTAATGAGGCTGAAATGACTTTGACCAAGGTAGAAGACGGGCTGAGTCTTACTAAAATGTTATTGTGCCAATTGTGCGGATTGGATATATCCGCCCCCATTAAACTTAAGGATGAAGAAAACACCGATCTCTCGACAGTATCTACCGCAACAAACGGCATTGATATAAATAAGGTATACACCACACGACCGGAAGTCCACAGTCTGGAACTAGCCAGTCAGATATATAAAGAGAAAATTAACGTTACCCGATCGGAATACTTGCCAACGGTAGCATTTGTCGGTAACTATATGCTGACAAATCCATCTCTATACAACGGCTTCGAAAAGAAATTCAAGGGTATGTGGAATATCGGAGTGGCTGTGCAAGTCCCGATTTGGCATTGGGGAGAAGGTTCTTACAAAGTCAAAGCCGCTAAATCCGAAGCCCGCATTGCTCAATATCAATTGGACGATGCAAAAGAAAAAATAGAACTCCAAGTGAATCAATCGGTATTTAAAGTAAATGAAGCAGCCAAAAAACTTACCATGGCAGAAAAAAACATGGAAAAAGCTGACGAGAATCTGCGTTACGCCAACCTCGGCTTCGAAGAGGGTGTGATTCCGGCTAGTAATGTCCTCGAAGCTCATACAGCATGGCTTGCAGCCAAGTCGGATAAGATTGATGCACAAATAGATGTCAAACTGACTGAAGTGTACTTGCAAAAAGCATTGGGCACACTCAACAAATAATTCCCTAAAAAAAGAGAGCCCATAAACGGCTTTTCACAACTTCGTAAATAATTGCAATACAAAAATGGATACCAAATCTCAAAACAGTAACATGCTTCTGGCGTTCTTAACGCTAACGGGTATAATTGCTCTGGTTGCCATAGTAGGCTTCTTTATGTTGCGCAAAGGTCCTGAAATAGTTCAAGGACAAGCGGATGTGACGGAATACAGAGTGTCGAGTAAAGTACCCGGCCGAATATTGGAGTTCCGGGTAAAAGAAGGAGATAAAGTACAAGCCGGCGACACACTGGCCATATTGGAAGCGCCTGAAGTTACCGCCAAACTGGAACAAGCTGAAGCTGCTCGCACTGCAGCCCAAGCACAGAACGAAAAAGCTATAAAAGGAGCCCGCCAAGAACAGATTCGGACGGCTTACGAAATGTGGCAAAAGGCTAAAGCCGGTGTGGATATTGCAGAGAAATCATATAAACGGGTGAAGAACTTAACTGATCAGGGCGTAATGACAGCTCAGAAACTTGATGAAGCAACTGCACAACGTGATGCTGCTATTGCAACAGAAAAAGCTGCCAAGGCACAATATGACATGGCTAAAAATGGGGCGGAAAGAGAAGATAAAGCGGCTGCGGCTGCTTTGGTAGAGCGTGCCAAAGGCGCTGTATCCGAAGTGGAATCGTATATTAAAGAGACTTATCTAATAGCTCAAATGCCTGGTGAAGTATCCGAAATATTCCCAAAGATCGGAGAGTTGGTAGGCACTGGAGCTCCTATTATGAACGTATCCGTTATGAGCGACATGTGGGTCACTTTCAATGTTCGTGAGGACTTACTGAAAGGCATAAGCATGGGATCCGAACTTGAAGCATACGTACCTGCTTTGGATAAGAAGATCAAGGTGAAAGTTTACTATATGAAAGATTTGGGTACTTATGCAGCCTGGAAAGCAACAAAGCCTGAGGGACAATATGACCTAAAGACTTTCGAAGTAAAAGCTCGTCCTTTAGAAAAAGTCGACGGTTTACGCCCCGGAATGTCTGCCATTTTAGAGAAGAAGCAATGAACTAGGATTTAGAGAAAGCTATTCCGAAAGTGAAAGAAGGAGAATATACAGCATTATACTGCGTCGCAAAAAGAGAATGCCGACGCATGGTTTCACGACCGCTATATCTATTCTGTATGGTTATAGCGCCACTCTTTTGCTGCATTTTCTTCACGACATTAATGGAAAGCGGCCTGCCAAAGAACCTACCGGTCGGTGTAGTCGATCAAGACTTGTCGTCTACATCGAGACAGCTGGTACGTAATCTGGATGCTTTCCAGCAGACCGCCATCATTGCACACTACCCGACTATTGAAGAGGCGCGTAGCGCAATGCAACGCAAAGAAATCTACGGCTACTATTACATACCGAAAGGATTGTCATCCAAAGCTCAGGCTCAGCGGCAACCAACACTGTCATTCTATACAAACAACACGTTTCTTGTGGCAGGTTCGTTGCTCTTTAAGGACATGAAAATGATGAGTGAATTGGCAGCCGGTGCAGCCACTCGAAGTGTTCTATATGCCAAAGGAGCCACCGAAGAACAGGCAATGGCTTATCTCCAACCGATAGTCATCGATACGCACGCACTCAACAACCCTTGGCTGAATTATTCGGTATACCTAAACAACACTTTCGCTCCGGGAATACTGATGCTACTCATCTTTATGATTACCGTCTACTCCATCGGAGTGGAGATCAAAGACAGGACAGCCCGTGAATGGCTTCGGATGGGAAACAACTCCATCTATGTATCATTGATTGGAAAGCTTTTGCCGCATACACTGGTATTCTTCGTCATGGGAGCTTTTTACAATGCCTATCTTTATGGGTTCCTGCATTTCCCTTGCAATAGTGGAATATTCCCTATGTTATTGGCCACACTTTGTCTGGTACTAGCCTCACAAGGTGTAGGGGTCGTCATGATTGGCACATTACCCACACTGAGATTGGGATTAAGCTTTGCATCACTATGGGGAGTGTTGTCATTCTCCATGTGCGGATTATCTTTCCCTATGATGGCGATGCATCCGTTATTACAAGGATTATCCGTATTATTCCCATTGCGGCACTACTTCCTCATCTATGTAGATCAGGCATTGAACGGATACCCCATGATTTACTCGTGGCCCAACTATGTCGGCTTGCTCGTATTCATGTTATTACCGTTTTTCGTCATATATCGACTCAAAGGAGCCTTAATCTATTATAAATACATACCCTGATGAAACAGCAAGGTTTTAAACAGATCGTTGTAGAAGGATTCCATGATATGTTTTATATATGGAAGAAGGAGTTCAGTACGACATTCCGCGATCAGGGCGTACTCATCTTTTTCGTCCTCGTCCCTTTGATGTATCCATTAATATATGCCTTTATCTATACCAACGAGACGATACATGACGTACCGGCGGTTGTGGTGGACAACTCGCGGAGCTCCCTAAGTCGTGAATATGCGCGTAGAGTCGATGCTACATCGGATGTCCGCATAGTGGCTTACTGCAATGATATGGAGGAGGCTCGTCTGATGATGAAAGAGCGCGAAGCTTACGGAATCATTTATATCCCGGCCGACTTTAGTTCGGACATCGCCCGGGGAAAACAGGTTCAAGTCAGCATATTCTGCGACATGAGTGGTTTACTTTACTATAAGGCTTTACTCAATGCGAATACAAATGTATCGCTGGATATGAATGCAGACATAAAAGTACAGCGTAGTGGCAACTCCACCAATCGTCAGGATGAAATAACGGCATACCCCATCAAGTATGAAGATGTAACCATGTTTAATCCTCAAAATGGATTTGCAGCATTCTTAATCCCTGCCGTACTGATACTCATCATTCAGCAAACGCTGTTATTGGGCATCGGACTTTCGGCGGGTACCGCACGTGAACACAATCAATTTAGAGACTTGGTACCCATAAACCGGCACTATAACGGAATGCTCCGTATTGTGATGGGTAAAGGATTAAGCTATTTTATGGTCTACTCTCTCGTGGCAACCTATATTCTATGTGTCGTACCCCATCTATTCAAATTACCCCAAATAGGTTCGCAAGGCACACTCGCCCTATTTGTATTACCATATCTCTCCGCATGCGTGTTCTTTGCAATGACAGCTTCTATTGCCATACGCAACCGTGAGACCTGTATGCTGCTATTTGTATTCACTTCTGTTCCGTTATTATTCCTTTCGGGAATATCATGGCCTGGAGCTGCAATACCCGATTTCTGGAGATATTTTTCATACATTTTCCCTTCCAGTTTTGGAATAAACGGGTTTGTACGAATCAACAGTATGGGAGCAACTCTCAGTGAGGTAAGATCAGAATATCAGGCATTGTGGATACAAACGGGTATCTATTTCATTACCACTTGCCTCGTATACCGTTGGCAGATTCTACAAAGCCGCAAGCATGTGATCGAGAAGTACAAAATGTACAAAGATAAGCAGACCAAGGAGACAGAAACATCCCACTTACTTTAACATTTTCCCTAGTATATATTTTGCACTAAAACAGACCATCTGTTGAAGCTGAACGCATGGTCTGTTAGCCCCCAACACATGGTCTGCTGATACGTAACAGACCATGTGTTGCCCAGAAAGTGAACGTCGTGCTTCCAGATACACTTAATTATGCACTTCCATAAAGCAACAGACATGCAAATAAGCACTATTGTAGATAGAAAAATGTTGAGGATCGGACAGAAAGAGATTTTTTATCAATTGTTTTTAGAACATTTAACTATCTAAAATAAGCAAGATTACGATTTATTCGTAGATTTGTTTTGAAATCAAACTAAAACATTTAACCGTGGAAAAATTAACAATACAAGAAGAAGAAGCAATGCTTTATATTTGGGAATCAGGCAAATGTTTTATCAGAGACATCGTTTCCAAATATTCAGAGCCGAAACCACCTTACACAACAGTAGCATCTATTGTGAAAAACCTGGAGCGGAAGAAATATGTACTGGCCGTTCGGGTGGGTAATACATATCAGTATGTACCGGCTATTCGCGAGAGTGAATACAAGAAGAGCTTTATGAGCGGCTTCGTTCATAATTACTTTGAGAATTCATATAAAGAAATGGTGTCTTTCTTCGCCAAAGAGCAGAAACTGTCGGCGCATGACTTGAAAGACATTATTGATATGATAGAGAAAGGAAGTGAGAGCAACTCATAACAGATAATTTTTCGTTATAACCTTTAATCTCAGATATCATGCTAGCATACTTTTTAAAGATCAACATAGCCATTGCATTATTTTATGCTTTCTATCGGCTTTTCTTCTATAAAGATACTTTTTTTGCTTGGCGAAGAATTGCGTTGATGTGCTTTCTCGGAATATCCGCCGTTTACCCTCTTCTGAATATACAAGATTGGGTAAAAGAGCAAAAGCCTATGACTGCAATGGCAGATATCTACGCTGGGGTTATCTTGCCCGAATTTGAATACACTGCAAAAGTTGATCATATCGAAATAGTAAAGAATATAATAATGGAGTATGCAGGCTATTTATATATAGGAGTTGCATTACTTTTATTCTTCCGATTCTTGATTCAATTCGGTGGAATTTTACGCTTGGCTATTTTTTGCAAGAAAAAGGAATTAGGAAATGTCAGCATTCACGTGTTACCACACACTGGAGGTCCCTTTTCTTTCTTCAAATGGATATTTCTCAATCCGGAATCTCATAGTGAAGAGGAGTTGAATGAAATATTGACTCACGAACAAACGCATGTCAACCAATGGCATTCTATAGATGTATTGATCTCTGAAATAGCATGTATTATTTGCTGGTTCAACCCGTTTATCTGGCTATTAAAAAGAGAAATACGCTCCAATTTGGAATATTTAGCAGACAATAAGGTATTGGAAAGTGGACACGACTCAAAATCCTACCAATACCACCTGCTAGGATTATCACATCAAAATAAGGCTGCAGCAACAATTTATAATAATTTCAATGTATTACCATTAAAAAAACGCATTAAAATGATGAATAAAAAAAGAACAAAACAAATAGGAAGAACCAAATATATAATGTTTCTTCCGCTTGCTGCCTTATTACTGATAATCAGTAATATTGAGACGGTTGCTCGCAGTACGGGCAAGATAGCGAAAGCTGCAATAAACTCTGTCGTTGCAGATGAATCAAATTCAACTCCGGATCAAAGTATGACAGTGCGTATCAATGAGTTACAATCTCCTCAACAGAAGAAAACTACGCCTACCGAAGCCGTGAAGGATAAAAACGGGAACCAAGTTTACGATATGGTAGAACAGCCTCCTTCATTCCCCGGTGGGCAAGATGCTTTAATGAAATATATATCTACGAATCTTAAATACCCGGCTTCGGCAGCAGAAAAAAGCCTTCAAGGGCGGGTTGTCGCTCAATTTGTTGTCTGTTCCGATGGCAGCATCTCGAATGCACATGTAATAAAAGCACTTGATCCAGATTTGGATGCAGAAGCTTTGCGGGTAATTAATGCCATGCCGGCCTGGAAACCGGGCATGCAGGAAGGTAAAGCGGTCTCCGTAAAATATACCATACCTATTGTTTATCGCTTAACCGGAGGTAAGCAAATAAAAAAAGCTGGCGAACCGATATCAAAAATAGAGGAAACGGTAGTGGTAGGATATGCCCCTAAGGGAGAGCAAACACCTACAAAAGTGTATGGTCTTGCAGAAGATATGCCGAAGTTTCCTGGTGGGATAAATGCCCTAATGGAATATATTAGCAAAAGCTTAAGATATCCTGTAGAAGCTGCCAAAGAGAAAAAAGAAGGAAAAGCTGTTATACAAATGGTAATTGACGAGAAAGGCAATGTTGTCTCACCCAAAATTATAAGAAGTACAGGCTCTCCTTTACTCGATGCAGAGGCTATAAGGGTGGTTAGCAATATGCCTAAATGGGAAGCCGGCAAAGAAAAAGGTGAAGCGGTAGCGGTAAAATATACCATACCGATTAATTTCAGACTACAATAAACACATAATCACTTATTTTCAATAAATACTCAACAATTAATAAAAATACAGTTCACTGCTCTAATCTTAAAGCAGTGAAACGACAAGACGAAACAAAGGGCTGAATCCTCCAAAACAGGAACAGCCCTTTTCTATATTGTAATAAATTTCGAAATAGATAAAAATGGGGTAGCTTAAGCCACTACTTTCTCATTTTCATATTTTACATTCCTCAAAAAAACCATTAGCTTTTAGAGCCTCTCCTAACTTTTGAGCTTAATGTTTATGCGGATCACCGGTATGGATCTCAACAATTTGAGTAGGTGCCATATCCGCATTACGACGATCGACCTGGCGTACTACGGCAGCAGCCAACTGTAAGAATGCACGGCCCGTCACCGAGTCTTCGTTTAATGCAACCGGGGTTCCTTTATCACCACTCTCACAAATACTCTGCACCAAAGGTATTTGACCAAGCAAAGGCACATCCATTTCTTCCGCAAGTGCTTTTGCTCCTTCCTTTCCAAATATATAATACTTATTCTCCGGTAACTCCGCGGGAGTGAACCATGCCATATTTTCAACCAAACCTAAAATAGGCACATTCACTTTATCATTGGTAAACATGTTTATTCCCTTACGGGCATCTGCTAAAGCAACAGCTTGCGGAGTGCTTACCACGACCACACCTGTAATAGCCAACGTCTGAACAATCGTAAGATGAATATCGCTGGTACCGGGAGGCATATCTATCACAAAGTAATCCAAGTCCCCCCAATTTGCATCAGCAATAAGTTGCTTCAAAGCATTGCTTGCCATACCACCACGCCAAAGAGTAGCCTGATCGGGGTCTACAAAGAAACCGATGGACAATAACTTAATGCCATATTTTTCTATAGGAACAATCAACTCACGTCCACCCACTTCTTGGGCAAAAGGACGGGCATCTTCCACTTGAAACATTTTGGGTACGGAAGGTCCGAAAATATCAGCATCCAATAAACCAACCCTATGTCCAAGCTTAGCCAACGAAACAGCTAAGTTAGCAGCCACAGTAGACTTCCCCACTCCGCCTTTACCAGAGGAAACTCCTATTACGTTCTTCACCTGAGGTAACANCTTTCCAACCTCNGGACGNGGCNNTTGCTTACTTTCAATACCAATATTNCCCACNATNTCAACATCCTTACNCACATAAGTAAGGATTGCCGTNTCNGATGCTTTNACAACAGATTTTATAAAAGGATCGGTTGCTTTATCGAATATCAAAGAAAAAGATACTTTGTTTCCATCAATACGGATATTGTCCGCCACCATTCCGGATTCAACCAAATTCTTACCGGTACCCGGATAACGCACTGTAGCCAGTGCATCTAAAATCATTTTAGGATAGATAGTCATTTTACTTACTTTTTAGCAGTCCGCTACGCTTACTGCGGTTGTAACTGCGATACTCATCCAACTCTATTTCAACATCAGGCTCGCGCAATACACCTTCATGAGGCAGACGGAATTTGATATATTTAATATTCAAACCACGATCTAACCATTGTTGTTCATAATAAGTACGAATATTTAAAATATCATCGGCAAGTCCCGAATGATATAAATCTTCAGTCATCACTTCNNCANGCANNTTNTTNTCTTCAATCAGATAGCGAGTATAAGTGAACATAAAGTTGCTATCCGTTTTCAAATGAACGATACCATCAGGCATTAAAAACTTTCGATANCTTTCCATNAAGAAAGTTGANGTCAANCGCTTTGTANCTTTCTTCATCTGCGGATCTGAGAAAGTCAGCCATATTTCACTAACTTCATTCTCCGCAAAAAAGCGGTCTATTATTTCAATATTAGTGCGCAAAAAGGCAACGTTACNCATATCCGCCTGCAAAGCTTCAGTAGCACCCGACCACATTCGCGCACCTTTAATATCAATTCCAATAAAATTTTTATCAGGGAATAACTTTCCTAAACCCACTGTATACTCACCACGCCCACATCCTAACTCTAATACAATGGGATGATTATTTTTAAAGAACTCTTTATTCCACTTACCTTTCATCTCGAAAGGAATGTTTTCCACAGCTGAATAGGGATACTCAAAAACATGTGGATAGTTTGCCATATCGGCAAATTTCGCAAGTTTTCCTTTACTCATGCAACAAATTAATATTCAACAACTTGATCCTTCATATATTCCTCTTTTACATACTGATAAAAAGCAGCATGTGAAGCCGCAACATATGGTGCTAAAAACAAAAAGCCTATTCCTAAAGTCAACAGACACAATATAGCCCACCCGATAAAACTCAAATCCATCAAGAAAAGCTTCATCTTATATCCAGACATCATATCCATACTCTTTTCAATGGCACCATTGAAACGCAACTGCGGCTCATCTCTCAAAATATAGTTCGTCATTGCATAAGAATAACCCTTCACAATGCCTGGAATGATCAGCAATAATGCCCACAACAAAGTGTAAACGGTAGTGAGCAGAAGGGTTCCTAGAACACGACCGTAGTCTTTAAACCCATCAAATAAGCGTTCGAACTGAAGTTCTTCACCTCTTACCAGAGCCAAGAAAGCAATAGAATAGCCATATACAATAGGCATTAGCAATATGGAAATGATATCTAGAGAGCGATGGAGAAAATCAACGCCACATTGAATACCACCTTCTATGAGGAAGTATACCAAAGTGATAATGGCTGCCATCTTCCAATTGCCTTCTAAAGCCATATAAGCTTGGGCACGAAGTTCTGCATTCCTTTTCATAAGCGTTTTACTATTTAGTTACCTAGAATTAACCTTACTCTACAATCGTCACCCATCCGTGGACATCCGGTTCATCACCATACTGAATGCCACGTAATTTATTATACAACTTCGTAGAAATAGGTCCCGGCTTACCATCTTTAGCAATTACATAAGACTTTCCGGTTTCTACGTCATCGATGCGTTCAATAGGACTTATAACTGCTGCCGTTCCACATGCACCGGCTTCCTCAAATAAATTAAGTTCCTCTTCAGGCACCGGACGACATTCAACCTTCAATCCCATATCTTTTGCCAATTGCATCAAACTTTTATTTGTTATAGAAGGCAATATTGATGTAGACTTAGGAGTTATATAAGTATTATCGCGTATACCGAAGAAATTAGCTGCGCCACATTCATCGATATATTTCTTCTCTTTTGCATCAAGATAAAACTCGCTGGAATATCCCAGATCATGCGCTTTCTTATTCGCACGAAGACTGGCGGCATAGTTTCCTCCGACTTTATACATTCCTGTACCTAAAGGAGCAGAACGATCGAATTCACGAATAATCACGTAAGGATTAGTAGCAAAACCACCTTTAAAGTAAGGACCTACAGGAGTTACAAATATTAAGAACAAATACTCAGAAGCAGGATGAACGCCAACCTGAGCACTAGTGCCAATTAGTAATGGACGAATGTATAAAGAAGCACCGGATTCATAAGGTGGAATAAAGCGTTCATTCAATTTAACAGCCTTCAAAACAGCTTCCCTAAAACGCTCTGTTGGAAGTTCCGGCATAAGAATACCTCTCGAAGTAGCCTGCAAACGGGCTGCATTTTCCTCTAAACGGAAAACACGTATCTTTCCATCTTTGCCGCGAAAAGCCTTAAGGCCTTCAAAAGCCTCTTGACCATAATGCAAGGCAGTAGCTGCCATGTGCATCGGAATGGTCTCTTCACTGCAAAGCTCCATTTCGCCCCATTGTTCATTACGATAATAAATTCTCACATTGTAATCTGTCTTCATATATCCGAACGACAAATTAGCCCAATCTATTCCTTTCATATTTTGATATATTAATTCGCTTTCTATCTAAAAGCATCTTTTTTTATTACAACTAGCAACAAAATTAGGCTTTATTCTTCACTTTCCTGTTTTTCAGAGAGTATTTTTTTAATTTCCTCATCCGCTTTAGTCAATTTATCATTGCAAAAGCTAATAATTTCATTGGCTTCCTTTATTTTATCGGCGAGTTCGTCTATTTCCAACTCATTATTGTCTATCTGGCGAACTATCTGTTCCAATCTCGCTACAGCATGAGAATAAGTCTCTTTCTTTTTCGCTACCATATTTTTATCCTTTTACTTTTCGATCTTTTCTACTTCCGACATGAATTTTCCAAACATGAGATGAGTTGTAACCCGATCACCTTTTTTCAACTCAGCAATATCTTTCACCACTTTACCATCTTTTAAAGTCATACTATAGCCACGGGCCAGTTGTTTCTGAGGAGAAGCATCTGCCAATCGTTGGGATAATAGTTCCAACTGATGACGGCGCTTTGCCAAAGAGAGAGCAACACTATGACAAATGTCTTTGCGAATTGTCATTAAAGCCAACCTAGACCCGGATATTCTGTCGATGGCAAGAGTCGATATACGATTTCTAAGAAATTGCAGCCTCCTATTTTCCACTCCCAATCGTGCCAGAACCTTATCGTATAAACTCCCAGTCAACAAATCCAATCTATCTGCAGTTTCTTGCATACAATGGATTAAATACTCTGCAGCAGCAGTCGGGGTTTTCACTCTTACATGAGCTACAGAATCAAGAACAGTATCATCTCGTTCATGTCCAATGCCTGTTATAATAGGTATAGGGAATTGGGCACATGCTGCTGCAAGTAAATAAGTATCAAAACCAGATAAATCGGATGTCGCCCCGCCACCACGGATTATCACAACTACATCAAAATCGTCTATTCTGTCGAGTATCCGTTTAAGAGCTCCCAGAATAGAATTCTCTACGCGATCACCCTGCATTAAAGCCGGAAAAAGTTCGTTATAAAAATAGAAGCCCCTCGGATTATGAAGCAATTGATCGGAGTAAGTGAGTGACACGTTCTGTAATTAGGTAGAATGTGAAATCCTCTATACCGCCGCATTCGCAGCCCCTTTATGACTCTCGTTAACCTCCGACTACCCCAATAGTTAAACTTATTTCTTGACCTATACGGACAAAACGGCGTTGCGTAACGACAACTATAGAAGGTCATGCCACGACGGCCGATGCCTCTAAANATCTGTTCCAATCTCGCTACAGCCTGAGAATAAGTCTCTTTCTTTTTCGCTACCATATTTTTATCCTTTTACTTTTCGATCTTTTCTACTTCCGACATGAATTTTCCAAACATGAGATGAGTTGTAACCCGATCACCTTTTTTCAACTCAGCAATATCTTTCACCACTTTACCATCTTTTAAAGTCATACTATAGCCACGGGCCAGTTGTTTCTGAGGAGAAGCATCTGCCAATCGTTGGGATAATAGTTCCAACTGATGACGGCGCTTTGCCAAAGAGAGAGCAACACTATGACAAATGTCTTTGCGAATTGTCATTAAAGCCAACCTAGACCCGGATATTCTGTCGATGGCAAGAGTCGATATACGATTTCTAAGAAATTGCAGCCTCCTATTTTCCACTCCCAATCGTGCCAGAACCTTATCGTATAAACTCCCAGTCAACAAATCCAATCTATCTGCAGTTTCTTGCATACAATGGATTAAATACTCTGCAGCAGCAGTCGGGGTTTTCACTCTTACATGAGCTACAGAATCAAGAACAGTATCATCTCGTTCATGTCCAATGCCTGTTATAATAGGTATAGGGAATTGGGCACATGCTGCTGCAAGTAAATAAGTATCAAAACCAGATAAATCGGATGTCGCCCCGCCACCACGGATTATCACAACTACATCAAAATCGTCTATTCTGTCGAGTATCCGTTTAAGAGCTCCCAGAATAGAATTCTCTACGCGATCACCCTGCATTAAAGCCGGAAAAAGTTCGTTATAAAAATAGAAGCCCCTCGGATTATGAAGCAATTGATCGGAGAAATCTCCGTAGCCGGCAGCAGTACTGGAAGATATCACAGCAATGCGTTGCGGCAAAACAGGCATATCCAGTTCTTTATTCAAATTGATAACCCCATCAGCCTCCAATTGCTTCAGTATTTCCCGACGCTTACGCGCCATATCTCCTAAAGTGTAAGATGGATTAATGTCTTGCACAGTGAGTGAATAACCATATAACTCATGAAAATTGACTGCAACCTGAACAAGCACCTTTATTCCTGCAACGAAAGTTTGACCGGTTGCCTCCTCAAAATAAGGCTTAAGCAAACGATATACGTTTGCCCAAATAGTACCCTTGGCTTTAGCTACTAAATTGTTGGTGCGCAAATCTTTTTGCACAAATTCTACATAGCAATGTCCCGAACTATTAGTCCGCACATCACTCAACTCAGCCTCCACCCAATAAACATCAGGAAAGCACTGCTCCAAACCACGCCTTACGAGGGCATTAAGATCATAGAGTGAAAGAGCATCCATTATTATTTATTTATAAATGCCTGATTATTCGCATGCGAAACATTGCCGGAACTTTGTTGCTGATAAGTTTCATAAGCTTTCCACATATCAGGTACACCATAACCATATATATTATCAGGAAAAGAAATGCGATCTCCAGATTTACGAACAAGTTCAATCACTTCTTTTGCCGTTAGTGTAGGACATGCCTGCCATAAGCAAGTTACCATACCACACATAATCGGCGAGGAGAACGATGTACCGTTTGCTCTCCCCTGGTTGCCATCGGTACGCATAACGTCAGCACCCAGCCCCACAGCCATTACATCCGGCTTTATCCGGTTATCCGCAGTATTTCCAATAGAAGAGAACGGAGCCAACACCGCTTTTTTATCGACAGCTCCTACCGTTAATACATTTTCAGCGTCTCCCGGAGGAGTTATTTTCTTCCAACTTCCTATCCCTGCATTTCCTGCACTGCAAACCAATATCATACCTTTATCAGCAATGCGGGAAGCTTGACGCGACATCAAGGCATAGTGCCCGTCGAGATTACGGTATTCATAATTCTTCGACTTATCGTCAAAGGCATAATATCCTAATGACGTATTGATCACGTCAACTCCCACACTATCGGCAAATTCTACAGCAGCAGCCCAATAATCCTGCTCCACAAGATTTTCAGAATATTCATCTTCACTACGCAACAGCCAAAAAGAAGCATCGGGAGCGGTACCCGTCATGATACCCGGTTTATTCATTCCGATACACGACAGTACACTCATACCATGACTACTTTCTGCATAGATATCTGCTTTTGAATTCACAAAATCCTTTGTTCCGAGAATTCGAATGTTATCCATAGCTTTTATTCTGTCAGCATTATGAAAGCCGGCATCAATAATAGCAATTGTCATNCCTTTACCTNTGAAACCGGCATNGTGTAGTTTATCTCCATTACTCAAATGAATTTGANTAATTGCCACACCATATATACTGTCAGGATGGCTAACAGGATTATTAATTAATGAGTCGCGTGTAGTGGCCATTGAGATCTTCTTCTTCCGGGGAGATGCCCATACCTTTTCGGTGGAACGCACAAAAGGAAGAGCTGCAATACGATTTATCTGTTTGGTATCATTGCAAGAAACCGTCACAAAATTATCCCATTTCCCAACAGCCACAACATGCACACCGTGCTTACGAATCTCATCAACATACTTACGGCATACAGGCAAATCGGTCGAGTCAACTGCAAGATGCTGTTTCTGTCTGCGTTCAATAGCCTTTTGCGATAAAAAGGCTCCCGGATTATCTAATGTATAAGTTGTGACCGCCTTGTCTTTAAGGCTGATCCGATACTTTAAAGTATCTTGTTGAGCTGATACTCCTCCCACTAAAAGGGAGCAAGCTAGTAGAATAAAAAACTTTCTCACAGTGTACTTATTATTTTTTCAACATTAAAACTGTAATACTTTAGGTTTTGAGACATACAAATGAAACAAAACCACTGCATGTCTCATTTCTCATATGGTGATACTTAAGACTACACTTTCCAGCAAATCTATTTGAAAAGCAAAGATATAGAAAAAAGCTCCACCACAAGAAGTCGGTTTAAATAAAAATTCAGTCGGGTTGCAATGTAAGAAAAGAGCATTAAACTAAAATTTAAAATAGAAAGATTAAAGCAACTATCCTATTTCAAAGATTATAAGACATTAGGGAAAAAGATGCATAACGGATCAAACAGACATATAATGAAAAGTCACTAAAAAAATATTGAATGTAATAGAATTGAAATACATTTGAAACCATTTTATAATACAAATCTCTGCACCTTTGCAAATGAAATAGATATTACATTTATACTATATGAAAAAAATTATGCTTGCCCTCGGGGGAATCTTTCTTTTTGGCATAGCTTCGGCCCAAAATCACTATGGCAATGAAGATGGAAAGAAAGTGGACAAACAACAGTTGGAGACACAAGATTATCTACCGGAAGTACACGGTACCATCCGCAGTAAATACGAGTATCAGACTCAGATGAATGCAGGTCGTTTTGAAGTCCGCAACGCCCGACTTAGTCTTACCGGAAACATCCTCCCTTCTGTAGCCTACAAAGCTGAGATCGATTTATCCGATGAAGGACAAATCAAAATGCTTGATGCTTATGCCCGCCTCTATCCTCTCAAAGATTTCACCATCACCGCAGGGCAAATGCGTGTTCCATTCACCATTGATGCCCATCGTTCACCTCATCAGCAATATTTTGCAAACCGTTCTTTCATCGCCAAACAAGTCGGCAATGTACGCGATGTGGGTATGACACTTGGATATGATGTTCACGGAGCAATGCCCATCATTTTGGAAGGAGGATTATATAATGGATCAGGTTTGACTGATCAAAAGGAGTGGCACAAAGAAGTGAATTTTTCAGGAAAAGCCCAACTCTTCCCTATAAAAGGAATAAATGTCACTCTAAGCGTGCAAAGCATAAAACCACAAACAGTGAGAATGAATTCATACGACATCGGGACGTATTATGAGTTCGGAAGGTTCCATATTGAAGGAGAATATCTTTATAAGCAATATTCCGATGGTGCTTTTGCCGGAGTGCATTCGGTAAACAGCTTCATCAATTATGACTTACCGCTAAAAGAAGTCTTCCAAAAAATTTCATTTCTTGTAAGGTACGATATGATGACAAACCACAGTAGCGGTACTCCTGATACGACAACAGGACTATTAAAAATAGATGATTACAAGAGACATCGTGTCACGGGAGGCCTCACTTGTAGTCTGAGTAAAGCATTCAGGACAGACTTGCGACTAAATTTTGAGAAATATTTCTATGCAAAAAATAGTATTGCCAAAGAGTCGGAACAAGACAAAATTGTAATGGAACTAATGATCCGCTTTTAAGCAATATCCATCGAATTTGGCAAAATGAAAAGTCAGAATCCTACGGTATAATATACTACTGTATGATTTTGACTTTTTCCGGATACCTTTGAGGCGCAACAGGTATCTCATCAGGATAACCTAAAGCAACGTTAATAGCTACTTCATAATTTTCCGGAATGTGAATTGCTCTCAAAATATCCTGATTCGCCGGTAAATTAAGAACACTCACTAAGGTTCCTAACGGACAGGTACCCAAGCCCAATGCATGAGCACTCAACAATATATTTTGAAGCAAAATACCACAATCCATATAAGATATCTCACTGGACTTATCTCGTGCAATCACAATAACGGTAGGTGCATGATGAAAAATGCTAAATCCCGGTTCTTTGTATTTAGCTGCACTCCCTTGCAAAGTCTTTCCTTCAGCAAACTTCAAAAAGCGTTTATTGATATCTTCCAATAATCGGGGGTTTTGAATCACCCTAACTTCCCAAGGCTGTTTATTCAATGCACTAGGGGCAAATATCGCACATTTCATAATCGTATCAATATCTGATTTCCCGACTTGTTCCTCTTTAAACTTACGAATAGAGCGCCTTGTTAATATATTGTTCAAGATGGCATCTTTCTGCGAACCGCTATAAAACACTGGATCAGGAGCTTGCTTACAACCGGCAAGTAAGATCAAACCAATACTGCACAGACTTAAAAGATAGATTATCTTTTTCATAATAACATAATTATTAAATGTATTTGCTTAGTTGCTTATGATAGACAAAGATGAATTTTAAGACCAAATAAACAATGAAAATATAAATCAGATAAGGAATGAAATGATAATTGTATAATGCGGAAACAGCAAATGCAACCATCAATATGGACAATGCCAAAAGAAACATATCTTCTGCTCGGATCATCCAGTCCATCTGGCCACCCCAGACTTTAGGGCGGAATATCTTATTGACATAACCTGCGAAACCGTTTAATATTAGAATAGAGTAGGACATGTATTCATACCTGACACCTGTCTTTATCAGTATTAGACTAACTACACCGATCATTGCCCCATAGAAAAGCTTTCCTTTCGATGTTACGGGACTAGTAGGCATATCGGTAGCCATAAAGATTGCAGCGAATAAAATACCTGCAACAGAATACTTCATTGGCACTTCACCCTGCAACAGCCAAGCACCTAACGCAAAAGAAGCTAGAAGAGAGAAAGGTATATGCCACGATATCCTGTTCCGCATCAAAAGATAAAAACCACCCAATGCGATGCCCAAGATGGAATATTCACCTAAAGCACCACTAGTTTTATATACCAGACTATCGGAAAAAGAATTCATCACGTCACTCGCAAAAAAGCTGAAACCGTGCAGACCAGGAATATTGACAGAAGCCTTTTTTGCCCAAAGTGCAGCTCCATTCATAATTAAGGGAAAGAAGACCGCCATAAATTCCCGTCCGATAAGAGCCGGGTTAAACCTATTCTTTCCGATTCCACCCCATAACACTTTACCGAAGATAACTGCCGACACTGCACCGAACACCACGACATGTAATGGGGTATTAGGCGAAAGAATAAAAGCCAAAAGTAATCCGGTTATAATCCCTGATCCGTCGAATAATGTATTCTTCCTTCCTAAAAATAGCCAAGAAGATAAAAGCTCAGCCAATAAAGCAAAGGTTATGGACGTAGAGATGACAGCTAAAGCAGTCCAACCGTAAGCTAGATAGGCTACAACAATCAGAGGAAATAAAGAGATCATGACATCTACCATTATTCCTCTTACCGATATATTGGATTTTATATATGGATTAGTCATTTTTTCCTTTTTTCAACATGCTTATCAATTGCTTACCTCGACGAATATGGCTTATCAATGGTATCTCACTCGGACAAATATATTCACAAGCCGCACATTCAATACAATCATCAACATTATATTTACTCAAATGTGGAATATTAGAATTGCTAGTTTGTTGAATAAACTCGAGAGGCATTAACCTTTGAGGACAAACCTCCACACAATATCCACATCCGATACAGTTTTCAATCTTTTGATTGATTTGTGGTAACAGCATAAGCCCACCTGTACCTTTGTCAATACTGGCGGAAAGCGGTTCAACAATCGTACCCATCATCGGCCCTCCTTTTACAACCAATGCAATATTCCGATCATCATATTCGGGTACTAAGTACTTTAACATTTCTTCAATCGGAGTCCCTATCTTCACCAGATAATTTCCCCCCAATGCTTTTTCTTTATCGGATAAAGAAACTATTCTTTCTATATATTTCTACCTCTGATAAACAGCTTTATAAATCTCCCAAAGCGTAGCAACATTATTTACGACTATTCCTATTGAAGAAGGTAAAACTCCTTTTCTAAGTTCTATACCTGTCACTGTTTTGATAAGCTGGAGTTCACCGCCTTGCGGATAATTATCAGGAACGATCTTGATAGCTAAAGGTAGAGAAGCAAATAGAGAAGAACTTTCAAAGTTTTTCTGAAGCTCTTTGCTCTGTCGCTCCAGAGTGATTACAATATGTTTTGCCTTGATAATTTTCTGAACGCAAGCTATTCCGCCTAAAATTTGTTCGGGATATTCACTCATCAATGCATAATCAGCGGTTAAATAAGGCTCACACTCAGTCCCATTGACTATGAAATAATCANCCTGCCGATCCCNATCGAATAAATACTTGGCATAAGTAGGAAACTGAGCGCCACCACAACCAACAATCCCGGATTCTTTTATCAATAGTAGCAATTCCTCACCGGATAGATCATTCGGATCAAAGTAAGGCTTATCTTCCTCTAATTCTAAAAAGTCATTCTTTATAGATAGATACAGCCCATCCCAATCCGGTTCGGATGATACCCAACCAGACACCGGAGAATGAATAGAATTATAAAAAGGTGAATTAGATTCTGCCACAAGCTGATTCTTACGCACATAATCTCCAGCTACAACAACGGGCTACATCAATGTGCCCCCAAAAGCCTTAAGTGGTAATCTATACCTCTTCAGTGGATTCAGGCTAGTAATAGCTCGTTTTTTATTTTCTTTCTTCGTCGAAGGAATTAGTAAGTTCATAACTTATAATATTGTAAGGATTCATCAATCAGATACCCGGTAAATGGGTATAATGATTTCAAATTTTGAGCAAACAATAAAATATCTTCATGCGGAGAAGCCATTAAAGCTGTCGAAAAAGCATCGCCCCAAAATGCTTCTTTAGTAAATATACCTACTTGCAAGGTTCGTGAAGGCATTCCAGTCCGGGCATTCAATATATGGCTATAACGCCGGTTCTCTATTTCGATATAATTATTCGCTTGCCCCGACAAACTGAAGCACCCATCTTTTATTACCTCCGTTCTTGAGATCTCATCAGAATGTAAAGGATGCGGAATATTGATGTTCCAAATTGGGTTATCCAACGAATTAATGCCGCATATTGTGCTCCCACCGGCATTCACTATTGCATCATCGATGCCATGCCCACGCAAAAAATCAATTAAACGATCGACAGCATAAGCCTTAATGAAAGAGCCTGTGATCAACTCCTGATCTTCCCCAATCTTTACCCTATTAACACCGACTTCAATACGGGAATAATCAACCAGTGCCAAAGTACGCTTCAAATCTCCTTTCAGAGGTACATGCTGTATGTCTTTAGAATAAAATCCCCAAAGCTTTAATAAAGGCATGATACTAATATCATAAATCCCCTTAACAGCATCAGAGATAGCTATAAGCTGGTTTATTAACCAAATCGTTGTTTCATCAACCTCCACATATTCTCCGGCATTTCTATTTATCCGCTCAAAATATGAGTCTTTTCGATATGAATTATATTGTTGATCAATATTCGATAATAAATTGAAGCATTGGTCTAAGAATTCCAGTCTATACTTGATTGGAATTTTAATTCTCACCTGACCATGAAAAAGTTCTTGAGTACCAACATGATAATATTTAGTGGGTATCTGAGGCATTTTCAGGTTGCTGGTTGGTTTCTACATGTGTTTCCGTCTTATTCTCTATTTTCTTCTTTCGAACAACCTTTTTCTGCTTTTTTATGTGAACTGGGTGATATGTAGGAGGTTGCTCCAACCATTTTCCTGAAATAGAGTCATAAAACACCTTTTGTACTTCAAATTTCGATGCCGCATCTTCATTCGCGCGCAAAGAGTCCAATTGTTTCTTTTTAGCTGTATTTTCGGCTTTGAGTTTTTCCCACAAATCTGAATTGCCAAATAAAAGCAAAAACAAACCCAAGCCATACAATAAAATCGATTTCCAACGCATAACCTCAGATACCTATTATTTCCATTACTATAAAATAGAAGAAACGCGGAGAATGTAATTACTGTTTGTTCCGCGTTTCATAAAATATGATAAAAAATTCTTAGATCACAATAACCCTATTAATTATTCAGTAACCAAAGGTCGTTTTCTCCAATCATCCTTTGTATAACTATCAGGGTAGACACTCTTATTCACCACTTCTCCACCTTTCTGACGAATCCATGTCACAAAAGAGCGTGCATTCTCTTTCAAGACAATCACACGGGCCCCATTCGGCAGGTGATTGTATTCCGTGTTCCCACCTGTAAAACGTCCGTAAGCTAACAAAATGCCTTTCCACATTACAGAATAATCATTATCATGATCATGGCCAACAAATGTTGCCATCACATCACCCGACTCTTTCATGGCAGTAAACATCCCTGAATTTAAAACTGGAGCGCAGGCTTTTTCCATACGAGTCCCAAGCAAGATGGCATCCTCATCGGAAGTAGCTTCATTGTATTCAGGTAAGGGAATATGAAAGAATGCCAATGCCGGCAGTGTGCGGCCACCATTTTTCTCTTTACACAATGCACTCTGGTGGCGATACCAATTCACCTGATCAAAAGTCAACCAATCATAACCTTTCACATCTTGCAATTTGGAATAAGAGTGAGAATCAAAACAATACAATAGAGCTGCATCCTTTTTACCATCATTAGATTTTACAAAAAGGAGGTAGTCTGGCGATTCCAAAGTGCCTCGATCCGGTTGAATATTATAGGGCATTGAGCGTATCACATCGTAAAGTTCCTCACGGGTTTTGCCTTGTTCGTTATCATGATTGCCAAAAGTCACAACAAAAGGAATCTTATGTGATGAAACGCATGAAAGTACGGTGCGCATAGCTGTATCGGCAGGTGCAGCATACACAATATCACCGGTTAGGACAACAAGATCGGGGCGTTCAGCTTCCAGGACCTCATTAATTCTCTTTAGAGCTGCATCAGATGCAGGATTGCTGTATTTGAAATGCACATCTGTAAACTGGACTATTTTAAATTCACCATTCTTATTAAACTTCAATACACTTTGCGCTTGGCAGAACAATATTGCCAAAGAGGCTAAAAATAAAATTAAACTTCTTTTCATATTCAAATTAATTAGATTAACATCCCGCGTGAATAAATAAAGGGAGAAATAGCATCAATCTTTTACTATTAGGACCGTAGCATAAGCAGATATGCCTTCTTCTCTACCGGTAAAGCCCAATTTTTCTGTAGTAGTCGCCTTTATGGAAATATCTTCCTCGATCACTTTCATTACTTCAGCCAAAGTCCGCTGTATATCGGGGATAAACGCCTTAAGTTTGGGACGCTCTGCGCAAACGGTCGCATCAATATTGCCTATTGAATAACCTTTTTGGGCTATCAGTTCAACCGTCTTTCTCAATAAAATTTTGCTGTCGATATCTTTAAAATCATCGGAATTGTCCGGAAAATGATAGCCGATATCACGCATATTCGCTGCGCCTAAGAGGGCATCACAAATTGCATGTACAAGCACATCCGCATCAGAATGTCCCAACAAACCTTTTTCATGCTCGAGTTGTATTCCTCCAAGCCATAGCTCTCTTCCTTCGACTAAGCGGTGTACATCAAAGCCAAAGCCTACACGTATCTTCATCGTTTCTTTTCTTGTATGATTACTCCGACGAAAGTACAGAAAAAAGGTGAGTATGCAATATATTATTCAGATGAAAATCAGATAGAATACATAATGAGTAAAGTGTAATGCAAAAGAATGGAAATATTTATCGAATATTAAAATCAAGCAATTTTTGCTCATTCAAATAACCTTCAAAATGCTGACCGATGGCAACAGGACCAACACCGGCAGGAGTTCCGGTAAATAATAAATCACCTATTTTTAAAGTCATATAGCGACTCACAAATGATATAATATCGTCCACCTTAAAAATCATATTTTCGGTAAAGCCATGCTGCACTTTCTTTCCATCAATTGATAAAGAAAAATTCAAATGATTAATATCATTCCCGACTTCTTCCAACGACACGAAAGTACCGATAGCCGCAGAGTTATCAAAACTTTTGCTTAGCTCCCAAGGATGCCCCTTATCTCTAAGTTTCCGTTGTATATCGCGAGCAGTAAAGTCAATACCAACAGTAACAGCGTCATAATACCGATGAGCAAAACGGGGAGCGATATTTTTCCCCAAGCGGCAGACCCGCACGACCATTTCAGTCTCGTAATGAACTTCATTCGAAAAATCGGGCACAAAAAAAGGTTTTCCATCTTTAAGTATAGCCGAGTCAGGCTTCATAAAAATAACCGGTTCTGTAATTTCATCATGATTATGCCCCATCTCCTGATTGTGTAGAGCATAGTTCATACCTACTGCTATGATTTTCATTATTTGATCTCGTTAAAATTTAGTCTGTTGAACATCAGAGCTAAATGAGCATATAAGGAAGTATTTTGAACTACAATATTTTCAGGAACACGAATACGAAAAGGGGTAAAATTCCATACCGCTTTAATTCCGCCCGCAACCATCTTATTCGTTATGCTTTGTGCTATCTCAATGGGAACTGTCAACACACCTATATTCACATTGTATTCCAACATTTTTTTCTCAAAATCATCGGGATGGAAAATAGGGATACCATTTAAGGAATGACCCACCAAGTCACGGTTTATGTCAAAAGCCGCAACAATTTTTAGCCCGAAATGATTCAAACCCGAATCACGCAGCAATGCTCCGCCCAGACTACCGACACCAAACAGAAAAGCATTATGTACATTGGTAAATCCAAGAAAACTTTCCAATACGGCGATTAAAGTATCCACTTCATACCCCACACGCGTACGTCCGGAAATATTCACATAAGACAAGTCCTTAGCTATCTGGGAAGCATCGATATTAATTTCTTTGGATATTTGCGTGGAAGAGACATACCGCTCACCTCTCTGTTTGAGCAACTTGACATTCGATAAATACCACGGCAACCTGCGCAAGGTAGGCTCCGGCACTTTCATGCTATCTTTATCTCGAATTACCTCGTTTGTGGTCATTTCCCTCTTTCTATGGATTACGGATTGACAAAAATACACTTTTTTCTGAGAAAGCGATATTCATATAGAAGAAAGTTAACATAAATTCCACAAAAGTATTACTCGTGAGTAATCTTGCTGCAATGAAGGACACTTATCGTATGATATTTCGGACAATCAAAACTAACAAATACGTTTAAGCACTTAAGCCTGTCCCCCTCCGATGAGCTATTATCCGGAAATATCATTTAAATTCTATGCAAAAAAAATCTACGATAATAATTCTCAAAAATAATAAACTAATTAGTTTATCATATTTTTACTGTTTAAGCTAGGTGACACATTTCCATTAAGAGACTAAAACCTCCAAAGATTGCAAAGTTCCACGCAAAATAGTACTTTTGACGAATAAAACAGTACGAACATGAAGAATAATGACTGGAAGGAGCGGTTGAATATTGTCTATTCTACCAATCCGGATTACAATTACGAACAAGGAAATAAAGAAGAGCAATCCACATTGGAGCCTTCCATGCAAAATCTGCGTGTCCAATTGGATCGTAAAAATAGAGGTGGGAAAGTCGTTACGCTCGTCATTGGCTTCATCGGCTCTGAAAATGATTTAAAGGAGTTAGGTAAATTACTGAAGTCTAAATGTGGTGTAGGCGGAAGCGCAAAAGACGGAGAAATCATTGTACAAGGTGATTTTAAGTTGAAAATACTGGAACTTCTAAAAAAAGAAGGATATACGCGTACCAAGCCTGTAGGATAATTCACATGGAAAATAGGACCAGATAAGGGGCTATCTCTCCCGAGATAGGTAAACTCAAAACGGTCACCAAGGATACCCTTAGCGACCGTTTTTATATTTCTAATCCAGAATAGAATTATTCAGCGCGCAAAGTAAAACGCTTGAAATCCAGAATTTGTAATTCCGAATCAGCTTCTTTCATCACTTCTTTCACTGTTTTCTTTCCATCCATGATATCTTCCTGATTCAACAAGCAAGACTCTTTGTAGAATTTAGCAAGACGACCTTTAGCAATATTTTCAATCATCTGTGCAGGTAGGTTAGCTGATTTCTCAGCAGCTACAGTTAACTTCAACTGACGAATTTCTTCAGCTTGAGCTTCTGTAATGCTACCTTTCATGATGCCTTCGTTAAGGTGCTCTTCGTTCTCTGCAATATAAAGATTAAAGCCAGCTTTCTTTAAAGCAGCCTCAATAGCTTTATCAACTTGCTCTTTCTTTGTCTTATCAATAGCAACCTGCATTTCTGTTTCTTTCACAGATTCAGGTACACCAGCTTCATCAATTGCAACAGGGTTCATAGCAGCGATCTGCATTGCGAGACCATGAGCAACAGCTGCATTAGGTTTGTTGAGTACAACAAGCGTACAAAGGAAGTTTTTGTTTTGGTGATTATAAGTTTCAACTGCAGGACCTTCCACTGTCAGGTAACCATCCAATTCCATTTTTTCACCTGTAATACCACTACGATCTGTTACAGCTTGAGCAATAGTAACATCACCTAATGGCAAAGCATTTACCTCATCCAAAGTTTTGCACTTGTTTGCTACAGCAGCATCCAATATATCTTGAGTAAGCTTAATAAAATCAGCATTTTGTGCAACAAAGTCTGTTTCACATTTCAAAGCAATAATTGCTCCAAAACCATCAACAGATTTCACCAATACGCATCCTTCAGAAGCGTCGCGATCAGAACGTTTAGCAGCTACAGCTTGTCCTTTTTCACGGATGATCTTAATTGCTTGATCAAAATCGCCTTGTGCTTCAGTCAATGCATTTTTGCAATCCATCATACCAGCTCCGGTCATTTTGCGAAGCTTGGTAATTTCAGCCATCGTTACAGCCATATTGTACTTTCTATATTAATCGTTATAACTAAAATTAAGCTTCTTCGTCTTCCTTAATGAAAGCTGCAACTTTTGCTGCATTAATAGCTTCCTCATCAGACTTGTCAAGTCTTGCTTTTGTAGCTTTCTTCTTGCCCTTGTTAGCAGGAGCTTCTCCAGCTGCTTCAGCATCNACTTTTTCAGCTTTTCTTTCTTCCAAACCTTCTTGAATAGCTACGCAACATGCATCCAGAATTACTTCTACGGATTTAGTAGCATCATCATTAGCTGGGATAACGAAATCAATGTCAGAAGGATCCGAGTTAGTATCAACGATACCAAATACAGGAATACCTAAACGGTTAGCTTCACGAACAGCTATATTCTCTTTCATTACATCTACGATAAACAAAGCAGATGGAAGGCGAGTCAAATCGGCAATAGAACCTAAAGTCTTGTCCAATTTAGCACGTTGACGTGAAATCTGTAATACTTCTCTTTTTGAAAGGTTGGCATATGTACCATCGTTAGTCAATTTATCGATAGTAGCCATCTTCTTNACAGCCTTACGGATAGTTGGGAAGTTAGTCAACATACCACCCGGCCAGCGCTCGATTACATAAGGCATATTTACAGCAGATGCTTTGTCAGCAACTACTTGTTTNGCTTGTTTTTTAGTAGCAACAAACAGGATTTTCTTTCCTGATTTAGCGATTTGTTTCAAAGCTTCAGCAGCTTCGTCAACTTTAGCAACAGTCTTGTGAAGATCAATGATATGAATACCGTTGCGTTCCATGAAAATATAGGGAGCCATTGAAGGATTCCACTTTCTTTTAAGGTGACCAAAGTGGCAACCGGCTTCCAATAATGTATCAAAATTTGTTCTTGACATTGTTTTTTTCTTTAAATCGTTTACTTTCTTTTTTGCTTTTCTAACCAACTACCGGGTAGCCTTTAAGATTAAGAGTCCCGGAAGTTTAGATACTAAACGCTTCCTAGTTGAGAGTTGAGAATTAGACGTTGAGAATTAAGCAACTTGTCCGCCCCAACAGCACACCAACTCTTAACGTTTACTAAACTGGAATCTTCTACGTGCTTTCGGACGTCCCGGTTTCTTACGTTCAACAGAACGAGGATCACGAGTCATGAAACCTTCAGCGCGAAGAGCAGATTTATCTTCTGCGTTAATCTTAACTAATGCGCGTGCAATTGCCAAACGCAAAGCCTGAGACTGACCGGTAAAACCGCCGCCGCAAAGATTAACTTTAATGTCATATTTCTCAGCAGCGCCCAACTTATTCAAAGGCTGCTTTACGACATATTGAAGAATAGTTGATGGAAAGTACTCTGCAAGGTCTCTCTTGTTAATAGTAATCTTTCCAGTACCTTCGGTTACGAAAATGCGTGCGATTGCACTTTTACGTCTGCCTAATGCATTTACTACTTCCATTATTTNTTATTTAAGTAAGTTNATATCAATTGANTTAGGNTTTTGAGCNNNATGTTTGTGTTCGCTNCCNGCNTANACATACATNTTNCCNANNANCTTNTGCACCTAATTTATTTTTAGGCAACATACCTTTTACCACCTTTCTCAATAATTTATCGTCGCCATTAGGTTTTGCTTTCAAGCGAGCAGGAGTCATTTCTCTCTGACCACCGGGGTAACCTGTATATGACAAGTATACTTTGTCATTCCATTTGTTTCCAGTCAATTGAACTTTATCGGCATTAATAATGATCACGTTATCACCGCAATCAACATGAGGGGTAAAGTTTGGTTTATACTTTCCTCTCAAAAGCTTCGCAACTTTCGCACCCAGACGTCCTAAAACTTGGTCTGTAGCGTCAACAACAACCCATTCTTTGGTTGCTGTTTCTTTGTTTGCAGAAATGGTCTTNTAACTTAAAGTATCCACTGCTTAATTTGTTTTTNTAANTGTTAACTACTAATAAACNTAAATNTTCANCACNNATNACANCNNCCCGGACAAAGATGAANCTAANTNGCTATGAATTAANNNNTTATCCTTNTGAGATAATAATCGGCTTGCAAAGGTACGGAATTTCCTAGAATGCACAAAAGTTTTCATTCTTTTTTTGGAGTATCAGAGGGTTAGCTCCAACAAGGAAAGTCTGTTCTCCAAAACGGCATCACCCTTTCGAGACTTAAATGTGAGGTTAAAAAAAGAACAGTGCTTACATCATTCAACGAATCAATGCAAGCACTGTATTTAAATCATTTATTGCTCTGAATTAAAAATCGGCGTTACGCGGAGTACGAGGGAAAGGTATTACATCACGAATGTTAGCCATACCGGTAACAAATAGTAACAAACGTTCAAATCCCAAGCCAAAACCAGCATGAGGGCATGTTCCGAATTTGCGGGTATCGAGATACCACCACATATCTTTCGACGGTATTTGAAGCTCCTCTATACGCTTAGCCAATTTATCATAATCGGATTCACGTTCCGAGCCACCGATAATTTCCCCGATTTTCGGGAACAACACATCCATAGCACGTACAGTCTTGCCATCTTCATTCTGCTTCATATAAAATGCTTTGATTTCCTTCGGATAATCAGTCAGAATAACAGGACGTTTAAAATGCTCTTCAACTAGATAACGTTCGTGCTCTGAAGCCAAGTCGACTCCCCAATATACCGGGAACTCAAACTTACGTCCATTTGCAACGGCTGCTTCCAAAATATTGACACCTTCAGTATATGGTAAACGTACAAAAGACTCTTTCAGTACACTTTGAAGACGTTCTATCAATCCCTTATCAAACATGTCATTCAGGAATTTGATATCATCGGAACAATTATCCAATGCCCACCTTACACAATATTTAATAAAGTCCTCAGCCAAATCCATATTGTCGGTGATGTCATTGAAAGCAACTTCAGGCTCAATCATCCAAAACTCAGCTAAATGTCGCGGAGTATTGGAGTTCTCAGCACGGAATGTCGGACCGAAAGTATAAATTGCACCCAAAGCTGTTGCGGCTAGCTCACCCTCAAGCTGTCCGGAGACAGTCAGACTGGCTTGTTTACCAAAGAAATCATCGTCGTATATAATAGATCCTGTCTCATCTTTTTTCAAGTCATACAGATTCTTTGTGGTGACCTGAAACATCTGTCCGGCTCCTTCACAGTCGGAAGCCGTAATAATCGGCGTATGAAAATAGAAAAAGCCTTTTTGATGGAAATATGTATGAATAGCCATCGCCATATTATGTCGGATACGGAATACCGCTCCAAACGTATTGGTACGAGGACGAAGATGAGCGATCTCACGCAAAAATTCTAGAGTATGACCTTTCTTCTGCAGCGGATAAGTATTATCACAAGCACCTAAGAGTTCTATATCACTAGCCTGTATCTCAGCCTTTTGCCCGGAACCGACCGATTCTGTCAAAATCCCGTTAATACTCACACAAGCGCCTGTGGTTACATCTTTCAGCAAGTCTTCACTGAAACTTGCCAAATCCACGACAACCTGAACATTATTTATTGTAGAACCGTCGTTTAGTGCAATAAAGTTTACCTGTTTACTACCTCTGCGGGTACGCACCCACCCTTTTACATTAACTGTTGCGCCAAAATCTTCTCGCTTCAACAGATCAACAATCTTCGTTCTACTAATTTTTTCCATACATTTACTATCTTATATATAAATTACTCAAAAGAGCCCATGCGCAAGAAGTTAACTTCTTGTTCGGTCAGGAAGCGCCATTCGCCACGACGTAATCCTTTCTTCGTCAAACCGGCAAAGAATACGCGATCCAATTTGATGACTTTATAACCAAGAGCTTCAAAAATACGGCGCACAATACGATTCTTTCCAGAGTGAATTTCAATACCCACTTCATTATGGCTGTCTTCATTCGTAAAGCTGATTGCGTCAGCATGAATCTCTCCGTCATCCAACTGGATACCGGCGGATATTTGATCCATATCAGCTCTGGTTAGATTTTTATCTAAAAATACATGATAAATTTTCTTCTTCAAGAATTTGGGATGAGTCAGCTTGGAAGCCAAATCACCGTCATTAGTCAACAGCAGAACTCCCGTCGTATTACGGTCGAGACGCCCTACCGGATAAATACGTTCGTCACAAGCGCCTTTAACAAGATCCATAACCGTACGACGGTCTTGAGGATCCTCAGCAGTAGTCACTGTATTTTTAGGCTTGTTTAATACAATATAGATCTTACGTTCGATGCTTACTAACTGATCGTGGAACTTCACTTCATCACCACGCTTGATCTTAGTACCCAATTCGGTAACGATAACTCCGTTTACCAAAATCACACCGGCGGTTATAAACTCATCGGCTTCACGGCGTGAGCACACCCCTGCATTTGCCAAAAACTTATTCAAACGGATCGGGTCATTCGGATCGACAAATTGCTCCCGATATTCGATCTGTTTCTTTCTGCTGTATTTAGCATTCGGATCATAGTCACCTGTGCGACGCTGCGGACGATCATAACTAGGTCTTCCACCGCCATTCGAATTGAAACGGGGACGTTGAGGACGATCGCCATAAGACGGGCGGTCACCGTAAGAACGTGATTGATAACCACCTCTTTCACCACGTTCATTATTGTATGAACGGGGTTGAAAGCCTCCTTCACCACTATTATTATATCGGGGACGTTGAGGGCGATCACCATTATTATTGTTGTAGCGCGGACGCTGAGGGCGGTCACCATAAGAAGGACGATCACCATAAGTACGCGGTTGATTATCTCCATCCGGATTGTTATACCTCGGACGTGGTCTATCGGTGCTATATGGGCGTTGTGGACGATCGCCACCATCTGAATCGGAATTAAATCGCGGACGTTGCGGGCGATCACCATAAGGACGTTGTGGGCGATCATTTTGACCGGCATTCGGGTTAAACCGCGGACGATAAGGGCGATCATTATTGTAAGATCGCTGCGGACGTTCACTATTGTCATTACTAAAGCGCGGACGAGAGGGACGTTCATAGTCGTTTTCCCTGTTAAATCTGTTGCCTGAATTCTCCTCACCGGAAGAAGTCTCACGCCAATTGTCATTGTCTGTAATCATTTTCTTTATTCGAATAAAATTAAACGTAATGACCTCACGGTCATCTTTATTATTATTTCACTGATACCTGTTATAAATCAACAAAAAAACGAACACAATTGTTAGCTTCCTGTTTTTAAAATAACTCTTTTTACCATTTAAACCCCGGTATAAGAATGGGGAGTAATTTGGCGTAATTCTTTTTTAATGTCTTCACTTACATTCAGTTCCTCTATAAAATCTTTAATTGAAGTCTCGGTTATAGCCTGATTCGTCCTTGTCAATGCCTTCAGAGCTTCATAAGGATGAGGATAAGCCTCGCGGCGAAGAATAGTTTGAATCGCTTCGGCTACAACGCTCCAGCAATTATCCAAATCACGGTAGATTACTGTTTCATTCAACAACAATTTACGCAAGCCTTTCAACGAGCTTTGAATTGCAATAAGTGTGTGACCAAATGGCACACCGACATTACGCAATACTGTAGAGTCTGTTAAGTCTCTTTGGAGTCTGGATACAGGTAACTTTGCAGACAGATGCTCAAATAGAGCATTTGCCAAGCCTAAGTTTCCTTCGGCATTCTCAAAATCAATCGGNTTNACTTTNTGAGGCATTGCACTGGAGCCCACTTCTCCTGCTTTTATCTTTTGCTTAAAGTATTCCATTGAGATATACTGCCAAAAGTCGCGGTTCATATCAACCATGATCGTATTTACGCGTTTCATGGCATCGAAAACGGCAGACAGGTTATCGTAATTGGAAATCTGCGTCGAGTATTCTTCGCGCACCAATCCAAGTTTATCTGCAACGAACTTATTGCCAAACGACTTCCAGTCGATTCCCGGATAAGCCACATGATGTGCATTGTAATTTCCTGTAGCTCCACCGAACTTGGCTGTCAGCGTAGAAGTTTTCAATACAGCCAATTGATTTTCCAAACGATACACAAAAACCATCAGTTCCTTCCCCAAGCGGGTCGGTGAAGCCGGCTGTCCATGAGTCCGGGCAAGCATCGGGATGGCAGACCATTCCGTAGCATAAGCACGCAGTTGTTCCACCAATTCTTCAATTGCCGGGTAATAAACCTGCNCCAAAGCTTCCTTNATGGAAAGAGGAACGGAAGTATTGTTAATATCTTGTGAAGTCAAACCAAAATGAATGAATTCTTTATATGCATCGAGTCCACCCAATTCATCAAACTTCTCTTTAAGGAAATATTCCACAGCTTTTACATCATGATTCGTCACGCTTTCGATATCTTTTATGCGCTGTGCATCCTGTTCGGAGAATGTGCCATAGATATTTCTCAACTTATCGAAAACAGACACCGGTACCTCTTTAAGTTGAGGTAAGGGTATTTCACACAATGCAATAAAGTATTCCACTTCAACTTGCACACGATACTTCATCAAAGCATATTCTGAGAAATAAGCAGCTAAAGGTTCGGTTTTACTTCTATATCGGCCGTCAATCGGAGAGATTGCAGTAAGTATATCAAGTTCCATTTATTGTCGTATTTTGGTAATTATCAGACCGCAAAGTTAATATATTCCAAGTAAATAAGAGATAAAAATTATGAGAAAGTTACAAAAGGAAGTTAAGTCATCCAATAAGCACCTCTCGAAAATCTCTCTATGCCGGAAAAAGCTAACGGCACTCTCCCCCTAGAGTTTTTTGCGTATTTTAATTGCACAATTGCACTAATCAAGGTAACAAATTGATATAAAGCGCAATGCACGGATGTAGTTGAGTGAAACAGCAGGATGCAATTGAATTTAATTGCATCCTTGTCGTTTCCNNATATAGGTTGACCCNTTTTAGCATTCCCTGAATAGGCTTAACTTTCATTCTTTGAAAGAAAAAGAGGAAGCATCTCNTTTTCTTTCACATTTCCCNGCTCTATTTTGAGACATCAGCCTTAGTTTCTTTCTTGTTGATGCACAGTCTTTCTTGTGTTTATCCATGGTCTATGACAGTTCAATCCTTAATGTGAATTCATTACCCACAGTTGTGACTCACTTGCCTCACAGATGTGACTCATCTTACTGACAGCCGTGGCGCAAGTGAGTCACAGCCGTGGTTCTCCTGTCAAAATAGAGCTAAATACAAAAGAAAGCAGAGGGATAAGCAAAGCAGAGAGCACTCTTTTCGGTTCCAGACACCTGTCTTATTGCTACAATACGACTTTGCAACCGGGTTGCAAGCCCTATCCCATACCTTTGCAGAAAAAAAGAAAAGATATGAGTCAAAGTTGCTGCAGCAAATGCTGCATGGACGAAAGTCCCGAAGTAAAACATACGGATATGGAAANTTCGACTTGCGATTCCAAGCTTCACAAGTTAAAAGAGTACTGGAAAATGGGGTTATCCGCCCTCTTGCTAATTACAGGAATCATGCTTCATCTACTTAATGTCTCCTTTTTCCAAAATAGCAACATACAGCTATGCTGGTACGTGATGGCCTATTTGCCGGTCGGTCTGCCGGTTATAAAGGAAGCTTGGGAAACTATCACACATAAAGACTATTTCAGTGAATTCACCCTTATGTCAGTCGCAACATTCGGAGCCTTCTATATCGGAGAATATCCAGAAGCTGTAGCCGTGATGCTTTTCTATGCCATTGGAGAGATGTTTCAGGAGAAAGCTGTCAGAGGTGCCAAGCGAAGCATTAAAGCTTTATTGGACATCAGACCTGAAACCGCAGTTGTAGTGCAAGGAATCAATCGCCTGGTAAAGACTCCTTCGAAAGTCCGGATTGATGAAATTATCGAAGTTAAAACAGGCGAACGTGTACCACTTGACGGAATCCTGCTTAACGAGACTGCTTCCTTCAACACCTCTGCACTGACCGGTGAAAGCATACCCCGTCAGATCCAAAAAGACGAAGAGGTTCTTGCGGGCATGATTGTAACAGATAGAGTGATACAATTGCGGGTCACGAAATCATTAAATAATAGTGCTCTCGCCCGGATATTAGAATTGGTACAAAACGCTTCGGAACGCAAAGCACCTGCCGAGCTATTCATCCGGAAGTTTGCCCGTATTTATACGCCAATCGTTATCGGGCTTGCTCTGTCGGTGGTACTGCTTCCGTTTATTTATTCTTTCTTAAATACAGGGTTTATTTATGTATTCGACCGTTGGCTGTATAAAGGATTAATCTTTCTCATCATTTCATGCCCTTGCGCACTGGTNATTAGCATTCCGCTAGGTTATTTTGCGGGAATAGGAGCCGCTTCACGAAAAGGGATTCTATTCAAAGGAGGGAATTATCTTGAAGCCATCACTCATATTGATACTATAGTATTCGACAAGACCGGCACACTGACCAAAGGCTCTTTCGCGGTACAGACTTGCCAGCCCGCCACTGGATTCACCATCGAAGAATTAATCGGTACGGTTGCCTCAACGGAACAGCATAGCACACACCCCATAGCTAAGGCTATTGTGAGTTATGCCGCTAACAAACAGATTGCACTTCACCCTGTAGACAAGGTACAAGAGATTTCGGGATACGGACTGAAAGCGATATCAGAAAGCAAAGAAGTCCTCACGGGGAACATCAAGCTACTATACCAGCAGCAGATTGATTTCCCGGAAGAATTGCTGACGGTTACCGATACTATAGTAGCATGCTCCATCAACTCGGTATATGCCGGCTATATCCTCCTGTCCGATACATTGAAAGAGGATGCAGCAACAGCTATCCACAGACTAAAAGCCTTAAATATCAGTAATATTCAGATATTATCGGGAGATAAACAAAGCATTGTCACTAACTTTGCAAAGAAGCTGGAAGTAGTAGAAGCCTACGGAGATTTACTCCCCGAAGGAAAAGTGAAGCATATTGAACAATTACGTCACAAAGAAGGCAGACAAGTAGCTTTCGTCGGCGACGGTATTAATGACGCGCCGGTATTGGCATTAAGCAATGTCGGCATTGCCATGGGAGGTTTAGGCAGTGACGCCGCCATCGAAACGGCAGATGTCATCATACAGACCGACCACCCATCAAAAGTTGCGCTTGCCATAGAGATTGGTAAGTATACACGCCGCATTATCTGGCAGAATATGGTGTTGATTTTTGGAATCAAACTGCTGGTAATGCTTCTTGGCACATTAGGTATAGCCACAATATGGGAAGCTGTTTTTGCCGATGTCGGGGTTACCTTACTTGCCGTATTGAATGCAATGAGAATACAAAAGAACCTGGCCTGAAGACTGTTCAAAAAAGACTATAAAAGTAAAGGAAGATGGAAAATCAGAAATGCATGGAGATGTTCTCCAAAAGAAATATAAAGCCTACAGCTATCCGCATCTTAATTTTAAGAACAATGCTTGAGGCAGGTCAGGCCGTTTCTTTACTCGATTTGGAAACAAGGCTCGATACGGTGGATAAGTCAACCATCTTCCGCACCATCACCTTATTCCTCTCCCACTACCTGATACACAGTATAGATGATGGAACAGGCTCGGTGAAGTATGCCGTTTGCAGCAACAATTGCAATTGCGATGTAGAAGACTTACACGCACACTTCTATTGCGAGAAATGCCATCGAACATTTTGTTTCAGAAGTATCCCCGCGCCTGTGGTTAATTTACCTGAAGGCTTTTCTCTGGATAGCATCAACTATGTACTGAAAGGGCTCTGCCCCGAATGTAGTATGAAAAAAGCTCAAAACTAAAACGCCCGATCTAGCCGGCCTCATCGCTCCTTCTTTCGCTATCCAGCCTCAATCCTTGCTTAAAATTACCATGAAATAGGTATTTCGCATAAAAAAAGTAAAGCGTTACTTTGCACTATGAGAAAATTAGGATAAAGTATTTTTCACCATTTGCCACTTAAATACACTTTATCCTGCACCAACATAAGCAAAAAAGCAAGAAATGCATATATTTGTCGCTAAAACCAAAAGAATGGATATCAATGATGATGTTTTTTTGGAGAAAATAAACAGTCAGTCCCCCACTGCTTACCACGAACTTTATAATGAATATTATAAGGCTTTGGTAATCTATGCTGCTAATTTTTTGGCTACAACAGATACAGCAGAAGACATCGTACAGGAAATTTTCGCCACAATATGGGAAAAGAAAATCTCATTCATCTCATTGCAATCACTAAAAACCTATCTGTATAATTCCACAAGAAATGCAGCACTGAACTATTTAAAGCATCAAAACGTGGAAACCGGCTATATCCAATATATGCTGGATACTTATAAAGAAATAACTGAAGAAGATACGAATGAAGAAGAAGTGTACCGAATTCTTTTCAAAAGTATAGATCAACTTCCTCCGCGATGCCGTGAAATTTTTGTCCTTCACATGGAAGGAAAGAAAAACGAAGAAATAGCACAAGCACTTGGTTTAAGTATTGAAACGGTTAAAACACAGAAAAAAAGAGCTTTACAATCTCTAAAAAGACAAATGGGATCGCTATTCTTCTTAACGAGCCTCATCAACATGATGAACTATTAAAAAGCTTTTTTCATATCATTTTTCATTTTTATTTCTTTTCGTGTACCTCTTTTTGATACTATAATTGTCTATGTAGCATAAAAAAGAAAGCAAGTTAACATGTACCTCAATAAAGATATCGAACAAATATTAGCCAAACACTTTTTAGGAAATATCACAGATCAGGAAGATGAGATATTAAGAAAGTGGATCGACCTATCGGATGAAAATAAAGCTTTATTTCAGAAGCTAAGCACAGCCGACAAACTTTCGGTAAAATATAAAAACTATACGGAGATAGACTCAGAAAGAGCTTGGATTCGTTTCAAGAAAAAGCATATCCGCTCATCACGAATAATCGTATTGCGCTATGCAGCAACACTCCTATTGCCCATCCTCATCGCATGCGGCATGTGGTATTTTTCGCTAGACAATAAAAAAGAGGAGAAGCGGGAAGTCGCAGAAATTGTCCTTCCGGGTATTTCTCAAGCTACACTAACCTTACCCGGAAATCAGAAAAGAGTATTGACAGGATGCTCTACAAGCCCTATCAATGTGAATAAAAGCACAATAGCAGTGCCTCACAACGGAACATTAATCTATTCGCCAATAGTACCAGAAAAGATAACCAACTCCGAAAATGAACCGGAGAGAAAACAGTCTGAAGAGATAAAAGCCGGAAATAATGAGAACAACACATTGACCACAGAAGGAGGAAACGAATTTTGGGTTAAGCTGGAAGATGGTACCGTCATACACCTTAATTATAATACAGAATTACGTTATCCCGTCAGGTTCGGCAATCATGAGCGGACGGTTTATTTGAAAGGTGAAGCATACTTCAAGATAGCCAAAGATGCCCGCCCTTTTTATGTAATCACCGACGAAGGAAGTATCAAACAGTACGGGACGGAGTTCAATGTAAACACCTTCAGCCCGGGTCGGACAGAAGTTGTATTGGTACGAGGAAAAATTAGCCTCTCTGCGACAAGTAAAAACAAAGAAACATTATTGAAACCGGGACAAGTCGCAAACCTGCAAAAGAATAATGGAGGAATAGAAGTTCGTGATGTTGATCCGGCGACCTATGTCGGCTGGAACTATGGACGACTCATCTTTAATAATACAACACTTGAAGACATCATGCAGACACTGAAACATTGGTATGGAGTGAACATTTATTTTGAACAGGAATCATTAAAGAACCTACACTTTACCGGTGACATGGACCGGTACGGAAGCATTAATCCGATACTCCAAGCCATAGCGCAAACGACTAATATACGAATCTCAATTAAAGAAAAAAAAGTAATAATATCATCGTTTAATTAATACTTAACACAATATGGGAAAAAAGAATCACCGGAAAAGTTTAATAGCACTCCTTCTGGTAGCAGCTTTGTACTTATTGCCGGCATTGGCGTGTGCCACACCCACCGATGTTGACAAAAAAGTCACGCTGGAATTAAAAGATGCCGGCATCAAAGAATTTTTTGATGCTTTAAGACAGCAGACGGGATTGAGCTTTGTCTACAACATGGAGCAGACGGCTTCATTAAAGCCCATTACCCTGAAGGTAAAGAATGAATCTGTAGAGAATGTATTGAAAAGAGTTTTCGAGAAGACCGGTTTCACCTATAACATTGAACGAAACACGGTTATTATCTCTAAAAGACAGAAAGGCAGATATACCTTATCCGGAACGGTATATGTCAACCAGAAAGGGTGGATGCCTCTGTCTTATGTCAATATTCTGTTACCCCAGTTCTCAACAGGAACAATGTCCGACGAAAACGGAAAGTTCGAGCTCAGAGATTTACCCGACGGACCAGTAAACCTTGTAGTCAGTTCATTGGGCATGGTTACTATAGACACGACTATTGTCGTATCTAAAAATATGGATCATGTCAAGTTCCACATGAAAGAAAATAACTTTGCACTTAGGGAAGTCGTTGTAACCGCTACAGGCAATAAAGCGGGACAAGCAACCTCATCAACTATTGCCCGCACAGCTATGGATCATTTGCAAGCCACCAGCCTAAATGACGTCTTACAATTGTTGCCGGGCGGAGTAACCCGGAATCAGGATTTAAATTATGCCTCACAAGTCAATATCCGGTCACTGTCTACCGATGCGGAAAACATGAATGGGCTTGGCTCGGTCATAATCAAAGATGGTGCTCCCCTCTCAAACAATGCCAACTTGCAAGTTCTCAATCCGTCACTCAGCGGAGGAACTGGCAGCGTAGGGGGTCTAAGTTCTCCTGCAGGAGGCGTCGATCTACGTTCCATATCGATGGATAATGTGGAGTCGGTGGAAGTTATTCGGGGAATTCCCTCGGTCCAATATGGTGATTTGACCTCCGGTGCTGTTATAATTAATTCCAAAGCCGGACGGGAACCTTATAAGGTCAGTTTCAAAACGAATCCCAATATTATTCAGACTTCCGTAAACAAAGGGTATGCATTAGGGCGAAACAAAGGTAACCTCAACATTGGTGCCGACTATGCCCGTAACACGTTAAAACCAACAGAATCTTACGCCTATTACCAGCGTGCTACGGCTCAGGCGTTATATTCCAACTCTTTTTTTAACAACCAGCTACACAGTAATACCTCTCTTGATTTTACATTAGGAGAAAACAAAAGAAATAAAAATCCAGATGACGAAAAGTTGCAAAGAGCCGAGCGTGGAAAGGAAGTCAGCATCCGACTAAATACCAACGGCTACTTGAATATGAATTGGGGATGGCTAAAGAGTATACGCTATACACTCTCCGGTAATTATACTTCTAAGCAGAGTCATTACGAAACATTATTGGGCAATGCCAACTATCAGTACTCTATGACAACGACGGATGGCGCCGTACTAAGCAACAAGCCGGGTATAGACGTGTACGACTCACAAGGAAACAAAATAACCAATATTCCCACAGGAGAAGCTGGTTTATATGCCAACTACTTACCAGCCGATTATCTGACAAAATATGACATAGACGGTAAGGAAGTAAATACATTTGCTCAAATTCTGGCAAACTTGGTAAAAGAGACCGGTCATTTGGAAAATAGAATCGCATTTGGAGGAAGCTTCAAAAGCGATGGTAATGTGGGAAAAGGAAAAACATTCGATCCGGCAACTCCTCCTTATCGAAACATCTCAGTAAATAATTCCACGTCAAGACCACGTTCTTACAGAGACATTCCATTTGTCAATCAGTTAAGTGCTTTTGCCGAAGAAAACTTCTCGTATGCTTTCGGCCAGCGCAAATTGAGATTACAATTGGGTGCTCGTTATGATAATATCCTGGGATTCCGCGACATCGTGACTCCTCGCGCCAATCTGGCTTTTGACATCGTACCCTCATTGCTTGTTTTGCGTGGTGGATACGGTGTCACGGCAAAGTCTCCGACGGTCATGTATTTACATCCCGAAAAGGCATACTTCGAATACATCAACATTAATACAATAGCTGACGCCACCATTCCCGAAGCACAAAGAATGATCGTGACTACTACCCGTGCGTTCGATACTAAAAACAATGATCTGAAAATAGCCACAAATAAGAAAGCCGAAATTGGTGTAGACCTTTTATTTGGAAAGAAGGCGCGCTTATCGGTGACTGCATTCAAAGAGCGCATGAACAACGGTTACTATATGAATGATGTATATGTGCCGGTAACTTACCAGACTTATAAAGCTGATGTTTTACCTACCGACGGAGTCAGCTTCCCGACACTTATAGCCGACAAACAATATCCGGTACTATCGGAATATTCTTCAGTGACTAACAACCTGACCTTGAACACAGACGGTATAGAGTTCGATTTCAACTCGGGACGTATAGATCCGATACGCACCACTTTCTCACTAACCGGAGCATGGATGAAGAGCCAAACCTATAATAATGGCTATACTTATTATTCGGCAAGTGTGACCGACCCGGCACAGGCGCCGAATATCGGTATTTACGAAAAGGGAATGAAGAAAAGAAACGAAGAACGCATCAGTACTTCATTAAGAGTGACACACAACATTCCGCGCCTGAGGATGGCAGTCACATTAACCACTCAAGTTATCTGGAAAGATGCCGACTGGTATAAATTCGGCAACGACTCTATTCCAGTAAAATACATTAATAAGAATGACGGGCAGATTTATGACTTCAATCCGGCTGATAAAAATAAAGCGGAGTTTGCAAGTATGATGAGGCAAGTGGAAACAAAATATTACATCAAAGAGAACATGCCTCCGTTACTCAGTATGAACATCAACATCAGCAAAGAAATCGGAGAGAATATGCGCTTGTCTTTCTTTGCCAATAACATGTTCTCTTCCCACCCTCTTTATGAATATAAACGCGCACCGGGAACCTACTTAAGACGTAATGAAGATTTGTTCTTCGGAGCAGAATTATTGATCACATTAAAATAAGAAGCAATGAATAAGAATCTTATTATACTAGCCCAACTAGCAGGGATGTTCATCATCTCCCTCTTATTCGGGGGATGCAGCGGACAATTCAGTAACGCTTTCGATGCCAAAGATATAAAACCGATGACGGTACATATCGAAGCCAGTATGGATATTGAAGGGCTACCCGCACCCGATGAATTGAATGTGACGTTACAGAACTACACGGAAAACCTGACTCTCACCGGTACGGTAGGAAGCGATGGCACTGTAACAATCCCCGGAGTAATCCCCGGATTGTATAATATCAACATCACCGGAAAAACAGAGGTCGAAGGAGACGCTACTTATTACCTGAACGGCAGTGTAGTCAACTATCCGGTAGTAAACGAAGACGAGACCTTAAGAATCCCGGTACAGGCAATGGTCGCTGGAAAGCTTATCTTCAAAGAGATTTATTATTGCGGCTCAAAAACCGCTAAAGGTACCAGCTACTTCCGGGATCAATTCTACGAACTGTACAATAATACAGAAAGTACGATTTATCTGGATAAACTTTATTTTGCCGACTTGAACCCAACTACGGCAACTACTAAGTTACCGACTTGGCCAGAAGAGGATGGAGATAAGTATGTTTATGCCATTGACATCTGGCAGTTTCCAGGCAACGGAACCGACTATCCTCTAAAACCCGGTGAATCATGTGTCGTATCACAGTTCGGAGCCAATCATAAATTAGCTATATATAATCCGAACAGTCCGGTAGACTGCTCTTCATCGGAATTTGAATTCAACTGTAATAACCCCAGCATTCCCGACCAACGAGCCATTGATATGAAATTCACATTCCGTAACGGGCTATCCAGCAATACACTTAAACAATACCTGACATCTGTATTCGGTGGAGCATACGTGATTTTCAAAGTCCCCGATGGAGTAACATACGATCCAGTAAATGACAAGTCACTCAGTACGGTAGATTTTTCGAACACTTATTCCACACTGTATGCTAAAATTCCGGTCAATTATATATTGGATGCCGTAGAAGCGGTCCAGAACGAAAGCATGATTACCGCAAAACGTATTCCGGGCAGGCTGGATCAAGGGATTACTTACGTTGGGCAGACTTACATTGGTGTTAGCGTAGCACGCAAACTTGTAGGATATCGTGAGGATGGCAATCCGATATTTTTGGATACCAACAACAGTACAGACGATTTTGAGCGTGGCCTAACTCCACAACTAAGGCGCTATAATACAAAGATGCCTTCATGGAATCCAACGTTAAAGAAATAACAAGATACTAAGTAGAAGAACTATGAAATATATAAATAAAATCCTTGCATTGGCCGTTTTGTGGAGCATTCCTACAATAGTAACTGCTCAAAAAGGAAAAGAAGCCGGACAGAATACCCCGGCTGCACTGGAATTGCAAAAAACCGGATATTTGTGGATGTATACCGACAATGCCGCCGGACTTCAACTGGACTATCCTGTCTCTTTTACTAAGGTCGACTTGGGATACGAGACTCAAAGTGGAGATTTTAAAAAACCGCAACAAGGGAAAAATGTCGAGAATATCCTGTTCAATGCCGAAGGAAGTACTTTTTTGCAATCCATATATCTTTGGGGTAGCTTTAAGTATTCTAGACAGAACATCGATGAAGCCGGATTTAATGCTTCACTAATTGATCCGTATCGAGGAATGCCTTACTATACAGTAGATACGTTGNAAAGCAATTGGAACAATCAGTACTACACCTTACAGATGAAAGGGGCAACCAAGCAGCTATGGAATTTTGTTTCATTTGGACTGGATTTGCAATATCAAACGGCATCGGGAGCAAAGCAAAGAGACCCGCGCTCTGAGAACCAACAATATGCAATTAAGGTAAAACCGGGCGTCGTTTTCTCTATAAGCCCCAAGCATCATATTGGTTTCAACCTGCAATATAGTAATTACAAGGAACAATCTAACATGGAAAATGCCAACAGTTATGTCAACCAAAACTACTATTTACTATATGGATTAGGAAAAAGTGTGGAAAAAATCGGATCAGGAAGATTCACAGAATATAGCGCCAACACATTAGGAAGTGGATTACAATACAACTACTCAGGGAGAACCAAAGTATTGTGGGATGCCAATTATTCGATGAAAGTGGAAGACTTGAAAGAGAATTCCACAAGTCCCAAAAATGACGGGACAACGAGAGACGGAATATTCACAACTAATCTTCGTCTCGTAACCAATCCGGAAAAAGCTTACTCTTCTTATATATACCTGGGATATCAGGACCGCAGAATCAGTGGCATAGAATATCACAACTTGGAACAGTAGCACAACAAACACTGGTTGGGTCACTCAGTACAAGGGTGTACGTTCAAAATACAAAACTCAAATTGCTTCTGCCCAATATGAATTGGTGAAAAACAGAGGAAATGAATATTTCTGGAAATTTGGAGCTTTACTGAATTATACCAAACAGCGGGATAAGTACCTCTTACCGGAGTCGCGCATGGAATCGGAAAGACTTGAATATGGGGTAAATGGCAAAGTAAACATTGCGCTGTCCGATAGACAGATAAAAAGATTATTGGTTGAAACCTCAGCGACTTACAATAATGGCATGAGCGGCAAATACCAATATGNCGGACAACACTCCGAATACCTCACAGTATCGGACTTAATGCAAAATGAGTTCAATTATTCGCAAGCCGATTATGCACACTTCAATTTGTCGGCAACCTACTCGCAGCAATTAAATGAAGAGTACAAAAGTAATCTTTTCATAAAAGGCAGCTTTACTTATGATAAAGCCTACAACTATGAATATAACCATCGCTCTTTGCTAAACTTCAGCATAGGATACCAATTTTAGACACTTAATATCAAATTTTGAAATATAAAGAAATGAAAAAGTTAGTACTTATATGGGTACTGTTGCAAGCAACTTACACTTGGGCAGCACCACAGATTATCAAACCGGGCGTTCAGTCGAAGACTTCTTTCGCCATTGTTATTGACTCCAAAAGTTACGAAAAAGCGAAGGCATCGGTAGACTCATACCGTAAAGCCGTAGAGAAAGATGGACTAGGGACTTACATCTTGTCGGACGACTGGCAGTCCGCACAGGAAATCCGCAATATGTTGGAAGAGCTATACCGCCAAAAAAAGAGTCCACTCGAAGGAGCTGTATTCATAGGAGATATCCCTATCCCTATGGTCAGAGATGCACAATTCCTAAGTTCAGCTTTTAAAATGGATCAACGGATGGATTGGAAACGTTCCAGTGTTCCTTCGGATAGATACTACGATGATTTCGATTTAAAATTCGACTTTCTGAAACGGGACGAACAGAAACCACTGTATTTTTACTTCTCTCTCGCCACGGAATCTGCCCAAGCTATACGTTCGGATATTTATAGCGCGCGCATAAAACCTGTCGTAAAACCGGGAACAGACAAATATGTACTACTGACCAAATATCTGGATAAAGTAGTGAAAGCACATAAAGAAGAAAATCCTGTCAACAGTCTCACCATGATGCGTGGACACGGCTATAACTCTGAAGCAAAGGAAGCATGGAGCGGAGAGCAACTCGCCCTTCGTGAACAGTTTCCCGACCTTTTCAAGCCGGGTAATACCGTACGCTTTGCCGACTTTGACTCACAATGGCCAGCTAAAGATTATTATTTAAGCGAAGTACAACGGGATGACTTGGATATTGCATTGTTTCATCATCACGGTGCAAGTGATACCCAATATTTTAACGGATATAAAGAAGGCAGCGATCCGAATACTTCCATAGATAATATACGGCAATTTTTAAGGGGTAAAGTCAGAGATGCAAAAAGGCGGAAAAAAGATGTTGAAGAAACCATCCAATACTATATTAAATCTTATGGCGTACCACGCGAATGGCTTACAGATGCATTCGATCCTGCCCTGAGCAAGAAAGATTCTTTGACTGATGCTTCCCTCGACGTACATTTGGAAGATTTGCAACATATCAACCCCAATGCACGCTTTGTGATGTTTGATGCTTGCTTCAACGGTTCATTTTATGAAGACGATTATGTTGCCGGAGAATACATTTTTTCAGATGGAAAAACAATCGTAGCCCAAGGTAATACCGTCAATACCATTCAAGATAAATGGCCCGATGAATACGTTGGTCTACTTAGCTATGGCATCCGTATCGGAGAATGGCATAAGCATGTGCAATTCCTCGAAACACACCTGATTGGGGACCCTACATACCACTTCAAAAACACAGGTGATCCGGCTCTGGATATTAACGAAGCGATAGCTGTATACGGTAAAGATAATAAATTCTGGGAAAAATTGCTCCAACATACTTCGGTAGATGTCCGTTGCATGGCATTACGCAAACTTTATGAAAATAAAGAAGCATCCCTATCCGGCAAATTGAAGAAGATCTATACAAATTCCGCATTTGGCGTAGAAAGAATGGAAGCGATGCGATTGCTTTTCCTTCTCAATGCTCCGGAACTCACCGATGTTTTAAAAATGGCAGTGGATGACAGTTATGAATTTGTCCGCCGTTTTGCCGTCGAATATATCACCGAACGGGGAACGGATGAATTGATTCCAGCATTAGTTAGAAGCATTATGAATGACCGGACTTGGCGTAGAGTACTCTATAAAGCAATGGATGGTTCGAAACTGATGGACCAACAGAAATTAAGTAAAGAAGTGGAGAAGCAGGCGGCTGCATCCAGTCACTGGATTAATAAAGATGATTATGTCAATTCACTTCTGGACAAGGTGGCAAAACAAAAGCAGAGCGGTGAACAAGAAATCAAATCTTTAATGGATAACACAACTTCCAAAAAGGAGAAATTGTTTATTGTCAGATCTTATCGGAATAACCCGATCCATAGCATCATACCGGAACTTTGTTCCTTTGCCGGAGATAGCAGCCGGGATGCAGAGTTACGTATAGCAACTATTGAAGCACTTAGCTGGTACACACACTCATGGAAAAAAGGCGAGATTGTAACCGCATGCAAAAAGCTTATTGCCAGCGAAAAAGATCAAGCCATCGTGACGCAGGCAAAAAGGACCTTTAACAGGTTAACATCTTTCTAAACAAACAAGGATAAACATATAGGTTTTCACAAAAGTCAGATCACGAAAAATCCGCCTTGCTCATCATGTAGCAAGGCGGATTTATTCTATAAAGCTTAACATTATCTACTGCGTTTACTCCACCAGATCAAGAATCCCGACACAGGCAAGGTAGCGCCAATCAATCCGGCTAAGAAAGTCAGCAACTCCTCTAAAGAAAATAACAAATACCTATAAGTAGTGATTCTAAATTTAAGTCAATCAGAATTATATCGTTTATATGCCATTATATTAAATATCTTTTTTACTATCTTTGCGCCTTATTTTTAATATTTTACATTTATTAATACACGCTATGAATAACAAAAAACTTATTTTTTCGTGCCTGTTTTTTATTATAGGCGGAATTAGCGCGACAGCACAAAACTTACAATTACACTTCGATCCACGCCATAGTTTATATGGCAATGATGCTGCACCAGTTAACTTCATGACTGCCACTTTTGAAATGTACAAACCTGACAAATGGGGTTCCACATTTATGTTTGCCGATTTTGACTTTAGCTACAACGATCGTAATCTGGGCTTAGTCTATACTGAAATTGCCAGAGATTTTAAGATTAAGGGTTTTCCTTTGATGCCGCATATTGAGTACAATGGTGGTTTAGGACTCGCTCGTGATACTCAATTCGGTTTTCCTATAGAAAACGCTTATCTTGCAGGTTTTTCTTACCCATTCCAATTGGGGAAATTCTACATGGGAACCTACCTTGCTTATAAACTAAATGCATTCAAGAAAAAAAGCCACGACGTACAATGGACAGTAACCTGGACCGCAAACTTGGCCAATAATAAGCTTTCATTATCAGGCTTTGTTGATTTATGGAGTGAAAATAAAGACCGTACCGGTGACTCGGGAAAGTGCGGAAAGAAAGCCGTATTGTTGGGTGAGCCTCAGATTTGGTACAATGTTACGCCGAACTTCAGTATAGGCAGTGAAACGGAACTCAGCTACAACTTTGTGAAAGCTCAAGAACAGAACCGCTTCTTTGCCATTCCTACAATGGCTGTTAAATGGAACTTCTAAACCAAACACTTTAAGTAAAACCATAATAACAAAGCAATTATGTTAGAAAAAATATTCAAGCTCAAAGAGAATCGCACTACAGTTCGAACTGAGGTTATAGCCGGAATCATTACCTTTTTAACCATGTCATACGTATTGGTAGTAAATCCGAATATACTTGGAGAGACCGGAATGGATAAGGCTGCCCTCTTTACCGCCACAGCTGTTGCCACAATATTGGGTACATTGTTTATGGCATTTATTCCAAATCTTCCCATTGCCCAAGCTCCGGGTATGGGATTAAACAGTTTCTTTGCCTTTTCAGTAGTACTGGGACTGGGATACTCTTGGCAAATGGCTTTAACCGCAGTTTTCATTGAAGGTATTATCTTCATTATCCTGACCTTGTTCAACGTACGTGAACTTATTGTTAAAACCATTCCGCAGACGATAAAAGAAGCTATTCCAGTAGGAATCGGCTTGTTTATTACGCTGATCGGTATGCGAAATGCAGGGCTCGTCGTAGCAAACCAAAACACAATCGTTTCTTTAGGTGATGTAGCGGATCCAAATGTATGGGTCACCTTAATCGGGCTCATCGTTACCGCCGTATTATTTATAAAGAATGTATACGGTTCATTCTTTATTGGTATTGCCGTAGCAACAGTTTGTGCTGCATGCTTTGGATTAGTTCACCTTCCACAAGGTGGGATATTCTCCCTTCCTCCCGATGTTTCCCCTATCTTCATGCATTTTAGTTTTGACAAAATATTCTCACTCGATATGGTAATTGTGGTGTTCACGTTCCTGTTTGTGAATCTGTTCGACACCATAGGTACTTTGTTGGGAGTAGCCAGTAAAGCCGGTCTGATTGATAAGGATGGAAACTTCCCTCAAATCAAGAAAGCCCTTTTGGCTGATGCCTTAGGTACAACATTCGGAGCAATCATCGGAACAAGCACCGTCACTTCTTATGTTGAAAGTGCTTCGGGAGTAGCAGCCGGAGGCCGCACGGGATTGACAGCTGTATCTACCGCAGTCATGTTTGCTTTGGCTCTTTTCCTTGCGCCATTATTTTTAATGGTTCCTGCAGCCGCAACTTCACCCGCATTAATCATTGTCGGATTATTTATGATTTCTTCAGTTGTCAACATCAGCTTTGATGATATGAGTGAAGCGCTACCAGCGTTCCTTACTATCACTATGATGCCTTTCACCTTTAGCATTGCAAATGGTATTGTATTCGGTATGTTATCGTATGTGATCATCAAGGCATTGGTGGGTAAGTTTAAACACATATCAACCACGATGTGGGTTATTTTTGCACTACTATTACTAAAAATGACTTTGGAAGGAATGCATGTGCTGAAATAAGCAAATCTCTTTATACTACCGAAAAGCCGGAAATGATCACTAAGGTTTTTCGAAAAGCAAAATAAATATAAACGCACCTTTGTTGTAATGTATACAACAGAGGTGCGTTCATGTTAAGTAACTATCATAATCCATTATCTAGATGATATTTTTTATACTTTTGCATCGTTGGAGTATATTAGGAGGCTCAAAACATTCGCGGAAACAGAATCAGCATATTCGGGATAACCCAAGCAAACTAGGCATTTTCAAATTATCAGGTACAAAATAACAGAGGGGCACATTATACCCTTTTACAAAAATAAGCATTATATCTCATAAAATGATACGAATAAATAAGCATAAACTTTCACCGAAAGACATCCAGAAAGGTATCCCCACATCATTAATTATCCTTATGAGTATATCTGCCGGAATATCCGTTGCAAATATATACTACAACCAACCCATCTTAATGGATATTGCATCAGATTTTAAGACCAGCGAATCACAAGCTGGTCTCATATCCATGTTATCACAAATAGGATATGGACTGGGACTTTTCTTTATAACTCCATTAGGTGACAAGCTCAACAAGAAATCATTGATCATTGGTTTGCAAGCTCTCTTATTCATTGCGCTAACTTTTATCTTTTTCACTACCAGTATTGCACAAGTCTGGCTATTGAGCATTTTCATCAGTCTCTTCTCCGTATCCGTACAAGTCATTATGCCAATGACCGCAGGGATGAGTACGATCAATAGAGGGAAGAATGTCGGAACAATTTTCACAGGTATATTAATCGGAATACTCTCAGCACGCGTTTTTAGTGGGGCAATTGCCGGTTTGCTCGGATGGCGATATGTCTATCTGATTTCAGCTGCTGCCGTGGGAATTTCGACACTATTACTCTTTATTTATCTCCCCGATTCTAAAAGTTCATTCAGCGGTAATTATCCTCAACTACTGGATTCTGCCATTTCCCAATTTAGAAAGCTGAAATTCTTAAGGCATTTGTCATATGTGGGCATGCTTCAATTCGGATTATTTTGCTCTTTCTGGACGACGCTAACATTCCATTTAAGTAGCAATCCCTTTAATTACTCCAGCAGTAAAATCGGATTGTTAGGAATTGTGGCCATAGCGGGTGCATTAATTGCACCCGCTATGGGAAAAACAGCCGACAAAGAAGGAGCCACCAAAGTACGACTTTCAGCGATTAGCCTCACCATCATTTCCATCACAATCATGTTCTTCTTCCAAAACTCTATAGCGGCAATCATACTCGGGACCTTCCTGTTGGATGTAGGTGCACAGTCACTGCAAGTCACAAACACCGCCCTTTTGTACAAGTTTGACGAGTCTCTGCACAGTCGGATAAATACAATATATATGACCCTCTTTTTTACGGGTGGAGCACTAGGTACATTTATTGGAATCATGCTATGGGAATGGGGAGGATGGAATTTTGTAATGTTCCAGATGTTTTGTTTTTCAATAATTATATTGTTCTTACTTAGGAAAGAAAAAAATAGAAACTCTTGATAAAATCTAACTAAACAATTACGAATATGAAAGTAATAGGAATTAATGGAAGCCCCCATAAGGCCGGTAACACTTGGCATTCACTGCAAACGGTAGGAGACCGCCTGAAAGAAAATGGAATTGACTTTGAGATCATACACATCGGAAATAAAGCAATACACGGTTGCATTGCTTGTGGTATGTGCCGCAAACACCAAGATGGCACTTGTGCCATTAAAAATGATGATTTAAATCAATATATCCCTACCCTACGAGAAGCTGATGGAATTATATTAGGTTCTCCGGTGTTCTTTTCGGGTGTGGCAGGAACGATGAAAAGCTTTCTCGATCGTTTATTTTATGTGGCGATGAGCAATGGAAATTTTTTCAGACACAAAACCGGAGCTGCACTAGTATGTGTACGCCGTACCGGGGGATCTTCTACCCTCGATTGCCTAAATCATTATCTGACATACTCCGAAATGCAAATTGCAACGGGGAATTATTGGTCAGTGATTCACGGGCGGACTGCCGGAGAAGTGCTTGAAGACGCAGAGGGGATACAAACCCTTCAAGTAATGGCAGATAATATGGCATGGCAAATGAGAATACGGGAAGCTTCTCAAGATGTCGTCACTCCACCTGCTCAAGAAAACAAAGTAATGACTCACTTTATAAGGTGAAATTCACTGAACATTTCGCTCATATAGTCATATATAAATTAGTGCAGATATTCTTTAACAGAATATCTGCACTACTAAAATAAAAGATTAGAGGTTTGCCTTATGCTTCTTTACTTCATCTACTAATTTCGAAAAGGACTTATCCCTTTTACGCTTCTCATGCTCGGAAGTAGAGAAATACCACGCTTCCTTTCGAAGTTTCAGGTAACTCTCATAAACCTTATGATCCAATGTGCCACTGTGTAAGGCTTCCAATACAGCACACCCCGGTTCATTTACATGCTTGCAATCTTTAAAGCGACACAACTCGGCATAATCTGAAATACCCATCATTTCGACAAGTGAATCGGGATCGTTCATTGCCAACCCGAACTCACGAACTCCCGGAGTATCGATTAAAATACCTGAATCTTCTATTAACACCATTTCGCGCCGTGTTGAAGTATGTCTACCTTTACCGGTGGATATGCTTATACCGGATGTTGATAAAAGATCTTTTCCACATAATGCATTAACCAGAGAACTTTTCCCGACACCCGAAGAACCTACAAAGACAACCGTCTCGCCCTCAGCTATAAATTCCCGGAGCTGAAGTATCGTTTCGGGTTGATGGATACTTGTGAAAAATACAGGCATCTTGTGAGTAATATATTCTATTGATGCGACTACATTTCCCTTGTCAAAGTTTAAATCAACCTTATTCAATACCAAAACCGGATTGATATTCTCATCCAAAATCTGAATCATAAAACGTTCAATCCTACGCGCATTGAAATTTTCGTCAAGACTTTGCACAATGAAAGCTTTATCAACATANGCAGCAATAACCTGCTTATCGGCAACAGATCCACTTTTCCTACGATATAATGTCCGTTCACGAGGTAATATATCAAGTATAACTCCTTTGTCTGAGTCGAACGGATGAAAAATGACCCAATCGCCAACACTTGGTAATTCAAAATCAAATTTGCCAAACATTATATTCCCAGCCAATTCACATTGAAACAATCCTTTTTCCGAAATAACCTCGTAACAGGTTCTGTGTACTATGGATATACGACCATGGGGAAATGTTCTATGTGCTGATTCTTGTTTTAGTTGGCTCAACTTATCATTCCAACCGTACCTGCCTAAATTAGTCATAGCCTTACCTTTTTTGCAATGAAAAATGTATAACCATAGAATTCCTTATACTTACGGTACAATTCAGCTTCATCACGTTGAGAAGCGACAAGTTCCTCTGCTGTTTTATTCCCCGAATATTTCTTAAGAAACATTTCTTCCGCTACAGCTTTCGGAGCAAAGTAGTGTTGTGTCCAACAAGCTTCCGGCAAAATGAATGTAGCGACAGGTAAATATCCTGCTTTGTATATCTTGCTCACTTGATTGGGAATCGTATCAATCTCGGGATACGCATTCACCCAAAAATCATTGATTTCCTTAGGGCGTTCGTCGGTAAACCACGAACTTTCAGAAACAGCAATATAGCCCCCTGTTTTTAAATACTTACGCCACTCATTNAGTCCCCGCTCAAAACCTATATTATAAATTGCTCCTTCCGACCAGATAAGATCTAACTCTTCTGTTCGAAAAGGGAGATTGTCCATTGAACCAACAATGCCATTTACTCTGTGCTCCAAACCCGACCGTTTTACTTTCCGATTGAAGATATTGATAAAATCAGAGAATAAATCAAGGGCAGTTATCTTACCTTTGGCATGTTTAGCTAGTGTCATGGTTTGTCCTCCTGTACCGCAACCAATGTCAGCAATACTGGATTCTTCTGTCAGATTATCAACAAAATCGAGCGCTTTAAGGGTTACATCAGGACTACCTGGTCCTTGCCGTTCCATACTTGAAAAGAACTCACAGATTAAATTAAAATCGAAATCGTGAATTGTTTTATTTTCGTTATTCATTTCATTATTGCATATAGCATACACACGAAAGCACAACAATGCTCCCACTATTGCATGCAGATTAAAAATTGTGATATTATAATAATAAGAAACTACTCTCGAAAAGAGTTATCCGAGAGTAAACGAAAGGACAATCTGTACTGAAAACACAGATTGTTTACAACACCAAATCCAATTTTAATGTCTTTACCATACTGCAAATATACACAAAATTTTGTTTGATGAAATATTTTCAGGCATTAAGAGCCTGTTTAAACCTCATTGATTTATTATAAAACTAGCTGATTATATTAAGTTTAGGTACTCTGAACAGCTAAAGTGCCAAATGGGATAGTAATAAAACTCCCAACAATATTGACGGGAACAAAAAGGCGAAAGGCATTAAACGTCATGTTGTAGTCGATAAGAATGGTTCTCTAATAGTCGCCATGGCAGCAATTGCAAATATACATGATTCAAAAGAGGCTATGCTGTTAATGAAACGAATAAGAAGCCTATGCTCGTATGCAAAGGCAATTATAGTTGATGGACGATATCGAGGAGAGCTAGCTGAAAAGATCAGAAACACATTCGGTTATGTTCTTCAAATAGTCATCAGTAGCTATAAAAAACAAAGATTCAAACCAATAAAGCAACATTGGGTAATAGAATGGGCTTTTGCTTAGCTAGACAATGACAGAAGATTATGCAGAAACTATGAAATAATCTTTGATGCAGCAGAACGAAAAGATATCAGATATGACAATATCATCTTCAATAAAGACATACTCCAAATCATAGATATGAGCAACAGCCCTTACTGTGGATCATACTGAAATCCTGAGGGGTATTGATGTTAAAGTTCTATCTTTGCATTAAAAAGAAGATATGAATTACGATAACTTCCTTCGTTTTATCTTTCCTGATGGCATGTTTGATTACTTCGAGATGGTTGGTTTCAATGAGCTTTCGGATAAGGTTGAAATCTATTTTGAGGAGAAAAATACTCTTTCTGAAGAATATCAGCATGATAAGCTTGAGAGCAAAGGGTTCTATGAAGAAGTTCGTATGTATGATTATCCCATGCGTGGACGTAGTTGTATTCTCTATATAAAGAAGCGCAGGTGGTATAACCACACCCAAGGCAACTACGTCTCTCGCAATTGGTCATTAGTGGCTCA